>Ga0209147_100020_pt1 | contig 474055 bp, 405 predicted proteins | sample AraplaCol_mLB_r2_FD_184278 | JGI IMG/M metagenome (GOLD analysis project Ga0209147, IMG submission 184278) | Arabidopsis root microbial communities from North Carolina, USA - plate scrape CL_Col_mLB_r2 (SPAdes) (version 2) | ecosystem: Host-associated > Plants > Roots > Endosphere | place: USA... | reverse complement strand
ACCCCTGAGAGACGATCAGGTTGATAGGTCAGAGGTGGAAGCGTGGTGACACGTGGAGCTGACTGATACTAATCGGTCGAGGACTTAACTAACAAGTTTGATAATGACATTATCTAGTTTTGAGGGTACGAAGTACAACTCTATAAATCAGGTGATTATTGCGAAGAGGTCACACCCGTTCCCATACCGAACACGGCAGTTAAGCTCTTCAGCGTCGATGGTAGTTGGGGGTTTCCCCCTGTGAGAGTAGAACGTCGCCTGGTAAACAAAAAACATCAGCTATTAAGCTGATGTTTTTTTTATGTTTAAATTTAGAAATATCAGTTCTGCTCATGACTTTACATAAAGAAACTATTCGAAATTTAGAAGACAAGCTTAAGAATCATTAATATCTTCGGATAAAAACTTAATAGTTACTCTACTTTTGGTAAAAATTAACAATAATATTAATGCTGGGCAAACACCCTTAATTAAAAATCTACATAACCTAGATTGAATGGAGGGAAAATGATGAGAGGAAAAATACTCAATTATTATGCAGGAGGTAATACTGCAAAAGGGTTTTATAATCTCTATGACTCAGCTTTAGAGGATTTAGATAAACTATTCATTCTAAAAGGTGGTCCAGGTACTGGGAAATCAACTTTAATGAAAACAATTGGAGAACTGATTGTAAATAAGGGAATCGATATTGAATATTTACATTGTTCATCAGATACCAATTCAGTTGATGGCTTAATTATCCCGAAATTTCAAATTGGTATAGTAGATGGGACAGCTCCGCATGTAATTGAACCTAAAGCTCCAGGAGTTATTGAGGAATATGTGAATTTAGGTGTTGCTTGGGATTCTAAGAAATTATCCGAACACAAGGAAGCAATACTATCACTAAATGAAGAAATTTCTAAGAAGTTTCAAACAGCATATAACACATTTGCGGCTTCATTAAGGGCTCATGATGAGATTGAAGAAATTTATATTTCTAATATGGATTTTTTAGAAGCTAATAAACTGACTGACGAATTGATAGCGCTATTTTATGGTAATGACAGTAATACTGAAAAAAACTCCAAAGTAAAACATAGATTTTTAGGTGCAGCTACTCCAAGTGGTGCGGTTGATTATATTCAAAATTTAACAGAAGAAATCGAAAAGCGATATTTTATTAAAGGTAGAGCTGGTTCAGGGAAATCAACAATGTTAAAGAAAATAGCAGCAGCAGGAGAAGAAAGAGGATTTGATATAGAGATTTATCATTGTGGATTTGATCCAAACAGTCTTGATATGGTAATAATTCCGGAAAAAGGCATTGCAATCTTTGACAGTACTGCACCACATGAATATTTTCCTGATCGTGACAATGATGAAATTATTGATATGTACGAAAGATGTATTACGCCAGGAACAGATGAGAAATACGCTACTGAAATCGAAAGAACAACTAATTCATATAAAGATAAAATGAAAGAAGCAATATCTTATTTGGCAGAAGCTAAAGTTCTTAGAAACGAATTAGAAGCGATTTATATTGGAGCTATGGACTTTTCAAAAGTTGATAAAATCCAGAGTGAATTAATAGAAGAAATTGAAAGTATTATAAAGAATTAGATTTTTTAATTTTGAAAAGATGCAAACACAGCGGTGCATCTTTTTTTATTTTGGAGTAAGAACATCATTAAAAATTAGAATAAAAAGATGAAAGAGAAATTTATACAAAATACATCCCAAAAGCAGATCTACCAAACGGCACATATTATATCTCTGCTGATCTGGTCACGAAGGATGATTTTAAAATAACATCAACCCCTACTAAAGTAACGGTAATTCAAAAAGTCAATAATTGAAAAAGCTAACTTTCCTATTTATTATAGGGATAGATAGCTTTTTTGTTTTCATTGATTAGTCGATAATATAAACCCGAATAAGAAATAGAAAAGTTACAGTTGCTATCAGTAAATTAATAAAAATAGACATCATAGAATGTAAAAAACTGAGTAAAACACGAACATTAAAATATTTTTTAAGAAAAACATTCATATTTTATTGAAAAAAGAGTTATAAATTGATACTATAGAGATAGGAAATTTAGCAAACCTCATATAAGTTTGGGAATATGGCCCAAAAGTTTCTACCTAGTAACCTTAAATTACTGGACTATGAGGGGAAGTTAATCACACGTGTACGTAATTTTGTATACGCCTAAGTAGATTATCTTTCTCACCATAGAGGGATATTTCTATTTAGGCGTTTTTTGTTGGAAATTTATTATAAAAAAAATAGCGAATAAACTTGGGGGAAAAGCAGATGAAACCGGTAGTTGGGGTCATTATGGGTAGTACAAGTGATTGGGAAACAATGAAAAATGCTTGTGATGTGTTAGAAGAGCTAAATATAAGCTATGAGAAACGAGTTGTTTCAGCACATCGTACACCAGATTTAATGTTTGAGTATGCAGAATCAGCTAGAGAACGTGGTATTAAAGTAATCATTGCAGGTGCAGGCGGGGCTGCTCATTTACCAGGAATGGTAGCAGCAAAAACGACGCTTCCAGTAATTGGTGTACCAGTACAATCAAAAGCATTAAATGGTTTAGACTCGTTATTATCAATTGTGCAAATGCCAGGTGGAGTACCTGTTGCAACTGTTGCGATTGGTAAAGCGGGTGCGACGAATGCAGGCTTACTTGCAGCTCAAGTATTAAGTATCCAAGATCAAGAAGTTTATTTAGCATTAGAAACTCGTCGTGAAAACACTACTAAACAAGTTTTAGAAAGCAGTGAATCACTATGAATAGCAAAGTAATTTTACCAGGACAAACTATAGGAATCATCGGGGGAGGCCAACTTGGACGAATGATGGCGCTTTCAGCCAAAGAAATGGGTTATAAAATAGCTGTTTTAGATCCAACTCCAAATTCTCCTTGTGGGCAAGTATCTGATATAGAGATTACGGCTGAGTATTCAAATATAGAAGCAATTAAACAGCTTGCGACAGTAAGTGATGTTATAACATATGAATTTGAAAATATTGATGTAAACGCACTTGAGTATTTAGATGAACATTCTTATTTACCTCAAGGCAGTGAGTTATTAAAGCTAACAAGAAATAGATTAACTGAAAAAACAGCTATACAAAATTTAGGCATAAAGGTTGCTCCATTTCGACTAGTAGAAAATGAAGAGCAATTTTCTGAAGCAGTTACGAAAATAGGTTTACCAGCTGTTTTGAAAACGACAACAGGTGGTTATGACGGAAAAGGGCAAGTTGTTATAAGATCTGAAGAAGACTTTGTTGAAGCGTTAGAACTCGTTAAAAAACAGCAATGTATTCTTGAGGGATGGGTTCCTTTTGAAAAAGAATTGTCAATAATTGTCGCAAGAAATAGTAATGGAGAGGTAAATACGTTTCCAATAGCAGAGAATGTTCATATAAATCAAATTCTGCATACTTCATCTGTACCGGCAAATACCTCAAAATTAGTAATTGAAACAGCAGAGAACTATGCAAAAAAAGTAGCTAGCTCATTTCATCTTGTAGGGGTCTTAGCAATCGAGTTATTTGTAACAGAAGATGAGCAGGTTTATATTAATGAATTAGCTCCACGTCCACATAATACAGGACACTATACGATGGAGGCAGTTGAAACTTCACAATTTAAGCAGCATATTCGAGCGGTTTGTAATTTGCCATTAGGTAACACAGAATTACTAAAACCAGTAGTAATGGTGAATATATTAGGTGAACATGTTGAAGAAGTATTGAATGTAATGCAAAATGATAGTACATTAAATGTCCATCTTTATGGTAAAGAAGAAAGCAAAAAAGGCCGTAAAATGGGACATATTAATATAATGGCAGCATCAACAGAACTAGCGATGCAAAAAGTACAAGAGTTAGGGATTTGGGAACAAAACCCAGTGGAGGTAAAAATATGATTGAACGTTATTCACGCCCAGAAATGGCAGCGATTTGGACAGAAGAAAACAAATTTAAAGCTTGGTTAGAAGTTGAAATCTTAGCATGTGAAGCATGGGCTGAATTAGGAGATATTCCTAAAGAAGACGTAAAAGTGTTACGTGAAAAAGCCTCTTTCGATATGAACCGAATTTATGAAATTGAAAAAGAAACACGTCATGACGTAGTTGCATTTACACGTGCAGTTTCTGAAACATTAGGCGAAGAACGTAAATGGGTACATTATGGTTTAACATCAACTGACGTAGTAGACACTGCACTTTCATACTTGCTACGCCAGGCAAATGATATCTTATTAAAAGATCTAGAGAATTTCATTGGAATTCTTGAAACGAAAGCTAAAGAACATAAGTACACAGTAATGATGGGACGTACTCACGGTGTACATGCAGAACCAACTACTTTTGGCTTAAAACTTGCTTTATGGACTGAAGAAATGAAGCGTAACTTAGAGCGCTTTAAGAATGCGATTGAAACAGTACGAGTAGGTAAAATCTCAGGCGCTGTTGGAACTTACGCAAATATTCCTCCATTTGTTGAAGAATATGTTTGTGAAAAGTTAGGAATTCAAGCAGCTCCAATTTCAACTCAAACTTTACAACGTGATCGTCATGCTCACTACATGGCAACATTATCTTTAATTGCAACTTCAATTGAAAAGTTTGCAACTGAAGTACGTGGATTACAAAAAAGTGAAACACGCGAAGTTGAAGAATTCTTTGCAAAAGGTCAAAAAGGCTCTTCTGCAATGCCACATAAACGTAATCCAATTGGATCTGAAAACATGACAGGTTTAGCTCGTGTAATTAGAGGTCATATGGTTACTGCTTATGAAAATGTATCACTTTGGCATGAAAGAGATATCTCACATTCATCTGCAGAAAGAATCATCTTACCGGATGCAACAATACTTTTAAATTACATGTTAAATCGATTTGGAAATATTGTTAAAAACCTTACAGTATTCCCTGAGAATATGAAACGAAACATGGACCGTACTTACGGATTAATTTATTCTCAACGTGTACTTCTTGCTTTAATTGAAAAAGGAATGTCACGTGAAGAGGCTTATGATACTGTTCAACCAAAAGCAATGGAAGCTTGGGAAACTCAAGTGCAGTTTAAAGAGCTTGTAGAAGCAGAAGAAAAAATTACTTCTTTATTATCTCAAGAAGAAATTAATGATTGCTTTGACTACAGCTACCACTTAAGTCAAGTCGATACAATTTTTGAACGCTTAGGATTAAATTAATAAATATTGTTTGGCTAAGAGTAGAGAAAAAAATTCTTAGCCAAACAATTCACATAACAGATAAAGTATAAATTCTATTGGGTGTTTAAATGAGGATATGGGAGGCATTGTTAGCATGGCAGAGCAAGTAATGTTATATGAGGGAAAAGCAAAAAGAATTTTCTCAACTGAGAATCCTGAAATTGTAAGAGTTGTGTACAAAGATTCAGCAACTGCATTTAACGGTGAAAAGAAAGCAGAGATTGCCGGTAAAGGTCGCTTGAATAATGCAATTACTAGTTTACTATTTTCAAAGTTAATGGAATCAGGTATTGCATCTCATTTCGTAGAAAAAACATCAGAACTTGAACAACTTGTAAAACGAGTAACAATTGTACCAATTGAAGTAGTTGTTAGAAATATCGTTGCTGGTAGCTTATCGAAACGCATGGGATTAGATGAAGGTGTTAAGTTAGAAAAGCCTATCATTGAGTTTTATTACAAACGTGATGACTTAGGTGATCCAATTATTAATGAAGATCATATCGCTACACTTAAACTAGCAACACCTGAAGAACTTGAAACAATTAAAGAAATTGCTCTCCGTGTTAATGATGTACTAGTAGAACAGTTTAATGCATGTAATGTTCGATTAGTCGATTTTAAATTAGAGTTTGGCAAATTAAATGATGGATCAATTTTGTTAGCAGATGAAATTTCACCAGATACTTGCCGATTATGGGATAAAGATACAAACGCGAAATTTGATAAAGATGTATTCCGTAGAGATTTAGGTAACTTAACAGATGGATACGAAGAAATTTTAAAACGCTTAGGGGGATTATCATGTTCAAAGTAAGAGTATTCGTTACATTAAGAGAAAGTGTTTTAGATCCACAAGGAAATGCAGTTAAAAACGCACTTCATAGCATGAATTTTAGCGATGTTCAAGATGTTCGTATCGGTAAATATATGGAATTATTAATTGATAAAAATGTTGCAGATTTAGATACAACAGTAAAAGAAATGTGTGAAAAGTTATTAGCAAACATCGTAATTGAAGATTACCGTTATGAGGTAGAGGAGGTAGTCGCACAGTGAAGTTTGCAGTAATTGTGTTCCCGGGCTCAAATTGTGATGTTGATATGTATCATGCAATCAAAGATGAGTTAGGCGAAGAAGTAGAATACGTATGGCATGATTCAACGAATTTAGATGAATTTGATGGTATCTTATTACCAGGTGGCTTCTCATATGGAGATTACTTACGCTCTGGCGCAATTGCAGGTTTTGCAAACGTGATGGATGCCGTGAAGAAAGCTGCTGCTGAAGGTAAACCAGTATTTGGCGTTTGTAATGGATTCCAAATCCTAACTGAAGCAGGTCTACTACCAGGTACTCTTAGACGTAATGAGAAATTAAAATTTATGTGTAAGCCTGTTGAGCTAGTTGTTGAAAACAATGAATCAATGTTTACAACTGGTTATGAAAAAGGTCAAGTAATTACAGTTCCAATCGCACATGGTGAAGGAAATTACTATTGCGATCAAGAAACATACGAATCACTTAAAAGTAATAATCAGATAATTTTCCGTTATCAAAATAATCCGAACGGTAGTTTAGATGATATCGCAGGAATTGTTAATGAAAAAGGAAATGTATTAGGAATGATGCCACACCCTGAGCGTGCTGTTGATGTATTATTAGGTAGTGCAGACGGACTTCAACTATTTCGTTCGATTGTAAGAAACTGGAGGGAAAACCATGTCGTTACTTCTTGAGCCAAATCCAATTCAAATTGAAAATGATAGAATTTATGCCACAATGGGCTTAACTGATGAAGAGTTTCAATTAGTCAAATCAATTATTGGTCGCAATCCGAACTATACAGAGCTTGGATTATTCTCGGTAATGTGGTCTGAACATTGTAGTTATAAAAACTCAAAACCTTTATTACGTAAATTCCCAATAAGCGGTGAGCATGTTTTACAAGGACCAGGTGAAGGAGCAGGTATTGTTGATATTGGCGATGAGCAAGCTGTAGTATTTAAAATCGAAAGCCATAATCACCCTTCTGCAATTGAACCATACCAAGGTGCTGCAACTGGTGTTGGTGGAATTATTCGTGATGTATTTTCAATGGGAGCACGTCCTGTTGCACTTTTAAATTCTTTACGATTTGGTGAATTAGAAACGCCAAGAGTTAAGTATTTATTTGAAGAAGTAGTTGCAGGTATTGCTGGATATGGAAACTGTATTGGTATTCCAACAGTTGGTGGAGAAGTAAACTTCGATCCATGTTACGAAGGTAATCCTTTAGTAAATGCAATGTGTGTTGGATTAATCAATCATAAAGACATTAAAAAAGGTCAAGCACATGGTGCTGGAAATACAGTAATGTACGTTGGTGCTTCAACTGGTCGTGATGGAATTCATGGTGCAACTTTTGCTTCTGAAGAATTATCTGATGCATCTGATGAGAAACGCCCAGCGGTACAAGTAGGCGATCCATTTATGGAGAAATTATTACTTGAAGCATGTTTAGAAGTTGTTCAAAATGATGCTCTTGTTGGTATTCAAGATATGGGTGCAGCTGGATTAACATCTTCATCTGCTGAGATGGCTTCAAAAGCAGGAATGGGAATTGAGATGAATCTTGATTTAGTTCCTCAACGTGAAGCTGGTATGACAGCTTACGAAATGATGCTATCTGAATCTCAAGAACGTATGTTACTAGTTGTAGAAAAAGGTAGAGAGCAAGAAATCGTAGACTTATTTGAAAAGTATGATTTACATGCTGTATCTGTAGGACGTGTTACAGATGATAAGATGCTTCGCTTACTTCATAAAGGTGAGGTTGTAGCTGAATTACCTGTAGATGCTCTTGCTGAAGAAGCTCCAGTATATCATAAGCCATCAACTGAACCTGCATATTATGGTGAGTTCCAAGCGATGGAAAACTATATTCCTGAAATTAGTGAATCAAAAGAAACGTTAAAACAATTACTTTCTCAACCTACAATCGCAAGTAAAGAGTGGGTTTACGGTCAGTATGATTACATGGTTCGTACAAATACAGTAGTTGCTCCAGGTTCAGATGCTGCAGTAATCAGAATTCGTGATACAAAAAAAGCTCTAGCAATGACAACTGACTGTAATGCACGCTACTTATATTTAGATCCTGAAGTTGGTGGGAAAATTGCAGTAGCAGAAGCAGCTCGTAATGTAGTTTGTTCAGGTGCTCGTCCACTTGCAATTACAGATTGCTTAAACTTCGGAAATCCTGAAAAACCTGAGATTTTCTGGCAGTTAGAAAAAGCAACAGATGGTATGAGTGAGGCTTGTAATGTATTAAGTACTCCAGTAATCGGTGGTAACGTATCATTATATAACGAAACAAATGGTGAAGCAGTTTACCCAACGCCTGTAGTTGGTATGGTAGGTCTAATTGAAGATGTCGAGCATATCACGACTCAAAACTTTAAAACTGCTGGTGATTTAATTTATGTAATCGGCCAAGCAGAAGCTGAATTCGGTGGAAGTGAGCTTCAAAAATTATTAAATGGCAAAATCTTTGGTAAAGCACCAAGTATTGATTTAGCTATTGAATCTAGTCGCCAAGAGCAAATTCTTGCTGCTATTCAAGCAGGTGTAGTTGCTTCAGCACATGATATTTCTGAGGGTGGTTTAGCTGTAGCGATTGCAGAAAGCACATTTGGTCCGTCAGAAGTTGGTGCAACTATTACGATTGAAGGAAATGAGGTTGTTTCATTATTTAGCGAAACTCAATCACGCTTCTTACTTTCAGTTAAACCTGAACATAAAGAACAATTCGAAGCATTAGTAGATGCAAAGTTAATCGGTACAGTTACAGAAGAAACATCAGTAACAGTTCGTAATGAAAACAATGAAACAGTTCTTCATGCTTCAGTTGAGGAACTGAAACAAGCTTGGAAAGAGGCGATCCCATGCTTGCTGAAATAAAAGGACTAAACGAAGAGTGTGGAATATTTGGTATTTGGGGGCATACTGATGCTGCCCAAATCTCCTACTATGGCCTTCATAGCTTACAACATAGAGGCCAAGAAGGAGCTGGAATTGTTGTAACGAATGGGAATGAACTTGAAGGTGCAAAGGGACTTGGCTTAATAACAGAAGTTTTCAGTAAAGGTCAATTAAATGATTTACACGGAAAAGCGGCTATTGGTCATGTTCGTTATGCAACTGCAGGCGGAGGCGGCTATGAAAATGTTCAGCCTCTATTATTCCAATCGCATACTGGAAGCATTGCTCTTGCTCATAATGGTAATTTAGTAAATGCTTCAAGATTACGTAAAGACTTAGAGATGCAAGGTAGTATTTTTCAAACTACTTCTGATACTGAAGTACTTGCTCATTTAATTAAACGTAATGGTTCTGCTCCATTAAAGGATAGCATTAAAGCATCTTTAAATATGATCAAAGGAGCTTTCGCTTACTTAGTTCTAACAAAAGATGCAATGTATGTTGCACTAGATCCAAATGGCTTTAGACCATTAGCGTTAGCTAAACTAGGTGACGCTTATGTTGTAGCTTCAGAGACGTGTGCATTTGATGTAGTCGGAGCTAAATATATTCGAGATATTAATCCGGGAGAATTACTTATTATTTCAGACAACGGGGTAGAAACTGATCAATTTACTTCATCAGTTAATCACACAATTTGTAGTATGGAATATATTTATTTCTCTCGTCCTGATAGCAATATTGATAATATCAATGTTCATGCTGCACGTAAAAGTATGGGGCGTGTATTAGCTAAAGAAGCTCCTGTTGAAGCAGACGTAGTAATCGGTGTTCCGGATTCAAGTATTTCAGCAGCAGTTGGTTACGCAGAAGAATCTGGTATTCCATATGAACTTGGATTGATTAAAAATCGCTACGTAGCTCGTACATTTATTCAACCTTCTCAAGAACTTAGAGAGCAAGGGGTTAAGATGAAACTTTCTCCAGTTCGTTCAATCGTTGAAGGGAAACGTGTAGTAATGGTAGATGATTCAATCGTTCGTGGAACTACAAGCCGCCGAATCGTACAAATGTTACGTGATGCAGGTGCAAGTGAAGTTCATGTTCGTATAGGCGCACCACCATTGAAAAATCCTTGCTATTACGGTATTGACACTTCTACAAGAGAAGAGTTAATTGCTGCAACTAATACAATAGAAGAAATTTGCGAAGAAATTGGTGCAGATTCATTAGAATTTATTAGTTTAGAAGGATTACTAAATGCTATTGGTAGAAATCATGAGGGACCAAATAGAGGGCAATGTACTGCTTGTTTTACAGGGAAGTATCCAACAGTGATCTATGATGAAAATGAATTAGTACATTCTCATAATTAATATTAAAAAACAGAGGCGGTGAGCAAAGTCGCCGCCTCTTTTCAATTGAATCTATTCATAAGGAACTGAAAGGGGAAATCATCACATGGCGAATGCATATAAACAAGCTGGAGTAGATATCGAAGCTGGCTATGAAGCAGTGAACAGAATGAAGAAACACGTTCAAAAAACAATGCGTCAAGAAGTTCTTGGTGGATTAGGAGGATTTGGAGGAATGTTTGATCTTTCCAAATTCAACTATAAGGAACCAGTTCTTGTATCAGGGACAGATGGAGTAGGAACAAAATTAAAATTAGCTTTCCAAATGGACCGTCACGATACGATTGGCATTGATGCAGTCGCGATGTGTGTGAATGATATTGTGGTTCAAGGAGCGGAGCCTTTATTTTTCCTAGATTACTTAGCAGTTGGCAAGGCTGTACCTGAACGAATTGAGCAAATTGTAAAAGGTGTATCTGATGGTTGCGTCCAAGCAGGTTGCGCTTTAGTCGGAGGAGAAACTGCAGAAATGCCTGGTATGTATCCAGAGGATGAATATGACGTTGCTGGTTTTGCAGTAGGAATTGCTGACAAGTCCAAGCTTGTAACAGGTCAAAGCATTAAAGAAGGAAATATCTTATTAGGAATCTCATCAAACGGGATCCATAGTAATGGATATTCTCTAGTTCGTAAGGTTTTATTAGAAAAAGGTGGCTTAACGCTTGATCAACACATTGATAAATTAGGTCATACTTTAGGCGAAGAATTACTACGCCCAACTAAAATTTATGTAAAACCAATCTTAAATGTCCTTAAAAAGTTTGAAATAAAAGGTATGGCACATATTACTGGTGGTGGGTTTATTGAAAATATCCCAAGAATGCTTCCAGAAGGAATCGGTGCTGAAATTGATTACGGTTCATGGCCAATCCAACCAATCTTTGATTTATTAGAAGAGATTGGTGAATTGAAGCGCGAAGAAATGTTTAATATTTTTAATATGGGTATTGGTATGGTACTTGCGATTAGCGAAGAAAACTTACATGACACTATTAAACTATTAGAAGAAGACGGAGAAAAAGTATTTATTATCGGAAGAACAAAAGCAGGTGAAGGTGTAACCTTTGGCGGAGGTTCTCTGTAATGAAGAAGATTGCCGTATTTGCTTCAGGGAATGGCAGCAACTTTCAAGCCATTCTTGATGCAACTCTAAGCGGAGAAGTAAATGCTGAAGTGAAATTACTTGTTTGTGATCGTCCAAATGCATTTTGTATCGAACGAGCAAAGCAAGCAAATATTCCATCATTTATATTTTCAGCAAAAAACTATGAATCAAAAGAGCAATATGAAGGTGAAATTATTGCCCATCTTAAAGAGCTAAATGTCGAATTTATCGTATTAGCTGGCTATATGAGATTGATTGGTCCGACAATTTTAGACTCATTTCCTGGGAAAATAGTAAATATTCATCCTTCATTTCTACCATTATTTCCTGGAAAAGACGCAATTGGTCAAGCTCTCCTAGCAGGTGTCGAATCGACTGGTGTAACGGTTCATTATGTCGATGAAGGAATGGATACTGGTCCAATTATTGCGCAAGAAGAAATTCTGATTGAAAAGGGAGATTCTAAAGAGTCTCTTGAGCAGAAGGTTCATAGTGTCGAGCATGTTTTATATGTGCAAACACTAAAAAAATTGTTTAGTTAATTAGATTAGATATAGAGCATGAAATCGATTTAGATAGGGGAATGTATCATGAAAAAACGAGCTTTAGTTAGCGTTTCAGATAAACAAGGGATTATTGAATTTGTAAGTGGATTAATTAAACATGATTTTGAAGTTATTTCAACAGGCGGAACTTATAATTTATTAAAAGATGCTGGATTAAATGTAATTGGTATTTCAGAAGTAACTAACTTTCCAGAAATTATGGATGGTCGTGTAAAAACATTACATCCTTCAATTCACGGAGGTTTACTAGGTGTTCGTTCAAACGAAGAACATATGCGTCAAATGAACGAGTTAGGTATTCAGCCAATTGATTTAGTTTGTGTAAACTTATATCCGTTTAAAGAAACGATTATGAAGCCTGATGTTACATTTGAAGATGCAATTGAAAATATCGATATCGGTGGCCCTACAATGCTTCGTTCAGCAGCTAAAAATCATGAATTTGTATCTGTAGTAGTAGACCCAACAGATTATGAAGTAATCTTAGCTGAGTTAGCTGAAAATAGTACGGTATCTATTGATACGAATCGTCGATTAGCTGCTAAAGTTTTCCGTCATACTGCAGCTTATGATTCATTAATTTCTAATTATTTAACAGAGCAAGTAGGAGAAGAAAATCCTGAAAGTTATACTGTTACTTACGAACTTAAACAATCTTTACGCTATGGTGAAAATCCTCACCAAAAAGCGACATTCTATCGTGCTCCAATGCCAACAGTTTCGTCTATTGCTTATGCAGAGCAATTACATGGCAAAGAGCTTTCTTATAATAATATTAACGATGCTAATGAAGCATTAAATATTGTGCGCGAATTCTCAAATCCAGCTGTTGTCGCTGTAAAACACATGAATCCTTGTGGAGTAGGCGAAGGCACTACAATTGAAGAAGCTTATGATCGTGCTTATACTGCTGATCCAGTTTCAATTTTTGGTGGAATTATTGCGACAAACCGTGAAGTTGATGCTGCAACAGCTAAGAAAATGCATGAATTATTCTTAGAAATTATTATCGCTCCTTCATTCAGTGAAGAGGCTTTAGAAATCTTAACTAGTAAAAAGAACTTACGTTTATTAACAGTAGACTTAGAAACTAAGCCTACGTTTGCACCTAAATTAACGACAGTTCATGGTGGCTTATTACGTCAAGATATGGATACATTTGGATTAGATGATGCAACTATTACAGTTCCTACAAAACGTCAACCGACTGAAGAAGAGTGGGAGAATTTAAAATTAGGTTGGAAAGTTGTAAAACATGTTAAATCAAATGCAATTGTTTTAGCGAAAGATCATATGACAATCGGTGTTGGTGCAGGTCAAATGAATCGTGTTGGAGCTGCAAAAATTGCGATAGAACAAGCTGGCGAAAAATCAAATGGCGCGGCGTTAGCTTCAGATGCATTTTTCCCTATGAATGATACAGTAGAAGCAGCGGCTAAAGCTGGTATTACAGCAATTATTCAACCTGGCGGATCAATCAAAGATGAAGATTCAATTAAAAAAGCTGATGAATATGGAATTGCAATGGTCTTTACAGGGGTTCGTCACTTTAAACATTAAGAAATAAGGAGATGACAAGATGAAAGTATTAGTCATTGGTCGCGGAGGCCGTGAGCATACAATTGCTTGGAAGGTAAATCAATCGGAGAATGTAACAGACGTATTTGTTGCTCCAGGAAACGATGGAATGATTGATGTGGCAACACTTGTCAATATTGATGAAAGTGACCATGAAGCACTTATTGCCTTTGCAAAAAAGGAAGAAATTGATTTAACAATCGTTGGTCCTGAAGTTCCTTTAATGAACGGAATTGTAAATGATTTTCGAGCTGCTGATTTAAAGATATTTGGTCCAACTAAGGAAGCAGCAATTATTGAAGGAAGTAAAAGCTTTACAAAGGATTTAATGAAAAAATACGCTATCCCGACTGCAATTTATGAAACATTTACTAATTTTGAAGAAGCAAAAGCATATGTTGAAGAAGTTGGTGCACCGATTGTTATTAAAGCTGATGGATTAGCAGCTGGTAAAGGTGTAGTTGTAGCGATGACAGTTGAAGAAGCAATCGTAAGCCTTCATGACATGCTACTTGATGAAAAGTACGGCGATGCAAGTGCATCTGTAGTAATTGAAGAATATTTAGAGGGTGAAGAATTCTCGCTAATGTCGTTTGTAAACGGGAATAAGGTTTATCCTATGGTAATCGCTCAAGACCACAAACGTGCTTATGATGGAGACAAAGGACCTAATACGGGTGGTATGGGTGCTTATTCGCCAGTACCGCAAATCTCAGAGTCAGTTGTTGAACAATCTTTAAAAGAAATAGTAGTACCAGTCGCAGAAGCAATGATTTCTGAAGGAAGATATTTTACTGGAATACTTTATGCTGGTTTAATGTTAACAAGCCAAGGACCTAAAGTAATCGAGTTTAATGCAAGATTTGGAGATCCAGAGACTGAAGTTGTATTACCTCGTTTAGAGAGTGAGTTAGCTGAAGTTTTATTAGGAATATTGAATGAAGAAGAAATCCATTTAGAATGGTCAGAGGAAGCTGTTGTTGGAGTTGTACTTGCTGCAAACGGATATCCTGAAGTTCCTGAAAAAGGTGCTGTAATATCTGGATTAAATAATGTAAGTAATGAAACAATGGTTTTCCACGCAGGTACAAAGCTTGAAAATAATGAATATGTTACAAATGGTGGAAGAGTATTAATTATTGCACATAAAGGAAGCTCTATTAATGAAGCTTGCGATCATGTATATAAACAAATTGATACGGTTCAATCAACTGGCTTATTCTATCGCCACGATATTGCGCATAAAGCAATTAAAGTAAATAATTAGTAAGAAAGGGTCGTCATTTAATATCAATGACGACCTTATTTCTTGTAAAAATAAGAACTAGTGTTCTATATTTGTCTATACAATCTACTCCATTTTTGATAAACTACTTTTATGAAGGTTGAATGCAATCTTCGAATGTATCTCCCTCGTCGCGTTTATCTGCCATAATCTTACATTTCTTACCTAGAGCAGTCATTGGGCAAAAACGTAATACTCCCTCTGCAACTTTCATGGCACCGATTATGATCAAAATGATGACAGAATTACTACATCTTCTGCGTGTAAGCTTTGCTGTGCCATAAGCTAAAATTGTTAAGCCAGCAGTTATTCGTATAAGTGCATTTATAATGCTAATATTTGGTCTCAACAGTAACTCCCCTTATAATAAGTATCAGTGACTTTATCACTCATTACCATTTTTCCCTTTAATTGTTTCAATATCATAGGAAACAATTAGTATTAATTACTTAAAATGGGGACGTAGGGTTACTTTTCCTTTTTAATGAGATACAATACTTTTATATTTTTGATAAAAAGAACTTAATAAAAATAGATTAATTAATGTTAAAAAACAATTCCGGAGGACAAAATGTACGATTATTCACAATGGAATCACATATTTAAATTAGATCCAAACAAAGAAATCTCTGATGATGAATTAGAAAAAATTTGTGAGTCAGGAACGGATGCAATTTTAGTTGGTGGAACGGACGATGTAACGTTAGATGCTACGATATCTCTACTAGTTAGAATAAGACGCTATGCAGTACCATGTATTTTAGAGGTATCAAATCTTGAAGCCGTAACTCCAGGTTATGATTTCTATTTTATCCCGACAGTTTTAAATAGTAATGATCCAAAGTGGATTATTGGAATGCATCAACAAGCAATGAAAGAATTCGCTCATTTAGTTCATGCTGAAGAATTGGTAATGGAAGGTTATTGTATATTAAATGAAGATTGTAAGGCTGCAAAGCTGACAAGTGCAGTGACAGATCTTTCAATTGAAGATATTGTAGCTTATGCGGAAGTTTCTGAGCAATTATTAAAATTACCGATTTTTTATTTAGAATATAGCGGCACATATGGTTCACCTCAGGTGGTAGAAGAAGTTTCAAAAGTATTAAACAATACGAAATTATTCTATGGTGGGGGAATTTCATCAGCTCAACAAGCAATTGAGATGAAGCAATTTGCTGATACGATTGTTGTTGGGAACATTATATATGATAACTTACAAGAGGCTTTACTTACTGTGAAAGCTGTGAAAGAAGGAGCGACGAAGTAATGAAAACAGCAGAAGAATTATTGCAAGGTTTAAATCCAATGCAAAAAGAAGCCGTTAAAACGGTTGATGGTCCTTTATTAATTATGGCTGGAGCAGGTTCAGGTAAGACTCGAGTACTTACACATCGAATTGCGTATTTATTAGGTGAAAAAGGTGTCGCTCCTTGGAATATACTTGCGATCACATTTACAAATAAAGCAGCTAGAGAGATGCGAGAGCGTATTTTTAATCTAGTTGGAAAAGATGCAGAAGATATTTGGGTTTCAACATTCCACTCAATGTGTGTGCGAATTCTTCGTAGAGATATTGATCGTATTGGCTTTAATAGAAGCTTTTCTATATTAGATACAACTGACCAATTAACAGTCATAAAAAATATTCTGAAAGAGAAAAACTTAGATTCAAAGAAATTTGATCCTCGTAGTATTCTAGGTTCTATTAGTAGTGCAAAAAATGAACTGCAAACTGCTGCAGATTATTCACGAGATGCTTTTACTCCATTTGAAAAAGTTGTTGGTGAAATTTATGCATCTTATCAAGATCGACTACGTAAAAATCATTCTTTAGATTTCGATGATTTAATTATGATGACAATTAATTTATTTGAACGTGTTCCAGAAGTACTACAATATTATCAACGAAAATTTCAATATATTCACGTGGATGAGTATCAAGATACAAACCATGCCCAATATAAAATTGTAAAATTACTTGCCGAGCAATTCAAAAATATTTGTGTTGTAGGTGATTCAGACCAATCGATTTATCGCTGGCGTGGAGCAGATATTTCTAATATTCTTTCATTCGAAAAAGATTACGAAAAAGCACAAGTTATTCTGTTAGAACAAAACTATCGTTCGACTCAAACGATTCTTGATGCAGCAAATGCAGTTATTACGAATAATTCAAATCGTAAAGCGAAAAAGCTGTGGACAGAAAATGGAGAAGGTACTCCGATTCATTATTTCAGAGCTGCCTCTGAACAAGACGAAGGATATTTTGTAGCTGGAAAGTTAGCCGAGTGGAAAAAAGAAGGCGTTCGTCAATATGGAGATGTTGCAATTCTATATCGTACGAATGCTCAATCACGTGCAATGGAGGAAGTTTTAGTTAAGTCTAATATTCCTTATAAAATGGTCGGCGGAGTAAAGTTCTATGATCGTAAAGAGATTAAAGATGTACTTGCTTACTTAAGATTTATTGCCAATCCAGATGACGAGATTAGTTTTTCAAGAGTAATTAATGTACCAAAACGTGGTGTTGGAGCGGCATCTGTAGATAAAATTATTAACTATAGCATAATGAATGACTTATCTTTATCTGATACTTTAGAGCAAATTGATTTCGTTGGATTAAGTGGAAAAATCACAAAAGCAGTTGGAGATTTCCATGCTATGGCGAAAAACTGGCAACAGATGCTAGATTATTTATCAGTAACTGAACTAGTTGAAGAAGTACTTGATAAAACAGGCTATATCCAAGTGTTAAAAGATGAAAATACAATTGAATCTGCTTCTAGAATCGAAAATATTGAAGAGTTTTTAACCGTTACAAATGCTTTTGAAGAAAGTAGTGAGGATAAAAGTTTAGTATCATTTTTAACTGATTTAGCATTAGTTTCTGATATCGATCAAGCGGATAAAGAAGAGTCACAAGCAGATGAGGTTATACTTATGACACTTCACTCTGCAAAAGGATTAGAGTTCCCGGTAGTCTTTCTAATCGGTTTGGAAGAAGGTATATTCCCTCATAGCCGTTCTTTAATGGACGAAGAAGAAATGGAAGAGGAAAGAAGATTAGCATATGTAGGTATAACACGTGCTGAAAAGGATTTATATATTACAAATGCTCAAACTCGTACACTTTATGGTCGCACTAGTGTAAACCAAGAATCTCGCTTTATTAATGAAATTCCTGATGAACTATTAGATCGTGCTAATAAGAAAGTAGTAACTGAGCGCCGTGCTGTATCTAGACCAGCAGTGGCAATGAAAACAACAGGTGGAGAGTCACTCGGTTGGAGAGTTGGAGATAAAGCCTCTCATGGTAAATGGGGAATTGGTACAGTTGTAAGTGTAAAAGGAGAAGGCGAAGCAATGGAGTTAGATATTGCATTCCCAAGTCCTGTTGGTATTAAGCGTTTATTAGCAAAATTTGCCCCAATTACGAAAGCATAGAAGGGATGGAGAGCTCTTGGATCAAAAAATCATTGATAAAGTTGAAGAACTAAGAACAAAATTAAATCAATACAACTATGAGTATTACGTATTAGATCAGCCATCAGTGCCAGATGCCGAGTATGACTCACTATTACATGAATTAATTGGATTAGAAGAACAATATCCTACTATTTTAACACCAGATTCTCCTTCACAACGTATAGGTGGACAGGCAATTGATTTGTTCGAAAAAGTCGTTCACAGTCATCCAATGTTAAGCCTAGGAAATGCGTTTAATGAAGGAGATTTAAGAGATTTCGACCAAAGAATTAGACAGGATTCTGCGGGAGTATCTTATGTTTGTGAACTTAAAATAGACGGCTTAGCCGTTTCACTTCAATATGAAAATGGATTGTTTGTAAAAGGTGCAACTCGTGGTGACGGTACAGTTGGAGAAGATATTACACATAATTTAAAGACGATTAAAGCAATACCATTAAGACTTTCTGAGCCAATTACAATAGAAGCCCGTGGTGAAGCATTTATGCCAAAAGCTAGCTTCGAAAAGGTTAATGAATCGCGTGAAAAGAATGGGGAAGAATTATTTGCAAATCCAAGAAATGCAGCTGCAGGTTCATTACGTCAACTTGACCCGAAAATTGTGGCAAAGAGAGATTTATCGTTCTTTGTTTATGGATTCCCTACAGCTGAGGAATTTTCAATTCAAAAGCATAGTGAAGCATTAGATTATCTTCACAAACTTGGATTTAAAACAAATACTTTCCGCAAAACATGCCATACAATTGATGAAGTAATTGAATACGTTGAAGAATGGAAAGAAAAACGCCCATCATTGCCTTATGAGATTGATGGAATTGTCATAAAAGTGGATGAATACAGTATTCAGAAAAAATTAGGATCAACAGCAAAAGTACCAAGATGGGCTATTGCATATAAATTCCCAGCTGAAGAAGTAGTAACCAAATTAGTAGATATCGAATTAAGTGTTGGACGTACAGGTGTGGTAACACCAACTGCAATTTTAGAACCTGTTCGTGTTGCAGGTACAGTAGTAAAACGTGCATCGCTTCATAATGAAGATTTAATTAAAGAAAAAGACATTCGAATTGGTGACTCAGTCGTTATTCGCAAGGCTGGTGATATTATTCCTGAAGTAGTAAATGTACTATTAGATCGTCGTACTGGTGATGAACAACCTTTTGCAATGCCAACTCACTGCCCTTCATGTGATCATGAGTTAATAAGAGTTACAGGTGAAGTAGCACTACGTTGTGTAAATCCCTTCTGTCCATCTCAAATTCGTGAAGGATTGATTCATTTTGCGTCTCGTGATGCAATGAATATCGAAGGTCTAGGCGAAAGAGTAGTAGCGCAATTATTCGATGCTAATTTGATTAAGACATTTACAGATCTTTATCTTCTAACGAAAGAACAATTATTATCACTCGAACGATTTGGAGAAAAGTCAGCAGATAAATTAATTTCTGCAATTCAAGCTTCTAAAGAAAATTCACTTGAAAAATTATTATTTGGTTTAGGTATTCGTCATGTTGGGGCTAAAGCAGCAAAAACATTAGCACAGCATTTCCAATCAATTGATCGACTGATGGAAGCATCGGTAGAGGAAATAACTGGAATTAATGAAATTGGTTCTAAAATGGCCCAGTCAATCAACGATTATTTTTCACAAGACGAAGTAAAGGAACTTATTTCAACGTTTAAAACTGTTGGAGTAAACACCGAATATAAAGGGATTCAAGTAGAAAATATTAATTTGGATTCTCTTTTTGCTGGTAAAACAGTAGTATTAACTGGTAAGCTAGAACAGATGACTAGAAGTGAGGCTAAGAAGCAATTAGAAGCACTTGGCGCAAAAGTAGCTGGAAGTGTTAGTAAGAGTACTGATCTAGTCATTGCAGGTGAGGCAGCTGGATCGAAATTAGATGCTGCACGTAAATTAAATATCGAGATTTGGGATGAAGAGAGAATGGTTAAAGAGCTTCAACCACAATAATATTACAATCAACTAGAGGGCGGATTAATGAGGTGTTAGTTCGTTCACTTAATAAGTAGAAGGTGTGAGTTAGATGAAAAAACGTATAGGAATGCTCCTATGTTGTTTTTCGCTCATCTTATCTGGCTGTTCATTATCAATAAAGAATGAAGATAAGGTTGTACAAGAGAGCAATAACAAAAAAGGGGAAGACGCAATAATACCTCGTTATTCAATTTCAAATGATTACTACAAGACAATACTTCCATTTAAACCGAGTAAAACAAGAGGTGCTGTCGTTGCAAATATCGATAATAGACTTGATATTAGTGAATTTGAATTAGGTTTAATGCGAATTGTACAAGAGCAATATTCAACAAAAGATTACCTGTATCAAGAAGGACAATTATTAAGTAAAAATACGGTGGAATCTTGGCTAAAAAGGAAATATACTCCTTCACAATTTAAACAAAAACAAGATGCACTTAAGAGCGCAAATTTAAAGCCAAGTTCGATTACAAATGATGGATTGAATCCAATTCAAACGGATACAAAAAATCTTACTGAAGATCAAAAAGCTAAACAAGCTCCGATATTTTTAAATTCTATTTTAGAGCAGGATTATCTAAAAAAGGACGGAAAAGAAGTTAAAGTTGAAGGCGTAGCAATTGGTTTAGCAATGAACTCTGTTTATTATTATCAAGAGGAGCACGGCTACCCAAGAGAGCTTGAAATTCCTCAAGATGAAATGATTAAACAAGGTAAAGCAATCGCACAAGAAATTTTAACGCGAGTGCGAAAAATGGACGAATTTAAAGATATACCAATTACATTTGCTATTTTCCGTCAGCAAAGCCAATCATCTGTAGTACCTGGAAACTATGTTGCAATGACTTCAGTTTCTGGAAATGACTTCTCAATTAGCAATTGGGATAAAATAAATGAGAAATATTATTTATTCCCTTCAGCTGCTGCAACTGCAGATTACAGAGATGATGCAATGAAAATGGTTAATTTTAAATCAGATATAGAAAATTATTTTCCGAATTATACTGGTGTTGTAGGCACTGGTTTTTATAAGGATAATGAATTAATACAACTAAAAATTGATATACCTATGCAATTTTATGGTAAGGCAGAAGTCATAGCTTTTACTCAATATGTAGCGGGACTTATGATGGACCATTTCCCTTCATACTTAAAGGTTGAGACGAATATATTCTCATCAAATGGACAGGAAGCACTCATCGTAAAAGATGTGGATGCTAAAGAACCAAGTGTGCATATTTATAACTAAAAGGAAGAGGACTACTCTTCCTTTTTTTTTAATATTAGGGAAGAATCTGTAAGCGTTTCATATTTGAAGAATAGATAGGAATATTGTATTATGTATATGAGAGTTTTTTATAGAGTAGTTATTCTACTAGCAATTGACTGAAAAAACTGATAGAAAAACGGTTACAGTTATTGCTATTTTCAAACTAAAGGGGGATTTATTCAATGGTTATACCTTACAAACATGAGCCATTTACAAACTTTGGCTTAGAGGAAAATCAAGAACAATACAAACAAGGATTAGCAAAAGTTTCATCTTATTTAGGTGAAAAATATCCACTAATCATTGGTGGAGAGCGTATCTTTACAGAAGAACAGATCGTATCTGTAAATCCTTCAAATCATAAAGAAGTTATTGGTTCTGTATCTAAAGCAAGCCGTGACTTAGCTGAAAAAGCTATGCAAATTGCTGATACAACTTTTAATACATGGAAAAAAGTTAAACCTGAAGTTCGTGCTGACATTTTATTCCGTGCGGCTGCAATTATTCGTCGTCGTAAACACGAATTCTCTGCTTTATTAACTAAAGAAGCTGGTAAACCTTGGAATGAAGCAGATGCTGATACAGCTGAAGCAATTGATTTCTTAGAGTTCTACGCTCGTCAAATGTTACAATTAAAAGACGGAATTCCTGTTGAAAGCCGTCCTGGTGAATATAACCGTTTCAACTACATTCCATTAGGAGTTGGTGTTGTAATCTCTCCTTGGAACTTCCCATTTGCAATCATGGCTGGAACAACTGTAGCTGCTGTAGTAACAGGTAACACTGTTCTATTAAAACCAGCAAGTACAACTCCAGTAGTTGCTTACAAATTCTTAGAAGTATTAGAAGAAGCTGGATTACCTGCAGGAGTAGTAAACTTCGTACCAGGTAGCGGTGCTGAAGTAGGAGATTACTTAGTTGATCACCCACGCACTCGTTTCATCAGCTTTACTGGTTCTAAAGAAGTAGGTATCCGCATTTATGAGCGTGCTGCAAAAGTAAACCCAGGTCAAATCTGGTTAAAACGTGTTATCGCTGAAATGGGCGGTAAAGACACAATGGTAATTGATAAAGAAGCTGATTTAGAATTAGCTGCTAAATCAATCGTTTCATCTGCATTCGGATTCTCTGGTCAAAAATGTTCAGCATGTTCTCGTGCAGTAATTCACCAAGATGTGTATGATCAAGTTCTTGCTCGTGCAATCGAATTAACAAACGAATTAACTGTTGGTAACCCAGAAGACCGTTCAACTTACATGGGTCCAGTTAATGACCAAGCTGCTTTCAATAAAGTAATGAGCTACGTACAAATCGGACGTGAAGAAGGCCGTGTAGTAACAGGTGGAGAAGGAGACGATTCTACTGGTTGGTTCATCAAACCAACAATCGTTGCTGACGTTGCTGAAGATGCTCGTTTAATGAAAGAAGAAATCTTTGGACCAGTTGTAGCATTCTGTAAAGCTAAAGACTTTGATCACGCTTTAGAAATTGCTAACAACACTGAATATGGTTTAACAGGTGCTGTTATCTCTAACAACCGTGCAAACATCGAAAAAGCACGTGAAGATTTCCACGCTGGTAACTTATACTTCAACCGTGGATGTACTGGTGCAATCGTTGGTTACCAACCATTTGGTGGATTCAACATGTCAGGTACTGACTCAAAAGCAGGCGGACCAGACTACTTAGTTCTTCACATGCAAGGTAAAACAACTTCAGAAATGCTTTAATAAATAAGTAAGGCTTGTCTTTTGGACAACCTTTAAAAGGAAACCCACGAAGAAATTCTTTGTGGGTTTCTTTGTAATTTTAAATGATAGAATTGTATAAACTAGCGTAATCAGAAATTGTTCACATTGTTAATGAAAACCATAACACTAAATATTTTCATGCAGAGCCCTTCCCCATATTATTATGCTATAATTTTAAATAAATAATACTGAACAGAGAGAAGGGATACCATGCAAATTTTACAAAGAATTATTCAATTAGTAGATTCAATTCCTTTAGGAACTCGCGATGATTGGGACTCTTATTTTTTAGGACAGGCATTTATAACTTCTCTTCGTTCAACTTGCGGAAGTAGAAGGGTTGGAGCAGTTATTGTAAGTGATAATAGAATAATTGCTTCTGGGTATAATGGATATCCGAAAGGTGCTAAGCATTGTATCGATGGGGGATGTCCGCGCTTTGCAGCTCGTCAAGAAGGGTTATTAGATAGTGGTAAATACTCAGATCAGTATCCTTGTGATGCTTTCCATGCTGAAGAAAATGCCATTTATCAACTAGTACAATCAGGAATTCAAAAAACGAAAGGTGATAATTGGACAATTTATTGTACAACTGCACCATGTCGAGCTTGTGCAAAAATGATAAATGGAGCGGGGATTACTAGAGTTGTATATAATGTAGGTTATCCAGATGATTATTCAATTGAGTATTTTAAAAAATATGGAATTGAATTAACAAGAATCTCTGCCGAATAAACTTTAGTCTATATTTAAACAAACGTTTGATTAATTTTATATGTAAGAATTTATGTACAGACTGTTTGCAAGCGAATGTCTTTCGAGGTTCGTTTAGCCTGATGAGGAGCGGAGTTATCCTATACGATAATGAGCTTCAGATAGGCCAAGTAACCAAGAAAGCGAGCGTTTGGCGGACAGTCTGTAATTATTTTACTAGTATTTAAGTGGAATGTTGCCCGACACATGGGAAATTTGGTATTATCAGTATATTGTATGTTGTGCGAATAATATGGAGGTGCATATAAATGTCAAAAATTACAATGGAGCAAGTTAAGCACGTTGCTCATTTAGCGCGTTTAGCGGTGACTGAGGAAGAAGCAGAGAAGTTTTCAAAACAACTTGGAGCAATTTTAGATTTTGCTGAGCAGTTAGGTGAACTTGATACAACAAATGTGAAACCGACTACACATGTCCTAAAAATGCGTAATGTATTACGTAAAGATGAGCCAGGTAAAGGTTTACCAATCGAAGAGGTACTGAAAAATGCACCAGACCACAAAGATGGACAAGTTAAAGTGCCGTCAATATTGGATTAAGGGGGGAAATTAGAATGTCATTATTTGAATATACAGTTTCAGAATTACATAGCAAATTAAAATCAAAAGAGATTAAAGTAGAAGAATTAGTAAATGAATCTTATGAGCGAATCTCTGCGGTTGATGGTGAAGTAAAATCATTTTTAACTTTAAATGAAGAGCAAGCGCGTCTACAAGCGAAAGCACTTGATGAAAAGCCTTGGGATGAGTCTCGTGGAATTCTTTCTGGTATGCCTATTGGTGTAAAAGATAATATCGTTACAAAGGGTCTACGTACTACTTGTGCGAGTAAAATTCTTGAGAATTTCAATCCAATTTATGATGCCACAGTTGTAACGAAATTAGCACAAGCAGAGAGCATTACGATCGGAAAATTAAATATGGATGAATTTGCAATGGGTTCATCTAATGAAAATTCTGCGTTCGGTGGTACACGTAACCCTTGGAATACTGAATACGTACCAGGCGGAAGTAGCGGTGGATCTGCAGCTTCAGTTGCTGCTGGAGAAGTATTATTCTCTTTAGGTTCTGATACAGGTGGATCAATCCGCCAACCAGCTTCTTTTTGTGGAGTTGTTGGTTTAAAGCCTACATATGGTCGTGTATCTCGTTCTGGTTTAGTAGCATTTGCTTCTTCTTTAGACCAAATTGGCCCAATTACTAGAAATGTAGAAGATAATGCATTGTTATTACAAGCAATTTCAGGATTAGATGCAAGTGATTCTACTTCAGCAAATGTAGAAGTTCCTTCATTTGCTAAGGCATTAACAGGTGATGTTAAAGGTCTTCGTATCGCTGTACCTAAAGAATATTTAGGAGAAGGTGTTGGTGAAGAAGCTCGTGCATCTGTTATGGCTGCTTTAAATTTATTAGAAAGCTTAGGCGCTACTTGGGAAGAGGTTTCATTACCACATTCTAAATATGCATTAGCTACGTATTATTTAATTTCTTCATCTGAAGCATCTGCTAACTTAGCTCGTTTCGATGGTATTCGCTACGGCCATCGCGCAGAAGATGTAGAAAACTTAATTGATCTTTATAAGAAAACTAGAGCTGAAGGCTTTGGAGATGAAGTGAAACGCCGTATCATGTTAGGTACTTATGCGTTAAGTTCTGGTTACTATGATGCTTACTATAAAAAAGCTCAACAAGTCCGTACATTAATAAAAGAAGATTTCGAGAAAGTATTTGAAAACTATGATGTTATTATTGGCCCAACTACACCAACTCCTGCATTTAAAGTAGGCGAAAAAGTAAGTGATCCAATGACAATGTACGCAAATGATATTTTAACGATTCCTATTAACTTAGCAGGTGTTCCTGCGATTTCTGTTCCTTGTGGTTTCCATAATGGTCTTCCATTAGGATTACAAATTATCGGTAAACATTTTGATGAGTCTACAATTTACAGAGTTGCCCATGCATACGAGCAAGCAACTGACTTTACAAAACAAAGACCACAACTATAAGGAGGCGCGGGAAAGATGAATTTTGAAACGATAATCGGTTTAGAAGTACACGTAGAATTAAAAACAAAATCAAAAATCTTCTCACCAAGCCCTAATGCGTTTGGTGCAGAACCAAATACAAACACTGGTGTAATTGATTTAGGTTATCCAGGTGTGTTACCAGTATTAAATGAAGAAGCTGTAAACTTTGGTATGAGGGCAGCAATGGCATTAAATTGTGAGATTGCAACTGAAACAAAGTTTGACCGTAAAAACTACTTCTATCCTGATAATCCAAAAGCTTACCAAATCTCTCAATTTGATAAGCCTATTGGTGAAAATGGATGGATTGAAATTGAAGTTGGTGGCAAAAAGAAACGTATCGGTATTACTCGCGTTCATTTAGAAGAGGATGCTGGAAAGTTAAATCATACAGATGAAGGTTATTCATTAGTAGACTTTAACCGTCAAGGAACTCCATTAATTGAAATCGTTTCTGAGCCGGATATGAGAACTCCTGAAGAGGCATATGCATATTTAGAAAAACTTAAGTCAATTATTCAATTCAGTGGTGTATCAGATGTAAAAATGGAAGAAGGATCACTTCGTTGTGATGCGAATATTTCATTACGTCCATTTGGACAAGAAGAATTCGGTACAAAAGCAGAATTAAAGAACTTAAACTCATTTGCTTTCGTTCAAAAAGGACTAGAGCATGAGCAAGTTCGCCAAGAAAAAGTATTATTATCTGGCGGAGTAATCCAACAAGAAACACGTCGTTACGATGAAGCTACAAAGACTACAATCTTAATGCGTGTAAAAGAAGGATCGGATGATTACCGTTACTTCCCAGAACCAGACTTAGTTGAACTATACATTGATGATGAGTGGAAAGAACGTGTTCGCCAAAGTATTCCGGAGCTTCCAGATGCTCGTCAAAAACGCTATGTAGAGCAATTAGGTTTACCAGCATACGATGCTATGGTGTTAACTTTAACAAAAGAAATGTCTGATTTCTTCGATGAAACTGTAAACAATGGTGCAGATGCAAAATTAGCATCTAACTGGTTAATGGGTGAAGTTTCAGCATACTTAAATAAATCACAAAAAGAACTGCATGACGTTGCTTTAACGCCTGAAAACTTATCTAGTATGCTTAAGTTAATTACAGACGGTACAATCTCTTCTAAGATTGCGAAAAAAGTATTCACTGAGTTAATCGAAAACGGTGGAGACGCTAATGAAATTGTAAAAGCGAAAGGTTTAGTACAATTATCTGATGAAGGCGCTCTTCGTAAAATCGTTATTGAAACCCTTGATGCTAACCCACAATCAATTGAAGACTTTAAAAATGGTAAGGACCGAGCTATTGGTTTCCTTGTTGGTCAAATGATGAAAGCGACTAAAGGCCAAGCAAATCCACCACTATTAAATAAGATTTTAATGGAAGAAATTCAAAAAAGATAATATTTTCAATACAAAAACTACGGGCTATAAGCTCCGTAGTTTTTTTGTACTGTTTAAGGTCAAAATGATTCAATAATATGGTTGGCTTGTTGGTGCATACAAAAGGATATCCACTTTACTGTTGGGTCGTTATATAATCCTGTTATATGAATTAATAAAGAAAAACAACCAGCACCTAGTATATTTCCAATGTAAGTTATAAGCCACAAATTTAACACTTCTAGCCAATTCATTTTTCCTCTAATGGCAGTATAGGCAAAATAAAATATGTTTCCTATAAACAAATCAGCACCACCGTATGCAATTAAAAGAATCGCGACAGTAATTGTTATAGCAGCCATTGGGTAGGCAAAAGGTGTATACGTAGAATGAAAGAAATTACCTGATTTAAATGCTACTATAACTCCGAAGCCTATAAACATACTAGCCATTATTGCTCTTAATAAAAAACGCAAAACACTATCTCGGTAAATTTTCAACTTTTTTAGAGCAAAATACTCTACATTCAAGAACGGTTTGTTTTCCATGTCATTATCAATCCTTAATTCTACTTTAATGTTTTTATCATCAATATGTACTATAATGATTAAGTTGTTCAAAACGATAGAAAAATATAGCAAAGAAACGAATGTAACATAAATTTAATATAATATAATATTGCTTTTCAATATGGGTTTGAACATGCTTTAGAAAGGTAAAAATAGATAAGTAAATGGAAAAAGTTTACTACAAAAACTTTTTAGGTTAGGATATAAGTTAGAGAACTTAAATAAATAAGTAGGATGGTTAATGATGAAACGTGCAAGAATTATCTACAACCCTACTTCTGGTCGTGAAATTTTTAAGAAAAAGCTTCCCGATGTGTTGCAATTGTTCGAGCAAACAGGTTATGAAACCTCATGTCATGCAACAACCGGTGCAGGTGATGCGACAATCGCAGCAAGAGAAGCATGTGATCGAAAATTTGATTTAGTTGTAGCTTGCGGTGGAGATGGAACACTTAATGAAGTCATTAGTGGTATGGCAGAACAAGAATATCGACCAAAGTTAGGGTTAATCCCAGTTGGGACAACAAATGATTTTGCTAGAGCAATTGGTGTGAATGTTTCAATTATGGAAGCGGCTGAAGTCATAACAAATGGGCAAACTGTCCCCCTTGATATTGGAAGAGTTGATGATAAATATTTTGTAAATATTTTAGCTGCCGGTAAAATTACAGAATTAACATATGAAGTACCTAGTAAACTAAAAACAATGTTAGGACAGCTAGCATATTATTTAAAAGGTATTGAAATGTTACCAAGGGTTAAGCCTACTCGATTAAAAATTGAGTACGATGGAAAAGTCTTTGATGAAGAAGCGTATTTGTTCTTATTATCGAATACAAATTCAGTTGGCGGATTTGAAAAAATTGCACCAGAGGCAAGTATTAATGATGGGCAATTTGATTTATTAGTCTTAAAGAAATCAAATATAGCCGAAATCATCAGAGTATGTGCCCAGCTATTAAGTGGTCAGCATGTACAAAATGAATATGTTCTTTATACTAGAGCAAGCCATTTGAAAATTATGTCTGATGATAAACTACTATTAAATATTGATGGTGAGTATGGTGGAGAAACACCTTGTACTGTCGATATGCTTTACAACCACTTAGAAATCTATGTACCATAATAAGTGAAATAGTAGTAAATACTAGAAAAAGTAACCACGGTAGTTAACGTGGTTATTTATTTTGTATAATGAAATGGTTTAATAAAAGGTTGAAAGGTAGGTAAGGGACTTGTCGAAAAGAGTGTTACCTGTAGAAAAGAATCAATTCATAGATGTTGAATTTATCGATTTAACTCATGAGGGACATGGAGTTGCAAAAGTAGATGGATATCCAATTTTTGTACCAAATGCACTTCCTGGTGAAAAAGCACAAATTAAGGTGCTAAAAACAAGCAAAGGCTTTGGATTCGGTAAAATTATTGAATTCCAAAAAGAAAGTGATGTTCGAGTAGAACCAATTTGTTCAATTTACAATCAATGTGGTGGTTGTCAAACTCAACATATGAGCTACGAAGGCCAACTTGAGGCGAAACATAAACAAGTAGTAGAAGTTGTAAGACGAATTGGGAAACTTGATGACGTAATAATCCATCCAGTGTTAGGAATGGAAAATCCATGGAGTTACCGTAACAAAGCACAAGTTCCAGTAGGGGAACTAGAAGGTGGACTAGTTGTAGGCTTCTATCAAAAGAGAAGCCATGAAATTATTCCAATGAATGAATGCCACATTCAAGGAAAAGAAAATGATGAAATGATACAAACCGTGAAAGATCTTTGTGAAGAATTAAAAATCGAGCCATACGATGAAGTTGGCCACAAAGGCGTATTGCGTCACATTATGGCACGCTACGGATACTATACAAATGAATCAATGCTAGTTCTTGTTACAAATAAAGTTAACTTTTCTCAAAAAGACGAATTGATAGCTAGAATTGTTGAGAAATATCCAACAATTACAAGCATTATTCAAAACGTAAATAATGAAAAAACAAATGTGATTCTTGGGAATCAAACAATTGTATTATACGGAAGTGAAACAATCAAAGATAAAATTGGTGATATTACTTTCGAAATTTCAGCTCGATCATTTTATCAAGTAAACCCTACACAAACTAAGGTTTTATATGATAAGGCACTCGAGTATACAAGCTTAAACGGTAGTGAAACAGTTATTGATGCATACTGTGGAATTGGTTCAATCTCCTTATTTTTAGCTCAAAAGGCTAAAAAGGTTTATGGTGTAGAAATTGTACCTGAAGCGATTGAAGATGCGAAACGAAATGCAATGATTAATGAGATGACAAATGTTGAATTTGAAGTAGGGAAAGCTGAAGAAGTGATACCTAATTGGTACAAGCAAGGAATTACAGCAGAAGTATTAGTTGTAGACCCTCCAAGAAAGGGTTGTGACGAAGCTTTATTAAATACAATCATTGATATGAAGCCAAGCAAAGTCGTTTATGTATCATGTAATCCTGCTACATTAGCAAGAGATTTACGAGTGCTTGAAGACGGTGGTTATAAAACAGTAGAAATACAGCCAGTGGATATGTTCCCACATACTAGTCACGTAGAAGCTGTCGCGAAATTAGTACTTAAGGAAGGGAACTGACACTAATCCAACTTAGTGTTCTCCTAAAGTTCTTTAGTATCTTAGTAAAACCTTTATTAACTAAGACCACAGGATGCTGATTGTTGGCATGGAGATAATAAGGGAATGAAGGTACAAGTGTAAGCAAGGACATCTTGCTTTTTAATTTTGGGATATGTGATTGAACTGGATTGAACTGTAATCCCATAATGAAAGGATTTGAAAATGGATATGAAAGATAATTTTTGGCGTGATTTACCACGACCATTTTTTATACTGGCTCCAATGGAAGAAGTGACGGATGTTGTTTTTCGCCACGTTGTAAGTGAAGCAGCCAGACCAGATGTATTTTTCACAGAGTTTACAAACAGTGAGAGTTATTGTCACCCAGAAGGAAACAAAAGTGTGCGTGGGCGTTTGGCTTTTACAGAGGATGAACAGCCGATGGTAGCCCATATATGGGGTGATAAGCCTGAATTCTTCCGACAAATGAGTATTGGTATGGCAGAACTTGGGTTTAAAGGTGTGGATATCAATATGGGCTGTCCTGTACCTAACGTGGCAGGACACGGTAAGGGAAGCGGCCTAATTCGCCGTCCAGAAGTTGCAGCAGAATTAATACAAGCAGCAAAAGCAGGGGGATTACCTGTAAGTGTGAAGACAAGGCTTGGTTTCTCTGAGGTAGACGAGTGGCGCGACTGGCTAACACACATTTTGAAACAAGACATTGCCAATCTGTCGATCCATCTACGTACAAGAGATGAAATGAGCAAAGTGGATGCACATTGGGAACTAATACCGGAGATAAAGAAACTTCGTGACGAAGTAGCACCAGATACACTCTTAACGATCAATGGGGATATCACTGACCGTCAAATTGGCTTAAAGCTCGCTCATCAATACGGTATTGATGGGATTATGATTGGGCGTGGGATTTTCCATAATCCATTTGCTTTTGAAAAGGAGCCGAAAGAACATAGCAGTAAGGAATTGCTTGATCTTTTAAGATTGCATATGGATCTTCATGATAAATATTCATATTTAGAGCTGCGTTCGTTCAAGGCTCTTCATCGCTTTTTTAAGATATATGTTCGTGGGTTTAGAGGGGCAAGTGAATTAAGAAATCAATTAATGAGTACATCATCAACAGATGAAGTACGTGCAATGCTTGATAACTTCGAGTCAAAGAATCTTGATGGAATATTGGGACTGTAAAAGTGTCAGCCATTGTGTTGTCAATTACAGTTTTGCACATGTAAATACAGTTAAAAAGTACTCTTTAGAGTAGACACTTAAAAGTCTAGCTATAGGGTACTTTTTTTATTTTCATTGAGTAATCTCCAAGTCTAAACCTTGACTTAGTTGTTCGCATTGAATAAGTGGTTTTTTTCCTTAACATGAAGAAAATATCCACCTAGTAAATGAGAAATGTTTACTTTACAATTAATGCAACTATACATTCATAACAAATTTGAAAATTAAGATGAAATGAAACCAAAAGAACGAATTTAAAGCTATTTGTTTAAGTTGAAACGATAACTTATTAGCTTAATGAAAGGATGGATCAACACATAATGAATAGATTGATAATCGGAATGGATGGCGGAGGAACGAAAACGAGAGTTATGGTTAAAGAACGCCTAGATGGAGAAACGTTATTTGATCAAAATTTTGGAATGTCAAATTATAACAACATCGGTGTAGAAGGGCTTAGACCAGTATTTAGTGAAATATATGAATCGCTTGTTTCTTATTTTGGAGAGCGTTTACAAAATGCAATTCTTGTACTAGGCTCTGCAGGAGTAGATCGACCGAAAGATATTGATATTTATTTGAATGCATTAAAAGAAAGTGGTTTTACTTGTCAGCTAGAAGTAGTGAATGATGCAGAAATTGCTCTTGTAGGTGGGAACGGTGATCGAAAAGATGCTTTGATGATTGCTGGAACGGGCTCCATTGTTATGGGGGTAGACTCAAAAGGAAATACATTACGCTCTGGCGGATGGGGCGGATTAATAAGTGATGAGGGTGGCGGTTTCCAAATCGGTTTACATGCAATCGCGGCTGTTATGAAGGAGTACGATAAAGTAATTGCTCCTACTTCATTTACCGAAAAATTGCTCGCTCATTTTAAGTTGAATTCTCCGGAAGATTTTATGGATTTATTATACTTGGAAGATTCAATTCCGGTTGATAAGGTAGCTTCATGTACGCCAATCGTGTTAGAAGCATGGGTAAAAGGTGACGAAGCAGCTCGTACAATTGTTGAAGGAGAACTAGATAAGTTGGTTCGTTTAGTCATTGGAATCAGTCGACAAATGGGATCAATTAATTTCCGCCTATCTGTGGCTGGAAGTTTACTGACGAAATCAACTGAGTATTTCGATAAGCTAAAGGCTAAGTTAAATGTGGCATTACCACAAGTTGAACTTTCTGCACCACTTTATGATCCAGTTTTCGGTGCCATCATTATTGGTGAGAAATACAAGTAATTCAAAATAAAAATAAAGGAATGGCGATCGAATATGCGTGAAATAGGAATAAAGTAATGGCTCTTTTTAATGAAGCATTTCTCCAATCGCTTATAATCTATTTTTGTTATGACGTCTTAACAACCTTATTATTAAGAGGATCGACAATTGGAAAGAAGATCTTTCGATTGAAGTTAACACGCATTAATAATAACAAGGGAATACTTCCTTATGTATTACTAGTGATTGTTAGAAGTTTCTTTAAATTTTTGACGATGTTTATTTTTCAAGGTCTCCCGTTCTTTTTATCCGTTATTAGCATGTTTGCTAATAAAAAATCATTAGCTGTTCACGATCGAATCGGTCGATTTGTCGTTATAAATAAGAATGAAATATAAAAAAACTTACTAAAGAAAGAGGAAATCATCATGAATATCTTACTTTGCTGTGCTGCAGGGATGTCAACAAGTCTAATCGTTTCTAAAATGGAAAAAGTTGCTGAATCAAAAGGGATTTCAGCACGCATTTGGGCAGTTTCTGAATCAGTTGTTCGTTCAGAAATCGATGAAGCTGATGTGTTATTGTTAGGTCCACAAGTACGTTTCCTTTTAGAAGAAATGGAAGAAATCTGTGAAGAGAAAAACATTCCAGTTGAAGTAATTAATATGATGAACTACGGCATGTGTGATGGTGAAGCGATCTTAGAGCAAGCTATCAATTTAATCAAAATAAGTAGTAATTGTTGAGAAGAGAATTTTCTAATCTTTGCTCGAGAAAAATACGATGAATACTATAGGTGACGGAGCAGTAGAAGTTAGCTGTGTTATCACAAAAGATGGTCCAATTCCACTGACAATCGGTGAATTACCAGTTCCAGTTCGAGGATTAATTCAAACGATTAAATCTTTCGAACAGACGGCAATTGAGGCTGCTGTAGAAGGAAGTCGTGAAAAAGCAATTCTTGCATTGACGATTAATCCGCTTGTAGCAAATGATAAAGTAGCTGTAGCGATTGTTGACGAAATACGAAATGCTAGAAGCTCATAAAGAATATTTACCAAGGTTTTTTAAATAAAACAAATGTTTAGGGCAGCAAATCCTTTAGGATGCTGCCTTTTTATTTTTTAACTCTCTTTTAATAAAGATATTCTGATATTTTAATAGAATCACTACCTAACCTTTGGCTAGCTTAATTTATTGTCGAAAAAACACTTCAAAAGACTTAGTAAAGCCTTTTTTTGTGTAAAAATTTCTACGATTATCTATCTAGATAAAAATATATTTCTAGAACTTTAAAACTATAAAAAATGGATTTAAAACAATATTTTTTACATAAATTTACATTATTTTTATTAAAAACACAAAAAAATGTAAAAATTTTATAAATATTTGGAATTTTATAAAGGAATTTTGACTCAAAAAAAGAATTATTAATTTATCTATTATTCCTTAAAAACTTTATGAAAAAATTATTAAGAAAGTATAGGTATTAATAGGAGCAATAAAGATGAAAGGAGATATTAGGGGGTTATCTGGTTAAATTTTTAGAGGTATTTTGGCATGTTCTTTATTGAGCAATTGTTCTGTCGAAATTCCTCGATTGACTTTAAAAACAGGGGAGTTTTTAAAAGGCATTATCTTTATCAGATTTACTTAAAACTTTTTGGAGAGGAAACGAGAAATGAATAACAAAAAAAATCGAAAAATAACTACATACGCTTTAGCATCTGCTCTTGCTCTTTCTAACTTGGCTATGGTTTCACCAACATCTGCTGCTTCTTACAGACCTGGTGATTTAGCATCAAAGTTAGACCAAATTAGACAAACACAGGAAACAAAAGAATTACAAAATAAAAACAAAGTGTCTGAAGCGAGAGCAAATTTAAAAGCTTCAGATAAAGTGCGTGTTATCGTTGAATTGGATGGACAGTCACCAATTGAATACGCAACAAAACAAGGTAAATTATTTAAGGACTTATCTGAAAGTCAAAAGTCTAGTCTTTATGCAAAAGTAGATAGTCAACAAAGTTCAGTAAAGTCAAAGTTACAATCAAAAGGAATCAACATTAATTACAAAAAACAATTTACAACTGCATTTAACGGTTTCAGTGGTGTAGTTGAATTTGGTGATGTAGCAAAAATTGAAGCTACTTCAGGTGTAAAAAATGTTTATTTAGCAAATGAATATAATCGTCCTACAGCTGAGCCATCTACTCCAGATATGACGAAGAGCCATCAATTTATTCAATCTAAAGAAACTTGGAAAGACACTGGTTATGACGGTAAAGGGATGGTTATCTCCATTATCGATACAGGGATTGACCCAACACACCGTGATTTTAAATTAACTGATCCTTCAAAAGAGGACTTAACAAAAGATTCAGTAGCTCAAATTGTAAAAGATAAAGCTTTACCAGGTAAATTCTACACTGATAAAGTTCCTTATGGTTATAACTATTATGACCAAAACAGTATCGTAACGGACCTTGGACCTGGTGCTTCAATGCATGGTATGCACGTAGCAGGTATTACGGCTGCTAACGGTGACGAAGCAAACGGTGGTATTAAAGGGGTTGCACCAGAAGCGCAAGTTCTTGCGATGAAAGTATTCAGTAATGACCCAAGTTATCCATCTACATGGTCTGATATTTATCTTGCAGCGATCGACGATTCTATTAAACTAGGTGCTGATGTATTAAACATGAGTCTTGGTTCTGTAGCATCTTCTTATGAGCCAAATAGCGCAGAAGATCTTGCAATTACTCGTGCAGTTGACAATGGTATTGTGTGTGCTGTTTCTTCTGGTAACTCGAACCATATTGGTTATGGATGGGGAGATCCTCTATCACAAAACCCTGATATCGGTGTAACTGGAGCTCCAGGTCTTAATAAAGATACAATCTCAGTAGCTGCTTCTGGAAATGAAGCTTATCTGTTTGAACATGCGATTACTGTTGATGGTAATAATAGTCTTAGTGTTGTTGGTAAAGGGATTGATGCTTGGAAAGATCTATCTGATAAATTTGGTGGAAATATTCCAGTAGTAAACCTTGGTAAAGTGGCTGATGGCAGTAGCTATAAATTAGGTGGACCTGATGATTACAAAGGTGTAGATGTTAAAGGGAAAATCGTATTAGTAGCTCGTGGTACATATACTTTCGCTGATAAAACGAAATATGCTGCTCAAGCTGGTGCAGCTGGTATTATCGTATGGAATGCAAACAACGGTACTCAATACCCTGACCAAGGCGGATGGGATGTTCCAATGATGCTTGTTAACTCTAAAGCAGATGGTGAAGCATTATTTAATTCGATTAATGGTTCAGGAACAATTCATGTTAACCAAACGGCTAAAAATGAAAGTCCTGAAATGGGTCGAATGACAGGCTTCACTTCATGGGGAGTTACACCTAGCCTAGAGTTAAAGCCAGAAATTACAGCTCCAGGTGGAAATATTTATTCAACAGTTAATAACAACCAATATGAAGTAATGAGTGGTACATCAATGGCAGCTCCACACGTAGCTGGTGGATCGGCATTAGTACAAGAATACTTAAAAAATGATCAACGTTTCAGTTCTTTAAGCTTAAGTCAACGTACGCACTTAGCAAAAGTATTATTAATGAATACTGCAAAGGTTATTAATGACTTAGATGGTCATCCATTCTCACCACGCCGTCAAGGTGCAGGTATGATGCAAATTGAAAATGCTGTAACAACACCAGTTTACTTCTATAGTAAGGCAACAGGTGAAGCGAAATACGAATTGAAGGATTTCCAATCTAAGCAAGTTTCAATGACTTTCACAGCAAAAAATATTTCTGATAAAGATGCAGAATATAAAGTTGACACAAATGCGTTAACAGATGAATTCTATCAAACTGCTAGTGTTGATCGTAACGCGCTTCAAACAGGTGAATTAGAAGGTGCAAAAATTGATGCTCCTGAAACGATCAAAGTTCCTGCTGGTAAATCGGTTGATTTCACTGTGAAAATTGATTTAACAAATGCAAAAATTCCTGGATTCGATAAAACTGATAAGAAAATTCTAGCTGATCTTCATGACAATATTTTCGTTGAAGGTTCTGTAAACCTTATCAGTACTGATGGTCATCCAAATTTAACAGCTCCATATGTAGGCTTCTACGGCAAGTGGGACAGTTTACCAATCGTTGACGGATTCAAAGATCTTGGTGAAACTCGTTATTTTGATTTACAACCGTATTTTAAAAAGAATTATAATATCGATGATGCACATGACATGACAACTGATGACGATAGTACATTCTTGGAAGCTGTTCCTGGAAAGGATGGAAAAAATTATTACGCGTTTTCACCAAACGGCGATAACAGTGGTGATGATATTAATGCTCTTCCATCATTCTTAAGAAATGCATCAGAAGTGCAATATAATATCCTTGATAAAGACGGTAAATTCCTTCGCCGTTTAAGTGCTCAATCTGACGTTACAAAAAATGCCTATGACAATGGTAAAGCTTCACCGTTTAAAGATAGTGAGTCAACTATTTGGGATGGTAAAGTAAATGGTGCAGTTATGCCGGATGGTTTTTACAATTACGAGATTAAATCTGTAATTGGCTACGATAATGCACAATGGCAGTCTAAAAAGATTCCAGTTTATATTGATACTCATGCTCCAAAAATTAAAGCAACTTATGATCCTGATAAGAAAATTGTTTCTTGGGAAGGTTCAGATGAAGGAACTGGAGTCAAATTATATAGTATTTGGGTAAATGGAAAAGAAGAAGGCCGAACTGATAGTACAAAATCTTCTTTCGATCTATCTAATGCTCCTGCAAAAGCTTTAGTAGAAGTAGTTGCCATGGACTATGCAGGCAACGGAGCAGAAGATACTGCTGCAATCGGTGACGTAGATCTTCCATTAGTATATATCACTGATGGCTCAAAAGATAAAAAAGGCGAATACATTCCTAACTCACCAGAACCATGGGGAGCTTATAGTGATAACACAGTTCCAGTAAAAGGTTTCGTAACAGATGATTTTGGTATTAAAACAGTTAAAGTTAATGGAAAGGAAGTTCCAACTACTTTTGATGCTAAGACTGGACATTACAACTATTCAACAACGGTAACATTTGACCAAGATGGACCATTCACTGTTCAAGTAGAAGCAACAGATTATGCTAACAAAAACTTCTCAGTTGCGCGTCATATTTATGTTGATACTCACGCAGCAGAAATTAATGTACTAAATGCTCCAACACGAGTGGATAAAAAGGTAGATCAAGTTTCATTTAAAGTAAACTTAAAAGATAACTATAGCTACTTAAACTTCTTCGTTGGTGAAAACCACGAGTTTGAAGTACCATTAATTAGTCCAGTAGATGTTGTAAAACCACTAAGCAAAGATTATGTAGTAACTGTACCATTAAAAGAAGGACAAAATAAAATTACGTTAAGAGCGACTGACCTTGCTGGTAATGAAACAGTGAAGGAAGTAGTAATTAATCGTGCAGATGCTCCGATTAAAACTGGTTGGGTAGTAGAAAATGGCAAAAAATACTACTACAATAACAAAGGTGTTAAAGTAACTGGTATGCAAACGATCAGTGGTAAAAAATATTACTTCGATAATAATGGAGTAATGAAAACTAGTTGGGTAACTTATAATGGTAAGAAGTATTACTTCGATAAGTATGGAGTAATGAAAACTAGCTGGTTAGAATTAAATGGTAAGAAATATTACTTCGATAAATACGGAGTAATGAAAACTAGTTGGTTAGTATTAGGTAATAAACATTATTACTTTGATAAATACGGAGTAATGAAAACTAGTTGGTTAGTATTAGGTAATAAACACTATTATTTTGATAAATACGGAGTAATGAAAACTGGATGGTTAGTATTAGGTTCTAAACACTACTACTTCGATCCAAACGGAGTAATGTTTAGCAATGGCTGGAAAAAGATAAGTGGTAAATATTATTACTTCAACAAATCTGGCGTAATGGCTGTAAATACTACAATCGGTAAATATAAAGTAGGTAAAGACGGAGCAAGAAAGTAAGCTTTTGATTTGATAGCTTAGTAGAATTCGAGAAATTTTGGGCATGTATTCGATTTAAGATCGGATACATGCTTTTTGTTTTGAACAGGATTTATTGGAAAATAGAAAAGAAAGGGATACTTGAATTAACGAAAAAAACCACAAGGAAAATAGGTTTCCTTGTGGCATTCTTCATTTTTAGTGGCTTTTTGTGATAACCATTCTTTTGCACTTTAGCTTATTTTAGTTTTATTATTGTTATTGTTCGCGTTACCCAATATACTTCTTTTCTTACCATATAATCCATACACAACAAGTCCAATAGCCATCCAGACAATAAAACGAATAAATGTAATACCTGGAAGACTAGCGATTAGATAAGCAGAAAATCCAATCCCGATTATTGGAATAATTGGAACCAATGGTGTTTTAAATCCTCTTTTTAAATCAGGACGTTTTACACGTAATACAATGATAGAAGAACAAATTAAGATAAATGCTGTTAACGTTCCGATATTAACTAATTCTGCAACTTCGTTAATTGGCGTAAAACCTGCTACAAATGCCGTAATTAAACCAATTATTAAAGTAGGACGATAAGGTGTTTTATATTTAGGATGTAATTTTGTAAACCATTTTGGTAATAGACCATCTCTACTCATTGAGAACCAAATACGTGATCCAGCAAGCATAAATGAGAACAATACTGATAGAATCCCTGTAATTGCAGCGGCAGAAATGATTATTGTAATCCACTTCATACCAATATTACTAAAAGCTTTTGCTACAGGAGCTGCGTTATTAAGTGTTTCATATGGAGCCATCCCTGTAATAATAAGTGACATTGCAACATACAAACATAAAGCGACAGCTAATGATATGATAACTGCAAGTGGTAAATCGCGTTGAGGTCTTTTTGCTTCTTCTGCTGCTGTAGTTAATGTGTCATATCCGAATACAGCAAAGAATACTAGAGCTGCCCCACTCATTACGCCATGGAAACCAAAAGGCATGAAAGGATGCCAGTTAGCTGAATTTATGTGAAAACTTCCTACGCCAATAACTAATAGAATAATACCTAATTTGATGATAACCATTAATGAATTAAATTTAGAACCCATTTCAGTTCCTAATGTAAGTAAGCCCGCAATTCCAAGACTAACTAAAACGGCAATTAAGTCAACTTTGTGACCTGCTCCAGTACCAGGCGCACCTTGTGCCCATACAGGAATATGAACTCCCATTTGCAATAAAAACTCTTGCATGTAGCCAGACCAACCAATGGCTACTACTGCAACAACTAAGGCATACTCGAGTAACAAATCCCACCCGATTAACCAAGCTGTACCTTCTCCTAAAACAGCATAGCTGTAAGTATAAGCACTTCCGGCTACCGGTATTAACCCAGCAAATTCTGCATAACACAATGCTGCTGCTGCGCTAGCTAAACCAGCAATAATAAACGATAAAAGAACTGCTGGACCAGCGTGTTCAGCAGCTGCTACACCGGTTAATACGAAAATACCTACACCTATGATTCCGCCTAAACCAATGGCAGTCAGTTGCCATAAACCTAGAACGCGTTTAAGTCCGGTATTTTTAGCCCCATCCTGTTGAAGCTGTTCAATCGACTTTTTCCTGAAAAAAGCATTCATCCAAAGACTCCCCCTTTTTGTGAATAATCTGTATTTTTAGTAAATAAATACACACCGCTTAAAAGAGTGCGTAGTAACTAATCATTTTGTACGGGAGGGTTGTATTAATTCCCAAAATTGAAAGAGGAAAGACTTTTAATTCCTCAAAATTTTCGTAAGCGTTTTCCAATACGTATACGAAATACTTTTTGTAGACCCATATATTGGAAGAAAAATCCTTTTCTACAAAGATATTTTTTGTATTGTAACATAGTTCAATAATACTACGCAATAATAGTATGAATGTTATAAATATTATAGTTTAATCTAATAGAATCTAAATTTTATTAAAATTAATAAAAGTATGTGCGAAAATACATAGATTTATCAAGGGGTTCTGTGACTTTTTTAGTAGACACTAATTATTCGTTCTTTCTAGTAAAAATTATAAGATAAACGATAAAATTATTTTTTTGAAATTAAAATTTGAATATTCTGAAATAATATAATTCTGCCCAAATTAACCGAATAATCCACTTAAAAGAACAAATAAATGGTTTATTAAAAAAAACATATCAAATATTTATCATTTTCTAAAAAATCTCCTTGAAACGCTTTTTAAAACAATAGACAATAGATATAGGGAAAGTCGTAATAAGTTTTTGGCAAGATAAGGAAGGGGTAAGAGTTTTATGGAAACGGCGAAAAGAATTGACGAAGAAAAAGAACAAGTAAAAGTAATTACGCCACGTCATAAGAAATTTATTTTAGCGGGGATCATTGTTCTTTTAATCGTTTCTGTGATTCTTAGCGTAGCAGTAGTAGAAATTAAAAAAAGTAAATCTAAAACATTACAGTTTATCAGTCCAACAGTAAAAAGTTTTACGAAAACTGAAACTGTGTCTGGTCGTGTCGTACAAAGCCATACTGAAACAATTTACGTTAATCCAACTAAAGGTTCTATAAACGAGATTTTTGTTAAAGAAGGAGATACTGTCACTAAAGGGCAAAAACTTTTTTCTTATGAAGATACAACTATAGCAGCTGAATTAGGACAAGCAGAAGTAAATAAGAAGCTAGCAGAAACAACTGTTACGCAGAAGAACGACCAAATTGCATCATTAGAAAAAGACATTCAAAATGCTATTTCAGCGTCAACATCATCACCTAATCCAACTGATGCAAATAATACAGATAAAAATGCAACAAATACAGCAAATACACCACAGATTCAATCGCTACAAGCTGAACTTAATACTGCAAAAGAAGAGCTTAATGCTGCACAGCTAAAAGTAGAGCAATCTACACTTGAAGCTGAAAAACTAAAAGCACAACAAGAGTCATTAACTGTTAACAGTAATAGTGATGGGGTAGTTCTTAACTTGAACAAAAGTATCGGTCAAGGCTATAAAGCAACAGATAAACAACAAATCTCAATTATGCAAATCGCTTCAAACGAACCATTTCAAATTGAAGGAAAGCTAACAGAAGAAGAAAAAGCAAAAGTTGAGCCAGGACAAGCAATTAAAGTCAGTTCAAAGGTTGTTACCGATAAGAGCTGGAAAGGAAGCATTTCAGAGGTAAGTAATTATCCTATGAATGATCAATCCACCAACCAAGATAAGAACTCCAAAAAAGAAGCTTTTCCATATTACACTTTTAGAGCAACGCTAGATTCACAAGAGAATCTATATCCTGGCTATGAAACAAATCTTGAAGTAGTAGTAGAGTCAAAGGATTTGTTAGCAATACCTGAGACAAGCGTTAAAGGATCAGGAAAATCAAAATATGTGTATGTACTCAAAAAAGGAACTATTTATAAACAAAATGTAAAAACTGGCCAAAAACAAGGGAAATATGTTGCCATTCTTAAAGGAGTAAAAGAAGGGGATAAAGTAGGGAAAAATCCTTCTTGGACTGTCCGCGCTGGAACAAAAATTGATTTAGATAAGTAATAGATTAGATGATTACTGTAGAAAATTCAATTTTCGATAGTGATCATCTATTTGTAAAAGAGGGCGTCTCAAAAGTCAGATTAACTGACACGAGACGCCTCTTTTTAATATGAAAATAGTATTTAGTCAAAGTAGTAGGGGTATCTTAACCGAATTTATCATTTTAGATGGGAAAATGCCCCTTTTAAAAGAGATTTAGTAGAGTTTTTTCGATTTAGTAAGAGATAGAATCTATTTGCTAGTTTTCCATTCCTAGGTATCTACTATAATACAATTTTTATGCCATAATACCCTAACTGGTATAGGTAATTAAGAATTTTATTTGCGATTTTCTTAGATTTAATTGCAGTTTTGGCAATTTTATTTGCGGTTCTCTAAATTTAATTGCAGTTCCATTAAATTTAATTGCGGTTTTCAGATTTTAATTGCAGTTCATTGTTTTTTTCAGCTCTTCAGTATTTACTTACATAGTTGGACTTCATATTACCGATTTGCCGTTATAAGAAAAGGGCCACCCATTGAAATTTACATTTTTGGGTCGCACCTCTTTTATTAAAGCGTTTTCAAAATTTGAATTAATTAAGCATTTATTTTTTGTGGAGGTAATGGAACAGCGCGTAGTTCAGATGCTTCTTCTTTAATCGAAAATAAATAAGCAATCAAACCTAAGACAGCCGTAATGATTAACATAATAATTGAGGTAGTGAAATTGCCTCCTGATGAATCTCGTAACCAGCCCATAATATAACTAGAAAACCCACCCATTAAGTTTGTAAATCCGATTAAACCTGCTGCACGACCAGCTGTCTCTTGCGTTGAATATTTTACTAAAAACATATTACTAAGATGGAAAACACCACCTTGACATCCCATTGCAAGTCCCATGCAGATCCCTGCTAATACTGGATTTGGAACAAGAACTGCCGTTGTTAAAAATAAAGCAGTCAGTGAAAATAAGATTGCTGCCATTAAGCTTGGGCGTCTTGTTTTATCTGTAAGAAAGCCACATGCGAGAACAAATCCGAGGGCAAATAACCACGATAAAGAAGTAATACTTGTCATACCTTCACGCTCAAAACCTTTTGCCTCGATCAAATATGTTGGTAGCCAAATGCTTATTCCAAAGAAAAGGAAAGAACAGACTAACATACCAAACCATACAATCCAAAAACGATAATCTTGAATAAAATTTTTATTCCCATTGGAACTACTAACTTGATGTTCTGTCGGTTCTACTGGAAGGTGAATTAAATCCAACTCTTCTTTACTAACCCACGGGTGTTCACCAGGTGTATTTCTTGTAAGAAAAATAAACATTGGAATATTAATTAAAAAGTTAAATCCAGCGAGCAGAAAGAAAGCTGATTGCCAATGAAGTGAAGAAATAACAAGTACCAATATAACTGCTCCAATTGCTGGTCCTAAATAGTTACCTGTAAGCCAAGAAGCTTGAGCTCGGCCTAACTCTCGCTTGTTGAACCAAGCAGAAATAAATTTCCCCGAAACAGGAATCATCATCCCTTCTCCAAATCCAAGAATAATTCGACTGATAATAAATGCTTCATATGTAGTGGAGAGACCAGAAGAAAACATAGTAAGAGACCAAACAAATAATCCAGCTATAGCCGTTTTTCTCGCACCAAATTTATCAATAATGAATCCCCAAAATAGATTCGAAACTCCATAAGCAATTGTAAAAACAAATGAAAGAAGACCAATTTTTGCATTTTTGTCAACGCCAGTCATACCGAGTGCTTTCAAAAACTCTGGATCCGTTTGTATGACAGAAATTCCAACTTTATCAATTTGTCCGAAGAACCAAAAGAAAAAGATTGGTAAAGCAATTAAAATCCATCTTTTTTGTCTATGTAGCATTAAAATTCTCTCTCCTTTTAAAATCAAGTAATTGCGTTTAAAATTTGGAAGGAAAAAGCAGAAACTACGTTTACCTAATAGACATGAAGTTCAAAAAAATGTTTAGATACTTCATGTTTTAATTTTGCCTTAAATTGTTCAATCCACTCCTCTCAAAAAAATGTAAACGTTTCAAATATAAAACAGTGTTTCGTATTTTAACAATGAAACTCTTTTAAAGATAAAATAATTAGAAAAGTTTGTCAATTGTGATTTTACAGAAAAATTTTCCAGTTTTATGTTCAAATGCACTTATCTATATTTGTCTATCCATTGGAAAAATAGAGTTATTGACATTAAATTCTGACAAATCTATAATTCAAGTTGAAAAACACGTTTTTTATATAAAACACGATGTTTTTGAAGCATTGTGTGATATTCAGGTTTGTAGATTTTGTGTAAAAAAATAGAGTGGAGGTACTGTGGATGCCAATTAGTCATTTAAAAGAGTTATCGATTCATTTTCGAGAATCTGGTGAAGGACAAGCCCTTGTAATTCTACATGGTTTGGGAAACAATTCTCAGTCATGGAAGCATCAATTAAATGAATTGAAGGAACATTATAGAGTAATCGTTTGGGATGCTCCAGGTTATGGTGGAAGTTCCGATTTAAAAGAGGAGTTTCGTGAATTTTCCGAGTTTGCTAATGTACTAAAAGAGTTTTTGGATAGTCTAGAGCTAGATTCAATCTATTTACTAGGTCATTCAATGGGATCGGCAATTGCAATTGATTTTGCGAGTCGTTTTCCACATATGGTCGATGCGTTAATTATTTCAGATGCAACACGTGGAGCAGCTGGATTAGGTAGAGAAGAAAACGAGAAAAAACTTCAAAATAGATTAAACTCCATAGAAAATCTACATCCAAGTGAACTAGCTAGAAAAAGAGTAAAAGCATTACTTGCTCCAAATGCATCAGCTGAGGTTATAAAGGAGGCTGAGCGTATAATGTCACAAGTACGTCTATCTGGTTATCGTTCCGTTTCCTACTCTTTATCAAACTTAAACCAAATGGAGATTCTGTCTTCAATATCTGTTCCAACTCTTGTCCTATGCGGGGAGTTAGATCAAGTAACTCCGGTAAGTGAATCCAAAATATTTCACGAGTTGATTCCAAATTCTGAATTTGTTATCGTTCCAAATACGGGGCATTTATGCTACCAAGAAGATCCTAAACTATTTAATCAATCCGTGTTAAACTTTTTAAAGAAACAAAAGGTAGCTAAAAAAATAGAATTGAATCTATGTATTAGGAGAGGTTTGCTCGATGGATAATGGAGAAAAAGAAAAATATAGCGCCAATTCTTTAGTAAGAGGTCTAGAAATTATTAAGCTTTTTAATGAGGAACATCCTAGTTTGTCACTTTCAGAGATTGCAAAAAAGTTAGGGGTAAGCAGAACAGTACCTTATCGATTACTTTATACATTGCAGTCGATCGGATACTTAACACAGGATGAAAATACAAAACAATATTCGTTAACTCCGAAAGTTCTTGAATTAGGTTTTAGTTATATAAATAGCTTGAAAATACCTGAAATTGCACAACCTTACATGGAATCATTACGTGATGAAATAGGTGCTTCTTGTCACTTGTCAATTTTAGATGGACATGAAGTTGTTTATGTTGGGAGTGCTCCAGTTAGAGGGGTATCAGCAGTCAATGTTAATATTGGTTTAAGACTACCAGCTCATGCAACTGCAAACGGAAAGTTACTTCTTGCATACGAGCCAAAGGAAAGTCTAATGCAGCTGTTCCATGTTTCAAATTTAACGCCATATACAGATAAGACGTTGACGACGCCGGGCGAGTTTATGGATCAATTAGAAAAAATACGTCAAAATGGCTACTCTATGACTAGTGGAGAGTTTCATCAAGGGATTCATTCGATTGCTGCACCAATTTACGGTAGAACAGGAAAGGTGTTGGCAGCACTGAATATCGTAGCAACTGAATTATCTTATCAAGAAGATTTCATGAATAAAGTTGCATTGCCTAAACTACTAGATGTCTCTGTTTTACTATCAAACTATATGGGTTACAATGGCAGAGTTTCAAACCAGGTAAAATAGTTAAAGTTAAAAATATGGGTTCCCAAATTAAGGGAATCCATATTTTTTTTGCAAAAAAAAACAAGTTATAAACCTTGAAAATACAGTGTTTTTTTATATTTAACTTTTATGACATATCAAAATTTTCTAAAAACTATGTTGACACAAATAATAATACATCCTAGAATTATTTTATAGATAAAACACTGTTTTGTATATGAAACACAAAAGATGTTCGACGATACAAAACATTTTGTTTAAAAAGAACAACAATACAGGGAGGATTTTAAAAATGACAAATGAAACTTTTTCAGTTAAAGAATTTGAAAAAAAATACGTGGCTCGTTTAGAGGACCGTACGCTAGATTGGAATGTATTAAAGTTTCAAGAGGAAATTGATCCGAGATATAAGCGTGCTCAAATGCGTTATATTGGACGCGGCGCGACAGCGAATAATGATTCAAATGTAATTGCAGCAGAACATTTTACATTAAGTACAATGGTTCTACCTCCTGGCTGTATTGGACCTTTACATCTTCATGATGATGTAGAAGAAGTATTTTTCATTCTTGAGGGAGAAGTTACTGCTTTAATTCAAGAAGTTGGTAAAGACGAAGTACATGAAATTAAATTAAATGCTAGAGATTGTATCAGTTCACCTCCTGGCGTTCATCGAGGCATTAGAAATGATGGAGATACTGAAGCGCGTATGTTAGTTATGCTTGGCGCAGTGAAACCAAACCTTCCAACTTATCCAGAGGGCAGCGCGCTTGAAGACCTTCGTAAACAACGTGCTAAAGAAAGAGAAGCAATCATCAAAGGTTAATTAAAAAAATTGAAAAAGAGGTCAGCTGCATATTGAATAAATTTGCAGCTGCCTTTTTCAATAGAGTTAATAAAAGAAAGCGCTTTATATTAATGAATGGGAGGGATTGTTGATGCTAGGAATTACTCATTTAAGACATATAAGTTTAATCACACCAAACTTTGACGAACAAGTGGATTTTTACGAAAAGGTATGGGGTTTAGATCGTGTAAATGTTTCAGATGACAATATCGCATATTTTCGAGGGGCAGGTCCAGAACATCATATACTAAGCCTTCGAAAAGGAGATAAATGCGGTTTACATCATATCGCATTTGGAATGGTCGATAAAAATGCAGTGGATCGTGCAGCGGAAATCTTACATTCAAAAGGTGTACATATTGTTGAAGAGCCTGGTTATTTGGATGAAGCTGGTGGAGGATATGGACTTCGATTTGTTGATCCAGAAAACCGTGTAATTGAACTTTCCGCTTGGGTAGAGGTTCAAACATCGATTTGGACTAATAAAAACGTTGATCCTGTGAAATTAAACCATGTAGTTATGAACACAAAAGATTTAGACATGATCGTGGCATTTTATACTGATGTGCTTGGATTCAAAGTGACTGATTGGAGTGAGCACCAAATGTCTTTTTTAAGGTGTAATCGAAAACATCACTCGATTGCATTTAACCAAGATGCACATGCTTCAGTTAATCATATTGCTTATGAGGTTGATTCGGTGGATGAACTGATGCGGGGCATTAGTAATGTAAGGAAAGCCGGATTAAATGAGTTATGGGGTCCGGGGCGACATGGTCCTGGTAATAATATCTTTTGTTATTTTCAAGATCTCGGTGGATTTGTCATGGAATATACATGTTATCTGGAAACAATTGAAGATGAAGCTGAATGGAGAGCGCGAGTTTGGAAACGCGTGCCACATCTAATGGATCAATGGGCAATTGCTGGCCCACCAAAACCAGAAGCTCGTAAAGCTATGGGCGGAGAGCTAGATACTGGCTGGGTAGATACAACGGTTAAAGTACGATAAAGAGTTTAAATAAAAATGCTTTAAGTAATACGAACCATGAAAGGTTTAATAAGGGGTGACGGGATGGATCTTGGGTTAAAAGGAAAAGTTGCAGTAATTATGGGTGGTACCTCTGGGGTTGGACTGAAGACAGCTGAAATATTTTTAGGTGAAGGTGCTAAAGTAGCAATTTGTGGAAGAAGCAAAGAACGCGCAGATAAAGCATTAAAGCATTTACTCACATATGGCAAAAGTGAAGATCTATTTGCAGCGACCTGTGATGTTACCTCAAAAGAGGAAGTTAACGCATTTATTCAACAAACAGCAGAAAAGTTCGGTGGAATTGATACGTTAGTGAACGCAGCTGGTCAAAGTGTTATGGGGCATTTTTTCGATATTACAGATGAACAGTGGCAGGAACAAATTGAATTAAAGTATTTCGCAATTATATATGCAGTTCGTGCAGCTCATCCTTATTTAGTGAAAAGAGGAGGGGGCCGAATTATTAATATAAATGCAACTCTAGCAAAAGAGCCTGAGCGTCATATGGTAGCAACAGCAGCAACCCGTGCAGGACTTTTAAATTTAAGCAAAACGTTGTCTCAAGAATTAGCATCAGACAATATTTTAGTAAATTCAGTAAGTCTTGGATTAATCCGGACAGATCAATGGGAACGTAGAAGGCTGAAAAATGCTCCTGATATGGACCCCGAAGAATATTATAAAGATCTTGCGATAAAAAGAAATATTCCACTAGGTCGCGTAGGTGAAGCGGAAGAAGTTGCTAGTGTAATTGTTTTTCTAGCTTCAGACAAAGCGAGTTATGTAGCTGGTTCTACAATTGAAACTGCAGGTGCAATCGGTAAAGCACTTTAAATAAATTATTAGACAAAGGTAGGATACTAAGATGAAAAATCAAGAAGAGATCGTATTTACTACTGCGGATGCCGTCGTAAAAGAGTTAGTTCAAGCAGGTGTAGAAGTCGCTTTTGGAATCGTAAGTATTCACAATATGCCCATTTATGATGCGATTCTAAGGGATGGAAGTATCAAGCTGATCTGTTCACGAGGCGAAAGTGGAGCAGTAAATATGGCAGATGGCTATGCACGTGCGACAGGAAAATTAGGGGTTGTTATTACGAGTACAGGAACAGGAGCCGGAAACGCTGCTGGTTCATTAGTAGAAGCATGGGCAGCTGGAGTTCCACTACTTCATCTGACTGGAGAAGTAGCATCGCCTTATCTTGGTACAGGTAAAGGGTACATACATGAATGCAAAGACCAGCTTTCTATGATGAGCGGTGCTTGTAAAAATGCTGTAAGACTTAGAAGACCAGAACAAACAGCTGGTGTAGTAAGAAAAGCGATTGAAGAAGCATTAACTGCTCCAACAGGACCAGTTAGTTTAGAAATTCCAATCGACTTTCAATCAGCAATTATTGAGGACGTTTCAATCGATAAAGTACAGGTAGATATTTTTAAACCGCAACTAACTACTGTTATACCAGATATCGCAATTTCAAAAATTTCAGAAGCACGTCGTCCAGTTATTTGGGCTGGTGGCGGTGTTATTTCTGCCAATGCCTCTAAAGAATTAACAAATTTAGCAGAAATTCTTGGTGCTGCTGTCATTACAAGTCAATCCGGAAAAGGCTCGATACCAGAGGATCATGAGCAATGTATCGGTCATTTTGCAGCCAACGAATTGACAAAAGAGTTTTTGAGAAATGCAGATTTATTGATTAGTGTAGGTATACGATTCAGAGGAAATGAAACCTCTAACTGGAAAGTACCTGTCCCAGAAGAACATATTTCGATTGATGCAGATTTTAATGCAATCAATCGTAATTATAAAGCAACAGTTGGGTTGGTCGGAGATGCAAAAGATATTCTATCGGCACTAATTAATAAAATTGATGAAAAGTCTATTTCGGTTTTACCTTCTTATATAGAAGAAGTGCGTTCATTAAGAAATGAAGTGCGAGGACAACTTCGTAAAACACTTGGTCCGTTCGAACAATTTGTAGATGGTATGAGAGAGATTTTACCGAGGGATACGATTTTAGTTCGAGATGTAACAGTACAAGCAAATGTCTGGGGGAGTAGAATATTCGACATTTATGAACCAAGAACATCAATTCACGCATCCGGTGGCGGAATTGGTCAAGGTCTTCCTACAGCTATAGGAGCGCAATTGGGTTGCCCTCATCAAACGGTCGTATTAATGGCTGGAGATGGTGGATTTATGGTTAATGTAGGCGAAATGGTGACTGCAGCTGAAGAAAATCTTCCTATTATTGTTGTGTTATTTGATGATTCTGGCTATGGGGTTCTTCGTAATATTCAGGAAGCGGCATACGGTCGCCAAGTAGCAGTGAATTTATTAAGTCCTGATTTTGTAAAACTAGCTGAGTCCATGCATTTTGAAGCAGCACGCATTGGTTCGGGAGACGAATTTGTTAATGAACTAATGAAGGCAACTGAAAGAAGAAAGCCAACAATGATCGTTGTAGATATGGAAGCAGTTGGACCGATGGCAAAACCTTTTGGCGGACCTCCAGGAGCAGCCGAAAGCTTTAAGCCAAAAAAATTATAAAGGAGATTCAATATGATTTCGACATATCCAGTTGTATCAGGAAGATATCTCATAAATGGTGAATGGAAAGAAAGTAATGAAACATCAAATATTATTAATCCTGCAAATAAGTCAGAAGTAATCGGCAAAGTTGCATTATGTACTGAGGAAATCGTAAACGAAGCAATCAATGCTGCAGCAAATGCATTTAAACTTTGGTCACAGAGTGAGATTCAAAATCGTGTAGAAAGAATGAAAGCTGCAGCGCAGGAACTTTCTAAAATCATTGAAGAAAATGTTTCATTATTTGTTCGTGAAAATGGAAAAACACTAGTAGAAGCTAAAAAAGACTTATTACGCTGTGTGGAAGTAATGAATGGTGGAGCGGATGAACTGCTTAAATGGTGGAATCCAGAATTACTTCCTGGAAATCAAAAAGTTCAAGTAAGAAGAAGGGCAAGAGGGGTTACTGCAGTCATTACTCCATGGAATTCGCCTATGATTTTAACATTTAAGCGAGTGATACCAGCTGTTTTAGCAGGTAATACAGTTGTCGTGAAACCTGCGACAAATTGTCCGCTTACTATTATGGCTTGTTTAAAAGTAGTGGCTGAATATTTTCCGCCTGGTGTAATCAATATTGTAACAGGATCAGGAAAAATGATTGGTGACATGCTTTGTTCTGATTCACGAGTTCGTACGATTGCTTTTGTCGGAAGTACACAAACAGGAAAAGATATTATGAAAAAGGCTTCTGGAAATCTTCAAAAAGTATATATGGAGCTTGGTGGGAATGACCCAGCAATCATATTAGAAGATGCAAACTTAGATGAAGAAGCTATTAAACGATTAAGAATGAGTATTTTAAAAGCGGCTGGCCAAGTATGTTCGGCGATTAAGCGCGTATATGTACAAGAATCTAGATATGTTGAATTAGTAAAAAAACTAAAGAAAGAATTTGAGCGTACTGTAGTAGGTGATGGTATTCAACCAGATGTAACAATGGGCCCATTAAATAATAAAGCTCAGTATGACTATGTTAATGGATTAATTGAGCGAACTGAAAAAGCAGGTGCAAATGTAATAACAGCTGGAATTCAACTGAATCCTGAAATGTGGGATCAAGGATATTACATCTTACCAACAATCGTTACAGGTGTTGATCAACAGAGTGAGATCGTTCGTGTAGAACAATTTGGCCCAGTAATTCCTATTCTACCTTTTTCAACTATTGACGAAGCTATCAAACTAGCAAATGATAGTGAATTTGGCTTAAGGGCTTCTGTTTGGACTGAAAATGAAGAATTAGCAGTTGAAATGGCAGATCGATTAGAAGCTGGCGCAGTTTTTTATAATAATCATACCATCTTTAGTGATTTAGCATTGGATTTTCCAGGTTTAAAAGAGAGCGGTGTTTCAAGAGAAACAAGACACTGTGGATTGGAATTCTTTGCAGACTCATATGGATTTGCAAATTAAGGATGGTGAATAAGCATGAAACTAGGACTAATCGGCTGTGGAAATATTGGTCAATTTCTTCTTCAAGCGATTAATAAAGATGGGATGTTACCAGGTGGAAAGATTGTTTCAATTTATACGCGTTGCGAAGAATCAGCCGTTTTGCTTGCTAAAGAATTTGAAACAGATGCTTATCAAAGTGTAGAAACGCTCCTTCTTTCTGATCTAGATTTAGTCATTGAAGCTGCAACAGTTGAAGCAGCAAAGGAGTACGCTTTAAAAGTTCTTGAGGGTGGAAAAGACTTATTGCTAAGCAGCATTGGGGTCATGGCTGATTCTGCATTTGAAGTAAGAGTTCAAGAGGTTTGTACAAGATATGGTGTAAACATTTACTTACCATCAGGAGCAATAGGTGGATTAGATATTTTAAAATCAGCAAAAGCTGCGAATGGTCTAGAGACTGTTTCTATTACAACTAGAAAACCACCTGGCGCATTATCGGGAGAAGTATTAGAAAAAGAAACGATTTTGTTTGAAGGCTCTGCAGCTGAAGCAATCAAGCTATATCCAAGAAATATCAATGTGGCGATTGTATTATCCTTAGCTGGACTGGGTGCTAACGATACAAAAGTGAAAATTATTGCTGATCCGATTGCCGTAAAAAATAGCCATACAATTGAAGCATCTGGTGCGTTCGGGAAACTTAAACTTGAGATCGAAAATGATCCTATGCCAAATAATCCTAAAACAAGTTATTTAGCAGCGCTAAGTGTTTTGGCAAATTTACAAAACAAAGATAAATATGTACAGATTGGATAAAGAATTAAAAATATGAAGGGAGAGTGCGTGTGTGATTATAACAGAAAAAACGTTAGATGAATTGTCAAAAGAGCAACTAGTAAATTACTTAAACGAAACAGTCAAACCAGATGAAGGAATCATCCCTGCATATCTTCTAGGCGACAAGGCTGTTTACGAATTAGAGCATGAAAAAGTGTTTTTAAAAACATGGGTTTTTCTTGGACATGAATCTGAAATTCCAAATCCAGGGGACTTTATGACTCGTGAGCTTGCAGGATATTCAATCATTATCTCACGCGAAAGTATGGGAGAAATTAATGCATTTTACAATATGTGTACTCACCGTGGTATGAAGCTTTGCCGTGCCGATAAAGGTAATAAAACTTTATTTACATGTCCATACCATGGATTTAACTTTAAAAATACAGGTGAGCTTGTTGGAGTACCGCTTCAAAAAGATATTTATGGGGAACGACTCGATCGAACTAAAATGGGTCTTCACCAAGTAAAGCTAGAATCATATAAAGGACTTTTATTTGGAAATTGGGACGAAAATGCAGAGCCTCTTGAAGAGTTTCTCGGTGATTTTAAGTGGTATTTAGATATCGTAGTAGGACGTGCTGAGATGGAAGTAATTGGAGCTCCGCAACGATTTATTGTTAAATCAAACTGGAAGGTTGGTTCTGATAACTTTGTAGGAGATTCATACCATACGATGGTTACTCACGGTTCAATTGCCAAATTAGGGATGGTCCCAAATGCAACTTATTCGAAGCGCGGTTTTCAAATTCACACTGAAAACGGACACGGATTAAACCTTGGAACACCAAACCCAGACTTTGCTTTTCCTGAAGAATTGAAGGATGAGTATAAGAGCAACTTGTCAGAAGAACAATATGAAGTTCTATCAAACTTAAAAAATATGATTGGGAATGCTTTTCCAAACATGTCATTTTTAATATCTCACACAAAAATTAAGGGTGAATTAATTTCGAATACCTCAATTAGAATGTGGAGACCAATTAGTCACAATAAAATGGAAGTCATTGCATGGTTACTAGTAGAAAAAAATGCTTCTCAGGAATGGAAGAATCGATCAAGAGATTCCTTTATCTTAACATTTAGCCCATCTGGTATTTTTGAGCAGGATGATACTGAAGTATTTACAGACATAACAGAAGCGGCTCAAGGTCCAATGCCATTTCAAAAGAATTTAACTTATAACTATACAATGGGATTACATCGTGAACCTGTCGATTTTGTCGGACCAGGGGTCGCCTATGATGATAAATTTACAGAAGCGAGTCAACGGAATTTCTATCAATACTGGCTTGAATTAATGACAAAGTAATAAAGGGGGGAGGAAGGGAAATGAACGTTGAAAAATTATTAGCGAAGTTAGAATTTGAACAGTGGTTAATTGATGAAGCAAAATTACTTGATGATATTGAGTTTGATGATTGGTTTAATTTAATGCATTCGAATTTAATCTATCAAATGCCTGTACGCGTAAATAAAGAAGGAACTGAGCGCCCAGACTATTCTACTGAGATGTTTACATTTAATGATGATATTGAATTATTAAAGCTTCGAGTAGATCGATTGAAAACCGATTATGCATGGGCTGAAATTCCTCCTTCAAGAACCCGCCGTTTTGTAAGCAATATTAGTGTAAAAGAGCTAGTTAAAGAAGAGAAGGCAGTAGTTAATAGTTATTTACTAATCTATCGTAGCCGTAGCACTGATATTCATCATGATCTAATTTCCGGAGAACGTCATGACGAGTTTACATATGAAGATGGGAAGTGGAAGCTTTCCAAGAGGGTATTTATTGTAGATCAAACAACAATTAATACTAGAAATCTTGCAATCTTTGTTTAATAGAAGAAAAAGGAGGCAAAGTGATGTTATTAAAAGATAAAGTAGTGTTAATTACAGGAGGCGCATCTGGAATAGGAGCGGCCGTTACAAGACGATTCATTCAAGAGGGAGCAAAGGTAAGTATTATTGGTCGCTCACTTGAAACACTAGAACAAATGAAAGAAGAATTTAATGACAATCTCCTTATCATTCAAGGTGACGTAAGCAAATATGAAGACAATGAGCGAGCTGTAAAAGCGACTGTTGAACAGTTTGGTAAATTAGATGTATTTATTGCGAATGCAGGCGTTTTCGATGGATTTGCAAAATTCGCTGATGTAACACCCGAAGCACTTTCAGATGCATATGATTACCTTTTAAATATAAACGTAAAAGGATCATTTTTTGGTGCAAAAGCAGCTTTAGAAGAATTACAAAAAACAAATGGTAATATTATTTTTACAGTATCTGGAGCAAGCTTCTACCCAGACGGTGGTGGAGTTTGGTACACGGCTAGTAAGCATGCTCAAATCGGATTAATGCGTCAGCTTGCTTTTGAACTAGCGCCAAATATACGAGTAAATGCAGTGGCGCCTGGAGGGACTTTAACGGCACTAACTGTCATCCCACCTTTACGTAATTTTACTAAATCCGTGGATAATGATACAAAAGCAAGCAATATAAAAAGAAGAAATCCTCTTCAATTAGCACAAATGCCTGAAGATCATGTTGCAGCATATGTACTCTTAGCATCTGATCAATCACGTGCGATAACTGGTGAAGTCATTGCTAGTGATGGTGGATTATCGGTTCGAGGACTTGGTTAATAAATTTATGATAAAGCACAGGGTGTCTTAAAAGGGTTACTTTTTAGGGACACTCTCTTTTTTTATTAGTGTTAATAAATTGTAAGAGGTAGGAAATCAAACAGTATATACGATAAGTTTTATAGAGACCAGTTATATGAAAAGTCGTTTAGAAGAGCTGCTTTACGTTTGTAATAAAAAAGGATCTAAGTTATTGATCCTTTTTTGCTGCTTAAATAACTAATGCATTGCTTTAGTTGAATAAGGTTTGTTTTTACTGACCTGAATCATTTGGCTTACTAAACAATATATGATTAATCCAGCCATTGCTCTTTTAAAAAAAATTAAAGAATGATTCATTGCATATTTGGAATAATACCTTTGTATTTCTTTAGTTAATCAAAAAGGTGGGAACCAAATGGATAATCAAAAATTAGCAGATCATGAATCATTGGATTTACATGAAGTTATTAATTTCAAAACCCTTTGCTTAGCGAAATCAAAACTAATGCAAGGATTGGTATTTGATGATGATTTGAGAGCATTAATGCAAAAAGATGTTGAACAATCCATGCAAGCGCTAGGGGAATTACAGTTAATTTATCAACGTGCACCTTTTGAAGCTCCTGTTCCTCAAAACCGCCCAACACCAATAATAGATTAAAAGGAGGCAAATTCATTGAATAATGACTATTTAGACCCAATAAACTCGCTACATGTACCTGAGCTAGCAGATACCACATTTGCGATGGATTTTCTTATTCGCGCTAAAGAAGGTGTTCGCAATATTGCGGTCGCATTAACAGAGTCAGCATCACCTGATGTTAGAACGCTCTTACGAAGCCATTTAATGCAAGGGATTGCTATGCACCAAGAAATTACAGATCTAATGATTAGTAAAAAATGGTTCCATCCATACGAACTAAGTGAACAATATCAATTAGATCAGCTGTCTGCCAACAATACATTAATGATTGGCAAAATGAATCTATTTCCTGCTGATAACAATAGAAAAGGCTTGTTTGACCGAACACCTGATGAACATTAACACTGGAGGCTTGTAACCAATGAAGGCAGTAACTTATCAAGGTATTAAAAATGTAGAAGTGAAAGAAGTTCCAGATCCGAAGATTGAAAAACCAGATGACATGATTATAAAAGTAACAAGTACAGCTATTTGTGGGTCTGATCTTCACCTAATTCATGGCATGATTCCTAACCTGCAGGAAAACTATATTATTGGCCATGAACCAATGGGAATTGTAGAAGAAGTAGGTCCAGGTGTGACTAAGGTAAAAAAGGGAGATCGAGTCATTATCCCCTTTAACATAGCATGCGGTGAATGCCAATACTGTAAAACAAATTTGGAAAGCCAATGTGATAATTCGAATGATAATGGTGATATGGGTGCCTATTTCGGCTATTCTGGTACGACGGGTGGCTATCCAGGTGGGCAAGCCGAATATTTAAGAGTGCCATTTGCCAACTTTACCCATTTCAAAATTCCAGAGACTTGTGAAGAACCAGATGAAAAGTTAGCAGTTATTGCCGATGCGATGACTACTGGTTTTTGGAGTGTTGACAATGCAGGCGTAAAGGGTGGAGATACAGTTATTGTTCTTGGCTGTGGTCCAGTTGGTCTTTTTGCTCAAAAATTTTGTTGGCTAAAAGGAGCAAAGCGTGTCATTGCAGTAGATTATGTAGACTATCGTTTGCAACATGCCAAACGTACCAACAAAGTGGAGATTGTAAATTTCGAACACTTTGAAAATGTGGGAATGCATTTGAAAGAAATAACAAAGGGCGGCGCTGATGTTGTCATTGATGCAGTTGGAATGGACGGTAAAATGACTGATTTAGAGTTCCTGGCAAGCGGATTGAAACTTCATGGTGGAGCATTGGGTGCGTTTATCACGGCAACACAAGCAGTTCGTAAAGGCGGGACAATTCAAGTTACTGGTGTTTACGGTGGGAAATATAATGGATTCCCAATGGGAGATATTATGAATCGAAACGTCAATATTCGATCTGGACAAGCACCTGTGATTCATTATATGCCATATATGTTTGAATTAGTGACGACCGGGAAAATTGATCCAGGTGATGTCGTAAGTCATGTACTGCCACTAAGTGAAGCAAAGCGTGGCTATGAGATTTTTGACACCAAAATGGATAATTGTATAAAAGTCCTGTTGAAACCTTGAGGAAGGAGGTATAAAAATGAACTACGCCTTACATGAAGTTCTTGAGGTCCATGAGATGGCTACATTTAAGACAAATTGTTTAACTAAATCCAAAACGATGAAAGCGTTAGTTACAGATCAGCTATTAAAAGATCTTATGCAGCAAGATATTGATATCTCTACTAGACAATTACAAGAATATGCTTCAATCCTTTCCAACGCTAAGCAGTAAATTAGGAGATGAATAAACATGAATCCAATCATTGAAACATTAACTGGCATGGACGCAATAACGGATCAAGTGGTTGCAATGGATCTACTCATTTCAGCTAAAAGTGGTGTTAGAAATTATGCCATGGCAGTTACGGAGGCAGGAACACCAGAAATTAAAGAAATGCTCATTCGCCATTTAGAAGAAGCGCTTACTATGCATGAACAACTATCCACATATATGGCAGAAAAAGGATGGTACCATGCATGGGATACAAACGAACAGATTAATTTGGATTTAAATAATATCGATACAGCATTGAACTTACCGACATTATAAAAAGTTTCCAGGAACAGTTTAACACTTACTAAATAAACTGTTCCTATTTTTCATATTGTGTTTATTTGGCAGAAGTAAAGATAGTTAATACTTCTTGTTACTCGTGTTTGTTTTACACTATAAAATGAAAACAATTAATTGACTATTTTTATTATGAAAATGTAGGAGCAGGGAATTCATCAATTTTCATACGAAGTAAACTATAAGGTTTCTGTCTTAAGTCTTCTCCATAATGAAATCTAGGCTGTCGATGTAACTGGTTTACAATGAAATACAAATATTGATCCGGACCTATTGAAAAAGTATCTGGCCACAAAATTCTCGGATCATGTGCGATAGTTTCCATTATTCCATTTGGAAAAATCTTACGGATACAGTTGTTTTCATAATCTCCTGCATAAACAGTTCCCTTTGCATCTGTGATCATTCCATCAGATGCACCTTTTTCCCCCCAATACTTCACATAGTAAGATACATCCATGTCCTGTATCGTTGTGTCTCTCAGGGTTTCTGTTGAAATCGAGAACAAGTGACGACTGGTTAGTGGAGCAAAAAATAATATCTTTCCATCGGGAGAAATGGCAAGACTATCAGAAGCCAATCTAAATGGAGAAGTTGAACCGTCTTTGTTTCGATTCATTAAAATTTGACCTTCTACTTTCGGTAAAAAATAGGGATCAGGTGAAGTTGAATTTGCCCCATTTAACCGTCTAAACGCGTTTCCATTTGATAAATCTACGACGATAATAGCTCCTGGTCCTCTTGAAGATGAATCCGTTATATATGCATAACCTGCTTTTCCAACACGAAAATCAAAGCGGACATCATTCAGATAAGTTGTAGGCAGTACAACCTCTTCTGTAAAGGTATATACTTTACTAATAGTATTAGTTTCTAAATCTACAGCGACTAATTTTGCCCCTCCTTTAATTGGTTCAGAGAAATTGGGTGCCGCTGTATCTAATATCCAAAGCGTTCCCCTTCCATCAGCAACTACACTTTGGACACTGATGAAAGTCATAGTGATATTCTCGGGGTTAACCAAATTGGCTTGTAAATTAGGATAAGGCTGCAATTTATTTTCTACAATTTCCCCCACCGTAAATTTAACATCGTCTCCCCATTTCGGAAAGCAAATGAAAATACGACCGGTTTCTGAAACAGTAACACCTGTAGGCATAGCCCCATAAAATGCATAAACTAGTTCTAAATTACCGAAATATTTTTCACTAGGTAACATAGGTTTCATAATATCCTCCTCAAGCATTCAAACTGGATATCTCCTATATATAATTTATATTTTTTCTAATGCATGTTTCTTAATAAGTTTTTCTATACGAAAAGATGATTGAATTGATTGTTTTCGAAATTTAATAAGTCTGTCAGAAAATTCGATTAACGACACTCGAGCTACTTTCAAACTTGGATTAATCATGTTTATTATCTAATAAATTGGTTTAATAGTTGATTAAGTTTATCCCGTTCTTCCCAAAATGAACCATGACCACTGTTTTGAAATGGGACAAGTTGTGAATTTCTTATTTTTTGATTAACTTCTTGAGCTTGCGAAAATGGAATCACATTGTCGTGTATTCCGTGAACGATTAAGGTTGGAACCGATATTTTCGGCAGGTCATCATATACATTCTCATCCCTTAGCATAACTACGATTGCAGCAGTTGACCAACCTGCTGCCTGTAAACCCAATTGAAAAAACCAGTCTGAGTATGGATTTGTTATATACTGAAAGAAAAAGGTTTCTGTTATTTCCCGCATAAGCTTTGGCCGGTCATTTAATGCTTGATTAAGCATTTGATTAGCATGATCTTTATTCGCAAAGCCAACGGGAGCTGCAGCGTCTATAAGAACAAGATTAGATACTCCGTAGCTATTGTGTCGAGCCATGTATCTAATTGCTATTGCTCCTCCTGTAGAATGCCCCGCAAGTATAAAGTTATTTAATTGAAGTACGTCGATCACATTGCGAATATCGTCTGCCAGTCGGTCCAGTGTGTACCCGTGAAATGGCTTATCCGAATTGCCAAAACCTCTCCAGTCTATTCCTATACAACGGTATCCAAATGAGGGTAGAACATTAAACTGATATTCAAATTGTTTATGGCTCAATGGCCAGCCATGTAAAAATACTATAGTCTTGCTCCCCCCAGGATTTATATCCTCCACATATAAATTTACACCTTGATCTACATTAACGTAGTATCCCACGTGGTTACCTCCAATATTGTTAAAGTAGTTTAAAATATAAATTACTCGCTTTAGTAAATTTATATGATTACTTTTGAGAATAATGTGAAGTACATTTCTTCACAATCTTTCTATTGAGAACCAAACTGTTATTAAAAAATGTAGTTTGGGACAGATTAGTTATTATAATTATTGATTAAAGTTTGATGTATAGTTTAATACTGGGGTGATTATGAATAGCTAACTAACAAGGAAGAAAGCTACCTATTACTGTTTTAATCTTATTAATCACAGTAAACAGTGTTTTTGCACAAACCCCACAAGACTACTAATTTATAAAGAAAAAGTACTTACTGAAACTGTAGATCAATTTTATGAAGCATTAAGGAAAAGGAGTTAACCTGCTCATCGAATTTTTACAGAAAACATCTAGAGTTTTACAAAAGACATAAGAATACAAATGGAAGAAATACCTGATGCATCAGTAAATATTAGAAAAAAGTTACTTTTTAAATGATGTCGAAAGATTTAAATAGATAACTTAACTTAATAATCATTTTCTAATCAGAAGGATTATGTTGAGAAAAATGGTCACTTTTTCGTATTTTGCGCCGATCTTTACCGCCATTGCGTTATAGGAGAAAATGAAAAGAAAAATGTCCTTCCATCAATAGAAAGCACTGAGAATTTTATGGTTGCATTGATCGATGCATCTTTAGCTGCACAAAATGCTGCAATTGCAGCAGAATCCATGGGGCTGGGAATTTGTTTTATTGGAGGAATCCGAAATAACCTTGAAGAAGTGAAAACATTGTTAAAAACGCCTGAGCGAGTTTTACCATTGTTTGGAATTGCAGTGGGATATCCGAAACAAATTACAGACCACAAACCGAGATTGCCGTACGAACATATTTACCATGAGAACGAATATCAGCAAGATAAAGAAGTCTATGTAAAGCAATTACAAGAGTTCGATGAAGTAGTCTCAAGTTATTATGAACAAAGAACCGGCGGCAAAAGAAAAGACCGATGGACAGAACAAATGGCAGTTATGCTTGAAAGACCAAACAGAGTGTATATGAAAGACTTTGTGCAAATAAATAAACTGGATCTCAAATAGAAAAGGCAAAAAATCCTTCCTTTATGGAAGGATTTTTCTTTATCTTGTACAACTAACGCATTGATTTAGATGAATAATAATTTTTAACAAACTCATTTAAGAAACGAAATATTAGTCACCCAATTATTTACTATTTTACTCTATCCATCGTTCAAGCTTATGAATATTTCTAGAAAAAAGCGTTGCGATAAACTTAGGCATACCAAATTCCACGATCTTTTGTTTCACTCTAGCTTTCATTTCATCAACGGTAAGATTAGGTAAAGTGAATTCACCGTTCATGTAGCAATGACTACAATATTTTTCACTTTTCGTTCCATTTCTTTCTGTCCCACTGCCGAGCTCATCTTTTGCTAATGGCATTCCGCAGCTTTGACAATTCTTATATTTTCTCATTTTAACTTTTCCTTTCACGTATGCTAGCTTGTTCCTTTTTCAAAAGTCTCTACTCCTTTTGGAAAATTATACTTTGAATAGATTTAAAAATGAAAGAGGTAATATAATTTGAAATTTAGATTTCAAATTTCCCTTATTGAGCAATGGCTTTATTCCAAAATATGGTCCAATAGCTAAAAAGGCTAATACCGCTTATTCATATTTTTGTATAAAATGATCCACACAAAGAGGCCTATAAAATTCCCCCTAGTAATTCAAAAGAAGAAGCTTATAGGCCCTTTATTTAAAAAAATATTAAAAATTACCGTCTGCAATTAATTAAAACCAAGAACGTCTTCTACTGCTTTTTATCATATTCCACATTTCTCTTTGGTGATCAGGATCTTGTGGGTTTACGTCACAATTCATTAGCCATTGAGCTGCGTTTTCACGTTGTTCCGCAGTGATTGATACACTACAGCAATCCGATAGTCTATCAATCATATGACATGCACCTTCTCGGCTTTTTAAATCATTTTTACGGTATGATCGAAGAATACTATAAATGCGTGGAAACTTGCGAGGATCACAAACTTTACCACAAAATTCTCTCATTAAGCTTGGGTCAAGATTTCCCATAAAGCCACTCCTTTATTGTTTAAACCATTAACTAAAATGACATGCACACAAATATTTTTTCAACAATGTATTATATGCTGTCAAAGAAAATAGGGACGAGGCGTTTAACTAGAAATCATAAATTAGTCACTTGTCTTATACTTTTTTAGATAATGACTTAATGTCAATAAGGGCCAAATATAACGGTAGCTATGGTAATTTATATAAAAATGACCTGGTAATCCTCCACCTGTTGGATAGGTCAATCGCTTATCATGTATCTTTAACCAGTTTAAAATGTTTGATATTCCATCGTCAATTTCACTAGTAGGGTAATCGTTGATTGAAATGAGCGTATCCACAACCCATGATGTATGAACAATCGTCGAATAAGAAAGAGGGATATACTTTCTTTCCATGTCGCTTTTACATGATTCACCCCAGCCACCATCTTCATTTTTTATAGTAAGTAACCAGTTATTAGCTTTTTCAATGCTAGGGTGACTTGAAGGGACACCGACTGATTTCATACCTGTAATAGCGGCCCATGTTCCATAAATATATGAAATTCCCCAACGACCGTACCATGAGCCATCTTCGTGTTGATGATGGATTAACCAATTAATCCCATCCTCAATTCTTGGATGAACCATATTTAATTTTAATTTGGATCCTAGAAATTCGATTGTTCGACCGGTCAAATCTGCTGTAGATGGATCAATGGCAGTATCAACAAAATTCTGGATAGGGAAGATGACTTTTAAGTACTTGCTACTGTTTTTTTCAAACGAAGCCCATCCGCCATCCTTATTTTGCATATCAAATAACCATTTCACTCCAGCGTTCCAAGATTTTCGAAACTTGTCATCTATTAAAGAGAAATCAGTTGTTGCTCTTAAGACTGCTTGTGTATCATCTACATCAGGATTTTGAGTATTGCTGTCAGAAAATCCCCATCCACCTAAACGAATCTTATGGTCTTTTTCAACTACTGTATGTTGGAGAGAGACTAAGTAGTTAGAAGCGGACTCAATCGTTCCATCTTCTATCGGCAAACCCGCTTCCTGCAATGCGTAACTAGTAAGTGCTGTATCCCATATTGTTGAAGGGGAATTTTGAATATGAAGGGAATCTTCCAATTCAAATAAGAAAGATTTTATACCTAAAATAGCATTTTGAATGACGGGAGAAGTAGCTTGATAACCTAATGAAAGAAGTGCATAAATTCCAATAAAAGTAGCGCTGGCATAACTAGATAATGTTCCATCTCCTTCAATATTTTGAAGAATATATTTCTCGGCCTTCTTAATAGCCATTTTGGATAAAGCTTTTGTGAAAGGTATTTTAAAATTTGGGAATTTCCGCTTTTTGTTCATCGCTTTCAATTTATTGTTTGTAAACAAATGTTGTATTGTAGGCGTCCATTTATTTTTAGTCGTAAATTTTTTATGTCCTAATATTAAGAGTGGGGCAAAGTGGAATCGAACATAAGAACTAAATTTAAAGAATGACAAAGGAAAAAACTTTGGCAAATTCATCAAAAGGAGAGGGACTGGAAAAAATCTAGGCCATGGATACAATTCATGTAAGGCAAGCATAAATTTAGTGGAGATGTGTACACTCTCTAATCCCCCATTTTGACGAATAAACATTTCTGCTTTCTTCATTTTTTCATCAGTAATTTCTATATAACCAGAGAACAGTAATGCAGTGTATGCCTCTACAGTTACCGATAAATTTCCTAAGTCATCATCAAAAAGCTTCCACGCCCCACTGGCGTCTTGCTTTATTAATAAACGATTTACTAGCTTCTTAATTAGTTCTTCATCATGACATTCAAGCGTTCTTAAAATAATAATCATATAGGCATCAGTCATAGGACCGCTTTCGAAACAATATCTCCATGATCCATCATCACTTTGATCCGATTTAATCTTATCTACTAGACTATCTATCTCAGTTCTAACTTTCTCTGATAAATCCATTTTTAATCTTCACCGCCAACTGATTGTGATTCGTATTTTTTTCGTTAAAAATTATAAATTGGCAGCAGTGAATCTTACTCGACCTCGTTGCCAATTTTTGGAGTTGAGTATAAGTGCAACTAGGCCTCTGACTTCATCTAAATGGATTGTCAGTCGACCAGTTTTCTTTATATAGATATGTATAAGGCCATCAATTGGGGCGGGCAACTATTTGTACAATTCTTTTGTTAAGAAGTAAAAACAGCTATTAAATTTTGAATACAGAGATTAAGTGTAAAAAAATAAAAAGGAAGTACGTCAAAAAGCAAGAATACTAAAAAATACCCTCTATTTAAATTTCCAATATTTAGTAGTGTGGCTTTTTTCGTTTTATATAAGGAAGGATGGGGATAAAAAATGGAAAGAGATTATTTGATTAAACCATTACTTGGGCAGCATTACCCTATGATTTCTCATGGAAAGGGTGTTTACCTATTTGATAAAGATGGTAATCGATATATTGATGGTTCATCCGGTGCAATTACTGTAGGAATTGGTCATGGTGTTGAGGAAATCATTGATGTAATGACTGAACAAGCAAAACAAGTGTCTTTTGTTTATCGTTCACAGTTTACTAGTGAACCTGCTGAGAAGCTAGCAAAGAAGCTAAGTGAGATCACTCAAGGTGATTTAAACTGGACGTTCTTTGTTAATAGTGGTACCGAAGCAACAGAAACTGCTATGAAACTAGCGATCCAACATTACCAAGAAAAGGGAATGAAGGGGAAGAATAAAATTCTTTCACGCTGGATGAGCTACCATGGCATAACAATTGGAGCACTATCTATGTCTGGTCATCCTTTAAGACGTCAACGATTTGTACCAATCTTGGAGGACTATCCTTCAGTTTCACCACCATATTGCTATCGTTGTCCTTTCAACTTAGAACATCCATCTTGCGATTTAGCGTGTGCATCTGAATTAGAAACAGCCATTGACCGAATTGGTCCTGACCATATTGCAGCATTTATTGCTGAACCAATTATTGGTGCTGCAGGGGGTGCAATTGTACCACCTAAAGGTTATTACCAAAGAGTTAAAGCTATTTGTGAGAAATACGATATTTTACTGATTGCAGACGAGGTTATGACTGGCCTTGGACGAACTGGGAAAATGTTTGCAATGGAGCATTGGGGCGTTCAACCTGATATCGTTACGCTTGGAAAAGGATTAACATCTGGCTATACACCGATGGCTGCAACGATTGCTAGCGATCGAGTTATTGAACCGATTATGCAAGGTTCAAAGCTTGTAATGAGTGGACATACTTTTAGTGCCAACCCACTATCAGCTGCAGTTTCATTAGCCGTTATTGAATATGTTGAGAAACATAATTTAGTACAAGCCGCAGAAGAAAAAGGTAATTATCTGTTAAATAAGCTCCAAGGATTAAAAGAGAAATTTTCATTCATAGGAGATGTTAGAGGAAAAGGTTTGTTAATCGGTATTGAATTTAGTCACGATATAAAATCAAGTTCCTTTATTCAAAAAGTAATGAGTAAGGGCTTACTTTTATACCCTTCTGTTGCTGGTAAAAACGGAAAAGAAGATTCAGCTTTCATGATTGCACCACCTTTAACGATTACATATGGAGAACTGGATGAATTGCTACAAATTCTTACAGATGGTTTAAAAGAGTTGGAAATGGAACAATCCCAATTGACGTTTACAGCTAAGGGGGAAATCGTATGAATTTAGTTGAAAATACTTATAAAAAAATAGCAACAATGGAACAAATTCTTCAATTTTTTCATGACGACATGACACTAATGGTTGGAGGATTTGGAGGAGTCGGTTCACCGCCAACTTTACTTCAAGCATTATTTGATAGTGGGGTTAAGGATCTTCACTTGATTTGCAATGATACTGGATTTCCGGACATTGGCATTGGAAGGATGGTAAGGAATGAAAGGATCAAGTCAATTGTGACATCTCATATAGGGTCGAATCCGTTTGCAGGAAAATTAATGACGGAAGGTAAGCTCAAAGTAGAATTTTCTCCACAAGGTACGTTAGCAGAGCGGATCCGTGCTGGAGGAATGGGGCTTGGAGGCGTTTTAGTAGATGTTGGTCTTGATAGTATGGCAGAAAACGGTAAAGAGAAGGTATCTGTTAAAGGTAAACAATTTCTTGTTGAAGAAGCTCTTAAAGCAGAAGTCAGTATTATTTTTGCAAAGAAAGCTGATCCATTTGGAAATTTGGTTTTTGATAAGAGTGCAAGGAATATGAACCCTCATATGGCTATGGCAGGAGATATTACGATTGTAGAAGCGGAAGAAATCGTACCACTTGGCTCGTTGAATCCTGAGGAAATCGTAACTCCAGGTGTGTTTGTTGATTACATAATTTCATCAGAAGGAGTGAACTGGAAATGGGCATGGGAATAGACTTTCGTCAAAAAATTGCAATGCGAGCTGCTAAGGAAATAAAAAACGGAATGATTGTTAATTTAGGTATTGGAATTCCATCTATCGTTCCTGATTACTTACCGGAAGATGTACATGTTATGTTCCACGCGGAAAATGGCGTTATGGGAATTGGACCGAGTCCCGAAAAAGGGAAAGAAGATGAAAATTTATGTAATGCAGGTGGTTTCCCGATAACTGTTTTAAAAGGTGCTAGCTATTTTGATAGTGCTACTGCTTTTGGCATTATACGAAGAGGTTTACTAGATTTAACGGTTCTAGGGGCATTACAAGTTAGTGAAAAAGGAGATTTAGCAAACTGGATCGTACCTGGAAAGCGTGTACCAGGAATAGGCGGGGCGATGGATTTAGCTCAAAAAGCTAAAAGAGTAATAGTCGTTATGAATCATACCGATAAAGCTGGGAATCCAAAAATTGTGAAAGAATGTAGTTTGCCATTAACTTCTAAATCTTGTGTTGATTTAATCATAACGGAAATGGCTGTCATTGAAGTAGTCGATGATACTTTAGTGCTTAAAGAACTAATGAGTCCATATACTGTAGAGGATGTAATCGAAAAAACTGGTGCGAAACTAGAAATTAGTACAGATTTAAAAATGTTTATATAGAAAAGGGTGAAGAGGATGAGTCATTACAAAAAAGTTATTCAAGATTTTATAAGCAATCATAAAGATAAAACAATTGATCTTCTTAAACAGCTAGTAATGGAAAATAGTGTGTCTGGTAATGAAAGTAAGGCACAAGCAATTGTCCTTGAAAAACTAAGAGAGCTTGAATTGGATTTAGACGTATGGGAACCAGATCTAAAAGAAATGAAAGAGCATCCTTATTTTATTTCAACAAGAGACAGTTTTACTGGTAGTCCTAATATTGTCGCTACGCTTAAAGGAACGAGCGGAGGAAAGTCTATGATCTTAAATGGACATATAGACGTTGTTCCAGAAGGAAATATTCAGCAATGGACGTACCCTCCTTACAGTGCAACCGTTGTAGATAACAAGCTTTATGGGCGTGGGGCAACTGATATGAAAGGTGGAAATGTTGCGCTAATTTTAGCAATTGAAGCAATAAAAAGAAGCGGAATTACGCTAAAAGGTAATGTTTATTTTCAAAGTGTAATCGAGGAAGAGAGTGGTGGTGCTGGTACACTTGCTACTATCTTGCGAGGATATTCAGCTGATGGTGTGATTATCCCTGAACCAACAAATATGAAGTTTTTCATTAAGCAACAAGGATCAATGTGGTTCCGTCTTAAGGTTAAAGGTAAGGTAGCACATGGGGGTACTCGTTACGAAGGTGTAAGTGCTATCGAAAAAAGCGTACTTATCATTCAACAAATCCAAAAACTTGAGCAATTACGAAATGAACGAATAGCAGATCCGTTATATGATGGAGTACCGATTCCGATTCCTATTAATATTGGAACAGTTCATGGTGGAACATGGCCATCTTCAGTATCTGATCTTGTGACTTTAGAAGGAAGATTCGGAGTAGCGCCAAATGAAAGATTGGAAGATGCAAAAATAGAATTTGAGAATTGGATAGATAATATTAAAAATCTTGATGATTGGTTCGTAGAAAATCCTGTAGAAGTAGAATGGTTTGGAGCAAGATGGGTTCCTGGTACTGTTGAAGCTGATAGTGAATTAGTGAAAACTTTGCAACGAAACTATCTTGAAACAATGAAACAAAACCCAGTAGTTGAAGCTGCACCATGGGGAACTGATGGTGGATTATTTACACAGATTTTAAATATCCCGATGATTGTTTTTGGACCAGGGGAGACAAAAGTAGCTCATTACCCAGATGAATTTATTGATTTAGATCAAATGTTTTTAGCAGCAGAAATCATTGCTTGTACATTAATTGACTGGTGTGGAGTTGAAGGTCAAAAACATGAAGGTGAGGGAGCATATGAAAACGAAAAAGTATTATGAAACAATTAAAGTTCAACAGGAAAACTATTATTTCGAAGGTGCTTTAGATTATTTTAATGAGCGAATTCGAGTTGATTTTTACTTAGGAAATGTATCACTACTAATCGAGAGAATAGAAAAACTAGCAAAAGAAAATAAATTTACTAAGCTAATTATTAAAGCAAGAAGTGAACATTTATATGCCTTCTTACAATCAGGATATATGATAGAATCTGCACTAAAAGGCTATTTCCAAGGTAGTGATGGCTTCTTTGTTACGAAATATGCTAGCCAGGATAGAAGAAATAGTCTTTATTGGGCCGCTGGAGATGACATTTTAGATGCTGTTTTAAAAAGTGATCGATCAAAAGAAAAAGTAATTCCTGACGGTTATGTATTACGAAGAGCAGAAAAAAATGATTCAACTAAGCTTGCTAAATTATATGGTCAAGTTTTTAAGGTATATCCTACACCTTTAAATGAACCCACTTATGTTGAAAAGACAATCGATGAAGGGACTATTTATTGGATTTATGAGAAAGATGGAATTATTGTCAGTGCAGCATCTGCTGAAGTGGACTTCGGTCAAAGAAATGCTGAGCTAACTAATTGTGCAACACTTGAAGAGCATCGTAAGCATGGATTGATGAAGGAGCTAATGAAGAAGTTAGAACAGGATTTAGTAAGCCAATCAGTTTATTGCTCTTATACGATCGCGCGATCATTATCATATGGAATGAATGCTGCCTTTCATCAATTAGGATATAAGTACACTGGAAGAATGACAAACAACTGCTATATCTTTGATAAATTAGAAGATATGAATGTCTGGGTGAAGGATCTTTCAAAAGTCTTTTAATGTCAAACTGCCGAAAAATGAGCGTCTAATTGCCAATTTTTCGGCAGTGAAAGGATGGTTATGAAATGAACGCAACAATTCCAACTAATGAAATGATTAGTGCCATATTAAATAGTATTGATGAATCAATTCACGCAGTCGACAAAAATGGAATGACTATATTTTATAATCAAGTTGCGGCTGACCATGACGGTGTTTCAGTTGAAGAGGTTCTGGGAAAGCATGTACTAGAAGCTTTCCCTTCTTTATCGAAAGAAACAAGTACCTTACTGAAAGTACTAGAAACAAAGCAAGCGATTATTCAACAGCCTCAACGCTATGAAAATATAAAAGGCCAATTCATTGATACAGTTAATACGACTATTCCAATCATTTTGGATGATCAATTGATCGGCGCTGTTGAAATTGCAAAGGATTATTCTACAATTAAATCGCTTGGTGAGAAGGTATTAGACTTACAAGCGAGGATTAAACCGCAAGTAAAAAAAGGAAAAGCTAAACAAGTTCACTCATATACGATCTCAGATATATTAACAGATGACCCTGCTTTAATAGCCGTAAAAAATCAAGTTGAAAAGGTAGCAAATGCAGACTCTGCAGTACTAGTAGTCGGTGAAACTGGAACTGGAAAAGAACTTTTTGTCCAGTCAATTCATGATTGTTCAGATAGAAGTAAAGGCCCTTTTATTGCTCAAAACTGTGCTGCTTTACCAGAATCATTATTGGAAAGTATCCTATTTGGTACGACAAAAGGTAGTTATACGGGAGCGATAGATCGGGCAGGATTATTTGAACTTGCTGATGGTGGAAGCTTGTTTTTAGATGAACTAAATTCGATGCCATTAGAGCTCCAAGCCAAGCTACTAAGAGTACTAGAGGATGGAGTTGTTCGCAGAATAGGTGACCAAAAGACTCGTAAAGTTAATGTAAGGGTAATCGCTGCAATTAATGAATCACCTTTAGATTGCGTTCAAAACGGTATTATGCGACCGGATTTGTATTATCGTTTGAATGTGTTTTCTCTGTTCATACCTCCGTTAAGAGAAAGGAATTATGATATCGAGCTGCTCACATCTCATTTTGTTGAGCAATTTAATGAACGCTTCTCAAAGAATATTCGAAATGTAGAACATACTGTATTTGAGTTATTCCACCAATATAATTGGCCTGGTAATGTCAGGGAACTAAAGCATACGATTGAGCATGCTATGATCATGGCAGAAGGGCATACTCTTACGGTTAAACATCTTCCAATTCAACTACAACAAATTAAGAAAAGCACTGAAACAAAAGGAGTTCAGCCTTTACGTTCTGCAATGCAGGAAATGGAAATTTCGCTTATTAAACAAGCATTGTTACAAACGAACTCTAATATTCAACAAGCTGCATCACTACTTGAAATACCTAGGCAAACTCTTCAATATAAGATTCAAAAGTTAAATATCGTAGTATAAACTACGATTTAATCTTCTAAAAAATCTAGTTTTTGCACTTAATTCAATAGCCAAGCCGCCTAATTTTAGGCGGTTTTATTATTTTTGCTTCATCCTACAATGAAACAAACTAAGGATTTTAACATTAAAAAATAAAAAAACAGGCTGAATAGTTTGAATTTTCCGCATTTGTGACGGTTTTATTAAATAATTGTAAATTTTTGGCACGGCTCTTGCTATATATTAAAGCAAACAGTTTGAAAGGGGATGTAAGTATGGTAAATGCAGTCTATGCTCCAAAAAGACACTGGAAAGAAGTTGAGTTGTGGAAAGATGTAACAGAGGAACAATGGAATGATTGGGTTTGGCAACTTACAAACACCATCAAATCATTGGATGAGTTAAAGCAAATAATTAACCTCACGCCAGACGAAGAAGATGGGGTACGAATTGCGACAAAGACAATTCCACTAAACATTACTCCATATTATGCATCTTTAATGAATCCGGATGACCCACGTTGTCCAGTTCGTATGCAATCAGTTCCGATCTCTGCGGAGATTCATAAAACTAAGTATGATTTAGAGGACCCTCTTCATGAGGATGAAGATTCTCCTGTACCAGGTTTAACACATCGTTATCCAGATCGTGTCCTATTTTTAGTAACAAATCAATGTTCAATGTACTGTCGTTATTGTACTAGACGCCGCTTCTCAGGACAAATTGGAATGGGAGTGCCAAAGAAACAGCTTGATGCTGCTATTAATTACATTAGCAAAAATCCTCAAGTACGAGATGTACTTATTTCAGGTGGAGACGGTCTTTTAATTAACGATAATATTTTAGAGTATATTTTGAAAAATTTACGTGAAATTCCACATGTGGAAATTATCCGTATTGGGACAAGAGCACCTGTAGTATTCCCGCAACGAATTACTGAAAATCTTTGTAATATCTTAAAGAAATATCATCCAGTTTGGTTAAATACTCACTTTAATACTTCAATTGAAATTACAGAGGAATCGAAACGAGCTTGCGAAATGCTTGCAAATGCTGGTGTACCATTAGGAAACCAAGCCGTAATCTTGGCTGGAATTAACGACAGTGTACCAATTATGAAAAAGCTAATGCACGATTTAGTTAAAATTCGTGTTCGTCCATATTATATTTACCAATGTGATTTATCAGAAGGAATTGGACACTTCCGCGCGCCTGTTTCAAAAGGTTTAGAAATTATGGAAGGATTACGCGGCCATACTTCTGGATATGCAGTACCAACATTTGTAGTAGACGCACCGGGTGGTGGAGGAAAAATTTCTCTTCAACCAAATTACTTAATTTCTCAAAGTGCTGATAAAGTTGTACTTCGTAATTTTGAAGGTGTTATTACTACTTATCCGGAACCACAAAATTACGTACCAGGTAGAGCAGAAGCATACTTTAAAGAAATTTATCCTAATATGGATGAAAAACGTTCCAATGCAGGAATCGCGGGATTAATGAATGAAACAAAATTCAATCTTGTACCAGAAGGTTTACAACGTATGGAAGTTCGTAAAACATATGCAACAAACCCAGAGCATGCTTCTCTGAAAGATAAGCGCGATAAACGCGACGAATTAAAAGAAAAGAAATTCCAAGCACAGCTTACAAAAATCCAAGTTAGTGAAAAGCTAGTAGGAAGTGCGCAAGGAGACGCTGAATGATGAAGTGTCAGTGGTGTGAGTCAGCTAATATAGTTGAATCAACAAATACGGTTTACTGGGAACTTCCTGATGGTACGAAGGCAATTGAGATTAAGGAAACACCTTGCATCATTTGCTTAGATTGTAAAATAACATATCAAACAGATGATACTGTTAGTGCAATTGAGGAGCAATTATACTTAATCGATACTAAGCTGCTTGGTAAAACAACTTCATATAATGGTTTGATCGAGCAACAAAGACTATTAAAGAGGAATTATTTCGATTTTTCCAAATAAGAAATGAGAAGCGACCATTCGCTTCTCATTTTCTCTAATATTAAAGTTTTCCCAAATTCTACCAATGAGCGTTTTGAAAAAGCAGAAAATTATCGAATCCAAAAAACGACTGAAAAGGAGTATTTTAATGAAAAATACGGTAAACACAATTACAGTCATTGCTTCTGAGAATCATATTCCTTCTATGCCTCAAGAGTTAAAGCGGGGATTAAAACCTCGCCATATTACAATGATTTCACTAGGAGGAACAATTGGAACAGGTCTATTTTTGGCAAGTGGAGGTGCAATCCATAATGCAGGACCAGGTGGTGTTCTCGCGGCATATATAGCGATCGGAATAATGGTGTACTTTTTAATGACAAGCCTTGCTGAGATGGCTACATATATGCCAGTTGCCGGATCTTTTAGTACATACGCAACAAAATTCGTTGATCCTGCACTTGGTTTTGCACTTGGCTGGAACTACTGGTATAACTGGGCAATTACTATAGCAGCTGAATTAGCTGCAGTTACAATGGTTATGAAATTCTGGTTACCACATACATCCTCACTCTTATGGAGTTCATTATTTTTAGCTATAATCTTTCTATTAAACTATCTGTCAGTTAAAGGGTTTGGGGAATCTGAATACTGGTTTTCTATTATAAAAGTTGTTACAGTAATCATTTTTTTAATTTCGGGATTTTTAATGATTTTTGGCATTATTGGTGGAGAAGCAGTAGGGTTTAAAAACATTACAGTTGGTGATGCTCCTTTTCATGGAGGATTCATGGCGACACTTGGAATCTTTATGGCAGCAGGATTTTCTTTCCAAGGTACCGAGTTATTAGGGATAGCAGCTGGGGAGAGCGAGGAGCCAGAGCGAAATATTCCTCGTGCGGCTCGCCAAATATTTTGGCGTATTTTATTATTTTACGTATTATCTGTATTTGTAATAGGTCTACTAATACCATATACAAATCATAATCTAGCAAGTGGAGATGTAGCTGTTAGTCCATTTACGCTAGTTTTTGATAAAGCTGGCATTGCATTTGCAGCGTCTGTAATGAATGCAGTTATCCTAACAGCGGTTTTATCAGCAGGAAACTCAGGAATGTATGCTTCAGCTCGAATGCTGTGGGATATGGCTCGTCAAGGGAAAGCTCCAAAAGCATTAGGTAGGTTAAATAAAAGGGGTGTACCTGTTAATGCATTAATCATTACAGCGGCAGTCGGTACATTAGCATTTTTAGCTTCCCTATTTGGTGATGGCGTTGTGTATGTTTGGTTACTTAATGCTTCAGGTATGTCTGGTTTTATTGCTTGGCTTGGAATAGCAATTTGTCATTATCGATTCCGTAAAGCATATGTAGCACAAGGGAAGGACTTAAATGACCTACCGTATAAAGCAAAATGGTTCCCGTTCGGACCAATATTTGCTTTTGTACTATGTGGGGTCGTTATTCTTGGACAAAACTATGCAGCATTTATGGGCAAAGCAATAGACTGGAACGGTGTACTTGTTTCGTATATAGGTTTGCCATTATTCCTTGTTTTATGGATCGGATATAAACTGATAAAAAGAACAAAAATTGTTCAGCTTAATGAGTGTGATTTGGAGAATTGAGCGAGTACGAAATATTTTTTAATTGAATAGTAATTATTTGGAGATGTAGTTCTTATTAGAAATAGCATCTCTTTTTTTGTCTGAAAATTCGGTATTCTTTATAGTTTAAATTACTGATAAAGATTGAAGAAGTACGATCTTGAAAAGCACAAAGGTGAAATGTCTAAACGTTACGGCTTTATTTACGTAGACAAACAAGATGATGGAAGCGGAACATTAGATCGAAAAAAGAAAAAATCATTTTATTCGTACCAAAATGTTATTCAAACTAATGGGGAACAACTTGATTAATTAAAGATATAAGAAATAACGTACATATTTGTAAATGAATATGTACGTTATTTTTATATTAATCTATTATTTCTTTCCATTATTAAACTTTATGATGAACATATTAAATCAGATCCCCTAAGCAGTTCCTTAGTTAAGAATAGGGAATTCTATCAATATTAATAGCATGCTTCGTAGTAATGCTGAAACTTACTATGAGAAGAAACAAAACCAAGTCACTGTTGTAATTATCAACAGTTTTTCTTATGGAAACCTATTTATTCTTTTAATAGACTTTTAATTAAAAATTTTCAGAAATATTATTGACTTTATGGGACTTATTCACTAATATAATGTTATATAACGTTATTATATGTTTTGGATGGTATTAGTATATTATGTAAGTAAAAAATTCTACTAAACTACTAAGGGGGAATAAAGAGATGAAAAAATCATTAGTTAAAAAAGTAAGCGGTATTGCATTATCTGGTTTACTTGCAATCTCATTGGCAGGATGTGGAACAGCTGAAAAAACAGCATCAAAATCGGGGTTAGATGGAATTAAGCAAAAAGGCAAAATTGTCGTTGGAATGATGGCAGCAACACCTCCTTACGAATTCCATACTGTTGATGGCGGAAAAGATAAAATTATTGGTTCAGATATTAAATTACTAGATCAAGTGTCAAAAGATTTAGGTGTTAAATATGAAATAAAAGACATGGACTTTGATGGTTTATTAGTTGCTCTTCAAAGTGGAAAAATTGACATGATTATTTCGGCTATGAGCCCAACAGAAGAAAGAGAAAAAAATGCTGACTTCTCGAACGTATACTATAAAGATCGACATGTAATGATTGTTCGAAAAAGTGAATTGGACAAGTTTAAGACGAATGATAGCTTGAAAAATGCGAAAATTGCTGCAATTAAATCTTCTGTACAAGAACAAATTGTAGAAAAGCAATTTCCTAATGCTGATTTAAAACTATTAGGAAAATCAACAGAATTAGCAATGGACTTAGCTGCTAAAAAAGTAGACGCAGTTTTAGTAGACCGTCCAACTGCTACGCTACTTGTAAAAAGTAATCCTAGCTTAGCGAAAACAGAACTTCTTTTTGATGACGACACAGCTGGAGCAGCGATTGCAATGCCTAATGGCTCAGATAAAGCATTAGTGAATGCAGTTAATAAAACGATTGAAAGATCAAAGCCTGAATATGAAAAATGGTTAACGGATGCAATGTCGAAAGTAAAACAAAATTAAACTAACTTCTAAATATGAGTCAAATGAAAGCGTTTTTCTAAAACGTTTGAACATACCGTTTATCACATATAAAACAATATTCAAAAGGGGGGAGTCACTTGAATTTTTCATTCCTTGGAACCTATTATCAATTTTTTATAACAGGAATCTATATAACAATCATTCTTGCGTTGATAGCGGTTATTTTAGGAAGTATCCTTGGCGTTGCTTTAACATTATTAAGACGTTCTAAATATAAAGTCGTTAAACTAATTGGAGACATTTATGTAGAGTTCATCAGAGGTACACCACTTCTAGCTCAAATTTACATTATTTATATTGGTGTACCTGCTCTTCTTAGCGGGATGGATATTCCAGACTTGGCAGTAGGTGCAATCGCTTTATCACTTAATGCCGCAGCATATATTTCAGAAACGATTCGATCTGGTATTGAAGCAGTTAGCAAAGGTCAAATGGAAGCAGCAAGAAGTTTAGGGATGAATCAAAGAACCGCAATGTTTGATATTATCATGCCTCAAGCATTCAAAAATATCTTGCCTGCACTAGGTAATCAATTTATTGGAAGTATTAAGGATTCTTCAATTGTATCGGTTATCGGAGTAGCAGAGCTAATGTATGAAACTACTATTGTTAGGGGAAATACGGCATTAGGATTAGAACCAATTCTAGTAGCCTCTCTTGGCTACCTAGTATTGACATTTACTTTGTCAAGATTACTAGGGATTGTTGAAAGGAGGTTGAAGACTAGTGATCGTCGTTAATGATCTACATAAGAGCTTCGGAAAAAGTGAAGTTTTAAAAGGGATAGATGTAACAATTAAAAAGGGAGAAGTAGTTGTTGTAATAGGTCCTTCTGGTTCTGGTAAAAGTACATTCCTAAGATGTCTTAACCTATTGGAAACACCAACAAACGGTAAAATTTTAGTAAATGAGCAAGATATTACAGCTAAGAAGGTCAATATAGACAAAGTAAGAGAAAAAATGGGAATGGTTTTTCAACAGTTCAACCTTTTTCCACATAAAAATGTTTCTCAAAATATTTGCCACGCTCCAATTAAAGTAAAGGGGTTGAAGGGGCCAGAAGCAAAGAGTCTAGCAATAGAGTTACTAAAAAAGGTCGGTCTACTAGAGAAGATTGAAGCATATCCATCTTCCTTGTCTGGTGGTCAGCAGCAACGGATCGCTATCGCAAGAGCACTAGCTATGAAACCAGAGGTTATGTTGTTTGATGAACCGACATCTGCCTTGGATCCTGAAATGGTTGGAGAAGTTTTGGCGGTTATGAAGGGACTAGCAAAAGAAGGAATGACTATGGTAGTTGTTACACACGAAATGGGATTTGCAAAAGAAGTGGGTGACCGGATTCTGTTCATTGATCAGGGGAAAATTTTAGAAGAAAATAACCCGAAGGAATTTTTTGAAAATCCAAAGCATCCAAGGACAATTGATTTTTTATCAAAAGTATTATAAGTGAGGTTATATGATGAAAGTAATAGGATTAGGTGACAATGTTGTAGACAAATATGAACATATCCGCACAATGTATCCTGGAGGAAATGCATTAAATTTCGCGGTATACGCTAAAAGGCTTGGCGTGGAGGCTGCATTTCTAGGCGCATTTGGAACAGATAAAGAGGCTGAACATGTGCAGGATAGTATTAATCAAATAGGATTAGATATTAGTCATAGCAGAGTTTATGAAGGCGAAAACGGCTGTGCAAGAGTAAACCTAAAAGACGGAGATCGAGTATTTATAGGGAGTAATCGCTGCGGAGTACTAAGGGAACAAGGATTAAATTTAACAGTTGAAGATTTAAATTATATTAAAGAATTTGATTTAGTACACTCAGGATTATATGGATTTGCAGAAGAGGAGTTACCAAAAGTTAAAGAACTAGGTGTTCCTATTGGCTTCGATTTTTCATCTGATTTTACGGAGAATAAAATAAACGAAATCGCTCCATTAGTGGATTATGCCTACTTTTCATGTAGTCATTTAACATTAGATGAAATGCTTAATCTTATGTTAAATGTATCGAATATGGGATGTAAATTGGTGCTATGTACCATGGGCGAAAAAGGAGCTCTATTATTTAATGGGACTAAATTCTATATACAGGAACCAAAGCTTGTAAAAGCAATTGACACGATGGGCGCAGGTGATTCCTTTATTACTAGTTTCATGGTGAACTACTTAATCAAACTTAATGATGGCGTTTTAGATGAAGATCAAATCATTACTGACAGCCTTGCAAAAGCAGCTGAGTTCTCTTCAAAGCAATGCTTAGTTGACGGTTCCTTTGGATATGGGAAGGTTTATGAATAATGAGTACAACACCATTAATAAGTAGGGAACAAATTGCCGGGATGAATATCCATTATATGCGCTACTCATTGGATTATTTTTTGGATGCTCAAGTGGAAGCAGGAATTAAAAGCCTGGAGTTTTGGACAGGTGTTCCTCATTATTATTTAGATCCAATGACATACTCTGATTGCAAAGAACTAAAACATAAAATTGACTCAAGAGGTTTGGAAGTAAAGGTCTTTACACCAGAAAACTGTATGTACCAATATCAGTTTGCAGCTTCCAAACCAGAAATATTTGAAAAAAGCTTTCAATATTTTTCAAACGGAATTAAAGCAACAGCTGAATTAGGCTGTCCAATTATGCAGTGCAATTCGGGATGGGGCTACTATGATGAAAATCGTGAAGAAGCTTGGAAACGATCCAGAGAGATGCTCTCAAAGTTAGCTAATGTAGCAGAACGTGAAGGAATAACATTAGCGTTGGAAAGCTTACGTCCAGAGGAATCTAATCTGGTGATTACCGTTCATGATGCAAAAAGAATGTTTGATGAAATTGACCATCCTAATTTGAAGATTCTCATTGATACGACAGCCATGGGAGTAGCAGGTGAAACATTGCAGGACTGGTTTAATATTTTTGGTAACGAAATTGTCCATATGCACTTCGTTGATGGAAATCCTTATGGACATCTTATCTGGGGTGACGGCACTCACAACTTAAAAGAATTTTTAATGACGCTTAAAAAAAATGGTTATACAGGCTATTTAGCACAAGAAATTACAGATGCTAGGTATTTTAAAGATCCCGCTAGTCATGACTTTAGAAATATGAAGGCTTTTGGACAATTTATGTAAAGGCTATACAAATTAAAATTATTGGAGGAGAAACAAGTGGAATTAAAGTACATAATTAAACAAATTCAAGAAAAACAGCCCAATATTAAGAGTGTATTTTTTGTAGGCTGTGGTGCTTCAAAGGCGGATTTATATCCAGCAAAGTATTTCTTAGAAGGAAACGCGAAGCAAGTTCGCACTAGCCTTTTTACAGCAAATGAATTTAATTACGCTACTCCAGTTTCCGTTGATGAAACGAGTATCGTCATCACGTGCTCATTAGGTGGCACTACTCCAGAAACTGTCGCAGCCACTTCCAAAGCAAAAGAGCTAGGAGCACATGTAATTGCCGTTACACATGTTGAGGATGCTGCTATAACGAATGATGCTGATTATGTTGTATACCATGGCTGGGAAGCAAATTATGCAGCTAAATTAGAAAAAATGACAAAAGTTCTTGGCCTTGCTGTTGAAATTCTCGACCAATTTGAAGGATATGAGTACTACGATAAAATGTTGGATGGTTTTTCAAAAATCTATGCTCTAATTGAATCGTCGGTAGAGACAGTCCTACCACAAGCAAAAGCATTTGCAGATGCATACAAAGATGAGCCATATATTTATGTAATGTCTAGCGGAGCAACTTATGAAGTAGCTTACTCATTTTCAATCTGCTTACTAATGGAAATGCAGTGGATCAACTCAGGAAGCTTCCATGATGGTGAATTCTTCCACGGACCTTTCGAAATTGTAGATAAAGATGTACCATTTCTACTATTAATGAACGACGGCCGCACAAGAGCAATGGATTCAAGAGCACTAGAATTCCTAAATCGCTTCGATGCAAAAACGACGGTTGTAGATGCGAAAGACTTTGGATTAGGCTCTCTCATTGCAAAAGAAGTAGTAGACTACTTTAACCCAATGCTAATTACTGGTGTAATCCGAACGTATGCAGAACAATTATCAATTGCTCGTAATCATCCATTGACAAAAAGAAGATATATGTGGAAATTAGAATATTAATCTTTCATTATATAATCAAGCTTAAAACAGGCATCGAATATAGCGATGTCTGTTTGGTGCGGGGAAATGAAGTGTGTTTTGAAAAATATGAAAGTGCAAATAAAAATCCTATAACTGCAAATAAAAATGCGAAAGTTGCAAATGAAAATAGCAAATCTGCAATATAAAAAATCAAAACTGCAAATAAAATCGGGTTAACTGCAAATAAGGCCACTAATCAGAAAGAAATTCGAATGAACAGCACGATTACCAATCGAAATAACAATTAATTAGATTAAGGATTAATTATTACTGAACAAAATCAATTAAAATTAATCAAATCTCGATGTTATTTTCAAAAATAAGTTAAAATCCTTCCCCATGCCCCCATTGTAAATAAGTTATTTTATTACTTATAAACATTCTTGAGATCCTCTAATTTTTAATAATGATGATGTTTTATTTCAACACAATAAAAACTTCCCTGTCATCAACAGAGAAGTCTTTTTATTACCCTTTAAGTTGTAATAGTTAAAGCAATTAATTCAGTTCGTGTTTTAAAGTTAGATGTATGGATAGGGACTTTATTTTCATCGTAAACAGTTTTATCAATATTAAATAAAGTTTCACCAAGTTCACAATCTAGGTGTTCTGCTTCAAGCTTTCCAGCTGGTACTACAGTGATAACTTTATGGGTAGTACAAGCCTGCATATCGACGTTATATATCTTTTTTAGTACTTCATAAGTTGAACTATTCTGTAGGAAGTGACTTGTTAAGTTAGGAAAACGTTCTAAGGAATAGTGAGTTTCATCAAGTGTAAAAGGGTAGTCATCAATAAACATCAATCGAACAAGTCTTAATACAGGGGTATTAACTGCTATATGAAGCGATTCTGCAATTTTAGGAGTAGCTTTTAATTCCTCACAAACAAGGATTTGCTTGGAAGGATTTTTTCCTAATTGTTTGTTAAAGTCTGTAAAACCATCAACCGAAACTAATTCTCTTGCAATTTTAGATCGCATGACAAATGTACCTTTTCCTTGTTTGCGCTCTAGTAGACCTTCATCGGTTAAGTCCTGGATGGCTCTTCTGACTGTTATTCGGCTAACACCATAGATTTCACATAGCTCTGTTTCGTTCGGAAGTCTCTCACCTTGTTTATAAACTTCTTGCAAGATGGAGTCCTTAATTATTTGTTTTAACTGATCATATAAAGGAGTTGAAATTGAATTATTTAGTTTCATTTGTTATATGGTCCTTTCGAGCGATAAGTCATTATATAATATTATATAATGAAAGTGTTTTCATGTATATAACAATTTCACTCTATTTATTTAATGTTAATAATTTTCAGAATAGTTATTGACTTTATATGATATAACCGTTACTATAACGTTATATAATGTTATATCATATAATATGCGGAGGGATAAATGTGGAATTGAATTATGTCATTTCTCAAATTAAAGAAAAGCAGCCAGAAATTAAAAGTGTATTTTTTGTAGGATGTGGTGCCTCAAAGGCGGAATTATATCCAGCAAAATATTTCTTAGAAGCTAATGCTAAACAACTTCGTGTCAGTCTTTATACTGCAAATGAATTTAATTATGCAACTCCAGTATCGGTAGATGACACAAGTATCGTGATTACATGTTCACTAGGTGGATCAACCCCAGAAACGGTTGCTGCAACTACAAAAGCAAAAGAACTAGGGGCACAGGTAATTGCCGTTACATATGAAAAAGAATCGGCAATCACAAAAGATGCTGATTATGTAGTCTACCATGGCTGGGCAGCTAATTATGCAGCAAAAATGGAAAAAATGACAAAGGTACTAGGTTTAGCAGTTGAAATCTTGAATCAATTTGAAGGCTACGAATATTATGAGAAAATGCAAGATGGATTCAACAATATTTACGATTTAATTCAACAATCTGTTGCCTCAGCTCTTCCACAAGCACAAGCTTTTGCGAAAGCTTATAAAGACGACGAAGTGATTTATGTAATGTCTAGCGGCGCAACGCATGAAGTTGCGTACTCCTTCTCAATCTGTCTACTAATGGAAATGCAATGGATTAACTCAGGAACATTCCACGATGGTGAATTCTTCCATGGACCATTTGAAATTGTAGACAAGGATGTACCATTCTTATTATTGATGAATGATGGTAGAACAAGGGATATGGATTCTCGTGCGCTTGATTTCTTAAATCGATTCGAAGCTAAAACGACTGTGGTGGACGCAAAAGATTTTGGTTTAGGTTCTATCATTGCAAAAGAAGTAGTAGATTACTTCAATCCAATATTAATTTCAGGTGTTTTACGAGTATATGCAGAGCAACTAGCTAAAGTTAGGAATCATCCGTTAACAAAAAGAAGATATATGTGGAAGTTAGAATACTAATCTATTTTTTAGTTAATAAAAAGCCGATCTCCCCTAATATAAGGAGCATCGGCTTTATTTTTTCATTTTACACATCTAAATCCTTTTCTAAATTAATACCAATTTTCCCTTCCTGTATTCTAGATCTGAATAGAGTCCAGTAAATAACAATTCCAGCAAGAAATAAGTAAAGGATTACTTTAGTAGTTGGTAGGAAATCTTTTGGGAGTGTTAAAATACCAACTTCAAATACTAACCAAATAATCGCAAGAATCGTAACAGGTAGTCGCCATTTTCCTAACTTAAAACCATCTGTATCCGGTAAGGTCTTAATTTTAGTAGCGTATGCAATTACAGTTATTAAGTAAATGATAGCCGGAAGTGCTGCAGAAGTACCTATTAATAATGATAGTTTCCCAAAATAGAATACAGCAATAATGCCTAATACAGAAACTAAAATTATCGCATTATACGGTACATTGTGTTTTTTATCTACCTTTTTAAACACATTAGAAGCGAAAAATACATTGTCCCTTGAAAGGGCATAAATAAGTCGAGAAGCAGAGGCCATAATGATTAATCCGCAAGCAAAAATTGACACAATCACTAATGCAAGGAAGAAGTCAGCAACCGCAGTGCCCAAACGTGATTGTAAAATATCAGAAATAGGGGAAGCAGAAGCCATGATACTATTAATATCTTTAATTCCCGAAGTAACAATAATTAAGAAAACAAATCCAATTACACCTGCAAGTAACATTGAGTAAACGATCGCTTTAGGTACGGTTTTATTAGCATCAACTGTTTCTTCTGCTAAATTTGCTGCTGCCTCAAAGCCTACTAATGTATAGGAGCCCATTACAACTGATAGTACAAATGCTGTTAAATAGCTTCCATTTGAGCCAACCTTGTGAGCAGTGTAAGTTAATAATGAAAAATCTGCTCCTTTGAAAAATAAGACAAAACTTAAAATGATAATAATGCCTATAAATCCGATTACCTCTGTATAAACAGCTGAATTATTAATGATTGTAGCAATCCTTACTCCGTAAATATTTAATAATGCTTGTATAACGATTGTAATTAATACCACGGATGTAAGAACTGTAGTAGTACTCTTAATACCAAATAAATCAAGAAAAATTGGTGCTACACCATAATCAACAGTAGGTACAACAATAATTAAGTAACATAACGCTGCCCAACCTGTAAACCAACCAAATCCCCGATTCGTTAAACGGCTAACCCATTGGTATACATAGCCACTTAAAGGAATTTTGCTGGATAAATCTGCAAATATTAAGGCTACAAGTAAATGCCCCACCATGACAAATGGCCATGTCCAAATTCCAGCAGGTCCGGCCGCTCCTAAAGCAAGACTATAAGAGCTAAAAATACCAGTTGTAATTGAGATAAACGAGAACGCAACTGCAAAAGAACTGAAAAATTTTAATGATCGTTGTAATTCCTGTTTGTAGTTAAACGATTGTAAAGCATCTGAATCAATACCTTGTTTACTCATAAATCATCTCCTCCAGATTCGAATTTATTTACAGAATTTTCTTATAATTAAACTCGTAGTTATTCCGGCTAGATTAACTAAAAGTTTTATTAAAGATAAAGTTTTTTAGAAAAAGCGAATTACGAATTAATTTTATGCAGTATGCCATAAAAAAGCTTTTCTAAATTGAACAATGCAAATTCCATGCCAGTCTAAATTGTGATAAATAGATTAAGATTCTTAAAATAATAGAATTTAAGTTTATGAAGAATCGAATAACTTATGCAAAAATGAATACTATTTAGTCAGAAAATCAAGAGCAATTGAGCTATAAAATAGCCTCTTTATTAATAGATACCCTAAAAATATGTAATAAAAGCGGCTTAGTACTTCATTTTAATCAAATTATAATAATTGGCATAAAACTTGCAATTTTAATTTATTAAATATTCAAAAATTATGGTGTGATAGTTGTAATTCTAACGCGCCTAATTTTCTAAAAAAATTATTAGGGAGGCACAGTATGTTTAAAAGACGGAAGCTTGCTACTTTATTAATGGGAGTTGTTGCATCATCATTGATGATCACAGCATGTGGAAAGGATAGCAAAACAACCGGTAGTAATGAAAAAGGAGCAAAAACACTAAATTTATTAACATGGGAAGGCTATGCAGATCCAGAATTTACAAAAGGATTTGAGGAAAAATATGGTGTGAAAATTAATGCTACATACTTTGGCTCAAGTGATGAATTATTAGCAAAATTAAAGTCAGGTGGTGGTGATACGTATGATATTATTTCTCCTTCATCTGATGTAGCTTCTATTTTAGTTGATTCAGGACTAGTGGAGGAGATAGATACAAGTAAAATTGAAAATTACAGTAATTTAAATGAGCGTTTACGTTCACTAAAGGATGTAGTTAAAGATGGAAATACATATGGAGTGCCTTTTACTTGGGGACCTGATTATTTAATTTATGATGCTGATGTGGTTAAAGAAGAACCAAAATCATGGAGTACATTCTGGGATCCTCAATATAAGGGGAAAGTATCCGTTTGGGATGATATTTCAAATATTTATTTAACTGGACAAATTATGGGTCTGGATAAAAGTGATGAAAGTGCTATTTACAATATGTCAGAAAAGCAGCTTCAAGATGCAAAGAAAAAATTATTAGAACTTAAACCAAATATCCGAAAGTATTGGGCGACAGCAGGTGAATTAAACGATTTATTCGCCAATAAAGAAGTTGTTATGGCAGTTGGATGGCCGCTAACAATTGCCGAAGTGAATGCAAAAGGTCGAAATCTAAAATGGACAATTCCGAGTGAAGGAGCAACTGGGTGGATTGATCGACTTATGGTTGTAAAGGGATCAAAACATAAAGAGTTAGCTGATAAATACTTAAACTATATAACTACGCCTGAAGCCCAAGCAAAAGTTGCTAAAGTTACAACTTATGGAATTGCAAATCCAAAGGCAGCACAATTTATGGACAAAGCATTAATAGAACAAACCTACGTTAGCAACATGGATGATATGTTCTCGAAACTAAACTTCTGGCAGCCTGTAAAGGAACGTAATCGTTATAACGAGATTTGGACAGAAGTTAAAACTCAGTAATGTAAGAAAAGGGTTACTACAAAGTAACCCTTTTTTGAAATATGCAAATCGGGAGGCAGAAGATGGAAGTAGTTCATGAAAAAGCAGCGGTTGTACTTAAAAAGAAAAAGAAACGATTAAGATTACTAGTTTTAATTGCATTTATTCCAACAATTATTTGGTTGTTTTTATTTCTAATTTTACCTTACATCAATTTGTTTATTTATAGTTTTTGGCAAGCTGGACCTATCAATATTATTAAAGAATTTTCGACTGCAAATTATACTAAATTTTTTACTGCAACTACAGGTGCACGCGCGCCTTTTTCAATACTTTTAGATACTCTGTATTTAGCGGGAACAGTAACATTTTTTACAATTCTATTAAGCTATCCTTTAGCTTATTATATTAACTTTCGAGTAACCAAATATAAGCGTTTTATTTATATGTTAGTTATTATTCCACTTTGGATTAGTTATATTGTTAGAGCATATTCATGGAAAATTATTTTGGGTACAAATGGAATTCTAAATTCCTTATTAATGTACTTACATATTATTGATAAGCCACTGGAATTTTTCTTATATAGTAAGATATCGGTAATTATTGGAATGGTACATATTTATACACCTTTTGTGTTGATGCCAATCTATACCATTCTTGAACAAATACCTAGAAATTTAATTGAAGCCTCAAAGGATTTAGGAGGGAATCGATTCCAATCATTTTTTAAAATTATTTTTCCTCTATCACTACCTGGTGTAATTGCAGGAGGTACATTTGCATTTGTTTTATCGATGGGGGATTTTTTAGCACCTTCATTATTGGGTGGCCCTGATAGTAATACGATGATTGCAAATTTAGTCCAGTTGCAATTTGGTACATCAAATAACTGGCCGTATGGTTCAGCTATTGGTGTAATCATATTTATTCTTGTATTAGTCGTACTTGATTTAACTGGACGAGCTGAAAAAAAATACTCTGCAATGGATTCAAAGGAAGTGAGGTAACTAAATGACAAAGAGATTTTCATTTTTAAACAGTGCAATTTTTATAATGGCAATGCTTGTTCTACTTTTTCTATATTTACCTCTAATTGTTGTGACGATATACTCATTCAACCCTGATAGTGTTAATAGTTTTCCAATGAGTGGCTTTTCACTAAAATGGTATCAAGTTATGGCTAATAATGAAGCTCTGATTGAATCACTTAAAAATTCAGTAATTGTTGCCTTAGTTAGTACATTTTTTGCAATTTGTTTAGGGTTACCTGGAGCGTTTTTAGTAGATCGTTTTAATTTTCCAGGTAAAAAATTATTCGAAAGAGTAGTATTATTACCGTTAATGCTTCCAGGTATTTTAACTGGAGTAGCGTTATTAAACTTTTTCCAAGAGATTGGTATTCGTCCATCTATGTCTGCTGTTATTATTGGTCATACAACATTTTTGATAGCTGTGATAATGACTCAAGTTTATTCAAGATTAAAACGGTTGGACAAAAATTTAGAACAAGCTTCATATGATCTTGGAGCTACTAAGGTCCAAACATTCTTTTATATTATTTTACCGTCAATTTCTACTTCTTTAATTGGAGCTGCCATGCTCGCCTTCACTTTATCACTAGATGAAATACCTGTTACATTTTTTCTAAATGGAGTATTTTCTACGTTACCTTTACAAATTTGGGGGATGACTAGAAACGGAATTACTCCAGAAGTAAATGCGATTTCAACAGTAGTCTTTTTTGCGTCACTTGTCTTTATCATTATTTCAGCTACTTTAACTAAAGAGGAAGGAAGACAATTTTAATGGAAAAAATCATTCGTTTAAAAAATATTAATAAATCATATGGTACGAATCATATAGTAAAAGATTTGTCATTAGACGTATTTAAAGGTGAGTTTTTAACATTATTAGGTCCAAGCGGATGTGGAAAAACTACTACATTAAGAATGATTGGAGGATTCGAGGCCCCAAATTTTGGTCAGGTTTTCATAAATGAAAAAGATGTAACGAGTGTGCCTCCAAATAAGCGTGATGTTAATACTGTCTTTCAAAATTATGCATTATTTCCACATATGACAGTTAATGAAAATATTGAATATGGAATGAGAATGAAAAAAATTAAAAAAGATGAGCGTTTAGAAAGAGTTAATAAAATATTAAAAATGGTACAAATGGAAAGCTTTGCAAATAGGAAGCCAAAGGAAATGTCAGGAGGTCAACAACAACGTATTGCTGTTGCGAGGGCAATTGTTAATAATCCCTCAGTCCTCTTATTGGATGAACCACTAGGTGCATTAGATTTAAAATTGCGCAAGGAAATGCAACTAGAATTAAAGCATTTACAAAAATCATTAGGTATGACGTTTATATATGTTACACATGATCAAGAGGAAGCTTTAACGATGAGTGATCGAATTGCTGTTATGAAAGACGGTCAAATCGACCAACTAGATACACCAGAATCTATATATAATAATCCTAAAACAGTATTTATAGCTGATTTCATCGGAGAAACTAATTTACTTAAAGGTAAAGTTTCTAGCATTCAAGGTAGTGATGCCATTATTGAATTATTTGGTCATAAATTTAGAGCTAATAAAAATGATAATTTTAAATTTGATGAGCATGTAAATATATCAATACGACCTGAAAATTTAACCTTATCTAAGGAGGATTCATATTTTAAAGGGATTGTAAAAGAAGTTTTATTTGCAGGCTCAGTTCGAAAACTTGTGGTAGAAATTCATAAAGGAGAAGAAATTGTATTGCTTATTGATGATCGTAAATATTCTCCAGGAGAAGAAGTAGGAATTACTTGGAAGCAAACCCCTGTTGTAATTGGGTGAGGATTTCCACAACAAAAAACATTTTACTTGCGAATGAAAGGATAGACATTTAGATCTATCCTTTTTTGTTATTTTTGAAAATAGTTATGTAGTTGATTGTGATACATCAATAGTTTGTACTTTCTCAATGCTACTAAGCTTGTGCAAATGAATAATTGTTTTAGCAATATTCTACTTTAACTTCGGGGGATAGAGGATATTGCATTTAAAATACTTCCATATTTTTATTTACAATCTAGTTTTAATCAAATTTCATGCCAGTTTTTAAATTAGATAATATAGAATTTGCTTTAAATAGAATCAAAGTTAAATATGAGTGTTTGAATAATGTATGCAGTAATGAATAACAACCAGACCAATCATAAAAGTAGATAGTAGTGAAAGGAATTTCGTTTTATCTATTAATACTTAATAATTTCAAAGCAATAGTGGCTGTTCTTTATAACGTTTACAAAAAATTAATATTTTGGCATAAAACTTGCAGTTCTAAATATAGACTTATTTAAATATTCAAAAAAAGGAGGTTTCTGTCGGAAAAGTAAGAATTATAAGGAAGTGGTAATTTCGGTGTAAGCGCTTAATCTAAAAAACGAAGGGGATATGATAGGTGGAAAGTAAAACACAGTTAAAAAGATCCTTAAAGTTATGGCAAGTGGTTATGATGGGGTTAGCCTATATGACCCCTATGGTTGTTTTCGACACATTTGGAATTGTATCTGATGTAACTAATGGTCACGTACCAAGTGCATATATAGTAGCTCTAATAGGAATGTTATTTACAGCTGTTAGCTACGGCAAGCTAGTAAGAGTATTTCCTGAAGCTGGGTCTGCATATACATACACCCAGAAAGCGATTAGTGGTCACTTAGGTTTCCTAGTTGGCTGGTCATCATTACTAGATTACTTGTTCCTACCTATGGTAAATGCTTTGTTAACGAAAATTTACTTAAACGCACTTTTTCCAAATGTTCCAACCTGGATTTGGGTAATTGGATTTGTAGGATTAGTTACTTTCTTAAACTTAAGAAGTATCAATATGCTAGCGAATTTCAATACACTTTTTGTATTAGTTCAGCTTGTGATTATGGTTGTCTTTATTATTCTAGTAGTTCAAGGCTTACACCGTGGAGAAGGATACGGTGGATTTAGTATTAAACCACTTTTTAATGCCGGAATGCATTTTGGCTCATTAGTAACCGGCGCAACGATTCTTTGCTTTTCATTTTTAGGATTTGATGCTGTTTCTACTTTATCAGAAGAAGCAATAAATCCTGCAAAAACAATTCCTAAAGCTATTCTCTATACAGCTCTTTGGGGAGGCGTAATCTTCACAGTTACATCATTTTTCATTCAATTGTACTATCCAGACATATCTAGATTTAAACATCCAGATGCTGCATCACCAGAGATTGCACTCTATGTAGGTGGTAAATTATTTCAATCAATTTTCTTATGTATTACCTTTATTAATACACTTGCTTCTGCATTGGCGTCACATGCGAGTGTATCACGTTTATTATTTGTAATGGGGCGTGACAAAGTTTTCCCAGATAAATGGTTCGGATTTGTTCATCCAAAATGGAAAACACCAGCATTTAACGTAATTTTCGTTGGTGTGATTTCGTTATCAGCAATCTTTTTCAACTTGGTTACAGCCACTTCATTAATTAACTTTGGAGCATTAATGGCATTTACTTTTGTTAATTTATCAGTCATTAACCATTTTTTCATTAGAGGAAAGCATAGATCTTTCAAAGGCTTCTTTTCTTACCTGCTTTTGCCTTTAATTGGAGCCGGCTCTGTAGCAATCCTATGGTTTAATATTGAAAAAAGCTCCCTAATAATGGGAACAGTTTGGTTCGTCGTTGGATTATTATATCTAATTTACTTAACTAAGGCATTCCAAATTGCACCTCCTAAATATGAAGAAGAGGCTGCTGTATAGTATGAAGAAAGGTCACAAGGAAATATACTCTTTGTGACTTTTTTGTGTTTTATCTGAAATATTTTGTTAGCATTTCCCTTTTCTTTGATAATGCATTTTAAGTAATTCAATTTTGAATAATGGTTAATGCAAAATTGAATAATTAATGCATTTAATCATATTTTCACTAAAGGATCGAATTAGGTGATTGAAGGAAAAACACTAAAAAGGATCGTTTTAAAAAATATACGAAGGTCTTGTAATTACCTTTCTAATAAGCTTTTGTCTATTTTATCACTTCACAAAAAAATGATATGAATTCAAGTTGGCACAGGAATTGCTATTAAATTTTTAAAATAACTAATGAGGTGTGCAAAATGAGCTCAAATTTAACTAATGTAGAACAAAATGAAAAGAGTAGTGAACAGGTAGACATAGATGATTCCCTTCAGGAGTTTAGAGAAACATTAAATGAAGCAATCGGAATAATGAACTATCCGAGTCAAGTGTTTGATTTCCTTAAAACACCAATGCGCTTTTTAGAATTTAGTATTCCCGTTCAAATGGATAATGGTGAGACAAAAGTATTTCAAGGCTATCGAGCTCAACATAACGATGCATTAGGACCTACAAAAGGGGGAATCAGATTTCATCCTGACGTAACACCAGAGGAAGTAAAAGCATTAGCTGGATGGATGAGTTTAAAGTGTAGTATTACTGATTTACCTTATGGGGGAGCAAAAGGTGGAGTTGTTTGTGACCCAAGACTATTAAGTATGAATGAGCTAGAAAAACTAAGTAGAGGTTATGTAAGAGCTGTAAGCCAAATTGTAGGACCTACTAAAGATATTCCAGCACCTGATATGTATACAAACGCACAGGTAATGGCTTGGATGCTAGATGAATATGACCATATTAGAGAGTTTGATTCACCAAGCTTTATTACTGGTAAACCTATAACTTTAGGGGGTTCAGTAGGTCGTGAGACGGCAACTTCAAAAGGAGTATTTTATGCTCTTGAGTTAATTAGTGAAATACAGAAAATCGAGATTAAAAATATGAAGGTCATTATTCAAGGGTTTGGAAATGTTGGAAGTTACTTAGCACAATACTTACATGAAGCTGGAGCAAAGGTTGTTGGAGTTTCGGATGTACTCGGGGCGATTTATGATCCAAAAGGTTTAGACATTCCATATCTATTAGACAATCGCGATTCATTTGGAGTTGTTTCTAATCTATTTAAAAATGCGATTTCTAATCAAGAGTTATTAGAAAGAGAATGTGATATGTTAATTCCAGCAGCAATAAGTGGAGTTATTAACAACCGTAATGCGGATAAATTGAAATGCAAGATTGTTGTTGAAGCAGCGAATGGACCGACTACTAAAGAAGCCTTAGAAATTCTTGATCAAAAAGAGATTTTAGTCGTTCCTGATATTTTAGCTAACTCAGGTGGAGTTGTTGTTTCATATTTTGAATGGTGTCAAAATATGCAAGGTTATTATTGGACTGAGAGTACTGTTGATGAGAGATTAAAAGAAAAAATGACAGATAGCTTTTTAAAAGTTTATAAAACATCGAAAAAATATAATGTAAACATGAAAATAGCAGCTTATATTGAAGGAATTCGTAAAATCGCTGAAGCTTGTCGCTTGAGAGGTTGGGTAAAATACTAAAACAAAAGGGGAGATCTAGAATGATTGATATTATTTCTGAATCAACGGAAAGACAGCTTGTACACCATTATTGCTTATTAACGCAGAACAATCGATATGATTTATCAATTGCCTTTTCAAACCACTTTTATGGAAAATCAATGGTTACATCAATTCAATCTAGTAAAATGTCATTATTATGTTTAGAAGATATTCATTCCGAACATTATTGGGCTCCTAAATTAGGTATTGCTGAAGAGGATATTTCCGAAATCCAAAATTTCTTTAGCATGGTTTTACCATCAAAACACATCTGCGAGTTATAATATCAAAAATTATTTTTTAAAGAAAAACTCGCTTATTGGCGAGCTTTAACAAAAAAAGGAGTGAGTTTTATGTATTATGGAGTCATTGTCAGTGACTACCATGGAACAGTTGAAGAGACTGCTATTCAGAAAGATTCAAGAATTTACGAATGGGAGCCGTTATTCTTTATTAAAACTACAGATGGAACTACAAAAGTTATTCATCAAGGAATAAGTGGTGAAGTTGTTTCATTGGAGGTCTCAATTGGAGACAAAATAGTTCCTGGCATGGTTCTAGCGTATGTTAAAGAGGATTTGTTTGTTACTGCGAGCGATTAAGTAGAGTGTGATTAAGATTTCGAGGACCTACAAATAACAACCTTGATTCAATTAACTCGTTCTCTTTTCTAACAAATAAAGGGGTGTCTCTGGTCGAATAGACTTAAGAGACTGCCCTTTCTTTTTGTTTTTGTTAAATAGATTAGCAAATTATAATTTCGGATTTTTATGATAAATTTAAAAATTCTGCTAAAATAGGAATATGGTTTAGACTTAAGGGGGGAAAGAAATGTTATCTATAAATGAGAAACAAATAAGACCAGTCATCACAATAGATATCGATCAGTATACAGACAATGACGAAATCGATTTATCCAAAATAAATGAACCCTTTTTATTCTTACGTAAGCAAAATCAGATTTTTGGTTATGTTCAATTAAATAATATTATTCAAAGTAATAATAAAAAGAAAAATATAGCAATTTCAAAGATGACTAGCTCTTCCCAATCAATTAATAGTGTATGTCGTTTGAGTGGGCAAATTTTATTAACCGAACTATTCCAAATTATTGGTGAACCAATCTCAATCGTAAAAGAAGAAGAAGATATGCCAATCAGTTACATACTTCGAGAGGATATATTGGCGGAGCTTTTCAAACAAGAAAATAAAAGTGTAGATTTATTAAAGAATATTTTAACATCAATACCGATGGGCACGTTTGTAGTAGATAAAAATAAAGTGATTATTAATTGTAATGATGCTGGGTTAAAAATGATGAAATCAACATTGGAAAAAGTAATTAATGCAAAAGCAGAAACTATTTTTAGCGGTGAACAAGTTGAAAATGTATTTGCCACAGGTAAAACGATTCTTAATCAGATTCAAATAAATGACGATATCGGTGTTCTTGTCGATTATAGCCCAATTTTCGTCGATCACGAGGTTGAAGGAGTAGTTATAGTTGTACAAGATCTTCCAATGGTTGAAGAAATGGCCTCTGAAATTGAATACGTAAAAGATTTAAATAAAGATTTGAATGCTATTTTATCGAGTATTTATGATGAAATCCTTGTAGTAAACCGTAAAGGTGAACTAATTCGTTACAGTGAGAATATAATTCCTGGATTTTGGAACGTAGATTTAAAGGAATTACTTGGGAAGAGTATTTTAGAATTTGGAAACCAAGGATTTTTTACGCCATCAGTTACAAAATTAGTTTTAGAAAAGAAGAAAAAAGTATCGATCGTTCAAGAAACAATAAATGGGCGTAAAGTACTTGCGGTAGGAAATCCGGTTTTTGATGAGAATATGGAAATTGAACGTATTATAATTGCATCTAGAGATATTACGGAAACTTCCCGCCTTAAAACGGAATTAAAAGAAATAAAGAAGATTTCTGAGCAATATAAAAAAGAACTTGAAGATATAAAAAGTAAAGATCGTTTTGTTAAAAAACTGATTTACTGCAGTCCTAAAATGGAGCAAATCATCAACCAAGCAAAAAAAATTGCTGATTTTTCTTCAACTGTGTTACTGCATGGAGAGTCTGGTGTAGGAAAGGAAGTAATTGCACAGGCTATCCATCAATTAGGAAACCGTTCTTCAAAACCGTTTTTAAAATTAAATTGTGGTGCGATACCTGAAAATCTTCTGGAAAGTGAGCTTTTTGGCTATATTAAAGGAGCGTTTACAGGAGCAGATCAAAATAAGGACGGCTATTTTAAGCAAGCAGATGAAGGCGTTTTATTTTTAGATGAAATTGGTGAAATGCCAATGCATTTACAAGTTAAACTGCTTAGAGTCCTTCAAGAACAAGAAGTAATTCCGGTTGGGAGTACAAAGCCAATTAAAGTAAATGTACAAATTATTGCAGCTACAAATAAAAGATTAGAAAAAATGGTTGAAGAACGTACATTTAGGGAGGACTTGTATTATCGACTAAATGTTATACCTTTAAACATTCCACCATTAAGAGAAAGAATTGAGGATATCTCATTATTAGCTTTCCATTTCTTACAGCAATTAAATGAAAAGTATAATAAGAGTTTTCATCTTACTCCAGATGCAATCAATGTATTAGAATTTTACTCTTGGCCAGGGAATGTCAGGGAACTTCAAAACATTATTGAAAGATTAGTCGTCTCAGCAGAAGATCAAATTATTAATGCAGAGGATGTTAATCAATTTTTACCAAATAGCTATGACTTTAATAAATCGAAACCAGTCATTAATAAAGTAATTCCTCTACAAGAAGCGATTGATTATGTTGAGGAACAACTTATTGTGCTTGCGATGAAGCAATATAAAACAACAACGAAGGCTGCGCAGGTTTTAGGAATTAGTCAGTCCTCGGTTAGTCGTAAGTATCAAAAAATAATGCAGGATAAGAGTTTACAAAGTGATTTTATGACTTTTAATTGATTATTGATCGAGCAAAAAAACGCACCAGGTGGGTGCGTTTTTTATTTCTCTAAATCCCCTATATTTTCAACATTACTATCAATTACTTCAGTCATGCTAACTTGGTCTCCCGAGATACTAAATGCCATGAATATGATGATGAGTCCCACTGCAATGCATGTTCCTGCAAGCAACATAATCTCTTACCTCCTTTCATGGTGTTCTAGCCTATGCAATGAATTTTCTTAATATGTCGGATTACAGAAATAGTTTTAAAAACGTTTAGTGATCCCAGAAACTTTAAGAGTTTCCAAGATTATGCAAAAAGTAATAGTGTTATGCAAAATTGAATAATAATTGTACAGGGGATTTTAGTAAAACCCTTATAAATAGGTGTGTAAAAGTTGGCACAGTTCTTGCAATCTAATAAATTGTAAAGTAATTAAGGAGGGTTTATATACAATGGTCGATGTTCAATTTAAGACAATTGATTTAAAGATGTTTATTAATGGCGAATGGAAAGATTCTAGCAATCATGAGAAACGCCCTGTTATTAACCCCGCAAATGGAGAAATCATTGCATATGCTCCTGAAGGAACGGTTGAAGATGCGAAAGAAGCAATTGATGTTGCTCGTAAAGCATTCAATGATGGAAGATGGTCTGATTTATCTGCTCAAGAAAGAGCAACTTACTTGTTTAAAATTGCGGACAAAATAGAAGAGTACCAAGAAGAATTAACGAAGCTTGAGACTTTAGATAATGGAAAGCCGAACCGTGAAGCTGGCTTCGATGTAGCCGATGCGGCAGCGTGCTTCCGTTATTATGCAGGGTTAATTACAAAGCCGGATGGGTTTACTTATCATGTAGCAGATCCAATGCAAGCGATGGTTGTTCGTGAACCAATTGGTGTATGTGGATTAATTGTTCCGTGGAACTATCCATTATTAATGAGTGTTTGGAAGCTTGCTCCAGCACTAGCGGCAGGTAATACAGTTGTTTACAAACCATCAGAAGTTACACCAGTTACTCCGAAGAAATTATTTGAGATTTTTGAAGAGGTTGGTCTTCCACACGGTGTAGCAAACATGGTGATGGGTGCAGGTCCAGTAGTTGGAAATGAAATCGCTTCAAATCCTGATGTAGATATGGTTTCATTCACTGGTGGTACAAAAACAGGTAAACATATCATGAAAACAGCGGCTGATACGATGAAGAAAGTATCACTTGAGCTTGGCGGGAAATCCCCGAATATCATTTTTGCAGATGCAGATTTTGAAACAGCTGTAGATTATGCTCTATTCGGAATTTATGCAGGTTCTGGTCAAGTTTGTTCATCTGGATCAAGAATTTTAGTTGAAGAATCAATTTATGATCGCTTTGTTGAGCGATTTGTTGAGCGCGCTGAGAAAATTAAAGTTGGTCCTGGAGATGCACCTGAAACAGAAATGGGTCCACTTGTAAGTAAAGAGCATTTAGAAAAAGTTTTAAGTTATATACAAATTGGTAAAGAAGAAGGCGCAAGAGTTGCATGTGGTGGAAATCGCATTGAAAAAGATGGCTTAGAAAAAGGTTACTTTGTTGAACCGACTGTTTTTGTAGATGTTAAACAAAATATGCGAATTGTTCAAGAAGAAATTTTTGGCCCTGTAGTATGTATTCAAAAGTTTAAAACTGAAGAAGAAGCAATAAAACTAGGAAATGGAACTGTTTATGGTTTAGCAGGTGCAGTATTTAGTAAAGATGGAGCTAAAGCTTTAAGAGTAATCAAAAAGTTACGTTCAGGAATTACTTGGATTAACTCCTACCACCCTACTTATAATGAAGCACCTTGGGGAGGCTACAAACAAAGTGGTGTAGGACGTAGCTTAGGTACATTTGGATTAGAGGAATTCCAAGAAATTAAGCAAATTAACATTAACTTACAAGTTGAACCAATTGGATGGTTTGCAGAATAATTTTAGGCAGTTATAAGAAGAGCAATATAGGAAAGAAAAAAATAGATAAAACGACTATAGGAGTGAATAAAATGAGTATCAATTTAAAAAACGAATTAAAAAGTGAAGAAAAAAATGTAACCGAGTACATTAATAAGGTTTTAAGTTTAATAGAAAAAGAGAATGTTACAGAAGAAGACGCTGCTTGGATCACAAAAGAAACAGTTGATGGTTTTAGAGAGCATGTAAATCCAGGTTTCCTTGCTTATCGTAAAACTGTTACTGAAGGTGGTCAATTTGCATCAGTTGAATGGTCTGATAGCGGTTCATGTTTTAAAGATGTAAATGGTAAAGAATATATTGACTGTTTAGGTGGATTTGGAATTTATAATGTTGGGCATCGTCATCCAAAGGTTGTAAAGGCAGTTACAGATCAGTTAAAAAGACAGGCACTTCATAGCCAAGATTTATTAGATCCATTACGTGCAATGCTTGCAAAAATTTTAGCAGAGATTACACCTGGTGATTTAAAATTCTCATTCTTTACAAATAGTGGTACTGAAAGTGTAGAAGCAGCATTAAAGCTTGCAAAAATGTATAGTGAGCGCAGTACATTTATTTCAACTACACGTGCATTCCACGGAAAAAGCTTAGGTTCTTTATCTGGTACTGCAAAAGGCATGTTCCGTAAACCGTTTTTACCGTTAATTCCAGGATTCCGTCATGTTCCATTTGGTGACATTGATATGATGAGAAAAACATTTGAAACTTGCTCTTTAGTAGGCGAAGATGTTGCAGCAGTTATTCTTGAGCCAATTCAAGGTGAAGGTGGAATTATTCTTCCTCCTCCAAACTACTTAAAAGAAGTTCGTGAACTATGTGATGAATACGGATCATTATTAATTTTTGATGAAGTTCAAACAGGTATGGGCCGTACTGGTAAAATGTTTGCTGCTGATTTATATGAAGTAGTTCCAGACATTATTTGTCTTGCTAAAGCATTTGGCGGAGGAGTTATGCCTGCTGGTGCAGTCGTTGCAAAAGAAGAAGTATTTAAAAGCTGGTTCCCAAATCCATTTATGCATACAACAACATTTGGTGGAAATCCATTAGCATGTGCTGCTGCTATTGCTACAATCAGTGTGCTACTTGAAGAAAAATTACCTGAAAGAGCAGAAGTAGTTGGGGCTTACTTCTTAGATCAGTTAAAAGAAGCTGCAAAAGGACATGAAGATAAAGTTTTAGAAATTCGTGGTCAAGGTTTAATGATTGGAATTGAGTTCCATCAAGATGAAATTGGCTATGAAGTTTCTAAAGGAATGTTTGATAAAGGTATCCTAGTTGCTGGTACATTGATTAACTCAAAAACAATTCGTATCGAGCCTTCTTTAAAAATTAGCTATGAAGAAGTTGATACTGTAGTAAGTGCATTTAAAGAAATTTTAGCTACTATTGAAGTTTAATTTATTCATCCAGCATGTCATGACAAATAATCATGACATGCTTTCCTTATAGTTGAATACTGAACTATTTTAAAATCGTTATAGATTGGATGGTGTAATAATGGCAGATCGGAAATTTGTTAAAATCCAAACGTCAATCCCTGGGCCAAAATCACAAGAGTTGCTTGCTCTTAGAAATAAGTTGGTACCAAAAGCAATTAGTAATAATAGTGAAGCATTTGTAAAAAAAGCAAAGGGTGCGCTTGTTGAGGATATTGATGGTAATACATTTATTGACTTTGCAGGTGCAATTGGCACGTTAAATGTAGGACATTCCCATCCTAGAGTAGTAAGAGCACTTCAAGCTCAAGCCGGTGAATATATACACACAGGTTTTAATGTCATGATGTATGAATCTTATATTCAACTTGCAGAAAGACTAGCGGATCTTTCTCCTGGTGATTTTGATAAACAAGTAGCATTTTTTAATAGTGGTGCAGAAGCAGCTGAAAATGCAGTGAAGATTGCAAGAAAGTATACAAAGCGTCAAGGGATCATTTCTTTCACTAGAGGATTTCACGGTCGAACATTAATGACAATGACGATGACAAGTAAAGTTAAACCTTACAAATATGGATTTGGACCATTTGCTCCTGAAGTGTATAAAGCACCGTATCCATACGTATATCGTCGTCCAGACCAAATGAATGAAAAAGAATATAGTAAATTCATCATCGAACAATTTGAACAATTTCTCATTGCAGAGGTTGCACCAGAAACGATTGCTGCTGTCGTAATGGAACCAATCCAAGGGGAAGGTGGCTTTATTGTTCCTGATCTTGATTTTGTGAAAAGGGTTAGAGAAATCTGTACGCAATATGGAATATTATTTGTAGCAGATGAGATTCAAACTGGTTTTGCTAGAACAGGTAAATATTTTGCAATTGAGCACTTTGGAGTTGAGCCTGATTTAATTACAATTTCAAAATCAATGGGTGCAGGAGTGCCTATTAGTGGCGTGATTGGTAGAAAAGAAATTATGGAAGCTTCAGATGTCGGAGAAATAGGTGGAACATACTCTGGAAGTCCACTTGGATGTCGTGCAGCATTAGCAGTACTCGATATCATTGAGGAAGAAGGGTTAAATGAGCGAGCTGTTGTAATTGGCGAAAAAGTGAATGAGAAAATGCATGGATGGGCTAAACAGTTTGAACAAATAGGTGATATTCGCGGAATTGGCGCAATGTGTGCGATGGAGATTGTAACAAACAATAAAGATAAAACACCAGATAAAGTGACAGTTGGAAAGATTGTAAAAGAAGCTAACAATAGAGGGTTAATGTTGTTAAGCGCAGGTATCTTTGGCAATGTTATTCGCTTGTTAATGCCACTAACGATCACGGACGAACAGCTTGAAGAAGGACTAGATATTTTAAGGGAGTCAATTGAAGCTGTATTACTACCAGAATTACAATTGGAGGTAAACTCATGAGCCAAATTAAAGAGAAATATGAAGTCTACCCAATGTATATAGATGGTACATGGGTTGGGAACGATCATGAATATTATACGAAGGTTACAAATCCTGCAACTGGTGCAGTTGTAGGGGCAATTCCAACAGGTGGTACATATGAAGCTAAATTAGCTGTTGATGCTGCTCATACAGCGTTTAAAACTTGGTCAAAAAAGACAGCAGAAGAAAGATACCATTTACTAATGAATTGGTATCGTCTCATTGACGAAAAGAAAGAAGAAATTGCTAGATTAATGACAATTGAGCAAGGGAAACCAGTAAAAGAAGCTTTAGGTGAGACTGTTTATGCGAATGGTTTTATTTCGTGGTATGCAGAAGAAGGTAAACGCGTATATGGAGAAACAATTCCTGCATCACAGCCTAATAAACGCATTCTAGTTAGAAAAGAGCCTGTAGGAGTTGTAGCTGCAATTACGCCATGGAATTTTCCGGCGGCAATGATTACTAGAAAAGTTGCTCCTGCACTTGCAGCTGGTTGCACAACTGTTATTAAACCGGCTACTCAAACACCTTTAACAGCATTAAAGCTTGCAGAACTCGCTCATGAAGCAGGAATTCCAAAGGGTGTAATTAATGTTGTTACTGGAAAATCATCTGAAATTGGCGATGTATGGCTTAAGGATCCGAGAGTAACGAAAATTACATTCACTGGCTCTACTGAAGTTGGTAAAACGCTAATGAGAGGTGCAGCGGAGAATGTCAAAAAGGTTTCGCTAGAGCTTGGTGGAAATGCACCCTTTATTGTCATGGATGATGCTGATTTATCAAAAGCAGCGGTTGGACTAGTTCAGTCAAAATTCCGCAATGCAGGTCAAACTTGTATTTGTACAAATCGTATTTATGTACAAGAAAGTGTAGCCGAAGAATTTACAGAGTTATTTACAAAAGAGCTAGAAAAATTAAAAGTGGGTAATGGTTTAGAAGAAGGCGTTGATGTTGGCCCGCTTATTGATCATTCAGCTTTGGAAAAAGTAAAAACATTAGTTGAAGATGCTACTAAAAATGGTGGGAAAATCGTATTTAGTGGTAATAAACCTTCAGAGGAAAATGGGTATTATTATGCACCAACTATTTTAACGGGTATTACGGATGAAATGGCATGTATGAAGGAAGAGATATTTGGTCCACTTGCACCAATTGCTACGTTTAAAACCGAAGAAGAAGTAATTGAGAGAGCAAATAATTCAAATTACGGTCTGGCTGCATATGTGTATACGGAAAACTTAAGTCGTTCTTTCCGCGTTACAGAAGCACTTGAGTACGGAATTATTGGACTAAACGATGCTTTACCTTCTGCTGTACAAGTTCCATTTGGCGGTTATAAAGAGAGCGGTCTTGGAAGAGAAGGCGGTCATTTTGGAATTGAAGAATTTTTAGAAGTTAAATATATTTCAATTGGGTTAGACATCTAATAAATCTACTGTTAATACAAAGCGCAGTTGTAAGCCAGTTAAACATTCAATTCAACTATTGTGATTGATCGTTTTACTGGCTTATTAACTAGATTAATAGAGGTGGAAAAATTGCCAGGTGCATTACATGGAATAAAAATCATTGATTTAACAAGAGTACTAGCCGGACCTTTTTGTACGATGATCCTTGGGGATCTAGGAGCAGAGATCATAAAAGTAGAAAGTATAAATAATGGCGATGAAACAAGGGGATGGGGGCCACCTTTCGTTGAAGGTGAAAGCGCTTATTATTTATGTGCGAATCGCAATAAAAAAGGCATAACACTGAACTTAAAAAGTGAGCAAGGTAAAGAAATTTTAAAAAAGCTAGTATCAGAGGCTGATGTAGTTGTTCAAAATTTCAAACCTGGAACGATGACAAAACTAGGTTTTGGCTATGAGGATTTGAAAAAAATAAAGGAAGACATAATACTAGCGTCCATTAGTGGGTTTGGCAGTGAAGGACCAAATTCAAGTTTACCAGGATATGATTATATCATCCAAGCGATGTCTGGATTAATGAGTATTACTGGTGAGAAAGAGGCAGAGCCAACAAAAATAGGTGTAGCCATTTCGGATGTTTTAACTGGATTATTTACATGTATTGGAATACTTGCTTCACTTCAGAATCGAGATCGTACAGGAGAAGGTCAGGAAATCGATATTTCATTGTTTGACTCTCAGCTAGCTGCTTTAGTAAATGTAGCCAGTAATTATTTATGTAGTGGAATTGTTCCTGAACGAATGGGGAATCAACACCCGAATATCGTTCCGTATCAAGTTTTTACTGCAAGTGACGGTGAATTAGTCATAGCGGTAGGTAATGACGAACAATTTAAAAGGTTTACTTTACTAATTGATGAACCAATCTTATTGGATGAAAAATTTAAGACAAATACAGGCCGTTTACAGCATAGAAAACAAATAGAGCAATTAATTCAAAATAAGTTGAAGTTGAAAAGTAAACATGAGTGGAAAAAATTATTAGATCAAATAGGGATCCCAAATGGCCCAATAAATAATGTGAGTGAAGCTCTACAGTCTGAACAAGCTAAATCGAGAGATATGGTGCTTGATGTAAACCATCCTTTTATAAAGGATCTAAAATTAGTCGGATCACCGTTAAAATTATCAAAAACACCAATTGAAGTAGTAAGACACCCACCATTACATGGTGAGCATACAGAAGAAATAGTAAGTAAATTAGGATATTCCCAAATTGAAATAGAAGAAATGAAACGAAATAAAACAATTTAAGGAGGAAATAAAAATGGATTTCTCATTATCAGAGGAACAAATTAGTGTAAGGAAAGTGGTCAGGTCATTTGTAGACAGAGAAATTATCCCTTTTATAAAAGAATGGGATGAAAAAGGACATTTTGAAGCTAATATTCTAAAACGACTTGCAGATTTACAACTAATGGGTGTATGTATTCCAGAACAATACGGTGGAGTAGGAATGGATTATAACACATTAGCGATTGTATGCGAGGAATTAGAACGAGGGGATACTGCTTTTCGTACTGCTGTTTCAGTACATACTGGATTAAATAGTATGACATTACTTCAATGGGGAAATGAAGAACAAAAGAAAAAGTATCTTGTTCCTCAAGCGCAAGGTAAGAAAATTGGTGCGTTTGGATTAACAGAGCCAAATGCAGGATCAGACGTAGTAGCGATGTCAACAACAGCTGTAAAAGATGGAGACAGCTACATCTTAAACGGATCAAAAACATGGATTTCCTTATGTGATGTAGCTGATCATTTCTTAATTTTTGCGAAAACAAATCATGACTTAAAGCATCATGGAATTTCTTGCTTTATCGTAGAACGAACTTTTGAAGGCGTTTCCACAAAAGCTATCAAAGGAAAAATGGGAATTAGAGCAGGGAATACTGGTGAAGTATTTTTAGATGATGTAAGAGTCCCAGCTGAAAACTTACTAGGTTTTGAAGGTGAAGGGTTTAAAATTGCAATGTCTGCGCTTGATAACGGACGATTCACAGTTGCAGCTGGTGCTTGCGGATTAATCCAGGCATCACTTGAAGCAAGCGTAAAATACTGTAATGAACGAAAAACATTTGGTAAAGAAATTGGTAAGCATCAATTAGTACAACAAATGATCGCGAAAATGTCATCAAACCTTGAAATCTCACGTCTTTTAGTTTATAAAGCTGGTTGGTTAAAAAATAACGGAAAGAGAAATACAAGAGAAACATCACTAGCAAAATGGATTTCTTGTAATGCCGCAAACGAAGCAGCAAATGATGCAGTTCAAATTCACGGTGCATACGGATTCTCAAACGAATTCCCAGTAGAACGTTACTTAAGAAACTCAAAAGCACCTGTAATCTACGAAGGAACAAGAGAAATTCACACAATTATGCAAGCTGAATATGACCTTGGATATAGAGAAGATAAAGTGCTAAGAAAAATGCTTCCAGCTTGGCCATTTGAAGAAGTTACGGTTGAAGCGGTGAAGTCATAAATTTGATTAATAAGACTGTCCTTAAAAGACAGTCTTATTTATGTTATTTAATATTAATACGCAACGTATTTTGTATCTGCTGTAAAACATCTTCAACGTGTTCTAGTTCTACAATGATTTTATCGTATTTGTGATTAGTTAATGTTAAAACTAAATTTCTTTTATTAGTGCTAGTAGCAACAAAATAGTTCACTCCGTCTTTTTTGAAATGACCATATTTAGATGCGCCTAAGTGTGTACCGTATATTTTCCAAAGAAATTCATGTATATCCTCAATAGAAACATCACTGATATCGCTATAGGGAACCTCTATTGTATGTTTTAATCCTAATATTGTTTCAAGACTAGAAAGTGTAATGATTAATTGATCTTCTTCAAATAAAATTGTTTTCATAAAAAATCCCTCCTTACTTCTTATACGACTCGGGACTGAATATCGTTCATTTATTTTAATTTTTAATAAAAAAGGTAATTTTTTTACTAAAACCACTTATTTTAAAACTAAACAAACGTTTAATTAATTAAATAATACAAAGCTTTTATCGTATATTGACTGGAATAAGTAGGTTTAGTATTAGTAAAAACCGAAAAAATATTGAAAGATAAAATAATTTTTTCATAGCTTGTAAATACTGGGGAATGATAGATAGATACAAGAATTCTCAACGGGGTACGTGAAATGGATCAACAAGTACAAACTTATTTTGAAAACCTTGAATCAAAAGACAAGAATTTGCAATTCGAAGCCTTTAACTACATTATTTCCGTTACAAAAGAAAAAGTTGATTGGTCGTATGAAGTATGGGATCGATTAAAATCGGATCTAACTCATAAAGGAAATCACAAGAGGTCAAGAGCGGCACAATTTCTCTCAAATTTAGCAATTAGTGATCCAGAAAAGAGAATGCTAAATGATTTTCCTGAAATTTGGCAGGTTACATATGATCCAAAATTTGTTACCGCAAGACATACTTTACAATCAATATGGAGAGTAGGTTTAGCCGGTCCAGAACAAAGAGCAATAGTTCTTGAACACCTAGTAAATCGTTATTTAAATTGTAAAGAAGAGAAGAACTATACATTGATTCGTTACGATATCATTCAATGTATGAGAAATCTTTATGATGCCGTTAAGAATGAAGAGATTAAACAAAAGGCTTTAGAGTTGATTGATAAAGAAGAGGATTCAAAATATCAAAAAAAATACATGACAGTATGGAAGTAAAGTACATTTAAAGTGAACCGGAAAAGTTAGACAAATAATTTTAAGCTGCTAAAGAGGGTTGGACTCTGTATTATACAGGGGACAGCCCTTTTTGTTTTATCTTGACAGAAAAAGAAAAAAGAAAGAGAGTAGAACATCGGATGGGATTATTGTAAGTGAATATACTGCTCTAGATAAATGGGGTGAAAATAGGAGACATGAGTTATTCACATCTCCGTTTACTTGTTAAAATAGTTTCACATCTAAAATCTATTAAATTCTAGGTTTTCCAGTTGATCGTCGAACAATTAAATGAGGTGTGATTGTAGTTGTTACGGAATTTATTTGTTCGTTTTTATTTTCAATCAAATTAATTAGATGTTCCATAGCCAGATTTCCTAGAGATTGACTTAAATGAGTTCCCACTGTTGTTAATTGAATAGATGCATGGGCAGAAAACTCAATATTATCAATTGCACCAATGCTGATATCTTCCGGTATTTTAAAGCCTTTATTAAGTAGGAAATCCAAGCAAATTAATGCAATAGCATCCGTCGCAGCGACAATGGCTGTTGGAAATTCAATACCTGAAAATAACTCCTTACAGGCCTGGACGATGGATTCTATAGTTGTATCAGTCGTTTTTATCCAATCCTCACGAACTGCTATTTTTTGTCTATTAGCCTCTAATTTAAATCCTTCTAAACGACCGTGAAACGTAGATGCTTGTAGCGGGCCACCTATATACGCTAGATTCTTATGTCCTAATTCAATCATATGATTTGTTATTAGTTCGCCAGCTTTAACGTTATCAATCTCAAAAAAGTTTGTCCCACACGAATGCTTCCTATTGAAGGTCACATACGGTTTGCCTTCCAAACTTTCTAAAACGGGAAAAATAGAATCATTCATTAAAATAGAAGACATTATGATTCCATCAACAGGGGCGCTTAATACTTGGTTGTAAAGCATTTTATCGTTATCTATTTTATGGAAAAATACGAGTACGTTATATCCTTTTTTTGCTGCGATCGATACAATCCCACGAGTAGATTCTTCGTAAAATGGATCATGAGTATGTCCTGTGATTAACGCAATCATATTGGTTTTCTTTTTTACGAGATTTCTAGCATTTAAATTCGGATGATAGTTTAATTCTTTAATGGCTCTTTCTACTTTCTCTACGGTAGATTGTTTAATATTTTTAGATCCATTTAATACACGAGAAACAGTAGATTGAGAGACACCAGCTAGCCTCGCAACATCGTGTGAAGAAACCAAATAAATCACTCCAAGCTCATATTATATAAAATTTTAAAAAATAGTGAATAAAAAAAGCAATGAATACAGCAAACGGACGAATTCCTGTTACTTCCAAACAAAATCTTTGGAATTTTCAAGGGATTATTTTTCATTATAGCAAATAAAATCGAATTTGATTAGAAGTTTTATGTAAATAAATGAAATTTTTGCATACGTATTCATAAAGATTAGAATGAAAGTGTAATCATTATATAGATTAGGTTCTTGCAGATGAAAATTTTATAAAAATCGAAAGTATTTTTACCGGAACCAACCTATAATCACAATTAAGCATCACTAATTAGTGAATATAGTTAAGTTTTCTAGAAAGTAATTAAATATTTATAAAATGCTAAAAAATAAAAATTATTTGACAATTATTAAAAATGAAGCTTATTATTAATACGTATTCATAAGTGTATTCATAAGTTATGGAGGGAAATATGAGACAGAATATTTGGATTAACGGACAATACGTGGAAACAGAAAATTATTCAGAATTACTTTCTCCTTATTCACAAGAAAAAATTGCAGATATTGCTATGGCGAATAAAGAACAAACCCAAAATGCAATTCAAGTTGCTTATGATTCTAAAGAAGTAATGGCTAAAATGCCTGCCCACCAACGAGCAGCCATTTTAGAGAAAGTTTCGCAACTTCTTGAAGAAAATTTAGAAGAAGCTGCAAGAGTAATTGCTCTCGAGTCAGCTAAACCACTTATCTTCGCCAAAGCAGAAGTAATAAGAACGATTGAAACTTACAAATTTGCATCAGAGGAAGCAAAACGAATTCATGGAGAAACAATCCCTTTTGATGCGGCAGTTGGTGGTTTAGGAAAAATAGGCTACACCGTTCGAAATCCAATTGGTGTTATTGGTGCAATTACGCCATTTAATTTTCCGATGAATTTAGTTGCGCATAAAGTGGGACCAGCTATTGCTTCTGGGAATACCGTGGTATTGAAGCCAGCTTCACAAACACCACTTTCTGCATTTTATATAGCAGATTTGTTTAAAAAAGCTGGTCTACCGGATGGCGTATTAAATGTTGTTACAGGACCAGGAAAAGTTGTAGGTGACGCTATTGTAGAAAGTGATCTAGTTAGTATGGTGACGTTTACAGGAAGTTCCTCAGTTGGAATTGCACTTCGAGCAAAGGCAGGGCTTAAGAAAACAACACTTGAACTAGGTTCAAATGCGGCATTAATCATTGATGAGGATATTGATGTAAAAAAGGCAATTGATCGTTGCTTAATGGGTGCATTTTCAAACCAAGGGCAAGTATGCATCTCTTTACAACGTATATATGTACACGAAAAAATCTATGATGAGTTTGTTTCGCAGTTTGCAAAAAGTGCTAGTAAGCTCAAGCTAGGCGACCCGCTAGATCCTGAAACCTATGTTTCATCTCTTATATCATCGAATGACTTGGACCGTGCTTTAAGCTGGATCGAAGAAGCAAAAGCACAGGGTGCGACTATTGCAACAGGTGGTAAAACGCTAGGCAATATTCTTGAACCTACAGTTATTTTAGATGTAACGAATAACATGAAAGTATCATGTAACGAGGTTTTTGCTCCAATTGTTTCAATTTGTAAAGTATCTTCAGTTGAAGAAGCAATTGATGCTGTGAATGATTCTCGATATGGTCTGCAAGCTGGAATTTACACTAATAGTGTTATTAATGCACTGAAAGCAGCTGACGATTTACACGTTGGAGGCGTAGTTATTAATGATGTACCTACTTTCCGTGTAGACCAAATGCCATATGGAGGCGTAAAAGAAAGTGGTACAGGACGTGAAGGATTGAAATATGCAATTGAAGAGATGACTGAAATGAAACTCGTTATTTGGCACAAAGGATAAATAGTAGACATCATCTAAAATGGTTTGCGTATTTAAGTGTACCGATTAGCTTTATCGTTTTTTAGAAAGTACACGCTTTTTAACTGTTTATAGGTTCTTATACTGGAATTTGAAATGAGTGTACAGACAGTTATACATATTAGCCGTGATTAGCTCGTAATTAAATTCAGTAATTGAAATATCAAAATCGTTGAAAAATTTTTATAAAAACGGAGGAATGAAATAATGATTAAGCAACTATCGACAAAAGAATGGCAAGAAAAGCGAGATAAATACGTTGTAAAAGGCGTTAGCAATGGAAACCGAGCAGTTGCTGTAAAAGGCAAGGGAGCTACATTATACGATTTGGAAGGTAATAAGTTTATTGACTTCGGTGCAGCTATCGGAACAATTAACGTCGGGCATTCACACCCAAAAGTAGTAGCGGCCATACAAGAGCAAGCAGAAAAAATCATTCATCCTGGCTTCAATGTCGTTATGTATCCGTCATACATTGAAGTTTGTGAAAGATTGTGTGAAGCTACACCAGGAGATTTTGCCAAAAAAGCAATTTTATTAAACAGTGGTGCTGAAGCAGTCGAAAATGCCGTGAAGATCGCAAGGAAATATACAAAACGCCAAGCAGTTGTCACATTTACTCGTGGATTTCACGGACGTACGTTAATGACGATGACAATGACGAGCAAAGTAAAGCCTTATAAACTTGGTTTTGGTCCTTTTGCACCTGAAGTATATCAAGCACCATATCCATATATGTACCGTAAGCCAGACGGGATGACTGATGAGCAATACGAAGCGGATGTTATTGCACAGTTTAATCAATTTTTTGTAGCAACAGTAGCACCAGAAACTGTAGCGTGTATTGTCATGGAGCCGATTCAAGGAGAAGGTGGATTTGTAATACCGCCAAAATCATTTGTAAAACACGTTCGTGAATTTTGTACAAAACATGGCATTGTGATGGTGGCAGATGAAATTCAAACAGGATTCGCAAGAACAGGAAAACTATTTGCGATGGAGCATTTCGGAATTGCAGCAGATCTTATGACAGCTTCTAAATCTATCGCAGGTGGTATGCCACTAAGTGCTGTTATTGGTAAGGCGGAAATTATGGACATAGCAGATCCGGGTGAATTAGGTGGAACTTATTGTGGAAATCCACTTGCATGCGAAGCCGCGTTGGCAGTTTTAGAAGTTATTGAAGAAGAAGACTTGTGTGAAAAGGCAGAATGGATTGGTGATGTACTCGAGAGACGTGTGAAAACATGGCAATTAGAGTACAACTTCATTGGAGAATTCCGTCGTCTAGGAGCAATGTGTGCAGTAGAGATTGTAACGGATCAAAAATTAAAAACACCAAATAAAGAGCTTACTACAAAAATTGCAAAAGCAGCAAATGAAGCTGGCCTTCTGTTACTAACTGCAGGTTTAGATGGAAATATTATTCGTTTTTTAAGCCCACTTGTTATTACAGAGGATGAGTTAAACGAAGGTCTTGCTATTTTAGAAAACGTATTAGCTAATTGTTAAATTTTGTTGATACTGATCATTCGATGATTTTCATATTTTCAAACTTTTTAAAGGTAACGTCCGAATGTGTAGGTTAATAGGACTTGCTCGAGTCTTTTACTGCAAGGTTTTTATAAATACTTTTATATTAACGTAAAAAAAGGATAGGGTGAATATGGAGAAACAACAAAATGGTTTACAACAAAATCTAAAACACCGTCATATTCAAATGATTTCAATTGGTGGAATTATAGGGGCAGGTTTATTCGTAGGTAGTGGGAATGTTATTCATAGTGCGGGTCCATCAGCAATTGTTGCCTATTTAATAGCGGGATTATTAGTTGCATTACTTATGAGAATGTTAGGAGAAATGGCTGCTGAGAACCCAGTTAGTGGTTCGTTTTCAACGTATGCAAAAGAGGCGATTGGCCCTTGGGCAGGATACACGATTGGTTGGTTGTATTGGTTTTTCTGGTTAATTACAATCGCAATCGAAGCGATTGCAGGTGCAAATATAATGCATTCATGGTTCCCAAGTATCCCATTATGGGGATGGGCTCTAATTCTTACATTTGTACTTACACTCACCAATATTTTATCAGTGAAAACATTTGGAGAGTTTGAATATTGGTTTGCCATTACAAAGGTAGTGGCGATCTCAGCGTTTATGTTATTAGGTCTTGCGATTTTATTCAAATTAATCCCTACGATTCAGTCTCCGGGATTATCAAATTTGACACAGCATGGCGGATTTTTCCCTAAAGGTGTAAGCGCAATATTAGGTGGTTTTATGACAGTTATGTTTGCTTTTTTTGGGTCTGAAATTGCAGCAATTGCTGCGGGTGAATCAAAAGACCCTCAAAAATCTGTTGTTACTGCTATTAATACTGTTGTTTGGCGTGTAGCATTGTTCTATATTGGGTCAGTTTCTATTTTAGTTTTATTAATGCCTTGGGACGACGCAAAATCATTAAGTAGCCCGTATGTAACGTTGCTTAACAATTTAGGAATTCCAGGAGCTGGAACAATCATGAAGATTGTTGTACTTTTTTCAGTACTTTCTTGTTTGAATTCAGCACTTTATACGAATTCTCGAATGCTTTATTCTTTGGCGCAGCAAGGAAGTGCTCCGAGAATCTTTACAAAAGTAAACAAAGGCGGATCACCGTATTGGGCGGTCTGGGCAAGTTCAGCTTTTGCCTTCTTGGCTGCAATTTTTAACTTTATTTCACCTGATAAACTTTTTTCATTTCTCCTGAATGCATCAGGTTCAATTGCACTTCTAGTGTATATTGTTATTGCAGTATCACATGTAATAAAGCGAAGACAAGCTGAGAAAACTGGAAAAGAGTTACGATTAAAAATGTGGGGTTTCCCATTTCTTACTTACATTACTATTCTAGCAATGGTAGGCATTTATTTTTCAATGTACTTTATGAATGATCTCCGCTCTCAGTTCTATTTAACATCATTAATAACAGTTTTAGTTATTTCTTCATTCTTTATTTTTAAAGTTGGTAAGAAAGAAGTAGTTGAATCAAAACACCACGCGGGTTGATAAAAAAGAAACCACAAGCGAAATGGATAAGAAAGCGCTACTACTTATTGGATTTCGATTACCAAGAGTATTTAAGAAAAAAAGGCTCATTATCAAAACGAAAAAGAAGACCATATAAAAACGGTCTTCTTTTTTATGAAAAATACTTCAAAATGACACACCTAATTTTAAAATGGGTTGCTTCTTTTTAAAGTAAGTTTGTTTTTACATTAGTAAAAATTTGTTAAAATCATCTATCGTTTCAAAATAAAATTTTGCTTCATTTTTCATTTGTTGTTTAATTTCAGGAATGGCATGAGACCAGCCTGCCGCAGCGAAGTCTACGTGACAGGATTTAGCCATTTCTAAACCTGGCTTAAGGTCATCTAACATCAATGCATCTGATTCTTTTAGGTTAAAACGTCTCAATATTTCTTTAATCGGATAAGGAAATGGTTTTCTTTGATGCTCAGGCAGTTCCCATCCAAAGATTGCATCTGGAATAAAACCGCAGTGCTGCAAGTAATCTCGTTCAATTCGGCTTCTCTCAGAATGAGATACTACGGTTATAATGCCACCCCGATCTTTAAATTCCTTTATTGTTTTAGGAAATTTTTCGTAAAAGTCGGGAATTGTGGATGAAGTATAGCTTTGCCAAATTTTTTGTTGAACGGTCATTTCATCTTCATTGAATTTCATAATGTCTTTACATAAGGAATGAAACCCAGGTTCAAAGCAATATCCAACAAACTCTTCAAAAGAAATAGGTTCATCATTTGGACGAAGTTTTTTAATTGCTTCAACAAAGGATGGATAGTGAATTTCAGGTGTACTCATTACGGCAGTATCATCATGATCTAAAATGATACATTTATACTTTAAATTCATATAAACCACTCTCAATCTAATCTACATAAGTTTCCTAAAGTTTAACATGAAATAAGAGAAGTTGTTTTTTAGTTCATCATCTGTTTAATTAAATCACGATTTCGTTGTTTAAATACCTCATTATGAGATGAAACCATTGCTGATCCACTAGCATCGGGTTGGATATATTGCTTCGCTTTATTAACAGCATTAGCAGCATCTTGAAATGCGCCAGCAATTAATTGCAACTTTCCTTCATGCATTAGAATATCTCCAGCTGCATAAATCCCTTCAATCGAAGTTTCACTAGTTGTATTCCCTTTAATATAGTAATTTTGAATCATTTCTACTTTTATTTCACTGTTATTTAATAAAGAAGTATCTTGTTCATAACCGTGGTTTATGATTACTTCATCAATTACCAAATGAGATATTTCACCAGTTTCATTATTTGTCAGTTCAACCTTTTCTATTTCCTCATGGTTTTCACCAGCAATTAGTTTCGTTATAGATGTATTGAAAAGACATTCAACTGAACTATTCATTAATTGAGAGACTTGTGCTTCATGACCTTTTAGAGCATCTTTTCGGTAAGTTAAATAAACTTTCTTAGCAACTGGCTCTAATTCATTAGCCCAATCAATCGCAGAGTTACCACCACCGGAAACGATTACAGTTTTGTCTTTAAAATGTTTAAGTGATTTTACTGTATAGTTTAAATTTGAAACTTCAAATCTTTCTGCACCATCTATATTAAGTTTCGTTGGGTTTAATATTCCACTGCCAACTGCAACAATAATTGTTTTAGAATAATGTTTTTGACCTGAAGAAGTATGTAAAATAAAAATGCCATTATCATCACGAGTAATCGTGTCGACTTTTTCATTTAATACAACTGTAGGATCAAATGTTAAACCTTGCTGAACGATTTGGCCGATGAATTTCTCACCAGGAATTGGTGGTTGTCCTCCAACATCCCAAATCATCTTCTCAGGATAACAATGAACTTTCCCACCTAATTCAGATTGAAATTCTATTATTTTTGTTTTCATTTCTCTTAAACCACTATAAAAAGCAGAGTATAGTCCAGCAGGACCTCCGCCAATTACCGTTACATCATATAGATCATTTATATTCATTTCCGTCTCACTCCAGAATAGTCTGTTATTGATTATCATTCTCAGTAAAATATAAACCATTTATGAGAGTTTTTCAATGATTTCACTTAAAAATAATATTGACAATATTAGTAAATATTAGTTGCCGACACAATCGGAAGAAACTTAGTAGATCCAGAAGGAATACCAGCAGGGATTATAGTAGCCTTAATCGGTGGACCTTACTTTGTATATTTAATCTTAAAAAAGGCTTAATTAATAGAAAAAAGACATTGCGAACAACACAAATCGTTCAAACAATGTCTTTTTTTTATTTTTAAACAGTTAATTCTTCATTGAAGTATTTAATTTGCCCGTCTTTTAAAGATTGAATACGAGCAAGAGATTCAACTCGATAACCACGATCACGCAGAATTTTTCCGCCATCTTGGAATGATTTTTCAATTACGATTCCAAAGCCAACTGTTTCTGCTTTCGCTTGTTCCATGATTGAAAGTAATCCAAGTGCTGCCTGTCCGTTTGCTAAGAAGTCGTCTATTATTAAAACTTTATCGCCTTCTTCTAACCATTTATGAGAAATTGAAATTTCATTTTCTTCTTTTTTTGTAAATGAATATACTTTGGCAGTATAAACATCTTGCTGCATTGTAATTGACTTTTTCTTACGTGCAAAAACTAGAGGGACATTTAAAGCAAGTGCTGTCATTAGCCCAGGTCCGATACCTGAAGATTCTATAGTAACTACTTTTGTTATTTTTTCTTCAGAAAATAAACGCGCAAATTCTTCCCCGATTTCTTTCATTAAAACAGGATCCATTTGATGATTTAAGAAAGCGTCCACTTTTAATACATCATTTGCTAAAACGATTCCTTCTTGTTCAATTTTTTTTAGTAATAATTCCATAATGATCCCCCTTAATCTAAACAAAAAACTCAAAACATGTACTTCACTGTATAAAATGAGTGAAGTAACACATTTTGAGTCTTTGATTCACTAGAGCTACATGTCAGATGTGTTACCACTCATAGTCGGTAAATTTACGGTTAACCGGTAGAAACTTGTGAGCCATATCCTCACTATTATACGAGTGAAATTTATAATTTTAATGAAACTATAACATGTTAATAGATTCTGGTCTAGCAATTAATAGGTGTAAATTATTAGCAGTATTGAATATAACTTAATACAGTTTACAAATAAACTTAGTGAATTCCTTAATTAAATCCTGGTCATAAACAGTACCACTTTGTTTTTGAATTTTTTTTAACGATATTTCAATAGAACATTTTTTTCTATAAGAACGATCATGGGTTAGTGCATCAAAACTATCAATTATTCTAATTACTTTTGAATTAAAGTCGATTTCGTTATTATATAAACCTTCATAGCCAGTCCCATCAATATTTTCGTGATGATAACGTACAGCATTTAAAATATCATTATCATATGGAAAATTTTTTAATAAATCATACCCATAAATAGTGTGATTCTTCATTAGATTCCACTCGAAGTCAGTAAGAGGACCTCTTTTTGTAACGATTGAATTTGGTAATTTGAGCTTTCCAATATCATGTACATAACCAATAAAGTGTAACTGATTGGATTGATGCAAAGAGAGATCTAAATATCTACTGAATTTATATGACATTTCACCTACACGCATCCCGTGTAAAAAAGTATCATGATCAAGTTGCCTTAATAGTTCAACTAACTCATTTGTGACTAATATTGACCTTTCTTTTATCATAAAAACCACCTTGGAATGCTTATTCAAAATAAAATTTATTTTAATAAATGGGCGATATGATTAATATCGCGCTGTGAAAGAGTAGAACTAATTACCGCAATTGGAACAATTTCGATATCGATTTGAAAATCAGCAATGATAAAGTCCAAACGTAATTCACTAATTGTTTCAGGGCTTAGTTCGCCTTTTTTGGGTTCAATAAATTGGATTTTATCTCCAAATTCTTTTATTAGTTTTACTGTTATATACTGTCGAACACCATAACCTTCACTACTTAATAGCAGTACCCTTTTTTTTACTAATGATAATTTAACGATGATTGCTTGAATATTTAATGCGATTTTAGCAATTACTTCATTATTTACTTCTGGGTAAGAAAAGTCATTACACCAATTACGAAATACAGTCTTTACTTTTTTAAATAACTCCGGATAACGCTTTTTAACGTAATCGGAAATGAGACAAGATCGATCAATTCTACCGTTTAAAAAAAGAACTAGAGAAAAGGCTTTAAATTGTTTTTGAAGAGTGAGAATAAAATCATTATGATCATGTAGTTTTATGTTAAGTTTTTTTTCGAGCATCGTAACGAGCTCATATAATTCTATATATTGTTTTTCTGATTTTTTATGGTAGCTATTTATTATTTCATCTTGAGGTTCATTATCGCTAGAAAAATAAGAGGATGCAGATATCACTATAGAAAGTGCGTTTATTTCATTTAATGGAATTGATACTTTATAAATTTTTTCGATCTGTACGCATATATCAGTTGCAACTGAAAAAAACTTGGAATCCTTAATATTGTTAGAAGGATTTAAATCCAATTGTATATCTCGATCGATTCTTTGAAGCATCGTACCAACATAATAAATATATTTATAAACAGTAGGTGGAAATAAAAGTAAGTTATTTTCTACTGCTGCCTTTGTAACTACTTTTTTTATTATAGAAAACGATAGAGAATCATAAGGCCATTTATTCGTATGGGAATATAGACCATATAATACGTCACAGCATAGAATTCTTTTTTGAAATTCATTACCTACAATTTCAAGAGGTGTACGCTTCAAACTTAAATTATACGACTTCAATAAAGTGTCTACTCGTTCGAGAATTTTATAAACAGTATTATGATGTGTATATAAGACTTTTCCTAAATCACTAATGTGCTCAATCTCTTTTATTAGAATAAACATGATTACCTGAAGCGATAAAGAGTTCTTAACAAAAAGTGAACGAACTTGATCAAGCGAGGAATTAATTGGATTTTTTATATAAATACCTTTTCCTTTTATCGTTTCAATATGCCAACCTTCTGGGAATGTTGCATTGATAATTTGTATATCAGTTCGAATTGTTTTCTCAGTACAATTTAAATTTTTAGCAAGCTCCTCCGTTTTAAACCATTTTTCTTGACTACTTAAAATATCGATTAAGTGTAATCTTCGTAAACTAGCCTTATCCATCTCATCTCCTACTTTGATCTAGAATAATATTTTTACTAACAAACTTACTTTTTTTGTGATAATAATCACAAAAAGTGTTATTGAGATAATGTTTTCAAAATTATTTTAAACTTAGATGAAGAATAAGGATATGACTATTTTTACCGTTAAAAACGGTAATAAAAATTAATTAATCGAAGATCTCCTTTAATAGAACGGAAGGGCTCACATCGTTTAATGAAACTATAAATATTAACTGTTTTTACCTATCAAAACGGTAAAAAATTGCATTTTAAACTTTAATCAGCAAGACTATAATTTACTTTGAAAAGAAACTTTAATTTGTGATTGGATTCGGATGCGAACAAGAATGTTGCTCTAATTAGGAAATGAGGAGGCAAATGATGGGTATAGTGTTACTTCTTTTTATTCTAGGAAAACTTTTGCTACTTCAGTCTATGTTACATAGTCGAATTACGTTGTTAGGATTATTATTTAGTATTTTTATTGTTGTTTTACTATATTTACTTCCAATCTTTTTAGATTTCAATAAAAGAGAACGGTCTATTGGTTATAGTTTTACTTCATTAGTGGTTGGAACTATATTTTTAATCTGTACTATTTATGAAAGATACGCTGTTTTTGTATTTTCTACTCATGATCAAACAAAAGAAATCTCCAATACTATATTCTCATTTTTTATGATAGGGGACTTACTTTTCGTTTTTGATTTTCTATTATTACTATACGTCATACTATTCAAAGTACTTAAAATAAAGCGAACGAAATTAATTTTTGGAAAAGAAATCAGGAGAAATAAAAGTGCAATAGTAAAGAAGATATATTCCTATTCACCACTTAATAACATTAAGCTTAATGAAGATTAAGGAATAACTGATTTTATTGATAAAAGAGTATAGAAAAAAAGAATAACGTTCGAAAAACCTCACTTTTGATGTGAGGTTTTTTTGTACATTCAATCAGCTCATAAATTGGGCAAGTGAATCGGTAACATTGCCCAAGTCCTCAACATATTTTGTTGTTGAGAGTCTGCATTTTAGTAGATTCAAATGAAGGAATCGTATTTATTTTATTTAAGTACGTTATGTTTTATTCGCTTTCAAATATTATATCGGAGGTTATAAAAATGTATGATTTTCAAAGAGAGCTTCAACAATTAAACGTTGATCAGTTTCAATCTAGTCAAGTAGTTCCATGGGATTATAATCAGTATCAAAATCAAGATGCACGTATGTGCGTTGGCTTTTCATGTTTTTTCCCATTTTTTAGTTGTTTTGGTTGTGGAGGATGCGGAGGTTGTGGAGGCTGTGGAGGCTGTTTCCGTTGCGGAGGATGCGGTCGCTGTCACCGTTAATTGTAATGTTTCATAAAAACTATTTGTCAATTTAGACAATCAGCCCCTACTAATCTTTGTAGGGGCTTTAGAGTTGTGTTATGACATAAGGAATACATAATATACATAGGATTATGAAGAAAGTATTTATGAAATTCAAAGTACAACTCACTGTATCGAAGGGGTTGAAAAGGATGTCAAAATTGAGTCCATCTGCAAGACTAAAGGTTAATCGAGATACTTTTTTTGTACCTGATTCGAATGGAGGTGTTTATTTTAGGAATAACTTAAGTTCATTTCGAATGGAAGGTGCATCTGTTTACCAGTGGATTGAAAAGTTAGTGCCTATGTTTAACGGTGAACACTCACTAGATAATTTAACAAATGGTTTGCCTGATCAATACCGAGAAAGAGTATATGAAATTGGTGAAATTTTATATAAAAATGGCTTTGCACGGGATGTAAGTAAGGATCAGCCACATCAATTATCTAAAGATATTTTAAATAAGTTTGCCAGTCAAATTGAGTTTTTAAATTGTTTTGGTGAGTCTGGTGCATATCGTTTTCAAACGTATCGCCAATCCAAGATATTGGCAATTGGTTCTGGAGCAATTGTCACTTCGCTAGTTTCAGCATTATTAGAGTCGGGGTTAGCGAAATTCCATCTTTTAATAACGAATACGGAAAATACTGATAAAAAACGAATAAAAGAAATTGTAGACAATGCACGAAAGACTGATCGTGAAGTCGAAGTTGAATTAATAAAGAGAGAGAAGCTTTCCTTACAAGAGATTGTATCTTCTTTTGAATCGATTTTATATGTATCAGAAGATGATCGTGTTTATGAGCTTAAAATGCTTAATGAGATTTGTAAAAAAGAGAAAAAGAGATTTATCCCAGCAATTTCTTCACAAAAGATCTGCATGACCGGACCTCTAGTGTCTTCAAATTCGGAAGCTTGCTTCGAGTCAGCATGGAGAAGCGTTCATCAAAACATGCTCTGTGAAGAAGGAGTTAACCATCCATTGTCTTCAATTACATCGGCAATGTTGGCAAATATAATGGTGTTTGAGTTATTTAAGGATATTACCAAATCACGCGAAACAGAAAAGTATAATCAAGTTTATATTATTAATCAAGAGACGCTAGAGGGCAGCTGGCACACATTCTCTCCACATCCACTGGTGACTGGGAAAGCAAAAGCTAAAATAGTTCATAATTTTGAAGAAAAACTAAAGCAAAACAAACCTAAAGGTGATCAAAGCAAGTTATTATCTTACTTAGGTCAGTTCAATTCACAAGAAACTGGATTATTTCATGTTTGGGATGAGGGCGAATTAAATCAACTTCCATTAGCTCAGTGTCGGATACAAGTAGTAGATCCTCTTACAGAAGGCCCAGTAAAATTACTAACGAGTACGATTTGTACTGAATTAACGCATGAAGAAGCACGAAGAGAGGCGGGACTTACTGGAGTTGAAATGTATGTATCTCAAATAGCTAGTCAAATTATTATGAATTCAGAGTCCGATGTTGTAGAGAGTATGGAACCTGGGGAATACATCGCAATCGCTACTGGTCAAACTTTTTCAGAAAGTATTTGTAGAGCCCTACAAAAATATTTATCTAAAGAACTTAATAAACAAACAGGTGATCATAAAAGTCATATTCAAGAAATAAAAGCGATAAAAATTGAAGATGATTGCGCTCAATTTTATTTACAAACATTAAATACTATACATGAATCTCCAAAAATAGCATTAGGGAAAGAAATTTGTGGATTTCCAGTAGTTTGGATTGGTACGCAAAAAGGTTGGTATAGAAGTGTTGGTTTAAATATAACGATGGCCTTACAAGATGCACTAAAACAAGTACTTAAGGAATCACAAAATAAAACCCCACTAATTGCATCAACAGCTATCCAGAGTTCAGCAGTTTTAGTGGAAGAACAGCAAATACCTGAAATTATTATCCCTGAATCTAATCGTACTGCACATTCAGATTTATTAGTTAAGGCTATCGATATCTTAAAACAAAATAAAATGGAATTACTAACATTGGAGTTTATGCTTGAATCGATTAATGTAGATGAACTAGCGGGAGTTTATGGTGTCTTGTTAAGAGAGGTGAGCTCAACTTGAATTCAACGGTTACCATTTTTGGAGAGGGATTATTAAGTAAGTACACATCCGAAATTCTTCTAAATAAATATAAAGTAGTTCAACAGAAAGATTTAAAGTCTCAGATTTCCGAGGATACTAGTTTAATACTTATTTTGGATGACGCATGGAATCCTAAGATTTATGAAAAAGCAGATGAAATCTTAAGAGTTGGAACTGTTCCATGGCTACGTGCTTGCGTTTCGTTTGGAGAAGGTGTAATCGGACCTTTAGTTCATCCAGGGCAAAAAGGATGCATAAATTGTGCCGATTTTAGACGTTTAATGGCTGGTAGAGAGCGCAGAGAAATGCTAGAAATAGATCATCAGTTAGTAGAAGGTGATGGAATATCGGACGATGTTTGGGGAACAAGAACGGGACTTTTACAAATGGCCTACTTAATTACAGCTGAAGTAGAGAAATTTATGAACGGTAAAGAAACCCGTCTAGAGGAACGAATTTTTTTATTAAATATGAAAACACTCAAGAGCTCTAATCACTTTTTTTTACCGAATCCTTTATGTCCAATTTGTGGTGAATTAGAAGACGATACTTCTGATTCTGCTATTATCTCACTTGAGCCTAGTATGAAAGTTTCTCCAACCAGCTATCGTAGTCGATCAATGGATGAATTAAAAAAAGTGTTAGTTAATGACTATTTAGGTCAAAAGACTGGATTTTTAAATGGAAAGGCATTTGATCTAACCACGCCATTTGCAGATGTAGTCGTAAACCTACCGTTACTCCAAGGGGATGAAGGAACAGCGGGACGTACACTTTCATATGAATCTAGTGAATTAACTGCTATTTTGGAAGGGTTAGAAAGGTATTGCGGCCTTACTCCAAGAGGGAAAAAAACGGTAGTACATGATAGTTATAATAACGTAAAAGATTATGCAATTAATCCTGAAATTGTCGGTACCCATTCGAAAGAGCAATATGCTCTGCCGCGTTTTCCATTTAAGAAGTTTAATCCTAAACGGAAGATTGATTGGGTATGGGGCTATTCATTTATGAAGGAAGAGCCGATTCTTGTGCCAGAGTTGCTTTCATACTATAGTCTAGGATGCGGGCACGGATTTGTGTATGAAACTTCCAATGGATGTGCATTAGGAGGCAGTTTAGAAGAAGCTATTTTCTACGGTATTTTGGAAATTGTTGAACGGGATTCATTCTTAATGACTTGGTATGCTCAGTTGCCTCTTCCTCGACTTGATCCAAAATCGGCTAAGGATCAAGAACTTGATTTAATGATTGAGCGCATGCGTTTAGTTGGCGGATACGATCTTCACTTATTTAATTCGACGATGGAGAATGGGATTCCAAGTATTGTTGCAATTGCAAAAAACCGTAAAGAACATGGTTTAAATCTCATTTGTGCAGCAGGCGCTCATCTTGATCCAGTTAGAGCAGTTAAAAGCGCAGTACATGAATTAGCTGGAATGATGCTAACATTGGATAAAAAGTTTGAAGAAAATTATGCTAAAAATATGAAAATGCTTTTAGACAATACTCTCGTTAAACAAATGGATGATCATGGAATGTTATATGGGTTACCACAAGCAGAGGAGCGTCTGAAATTTTTATTAGATGATAACCGTCCTTTAAAGACTTTTGAGGAAGAATTTAAATGGAATACAAACCATCTGGATTTGACGAATGATCTAAAGGATATTCTACAAGTGTTTAAGCAATTAAATCTTGATGTGATTGTAGTGGATCAAACTACACCTGAAATCAAAAGAAATGGATTATCTTGTGTAAAAGTCTTAATTCCAGGGATGTTGCCTATGACATTTGGCAATCATCTAAAACGATTGAATGGACTTGATCGAGTGTTAAAGGTTCCTGTTAAAATGGGCTATACGAAGAAGCCGCTAAAGCCGGAGCAGCTCAATCCATATCCGCACCCGTTCCCATAGGTGGTGTTTTAGGAGGTCATTTTGGATGAGTTTACAAACATTTCTACACAATCTTCATTTTGATATTGAAAAGGCAAATCAATCGGATTGGGAAGTAGACTGGGAGGATGCGCCACTAACTTATAAGATTTATAAAGATTTACCTACTATTCCACTTTCTCTTAACGTTCCATTATCTTTAAAAGAAAAAAGGGACTCAATTGAGCCGAATTTAGACGAAATAGGCTACTTTCTATGGTATGTATATGGATTAGCACAAGTTGCTCAAACAGCAATAGCTTCCGGTTCCAACGAAATGGTTAATATGATGTCTTCAAACCGAAGATTCATCCCCTCGGGTGGAGGATTGTATCCGAATGAATTGTATTTATATCTTAAGTCTGACCAAGTCTCTTCGGGGATTTATCATTATGATGTTGCTAGACATTGCTTAGTTTTATTAAGGGAAGGAAATTTTGATTCATATGTATCAAGAGCTTTAGGAAATAGATGTGATTTTCCAAAGTGTTTTGGTACTATTTTTATTTCAACAATGTTTTGGAAAAATTTCTTTAAATACAATAATTTTTCATATCGCCTTCAAGGGTTAGATTGTGGTGTGCTAATTGGACAGATATTAGAGATGGCTAAACGCTTTGGGTTTAAAGCGGGAGTATATTACCAGTTTCTAGATCAAGCAATCAACCATTTAATCGGCATAAACGAACGCGAGGAAAGTGTATATGGAGTCATTCCACTTTCTATTGAAGAATCTACCTCGATTTCAAATGATAACGTAAAAAGTAAAGATTACAATTCAACCGATCTAAGTAAAGAGTTACAAGCTGTTTCACATAAATATTTAGTAAAATCGAAAAAGATTAAAGAGTTCCCGATGCTAATTAAACTGAATAAAGTATCGATGATCGAATCGACACAAACATTTAGAAAAGTTGATGAAGCTGCTGATGCTTTAGATGGGCGGCATCGAATAATATTACCTAAAGTGGAGCGTCTATCTTATGATTTAGCCACTAAATGTAAAGAACGGTTTTCACCTGAACTTGACTTTGTTTTACGCCCTATTAGTCAAATAAACCTAGCAACACTACTTAAAGAGGCAACAGCATCCTTTTCATATTTAAATGATTTAGATGAGTCCTTTAAAACAAATAAATACCGACCAAAATTATATTTATGTTTAAATAACGTTGAGGGGCTTAACAATGGTTCTTATTATTATGATGATCATACCCATACGCTAGTTCAAATTAAATTAGGCGATCATCGGATCCAACTACAAAATGGAATGACTGCCCCCACCGTTAATTTATTCCAAGTGCCAATTTGTATACATGTAGTAGGGAATATGGAGCATATAAAATCGACACATAGTTATAGAGGCTATCGAATCCAACAGATGGAAGCTGGCATAATGGTTCAGCGTTTACTAATAGCCGCATCAGCATTAGGATTAGGGGGGCATCCACTACTTGGATATAACGTAAAATTATGCGATGAGCTATACCAATTAAACGAAATAGGAAAAACAAGTTTAATTCAAATACCAATAGGTCATTATCGGAATAGGCCTTGGTTAAAAGGAAATTTGCATAGTTAATAAAACTTAAAACAAGAATACTTTCTGAGTATTCTTGTTTTTTTGTTCCAGTTTATAACATATGAGAATTTGAAATCCAATGGTGACGCGGATAAAATGCACAATCGACATATATTCGACATACAAAAGTCTTGGAAATTACATTGAATAGTTCTTTTGAATTAAAATTATATAGTATAATTACTTTAGTTATTATTTAAATATAAAAAAACCTTCCAAAAAGAAGGTTTTTTATTTTATTCTTCAGTTTAAAGATTCTTATAAGAATTAGTCTTTTTAGTAAAAATTCTTCCTAAAAATCATGCTTTATGTCTACAGATTAAATTATATTAAAACAATTTTAAAATTGTTATAAATACTATTAATTAACATAATATATAATTAAAAAAAATGTCAGATTATAAAACTTTTTGTATAATTAAATCGTCTATTTTTAGTAAAACAAATTTAATTATTTTTATGATTAGTTTTTGTTTTATCTTAACCGTTGAATATTTGAAGTTTGATTAAAAGAATTCGTGACGATACTAGAGTAAAAATAACTTTATTCACCTATCAAATTCTTACGACAACAACCAATAAAAATTCGATAAAAAGTATTGAAATTTAGGAGGAGAAAATCATTGTCCAGAAGTAAGAAAAATCGTAGAAAAAAACCAATTATAGGGATCGCAATTTCCTTAGTTTTAGTAGCTGGAGTTGCAGGTACTCTTTATGAACAAAACAAAGAACCTAAAACGATTGTTATTAAAAAGAATGATAAAGTTAAAAATGACATGGTAAAAAATGATAATGTACTAAATTTTCCAGATTATTATAAAACTACAAAAGAAGACGAATCTGGATTATTAGAAGTGTTAAACGTTGATTCAAATTTAGTCTTAGTTAATAAAGATCGAAAGTTACCAGATGGTTATGAACCTAACGATCTTATCTATCCATCAATACCATTAAATGGGACAGTAAAAGAAAAAACTAGAATGAGAAGTGAAGCTGGACATGCATTAGAGAAGTTATTTGCTGGTGCATCATCAGATGGTTATACATTAACAGCAATTTCTGGATACCGTTCGTATGATCGACAAGTTGCTTTATACAATAATTATATTTCTGTACACGGTGAGGCATGGACTAAGGCATACAGTGCATACCCAGGAACGAGTGAACATCAAACTGGACTAGCGATAGATGTTTCATCACCGGCATTTGGTAATGCTTTAGAAGTAGGTTTTGCCAAAACGCCTGAAGGAAAATGGTTAGCAGAACACGCACATGAATACGGCTTTATTATTCGTTACCCAAAAGATAAAGTAGACATAACAAATTATCATTATGAGCCATGGCATATTCGATACGTTGGAAAAGAATACGCTACTTATTTATATACGAATCATCTTGCACTTGAAGAAGCGATGCCTGCAAAAAAATAATAATAACAAAAAGGCATGTCCCAGACTGTTGACAAGCGCTTGCAATGAGTCTGAAAATCAATTTTAGTACTTTGTCTACACAAAAAGGCATGTCCCAATAGGAGACATGCCTTTTACTATCTAATGGTTTATTAATGTATTTGCCATACCTAATGCTTTACGGGTTTGTTTGCGTTTAAAATAATAGTTAAACAATTCTTTTTCCGAATGATTGATTAAATAAGCGAATCCTAGCTTTTTAAATAATGGTAAGGAGTGATCCGCCAAATATTGGTGATATTCTTGTTCTTTTTCTAAGATTAAAAAGTCTAATAAGATGAATAAATTGATAAAAAGTTTGTCATTTTTTTTGGAAGCAATATTAAATCCTTTACCTATATACTGTAATAATTCACCTTTAGGTAATAGTTCTCCATAATAGGAACTTCGTATATATCCTTCTAGGGAAAGTAAATATGGTATAGAATTGGAATCCTTCAATTTCATAGACTCAAAATAGTATTTTTTTGCTAACTCATAATTTTTTCTTCGGTAATATTCAAAGGCTAAATTATGATATACCCTTGCTTTTCGGTCTGATGATCTACAAATTTCACAGCTTTGGATTAAGTTTTCAAATCTTTTAATCGTCTCTGAAAATTCTTCATTATCTTTAACTTGTATTAGCATAAGCATTTCGGAGTCGATTACACGAAGATAGGAATTAATACTTTTGAAATACTGTCGGGCTTTATCAGCATAAAAGTAAGCCATAACAGGTAAATCGTTAGAATGGTAAGCTGAGGCTAAATGATAATAAAATTCCTCATTTGCATATTCTTCAATATTAATTTTCTTTAGAACTTGAATGGCAAGTAAAGGTTCATGGTTCGATAAGTGATAAATACCTTGCACATGTCTAAAAAGATTTATTTCATAAGGCGACAATTTGTGCTTTATTTTTTTTATTTCATTAATGAGCTCTTTTGCTTCATTCATTAAATTCCTCATTAATAAATATCTGATGCGAAGTAATTTATATTGATTAACATAATTAGAAATTTGAATTAACTCTTCTTGCTCAAGTTCTAAGTTGATTTCTTCAATTTCGTCAAATAGCTGCATGGCAATAGACTGCTGCCAACTATTTATACGCATCTTAATATTTTTTAATTTTAAAATTTCATTTTCGATTTTTATTCCAAGTCGAACCGATAGCAGGGCAATAATTTCATTTGCATATTCTGTTTGAGATCTTTCTATTTTACTAATATGCGTACTTGAACAAATTCCTTTCCCTAATTGTTCTTGTGTCATCTGAGATTTTTCTCGATAATATTTTATGATTTTCCCCTCATACATAACAAATTTCTCCCTCTAGTAAACCTTCTTATTAATAGTTTGAGCAGTAGAAAACCATCAATTCCCCCAAGTTAATAATAAAAATTTCTATTGAATTTTAATGACTTTTGTTCCAAACACAATCAATAAATCAATAAATTTAGTAAAATATATGACTTTCATTCTAAAAAGAAAATTTAATTATGATGATTAATGTCGAAATAAGGATTATAAATAAAAACTTGGACTAAAATAACCCCCATTTACCACGAAAAATAGCTAAATTACAATTAAATTATTAGATTTATCTAATTATTCTAATTCTAATTTTACATCATTTTTTTAATTGGAGGAATGAATTAGGGGTAGTTAATTTAATCATTTTTTCATGCAGTAACGGTTTTTTACTTAATTTAACTTAATCTAGTAGAAGGAGCGCATCGAAATGAAGATTAGAAATAAGAAAATGCTAAATGTAATGGTAACAAGTGTATTAACGACAAGCTTTTTTACGTCTTATTTAATGCCTCAAAAAAAATCCTATGCAACGTCGACCTCTGTAGAATCAATCTTAAAGGGATTGACAGATGAGCAAAGACAATCGATTAAGCGTTTAACTCCTCAAGAAGGCTTTGTGATCGACCCTAGATTATTATCTTTAAAAGATAAAACTGCAAATATTATTGTTGAACTAAAAACCTCACCAATTGAAAATGATCAAAATGGGAAAGTAAAAGAGATTTCTAAAGGTAAGAAAGAAAAAATTAAAGGTGAACAAGAGTTCTTTAAAAAGCGATTAACAGAATTATGGAGTAAGAAAAACGAAAAAGTGGAAGTAACTCAGCAAGCTAAGGAGAAAACAAATCAATTCCATATTAAACAAACATTTGAAAATGTATTTAATGGAGTGGCAATGACCATTCCAACAAATCAAATTAATTTACTTCTTCAAACAGGCGTTGTGAAACGAGTGTGGAAGGATAATAAAGTTAGTGTACCAATCAATGAGCTTTCTGCTAAGGCTTCTACAGAAAACAAAAATGTTCCCCCAACTTTACCACTTTTGGGTGTAGATCGTTTACATAACGAGGATATAAAAGGACAGGGGATTAAAGTAGGAGTTCTTGATACGGGGATTGATTACAATCATCCGGATTTAAAGGATGCTTATAAAGGTGGTTATGACTTTGTAGATAATGACACGGATCCAATGGAGTCTACACCTGCAGATCTTGCTGCTTCTGGTGAGCCGGCAGAAATTGATGGTCGTCCATTTATTACTGAGCATGGAACGCATGTTGCAGGTACGATTGCATCAAACCCACGAAATAACGTTGATTATGCGATGACCGGTGTTGCGCCAAATGTTGATTTATATGCATATCGTGTTTTAGGTCATTATGGTTCAGGATATGATTCTTGGATAATTGCTGGTATAGAAAAAGCTGTAGAAGATGGTATGGATGTGATTAATCTTTCCTTAGGAAACAGTAATAATTATTCTTTAGATGCTACAGCAGTAGCGATTAATAATGCAGCTTTGCAAGGAGTAGTTCCAGTTGTAGCTGGAGGTAACGCAGGTCCTACGCCAGGGTCATTAGGTTCTCCTGGGTCATCACCGTTAGCTATTACTGTTGGAGCAAGCGATGTTCCTACAGATATACCAACTGTACAGACGAGCATTGGGAATGTTTCAGTTGAAAATGAGTTAATGGCTCACGGTTTAGGTAAAGATTATTTAAGTATGATTGATAAAGAATTGAATGTAGTAGATGTAGGGATAGGTGCAAAAGAGGATTATACGAATAAAGACGTAAGTGGAAAAGTGGCGCTAATATCACGTGGTACTTTATCTTTTGATGAAAAAATCCGTCGTGCTCATGAAAAAGGGGCAGTAGCAGTGTTAATTTATAACAATATAGAAGAAGAGATTCCTTTCTTCTTAGGAGAAAACTTTGGATATGTACCAACCTTTAAAATGAGTCAAGAGGAAGGGAAAAGTATTGTTGATGAACTGAATAAGAATCCGGATGTTAAATTAAAAATGACGAATTTAAAGTCCAATATGACATCTGGTGACGTATTAGCAGATTTTAGTTCCAGAGGACCTGTTAGTAATAATTTTGATATTAAACCAGATGTTGTGGCACCAGGGGTTTCTATTTTCTCAACTGTACCAGAATATATTAATAATCCCGGGGAAGAAACGGATTACTCCACTAGTTACGCGAGCATGGATGGAACATCAATGGCTACACCGCATGTTGCGGGTGTAGCTGCATTATTACTACAATCTCATCCAGAATATACTGTTGCCGATGTAAAAGCAGCACTTATGAATACAGCGGATCCATTAAAAGGAAGAACATATAATGTAAACGAAGTTGGAGCTGGGCGAGTAGATGCTTATGAAGCAGTTCATAACTCGACTTTAGTAGAAGTACAAAATAAAACGTACACATTAGATGAAAATGGATTTAAAAAGCAAATTGATGATGTCTCAGGTTCATTACCTTTCGGAAGTATTACACAAACAAGCGAGGAACAAAATCGAACAACATCAATTAGTATTAAAAATTTAAGCAAAAATAATGAAACGTATCATACAAGAGTAGAATTTTTAACAATCGATGATGTTTCAAAAGATGCTAGTAAAAATGGAGTAAAACTCGAATTGCCTTCTAAAGTAACTGTTAATGGAATTGAGAGTGCCAATATAGATGCCAAAGTAACAATACCAAAATCTGCTGAGTTTGGTATATATGAAGGATATATTTATGTAGAAAATGAATCAAAAACACAGGAGTACCAAATACCATTCCACGTGAGATATACGACAAGTGGCTTTGCAAAGGTTGATTTCTTTAAGAATGCAATTACAAGTGACTTAAGTAACTTCCATCCTGATATACTACCTTTTACACCAGTTACAATAAGATTAAACAGTGAAATGAAAAAAATTGATGTCGTTGTTAGCGATCTATCTGGCAAACCAATTGGTCTGTATGGTACTTTCGATTTAGATGGTGCAAATGTTGATACAGACTACTTAATTATGTACGGCTTTTCAGGTGATGTAAAATTATTTACAGGAGACCCAAATAAGCCACTATCTCTAGAGTATGAATCATTAGATGAGGGCAAATATATTGTTTCTTATTTTGGTACAGATGCAGAGGGAAAAACCTATAAAGTAGATAATGATATGGTAATTGATAATACACCACCAAAAGTAGTATTTGATAAAAAGACAGGCATTAATGAAATTTCCGATGCAGATTTAACAACCGAAACGAACCCAATGGATGGTAAAGACTACAAAGCTTACTGGGTCCACGGGAATGTATACGACGATACAATTGATTATTTAAAGAGCAGAGGACATGATCTAACTCAAGAAGCAAATTCGGTTTATGCTTATCAGGATTCTTCATGGCCGACAGCACAATTTTTCCCAACTAAAAATGGAGAATTCAAGTTTGGTGTATTACCAGAAGAGTATGCAAATTACCCTACGAACATAGCAATCTATACTTATGATTATGCATCAGCGGGAAATCCAGTTTTCCCAGACTTTACGATTATTAATAAAGGCGATCGATATTCAACAATTAATACAAATTCTAAAGAAGTCACACTTGGTTCAGAGTTTACAAGTACATTTACTGTCCACAATGTAAAAGATTTAACAAGCGCCAACGCGACAATAAATATTCCAAACTATTACAAAGTTATGAGTGTAAAACAATCAAGGCAATTAGATGAATTATTAAAGAAGAATAATTGGAGTATTCGCATTGGAAAACCACAAGTAACAGAGGATACTTGGTCAAATAATACAACATTTTCAATTGATATTAAGGATAAAAAGACAAACTTACCAGTAAAAATTAATGGGAATATTGATTTATTAGATATTAATTTTAAAGTTGTGAGCGACCTTAACTATATGAGGGAGAGTGGCTTTTATTATCAAGAATCAACTTACCAGACGAATGAAGGAAATAAAGTAACCTTACCGACTTATGCTAATCGCTTTAAATTTATAGCTCAGCACTCAGTATTAGAAGGATATTACCATGGTGAGGCAGTTAACTTTTATAATTACGATTTAGATTATTCGAAGTTAGGTGTAAAAGCATATGTTGTAGATAAAAAAGGTAAACAATATAAAGCGGATATTTCAGAAAATGGCTATATGACGATCTTTGATATTCCAGCAACCAAGGATGATTATACACTCGTAGTTAACATTCCAGGACACTATCAATATAGTAGAAAAATTAAATTAGGTAAATTAATAGATGGAAAAGTCCAAGGCATAGACTATATCGCTTATACTGATACTGCAGCGGCAGGGGACATTAATGGAGATAATATAATCGATATTTATGATGCAAAGCTTATTGCAAATAAAGCTAATGAAAATGGCGATATGTTGAAGGAAGATCTAAATAAAGATGGAGTAGTTGATATCCAGGACTTCAATTATGTTGAAAAGAACTTCATGACAACAAATCCATATTTCCCTACATCTATTAAACCGGTTGAAAAAACAGGTAAATTAACGTTAGAAGAATTGAAAAAGAAATTTAACTAGAGTGCAAGATTGAGTGATTTCACGAGAAAAAGCCACAAGGAAACTACCTTGTGGCTATTCTCTGTTTTAAAGAGTTTATATGATGAATCCATATGGGTGATAATTATATTTTTTCTCATCATTTGTAAATTTAGTCATAAAAAATGCACCCCTAACTTTCGGGGTGCACTTCAAGTATGCATTGTGGTCTTTTATCATGTATCTAATTCAACTGATGTTACTTCCAAGATTCAATTGCATTTATTAGTAATGATGCAAATACTTTTGCACCATTTGGTTTTAAATGAACACCATCTGGAGAAAAATATGAATTATGATTGGCGCTAGCACTATACCAGTCTACAACTCTAGTATTTGGGTATTTACTTGAACCTTCCCTTAAAGTTTTATTAACAAATGATTCCCAAGGTCTTGGTACTCGCGTGTTAACAAATAAAATTTTTCGATCTTTTCCAATTAACTCTATAAGAGAAGACATTTGTTTTACGGTAAACGGACCGTTTGTACCTAGCTCTATGACAACAGTATTCCCAAGCGAATTTGTGCTTTTTGCTTGTTGAATAATTGCAGATGCTTCAGTAAATTGTCTTCCAATTTTAGCATTTACCGAAAGAGATGGATATGTTTTTTTAAGTTCAGGAATTGAATTAATAACGATAGAATCTCCTATAATAAATACACTATTATTTGAAACTACCGGCTTATTTGTTTCAACAGGTTTATTATTATTATTATTTGGAGTTTTATTGTTATTTACACCTGGCTTAGGATCTTCATTTGTTTGAGCATTATTATTTTGCTTACTTGAATTGTCAGCAACTGTTTTTTCATCTTTATTTTCTGTTTTTACATCTTTATTTTCTTCTGTTTTTACTTCATTATTTACTGTTTTTTCGTCATCATTTTTCTGAATTGGTTTAGTTACCTGTTTATCGTGATCAACTATAGTTGTTGAAGGAGGTTTTTTAGTATCGTTTTTAACAGTTTCAGATGATTGCTTTGATACGGATTGAACTGATTCAATTTCTGAGCTTGCTTTTACATCTTTGGCATCAGGAAGAACAGATAGTCCAAAGCTTGCGATACCAGATAGTAAAGTAAACGTGCTTATGATCACAATATGTTTATAAAAGAATTCTTTTAAATTAATATTTCCTGCGAGGAAGTTCTTCCAAAGTATTCCTAGTTTACCTTTTCTAATTGGGTCTTCGATATAGTGATAAGATAGTGCTGCAAGAACAAATATTAAAGTAATTTGACAAACTGCTCTAAACAGTGAAATTTCGCCAGTGTTAACCTTAGGGGAAAATAAAATAATAACAGGATACTGCCATAAATAGATTCCATATGAACGTAATCCGATCCATTTCAATGGTCTCATTGCTAGGAATCTACCAATCTTACTTGTAGGGTGAGCGAGTGCTGCGATTAGCATTGCAGCGGAAATAGACAATAGGAACATTCCTCCGCGATAAAGGAAACTATCATATTGATTTGTTTTACCGACCATAAGTAGAAAAATAAGTAAACCAGTAATCCCAACTAGATCAATTAAAATCTTTCCAGAGGTTGTAACGTTATTTGTAAGTTTTCGGCTAGGCCATACTAATGCTAAAGAAGCTCCTATTAATAATGAAAAAGCTCTCGTATCAGTACCATAATAGACCCTACTAGGATCACTACCCGGATGGAATAATATAGCCATCAGTAATGCAGAAACGATTGCACCAACTAATGTATACAAGAATAGGCGATCTTTATTTTTAATATATTTTAAGCCTAATAAAGTAAGGATTGGCCAAATAATATAAAACTGCTCTTCAACTGCTAACGACCAAAAATGATTTAATATTGATGGATTCGCATAAGACTCAAAATACGAAAGATGATGGAAAATATACCACCAATTACTGTAATAAAATATTGCAGCTACTGAATCTTGTTTTAAATTTCCGATCATTGATGATTTGAATAATGAAACAAATGCAATGACGATTAGTAGTAAGGTGAACATTCCTGGTAAAAGTCTTTTTGCGCGGCGGTACCAAAAACTTTTTAAGTCGATCCTTTGATTTGTACTCCACTCGGCAATTAATAAATCAGTAATCAAATAACCTGAAAGTACAAAGAATACTGTTACTCCTAGAAATCCACCAGATGCCCAAGAAAAATTTAAGTGATATGCAATGACGGATAAAACTGCTAATGCTCTAAGCCCGTCTAATCCAGCCATATAACGAAACGGTTTATTAGTATTAGACATAAGCAGAACCTCTTTGTTTAAACACCTCATAAACGATTTCTTTTTCGAACAAATGTAGAGCTCTTATAAAATTTAATTTCTTAACAGACTGAACCGCGAAGTTCATTACTAATTTCCCCTTCCCCTAATTTAACTATTTATGTCAGCCTTCTTTATATAATTTGGCTTTTTGTTTAATGTATTTGTTTTCTTAAAAGAGAGCCAAACCTAATCAATTAAGATTGGCTCCTTTATTCGTTTATTTATCTAATATAATGATGTCCAACTAAAACTTTTGAAAGAACATCAGTTGGAATCGTGAATTCAACAACTCCCATATAACCAGGGGCAACTTCATATTTATCAAATGAAATAACAAGCTTATGATCTTTATTTATATAAAAATTTTGATTGTCTTTAATGGTCACGAAAGGATCAATTGAATAGTCAAGATGTGCCTCCGGTATCCAGTATACTTTACTATCATCTTTTTTCATCTGCTCTTTCATTTGTTCTTTAATGTTATCACTAATTATTTTTACATATGATTTATCTTTAAAAAGAATAGGTAATGACAATAAAATTTCCTTCTTCTTGTCAATTGTGTCAAATTTCATAGTTGTTGAAGAGGAAGCAGCAGTATTAACAACATATCTTTCAATCGATAATATATCCTCATTATCTGTTTTAACTTCATAACCACTATCAATTCCTAAGTGTGCACCAGAATCTTTTTTTACAGATTCTGTTTCTTTCATAAATTGATCATATAGCTTCTTATTTTCCTCTAAGTATTTTTTGTTCAAGCTTTGCTCTAAATCTTTATTTTTTAAATTTTTAACTGCTGGAACTTTTAAATCTGCCTTATAGGTTGGCTCATCTACAGTATATTCAGTAAAAGTAAGTACATTAACAACATTTCCAAGTATTGGAACATTCGATAATGTCTTTGCAAAAGTCGAACTAGTATTGATTGATAAAACAAATAGTGCAGCAGTAAAAAAACCTGTAATTGACTTTAGAGGGAATCTTTTTTGTATGGAACGTTTAATTGCTTTTTTAACAATCATGTCTAAATTATCAGGGATAGGGACATTTTTATAGTCCGATCTTAATTTTTCTAATTTTTTATCCAACTAATTGGCCTCCCAAAAAATAAATTCATTTCATTTTAATCCGGAGTATTTCTAAAGCTTTATATAAACGAGTTTTTATAGTATTTGGACTCTCCTGTAAAATTTCAGCAACTTCTTCAATCTTTAAGTCTTCGAAATACCTGAGGACAATTACAGCCCGATATTTAGTTGGTAAAGATTCTAATGATCTTTCTAAATCAATATCTGTATAATTATCATCCTGTCCTGAAGAATATAACTCAATTGTTTCTTCATCCATTACAGTTACTTTTTTTTGTTTTCTTAAAAAATCTAATGATGTATTTACTACAATTCTATAAAACCAACTTTTTAAAGATTGTTCATTTTTTAATTTATCTTTTGAGGAAATGGCTTTATGAATAGAATCTTGTAATATATCCACCGCATCTTCTGAATTTTTAACGTAGCTATAAGCTAACCGATAAAAATCATCTTTATTATTAATAATAAAATCTACAAGTTCCTTTTCTAAGTTAGCTTTCCCCTTCATTTAAAGAGCTCCTTTTTTGAGATACGTATCTAAGAAGGTACACATTATAAAAGACGTATACCTATTCGAAAAAGTTTTATAAAAAGTAAAAAATTTTTAAGGAAATTTTTACTAAAAATCAGCCGCACAGTTTAATGGAAATTGGGCCTAAGTTAGTAGTATACAGATGGCATACTTATTCGTAAACAAACTATAGACAATTAATCAAAAAAAAGAGCTAAGGAATACTTCAGCACCATTCAACTAGCCTTTTAAAGTGCTGATTGTACAACGAATCAAATAAATTAATCATAAATCTGTTTTTTACACACGATAGCATTACTTTTTAGAAGTGCTTTTTCTATGATAGCTATTTATTTACATATTAAGATTACGGATAATAGGAATAAGAGTCTGCAAACTGTACTAACCTTACTAATTTAGTTGGAGGATCTATGATTAAAGAACACTATAGTTTTAACCCATTTCCCAAAATAGACACGGAACGATTATCTTTAAGACAAATGAAAAATGAAGATCAATATGAAATATTTGCTTTGCGATCAAATAAAAAGATGTCTCAATATATAAACAGACCGATTGCAACAGAAGTTGATGAAGCACTTCAATATATCATAATGATTAATGACGGAATTGAGCGTAATGATTGGGTTCTTTGGGCAATTACTCTTAAAGAAAGTGACCAATTAATCGGTACAATTTGCTTGTGGAATTTTTCGGTCGAGCAATCGAAAGGGGAAGTTGGATATGAACTTTCACCAGGGCATCAAGGTAAAGGAATTATGCAAGAGGCATTAAAAGCAGTGTTAGCATATGGATTTAGTACACTTGAATTACAAGTCATTGAAGGAATTGTTCAGTCAGAAAATCAAAAATCAATCCAAATTTTAGAGAGAAATAAATTTATTAATAAAGGCTTTGTAAATAGGACGGATGAAGAAGACATACATTCATACATTTTTGAGTTAACGAATGAAAGGTATTACTCTAAATAAAAAAATAGAGAATCGAATAGTGATTTTAAAGTTTAAACAAACGTTTGAATAAAAAAGTAGTCGCTAAGCTAATAGCGACTACTTTTTTAATTTAAACTAACAATTTTTAAATTTTTTGATTGTAGGTATTCAATAATTTGTGGTAAAGCATCTAAAGAAGGTTTAGTTTCGTGAAGTAGAATAATACTTCCAGATTCGGTGTGGCTTTTAACGTAATTTATAATTGTATTTGTATTGCGGTTCTTCCAATCTTCAGTATCTTTATCCCATAAAACCATTTTAAATTGATGTTTTTGCATTAATTCAATAGTTGCTAGGTTTTTTGCACCGTATGGTGGTCTGAAGAGAGTGGTTTCTTGCTTTGTAATATTTGTTATTAAGTTACGAGTTTTAAGCAAATCATCTTCTTGGTTTTTATAAGATAGTTTTATGAAGTCATTGTGGTGCATGGAGTGGCTTCCAACTGAGTAACCATTAGAATATGCGTATTGTACACAATCAGGATATCTTTGGACGTTATCTCCGATGTAGAAAAAAGTACCGCCTACTTTGTATTTTTTTAAAACATTAACAATTTCCTTTGAATATTTCGAGGGACCATCATCAAAAGTAAGGGCTACGCTACCTTGCGGGATACTATAGTTAACTACATTGTTTAATTTTACAGTCGGATAAATTGATTGGACAGGTTTATTGATTGGTTCTTGCTTTATTGCATATCTAACATCCGGCTCATTTGTGTGCACATTCGGTTGAGATACGTTTTTAATATCATTTTTCTTTGGATCTTGTTTATCTTGATTTGTTTTAATAGGTTTCTCTGGAGATTTTACATTTTGTGCCTTTGAAACACTTTCAGCTTTTGCTGGTTTTTTTCCGCAAAATAAGGATTCTGATTTACAAGTTTGACTCTTATAAGCTATTAAACTGATCGATAGAATACTAATAGCGGCAACTGTAAGCCAACCATAAAGTTTATAACGTTTTGAATTACTCTTTTCTTTTTTTGAACTGGATCGACTAATTGATAAATAAGGTAAATCAATTAAAATCCTAAGATCCTTCATATTTTTTATGGAGTGAAGTTGAAGATGAAACTCTTCTGAACAAGAAAAGTAGATTTTTTCACTCTCATTATTATTTGATTTTGTTACAAAACTAGTAAACTGATTTTTATCCTCATCCCAAGTACTACATAAAGAAAGGCTAAACTTATAATTTTCATCAAAAATAATTTTTGATTTCATAAGATTGGCCGTTTCGTTGTCAATTTCCCAATGAAGTTCGATTTCTTGGTTAAATAATAGTTTTATATGCAAAAAGGATTTATCGAATTTTTGTTCGATTGATAAAAGCTCAATAAGTTTTTCATTGTAAATTGACATAACTTCCTCCTATCTTGTAAAGAAATCATTAATTTTCGTTTATTCAAAGAAAGTAAAGACTGACCTAAAACTATATCTTTTGTCATAATTATTTCAACTGTTTTTCTTTAAATATATTAGTCTATAAGGAAAATAATATGTAAAGATTTTCCCTAATGAGAACAGGTTTTTTAAATAGATTAAAATATGTCGAATATTAAATTTACCTTACAATTTAATTGTAAAGTACTGTAACAAATTGTCAATTGAAGATTTGAAATTAGTCCCTTTGGAACAAAAGAATAAGGTTGAAAAGTATAGAAAGTACCATTTAATAATTTTTATTAGTTTGAAATGGCATCTCATTAGGAAAAAAATACCTTTGAGGTGCTTTTTTTTGTGTAAGTTAAGATTTCCTACATTTTAGGAGGTCTTTTTAGGTATCCTTTTTATCAATAAGTAAGTATAAACAACTTATTATTAAAAAGTAAAATTGACATTTTGCAAACAATAACATATTATGTTTGTAAATAAATAAACAATTTTAATATTTGTTTGATAAATAATAAACAAAAAAGGGTTGTGTTTGTTAAGTGGAAAATTTAGATGTTTTTTGGAATGCCGATATAGAAGAATTAAAACAAGGATATACCGAAGAGGAAAATCATTATTTATGTTTACTCTGTAGTAAAAAAATTGAAAAAGGAATTATTTATCAAGATTCAGGAATTTTATATGAAGCCGAAAAATACATGAAAGTTCATATAGAACAAACTCATGACTCTGTTTTTGATTATTTAATCCAACTGGATAAAAAACTAACAGGATTAACAGAACATCAAAACCATCTTTTACGTCTTTTTTATCAAGGGAAGAGTGATACAGATATTCAAAAAGAAACTGGTATCGGTAGCGCTTCTACGATCAGGAATCATCGCTTTGTTTTAAAGGAAAAAGAAAGACAAGCAAAATTATTTCTTGTCATGATGGAGCTTTTAAAAGAAAAGGATCAGCATGCGCCAAGTTTTTTACCACTTCATAAAACAGCAAAAATGGTCGATGAGCGCTATAACATTACGGAAGATGAAATGGAAAAAACCTTAAAAAAATACTTTCCAGAAGGCATAGATGGACCATTAAAAAAATTTCCATTAAAGGAAAAACAAAAGCTTGTTGTTCTAAGAGAAATCGTTAAAAGATTTTCACCAAATAAGGAATATACAGAAAAAGAGATAAATGAAGTACTGACAGCTATTTATCCTGATTATGTCGTGTTAAGAAGATACTTAATTGAATATGGCTTTATTGATCGAAAGTCGGATGGCAGTAGTTATTGGTTAAAAGCTTAGAAGAGAAAGGGTGTTAAAAATGAATAGAAAAAAAGAATTAAAAATGCAATATAAAGAAACGAAAGTTCAAGCAGGTATTTATCAAATTAAAAACATAAAAAATCAAAAAATATTTTTAGTAAGTACTAAAAATTTAAAAACAATTAATGGAAAGAAGTTTGAATTAGAGGCGGGGTCTTGCACAAATAAAACTCTTCAACAAGAATGGAATGAATATGGAAAAGAGTCATTTGTATTTGAGGAATTAGAAATTTTAAAAGAAGAAGACATTAGTCCATTAGGTATCAAGGGCGATCTAAAAAAACTCGAGGAAAAATGGTTAGAAAAACTCCAACCTTATGGTGATAGAGGATATCACACATACAATAGCAAGGGTGATCAGACTTGATCACATCTGAGATTAATCCTCCGGAGCAAAAAAAAGTAAAATTTACTTTATTACGCCCAATGATTATGTTTCTAATTCCATTACTTTTAAGTAATATTATGCAGTCTATTGGCCAGGTTTTTAGCATGATTATAGTAGGAAATTGGTTAGGGGAAAATGCATTAGCGGCAATATCAGCTTTCTTTCCAATATTTTTCTTTTTAGTATCATTTATTATTGGAATTGGCTCTGGCAGTTCAATTTTAATCGGTCAGGCACATGGTGCAAAGCTTGAAAATCGAGTAAAAGCTATTGTCGGAACGACTCTTACTTTTACTCTTTTCCTCTCAGTAGTGCTTGCGATAATCGGCAATATTTTTATTGAGAAACTTTTGAGTTTAATAGGAACCCCTGAAAATATTCTTCATGTAAGTACACATTATGCTTCCATTTTATTTTGGTCGATTCCTGTGCTATTTATCTATATGGTATATACAACTCTAATGAGAGGTATTGGGGATTCAAAAACGCCTTTTTATTTTCTTATATTAAGTACAGTTTTAAATGTTGCACTTTTACCACCATTCGTATTTGGTTGGATGGGCATACCGAAGCTAGGAATATATGGGGCAGCATATGCATCAGTAGGTTCAACGGTTTTGACATGCATAGTTCTATTCATATACTTACACAAAACGAATCATCCCCTTCGCCTTGATACTTCAATAAGAAACTATTTGAGGATGGATCCTGAACTTTTAAAACTAATTTTAAAACTGGGTATTCCAACGAGTATTAATATGGTTTTTCTTTCGATTTCTGAGATTGCCGTTATAACTTTTGTTAATCAGTATGGTTCAGAAGCTACTGCATCATATGGGGTAGTAAATCAGTTAGTAAGTTATGTTCAAATGCCATCAATTTGTATTGGAATCGCAGTATCAATTTTTGCTGCTCAGTCGATAGGAGCAAATCAAGTGGATCGATTAAATCAAGTTATTAAAATAGGATTATTACTTAATTATGTGCTAGGCGGCATAGTAGTATTACTCACTTATTTTTTCTCAAAGCCTATTTTAAATTTATTTCTAACGAATGATAGTACTGTACAAATAGCGAATAGTTTATTGATGATTACGTTATGGGGATATTTAATACTCGGACATTCTTTTATTTTATCGTCTACAATGCGAGCTAGTGGAGCAGTACTGTGGCCAACGCTAATTAGTATATTCGTAATATGGTGTATTGAAGTACCTGTAGCCTACTTTTTATCTCATTACACAAGTCTCGGAATGAAGGGAATTTGGTTCGGATACCCGGCAGCTTTTATAGTTGGACTTGGATTAAACTTTTTATATTATAAACTTTCATGGAGAAAGAAACGTATAGTCCGTTTAGTCAATTAATTTGAAAAACCACAAGGGGATTCCTTGTGGTTATATTGTGTAGACAGTCTTTCGAGGCGCGAAGCCTGGTGAGGAGCGGAGTTACCCTAAACGGTAATGAGCACCGCTCAACAGGCGAAGTAACGAAGAAAGCGAGCGTTTGGTCAGCAGTCCGAAACCACAAGGGAAATCCTTGTGGTTATTTGTTTTCCCTTTAGAAATACCGTATACCTTTATTGTTATAGGAACATACTTTTATAGATACAAATTAAAATGCAATTTTACTGATTGTGTTCATAAAATCGTAACATTATCGGTCATTTGATTAGAATAATTTATTTCATTGGACAATAAGATATTACATTATAGGGGGGAGTTCATATGGAGTTGGATAATGTCACACTCAGTAGATTACTAACAAGTATGACACTAATATTTCACATTATTTTTGCAACAATTGGCGTAGGAATACCCTTAATGATTGCAATTGCAGAAGGGTTAGGAATCTTAAAAAAGGATCCACATTACACGTTAATGGCAAGAAGGTGGGCTAGGGGTTACACAATTACCGTTGCAGTTGGAGTAGTAACTGGAACATGTATTGGTTTACAACTATCTTTATTATGGCCGAGCTTTATGAGAATCGCGGGTCAAGCAATTAGTTTTCCATTGTTTATGGAAACATTCGCTTTCTTTTTTGAAGCAATATTCCTAGGGATTTATTTATACACTTGGGATCGGTTTAAAAAACCTATTTATCATTGGTTGATCATTTTACCTGTTATATTAGGTTCGACTTTGTCGGCATTTTTTATCACTACAGTAAATGCGTTTATGAATACTCCACAAGGTTTCACTCTGAAAAATGGAATAATTAAAACGGTCGATCCAATTGCCGCAATGTTTAATCCAGCTGCTCCTTCTAAAACTTTACATGTAATTGTTACTGCATATGTTGCATCTGCTCTTATTTTAACGTCGATCGCCGCTATTCAATTATTAAGAGGAAAGAATACGGAATACACACGAAAAGGTCTTCGATTAGCAGCAACACTAGGTTTAATTTTTGCCGTTTTAACAGGTGTTACAGGAGATGTTTCAGCAAAATTCCTTGCTAAATATCAACCAGAAAAACTAGCCGCAATTGAATGGCATTTCGAGACAGAAAGAGGGGCAGATTTTGTCTTATTCGGAACACTAGATGATAAAACACATGAAGTAAAATATGAAATTCGAATTCCTAAACTGCTAAGCTTTTTATCTTTCTCAGATTTTAATGCACCAGTAACTGGATTGAATGAGTTTCCAAAAGATGAGACGCCACCTTTGTTCATACATTATTTATTTGATATTAAGATGACCTTTGTTGGTTTAATTATATCGATGACCTTCATATTTGTTGTGTTTTCTATCAAGAAGAAAAATTGGATGCATAATAAATGGCTTTTACGTGGACTAGCGCTGACTGGCCCATTAGCGATGATCAATATCGAACTTGGATGGATGATTGCCGAAATTGGCCGCCAACCATGGATATTAAGGGGATATATGAAGGTTTCAGAGGGAGCCACAACTGCCAAAGGATTAGGCGGTATGTTTTGGTTATTTTTCGTATTGTATGTATTTTTAGGAGTCTTTTGTACGATCGTTATTCGAAAAATGTTCATTCATAATCCACCCGAGGATGAACTACAATATCGTTTGAAAAAATAGGCTCTGTTTAAAACTATATCAAAAAAATTCTCAGTAAGATTACTGGAATTTGAGATAAAGCCAATGAATAGGAGGGTGAACATTGAATATTGAGTTATTAGGAATAATCGTTTTATGGATATTTCTATATGGATATATCATTATTGCATCAATTGATTTCGGTGCTGGATTCTTTGCTTATTACGGAAAAGTAACGAAAAAGGATCACTTAATAAATAATTTAATTAGTAGATATTTATCACCTGTTTGGGAGATAACGAATGTATTTTTTGTATTTTTCTTTGTTGGTATTATAGGTTTCTTTCCAAGTGTTGCATTTTACTATGGAACGGCCCTTTTAATCCCAGGTAGTATTTCGCTAGTCCTATTGGCAATTAGAGGCTCGTTTTATGCCTTTTCTAACTATGGATCAAAGAAAAATAAAGTTTATTTATTCCTATATGGAGCGACTGGCCTATTAATTCCCGCTTCACTTTGTACGGTTCTGACCATTTCTGGAGGAGGGTATATAGTTGAAAAAAACGGAGTCGTTCAATTTTTAGCTAAAAACTTATTAACAAGCTTATACTCTTGGAGTGTAGTAATCATTGCAATCATTTCAGTCTTATATATTAGTTCAACATTTTTAACCTATTACGCAAGTAAAGCGAAAGATGAAAGTGCGCTGGAAATATTAAGACAATATGCTTTATATTGGACTGCGCCAACGATTCTATCAAGTTTTCTTGTTTTTGTCGGATTAAGAGACAATAATAATAGGTTTTATCAAAATATAGTTAATCATTATTGGTGGATGTTTTTAATATCATTAATTTGTTTTTTAATAGCATCATCATTAATTTTACTAAAACGAAATTACGGAACAGCCTTTATATTTGTAATGCTCCAATTTTTCTTCGCTTTTTTCGGCTATGGAGCAGCGCACTTACCATATATATTAGATCCATATATTACGATATACAATGGATACACCAATCAAACATCCGGTACCATGCTAGTAACTGTATTTGTCTTAGGGTTATTACTGTTAGTTCCATCGCTATTGTTCTTATTTAAACTATTTTTATTTGATGCTGAGTATGTTCAAGGCAAAAAGTAAAGTGGGGGAGATGAAATGCACTCTTCTAATAAACATGAAAAGCGGCTTGTGCTTTTGTGTTTTATTGTAGCTTTTATTATGGGATTATCTTTTATTAGTAAGTTTTTTCATTGAATAATGAAGTGTAGTGGGGGCGCCGATTTATTTAGGCGTCTTTTTTTTATGATAGGCTGTTGTAAAAAGGGAAGGTTGCAAATAAAACAGGTGAATCTGCAAATAAAACAATTGGAACTGCAAATAAACAGATGGGGGGCTGCGGGGCTGCAAATAAATCAGTTGGAACTGCAAATAAACTGATGGGGCTGTGGGGCTGCAAATAAAAAAGGGAGAACTGCAAATAAATAGGACGAAACTGCAAATAAACGGATGGTACTGCAAATAAAAAAGGCATAACTACAATTAAATTAAGTGAAACTGCAATTAAAAATGACAAAACTGCAAATAAAAAAGGTGAATCTGCAAATAACATGCTAAATTCACCTAATATGAAGTCGAGTTTACATGGAATTACGTTTTTATTATATAGTTTTTTAGAAAAAAGGGTGAATCTAAGCAAATCTTTTAAAATATAACTTAGTTTCCGCTACATTCATGCTCTTTCTAAAACTTTTCCTTCTTTTACAAGTAGTGTACGAGTCGAAACATTACTTGCGAATTCCATGTCGTGTGTAATGACAAGAATGCTCATTCCGTTATTTGCTAATTTTTTCATAATCTCAGCAATTCCGTTCGTTAGTTCAGGATCTAGTGCTGAAGTGGGTTCATCAAAGCAAAGAATTTTTGGCTGTAGTGCACATGCTCTAGCGATCGCTACACGTTGCTGTTGACCACCTGATAATTCATCTGGTAATGAATTTGCTTTGTCACTTAGACCAACTTGTTCTAGCAAATCCATTGCTCTCTTTGTAGCTTCTTCCTTATTCATACCTAGTACAAGAGTAGGGGCTTCGATAATATTTTCAATCACTGTTTTATGTGGGAATAAATTATAGTTTTGAAAAACGAGCCCAACGTTTTTTCTTACTTTTAAAAGATCTTTTTTAGATTTTATCATTTGGCCATCTATTTCAATTGATCCGCCATCGAAGCTTTCTAAACCATTAATACAACGAAGTATTGTCGTTTTACCTGCTCCTGATTGTCCTAGTAGAGTAACGATTTCTCCTTTATTAACTTCAAAAGAGACTTCATTTAATACGGTTTGTTTATTAAACTGTTTTGTTAAGTTGTTTACTTTTAACATTTTTTAGTCTCCCTTATTTATAATATGAATATCGATTTTCTAATCGTTTAAATAAATTCGTTAATATTGCTGTTAGTAGTAGATAAATAATACCAACGAAAACAAGAGGAAGTAGTGATGCGCTTGTATTAGAAGCGATTTTAGCTACTCGAAGCATATCATCAAGTCCAACAACATATACAAGAGCTGAGTCTTTTACTAGAGTAATTACTTCGTTTGAAACAGGAGGTAATACTTTTTTTGTCATTTGAGGCAGAATAATTCTTTTAAAAGTTTGACTGCGACTCAAGCCTAAAACCTCTGCTGCTTCATATTGACCTTTATCAACTGATTGAATACCGGCTCTGAATATTTCTCCAAAATAAGCTGCGTAATTAAGTACAAATGCGATAATAACTGTTGTAAAACGGTCAAAGACAATACCGACTAATGGTAAACCAAAAAAGATAAAGATTAATTGTAAAAGTAGAGGTGTACCACGCATTAATAAAATATAAGAACTAATAATTGATTTGATTGCTGTAATATTCGAAAGTCTTCCAAGTGCAATGATGATTCCAAGTGGAATTGTTAACGCTAGAGTAATTAAGAAAACCTCTAGCGTTACTTTTAATCCATCAAGCATGGAAGGTAATAAAGATGTAATTTGTTCCATGATCGTAAGCTCCTTTTTATTTCAATGTACCGAACCATTTTTTATAAATTTTGTCGTAAGTACCATCTTTTTTCATAGCACCAATTTGTTTGTTAATTTTTTTTAGTAAAGCAGTATCATCTTTACTAACGCCAACTCCATACTCTTCTTCACCAAAGTTATCTTCTAAAATTTTGTATTTGTTTTGGCCTCTTTTGTTCATGTAATATCTAGCTAATGTTTCATCCGCTACAACTACATCTACACGTTTTGATTCTAAGTCCATTAGAGCTTGGTTGTTATTTTCATATAATACAGGTTTACTACCGTTAAATGATTTTACTAAGTTTTTATCTTTATTAACTGCATCTAAAGAACTTGATCCTTCTTGAATCCCAACATTTTTGCCCTTTAAATCTGCTTTTGTTTTTATTTTTGAATTTGCTAGGGTGATAATCACTTGTCTATTTTTTAAATATGCATCTGAGAAATTTACTTTTTTCTTACGCTCATCTGTAATTGAATAGCCGTTCCAAATTGCATCAATATTTCCAGATTTTAATTCAGTCTCTTTCATTGACCAATCAATTGGTTGGAAAGTTACTTTCATATTTTCACGTTTAAATACTTCTTTTGCTAAATCAATATCAAAACCTACAACCTTACCTTTATCATCTTTAAAACCCATTGGTACAAAAGTATCATCTAATCCAACGACTACTTCGTTTGCATTTCGTTTTTCTTTTCCACAACCAGTCACTACTAATATTGAAATCATACAAATGATAATTGCTGACATTAATTTTTTATTCATTTTACTCTCTCCCTTAAAATATTCTTGAAAAACAAAAAACTCCCGACCTCTAGCTATATGAATAGCTAGAGGACGGGAGTAATACTCACGTGGTTCCACCTCTATTTTATTGATACCTCACGATACCAACCTCTTCAAGTGCAGCAATTAAGCTATACTTTAGCACGATAACGGGTGCAGGGAATCCGGAAACAGTCTACTACCAAAAAGGGTTCGGTGCTCAGCTCAGAGATGTGTTCAAAATATTGTCTTACGCCCCTCGCACCAACCGGGAACTCTCTGTTTAAGAACTTAATACTTTTACTATTTCTCATCAATGCTTTTAAAATTAAATTTTCGATTATGTTCAATACTGCAATTTTTATAAAATCAAACTAGTTTGTTTTGCGATGAACAAATAATATTACAGATTACAAACAACTGTCAACAAATTTTATTTAAAAAAACTTAGATTTTGTCAAAACCTGGGTAGGAAATTTCTCGGGAAATATGGAAAATTGTCGATTGAATACTGATAAAGCTGATTGGAATTGTAAAATATTATCAATTAAAAATAACATTTACTTTATAAATTACGTTTAAAAAATATGATAAATTATCATTAAGAACGAGTGCTGTAACACTCGTTCTAGGCAACTAAATAAGCCGAGATGGTTTTATCTATTAAAGTATTACTAAAAAGTAGCCCATGCCCGATCAAAGCATAGGGGCTATTTCTTTTTTGTTGCGTTGATAATACTAACTACTAATTGAATCAATGCAACGACAAAAGTCATTGCGATGATAATTTTTTTATATTTTACAAAAAATTCATTTCACCAAAGTATATCAAATGATTCGTATGATATACTAAACACATATTAAAAAAGAACGAGTGCACTAACACTCGTTCTAGGCAACTAAATAAACCGAGATGGTTTTATCAATGTATTTTTTCTAAGAAGTAGCCCATGCCCTGCGAAGCATAGGGGCTATTTCTTTTTTGTTGCGTTAATAATACTAACTACTAATTGAATCAATGCAACGACAAAGGAAATTGCGATGATAATTTCTTTATATTTTAACAAAAAATTCATGCGCTCAAAGTATATCTAAAGAATCGTATGATATAATAAAAATATATTAAAAAGAACGAGTGCTCTAACACTCGTTCTAGGTAATTGAATAAGCTGAGATGGTTTTATCTAGTTATATCATAAGAAGTAGCCCATGCCGAGCGAAGCATAGGGGCTATTTCTTTTTTGTTGCGTTAATAATACTAACTACTAATTGAATCAATGCAACGACAAAAGTCATTGCTATGAAGATTAGAGTAAGTATTTCAAGTGTTTGCATTGGCATCACCACCTTTCTACAAAAATGCGTAGAAAAGAAGATAAAACCAATTCCCCTATGCTATTCAATTGCCTAGTTTTATTATAATAAAATAGTTATTATCAATCTGTAGTTGTAGTTATAAAATTTAAACAATTTCATGAAGTTTTAGAATGATTACAATTCTGTTCGGTTGGTAAAAATTGAACAGAGTGTTGAAATATTAATATTATAAAAATTATTGTATGATAGGAATAGAGTTTTTTTAGAGCGAGATATGTGGATATAGATAAATTAAATTAGGAGAGTAGAATGAGAAAATTTAAGAAAGTTTATATAGAAATTACAAATATATGTAATTTGAAGTGTAATTTTTGTCCGAGCCCAACATTGGAGAGACCGTTGAAGTTTTTGGACGAGAAAGCATTTACTCATGTAGTAAATTCGGTTAAACCTTATACGGATCATATTTATTTTCATTTGATGGGGGAGCCATTTTTAAATACAAAGCTCGGTAGATTTTTGGATATTAGTCATGAAAATGGTTTGAAGGTTAACATAACAACGAATGGAACGTTAATTAATAAGGTAAAGGATTTATTAATTGAATCCAAAGGTTTAAGACAAATCAATTTTTCACTTCATAGTTTTGAGGCGAATGATTTAACAAAGGATTTGCACGATTACGTTGAAAATATTACGAACTTCATTAATGAAGCGAATGAAAAAAGTGATATGATTTGTGCAATTAGGCTTTGGAATATGGATAGTGAAGAGTTAAGAGCAAGTAACTCATTGAATATTGATATATTAAATTTACTTGAGGAAAAATTAAATTTAGATTTTTCTTTAAGTGAAAGACTTCAGGAAACACATAATATTAAACTGCGCGATAAAATTTATTTAAATATGGCAGAAAAGTTCCAATGGCCAGACATGGGTAATGATATCATCGATGAAAATGTTTTCTGCTATGGTTTAAGGGATCAGATCGGTGTATTAGTTGATGGAACAGTAGTACCATGTTGTTTAGATAGCGAAGGGAAGATTCCATTAGGGAATATTTATGAGACATCATTAGAAGATATTTTAAATTCTGAGCGTGCAAGAGCAATTTATGATGGTTTCTCAAGACGATGTGCAGTGGAAGAATTATGCAAAAGATGTGGTTATGCAAAACGACATAAAAAGTAATTTTTGGTAAAAAGCGCTTTCTTTTTAAAAGAAAGTGCTTTCTTATTTAAAAGCGAAAAAAAGTTATATTAATCCTCGGGATTTTATTGTAGTATAGTTTAGTCTGTTTAAAATTTTAGGAGGATTTACATCAATGAAAGACGTACAACAAATTAAAATAACTACTGCGGATCCATCTGCAATTGGTTTATTCGGTTTAGCGATGGTAACGCTTGTTGCCTCAACACAAAAATTAGGAATTACTGATGGTGTTTCATTAATTTTACCGTGGGCGATTTTTTTAGGTGCTATTGCACAATTATTTGCGAGTATCCAGGATTTTAAACATAATAATGTTTTTGGCGCAACAGCATTTGGAGCATATGCTTTCTTTTGGTTAGCTGTTGGTACTACTTGGTTAATCCAATTAGGTGTTTTTGGAGAAGCATTAATGAAAGCTGCTGATGTTAAGCAACTTGGTTTTGCTTTTGTAGGATATTTAATCTTTTCAATTTTTATGACAATCGGTGCAATGGAAACGCATAAGGTATTATTTATTATTTTTGTATTAATTGATTGTTTATTTATTGGGTTATCATTAAGCACATTAGGCTTTATGGAAGAAGCTACACATACATTTGCAGCGTATAGTGAATTAGGAATTGCAATTATGTCATTTTATGGATCGGCTGCGGCTGTATTAAATAGTCATTTTGGAAGAGAATTCTTACCTGTAGGAAAACCTTTTGGGATTTTTAAAGCGAAATAAAATAAAGTCTTAAAGTTATTTTTTTGGACTTTGTCTATACACAAAAACCTTTACCAATGGAGTAAAGGTTTTTTTTATAAATATTTGTATTATTTAGTTAGAAATGACAGATGATAATATCGTGCTTTTAATAAGGTAAAAATGAAAGGTGGAAATTCGTTTGACAACACTATTGTATATCACGGCACATCCTCACGATAAGTCTACTTCTTACAGTATGGCGGTTGGTGATGCTTTTATCGAGAGTTATAAAGCTGCACATCCTAATGACCAAGTAGTACATATTGACCTTTATAATGAAACGATTCCTCATATTGATGCTGAAGTGTTTGCAGGTTGGGGGAAACTTCAATCTGGAGGATCTTTTGATACACTTTCTTCAGGCGAGCAATCAAAGGTAGGAAGATTAAATGAGATTGTAACTCAATTTGCTGAAGCAGATAAATATGTATTTGTAACACCTTTATGGAACTTTTTATTCCCTCCAATTATGAAAAACTATATTGATGCGATTTGCGTTGCTGGTAAAACTTTCCAATATACTTCTAATGGTCCTCAAGGATTATTAGGTGGTAAAAAAGCTTTGCATATCCAGGCACGTGGAGGAGTTTATTCAGAAGGTCCAGCTGCAGGCCTTGAAATGGGACATCGCTATATTGGAGTGATAATGGGCTTCCTAGGTGTTCAAGACTTTAATGGAATTTTTGTAGAAGGTCAAAATCAATTCCCAGACCGAGCACAAGAAATTAAAGAACAAGCAATTCAAAAAGCTAAGGAAACTGCAAAGGATTTTTAATGTGTTTAGAACAAAAAAACTCACTTTTTTGGTGAGTTTTTTGTTATTTCAGTTATGATCGGGAATTTTTCATGAGTCGTCTACCCGAAATTTTCTTCATTCATTTTCACATTGCCAAATCGGTAAATAAATCCGAAATACGGATCCTTCGTTTTCCTTACTACTTACTTTAATTTTGCCTTTAAATTTTTCGATTATATTAAAACAGACGGTTAGCCCAATCCCTGTGCCTCTTTCTTTTAGTGAGTAGAAGGGTGTGCCGAGCTTTTCAATTGTTTCTTGAGACATTCCAATTCCTGTGTCTATGATTTCAATAAGTGCATATTCATTTTCTTGAAATAGATTGATTGTGATAAAACCGGCATCGTGCATTGATTCGATTGCGTTTTTCATTAAGTTAACGAGAACTTGTTTAAATTCAATCGGATTTATTTTTGTATAAAGTATTTGATTTAAGTTTAAATGGAAACCTATGCTTTGGCTATTTGCCATCGAGGCAAGTAAATCAGATACATTCAATATTTCTTTATTTACTTCTACGACTTGTAGCGTTTCAGTTTGAGGTTTTGCTAGTGATAAATAATCATTAATAATAATTTGAGCGTATTCTAATTCTTTTAGCATCGTATCAACATAGTATTTTTCGTCTGGGTTCATTGTTTTTGTTTTTTGGAAAAGTTGTGCAAAACCTTTTACGACAGTAATTGGATTGCGAATTTCATGTGCGATCGTTGCAGCTAGTTGACCAATCGAATTTAATTGTTTAGCCTGTTGTATTTCCTTGTGATTGGCTTCTAAAGCTATAACTTTCGTCTCTGTTTGTAAAAATACAAATAAGAGTATTAATTGAATCGATAGGAATTCTAATATATTGCCGACAGGGTCTAATGCTATATAAGAATATTTTTCTTTTAGATCGGTGAATGAGATTAGTAATACAAAAGTAGGTCCAATTAGTATATTTAATGCCCAACCGATATAAAATGCTATGCGATTATATAAAAAGATCGTAAAGATTGGGATGATTGCTACAAAACTATACATTGTTGATGTGTCTGGGTATGTCCAAAATTTAATATACACATAAAGTGAAGAAATGGTGGTAAATAATACTTTTGAAGATGTGTTATCTTTTTTAACAAAATTGAATAAAGCAAAAAAAACAATGAACATTAAGATAACTTGAGTAATTAGTTCGATTGGATGATCCTTAAAAGTTAAAGGAGAGAGTATAATTCCTACTAGTAATAAGGAAGTGAGTGAAGCCATAAAAAAAATATAAATTCGACGGCTCCTTTTGTTGTAGTACTCTGTATTTTTCATGCTTCAATCTCCGTTCTGAAAAGAAACTTTCATTAATATTTTACACTTTTCAGAAAATTATTTATAGATAAATTACGACAAAATTAATATAAAAGAGACCAAAAAATGTTTTTTGGTCTCTTAATCGATTGAATTAATGAGAAAATGAAACAGTGATTGTTACAATCTCAGAAGGGTTACCTGTTCTAATTGGAGGTCCCCAAGTTCCAAATCCTGATGAAACGACAAAGTGTGAGCGTTCTTTTTGTAAATAGCCCCAATCAACTTCATAAAGTCGACGAGTAATTAAGTGATTTGGCATAAATTGGCCACGATGTGTATGTCCAGACACTTGTAAATCTACGCCTAGTTGAGTTGGAATTTCTAAATGATAGGGCTGATGATCAAGTAAAATAATTGGTTTTGTATGATCGATTCCTTCAAGTAGTTCATGTAAATCTAAGCGCTTTTTACTTGCAAGGTCTTTACGACCAACGATATAGAAATTGTTATCCACTAGTTTTTTCTCATCTAATAAAATATGAATTCCGGCATCCTTTAAATGCTGGGCAAGTAAATCTAAATGTCCACCATAATAATCATGATTACCAGGGACTGCATATATACCAATCTTTGGCTTTAATTTTTTCAACGTTTGAATCATATTTTCCTCAACAAAAGGAGTAATATCTTCATCAATAATATCTCCAGCTATTAAGACTAAATCAGGAGAAAGCTTATTAATCTTTTCAACAAGAAACTCTAATCTTTTATTCGTGACTAATGTGCTTAAATGTAAATCCGAAACTAGTACAATTGAAAGATCTTTATACTTTTCATTTGGTTTATCAATATTGATGTCATAATGAACAATCTGTGTTTCTAGTGCACTTTTTCTACCTTTTACGATAAGGTTTGCGACACATAATATGACAATCGTTCCAAGTGTCACAGTTATACTACTTGTTTTAAAAGATGTAAATTCTCTTAAAATCAATCCAATCAGGTCAGCAATGATGACAAAGAAAATTAAATAATAAAAGATGGCTAACCAGTATGCTCCAATTTTATGGATCGGTTTAAAGAATGAAGTAGGAAGCTTACTTTTTAAAACTCTTGAAAGAATGTACGCAAAAGTTATTAACAGAAATACGATCCAATAGATTATTTTTATTGTTGGATTTGCCCATTTACTTAGCAAAGCATTAATATAAATCCATCCATTAAGACCTATGTAAAAATTAATTAGGAAAAAGAAAGTCATAACCAAAATAATATTTAATACTATTCTTTTATTCATATTTATCCCTTTCATACGATAGTGGTATGGTACTTCTAGTATAAATGTTTAAACTTATAAACGCACCTATTTGACTTTCTATAAATTGAAAAATAGATGAAAATATTAATCGACAGAATATGAAAAATGGTGTGAGTTAATAGGGTAAAATAAAGGATTTTTGGAAGTTTTGTCGTAATATATTTATGTTAATTATATTTCGAAAATTTCGAATCTAGTGAGGATAAAAACGTGTTAATTGAAAAACTTTTGCTACATGTTTTAATCATATTAAGTCCAATATTAATATACAGTATTATTTTTGAAAGGCATGGCTATAAAGATAAAATTTATCTTTTTGGCATGTTTCAGGCTGTAGCAGGTTTTTTTTGCATGGCCTTTCCATATCCAGCATATGGGTTATTTTGGGATTTAAGATATATACCTCTAACGATTGCGTTTCTTTATTGTGGTTATCGCTGGGGGATCGTGACTTTTTTAGCAATCTTATTAGCTAGAATAATTTTAGGTGGAGACGCTGTCATATTTGGTATCATTAGTATTACCTTATCCTCACTAGGATCTTTAATTTTATTTAAATGGTTTTGGACATTTAAGCCTAAACAGAGAATATTAGCAACAACTCTTATTAGTTTATGGCCCGCTTTAGTTCAACTAGGAATCTTATTTACTTTTTTAATCGTAAATAAAATTAGTTTTAAAAGCGATTACAGACTATTTGGGTTAGTTCTTATTTTTATTGTAATCGAGTTAATCGCAATTACTTTAGGAGCAAAACTGATTGAAACACTAATTGAAAATAAAATATTACATAAAGAAATTCAAAGAGCTGAGAAACTTAATACGTTAAGTGAAATGGCAGCTTCTATTGCTCATGAAGTTAGGAATCCACTTACAGTTGTTAAAGGTTTCCTACAATTAATGCAAGAAAGCAAAGACAATCAGTCTTTGGAATATTTACCGCTAGTATTGAGCGAGTTAGGTAGAGCAGAAGGAATCATTAATGATTATTTAAACTTTGCAAAACCACAATTTGAAAAAGTAGAAACGTTCAATTTAAAGCAATGCGTTTCAGATGTAGTCACCCTATTAGTTCCTTTAGCATTAAAGGAAAATGTTAAATTAAAAGGGGACACAGAAGTCGAAACATTTATAAATACAGATAAAAATCAATTTAAACAAGCACTAATAAACCTAATTAAAAACGCAATTGAGGCAACTAGCTCAGGGGGATATGTACATACAAAGCTACACGAAGAAAAAGATAAAACGGTCATTACAATTAGAGATAATGGAAAAGGAATGACGAAAGAACAGCTTTCACGTATTGGTACACTTTTCTATTCAACTAAAGAAAAGGGTACTGGCGTAGGGACAACAGTTTCTGTTCGAATTATAGAAGCAATGAATGGAACAATCACTTTCGAGAGTAGTGTTGATGAAGGAACAAAAGTAACAATTAAACTACCTAAAGTTGAGCCTAAAGATGGTAAGGTCAACGGATAATTGATTATATGTTTAAAATGGTTACAAGATTGGTTGGGACTTTAATAGAATACTTAAAAACGCTTAGAATGTACTAAGCGTTTCTATTAATATAACTTGTGTCCATCATATTATTTCTTTCTAGCAAACCAAACTGTCCAACGATCTTTTTCAATAATAGTAGATTGATGCTTTAGCTTATTATCGATGAACTTTACTAATTGATTTAGTTCTTCATCAGTGAGTTCATGGAGAATTGATCGACCTGTTCTAAGTAATAAATCACTCCGAAGTGATTCTAAGTCAGTGTAGATGCGTCTTGTTTCCCAAAGCTTTACTGTATCTTCTATATGAAACCCTGCTGATTCTAATGCTGAGCGCATTTTTTGTGCATCATATCTTCTTGATATTTCTTTCGTTTTCAATTTTGGGTAAAGCTCAAAAAAATAACCTCGTATATGGCTATCGTCTCCAGGAAGTAAACAATCTTCCGGCGTCCGGTCTTGTACGATTAATATTCTATTCTTTTTTAGTAAACGATTTACCTCATTGAAACAGGCATTTAAATTATCTAAATGATGGACTAAAGCTCTTTCCAAAACTACATCATAATTGGAAGATGGAAGGTTAGTATGATATGCATCTCCTTTAATAAAAGAAATGTTACTGTAGTCTTTACAGTTTTCAGCTGCTCCTTTAAGCATTTCCTCTGAAAAATCTACCGCCGTAACGTGGTTTACTTTTAACTTAGTGAGAGCTTTCGAATAGATCCCTCCACCGCAACCTATATCAACTGCGTCTTTTCCATACAAATCAATATTTTCCCTCATTAATTGAATCCAAGATTGATCAGCCTCTCTAGTTGTATAAGTCTTATTATTATTTGCATCGTGGAAGTTGATGGCCATTTTATTACCTCCCCAAATTTGATTTTAGGTGCTCCTATTTACTAGTATAGACGATGATATTACACTGAATAATATCAATAAGTTATTGGCATAAATAAGATATTTTTATTAAGGAAAGCGTTAGATAAAAAGGAATGGTGAAAATGGAAGGTACAATAGAAAGATTTGAAAATTTAAGAACTGAACTAATCAATCACTATGAGGCATCAAAAGGAAGTATCTTTGGCCATAAAGGGTTAAAGATACAAGGTAAAGTTTTTGTATTCTATAATGAACCTAATATTGTTGTAAAGTTAAAGCCAGAAGATGTGGCAACAGCTTTAAAATTAAGTGGAGCAAAAAACTTTGACCCAATGGGTGGAAAACCTATGAGAGAATGGGTTGAAATTCCATACGGGGATCAACAATGGTTTGATTATGCAATAAAAGGTATGACATACGTTAAAAGTTTACTAAAAAACTAATCATTAAAAATTTGTTTGTTATAAACTATGCTGGAAGTTTAATTATTTCCATCGCTTTCATGTTAAGGGAGAATGATATAAGTGAACAATCGTAAAGTAGCAGTTTCTTGGAGTGGTGGGAAGGATTGTTGTTTAGCATTAGATTTACTAATTAAAAATAAATATGAAGTGGCATGTCTAGTATCAATGGTATCGAAAAAGGATGAAAGGAATCATGCGCACGGAACACCGCTTAATTTCTTAAAAATGCAAGCTGATGCAATTGGAATTCCTCTTGTCATGATTGACTCAGCAGGTAAATACGAGGAATCAATGATTAATGGATTAAAAACAATAAAAGAGCAATTTAACCTTTCTGCGATTGCATTTGGTACTTTATATGTCGAGGAAGATCGACAATGGAATGAACTAGTTGCAACTAAGGTGGGACTTGAACCGATGTTCCCAGTGTGGATTAAAAAAAGTGAAACTACTAATTTACTAGATCAATGGCTCGAGACTGGATACGATGCAATTATTTGTAGAGCAAAAGAGAATCTATTTGATTCTACAATCGTAGGTAAGAGCCTAAATAATGAATTAAAACAACTGTTCATTAGTAAAGAAATTTGTTTAATGGGTGAGAGCGGTGAGTATCATACGTTTGTAATTGATGGCCCATTATTCAAAGAACGCTTAAATATAGTAGATGCAGATACAATTCTAAATAGTGGATTATGGTCTTTAAATATTAAGAAGTTACAAACAACTAGTAAATAGATTTCTACTGAATTAGCTGGGGGCGTAGAAAAATCTGTAACTGCAAATAAAAGTGGTAAAAGTGCAAATAAAAATCCCAAACTGCAATTAAAATTTGTAAAAGTGCAAATAAAATCCTCGAAACTGCAAATAAAAATGACAAAACTGCAAATAAACTGCCTGAACCATCTAAACAATGGCCGGTATCAACATAATTTTACTAGATTCAAATAAGCCCAATCAAAAACAAGCTAAAATCACTTAAATACAGTTAGGTGACTTTAGCTTGTTTTTAGTTCTTACTTTCAATCATTTGTAGTTAAGTACCAGTCAGCATAACGCTTAATACCCTCACTAATTGATACTTTAGGTTCATAGTTTAAATCACTTTTGATTTTTTCAATATTTAGTGTGTAGTCATAAGTCAAGAAATTGGCAATATGCTTGGATACTTTTGGTGGTTTGTTAGTAATCCTCGCAATTATTTCTGAATTCAAGGCGATAAATGACAATAGTTTAGGTGAGATGTTTTTTGCATTCAACTCTTTATTTAAGGCAAAGAAGAGCTGTTTAAGCACGTCAATTAAATAAATAGGTTGACCATTTGTAATATTGTAGTATTCACCATTAAAGGCATTATCTGCATTCATACAAGCTATGATCATATCGACAACATTATCGATATAAGTAAAATCCATTAGAACTTGTCCTTTATGAACTAATGGAATTCCTCCATTTTCATTTATCTGTATAAATCTTCCAAAAATCGTATGATCGAAAGGACCAAAAATTTGTCTAGGTCTTAATGAGATGGCAGGTAATCCTTTTTCAATTGCATCTTCAATAATTAAATCTGCCATATGCTTTGTTTTAGCGTAGTAATTAGAGTGATTTAATGGTAGCGGATCACTTTCTTTAACATCTCTACGACTCTCACTAGTAAAGTACACACTCGGGGTCGAAATATTAATAAACTTTTTTAAATCTGTTGAAAGTGAAGCTTTAACAATATTTTTTGTCCCTTCAACGTTTGTTTTCTCAAATTCAGAAAAACGTCCAAAAGGTGCTGCAAGTGCAGCACAATGGATTACATAGTCTACACTCTTTATATATTCTTCTAATAAGACAGAGTCGCTCAAATCTCCTTTGACAAAGGTGACATTCTCCATCTTGTTAAAAAATTTAGCTGCTTCCTCATTTCTTCCAAGGGCTATAACGGAATAGCCCATTTCACTTAGTTTTTTAGTAGTATGCTTTCCTAAAAAACCCGTGGCACCACTTATGAAAACAATCATTATTCCACCCCGAAAAGAAATTATTGTCGCTCAAAGTTTATGAATCTCGTTCCTTGGAAAGTTAGTTTTCCCGAATCATTTTCTACTAATTGACCATAAATGAACCCATCAATTTGAAATTCAATTCTGTCTCCAGAGTCGACCTCAAGTGTAACATAATAATGTGTAGAGGAATGAGCGAACTGGTTCGTATTAGCACGCTGAATGTAATCTATTCTTTTAGTAACTATTTTTGCTGGGACTATTAATTTTGGTTGTCTATTATTATAATTCCATTGCTTTAATCCTTTTATTAGAGCAAAAAATATACCTGCAAAAACGAAGACGAAAATGATTGGAAATACGAAAGCAATAATTTTAAAAATATCAAAACCTGCATCAAACCCTGACATTATTAAGACCCCCTTTTAATAAATTGTAAGTCTCACACTTCTTAAATCTTTTTAAGTCAAATCGGACTCTCTATATATAGTTTATTAAATTTTCTGAAAGTAATAAACTTATTTCTTTCAACAAGCAAATAAAATTGGTACTGTATTGTAAACGTTCAATTTTTTTTAGTGAATTTTATTTCTTTCATTATATAGATATAACGCTGAAAATTAATCCGACTAGTAAAAAATGTAAAATAATTACTATTAATAATCAAATAGAACTACTATCCAAAAAGGCTTTAAATCAAGTGGAAATCTCGTTATTTTCCTTATTTGAACATTAATTGTGACAGAATAAAAAACTAAGTAAAAAAACCTTCCGTTTTAGTAAATTTTAATTGGATTAATTATTGACCAATAATATCCAGCGGAGTAGGATACTTTTAATAGAACTCTTTTTTCTCTTTATTATGTTCCAGTGCCAAGGTAGTAGCTTTTAAAACTAGTATGGTGATTTGTACTAGTAAGGTTGTTATCTACTAACTAAATGAGGCTAGCGAGGAGATACAGGGTTAGAGAACTAAATGTTTGGTTTAAATCTATTTCTATCTGATTGAAAAGCGGGTAGGGATCATGGAAAATTAGTTATAGGAGTGATAAGGAAATGAATGTTAAAGACTTAATATCAGTTTACAATCAGTATTACAGTCATTCTAATTTACGCGTTTTTTTTGTATCAGGAGATACTGACGAAATCGAAGAAATTACGGACTTTGATGGAAACGGTCATCATGCTTCACAATCATTTGGCATTTATGTGCTTTTGTCTAGAACAGAGACGCAATTAATTAAATTAGTATCCTTAAACTTTGAAGATTTAGGAATCATTGAAATTTCTTTAAATGATTTAGGTGACGAAATAAAGCATGACTGGACTAGTTATTTAAAGAAAGTGATAAGTTATTTAAGACAAGCAGGGTATCGTATTAATAGGGGGATGGACATACTGATTTACAGTAATCTTCCAAATGAAGTAGGGCTATCCTCAACTAAATCAGTTGAAGCTTTAACAGATACAATGTTAAAAACATTATACGAATAGAAGCGAGAAACCACATCAATATTTTCAACAATTAAAAAACAACTAAGATTACTCCGAAAAAATTAAATTCTCCTCCTGTAAATTATAATATTTCAAATTTGCTTAAATAAAACTTAATTATACGATCTTGATTTAAAGAAAATAAAATATGTAAAAAATTCTCCATATTTAATGAATAATCGGACAACCTTGAACTGTTAAACTTAAAGTAATAGTTTCAAAAACAATTCAGATTGGAAGGTTATAAGGAGAGTTGTAATGACTACAATTAAAGAAATTGCCGAAAAAGCAGGGGTATCGATTGCTACTGTATCAAGAGTGCTTAATTATGATCCGGCGCTATCAGTAAGTGACGATACAAAGCAAAGAATTTTTGAAACAGCAGAAAAGCTTTCATATAAGAAAAAATCGAAAGTAAAAAAGAATATTGCTAAAATCGCACTTGTTAAAGGTGATAATGGAAAGGAAGAATTAAGTGATCTCTTCTATATGCTCATTCGTTTTGGTATTGAAAATAAGTGTGAGCAGCATTCCCTGCACATTTCTACTTTTTTTCGTGGAAATGAAAAGGGGATGTTAGATGAACAAATACTTGGCGTTATTGCATTAGGTAAGTTTGATGATCATCAAATTAGCTCATTGAAAAAAGTATCGAAAAATATCGTTTTTGTTGATTTTTCACCAGATGAAGAGAAATACGATGCTGTTGTTACAGATTATGAGAATGCTATTATAAAAGTTTTAGATCATTTTATATCGCATGGACATCAAAAAATCGGATATATTGGTGGACGCGAGTATGATAAGAAGCAAGGTCAAAAAATTAATTCTCGAGTGAAAACATATAAAAATTATTTAGAGGAAAAGGGGCTCTTTCGAAAAGAGAATCTGTACTTAAGTGAATTTACAGCTGAAGCAGGGTTTAATTTGATGAACAAAGCAATTCGAGAACAAGGTGGAGATTTACCAACAGCATTTATCATTGGTTGTGATACGATGGCCGTAGGATGTCTAAGAGCACTTCATGAAGCAAAAATAGCAGTACCAGAGCGTGTAAATTTAATTGGAATGAATGATTTTGTGTTTTCAAAATATCTTTTTCCAAGCTTAAGTACTTTGAAGGTTTACACTGAATTGATGGGTGAATCCGCAGTGGATTTATTAATGGAAAGACTTTTAGGTAGGAAAGTAGCCAAAAAAGTGATTGTTCCTACAACGTTAAAAATTCGTCAAAGTAGCCTTTAAATCAGTTATTTGCAAAATTTGTAAGATAATTGCTAAAAATTAAATATTTTACTTTTAATCTTAACTCTTTTTAGTATAATTAAAAATTAAAAGGAGTGGGAACGTGAAGGTTGGGTATTTAGGTCCCGAGGCGACTTTTACACATGTTGCTGTTCGGTCTGTATTTAAGAATGATGAACATATTGCTTATTCTAGTATTCCTGTTTGTATGGATAATGTAGCGGAAGGGGAAGTTGATTTAGTTGTCGTTCCAATAGAGAATTCGGTTGAAGGATCTGTGACTACAACAATTGATTATCTTGTACATGAACAGCCATTAAAAATGGTTGGTGAAATTATTATACCGATCAGACAGCATTTATTGATGGCAAAAGGACAAGCACATCGAGTAAAGGATATTGAAGTGATTTATTCTCATTCTCATGCGTTAGCTCAGTGTCACACATTTTTGCATAATCAATATAAATATACAAAGTTAGAACCAGTTACTTCTACAAGTGCTGCAGCTAAAATGGTTAGTGAGCAATCTAATGAGTGTATAGCTGCGATCGCTAACGAGTTTGCTGCAAAGAAATATGGATTAGAAATTGTTGCTTCAGATATTCACTCAAATTCATATAATCACACGAGATTTATTGTTTTACAAAGACATGATGCCAAACTGGAAACGAATTACTTTGAACCTAAACATACTAAGGCAACTCTAGTTATTAACATGCCGGAGAATCGTGCTGGTGCGCTTCACCAAGTACTTTCAGCATTTGCATGGAGACAGATTGACCTTTCAAAAATTGAGTCACGACCGACGAAAACTGGATTAGGAAATTACTTTTTCATTGTTGATGTTGAGATGGGCTATGATGAAGTATTATTACCTGGAGTAAAGCAAGAATTAGAGGCTTTAGGCTTTAGTGTAGAAATTTTAGGAAGTTACTCAACAATCTCATTATAAGAAAAGAGAAGGTATAAAAACCTTCTCTTTTATATTTTTTAATTTTACATTATTAGTAGTAATAAGGGGAAGGACAATAGTAACCTGGTGGGCAATAAGAGTAAGGATAGCCATAACCATAACCATATCCATAAAATGGGATAAATGGGAAAAATGGAAAGAATGGACGGAAGAACGGACGGAAAAATGGACGCCCAAATCCAAATCCAAACCCAGGTCTACCAAATCCAAATCCAGGTCGACCAAATCCACCAAATCCACCATGAAAGCCTCCGAATCCACCGTGTCCAAAGCCGCCACCAAATCCATGCGGACGATACTCATGTTCATTCGACATATAAAAAACCTCCTTTACTTATGAGTCTTACATAATCAAAATATGCAGGACAAAAGTGGAAGGTTTGGGCAAATTGTATTTTATACTCTGAATTAGAAATAAAATTTTTTAATACAAAACTTCTATTTATTAAAACTTAATCATTCAATAAATTAAACTTACGAATACGATATTGTAAGTTTTGTCTACTGATGCCTAATTGTTTTGCAGCCTGTGTAATATTGCCGTTATGTTCATTTAAAACATTTATAATATGTTGTTTTTCTTTGTTTAATAAAGTATTTTTTAAATTTGATTTGTCATCTATTGATTCTGGCTGATGTAATGTAACGTCTCTTTGTCGTTGAACGATTGGAGTAGTACTTGTATTTCTTTTTTCATTAAGGAACCTAGATGGTAAATGAGTTGCAGAAATAGTTGTTTCATCTTCAACTAAGTTCATTGCACCTTCGATCATATGTTCAAGTTCGCGTATATTACCTGGCCAGTTATGATTCAGAAAGAAGTTTGTTACATTTTCATCTAAATTAGTTACCCGGTGGCCGAAAAGGCGATTATATTTTTGAATAAAGAAGTTTGCTAACAATAATATATCTTCGAAGCGTTCACGTAGTGGCGGTAGAAATAATGAAACGACACTTAGACGGTAATATAAGTCTTTACGTAAATGATTATTCGCGATTGCTTCAATAGGGTCTTCGTTTATCGTAGCGATAATTCGAACATCTAATTCTTTTTCGGTAATTTCACCAATTCTTCTAACTTTACGTTCTTGAATAACCCTTAAAAGTTTAGCCTGTAAGTTAGGGCTAAGTGAATTAATTTCATCTAATAGTAATGTTCCACCATTTGCCTCTTCGAATAATCCAGGCTTATCAATTGCCCCAGTAAATGCTCCTTTTTTTGTCCCAAAAAGAATACTTTCAATTAAGGATTCTGGAAGTGCGGCGCAATTTTGAGAAATGAATGGCTTTGTTGCTCTTATACTAGCATTATGAATACTTTGGGCGAATAGTTCTTTACCTGTCCCAGTTTCTCCTACAATTAAAACGGATGATGAAGTTTTAGCAGATCTTTTTGCATCTTCAATTATGCTTTTAAATGAATCGGATGTTCCGATTAATTGTTCAAATGTATAACGAGTATTTCTATTTTTAAGAATACCTTCCTGCACAGATTGCTTTAATTCCGTCACGTCGCGAACCATTTCAATTGCTCCAATAATTTTATTTTCTTTCATTATTGGGTAAGTATCATTGATTGTCGTAACTTCTTTTCCTTTATTATTAAAATAAGATTGTTTAATATTTTTTCGTACTTTACCTTTTTGGAGGGCATCAAGTAAGGTGCTCGATTGGTTTTTTTGAAACGTGAAGACATCTAAAAGATTTTTATGTAATACATCCTCTTCATTCATCATTTCGATTTCCATCATTTTGCGGTTATACACCATTGTATTTGCATCTTGATCAACTACATGTATACCGATATCTATTTCTTCTAATATTAATTGTAATAATTCATCAACAGCTAGAAAGTTTTGCTTATCATTTTTCATATAATTCTCTCTTTTCATAATAACAATAGAAAAAATTTGCACTTCTAACTATTTTTGGTAAGATAAAAAGGCAGTTTTTTTCCGAATGTGCTATTTTCTTTGTTAATCGTTTTTTTTTTGCTGCAAATATTCTATGCATATTTTAATTAATTTTGCGCCTGAATGCAAAAATATTTTGCGGTAAATTGAAAACGGTATCATGATTAAGGATGAATAATGCTTATAATAAGTACATTTTGTGAATTTTAATTTATTTAACATGTTTGGCACGGAAATTGCTTATTCTTTTAGTAAGAAACTAAAAACTAATCAATAATATTGGGGGAACTCAAATGACAACTAATTCTCAAAAAATCATTGACCAAACAAATCAATATGGCGCAAATAACTATCATCCACTTCCAGTAGTAATCGCTAAAGCTGAAGGTATTTGGGTTACAGACCCTGAGGGTAACAGATATTTAGATATGTTAAGTGCATATTCTTCTGTTAACCAAGGGCATCGTCATCCAAAAATTATCCAAGCTTTAAAAGACCAAGCTGACAAAGTTACATTAACTTCTCGTGCATTCTATAGCGAAAACATGGGTGAGTGGTATGAAAAGGTAGCAAAAGTTACTAACAAAGATATGATTTTACCTATGAACACTGGTGCTGAAGCTGTTGAGACAGCTATTAAAGCTGCTAGAAGATGGGCTTATGATGTTAAAGGTGTAGAAGAAAACCAAGCAGAAATTATTGCTTGTATTGGAAACTTCCACGGTCGCACGATGGCTGCAGTTTCTTTATCATCAGAAAAAGATTATCAACGTGGGTTTGGACCATTCTTACCAGGGATTAAGTTAATTCCATATGGCGATATTGAAGCATTAAAAGCTGCAATTACACCTAATACTGCTGCATTCTTAATCGAACCAATTCAAGGTGAAGCTGGAATTAATATCCCTAAAGAAGGATTCTTACCTGAAGTAGCTGAGGTTTGTAAAAAAGAAAACGTATTATTTATTGCAGATGAAATTCAAACAGGTTTATGTAGAACTGGTAAAACTTTTGCATGTGATTGGGATGGAGTAACTCCTGACATGTATATTTTAGGTAAAGCACTTGGTGGTGGAGTATTCCCAATTTCATGTGTTGCTGCAAATCGTTCAATCTTAGGCGTATTTGAGCCAGGTTCTCACGGATCTACATTTGGTGGAAATCCATTAGCTTGTGCAGTTTCTGTAGCTGCTTTAGAAGTTCTTGAAGAAGAGAAGTTAGCTGAGCGTTCAAATGAGCTTGGAAACTACTTTATGGAAAAATTAAAAGAAATCGATCATCCTCATATTAAAGAAGTTAGAGGACGTGGATTATTTATTGGTGTTGAACTTCATGTACCAGCACGTGTTTATTGTGAAGCATTAAAGAAACAAGGTTTATTATGTAAAGAAACACATGATACAGTAATTCGTTTTGCACCACCATTAATTATTTCAAAAGAAGATTTAGACTGGTCAATTCAACAAATTAACGAAGTATTTAGCCAATATAAAGCAACTGTATAAATGGAGCGATAAAAATGACAACTATAATCCCACAAAATGAAGTACAAAACAAAATCAAAGAAGAAGGAAGAGAATTAATTGAGTCTACTCAAGAAGTAATCTCAGAAGCTCTTCATAAACTTGGTTATTCAAAAGAACTTTATGAGTTATTAAAAGAACCATTACGATTTTTAACAGTTCAAATTCCGGTAAGAATGGATGATTGCTCAGTGAAAATTTTCACTGGCTATCGTTCACAACATAATGATGCTGTAGGTCCAACAAAGGGTGGAATTCGTTTCCATCCTGAGGTTAATGAGGACGAAGTAAAAGCTTTATCAATGTGGATGAGCTTAAAATGCGGTATCGTTGATTTACCATACGGTGGGGGAAAAGGCGGTATCATTTGTGATCCAAGAAAAATGTCAATTTATGAGTTAGAGCGTTTAAGTAGAGGATATGTTCGTGCAATTAGCCAAATCGTTGGACCAACAAAAGATATTCCTGCTCCAGACGTATATACTAACCCACAAATTATGGCTTGGATGATGGATGAATATAGTAGAATTCAAGAATTTGATTCTCCTGGATTTATTACTGGTAAACCACTTGTATTAGGTGGATCAGAAGGACGTGAAACAGCTACAGCTCAAGGTGTTACAATTTGTATCGAAGAGGCTGCTAAACGTAAGGGAATCGATTTAAAGGGTGCTAGTGTCATTGTTCAAGGATTTGGAAATGCGGGTAGCTTCTTAGCGAAGTTCATGGTTGAAGCAGGTGCAAAGGTAGTCGGTATTTCTGATGCACTTGGCGCATTATACAATCCAGACGGTTTAGATATTCATAGCTTACTAGAACAAAGAGATAGCTTCGGAACAGTAACTAACTTATTTACTGATGTAATTTCGAATAAAGAATTACTTGAAAAACCTTGTGATATTTTAGTTCCAGCTGCAATTTCAAACCAAATTACAATTGAAAATGCTCACAATATTAAAGCATCAATCGTAGTTGAAGCTGCAAATGGTCCTACTACTTTAGAAGCTACTAAAATATTAACAGAGCGTGAAATTTTACTAGTTCCAGACGTACTAGCAAGTGCTGGTGGAGTTTCTGTTTCTTATTTTGAGTGGGTTCAAAATAACCAAGGTTATTACTGGTCTGATGAAGAAGTTGCTCAAAAACTTCGCGAAAAAATGGTACGTTCATTTGATAGTGTTTACCAAACTTCAGTTAATCGCAAAGTAAATATGAGATTAGCAGCATATATGGTTGGTATTCGTAAAATGGCGGAAGCATCTCGTTTCCGTGGATGGGTTTAATAGACTAATAGGTTTGCTCCAGGTGGAAATTCCATCTGGAGCACTTATATTGTATTGACAGATAATAAAATCTATTTTTATAATTAAGATATTATTTCGATACAACAAATATGTATACGCTTACAGGTATTTTCTGAAAATTTAGACTTAAAACAGGTTGGTTTAGAGCGTTTTAGTGTTCGTTAAGGAAAGATGGAAACTTTTATTCTGTTATATCAGAATATTTTAACTTATACGCACAATTTACATCTAGAGGAGGGATTTTCATGAAACAACAAGAACAGGGGTTAAAGAAAGAGCTAAAAAGTAGACACTTGTTTATGATTGCTCTTGGGGGAGTAATTGGTACAGGTTTGTTTATGGGATCAGGCTATACAATTAGTGAAGCTGGCCCAGGTGGAGCATTATTAGCCTACTTAGTAGGTGGATTCGTAATGTATTTAACAATGCTATGTTTAGGAGAATTAGCAGTTAATTTACCGGATGCTGGTTCTTATCAAACTTATGCAACTAAATATATCTCACCAGCGTCAGGCTATGTAGTTGGATGGATGGCATGGTTAAACTGGTCGGTAACAATCGGTTTAGAGTTAATTACAGTTAGTATGTTGATGAAGAGATGGTTTCCAGATGTACCGACTTGGATTTGGTGTGTAGTATTTGGTGTATTATTATTCGCAGTAAATGCACTTTCAACGAAATCCTTTGCTGAAGTTGAGTTTTGGTTTGCAAGTATTAAAGTAGTAACAATTGTTCTTTTTATTATTTTAGGTGGAGCAGTAATGTTTGGATTTGTACCAATGGAAGGGACAAAGGCTCCAATGCTTTCTAACTTTACAGATCATGGTGGACTTTTCCCGAATGGCTTTTTAGCCATTATGATTACAATGGTTGCAGTTAACTTCTCATTCCAGGGAAGTGAATTAGTAGGAATTGCAGCTGGTGAAAGTGAAGATCCAGCAAAAGCTGTACCGAAAGCAATTAATAACACTGTATGGCGAATTCTAGTATTCTTTATTTTATCAATATTTGTTTTAGCAGGCTTATTCCCTTGGGAGAAAGCTGGTTTAGTAGATAGTCCATTCGTAGTAGTATTTGATAACATCGGTATTCCATATGCAGCAGATATTATGAACTTTGTTATTATTACAGCAGTTCTTTCAGTTGCAAACTCAGGTTTATACGCTACTTCACGTATGATGTATTCAATGGCTCAAAAGGGAATGGTAAGCTCGAAGTTAGGAAAACTATCTAAAAGAGGTGTACCATTAAACGCTTTAACTTTTAGTATGTTTTTTGGATGTTTATCTCTATTATGTGGTATTTACGCTGAAGACACGGTTTATCTATGGTTACTATCAATTGCAGGATTTGGTTGCTTATTCGTTTGGGCAAGCATTGCATTATCAAATCTTTTAGGTAGAAAGAAATACATTCAAGAAGGTGGAAAAGTAGAGGACTTAAAATATAAAACGCCTCTTTATCCAATCGTTCCAATCGTTGCTTTTGTTTTAAATGTGGCTGTAATTATTAGCCTTGCATTTATCCCAGACCAACGCATTGCATTGTACTGTGGTGTTCCATTTATGATTGCATGTTTAATCTATTATCATTTCTCTGCTAAGCATAAGATTGAAAAACACGAGCAAGAAGTGAATAAAAAAGTAAGTTAATAATAGTTTTGAGATTATCTCAAAAATTGGTGAAAACTCGCTAGTAAGTTACTACTAGCGAGTTTTTTTGTTTTTTCTTGAATTGTGGTTGAGCAGGTTTAGCGTACTTTATTAACAAACTTCACAATTTTATCAACAGTGTGCATATTTTCATTAATATTTTTTTGATTTTGAAGTGGAAAGCGCCTACTTATCCACTAATTGAATAATCATATTACGGTTTTCAACTGATTCTGCATTAAATATCAACAAATGTTTACAGGTACTTGTTAATAACTTTCAGTAATTCAATACAGAAGGGAAGAGGGTGGTTACTTATCCACATTTGTACTGCTATAACTATGTATTCTTTATGAGTTATACACAAAAAAAGAACTGTCCCAAAAGTACATTAACTTAAGGGACAGCTACACTACTTACAGCTTATTTATTTTTTTCAGACTCTTTACTTGTTACAGTGATGTCTTGTAAGTGACCTTGGAAGCCTTGACCAGCTGTTAAGTCGTAGCCTTTAACGCGCTTATTAACTCCATCTAAACCGAAGCGGAATAGAGTAGGGATAACTGGCACTTCGTCATTTACAAGCTCTTGCCATTTATCGTATACTTCTTGACGGTATTTTTCATCAAACGCTTTTGGTGAAATACCTTCTTTTAATAGTTTATCATTGTCGTCATTTACCCAACGAACGTAGTTGAATGGTGCATTTTTCGACCAAATTCCAGATGGGTCTGGGTCAGAACCTGTTCCCCAAGCTGCTGCGAAAATATCGATTTTTGGATTATCTTTTTCTACCATATCGTAGAATGAGTTGAACTCATGTAAACGTCCATCTAATAATTGAACATCTAAGCCAACTTCTTTCCAAGATTGTAAGTAGAATTGAGCTAATGGTTCAGCGATATCGCCACCACTCATAGAAGCGAAGTTGATTTTAAATGGTTTTCCGTTTGGATCTTCACGTAAGCCATCTCCAGTTACATCTTTGTAACCAGCTTCGTCTAGTAATTTTTTAGCTTTTTCAGGATCATGAGTATATCCTTTTAATGCTTTATCAAAGTATTTAGGGAATGATGGTGGAATTACAGATGTTGCAGGCACTCGTAATCCTTTGTATAATTTTTCCCCAACTGCCTTATTATCAAGGGCATAAGCCATTGCTTGACGTACACGCTTATCTTTGAATTTTGGATTATCCATTACGTTTACACCGTTTTTCGCATCGTAATGACCTAATTTAAATCCGATATAAGAGTAAGCTAACTCAGTTTTACCAATTAATGAAATATTTTTTAGCTTTTTAGCTTGATCATATTGGTCAGCTGATACAGAAGCGATATCGATATCTCCGTTTGCTAGAGAAGAAGTAGCAATAGTTGGATTAACAACTTTTAAAAGTACACCGTCAAGTTTTGGAGCACCGTTCCAGTAATCTTTATTTGCTTCGAACTCTACAGCTTCACCTGGAGTGATCTTTTTAATTTTAAATGGTCCAAAGCCGATAGGTGCTTTACGAATTTGGTCAGATGATGCTAATTTATCGATTGGTACATTGCCTAAATATTTTTTAGGTAGTGGGTTAGTCCATAATCCAGTAAGTACAGATGGGTTAGCTTCTTTAAATGTAATTGAAATTGTTTTAGGATCAATTACTTTAACACCAGAAATGTTTTTTGCCTTTCCGTTATGATAATCTTCCATACCTTCAATCATAGTCATTTGTGAGTCATAACGTACACCTGTATATTTTGGATTACCAATTACAAGATATGCATATTCTAAATCTTCTGCTGTAACTGGATCGCCATTCGTCCAATTTACATTATCGCGAATTTTTAATGTGATTGTCTTTTTGTCATCGCTTAATTTATATGTAGCAGCACCGTCTTGGTCATAAATATAGTTTTCATCTGTTGAAAGAAGTGCTTCATCAAAGAATTGAAGAACTTGAGAATCTGGATCGCCTTCATAGAAAACTGTATTTAAGATACCTTCAAATGGCGTATCTGAAACTAAACCATATTTTAAAATGCCACCTGAAATCGATTTTTTGTTATTTGTAACTTTAATTGGAAAAGCAGCTTGATCGACTTGCTTAGTAGTAGTAGCAGTCTTTGTATCGCCACCTTTACATGCTGAAAGAATCATCATAGATACTGCCATTGCACTTAATACTTTAGTAAAGCTTTTTGCATTTTTCATATTTCCACTCTCCTTATTTTTTAATTATCCTCTTCTTTGTCTAGCATCAGCTGCACGCTTTAGCGCTTCACCGATGAAATTTATACTCAGCATGAGCACTAAAATCATGCACGATGCAGGTAACCATATCCACAGCTTATTTTGTAAAACATCAGGATTTGTTGCATAACTAACAAGTGTTCCTAAACTTGGCGTACTTTCTGGTAAACCAAATCCAAGGAAGGTTAGACCAGATTCGATTCCAATATTTCCTGCTAGGTTTAAAGTGAATGCAACGATAATTAATGAACTTACATTTGGTAAAACATGTGAGATAATGATTTTCCAATTCGGTGTGCCAATTGCTTTAGCTGCTGCCACATAATCTAATTCGCTCTCTGATAATACTTTTGAACGAATTAACCTTGCTTTACCTGTCCATAAAAAAAGACTCATAATAAGGACGAAATTTATGATTGAGAATTTAGGTACAACTGTTACGAATACAATAATTAACATTAAAGTTGGTAAGGATAAGAAAAAGTCAATAATACGCATTACGACACTGTCTACCCAACCACCAAAATAACCAGCTATTAAACCTAATGCTAGGCCAAGTAAATTTGTAATAATTGTGATGAAAAATCCAATAGTAAAGGAATTTCTTGTCCCAATTATTAGTTGTCCAAATATATCGCGTCCCCCGTAGTCAGTACCTAACCAATGAGTAGAGGAAGGGGGCTGATAGATTGATAGAAAGTCGACTTTAACAATTTGATTTTGATCTAGAATAAGCGAAGTACCATACACACTTATTATTATTAGACCAAGCACGATAAGAGAACCTAAAGCTAACTTATCTCGTCTAAATTCTGCCCAAATAACGCTAAATCCTGATGGACTTTTTCGTTGCTCTGTAATATGAGTTTGATTTTCGATTTTTAATTCCATAAATTTCACCTACCCTATTCAATCCGTATACGTGGATCTACGATGCTTAGAATAATATCTGAGATTAATGTCCCAAAAAGTGTTGCAAGACATGTCATTAAAACAAGCGCATTTACAACGGTAAAATCACGTAACATAACAGATTTGACGAACAGTTGCCCAATTCCTGGATATCCAAAAATTGATTCTAAAAATACAGAACCAGCTATTAAACCAGTAATCTCATAACCTAAAAATGCAGCGATTGGTAAAAATGAATTTCGTAAAATATGACGAGAGTAAACCTTAGATTCAGGAACACCTTTTGATCTAGCTGTTCTTACAAAATCTTTTACTTTTGTATCAATAATTTCACTGCGTAAATATTGAGAAATTCCAACAGTTGAAATAAGTGCACCTGATAAAGTTGGTAAAACAAGATGATCTAACTTGCTTACATAATAAGCAAAGGTTCCGTCAGCTATCTGAGGGTCTACGCTACCGCCCGTAGGGAAAAGGTCAAAATAAAATCCAAAAACAAACAACATAACAATTCCAAAAATAAATAAAGGGGTAGCAAAACCTAAATAGTTATATCCGGTTATCAGTTTATCTGCCCACGTGTCGTTATACCGTCCACTAATAATACCAAGTGGAATTGCCAGTAAATAGGTTACAAGAAACACGCAGAAGGCAAGTAATACAGTATTTCCAATACGGTCACCGATTACATCTACTACATTGATTTTATGTGTATAGGAAACACCAAAATCTCCTTTTGCAACATTTTTAATCCAATGATAATACTGAACATAAGCAGGATCATTTAAACCCATTTCTTCACGAATTTTTTCAATTTCTTGTGGATTAGCTTTTGGGTTAATCGATCGTCCAGTTAGAGCATCACCAGGCATTGCTTTAGCTAGTGCAAAGATTAGTATACTCAAGATAAGTAGCTGAGGAATCATGATGAGTATACGGCGAATGACAAATTTTAACATATTCGTTACTCCTTTCTAAGGTAATGCTACTCGATGAGTATCTGAGATTGGTTTTAAATCAAATGGTCGACCATTTTCATCAAAGTAAGAAGAAGCATTTTGTTGATATTCTTTTCTAACTTCTTGTCTTTCTTTAATTTTTTCTTCTCGAACTTCAGGACGAATATCTGGTATTGCCGCTATTAAGCGTTTAGTGTATATATGCTGTGGGTTGTTTAAGATATCTTCGGTAGTGCCTTCCTCAACAAGTCTTCCTCTATACATAACACCAATTCGATCACATAAATGGCGAATAACGCCTAAATCGTGACCGATAAATAAATAAGTTAGTTTGAAATCTTCTTGTAAATCTTGTAAGAAATTAAGTACTTGTGCTTGTACAGATACATCCAAAGCAGAAACAGGCTCATCTGCAACGATTAACTTAGGTTGCAAAGTTAAAGCTCTAGCAATCCCAATACGTTGACGCTGTCCACCAGAAAATTCATGTGGATACTTATATAGAGATTCTGGAGATAATCCAACTTTATTTAGGTAGTAAAGTACTCTTTCACGTTCTTCTTCAGCAGTTAAAGTTTCAAAGTTTCTTAGCGGTTCTGCAACTAAATCGATAATTCTCTTTTTAGGATTTAAAGAAGAGTATGGGTCTTGAAAGATCATTTGAATCTCTTGGCGAAATGCTCGCATTTGCTTTTTATTTAGTGTTATTAAGTCTTTGTCTAAAAACTTAATACTACCATTAGTAGCCTGCGTCAATTGAAGTATTGCCTTACCTGCAGTAGATTTTCCACTACCTGATTCTCCAATAAGGCCATATGTTTCGCCTTCGTTTAGTTCAAATGAAATTCCATCAACAGCTCGAACATGATCTACAACTGTTCGAAAAACACCACCACGAATAGGGTAATGTACTTTTAAGTTATCAACCTTTAATAGAGACATTTATGATCGGTGCTCCTTTCTCGTTCTTGAAATGGAAATGCTTATAACAAGAACAACGTACATAATGATTTGGTGTAACTTCGTGCAAGATAGGTTGATTTTCATGAGCATAATTTTGAATCCAAGGAATACGGTGGCTGAATCGGCAGCCGGTTCTAGGTAGTTTGTCTAATGGTGGAACTGTACCTTCAATAATATGAAGTCTTTTGTTTTTTGAATGAGTAGTAGGAATAGAGTTTAATAGTGAGCGCGTATATGGGTGTAATGGGTTATTTAGTATTTCTTCTACTGAACCAGTCTCAATAATTTGTCCAGCATACATAACTGCAACACGGTCTGCTACTTCTGCAACAACACTTAAGTCATGCGTAATTAAAATAATGCCTAGCTTTGTTTTCTTTTGTATTTCTTTTAATAAATCTAATATTTGAGCTTGTATCGTTACATCTAAAGCGGTAGTTGGCTCGTCTGCAATAATGAACGATGGGTTACATGCAATGGCAATTGAAATCATAGCACGTTGTCTCATACCACCAGATAATTCATGTGGGTACTGTTTATAAGTAACCTCTGGCTTTGGAATTCCAACTTGATCTAATAACTCTAATGCACGCGCCTTTTTTTGTGAGCGTGAAAGATCAGTATGAAAATCTAAATTTTCTTCAATTTGTTTACCAATCGTCATTAACGGATTTAGAGCAGTAAGAGGTTCTTGGAAAATCATTCCGATTTCCTTGCCTCGAATTTTATTCAACTTACTATCATTTAGCTTTAGTAAATTTGTACCCTTGTAAGAGATCGATCCATTCATTTTTGTACGATTATTTGAATGTAGTCCTAGGATTGATAGGGCTAGAGCACTTTTACCGCAGCCTGATTCTCCCACAATTGCAAGAACTTCATTTTCATGGACAGTCAGTGATACATCATCCACAGCAGGATAGTATTGGTTGTTTATACGAAACGATGTCGTTAAATGTTCGATTTCCAAAAGAGGTTTTGACATTTCGTGTCTCCTTTCGAGATTTCATGAGCAAAATTGTTGATATATTTTGAATTTTCATAAGTATAATATTATTACGCGAATGTTTCAATATGAAAACATTTTCTGTAATATATAGTCCTTTTTGACTAAAATTCATTCGAAATTCGGATTAACTAGTAAATTAATAGGGAAAAAATGTCACTATGATTCGATAGAAAGGTTGATAGATTAAATAAAATAAGGGAGAGTAAGGAAATCACAAAATGAAAACGTTTACAAAACAGTTGGAAGAGTAGATAAAAAGATGTGTTTGAAAATAAAGTAGAAAAAAAGAGGTTTTTGTCGGGAAATGAAATAATTTAGTGGAAAATATATATCAGATGTACAATTTGTAGTTTTAAATTCCTGGTTCAAATTACCTGTTTTTACACGTGAAAATAAGAAATAGATTAAAAAATATGTCTACTAAACTTTTATATTAGATAAATTAGGAAAGAAAAAAAGCAGTATAAAGATAAAAGGATGAATAATCCATTTTATTTTACACTGCTTTTCTTAATTTAATCTTAAGTTTTAACTCAATTTAAGTAGGCTGTTAACATCCAAACATGCTTTGCAAGTTGTTCTCGAATGGCTAATAGTAAATCATGAGTAACTGAATCATTTTCAGACTCTGCAATTTCCATACCATCTTTTAATTCTTCAATTAAATAATTATAGTCTTTAGTAATGTCCAGGACCATTTCATTAGAAGTAATATTCTTATTTGCTTCTTTAAGGCTTGAAGTATCAAGATACTCTCTCATTGTAGCTAGTGGTTTTCCACCAATTATTAACACTCGCTCTGCTAGCTCATCAATATGTAAACTTGCCTCATTGTAAAATTCCTCAAATTTAGTGTGTAGAGTGAAAAAATTTGGACCTTTTACATACCAATGATAGTTATGTAACTTTACAAATAGAATATTCCAGTCTGCTATTTGCTTATTTAGCACATCAACAGTCGTTTTTGAGATGGATGATGTATCCATTAAAACCCCTCCTCTAAATGATGTAAAAGATTAAAAAACCATATAAACCATCTTAACTGATATTGAAGAAAAATAGTCATGGTAATATTTGATAGCTAAGACAACAATTAGTAAAATTATCGTTAAATTGTAAATACCACTATATTGGAATAAAAATCTCCGTTCTGGTAACTTGGTTTTTAAATGCTTTATAAGCGTAAAGGGTTCATGAGTAAGTAAAATGGTAAGAAGATGAAAAGTACTTACTCATAAAAGTTTCATACTTAGCAATGATCGTATTAACACTAACTGACAACCTCACTTCTCAAAAGAAAAACCCTCATCCCTAAGGATGGGGGTTTTTCTATGAATGATCATTTTCTTTAGGCAGGGAAAGTTTCGGATCAATTCTAAGTGCATCATCCTCATTTAAAGCTTTTTTCAATAATAAAAATAATGACCCAATCATACCAAGAAGAATAATGACAAAAAAGAAAAAGATGATTACATCATAGACCAATGTTAAAACCCCCTTCGAAACTTTTCTGTATTCATATATATGATTGAAGAAAAGGACAGATAACCAAAATTCACAAAGTGTTCAAAATTTAAATGCATAATTAAAATGTGGATAGAATTTTTTTCCTAATTGGTTGGATCGATTTAACTAAAAGCAAGTGGCATCAACATTTGTAGCAGTTACACCTAAAATATTAAGAAAAACTACCGAAACTAAAATCAAGTTAAATCTTAACGCCATTACCGTTGACATAGGTAAAAAAAGTCGTTGTACCACCGAATCTAACCATGTTACATTTTTCACATATTTACTTTGAGCCCAATAAAGAAGCAAGTTGGAGGTTTAGATGTGATTTTCATAAGTAAAAGGCAACTAGTTCAAGTCAATTTATATATTGTAAATAAATCAAATAAAGAAATTAAATAACAGTAATCTAATCTGCATGAATTTTTTAGTCAATATCCAAAAAAGGAGCTATCTATGAATGTACTAAAAAGATTTATTATTATTTTATTTCTAATTAATATTAATAATTTTCATGCAAGTGCAGCTGAGATGAACTTTGCAGTATCGCCTGTTATTCCAACTAATCAAATTGATCAGAACAAAACTTATTTTGATTTAAAAATGAAACCAGGCCAAAAACAAATCTTAAAAGTTCAAATAAAAAATAATACCGATAAAAAAATTGTTGTTGAAACAAAAGCTAATTCAGCGATTACAAATAGTAGTGGAATTGCAGATTACAGTATTTCAAATCCAAAAGTAGACGATACGTTAGAAATTCCTTTCACTAATATAGCTAAGGTAAAAAATGAGACGAAAATTCCAGTAAAAAGTGAAGCAACAGTAGAGATTACGATTGAGATGCCGAAGCAGCAATTCGATGGGGTTATTTTGGGTGGACTCCATTTTAGTGAGAAAGAAGACGAAGGACTAGCTAAAAAAGAAGATGGAAGCGTTCAAATAAAAAATAAATATGCGTATGTAATTGGTGTTTTATTAAGAGAAACCGATATAGTAGTCAAGCCGGATTTAAAATTAAATGAAGTTGAACCGTCACAAATCAATGCACGCAATGTGGTTACAGCTAACTTACAAAATATAAAGCCAGCTATGTTAAAGAATTTAAGTGTAGATGCGAAAGTATATACGGAACAAGGGGAAAAAATCCTACATGAAACAAAAAAAGAGAATCTAAGAATGGCTCCTAATTCAAACTTTGATTATTCAATTAGTTGGGATCACAAAGCGTTTGAATCAGGTACTTACCGTTTAGAAATGAAAGCTACAGACGGAGACCAAACTTGGGATTGGACAAGGACATTTACCATAAAGGACAATACAGCCGAGAAACTTAACACAACTGCTATAGACGTAGAAAAGGACTATTCAATTAGGTATCTCATTGGGTGGAGTCTATTTTTTTTACTGATTATATTTGTATTCTTTTTGGCTAGACGTTCTAGGAAAAAGTTTGAAATAAATAAAATATTTAAATTGGAGAGGAAGAAATAGATTGGTTAGAAAAAGAAATAGACTTTTTAAAGTAATTGTTTTTGCTTCTATTTTTGGAGTGATAGTGAGTGGTATTCTACCAAAATCAGCCGAATTACAAGGGCGGTTCAAAAATAATACTGCTGAAGCAGCAACACTTCCAAATTTAGTAGAAAACCCTACATTTAATTTAGATCATCAATCCACTACTATTCCAAACTGGGCATTTACGGGGTATTTTAATGAGGGACAGCCTGCTGAACCCTATCTGTTTGATTTGGTAGAAGATAACGGTTGGTATAAAGTACCAGGTAGCCCTAAATCAAAAGCCTATGTTCAACCTTCTGGTGATGGAATTTTATTAAAACTATTGAACTCGGAGCCATCTCAAGAGTTTATAGCTATGAGACAACGAATCAAAACAATTCCAGGAAAAACATATACTGTTAAGTTGTCTTTTAAACTTATTGAAAATACTAATGACAAACTAAGATACGACTGGTTTGTAACTGACAGAGAAACATCTACCGATTTAACTGACAGAGGATTTAGAGATTACACAGGGCCTCAAGACGCAACCACTACTTTCACAGCGATGGGGAATGAATCTAATTTAGTTATTAGTTTCGATGATTATGCCCTAGGTCCTATTGATGGCTATTCGATCTTTAAAGTTGTAGATGTTTCTGTAACGTTATTAGATAGAGAGGCACCAAAAATAACGGGTGCAAATGTGACCACTCCAGAAGGGTATACAGGTGGCACAGCATGGACCAATAAAAATACGTCTATTCATTTTACAGCAACTGACGATAATGGAATCGATCCAACAACGTACGAAGTATCAACAGATAATGGTAACACATGGAGTGCAAATGGTTTAAGTAATCGTACTATAACCGGAGTAGACTACACGGTTACAAACGAAGGTACAACTAATATTCAAATACGAGTAAAAGATGATTCTGGAAACCAAAGTAATCCAGGAACAGATACAGGTTCTAAGTTTACAGTTAGGATTGATAAAGAGGCACCTATTACCAACTATGTTGAAGGGGAATTATATAACAATATTACCGCAGAAAACATTACTTTTAGTGATTCTTTAAGTGGAATAAATACAGCATTTTTAGATGGTATAAGTATTACTTCTGGGATAGTTAATCCAGCAGATGGGGCTCATAACTTAGTAATTACTGATCATGCTGGTAATAAAAAGGATATTAACTTTACAGTGGACAAAACTATTCTACCTCCAGACGTGAACCCAATTACGGATGTAAGCACAAGTATTACTGGAACTGCTGAGGCGAATAGTACTGTGAAAATAAAATTACAAGACAATTCGATTCTAACTACGACAGCTGGAGCAGATGGTTCATACACGGTAGACGTAACACCAAAGACATTGTATGCAGGAGATGTAGTGAGCGTAACAGCAACTGATGTAGCAGGGAATACGAGTACAGAAACGAATGTAACGGTTACAGCAGAATCAAAAATACCAGTCGAACCAACTGACCCAACAAATCCTATTGGACCAGTCAATCCAACAGATCCAGAAGATCCTCATGAGCCAGGAACAAAGAATGCATTAAGTATTGACTATGTATCAAACTTCCGTTTTGGCGAGCAAGAAATTTCAGGTCAGAACAAAGTTTATACTGCAAATTTAGATCAAGTAAAGCAAGCGTCAAATGATTCGATTATTCAAGTACCAAATTTTATTCAAGTAACTGACCAGCGTAGAACGAATACAGGATGGAAATTAACAGTTCAACAAAATGGACAATTCAAGAGTGGTACTAATGAGTTAACAGGTGCGGAATTAAAATTAACGAATCCATTTTTAAATTCAACCACTGCTGTTCAATATAAACCAGAAGCAAATACAGTCATATTAGATCCAAATGGAGCTCCACAAGATGTAGCTTTTGCAGATCAAGGTAAAGGACTTGGAACGTGGACGATTGCATATGGACAGAATAAAACAGAAGGTACAACTAGTGTGGCACTTTTCGTACCAGGCGCGGCTTATAAAGTAGTAGGTGCACAATATAAGACTTCTTTAACTTGGACATTAGCAGATACACCACTTTAAAATTAAGACACCTCTAATAGAATCTGCTTGCCAATATAAAAAGAGAACCCCTTGAAGTATGCAATAATTTCTACTCTAAGGGGTTTTCATTTCTTTTTAAATTATGCTGCTTGATTTCGGTTCTTTTTAACATGAACAAGAACTGGCGCAGAAGAAAGTAAAATGATTAATAGAACTGCACTTATAATAAAGGAAGGAACCATGTACCAAGCGTTATATACTAATGAATAAAGTGAAACTGGAGTTCCTTTTGGAGCATAGGAACCGTAGAAAACAATCCCAGCAATAAAGTGACAGATGAATCGAGCTAGTGAACCGATAAAAGTTCCTAAAACTATATAGGCTGCTGCACTTTTTTTATTGCCATTTGCTAAACTATTTTTTATTTGTTTATAGACAAGACCAGCTAATCCGAGACTTGTAAATGCTACAATATAGTCTAAAAATACTTGGATTGGATGAACAAAATATAGCTTAGTAACGATTTGTAGTGCTGCTAATAATAGACCAGTAATTAATCCTTGTTTTAATCCCCAACGAAAAGCAATTAGAAAAACTGGAATCATTGATAATGATACAGAGCCACCTTGAGGTGCAGTAAATAATGGTAAAAAGTCAAAAATGATTGCAAGTGCTGCACACATAGCTATTTCTGTCATTAATTGAATCTTTGATGTCTTCATATATATTTCCCCCTTTATCAAGTGGACAACTTATGTAGTGAAACGCTTTGTTTGTAATGATGATTGAGCGACTAGTCGCACACATTTATAATGTCTAGTTCCAGCGCTTTTTCCCTTTCTGGTGCCAGGGAAAAAGCGAGCTGCTTCCACATTTCGAACTAGGGAGATTTCAGTAGGAATAAATAAAAAAAGCAATACTGGGTAGCATGATGATCCCGGCGTTGCTTTTTCATCGTGCCACATCCCTACGTTAGTACTAACTAACAGGTTCAGAGGGTAAGAATAGCTAATCTATTCACTCTCAGCCAAATGGCTCCCCTTGTGGTTTTAGCTTACATTTAGTTGTCTTTACTAAATATAGTCAAGGTCATTTAAAAATACAATTAATTTATCTTTAAAAATTAAAAAAATTTGGCCATTATTAATGGAATCTTTGTGAGAATCGCGAAAAACATTAACCAATTTAAACTTTTAGATAATCATTAAAATTATTTTTAAAAAAAGAGTGTAATCATAGCTATTATGTAAAAAATAAGCATTATAACTTTTATCTTATTTATACTAGTCATAAATTATTCACAATGGCTTGCTTTTCATTTTAAAATTTACCGTGTAGAATGAATACGAAAGAAACAGCTAAATTTTGGCAGAAAGTGTAAATAATTTGAAGGAGACATTGAAATGATTCAAGTATTATTTGTCTGTTTAGGTAACATTTGTCGATCGCCAATGGCTGAGGCTGTTTTTCGTCATTTAGTGACAGAAAAAGGGTTAGATAAACAATTTATGATAGACTCAGCTGGTACTGGAGATTGGCATTTAGGTCACGCTCCACATAAGGGAACACAAGGTTTATTGAGTGAAAAAGGTATAACCTGCGAAGGTATGAAAGCTCGAAAAGTGACAGAAAATGACTTTAAATATTTTAGTTATATTGTTGCTATGGATGCACAGAATAAAGAGGATTTAATGAATTTAGCAAGAAATAATTGTATAGGAGAGATTTCACTACTTTCAGATTATGTTCCAGCATCAATGTGGAAGGAAGTGCCTGATCCATATTATACGGGTAATTTTAATGAAGTATATGACATCATTACAGAAGGATGCTCTCATTTACTTCAGCATATTTTAAAGCAACACCAATTAACAGTTTAGAGGAGGATGTAGAATGTCAAAACGTAACAAAGCTTTACGCAATATTCTAGTCGGAGTCGCAATTGGTGCAGGAGTTACTCTACTTAACAAGGAAAATCGTGAGAAAATCTCACGTAAAGGAAGAAGCGTAACAAACAAATTAAATCAAATTAAAGAAGATCCAGAAATCGTAAAAGGTGCTGTTCGAAATCAATTGAGAGTAGTACAAAACTCAGTTGAGAAATTAGAAGGCAATGTACAGATTGTAAAGGATAAATGGATCGAAATTAAAGATTCAACATTAAATAAGTTTGATAAAGGCTCTTCTAAAGTAACAGAGAAAGCAGTGGAAGCTGTTGAAGAGAAAATTGAAGATTCAATTGATCTAGAAGAAGGAAAATCGCAAATTTCAGCGACTTCACTAGAAGTAAACCATGAAAATGAATCTTCTGAAACTGACGAGCAGTTAGAAGCTACTCTTGAAGGTATTGAAGATTTAACTGATGAAAATGCAGATGAAGTACAAGAGAAAGTAGAATCAATTTTATTGGCAGGTAATACATCTAAAGAATAACAATTGAAGGTGTCAATTTGATTAAGAAAAAGAATTCTATTGTAGCATTTGTTTGGGATTTAGTGAAAAAGTGTATGGAAGACGAAATAGTATCTCGTTCAGCGGAGCTAGCATATTACTTAATGCTATCTCTTTTTCCATTTCTACTTGTTCTAACTCAAGTCGTAACCTATTTACCGCTTTCTACTGATCAAATATTGTCATTCTTGAGTCAATATGCTCCGCCAGATGCTATGGCTATTATACGAAGTAACTTGCAGTTAATAATCGGGCAATCACATGGTGGAGTTTTATCAGTAGGGTTAATTGCGACTATTTGGGCTGCGTCCAATGGGATTAATGCAATCATCCGAGCACTTAATGATGCGTATGATGTAGAGGATAAACGAAATTACTTTGTTACAAGAGGAGTTTCAATTCTTTTAACAATTATTATGATTTTTGTTATTGTCTTTGCATTATTAATACCAGTGTTCGGGAAAGTAATTGCAAAGTCTGTATTTCAATTTTTACATATATCTCAGGATTTCTTATATACTTGGAGCTTAATTCGTTGGTCACTAAGTTTTGTGATTCTAATGATTGTATTTACTGTTCTATATTCCATTGGGCCAAGTAAAGTAGTTCACATTAAAAAGGTATTCTTTGGTTCACTATTTGCAACTTTTGGATGGATCATTTCTTCATTTGGATTTGCTTTTTACGTTGATAACTTTGGTAATTACACAAGTCATTACGGTAGTTTAGGTGGAATTATTGTCTTGATGATTTGGTTTTTTATTTCGGCAATGGTTGTGATTATTGGTGGAGAGCTAAATGCATTAATAAAGCAAAGACAGTATGGTAAGCACAAAGCTAAACCAAAATTAATTGACCCAACTAATCCAAATCCAAAATAATTTCTTCTATAATATAATGGAGTTTTCTTCCATGAGTAGTCTTATTTTAGAGTGGTAAACTAAAAAAGACTTCAATAAGGGAGGAACTTTAAATGAGCAATAATAAGCAAAACCATAATGATAAATCGAATAAGAAACAAAAAAGTAGCTCTCATCCAAAGGGCAAAACTAGCGGTTCTGCAAACGGACATAATGATTACCATTAATTTTTAAACTGACTTTAATAGTCGCTTTTCCTGCTAGAAAGGTCATTACTTACTAGTTCAGTTTAGAAGAAAAAAGCATCGTACAATTTTTGTACGATGCTTTTATTTAATCCCTTAATAATCTTAAAGAGTTAAGAATAACTAAAATTGTACTTCCTTCGTGACCGATTACTCCATAAGGTAAATCAATGATTTGTAGGAAATTCGAGCAGATAAGGAATGCGATTACGCTTAGTGAAAAGATAATATTTTGTTTTACGATCCTGTTCATGCGTTTAGATAAAGTGATTGCTTTTGATATTTTAGTTAAATCATTTTTCATCAAAACGACATCTGCAGTTTCTAAAGCAACTCCAGTTCCCCCACCCATTGCAATTCCTACATTTGCAGTCGCTAGAGCAGGGGCATCGTTTATACCATCACCAACCATTGCAACTTGACCATAGTTGTCTTTTAGCTTTTTAACAATCGAAACTTTTTCATCCGGTAAGCATGATGCAAAGTATTCATTGATTTCACTTTCGGCAGCAATTGCTTTCGCCGTTTGTTCTGAGTCACCTGTGATCATGACTGTTTGAACACCTAATTTATTTAATGTAGATAAGGCTTGCTTTGATTCATTACGAACTAAATCTTTTAATGAGAAAATCGCAACAACTTTATCTTGAGTACCTACATAAACAATTGTATTTCCTTCTTGCTCCCATTGTTGTTCAAAATGAATAAGAGGGTTTTGTTTCATCGTAACGAATTCTTTTTTACCTACTCTATACTCAGAACCATTTAAAATCGCTGATACACCGAAACCAGGGTGGTCATCAATTTGTTCAAATGACGAAGATACTGTGATTCCTTGTTTCGTAGCGTATTCAACAATTGCTGAAGCTAGCGGATGAGTTGAGTATCTTTCAATTGAAGCAACGATCGATAATAACTCTGTGCGATCAAAATCTTCTATTTTTTCAAAACCAGTTACCTCTGGTTTACCAATCGTTAAAGTACCAGTTTTATCGAATGCGATTGCTTTTAATACACCTAATCGCTCAAGATGAATACCACCTTTAACGAGAATTCCCGACTTTGCTCCATTCGAGATTGCAGATAAGACAGCTGGTGTAATCGATGCTACTAATGCACAAGGTGATGCAACAACTAATAAAATCATTGCTCGATAAAACGTTGTTGTCCATGACCAATCTAATGCTAAATGCGGTAAAAACATCATGAATAATACGGCAATTAAGACTCCTTTAACATAAACACCTTCAAATTTTTCAATGAATTGTTGAGAAGGAGTTTGTTCACTTTGAGCTGTTTGAACAAGATTAATGATTTTTTGGAAAAGAGTTTCATCACTATGTTTTGTAATTTCTACTACTAACGTTCCTTTGATGTTGATTGTTCCTGCAAACACTTCATCATTTAGGTTTTTAACAACTGGAACAGATTCACCTGTAAGAGCAGCTTCATCTACTAATGTTTCCCCTTTAACGATTTGACCATCAGCAGGGATCCGTTCTCCAGCTTTAATTAAAATATAATCACCAATGTTTAAACTTTTAATACTGACAACTTCTTCGGCTTCATCAACTAATCGTATTGCCGTTTGTGGCTGCAGAGATAAGAGTGAAGAAATCTCTTTATTTGTTTTATTTAACGTATATGTTTCAAGTGCGCCACTTAAAGCAAATATGAAAATCAGTACGGCACCTTCAGTCCAATAGCCAATTGCAGCGGAACCAACTGCCGCAATAATCATTAGCATTTCAACGTTTAGTTCCTTTTCAGCAATCGTATCTTCAATACCTTCCTTTGCCTTTGCGTATCCTCCAATACAAAATGCTAAAACATATAAAATTATCGACATGATTGAATTATCGTTTTTAACGAATGAAGCAATTAGAATTAATACACCAGAAACTAAAGCGGCAATTAATTCTCCATGTTTTGAAAGAAATGATGTAGATTCCACATGGTCGGCTTCATATGTAGCATGAATCGTAGTAACTTTTGGACTTGCTTCCATAATAAATACCCCTCTTTCTTATTTTCAATTGAGAAAAATAATCAAATTCACTATCCTTATAAAACGACGAAAGCTGCCGTCCTAGGACAGCAGCGTACATTTTATAAGACCTTACTATTTATTTAATCTCTTAGATGTGTAGTTCACAGATTTCTTAATTAAAATAATTCTTATTAAATATATATTACCACATTACTGTATATGTGAAGAAAAAAATTTACTTTTAGATTAAAAATTTTTTAATGAATGTGATCGAGTTGTGAAAATAGAGGAAAGGGTGGGGCGGGTAGGACTTTGATTCTGCTTATTTTATTTTAACGGACCATTCTACTCATAAAATTTTTGACGTTCATTAAAGAATTTTAAGCATCCAACCGATATTTATACAGTAAGCACATTAAATACATATTTGTTACTACATTTAAAGCTAGTTCATCTATTTCAAATACATAAGAGTATAGCAAATATAAATAAAAATAAAAAGCTGGTGGAGATTTTGAAGAAAAAAATTATACAATCAATTGCAATCATAGGATCTGTTTCATGTATTAATTCTATGGATCTATTAGAAGCGGATGCAGAAAGTACAACTACAAATCAACCTAAAGAATTGATCTCATACGTGGATTACTATATCTCAACAGGGAATGGCGTACGTATTCGTTCAGGGGCAGGAACGAATTATAGTATTTTAGGAAGTGTAAATAAGAATGCTAAATTAGATGTCATATCTTCAACAAATGGTTGGTATAAGATTAACTATCAGGGGAGAATTGGCTACATAAGCGGCACTTATGTAAAGAAACAAAATAGTAATGTTGAAAATGAAAAAATAGAAAGCAATACCTTCAATTACATCTCTACAGGGAACGGTGTACGTATTCGATCAGGAGCTGGAACGAATTATAGTATTTTAGGAAGTGTAAATAAGAATGCTAAATTAGATGTCAGATCTTCCTCAAATGGCTGGTACAAAATTAATTATCAAGGAAGAATTGGCTACATAAGCGGCAATTATGTTCAGAAACAAACAAATATTGAAGATGAAAAACCAGTATACAATACGATTAAATATACTGTAACTTGGGATAGAGTAAATATTCGTTCAGGTGCGGGAACGAAATACAATATAATAGGTAGTGCGACAAAAAATCAGAAGTTAGACGTTATTTCAACATCAAATGGTTGGCACAAGATTGTCTATCAAGGAAAAACCGGTTATGCAAGTGCTGGATCTACTGAAAAAGAACTTGATCATTCAAATGGTTCGACTACTGATGAGCAAAGTATGATTTCTTTTGCAAAACAATTTTTAGGAGTTCCTTATAAGTGGGCAGGAGTATCTCCTACTGGTTTTGATTGCAGTGGCTTTATTTATTATGTACTTAAGGAAAATGGTAAGCCGTTTGGAAGAACAAATGTATCAGGTTATTGGCATAACAATTCTTCGTTCCAAAAAGTAACAACTTCACAGCCCGGTGATTTGGTATTTTTTCAAAATACTTACACGTATGGACCATCACACATGGGCATTATGCTAAATAAAAATGAATTTATTCAAGCTGGTAGTAGTAGTGGCGTTACGATTTCTAATATAAATGACTCATATTGGCAAAAACATTTTTTAGGCTTTAAGCGAATAAATTCATAATTCATGAAAATATTTCCAACAATTGTCTTTAACTCCAGGACTTTCTTAAAATCAAACCAATAGAAGGAATGCACTATAGATGATAGAATAAACTGTATTCTATAGAGAGAAAATGGCTTATGGAGGGAAACAATGTCTGCAAAGAGATTTTTTACACATCCTTTGGGAGTGATTGCATCAGCGGTTATTACAACTTTTTTATGGGGAAGCGCATTTCCGTTTATTAAGCTAAGTTATGAGCACTTGCATATTGGCAAGAATGAGATTTGGAAACAAATGATTTTTGCGGGTTATCGTTTCTTTTTGGCCTCATTATTAATTTTAATATTTTTTACGATAATTGGTAGAAAGTTAACTTTTAAGCGAGATACTTTTTTTGTAGTAGGAAAAGTAGGTTTGTTTCAAACGTTTTTACAATATGTGTTGTTTTATATTGGATTGAGTTTTTCAACGGGAGTTCAAGGTTCGATTATTGCTGGAACTACTTCGTTTTTTCAACTTTTAGCAGCGCATTTTATGTATAAAAATGATCGTTTAAACTTGCGTAAGATTCTAGGTGTAACGGTAGGGTTTGCGGGTGTAATTATCGTGAACATTACAAAGGGCACTCTTTCTTTACATTTAGGAATTGGCGAGATCTTATTATTGTTTGCAATGGCGTTTGGTGGCTTTGGTAATGTACTTGCTAAGGAAGCTGCAAAGAAAGTAGATGTTGCCTATTTAACGGCATATCAAATGATGATCGGTTCGATTGGATTGTTATTAATTGGTGGTTTAACGGCAGGGTTTTTACCGTTTCATTTTGATTTAAAAACTTTTGGCATGCTAGTTTATTTATCGGTACTTTCATCTGTTGGTTTCATACTTTGGAACAATGTCATGAAATATAACCAAGTCGGAAAAGTATCAATGTATTTATTCTTAGTTCCTGTTTTTGGTGTCATTTTATCATCAATCATGCTGAACGAAGTGTTATCTTATCTTGTATTTATAGGTTTAATTATGGTTACGTCAGGTATTATTATTGTAAATTATCAAAAGGATCAACGTAGCACTCATATGAAGAGTGCGTCTTGACTCGAATAGAAGCATACCGTATAAAAGCAACTCTACTTTTTAATAATAAAGTGGAGTTGCTTTTTTTTGTAAATCGTTATGAAGGGAGGTACATAGTTGTCAAAGTTTGATAAAGCAATGAATAAAGAAGTTGAAACAGTTGTAGATGATGCTACTGACTTTAAGGTCTCCTATCGAAAGAAACGTAGAAATAGTGGAAGTTTTATCGTATTTGTTGGTCCGGCCTTTCTAGTATTTGCAGCTTTAGTGCTTATTCCATTTTTAATGGGTCTATATTATTCCTTTACAAACTGGAATGGGGTAGTCGGAAATATCCATTATGTCGGTTTTGATAATTATAAGTACATATTTACGCAAGATGCAGACTTTAAACAGTCTTTTATAATTACCACAAAGTATACGTTTTTCGCTGTAATTTTAACGAATTTGATTGGCTTTGGCTTAGCTCTATTAGTTACTAAGGGGCTCAAATCAAGAAATATCCTTAGAACGGTTTTCTTTTTACCTAACTTAATAGGTGGATTATTACTCGGTTTTATTTGGCAATTCATTTTTAATAAGGGTCTCACTTCATTAGGTGCTGCGCTAGGGATCAATTCTTTAATGCAGTCACTGTTAGGTACTGCAAATGGAGCGTTTTGGGCAATTATAATTGTAGCCATCTGGCAAGGTGCAGGATATATCATGATTATTTATGTAGCGGCACTCCAAGGAGTACCTCAGGAATTGATTGAAGCAGCTCAAGTTGACGGCGCAGATCGTTTTACAACTTTAAGGAAAATTATCATTCCAATGGTAGCACCAGCTGTAACGGTTTGTTTATTTTTAACAATCTCATGGTCCTTTAAAGTTTTTGACCAAAATTTATCACTTACTGGTGGTGGACCATTTAAATCGACAGAAATGCTTGCATTAAACATTTATACAGAAGCATTTGTAAACAATCGATACGGATTAGGGGAAGCAAAAGCAATTGTCTTCTTCGTCGTTGTCGCAGCTATTTCAATACTCCAAGTTTATTTAACGAAGAAAAGGGAGGTTGAAGCATAGTGGAAAATGAGCGCTATACCGGGCTGACGTTTTTGCTTGAGCTATTTGGGGTCATTTTAGCGATATTCTTCCTTGTTCCTTTTTACTATGTATTAGGAAACTCGTTTAAATCCTTTGCAGATATTTTGCAAAATACATCATCGCTACCAAAATCCTTAGATTTTACAAATTACTCCCAAGCGATTGCTGTCATGGATTTCTGGAGAGCTTTATTGAATTCTTTGATCGTAACAGTAGCCAGTAATGTGTTGATCGTTTTATTTTGCTCAATGGCAGCTTATAAACTCGTTCGCACAAGGCATAAAGTTTCAACGATTATTTTCTTTATTTTTGTTGCAACGATGGTAATTCCTTTTCAATCAATTATGATTCCACTTGTTAAAGTTGGAAGTACACTTCATCTGATGAATAGTCATTATGGACTTGTTGTTATGTATTTAGCGTTTGGTTCAGCACTTTCAATTTTTCTCTATCACGGTTTTATTAAAGGTATTCCAATTGAGCTTGAAGAAGCAGCGATTATTGATGGATGTTCACCATATATGGTTTTTTGGAAAGTAGTGTTTCCATTATTAAAACCGATTACAGTAACAATAGCTATATTAAATACTTTATGGATTTGGAATGATTTCTTGTTACCATCTCTAGTTTTGCGTGATGAAGAGCTACGCACAATACCACTGGCCACTTTTTATTTTTTTGGCGCGTATACGAAACAATGGAATTTAGCACTTGCTGGATTAGTTTTAGGCATTACGCCATTATTAATCTTTTTCTTCGCTGCCCAAAAGCAAATTATCCGAGGTATTACAAGTGGCTCAATAAAGTAAGTTAAGGAGGATCATATGAATAAAAAATTATTTAAGTCGATTGCCGTTTTATCGACTAGTATGTTGTTGTTTACTGGATGTAATAATAAAAAAGAAGAAACTAAAAAGCCTGGTGCTAATGAAAAAATTACATTAAATATTTTTCAATTTAAAGCTGAAATTGCAAAAGATCTAGAGGCATTAGCTAAGGAGTATCAAAAGGAAAATAAAAATGTAACGGTAAAGGTTCAAACAGTAGGTGGAGGTGCAGATTATGGAGCAGCATTGAAAGCTCAATTTGCATCAGGAAATGAACCAGATATTTTCAATAATGGTGGATACCAAGAGGCTGTTACCTGGAAAGATAAACTCGAGGACCTGTCAGATCAAGATTGGGTGAAGGATTTATATCCAGAAACCGAAAAACCGATGACAGTTGATGGGAAATTACTCGGAATGCCTATGAACACGGAAGGCTATGGATTCATTTACAATAAAGATTTATTCGATAAAGCTGGTATTACACAATTACCGAAAACATTAACTGAATTAGATGCAACAGCAAAAAAATTAAAAGCCGCTGGCATTACGCCGTTTTCAGTTGGCTATGGTGAGTGGTGGATTTTAGGAATTCATTTATTAAATATTCCATTCGCACAACAACCAGACCCAGATAAATTTATCGCTGATTTAAATGCAGGCAAAGCAAAAATCCCTGATAATGATAAATTTAAGGAGTTTATAAAATTATTTGATTTAACGATTAAATATGGAAATAAAAATCCTTTAACAACGGATTACAATACACAAGTTACAAATTTTGCATCTGGAAAAACAGCTATGATGCAACAAGGAAACTGGACACAAGGTATGATTGATGGCATTACACCAAATATGAAACTTGGTCTTTTACCAATTCCGATTAACGATGACAAAAACGCAATGGACAAAATCCCTGTCGGTGTACCTAATAACTGGGTAGTTAACAAAAATTCAAAAAACAAAGAAGAAGCGAAGAAGTTTTTAAATTGGATGGTTTCTTCTGATACAGGTAAAAAATATATCGTTGAAAAGTTTAAATTCATTCCAGCAGTTAAAACAATTGAAGGAAAAGGGTTAGGCCCGATTGCTGATGATATTCAAAAGTACTCATCTGAAGGAAAAGTACTTTCATGGAACTGGTTTAAGTATCCAAACGGTGCAACAAATGAATTTGGTGCTTCAATGCAAGCATATGTTGGAGGCCAAAAAAATCCACAGCAATTACTGCAATCACTTCAGGATACTTGGGATAAGCTAAAGAAACAGTAGAATAGGAAAAAAGTAAGACAAATCTTATTTCGAAATAATTTCGAATGAGGTTTGTCTTTTTTTTTACAATTATTAACTTGGAATTTATTAAAGAATTATCTATTGGAAGATTTTATGTGATGAACAGAATTAATTATCGTGATATAGTAATTATCGTTGCGAATATAAATAAAATTCCTGAGTTTAACCTAGATAAATAGATTAATAGTAAGGGAGAGTAAACTATCATGAAAAAATCGATTAAAAATGTTATTTTATCAACTGCGATTGTCTTTTCTTTAGGAACAGTAGTCGGACCAGTTAATGCTGCTTCTGTTACTACAAAGAAGCCAGCAATTAGTCCTGTGAAGCTTCCAGCAAGTGAATCAGTTAAAAAGATGGCACTAGAAATCACTTCATGGTATGAAACATCATCATCTGGAGCTGATGCATTTGGTGCAACAAGTGGTAATTTCGATGGTGCCGGTCTATCTTTTGGTGCCCTTCAAGAAAATTTTGGAACAGAAACTTTACAACCAATTATGAAAAATATGTTCGCAAATCACAATGATGTCGTCCTAAAAGCTTTCAATGGAGATAAGGATTCTTATAATACATTTAAAGATGTCATTATGAACAAAACGACAAAAGAGCAGGTAGCTTGGGGAGATTCAATAAGTGACCCTAATAATAAATACCAAGTTGTAGAGCCTTGGAAAACTTACTTTAAGAACCTAGGTACAAGTAAAGAATGTATTGATGAACAAATTAATGCCTCAAAAGTGTACTTTGATCAAACAGAAAAGTACTACAAAACATTCGGATTATGGACAAAAAGAGGCTATGCATTAATGTTTGATATATTTGTTCAAAGTGGTGGAATATCGGATGAAACGAAGAATTTAATTTTAGATGACTTTAAAAAAATAGATACAAAAAACATGACAAAAGAACAAATCGAAACGAAAAAAATGAATATTATCGTTAATCGCCGTGCTGCAGATGTAAAAGAACAATGGAGAGAAACATGGAAATCTAGAAAATCAGTAATTGCTAACGGTAGTGGTAAAGTTGTTGGTTATGGAGATTTCTTTGATGTAACTCCGTATGGTGCTACGTTAACACATGTTAATAAGTAAGTATTTGATGAGGAAGTCCAGGATTTTGGGCTTCCTTTTTTATTTGTTCACTGATTATCTTTCATTTTTTTTTTAAAAGAAATATGTGATTTGATTTTCTTATGGGAATATTAAAAAAGAAGTATACACTAGCTTTTGGATAAAATAATTTCATAGGAGAGATTAGTTGTGCAATGGTATTTAAAAGTATTAAAAAATTATGTAGGATTTCATGGTAGAGCGAGTCGAACTGAATTTTGGATGTTCTTCTTGATTAATGCAATTATTACTTTTTTACTTAGTTTATTAGATAACCTTGCAAATACAGATAACATGATTTCAGGAATTTATGGTTTGCTTACCTTGCTACCATTAATTGCAGTCGGTGTTCGCAGATTACATGATATTGGAAAAAGTGGTTGGTGGTATTTAATTAGTTTAATTCCATTTATAGGACAAATTATTTTATTAATACTTGCTTGTTTTAAAAGTGAAGATCACGAGAATCGTTTTGGACCAGTTCCAAGATAAGATTAAAATTAATAATGTTCATTGGGTATTAGGAAAAGACTTAAATATACCATATTATTTCTTAAATAAATTGGTCATTGAAATCTTATACCCAATGTATGTCCCTAAAGTATTTAAAATAACATCATCTATATCTGAGGTTCGAAGAGACATCATAAGTTGGAGAACCTCTATGCTTACCGATAAAAATAAGCCAATTAGTATAACTTTTTTTGATCTCTTAATGGATGTTAAAATAAACCCAAATGGCACAAAAAGAATGATATTTCCAAAGATATTAACGATAAATTGTTTAACGCTACTAAACTCATTAAACATTTTTAATGGGATTAAATTTAATCCACCTTCAGAAACACCTATTCCTAAAGAAGCGACTGGAAAAAAAGTAAACCTAAAAATAAACACAAGTGAAAAAAATAACAGTAAAAATTTTATGTAATTTGGCTTCAAAATAAATCTCCCAAAAAATGTTTTAATTAATAATAAGTTATTATACATTAATATTTTTTATTTCCTCAAAAAACTTACCATAAAATAATGATCACTTTGGCCCAACACCGATCTATTCAAATTACCCGCCTAATTTTAGGCGGTTTTTTGTGTTAACTCAAAATAAATTGTCCTATTATTAAAAATTAATAATGTTACCTGGGTATTAAGAATAGACTTAAATGTACCGTATTTACTTCTTAGGAGGGATCCATCGTGGAATGGTATTTAAAAGTATTAAAGAATTATGCAGTATTCAATGGAAGAGCTAGAAGAACAGAGTATTGGATGTTTTTCCTGTTTAATGCCATTATCACTATTATACTTTCGATTTTACAAAGCATTGCGGATATCAATAATATATTAACTGGAATTTACGGTCTTTTGACGATTTTGCCATCTTTAGCAGTAGGGGCCCGCAGATTACATGATTCTGGTAGGAGTGGATGGTGGCTGTTAATTGGTTTGATTCCGTTTATTGGTACGATTATTCTTATTATTTTCTTCTGTTTGGATAGTGAAGAGGGAGATAATCGATTTGGGGCGAATCCTAAATTGTAGATTGAGGATTGGATATTAATTTTATGGATTTATCTGTAAACCGTCTTGAAAAGGGCGGTTTTTTGTCATTTTTCGAACATCTTTTGATCATACTTTTTAATTTTAAAAAAATGTATTTCAATCTCATCATTTAATGAAACAATATGTACTATTTCACCGTTCTTTGTGAAAACCACTCGTGTACCATCGGCTTCTTCTTCTACTTCATTCCATCCCCAAAATTTTAAAATTAATTTATAAGAATTTGGTAAACCATGTTCTTCAGATGTCATTTTCTATTTATAGAGTGCGTATTGATGTTTATAGTCAATCTTGGACTGAATTGCAGTTAACGGAATTGGGAAACCCTTATGTAATTTAGATGGTTTGTGAGCAATGAAAAATATAATAACAATCAAAAAAACAAATAGTAATAAAAACTTCTTATGCAATTTATTCATTCGAAATTCCCCCCTATTTTCTAGGTTTATAAACATTTTATCATTTTTAATAAAGTGTTTATTTAGAAGTAGTAAGGAGATTATGAAACTTTTATGAATATAGTCTCAAGCAAAGTGTTTTTAATAGAAATAAAAAGTTCAAAGACTGATTAGTAATTAATATCTTTTAAACCTAAAAATTAATCTAGTCAATATATTCCACCCTACTGTTCAAATGAATACGTTTTCACAACCCCGGAGGTATTTTATGATGATAGTGGAGGTGTTACAGATGATTGAAACGAAAAAAGTGATTGATACAAATTTAACAGATGCCAAGGCAAAGAAGTCATCTAAAAAATTAAGAGATTTTTCAAATTATCTTACGTTTGTAGGACCAGCAACTATTGTTTTTGCAGCGATCGTGTTAACGCCATTTTTAATCGGCTTTTTCTATTCATTTACTCAGTGGGATGGTGTAGCTGATTCTGCTAAGTGGGTCGGACTTGAAAATTATAAATACATTTTTACGAAAGATACGGATTTTATCCATTCGTTTATTTTAACTGGTAAATATACATTTTTCGCTGTAATCCTAACCAATGTGATTGGTTTTGGTTTAGCGTTAATCGTAACGCAAAGCTTAAAGACTAGCAATATTTTAAGAACGGTCTTTTTCCTTCCAAATTTAATTGGTGGATTATTATTAGGTTTCATTTGGCAGTTCATATTTAATAAAGGTTTAATTTCAATTGGACAATTATTGCATTCAGACTTTTTACAAAGAGCACTTTTAGGTGAAGAAAAAGGTGCGTTCTGGGCAATTGTCATCGTGGCAGTTTGGCAAGGTGCAGGTTATATAATGGTTATTTATGTAGCGGCTCTGCAAGGTGTACCACAGGAATTAATTGAAGCAGCTCAAATTGATGGTGCAAATAAATTCCAAGTGTTACGTAAAATCATTATTCCAATGGTAGCACCAGCTGTAACAGTTTGTTTATTCTTAACAATTTCATGGTCATTTAAAGTGTTTGATACAAACCTTTCATTAACAAATGGTGGACCATTTAAGTCTACTGAGATGTTAGCTTTAAACATTTACACTGAAGCTTTTGTTAATAATCGTTATGGATTAGGTGAAGCAAAAGCGATTGTATTCTTCGTAGTCGTTGCGTTAATTTCGGTTATTCAAGTTTACATTACGAAGAAGAAGGAGGTTGAGGCATAATGCTAAAAGAACGATATACTGGCTTTACTTTTATATTAGAAATAGCGGCAATTATACTTGCTCTCATCTTCTTAGTTCCTTTTTATTATGTGTTAGGAAACTCATTTAAATCATTTGCTGATATTTTACAAAATACATCTTCGCTTCCAAAAAGCTTAGATTTTACAAACTATCAACAAGCAATTGAAGTCATGAATTTCTGGAAAGCGCTAATGAACTCATTAATCGTGACAATTGCTAGTAATGTTGTAATCGTCTTTTTCTGTTCAATGGCAGCTTATAAATTAGTTCGTTCAAAAAGTAAAATTTCAAATATTATTTTCTTTATCTTTGTAGCGACAATGGTTATTCCGTTCCAATCAATTATGATCCCATTAGTGAAAGTTGGAAGCACACTTCATTTAATGAATAGCCATTGGGGATTAGTCATAATGTATTTAGGCTTCGGGTCAGCATTATCAATCTTCCTATATCATGGATTTATTAAAACAATTCCAATTGAGTTAGAGGAAGCGGCAATTATTGATGGCTGTTCACCGACTATGGTTTTCTGGAAAGTTGTTTTTCCACTATTAAAACCAATTACAGTTACAATTGTTATCCTAAATACGTTATGGATTTGGAATGACTTCTTATTACCATCACTTGTATTAAGAGATATGGAGTTAAGAACGATTCCACTTGCTACATTCTACTTCTTTGGAGCATATACAAAACAGTGGAACTTAGCGTTATCTGGACTTGTTTTAGGTATAACACCACTACTAATTTTCTACTTTGCAGCACAGAAACACATTATTAAAGGGATTACGAGCGGTTCAATTAAATAACGTGACTGGGTGGAAGCTATCAATATATTCCACCCATCATGTCAATATAGGCTATCCATAGTTGTTTATTTTTAAATGTATAATGAAAGCGTATTCAAAATAAAGAATATTGAGACGGGGGTTTTTAGGATGAAAAAGATGCTAAAGGTAGCAGCAGCATTAACAACTTCAGTGATGTTATTCTCTGCTTGTTCTGGGGGATCTTCAGACAAAGGTTCAAATGATTCAAAGGATAAAAAAGTAACATTAAACGTATTCCAGTTTAAAGCTGAGATTGCGAAAGATTTAGAACAAATGGCTAAGGATTACCATAAAGAAAATCCAAACGTAACAGTTAAAATTCAAACTGTTGGTGGCGGTGCTGACTACGGTGCTGCATTAAAAGCACAATTTGCTTCAGGTAACGAGCCTGATATCTTTAACAACGGTGGATTCCAAGAAGCAGTAACTTGGAAAGATAAATTAGAAGATCTTTCTGATCAATCATGGGTAAAAGATTTATATCCAGGAACTGAAAAACCAATGACAATTGACGGCAAACTTTACGGTATGCCAATGAATACTGAAGGTTATGGCTTTATTTACAATAAAGATTTATTCGCAAAAGCTGGTATTACTGAAGCACCAAAAACGTTAAGCGAATTAACTGCTGCAGCTGAAAAGCTTCAAAAAGCAGGGATCACACCATTCTCAGTTGGATACGGTGAGTGGTGGATTCTAGGAATTCACTTATTAAATATTCCTTTCGCTCAACAACAAGATCCAGATAAATTCATGGCTGATGTGAATTCAGGTAAAGTGAAAATTCAAGACAACGAGAAATTCAAACAATTTATGAAACTGTTTGATTTAACAATCAAATACGGAAATAAAAATCCTTTAACAACTGATTACAACACTCAAGTTACAAACTTTGCTCAAGGTAAAACTGCTATGATCCAACAAGGTAACTGGATTCAAGGTATGATTGATGGAATTACTCCAAACATGAACTTAGGCGTGTTACCAATTCCAATCAACGATGACAAAGCAGCAATGGACAAATTACCAATGGGTGTACCAAATAACTGGGTAGTTAACAAAAACTCTAAAAACAAAGAAGAAGCTAAGAAATTCTTAGAGTGGATGGTTACTTCTGATACAGGTAAAAAATATATTGTTGAAAAATTCAAGTTTATCCCGGCACTAAAAACAATTCAAGGTAAAAACTTAGGACCAATCGCAGACGACTTACAAAAATACTCTGCTGAAGGTAAAACATTATCTTGGAACTGGTTTAAATACCCAGATGGCGCTACAAATGAGTTTGGTGCATCAATGCAAGCTTACGTTGGAAAGCAAAAATCTGCTGACGAAATGTTAAAATCTCTTGAAGATACTTGGATGAAATTAAAAAAATAAGTTCATAAGTTCTTAATTTTAGGCTTCCCTGAAATACCCTATAGATTAAGGCAACCCACAAGGAATTAATTCCTTGTGGGTTTTTAATTTTTTATGCCCTGTTAAGGAATAAATTAGTATTTCGAATAAGATCGATCTAAGTACAAAAGTTAATAATTTTTTTAGACTCTTTTTTTCATTAATAGTAGTTTGTACAAGCCCTCCTTCAATTCGAACATATATTTGAAATAAAGGAGTGATTTTAAATGAATAAGAGAAAATGTAATTGCTCTTGTGGAAATAAGGTAACAAAGGTAGATATACAACGAATGCAAGAAATACTAAATAAACTTAGAAAGCTAGATGAAGACGATATTGAAAATTTAGAGCCTACTGATTGTTTTGAGTTTAGAGGTGTATTTTGTTGTCGTGTGGATGGTCGAATAATATGTATTGAATAACCAGTGTGTTAATGTCTATAAACTAAATCCTTAAATAATACAAGGTGGTAACATATTATTTGCAATAGAATAGAAGATCACTTCTTGAACTATCGACGCGATTTAGTTGAACAACAAGAGCAGCCATTCGGTTGCTTTTTTTATTTATGTATTTGGCAGTTTAGTCAAAGAAGGAAGCGAATTATCATAATTGCCTTGGAAAAAAAGTTTATGTTTATCCACTTTAGTAGACACGCGAAAAAGCCTTCCCATTAAAATGAACCTCTCTATCACGTATCAAGAATAAGAGCTAACCTACAGTTTCCTATATTTAAAATTTAAACTTTCTGATAAACTAGATAATAGAAAATGCAAACGTTTCCGCAAAGGATGTTATCATGAAAAATAGTATTAGAAGTAAGTTGATTGTCTTATTATTAATCGCCACGATTATTCCTTTTGGATTATCGATTATCGCGAATTATTTTTATACGAAGAACACCGTAACAAAGGAATTTGTAAATACAAACCATGATTTATTGAAGCGTAGTGGGAACGATTTATTGAATTATTATAATGAGATTTACGGTATTCCATTGTCCATTTATAGTAATAGACCTTTTTTGTCTGTGTTAGAAAATGGTGCTACTGCATACATCGAACAAAATTCTGCTGAAATTCAACGTAGTTTATTAGGACTTTATTTTTCTAGAAGAGAGTTTGTGCAGTTGCATTTGTATTTAACAAAGGGTAAGGATGATTACACCGTTTACAATGCAAAGGTAAGTAGTCGCGGAAAATTGTACAATTTCAATCAAATTCCAGCATATCGAAATTTGAGTTATTCGAGGGACTCCTATTATATTCAACCGACGCATCCGATTCAAAACTATAATAATTTATCAGATTTTCGAATCGAGCCAGTTAAACAGGTTGTATCCTTTCATTATTTTTTAAATAATGTTACTTCAGACCAATGGTTAGGTTTCTTATCGATTGATATTGAATTAAGTAGAATTAAAGAGATTTTCGATCGTATTTATAAAAAAGGAGAGGAACATCTTTTCGTTGTTGGTGATGGGAATGTTGTTCTGTATTCTTCTGAAAAAAGACTGATTGGAAAAAAGCTTGAAACAAAATGGTATAAAAAAATTAGCTCAGATCGGTCGGATCAAGCAAGTTTTGATTGGAAGGACAAGGACTTTAGTGGGGTTTATGTGTATGACAAAATCAAAAGTAATCATCAACAATGGACAATCATTAAAAGCATACCTTATAAAAATCTCTATCATAATTCGAATCAATTATTGAAAATTACAGTAACATTAGGTGCGATTTCAGTCTTATTAGTCATTATTTTAACCATTATCGTATCCTTCAGATTTACACGACCAATACGAATCTTAATTCGAGATATGCAGCGAATTGAAAAGGGAGAACTTGCAGTTTCCTTCGATACGTTAGGAAATGATGAGTTTGGGCAACTAGGTAAACATTTTACTTCAATGGTCGATACGTTAAATGATTTATATATAAAAGAATACAAGCTTCAAATAGAGAATAAAACGAATCAATTAAAAGTACTTCAGTCTCAAATTAATCCGCATTTTTTATATAATGCCTTGCAGTCAATTGGAACTCTTTCATTAAAAAATGACGGAATTAAAGTGTATCGATTAATTATGTCACTTTCAAAAATCATGAGATATAGCATGAAAAATAATGAAGATTTTGTAACCCTAAAAGATGAATTAAACCATATAAAAGATTATTTATCGCTCCAAAACGAACGTTATGACGGCAAATTCGTTTATAGCCTGGAAGTGGATGAAGGGTTAAACAAAGTAAAAATGCCAAAAATGATTTTACAGCCAATCGTCGAAAATTTCTTTAAACACGGCTTTGAAAAGCAACAAAAGCTTGGAGAATTAAATATTTCGATTCATAGACAACAAGATGATCGCTTAAAAATAGTCATTGCTGATAATGGTGAAGGTGCAACAGAAGAGGAATTAGAAAACATCAATTCATCGCTATCAGAAGGTGGATTAAATACGAACGAGAGTATCGGGTTAAAAAATATTTCTGATCGCATTCATTTCTATTATGGTAAAAAAGCAGAAGTAAAAATAGAAAGTGTGAAGCATGAAAACTTTGTTGTAACGATAATCTTACCGATTGAAATGACAAGAGGAGAAGTTAATCATGAAGGTTCTACTAATAGATGACGAAAAGCATGTACGGGAAGGTGTAAAACTTCTTGCAGATTGGGATGCAATTGGTGTTACTGAAATATTAGAAGCAGAAAATGGAGCAATCGCTCAAGACATCATTATAAAGGAAAGACCGACAATTATCTTTACTGATTTAATGATGCCAGAGCTAGACGGTAGAGGGCTATTAAAGTGGCTTCATTCAGAAAACATTAATTGTAAAGTAATCGTAGTAACAGGATATGATGACTATCATTATATGAGAGAAGCCATTCAGTTCGGTGCGTCTGATTACTTATTAAAACCAATAGATCCGGATATATTGAATGAAACTTTAGTAAAAGTAGTTTCAGATTGGAATGAAAAAGAAAAAGAGCGAATTGATGCTTTAAATGATTTTCGTTTGCTGCAGGAAGTTTTACCTGTGTATAGAGATAAACAATTAACAAATGCAATTTACGGTAAAGAATTCAATCAGAACATGTTAAACCAATTAGGATATGAAGAAGGGCAAACTTTACATGTTTCTTTACTAAAATTACGAAATTTAGAGACCTTTAAAGATATTTGGCCAGAGGATTTATGCTTTTTTGCATTATTGAATATTGTAAATGAAGTTCTTCAAAACCAAAATGGAGGAATTGCATTTCGTAATTTACAAGGTACAAAGGAGATTTGTTTACTATATTGGGGCGAGCAAGTAACTGACAGTATTCAACATATCGCTAAAATTTTATCTACTGTTGTACCTTTCCCGTTTCATTTTGCAATCAGTAGAAAGTTAACAATCGAATCGATCCAGTCTGGGTATGAAGAAGTTGTAAATGTTCTACAGCATGTAAATATTATAGAAAAACGAGATGTACCAGTTTATTCTTATGAAGATATAAAAGAGTATAATCCGATTAATCTAGTAGAAATCATCAACTTATTTGAACAAATGGTTGAGAAACAGGATATTTATATTTACGATGAAGTCATTCAACTTTTTAGTAAACGAATCGCACAGAAGAATTATCTTCCTTTTGCACAGTTACTTTCATTGCATCAGGAGTTTCTAATCTTCCTAAATCACTGGATTAATAAGCTATCACTTCAAACCATTCAGGAAGTGAATCTAGAATTGTTCTGGAATGCGAGAGGACATTTTGAAATTGGTGATTATGTAGCAACTCAAAGGGAAAGAGTACAATCGATCATTCAAGAAAAAAATCAAACGAACCAAGAGCTGAATAGCATTGAAGCAATCGCAAATTATATTCAACTGAACTATGCTGAAGAAATTTCACTTCAGGAGTTTTCAGAGAAATTTTACTTAAGCCGTGAATATATCTCCCGTAAGTTTAAACAAATTTACGGTGTGAATATATCAGATTATATTGTTTCAATTCGAATTGAAAAAGCGAAGGAATTATTGAAGTTTCCCAATTTAAAAATCTACGAAATTGCTGGGAAAATCGGCTATCAAGATGACAAATATTTCCGAAAAGTGTTTAAGAAAATCGTTGGTATGACGCCAAATGAATACCGAAATATGAATGGTTAGTAATTATTTAGTAAAAAAGTTGCAGGAAATCATTGGAAACTGAGGAATAAGTAATTAGATATTTATTCTTACGTTTCGGGGGATTAAAAAATGGAACAGGCAGTTGAAAGGGTTTTTACTAAAGAGATTTTAACGAATGCAGCATCACAATTTGGTATTACAGTCGAAGAAAAACCAGTCGGAGAGTTCGAGAACTATCTATTTAAAGGTAAGCTAGCAGATGGAACGGATCGCATTTTACGCTTAACGCATTCATCACATCGCTCAAAGGAAGAAATTGAGGCCGAGCTTCAGTTTTTAAAATATGCTAGGGAAAACGGAGCGAATGCAGCAGGTTCTTTAACTTCTTTAAACGGTAATTTAGTAGAAGTCCAAAATGCAAGTGATGGTACAAGTTTTTACGCATCAATGTTTGAATGGGCAGATGGTCAATTAGTTGATCGGACAAACCCAGCTGTTTGGAATGATGATCTAATGTACACATGGGGAAAAACAATCGGAAAGCTTCATGCTTTAACAGTTAATTACCCTGTAACAAATCATCGTGAGCATTGGGACGAAGAAGCTTATTTAAATGAAATGTTAGCTGATGAAGAACTTGGCATTTTTACAAAGGAATTAATAGAAGAAATCCAGGGTTATGAAAGAAAACAAGATTCTTATGGTTTGATTCATAGTGACTTGCATCTCCACAATTTCTTCGTAAATGATAAAGGTGAAATAACAGCTTTTGATTTCGATGATTTGCAATATAATTATTTCATTTCAGATATCGCAATCGTCTTATATTATACTGCTTGGAGTAGTAAGGCATCTTTCGAAGAGAAATCTAATTTCGCAAAAAGACAACTAGAAATCTTTCGAAAAGGTTATGAAACAGAATATCAATTAGATGAAGAATGGTATAGCCGAATTCCTTCATTTTTAAAGTGTCGTGATATTACGCTTTATCATGTATTGAATATGAAATATGAAGAGAAAACGCAAAGGGTTATTGAGCTTTGTGAAGAGTTGAAAGATAGAATCGTAAATAAGAAGACGATTATTGATCTTTAAAAATTACATTAAACAAAAAGCTACGATTCAAATACGAATCGTAGCTTTTTTTATATTTAAATTGGGGGGTAAGTTAAGTTATTTGTGTTTAGCTTCTTCTATTTTATTAATATTGATTTCGTATTGATCATCTTCTAATGGGATATAGCCAACTTGCTCAGCTAAAGTTGGAGCATTTTCATTAACAAATTTCAAATAGTCCAAAACAACAGGGCGTTTAAGCGAGTTACTATTTACATATGTGTAGAGTTCACGTGAAAGTGGGTAAGTCCCATTTTTAATTGTCTTTTCAGTTGGTAAAACTGCTTTACCTGTTTTAGAATTAACGATTGGTACGATTTTTAAATGATCTTTGTTTTCCTCATAGTAAGCATGACCAAAGTACCCAATTGCACCTTTTTCACTAGCAACATCAGCTGCAAGATTTTTGTCATCTTCAGACGTTTGAGCATCTTTCCGTTCGCCAGTTTGATTTAAGACGGTTTTATTAAAGTATTCGTAAGTTGCTGACTCACTACCAGGGCTGAAGAATTTAATTTCTTCCTTTGGCCAAGCTGAATTTAGTTCGTTCCAAGTTTTGATTTTGCTTTTTAAGGACCACAACTTTTTTAATTGTTCAACTGTTAATAGATTTACAAAATTATTGTCTTTATTTACTACGACTGATAGACCATCGTAAGCTAAATTTAGCTGAATATAATCGATGTTATTTTGTCTAGCGATTATATATTCTTTACTTGTTATTGGACGGGATGCGTCGTTTATGTCTGTTATGCCATTTGTGAATTTTTTAAAACCATCATTTGTACCACTATTACCTAATGAAATCGTTACTTCGGGTTGTGCAGATCTATATTGCTTCGTTATTGTTTGCATAATCGGGAAAACGGTAGATGAACCGTCAATTAGTACAGTACCAGTTAATTGTTTTTCAGCTGTACTTGAATTAGGATGATAAGCCATTCCACAAGCAGCTAAAGATAACATAGCTGTGATTACCACGACTATTAAAAGTACTTTTCTCAGATGCATCTGCAGTTCCCCCTCTCGTTGTTTTTGCTACATTTCTTACAATATCCCACAAAGATTAACTTGCTTTTAACGCTACGTAAAGAATTTGTAAAGGTATAGTGAAAGTCCCCCTTTTTTGTTAATAACCAATTAAAATGACCGTATAAACAGTAAAAAATGGGAGAGATATACGGTGGAGCAAATTGTCATCATCCAAGATCAAAACGAGATTGAACATGTGCTTCAACAAAGTAAACAATTCGGATTAATTAAAATCAGCACATATCGATATGGAGAGTTTAATGAAGAAATTCATCTAGGGTTCTTAAAAGGTTGCATAGTATTAATGAAAAGCCAAGTATTAGACGAGTTTATTCCATTAATCATGAGAATAAGACGGATATCAGAAATACCGATCATCTTATTAGTTGAAACTTACGATTCATACGAAGCAGCGATTTGCATTGAAGCGGGAGCGGACCAATATGTTAAATATCCAATTCATCCTAGAGACTTGTCCGCAAGAATAAAAGCAGTTATGAGGAGGGCGAGCACTGAAAAAATAGAAGAAGACCGAGAAAAAGTTTTACATTTTGGGGAAATTTCATGCTATTTAAGTAGAGAAGAGGTTTACAAAAATAAAAATCGGATCGAATTAAACGGAAGAGAATACGCAATTTTACTTTTTTTAATAAAAAAAGCTGGCTTTATTGTAACAAGAGAAGAATTAATGGAAGTCATTTCTGTTTATAAAAATAGAAGATTAATCGATATTTATATTCATAGTTTACGAAATAAACTAGAAGAATTACCGAATTACCCCAAATATATTAAAACAATTAAAGGAAAAGGCTATCGTTTTGAAACGCTTTCATACGTTTGACAACAAAAAATGCCTTTCTGTTGTTTTGTCAAAATTTGTATATTTTAAAATGTTAATATAATAAAAAGATATATAAGAAATACTTTTTTAAAAAAACTTTGTCTTAATTTCAGGAATTTAGTCGTTTTGTGGTAAAATTTGGAATATTTAGTTAGGGAGAAATTAATACAATGGAATACAGAATTTTCCATAGAAAATTTTGTAAATGAAAAAGCTAGGCGAACCTGTTTAAAGGTGCTCACCTAGCTTTTTATTTTATAAGTGCTGTAAACCAAAGTTGTAAGATCTTACTCAGCGTGATGTAACATGTACGTATATGCTGTGTCGTAAAGGTGCTCTAAATCAGCATCCGTCATGAAAACTAAGTCCTCAGTTGAAAATCCTTTTGTTAATTCCAAAAACTGAACCATGTTTTTACGCTCTTCTCTACTCATCATTTAACAACACTCCCTTTGGTTTAAATAGTTTTCAATCTGTTTTAATACAGTATATTTAATTAATAATTATTATATAACAGATTAATTAAATTGTGCTAGATATTTTTACTAAAAAAGTTAAAAAATACAAAATTTAATTAGTTGGAAAATGCTAACGAGTAAACAGAGTTATTATATCAACATAATAACTAATATTACAAAATTCCTTAATGAATGTAACATAACTAGACCACCTTGTAAGTGTTAGCATTAATATTTTAAAAAATGTGAAAAATTCCCCCAAATTCATGAAAACTTTATCTAAAATTTACAATGCGTTCTTAAGAAATACTTAACAATATATTAAGTAACTGTTATACTTCGTAATATTGAAACTAAAACGATGTTTTAATAGAATAGTAAATAGTTATATTTTTAGGAGGAAGCGATGGAAGAGACGATTAGTTTACAGGAATTATTCGGCGTTATTAAGAAACGTCTAATCATGATAATTAGTATTACAGTTGTAGCCACAGTGGTTACAGGAGTCATTAGCTTTTTATTTTTAACCCCAATTTACCAATCTTCAACTCAATTATTAGTTAACCAAAAAGAAACAAAAGATTCTTCGATTTACCAGAATAACCAAGTACAAACAAATGTTCAATTGATCAATACATACAATGTCGTTATTAAGAGTCCAGCTATTTTAGATGAAGTTATTAAACAGTTAAATTTAGATTATACAGTTGCAGAACTGACTAAAAATGTCACAGTTGCAAGCGAAGCAAATTCACAAGTATTTACGGTTTCTGTACAAGATTCTGACCCAAAGCAAGCACAAGCGATTGTAAATACGATTGCAAATGTATTTCAATCAAAAATTAAAACAATAATGAGTGTAGATAATGTAACTGTATTAGCAAAAGCAGATTTAAGTGAAAATCCGATTAAACCAAATAATAAATTAAATGTTGTGATTGGATTTGCTATTGGATTAATGGTTTCAGTTGGTATTGCATTCTTACTTGAGTATTTAGATAACACAGTTAAAACTGAAAAACAGCTTGAAGAATTATTGGAGTTACCGATTCTAGGTGTCATCTCTGAAGTAACAAAGGGAAAAATTACTCCGAAAATAAATTTAAAATTGGGAAAGGGTGCGTAAAATGGTTAAAAAAACAACTAAAGAAAAATTAAAAAGATTTCTTATTACATTAACAAACCCTAAATCACCATTTGCAGAGCAATATCGAACAGTTCGCACGAACATTCAATTTTCTTCGATCGATCGAAAAATAAAGTCAATTTTAGTGACGTCTTCTGAACCTTCAGAAGGTAAAACAACGACAATTGCGAATCTTGCTATTACTTATGCTCAGCAAGAAAAGAAAGTCCTTTTGGTAGATGCCGACTTACGTAAACCGCAATTACATTCTGATTTTAAGTTAGAGAATTTTAAAGGTTTAACAACTGCTATTGCACAAGAAAAGTCCTTAAAGGACGTCATACAAAAAACTGAGATTAGCAATCTATCAATTCTAACTTCGGGTCCTATTCCACCAAATCCATCTGAACTATTATCTTCAGAGAAAATGAAGAAATTGATTGCACAAATGCATGAACAATATGATGTGATTCTTTTTGATGCTCCTCCATTGTTAGCAGTTACTGATGCTCAAATCATTTCACAAGTATGTGATGGTACGATTTTAGTTGTCCGCAGAGGATACACGGCAAAAGAAAAAATTAAAAAAGCAAAAGAGTTGTTAACACTAGTAAACGCAAATATCCTAGGTGTTGTATTAAATCGAGCGGAACAGAGTAAAGACGGTTATTACGATTATTATGGTAGCGAAAAATGATTGATCTTCACTGTCATATTTTACCTGGCCTAGATGACGGTCCAATTACAATGGAAGATAGTATTAATATGGCTCGAGCAGCTGTGGACAATGGGATTCATACAATTGTTGCATCACCTCATCATCAGAACGGACGTTACAATACAGACAGAAAAGAGATATTAGAAAAAGTAAAAGAGTTAAATAGTGTATTAAAAGAAAAAGATATACCTTTAACCATTTTACCAGGGCAAGAGATAAGACTTTATGGAGAATTGATTCAAGACTTTGAACATAATCGAATTGTTTCAATCAATGATGGAAGGCGCTATTTACTATGCGAACTTCCGTCATCCCATATACCACATTTTACAAATAGGTTGTTTTTTGAGATGCAAGCAAATCGAATTATACCGATTCTTGTACATCCTGAACGGAACAAAGTTCTTTTAAACGAACCAAACATTCTATTTGAAATTGTCCAAAAAGGGATCTTAACACAACTAACTGCTTCATCAATAATAGGTAAATTCGGAAAAAAAATTCAAAATTTTGCTTTTAGATGTATTGAGGCAAATTGGGTACATATTATTGCATCAGATGCACATAATACGAATAATCGGAATTTTGAGTTAATTGAAGCGTATGAAATCATTCGAGAAAAATTTGGGATAGAAACTGAGTTCCAAATGAGAGAAAATACTCAATCAATTTTGAATGGTGACGTTCTTTATCCAGAAGAACCACTTAAGTTAAAACAAAATATTTTTAGTCGTTTACTAGGAATCTAATAAATGATAGGTGATATCTCCTTACCATTATCAATGGAGGTACTCGGCTATATTGTGGTAGATGATTAAATTGATTAGTTTTCCGTTTATCTTAGTACACAAATAGACCCCATGAAATAACTCAAACTAAAGGGCTATGTGTATTCGAGAAAAGGAATGACAAATTTGAAATGATCTGCTTAGACGCTTGTCGTCAGAGGTATAGTGTGAGGAGGGGTTAGATGCCCTAAATTATATTTAAATTAAAAGAATATAGAGTTTCTTCTTGTGTATTTATTCACATGAATATAGAAGTGGAAACTTTATTAATTTGGGGAAAGAAAGCAATGGAGGGACTTAGAAAATGAAGAAAGTAAGAAAAGCAATAATACCAGCAGCGGGTTTAGGGACACGCTTTTTACCTGCAACAAAAGCAATGCCGAAAGAAATGCTTCCAATCGTAGACAAACCAACAATTCAATACATTGTTGAAGAAGCAATTGAATCAGGAATTGAAGATATCATCATCGTAACAGGTAAAGGAAAACGCGCAATTGAAGATCATTTTGATTATTCATTTGAGCTAGAACAAAATTTATTAGAAAAAGAAAAATATTCGTTACTAGAACAGGTTAAAGCTCCATCTAATATCGATATTCATTACATTCGTCAAAAAGAGCCAAAAGGATTAGGTCATGCTGTTTGGTGTGCACGTAATTTTATCGGTAACGAACCATTTGCGGTTTTACTTGGAGATGACATTGTTGAAGCTGAGACACCAGGATTAAAGCAGTTAATTGACCAATATAACAATACTTATTCATCTGTTATTGGTGTACAAACTGTTCCAAATGAAGAAACACATCGTTATGGAATTGTAGAACCAATTATGCAAGAAGGTAGAAGATATGAAGTACAAAACTTTGTTGAAAAACCAGCACCTGGTACAGCACCTTCTAATTTAGCGATTATGGGCCGTTATGTATTTACACCTGAAATTTTTATGTATTTAGAAGAGCAATCAATTGGTGCAGGTGGAGAAATTCAATTAACAGATGCAATTCAAAAATTAAATTCAATTCAGCGTGTGTTTGCATATGACTTTGAAGGAAAGCGTCACGACGTTGGTGAGAAGTTAGGATTTATTAAAACGACAATTGATTTTGCTTTAAAGCATGATGACTTAAGAGATGATTTATTGAAGTATTTACATGACATGTTAACAGTAAATATTAAATAAGGATGGATGATTAGATTGAAAGCAATGAGATTTGAACAATCAGAATATGCTTCGCGCCCACTCTTATCAAAGGAAACTGTTGAAAAAAGATGGGGTTATTTATTAACTAAGCGCCTAATAGATTTGTTTGGTGCTTTTTTAGGACTTCTAGTATTATTACCAGTTTTTATTGTTATTGCTATTTTTATAAAATTAGAGGATCCTAAAGGCCCAGTTTTCTTTTATCAAACAAGAGTCGGTAAAAATGGAAAAGAATTTAAAATGTACAAGTTCCGTTCAATGGTAACTGATGCAGAGGAACGATTAAAGGAACTTATACAATATAATGAAGTTTCAGGTGCAATGTTTAAAATGAAGGATGATCCAAGGATCACGTGGATTGGTAAATTTATTCGAAAAACTTCGATTGATGAGTTACCACAGTTTTTTAATGTTTTATTAGGAGACATGTCTCTTGTTGGACCAAGACCACCACTTCCTAGAGAAGTAGAGGAATACACAGAATATGATAAACAGAGATTACTAGTTACACCTGGTTGTACAGGCCTTTGGCAGGTAAGTGCTCGAAATAGTGTTGGCTTTGATGAAATGGTCCAATTGGATCTAACATATATAAGTAATCGGTCAATTATTTATGATATTCAGCTCATCTTTAAAACAGTTGGGGTGTTATTAGGTTCTAAGAACGCATTTTAATAGATTGTTATTTAAAGTGATAGTTATATTATTTAAAGTATTTAGTAGATTAAAATTTAGTTTTTAATATGCTAACTAGTTTATCCTACAAATTAATGAAAGAGTGAGTTCATTGAAGTTATGTTTCGCAGCATCATCTGGTGGACATCTAGAGCAACTATGGATGCTTTATCCTATGATGAAAAAACACGATAGTTTTATTTTGACAGAAAAAACAACCTATGGATTTAATTCAAAAGATATCAAGTATTATGATGTTATTCAGATAAATAGAAGAGAATTCACATTTGTTTATAAGTTTTTTGTCTTATTTATTCAGTCCTTAATTATTTTCTTTAAAGAAAAACCAGATGTTGTTATCTCTACTGGAGCATTATCTACAATACCAATGTGCTTATTAGCTAAGTTTACTAAGAGAAAGCTCATATTTATTGAATCTTTTTCAAAGATAAACTCACCTACTATTACAGGGAAATTGATGTATAGATATGCTGATTTATTCTTAGTGCAATGGGAAGAAATGAAAAAGATTTACCCAAATGCAACATATGGAGGGGGATTATATTGATATTTGTTACGGTAGGTTCCCAAAAATTTCAATTTAACAGGTTGTTACAAGAAATTGATCGTTTGATTGAGAATAAGAAAATAACTTCTAATCAAGTATTTGCCCAGACTGGTTATTCAACTTATGAGCCTCAATTCTATTCATATAAAAAATTCTTAGATAAAGAAGAATTTTTAGATGCTATAGAGCAGAGTGAAATAATTGTTACACATGGTGGAACAGGTTCCATTATTAATGGCGTAAAAAAAGAAAAGAAAGTTATAGGTGTTCCTCGAACAGTGCAATATGGTGAGCATGTAGATAACCATCAATTTGAGATAATAGAACAGTTTACAAATTCAGATATGATTTATGGGATTTTTGATTTAAGGGAATTAGAAGTTGCTATTAAGAAAGTAAGGGATATGAAATTTAGAAAATATGAGTCCAATACCAATAATATTATTAACATATTAGAAGGATATTTATCGAGTATCAATTAATTTTTGTAAACAGTAAATTAAATCCTGTATGAATTCATTAGTTTAAAATAGCTACGAGTTTAAAAAACATATAAAAAAATTTTATATATGAAATTATAAACAAGGGAGTGATTGTAATTTTAATACTCTCAAATGAACAAAAAATTGAGTTATTAATTAAAATTTTTTATTGTTTGCTAATTTTGATGCCCTTTATTGATTTTGTAAATGGTTTATTAATTAATGTTGGAGGTCCTCAGATAATAGGTATGTTCTATCGGGGTTTCTTTATAATTTTTATATTAGTAAGCCTATCTATTTTTTATAGATACAATGATCTAGGATTATTAAAAATTTATATTGTTAGTTTCCTATTATTTTTTGTTTTATTTATTCAAACTTTTTTTCTACACGGTAATCCTTATTTTTTTACAAATGATATATCAGTTGTACTTAAGCTATTGTTATCATTGTATATTATCGAATTTAGTAAAAAGTTTATTAAAGGAAAATCTAATAAGAATTACTTTGATAAAACGTTATTTATATATTCTATTACTTTTCCAGTTCTATTATTAATACCATATTTTTTGGGTGTTGGAACAAGTACATATAATAATGGTGGTGGATATAAAGGTTTTTTTTCTGCTACCAATGATATTACAATTGTTTTTTTATTGCTCAATATTTTTATGGGGTATACTTTTTTTCAATCAATTACAAATAGAAAAAAGTATATATTAAATGGACTTGTTTATTTTGCTAATTTTTCGTCCTTGATCTTAATAGGTACAAAAACTGGTATTTTATTTGGCCTAATATGGTTCCTATTCCTATATATAAAGACTGTTTTTTTTAATAAGCAAGCCTCTGTTGTACGTAGGATAAAGGTTTTAGTTATTACATTTTTGATTCTATTTTTATCAATATTTATATTTAAGAATATTTTTATAGAACCGTTGTTAAACACTTATGAAAGATTTTTATATTTTTATAATTTATATTCAGGCAATCTAATTCAATTTATCTCAAGTTCTAGGAGTATCTTCTTAGAAGAGGCATACAGGAAATTAAATGAGGAGCCTATGAAAATAATTAGATTTGTATTTGGGAATGGTTTTAAGTATCGGATTCAAAACTGGGGATATGGAGATCTAGTGGAAATGGACATGTTTGATACTTTCTTTTCACTCGGAATTATTGGGGTAGGTATTGTACTTCTTAGTTATTTGCAATATTTTTTACTATCTATAAAAAGAACTTTCAGTATTTATTCAGTAAGTTTTTGGGTATTAATTTTATATTCATTTTTTGCTGGCCATGTCTTATATTCTGCATTATCTTCAACCTTATTAGGGATTGTATGTGCTCAATTAATATGTAAGAAAGATCAAGAACGAGGTTAAAACTATGTTAAATGAAAAAATGATTTCTGTTATTTTACCTGTGTATAATGTTGATAAATATTTAGAAGACTGTTTAAATTCATTGTTAAATCAATCTTATTTAGATTTTGAAATTATAGCAATTAACGATGGAAGCACTGACAATAGTCTTTCGATTTTATCTGAATTTAAAAACAAATTCAAACACTTTAAAGTAATTAGTCAAGTGAATAAAGGGCTTTCTGAAGCTAGGAATACAGGTTTAAAGCATGTTAAAGGTAAATATATATATTTTTTGGATTCTGATGATTACCTTCTATCCAATACTTTTGAAAACCTAGTTAAACTGGCAGAAGAAAATAGTCTTGATTTAGTTAAATTTGATGCTAAACCTTTTTGTGAAATCGAAGGGGATTTCAAAATGAGTAACTATGATACTTCAAATTTATTAAAAGAAAATATCATTTATTCAAAAGATGAGTATCTAAGATTAGTTAGAAAAAGATTTATGCCACCGGTATGGTTATACTTTATTAAATCTTCAATTATTTTGAAAAAAAACTTGATTTTTAAAAAAGATTTACTTCATGAAGATGAATTATTTACAGTCCAATTATTACAAGAGTGTAATAGAATAATGTATGATTCAAATAAATATTTTCAAAGAAGATATAGAGCTAATTCTATTATGACTAAAAGCCTTGGAAAAAACACTAAATCTTTTGAATCTATAATTAAGATAATAAACATATTTAATGATTTGCAAAAAATAGAAAAAGATAAAAGTGAATTTTGGAGATTTTTGCAAAAAAGAAAAAACATTCTATATACCTCATTATTTTTTTATGAATTTAATATGAAAAGTGAACGAATAAAATTGTTAACTAAGAAATTAAATTCAAATGTGGATTTGAAAACTTTCATAAGAGAGGTTATGAAAAGAGTAACTGTTTAGAAGGGAAATCATTTATTATGTCTACTACAAGCAAGAACAAAAATATTTTAAGTTATTCTGAATATATTAAATTCAATACTAAATTCTATTTGAAAAACTATTTATTAAATACATCAAGTGGGGTGAAAACCCAGTATGGAAAATATAAAGGTAAAAAGAAATTCTTTGTTATGCAAACACCTACCCATGGTAATTTAGGAGATCAGGCTATAGCTTACGCTCAAAAGAAATTCATTGAGGATAATTTTAAAGGGTATGAATATATAGAGGTTCCATTTGATGATGTTATTAAAGATACTAAAGAAATTAAAAAAGTACTTGAACAAGATGATATCATTGGAATTCATGGTGGAGGGAATATGGGGGATATGTATCTCTCAGAAGAGTATTTAAGAAGATATATTATTAAAACATTTAAAGGTACAAATATAATTTCTTTTCCTCAAACTATTAGCTTTAGTAATTCATGGATTGGTAAGAGAGAGTTAAAAAAGTCCATAAGCATTTATAATAAAAATCCAATGCTACTCATTGTAGCGAGGGAAACACAATCTTATAAAGTTATGAAGGAATATTTTGGAGAAGATAAAGTAGTATTAACACCTGATATAGTATTATCTTTAAACGAATCTTCCAATCTGAAAAGAGAAGGTATATTAACTTGTTTTAGAAATGATAAGGAAAAAGTTATCAATCACTCACATAAGGAAAAGTTATTGAAAGGTTTAAATAAACATTTTGGAAAAGTAACTGTAAGTGATACAACTGTTCCCCAAAAAATCTACCCTAACCAGAGGAAGGAGGAACTGAGACAAATATGGGATAGATTTAGATCTTCTGAACTTGTTATTACTGATAGGTTACATGGTATGATTTTTGCTGTGATAACCAACACACCGTGCATAGTATTTAAAAATTCTAATCATAAGATTGAATGTACATTTTTAGATTGGTTACAAAATAAAGACAACGTCCTATTTCTAAAAGTCAACGAATTTGAAGATGAGAATGAAATTATTAAAAGGGCGGAGTTGTTAATTCTCAAAAATAATAGTCAACCTACTAAAGAAAATACATTTAAAGATAAATATCAATTAATAAATGGTTACATTCAGGGGAAAGTAACTGGTGTAAAGAATGAGCGCTTATAACAAACTACTAAAAAATTCCGCAGTTTTTGCTATTGGGAATTTAGGAACTAAATTAATATCATTTATTTTAGTTCCTATATATACTTACTCATTGACAAAGGAACAATATGGCTCAACTGATTTAATAACTACTACTATTAGTTTATTGTTGCCACTATTATCTCTTAGTATATACGATGCTATGCTAAGGTTTTCAATGGATAAAAACTATAATAAAACTGATGTTTTTTCTAATGGAATAATAGTAATATTTTTTAGTTTTATTTTTTTTGTCCTCTTTTATCCTGTGATCATTAATTTAGAACCTTTTAAACATTTTATTATATATTTCTATGTTCTGTTATTTTGTCAATTATTAAATACAATATTGCTACAGTTTGTAAGGGGTATTGGGAAAGTAAAACTTTTTGCATTTACAGGAATTATTAGTGCATTGATATTATTAATTACAGCGTCAGTATTACTATTGATTTTTAATATAGGTATTGATGGTTATTTTGTCTCTTTAATTGCTTCAAATTTTGTAAGCTGTATTATCTTATTTGTGTTTGGAGATATTAAAAAATTTATTACTTTTAGAAACTTAAAACCAGAAATAACAAAAGAAATGTTATTGTACAGTGTGCCATTAATACCTAATGCTATGATGTGGTGGGTTATGAATGCATCTGACCGTTATATGATAACTTATTTTGTAGGGATAAGTGCAAATGGTTTATACGCAGTTGCCAATAAAATTCCAAGTTTGCTAAATATAATAAACTCGATTTTTTTTCAAGCTTGGCAATTATCAGCAATAGAAGAGGCAGACTCAAATAATAAGTCTATATTTTATAGCAAAGTATTCAATATAATTTCATCTTTAATGTTTATATCTACATCAATTTTATTAGTTTTATTAAAATTTATAATGAGGTTTTTTGTAGCAGAACAATTTTATGATGCATGGAAGTATTCTCCTTTTTTATTTCTCGGAGTAGTTTTTTCATGTTTTTCAGCTTTTTTAGGAACAAATTATATTGCGGCCAAAGACACAAAGGGTGTTTTTAAAACATCAATTGTTGGGGCTTTTATTAATATTATTTTAAATTTAGTGTTAATTCCCATAATAGGAGTAAATGGAGCTTCTATCGCTACAATGGTAAGTTTCGCTTTGATATGGTATTTAAGAATAATTGATACGAAAAAATTTGTTCATATAAAAGTAAACTATATTAACTTTTCTTTCAATCTGATATTTATTTTTTTACAAATTGGTATACTCCATTTTAATATAAAATATGAATTTATTTTCCAAATACTACTATTGATAATTATTTTATTAATAAATAAAGAAACAATTGTAAATATGACAGAGAATATAAAAAAAAAATTTTTGTAAGGTAAATAACGATACTTGTACCTGAAAAATAATATATGTATATTAAAGTATCAACTAAATAGTTCGTCTTTGCGGCATGCTTCTAATGCTTCAATTAGACATGCCGTACTCTTTTTTTGTCGCCAAATTTTTAAAAAAATATATTGGTCATACCTTGGATTAATTAACAAGATTAATAGTTTCGTTTCTTGAATCTTTTGACCGAAAATTATTTTGATCATAATGTACTAAATCGAGGTAATCATTTTTTTGGACAGATAAAATAGCAATACAATAAATTTCGTTATAAAAGGTAGAGGGCATGCTACTATATACTTTTCCAGTTGGTCCGCCAACTCAAAGCGCCTTGCCATAGATTTGAAACTAAAATAGGAATTTAAGTTTAGGGATAAAAACATATAGGTAAGGTGAGGTTAAATGAAAGTACTATTAATATCAAATATGTATCCGAATGAGGAATTTCCTTCGTACGGTATTTTTGTTAAGAAGAGTTCAGATATCTTAGAGGAATATAATATTGATGTAAGTAAAATTGTATTAACTAAAAGTAAAGGTTCTCTAAAAAAAATTATTAAATATATACTATTTTATTTGCATATTATATTTTCTCTCTTAATAAAGAGTTATGACATTGTATATGTACATTATGCTTCGCACACTGCTTTTCCGATTTTATTTTGTAAATTCTTTAAAAAAAACTTAAGAGTATTTACAAACGTTCATGGTAGTGACGTTGTACCACAAACTAAACTTCAATCTTATTTACAGCCGCTAGTAAAGCATATTTTAAAAAAATCGGATAAAGTAATAGTTCCTTCCCCCTTTTTTAAGGATCTAGTTAATAAGAAGTACAGCCTTAAAAATGAGATTGTCATATTTCCATCAGGTGGAATTGATTCTTCAATATTTTTCCCATCGGAGAGTAACTTTAATAAATTTAATTTAAATCCTAAATTTCATTATCTTGGTTATGTAGGACGTATTGAATATGGAAAGGGTTGGGATGATTTAATAGAAGCATATTCATTAATAGTTAAAAAGAAAGAATTTGTTAATGTTAAATTGTTAATAGTAGGTAATGGAAAAGAGTGCTTGCATCTAAAAAATAAAATAAAAGATAAAAATTTAGCTGAATATGTACATCTTTTTGATAGCCTTTCCCACCTAGAACTATGCAAGATTTATAATTTGATGTCAGTTTTCATATTTCCTACAAAGTTGCAAGAAAGCCTTGGATTAGTTGGATTAGAAGCAATGAGCTGTGGAATTCCTGTAATTGGCAGTAACATTGGGGGGATAAAATCATATTTAAAAGATATGGAAAATGGTATTCTTACTAAGCCTGGTGACATTAATAGTTTAAGTAGTAATATTATTAGATATTTTAGGCTTAGTAACAATGAAAAAGTATATATGAAAGAAAAGGCAATTGAAACAGCAGCAAATTATGAAAAACAAAAGGTGAAAATGGACCTAATTAAAGCGTTTATTTAATTCCAGTGTCCTTCTCTTAGGGGACTTTCCGATAATATACCGAATTTAGACTTTTTTAACATTATAAAAGTGAAAATGAAAAGTAATGGAGATGTATGAATCAATGAAAATTACTGTTGCAGGAACAGGTTATGTTGGATTATCAAATGCAGTACTACTAGCACAACATAATGAAGTAATAGCACTTGATATTATTCAAGAAAAAGTAGATATGATTAATAATAGAATATCTCCTATTATTGATAATGAAATTGAATCATTCTTGGCAACTAAAGAATTAAAATTAACTGCAACTACGGATAGTTATTCAGCTTTCAAAGATGCTGAATATGTAGTTATTGCTACACCAACAAATTATGACCCAGAAAAGAACTATTTTAATACTAGATCTGTTGAAGCTGTTATTGCTAATGTACTATCTATTAATCCAGAAGCCATAATGGTGATTAAATCAACTGTTCCAGTAGGTTATACAGAGTTAGTAAAGGAGAAATTTGATACAAATAATATTATTTTCTCCCCAGAGTTTTTAAGAGAAGGAAAAGCACTTTTTGATAACTTGAATCCTTCAAGAATTGTCGTTGGGGAACAATCCGAAAGAGCGGTAGTATTTTCTGATTTATTAGTTGAAGGTGCTTTAAAAGAGAATATAGATGTTTTATTTACTAACTCAACAGAAGCTGAAGCTATTAAATTATTTGCTAACACTTATCTTGCTATGAGAGTGGCTTTTTTTAATGAGCTAGATTCATATGCTGAAGTAAGAGGTCTAGACTCGAAGCAAATTATTGATGGAGTTAGTCTTGATCCAAGAATAGGGAATCACTATAATAATCCTTCCTTTGGTTATGGTGGCTACTGCTTACCTAAAGATACAAAACAGTTATTAGCTAATTATTCAGATGTTCCAAATAATATTATGACTGCAATTGTTGATGCAAATAGAACGAGAAAAGACCATATTGCAGATATGATAATTAATAACAATCCAAAGATTGTAGGTATCTATAGACTTACCATGAAAACGGACTCAGATAATTTTAGACAGTCGGCCATCCAGGGTATTATGAAACGTATTAAGGCTAAGGGCATTGAAGTAATTGTATACGAGCCAGCTTTAAGTGAAGAGAAATTCTATAATTCAAAAGTGATTAATGAGTTAGATGAGTTTAAAAGAATATCTGATGTAATCGTGGCGAATAGATTATCAGATGATTTAAGAGATGTTGAGCGAAAAGTATATACGAGAGATTTATTCAGTAGGGATTGAACTCTAACCTACTAAACTAAAAAAGTTACAATGGTTTACTGATTACATTGTTACTTTTTGTTATTTTTGCAAATGCAAGATTGTATATTTTTCTATAAATAGGGGTAATTAAATATGACTTACAAAGATTCTTTTATGAGATGGTACAACCATCCTACACTAGATACTGAAATAAAAGCTCAATTAGAACAAATGAAATCAAATGAACAACTAATAGAAGACAGCTTCTACAAAAACCTAGAATTCGGCACAGGCGGTATGCGAGGAGAACTCGGTGCTGGAACAAACAGACTTAACATTTACACAGTAAGAAAAGCATCAGAAGGACTAGCACGCTTCATCCAGAACCAAGGCGAAGAAGCAAAAAATCAAGGTGTAGTAATTGCCTATGATTCTCGTCACAAATCACCTGAATTCGCAATGGAAGCCGCAACAACTCTTGGTGCACATGGAATAAAGACGTATGTATTCGAAAGCTTACGCCCAACACCAGTATTATCATTCGCTGTTCGTTATTTAGGTGCATTTAGTGGAATCGTACTAACAGCAAGTCATAATCCACCGGAATACAACGGATACAAAGTATACGGTCCTGATGGTGGACAATTACCTCCCGCAGAAGCAGATGCATTAACTAGATTCGTAGACCAAGTTGAAGATGAATTATCAGTAGAAGTAGCCTCAAAAGAAGATCTACTATCTAATGGGTTACTAGAAATGATTGGTGAAAAAGTAGACTCAGCATATTTGGAAGAGTTGAAAAACATAGTTGTAAATCCAGATATCGTTGAAAAGCATGCGAAGAATTTAAATATTGTTTTCTCACCTTTACACGGAACATCTAATATTCCTGTCCGTAACGGGTTAAGTATGCTAGGTTATAGGAATGTAACTGTAGTCAAAGAGCAGGAGCTTCCAGATCCAAACTTTACGACTGTAAAATCTCCAAACCCAGAAGAGCACGCAGCATTCGAACTAAGTATTCAGTACGGTGAACAAGTAAATGCAGACGTATTAATTACAACTGATCCAGATGCAGACCGTTTAGGTGTTGCCGTGCGTAACTCTGAAGGTGAGTTTACGATTTTAACAGGTAACCAAACGGGTGCGTTAATGCTTGAGTATTTATTATCACAAAAGAAATCACTTGGTACTTTACCTGAGAATGGTGTAGTTTTAAAAACAATCGTTACTTCTGAAATTGGACGAGTAATTGCACAAAACTATGGTATTGATACGATTGATACACTTACTGGTTTTAAATTTATTGGTGAGAAAATTAAAGAATATGAACAAACAGGTGAATACAAGTTCCAATTTGGCTATGAAGAAAGCTATGGCTATTTAATTCGTGACTTTGTAAGAGATAAAGATGCAGTTCAATCAGTTATTTTAGCTTGTGAAGTAGCTGCATACTATAAGTCTCAAGGTAAAACATTATATGATGGTTTACTTGAAATCTTTGAAAAATATGGTTTCTTTAAAGAAGACTTAGTTTCTATGACATTAAAAGGAAAAGACGGAGCAGAGCAAATTCAACAAATGATGAATGAGTTCCGTATGAATCCACCAAAAGAGTTTGCTAGTCTTGAAGTAGCAGTAATTGAGGACTATAAGGAAAGTACTAAAACAAATCTTGAAGATGGAACGACAGTTGAAATCAATCTTCCTAAATCGAATGTACTAAAATACATTCTATCTGATGAATCATGGTGCGCTTTACGACCATCAGGTACTGAGCCGAAAATTAAATTCTATTTCGGAGTAAAAGGAAATTCTTTAACAAATAGCGTAAAAAAATTAGAGGCAATTAAAAAAGATTTATTAAGTCGTTTTGAAAAGTAAGAAGATTGGTGCACAGGAGAATCTAAATTGAAGATCCTGTGCTTTTTTATTTTGTGAAATGTAGAGGCTAGGCTTACTATATATAATAGAAGAAACTAAAAAGGAGAGATTTTCATGATTCTAGTCGTTGGTGGAGCTGGATACATAGGCAGTCACACAGTTAAAGAACTAGTCGATCAAAACTATGAAGTAGTAGTATTAGATAATCTAACAACTGGTCACCGTGACGCAGTAGATGAGCGAGCGATCTTTGTTGAAGGTGATTTAGGGGATGCAACTATTTTAGAAACTGTTTTCTCAACTTATAATATTGATGCTGTAATGCACTTTGCTGCTTATAGCCTAGTTGGTGAATCGGTTACTAATCCATTAAAATATTATCAAAACAATGTTGGTGCGACATTAACATTACTAGATAATATGATAAAGTATGACGTGAAAAAATTTATCTTTTCTTCTACTGCAGCAACATATGGTATTCCCGAAGTTGATAACATTACAGAGGAAACAGTAACGAATCCAATCAATCCATATGGTCAATCCAAATTAATGATTGAAAAAATACTGGCTGATTTCCATAAAGCATATGATTTAGGCTATGTTGTACTACGATACTTTAATGCAGCGGGAGCACATGCTACAGGATTAATTGGAGAGGATCATACTCCTGAAACTCATTTAATTCCACTTGTACTTCAGCATTTACTTGGTCAACGTGAGTCAATCAGTGTATTTGGAAGTGATTACCCAACTCCAGATGGTACATGCATTCGTGATTATATCCATATTACTGACTTGGCTTCTGCACATATTTTAGCTCTATCAAGTTTACTAGAAAATGGTGACCTTAATAAGACCTACAATTTAGGTAATGGAAAAGGATTTTCTGTAAATGAGATTATTGAAACATGTGAACGAATTACAGAAAGAAATGCAAATGTCATTTTTACTGACCGTCGTGAAGGTGACCCAGCTCAACTAATTGCTTCATCACAAAAGATCTATGAGGAATTAGGCTGGGAGACGCAATATTCTTTAGAGCAAATAATCGAAACAGCCTGGAATTGGCATCAAAAGAATCCAAATGGTTATAAGAAATAAATTATTATAAACTGAAGTTAATATGACCTTCTTTCGGAGGTTGTGTTTTTTTATTTTTCCAAAAATTAACAATAAATATTATACAAATACCTATCTAATCAAGTAAGATAGAATGGTAAACAATTCCGACTATTTTTCATCGGAAAATAAGTTCCTAATCAAAGGAGAAAAATCTTGTCCAGATCAGAAAAACGCTCATCTAAAAAAATGTCCACAGCAAAAAAAGTACTAATAATCGTACTAAGTGTACTAGTTGTCATCGGTTTAGGAATAGGCGGATATGCATATTCAATTTACCACAATGTAAATAAAACAACAGACGCAATTTATAAAGACATAAAGAAAACAGACAAACGAAAAGAAGAAGTAAATGTTGAAAAGAAAGAACCTTTCTCTATTTTACTATTAGGGGTTGATCATCGCCCTGGTGATAAAGGTCGTTCGGATTCAATGATTGTGATGACAGTAAATCCGAATACAAATACAACAAAAATGGTAAGTATTCCTCGTGATACAAGAACAGAAATTGTCGGAAAAGGTAAAGAAGATAAAATTAACCATGCTTATGCGTTTGGTGGAATTCAAATGTCAGTTGATACAGTTGAAAACTTCTTGAACATTCCAATCGATTATTATCTTGAAGTTAATATGGAAGGCTTTAAGGATATCGTTGAAGCAGTAGGTGGAGTTGATGTAAATAATGACTTAGACTTTACTTATGGCGGCGTGCATTTTACGAAAGGACCAATTCATTTAAATGGTGATGATGCCTTAAAGTTCTCTCGTATGCGTAAGTTAGACCCTCGTGGTGACTTTGGTCGTGAACTTCGACAAAGAGAAATTCTTGAAGCGGTTATTAAACAGGGAGCTTCAATTTCTTCTTTAACAAACTATCAATCTATTTTACAAGCGATTCAAAAGAATGTTATGACGAATATTACTATGGGTGATATGGTTTCGATTCAAAAGGATTACCGTCAGGCTGCGCAAAATATTAGTAAGACTCAGGTTAAAGGTGAAGGTAAGATGATTGATAAAATTTATTATTTTATTGTATCCAAACAAGAAAAAGATAATATATCTAATGATCTTCGTCAGCACTTAGAATTACCTTCAGAAACAAAATAACATTTAAATCTCAAGAACCACCGTTAAAAATTATCTTTTTAACGGTGGTTCTTTTTTTATGTCTTTTTTACCTTGAGGAACCTACTTACCCTCCACGAAGATTTCAACTGAATTCACCATTTCATCACAATTCCCTAAGAATTTAACCTACACAACCCCTTAACCACCATCATAATAATATATATATTCCTAAATGTTTAGGAGGTCTTTGCGATTAAAGGGATTATACTTGCAGGTGGTAGTGGTACTCGACTTTATCCATTAACGATGGTGACTAGTAAGCAGCTATTGCCTGTATATGATAAACCAATGATTTATTATCCGTTATCTACTTTAATGTTGGCGGGTATTAGAGAGATTTTAATTATATCGACTCCAGAGGACTTGCCTCGTTTTGAAGCTTTATTAGGTGATGGTTCTCAATTTGGGGTTTCGTTGAAATATAAAGTACAACCTAGTCCAGATGGGTTGGCTCAAGCGTTTATTATTGGTGAAGAGTTTATAGGAAATGACTCTGTTGCGATGATATTAGGTGACAATATTTATTATGGCAGCGGGTTACGCAGTATTTTGAAGAAAGCGGCGATGAAAGAAAAAGGAGCAACAGTATTCGGTTATCATGTACAGGATCCTGAGCGATTTGGTGTCGTAGAATTTGATGAGTCTGGGAAAGTTTTGAGCATTGAAGAAAAGCCAGTGACCCCGAAATCAAATTATGCAGTAACTGGATTGTATTTTTATGATAATCGTGTCATTGAAATTGCTAAAAACGTAAAACCATCCACTCGTGGAGAGTTAGAGATTACCTCTATTAATGAAGCTTATTTAAATTTAGGTGAACTAGAAGTTGAGTTACTAGGTCGGGGTTATACGTGGTTAGATACTGGAACGCATGAAAGCTTAGTATCAGCAACAAATTTTGTCAAAACAATTGAAGAGCATCAAGGGATTAAAATATCTGCTCCTGAAGAAGTCGCTTATATTAATGGTTGGATCGATAAAGAACAATTATTACGTTTAAGCGAATCACTTAGTAAAACAAGTTATGGTAACTATTTACGAAAAGTTGCAAATGGAGAGATTAAATATTAGCTTAAGGGGTCATTATTAATGAAAATTACAGAAACTTTTATAAAAGGAATTGTAGTTATTGAACCAACTGTTTTTGGTGATCACCGTGGTTGGTTTATGGAAACATATAATGATTCTAAAATGAAGGATTTTGGAATGGATTTAAATTTTGTTCAAGATAATCAATCATTTTCTGCATTGAAGGGAACGTTGAGAGGGTTACATTATCAGTTGTCTCCAAAAGCACAAACGAAATTAGTTCGTTGTACAAGGGGTTCAATTTTTGATGTGGCTGTCGATATTCGGAAAGGGAGTCCGACATACGGAAAGTGGTTCGGTATCGAGTTAAGTGAAGAAAATAAAAAACAATTATTCATACCAAAAGGATTTGCTCACGGTTTTATGACTTTAACAGATGATGTGGAAGTCCAATATAAAGTAGATGAGTTATATTCAGCTGAATGTGATCGTGGCATTGTATGGAACGATCCGGTTATTCAGGTGCAATGGCCAATCAATATTTCTCCATTATTATCTGCAAAGGACAAAATCGCACCATTATTAAAGGATGCTGAAAATAATTTTTTCTATAAGGAGTAATATATATGAAGGTTTTAGTAACTGGTTACGGTGGGCAATTAGGCTATGATGTCGTTAAAGAGTGTAAACGACATGGTTTAAATGTTAAGGGCTCTGATCGACAAGAGCTTGATATTACTAATAGGGAATCAGTTTTTTCTTTAGTAGATTCATATAAACCAGATGTTATTATCCACTGCGCTGCCTACACAGCGGTAGACAAGGCTGAAGATGATAAAGAGAATTGCTGGAATGTGAATGTAGAAGGAACGAGATATTTAGTTGAAGCTGCGAAAAAGCATCATTCAAAGTTCATTTATATTAGTACGGACTATGTATTTAATGGGAAAGGTGAAAGTCCTTTTAATGAGGATGACCAACCGGACCCAGTCAGTTATTATGGATTAACAAAGTATGAAGGCGAAAAAGTTGTTCAATCATTAATCGAAAACTATTTTATCATTCGTATTTCGTGGGTATTTGGTTTTAATGGGAATAATTTTATTAAAACAATGTTAAGATTATCAGAAACAAGAGATGAATTAAATATAGTCGGTGATCAAATCGGTTCTCCAACCTATACAGTTGATTTGGCTACATTAATAGTAGAACTAGTTAAATCTGATAAATATGGAATCTATCACGCAACAAATGAAGGCTTTATTAGTTGGGCTGATTTTGCAAAAGAAATATTCAAACAAACCGATAGTAAAACTTTAGTAAAAACGATTGCATCCGAAGACTATCCTACTCGAGCAGCTAGACCAAAAAATTCGAGATTATCGAAACTAAAGCTAGTAGAAAATGGCTTTCAATCCTTACCTTCATGGCAAGACGCATTAGCTAGATATTTAGTTCAATTAAATAAAAGAGACGAGGTACAGTAAAACATGAAAGTAGCTGTTACAGGCGGTGCCGGATTTATCGGTGGAAATTTTGTTCAATACATGATAAATAAATACCCATCCTATTCAATATATAATCTGGATGCTTTAACCTATGCAGGTGATTTAACAAAGCATAAAAATATCGAACAAAATGAAAACTATCATTTTATCAAAATTGATATTTCAAACCGTGAAGAAATCATGACATTATTTAAAAAAGAAAAGTTTGACTATGTCATCCACTTCGCAGCAGAAAGTCATGTCGATCGCTCAATTTCAGACCCAGGTATATTTGTGACAACAAATGTATTAGGAACTCAAATTTTACTAGATGCTTCAAAAGCGATAAACGTTAAAAAATTTGTACATGTATCTACAGATGAAGTGTACGGTGATCTTGATTTTGACCCTACAACCTTTTTTACAGAAGATACACCTCTACAACCGAATAGCCCGTACTCTGCAAGTAAAGCATCATCTGATTTATTAGTTCGTGCTTATCACGAAACGTATGGATTTCCTATGAATATCACACGTTGTTCAAATAATTACGGTCCATATCATTTTCCAGAGAAGTTAATTCCATTAACAATTTCACGAGTTTTAAATGACCAAAAAGTACCTGTTTATGGTGCTGGTGAAAATATTCGCGACTGGTTACATGTTTTTGACCATTGCTCAGCTATTGATCTAGTAATGCATAAAGGAGAAAATGGGGAAGTTTACAATGTGGGTGGCCATAACGAACGGACAAATTTAGAAGTCGTTAAGCAAATCATTTCTACTCTTGGAAAATCTGAAGACTTAATCAAATTTGTACAAGATCGCTTAGGTCATGACAAAAGATATGCGATAGACCCAAATAAACTAGAAAGACTAGGCTGGAAACCAACTTATAATTTTGATACCGGTATTGTTCAAACTGTTCAATGGTATGTAGATAATAAGGAATGGTGGGAAATGATTGTTTCTGGTGAGTATAAACAATATTTTGAAAAACAATATGGTAAATAAATAGAATTGATCTTGATGAGGGAATCTCATTTAAATAATAAGAGAATTTTAGACGTTTTCTTTTCAATTGAAACGTCTTTTTTTTATTTCAGATAAATAGTAATTTAGACTTCTTTATAGGTGTTATTTATGAGTAATTTTAACTAGAACTAAAAACCTGGTTAATTCCAACTTTTTTCTAATATATTGGCAAATATTCCTGAATGCGACTCTATTAATCATTTTTTAACTATAATTTTACTTACCATTTATAAGTTGCATTTTTTTATGTTATAATACATTTTATATCAATAAATGACAATTTCATTACAAAATTGTAAGTTTTTTTTATGCGAAATTTACATTTTTTTTATGTTTAAATATATTTCTTTAATGTTATGTTTTTTCAGAAAAATATAATGTTGTAGATTACTAATTATATTATTAAAAACTGATTAGAAAACATTGTCTATTTTAATGAGAAATTAAATTTTAATTCAAGGAGGATAAGGGATGAATCAACCGTTAATCTCGGTAATTTTGCCTATTTATAATGTCGAAAATTATATTCATGAATGCCTAAATTCATTATTAAACCAAACGATTGGTTATGAAAATTTAGAAGTAATTATGGTAAACGATTGCTCTACAGATCGTACCTCTATCATTATTGATGAATATGCCACGAAATATCAAAACTTTATTTCAATTCATCTTTCTGAAAATACTGGATCTCCATCAATTCCTAAAAATAAAGGAACAGAAATAGCAAAAGGAAAATATTTAATTTTCTTAGACCCCGATGACGTATTGCCAAACGATGCTTATGAAACTTTATACAATACTGCTATAGAAACAGATTCATACTTTGTAATGGCAAATATTGAGCGTTTTACAAGTATAAAAAGATGGAAACAGCCACAATTAAATATTCCTCTGCTTCAACGAAAACATCTAGGTATCACAATTGAGGAAAAGCCGGAGTTCCTATCAGTTCTTGGTTATATGGTCAATAAACTAATAAAAACTAGTTATTTTAAAGAGCTTAGCTTATCTTTCGATCCTACTATTAAACTAGGTGAAGATTTTATACTAAGTAATTTGCTTATGCTTCACGCGAAAAAATTTAGTTATATTCCTGATACGGTGTATTACTATAGGATGCGAGAAGATGAGGATGAAAATTCTTTAACTCAATTACCACCTAATCAGGCGATGCGTAATTTCGTTAATGTAGATAACAAATTGTATGACGAGTATGTAAAAAACAATTTAACCGATCTATACAAATATTCAAATTTACAAACAGTTAAATCGATTTTATATCGTTTTAATGAGGAGTTTTTTGAGTATAACTACGATGAGCAATTAGAATTAATTAAATTAGTTCAACCGGCTTTTAATAGATTTGATAACGAATTGATTGATGAAGTGCCAGAACTTGATCAAGGTACAATTCTCTTTTTTAATTATGATAATTTTGACTATCTAATTAAATATTTACAATTAAAATATGATCGTGATTTAGCATATCAAGAATGGCGTTCAAATGAACGATCATATAGAGTACTAAAAAATATATACAAATCAACTAGTTGGAAAATTACTTCACCATTAAGAAGCGGAAAAAAATATTTAACTAATATGGTAGGAGTATTCATTAATGTAATGAAATAATTGGCAGGTCGGTGAGTTAAGGTGAATAAAAAAATTACGTTTATAGTTACAACCTATAATAATGAAGAGTATGTTGAAGAATGTATACTATCAATTATTAATCAAACAAAAAAAATAAATCTTGAAATCATAGTGGTTGACGATTGTTCAAGTGATGAAACATTAAATAAAGTAAAAAGTTTAATGAATCAATACGATCAGATTAGAATGATTGAACAACAAGAACATATTGGTAATCAGGCAACTTTGAAAAATAAAGGGATTGATCTTGCTACTGGTAAGTATGTGGCGTTTTTAGATGGTGATGATACTTTAACAGAAAAAACAATAGAGTTTATGTTCAAAGAAATTGGTAGAAGCAAGTGTAAGGTAGTAGTTGGTAGGCTAATTAAGTTCTCAAGGAGAACAATTGTTCCTTGGGATTATAAACAACCTTTTTTAGAGGATCGATTGGAATTGAAAGATGAAAAGAATCGATTAGACTTCTTATCAATACTCGTTCATAAATTCAGTGGTATGATTGAATTAGACTATTTAAAACAATTAGGTATTCGATTTAATGAAGATTTTCCTATTTACTGTAATGAGCTTTTCAGTAAAGAATTACTTTTAAAAAGTAAAGAAATAATTTATATTCCGAAAGTATTGTATCGTTACCGAATTAGAAATAATGTAAATAATACTTCTTTAACTAATCAACATACTTATATAACCTCAAAGGAATTTGCGAAATTCTCCGGTCATTTATATACGTTCTGTAAAGATCATAATTACATCCGTGAATATAAATCTATTAATTACATTCTTACTAGAAATGCAATTACTAAACTAGATTTTGATTTTAATAAATTACCAATTGAATTAAAAAAAGAAATGATTGCTCTATTTAGAGATATATTTTCTAAAACTAAGCAAATCAATTTTGATGTTTTTAATGAAGAAAATCAAATGTTGATTGAATTAGTTAGTAATAACGACTTAGATGAAGTGGTTTTTTTACTTTCGGCTAGACTTTCAAATCAATATTACTCAGAAAGAGTTAATACATTAAATTCACACCAATTAAAATTAGAAAAAGTTAAGAGTACTTGGTCATGGAAATTAACGAAACCGATTAGAATGGCTTTGAAATTAGTTAAATCTTTTACAAATCGTATTGAATTTATTATGTTATTATTTTGCTATTTTTTAACTAAGCCTTATTATTCTAAAAAAGATATCTGGTTAATTGGAGAGAGAAGTGACCAGGCTGAAGATAATAGTTATCATTTCTTTAAATATTGCCGTACACATCAAAAGCAAATAAACATCTTTTATATTATTGAAAAAGATTGCATTCAATATAAGAATGTTGAGAAGTTCGGAAATATTATTAATCATTCAAGTTTTAAGCATAAATTATTTATGCTCCATGCAACTAAGTTTATTTCAGCTTACCATTTCTTATCGTTCTCTTATCCAAAAAATGGTCAGTCATTTCAAAAAAAATATCAAAAATATATACAGGCAAAAGAAGTATTCTTACAACATGGAGTTTATATTCATGATGTAAGTGATTGGACATTTGTAGAAAAAAATCCATATGACCTATTTATTACTAGTTCACCTTTTGAAAAGGATTATGTAGTTAACGAACTTGGTTATAGTGAAGAAGTAGTACAGGATATAGGACTATGTCGCTTTGATAATTTATATAATAATCAAGTAAAACGAGAAATTTTAGTGATGCCAACTTGGAGAAATTATTTACGATATCAGTCACCAAGACAATTTGTTTATTCTGAGTACTTTAGACGTTACCAAGATCTATTGATGGATAAAAGATTAATAAAGATTCTAGAAGAAAATGATTTGAAATTAAATTTTTATATTCATAGTGAGATGCAAAAGTTTATTCATTTATTTAAATTCGAAAATGAGCGTATTGTTATTCACACAAAACAAAGTTCGAATGTACAACAATTACTGAAATCAAACAGTATGTTAGTAACTGATTACTCGTCAGTTTCAGCAGATATGTTATATATGAATAAACCTGTCTTGCTTTATCAGTTTGATCCTAATGAATTCCATTATAATCCCTCTGATTATATTCGTTATTCAGATATGGGTACAATTGTTAACAATCATGAAAAATTAATTAATTTAATTGAAGAAAATGTTAAAAATGATTTTGAACTATCTACTGCTCAGTTACAAAAAGCGGACTTAATATATAGAAAACGTGACCAGGAAAATAGTAAAAGAACCTTTGAAGCTATTGCTAGACTAGGTTAATAGAGAGTTAATTTAATAAAAATAAGTATGACTGCCATTTGATATTTACAACGGCAGTTATTTTTTTACATTTTTTTAACATGGATACACATTAAGATTCACAAAAAATCGTTAATCTTTAATTAATAAAATTTTCTTTTTTTAATAAACACATCTTTACTGAATAGAGTGTTTATCCTGATCTGGAGGTTTGAAATGAAGAATAGTGAATTATTGAATAGTAGTCATGTTGATTCAACAACTGTAAATTTTAAACCAAGTTTAATAGAGGTTTCGAATGAGGATTTCGATGCGAATCTTGAACGACAAAATGAATTTTTAATGAAACAAAATGAGTTCCTATCTGATAGGGTAATGGAATTGGAAAAAAGAATGGAAGAGCAATTATTTCGTCAGTTGGATTTAATCGTAGAGCACGAGGAGTTTATGATGGGACTCGATGATTATGTTCTTGTAAACGAAGTAAAGCAGTCATTTGGTTCGTATGAATATGAAAAGTTGCAGGAGGAATATCAAAAGCTGCAATTAAATTATGAAACGTTTAGGAACTCAAAGTTTGGCAAATTGGCAAGGAAGTATTGGAAGTTGTTGAAGTATTTAAAAAGAAAATGAGGGGTCATTTATGTTAAAAGAATTAATCGAAAAGCAAATTACTAGATTACGTAATGAAAAATATGACACAAAGATGATGCTGCAGGAATTAATGAATGTGGATGAACCCTTCTATTTTAGAAACCATGAGTTACTTTCTTTTTCAGCGGATGATTTTGCAGTTAGTAAGGGCGTTCAAAAATTTCAGAAGGAAAAGGAACTTTTATTTAATAACAAACTAATTAGGCAGACTGCTGTCATTGATTATATAGATGAAACAAAATTAAAGGATTTACTTTTTAATGAAGGTAGAAGTAAATTATTTACTAGATTTGGGATCACAGGTTTTATCAGCGGTAAAAGTGAGGTTGTTTGTGAGTTACGACTAGTAGATCACGAATACAACTCAAGTACAGTAAGTTTTCAGATAGACGAGATAATTGATCTATCTGAATATCGTCAAAAAGAGATTCAATCGGTTTCTTTTTCGATTTACATGACAGGTGCTGCCACTCTTCATTTATTCCATGCTAAATTAATGGGATCATATAAAAAGAATGAAAGCGAAAATATTCACCTAATTAAACAAAAGAAAGAAATTAAGGACTTTCGAGTTGGTTTTATTGCAGATGAATTCACGACACGATGCTTCGATTATGAGTTTCAACTTGTAAAAATTACGCCTGGGAATTGGTTGACTGAATTTAAAAAGCATCGAATTGATTTATTCTTTTGTGAGTCTGCATGGCTTGGAAATGATGGAGCTTGGAAGGATAAAATTGGTACGAAAAATCACAGAAATCATACGAAACTATTAAAACTAGTTTATTGGTGTAAAGAACACAATATCCCGACTGTTTTTTGGAATAAAGAAGATCCGTTTCATTACCAAGCATTTATTGATACAGCTAAGCATTTTGATTATGTATGCACGACTGATTTTGAATCAGTTCAGAACTATTTAGATGAAGGTTGTGAAAATGTTTATTGCTTACCTTTTGCTGCCCAACCGAAAATCCACAATCCAATTGAATATCTTCCGCGTAAAGAGAAGGTAGTTTTCGCTGGAGCTTATTACGGTAAAAAGTTTCCTGAGCGTACGAGTGCGATGGAGAAGCTAGTAAATGCTTCGAAAGAATATGGACTAGATATTTATGACCGAAACTATCATAATCCAACAAGTCCTAATCAGTTTCCTGATGAGTATAAGCCATTTATTGTTGGAAACTTAAAACAAAATGAAATCGATATTGCGTACAAAGGATATAAAGTAGCACTAAATGTAAATAGTATTACGAAATCTCCGACAATGTTTGCCCGGAGAGTATTTGAGTTGTTAGCAAGTAATACTCCGATTATTAGTTCCCATTCAGAGGGGATGGATCGAATGTTTGGAGACATTGTAACAGCTACTGATGATGAAAAACTGATGAAGCAACGACTTTCTAACTATTATGCAGATGAGACCTTCTATAAGAAAAATCGTTTACTCACATTGCGAAAAGTATTAGAAGAACACACTTATACGAATCGAGTGGAGGATTTATTCAATATTATTAATCTGCCATACGAAAAAAATGAAGAGAGTGCTACATTAGTAGGGATTGTACGAAGTAAAGCTGATTATGAAAAGTTAATCGCAATTTACAATAGACAAGGAATAAAACAAAAAAAGCTAGTGATCTTACTCGATTTGTTTGATGGCTATTTAGACATTTTTAATCAAAACAATCATGGGGAAGTAAAAACCTACCTAATTGATTACTGCCATCATTACTTTAGCTTGAATGATCTCGTTGATTCAAATTATATTGTTCCAATTAATTTAGATCATTATTATGGAGAGAATTATTTAAGAGACTTGATGTTAGCTACTAAGTATACGAATGATACGATTATTGCTAAAGGCAATGGAAATAGCTATAACTACGTAAATGATTGCCGTATTGACGAAGCATTAATTTGCAAAAAGGCGACTAGATTTATTCGCCCAAGTGAATTTATCAGTCTTTTAGACAATAAATCATCAATTGGCCATTTCTCTAAAGCTGGTGTTCAATTTTTTGAAATTGATGAGTTTAATTTTTATCGAGATGCCTATGAACAAGCCATTAGCCGAGACAAAATTGAGAGTACTTTAGTATAAGGAGCTGTTTTTATGAAACTGGCGATTATAGGGCATGATTTAAAATTTATTAACGAAGCGATTAAGAGGTTTGAAGCTAGAAGTGACATTGAAATAAAAATAGATTTATGGGAAGGTCATACAATACATCAAGTTGCCAAGAGCTTAGAAATCGTTAATTGGGCGGATGTTCTTTTTTGCGAGTGGGGACTTGGAAATGTGATTTGGTATCAGGAGCAAAAAAAAGAGCATCAAGTATTAATTATTAGAATGCATCGTTTTGAAATGAATACGCCTTTCCCGGAAAAATTTGATTTTACGAAAATTGATAAGATTATTGCCATTTCTTCTTATATATTTGAGGAATTCCATCGTGTTGCAAGAATTCCTAGAGAAAAGATGATTGTCATTCAAAATGGTGTTGATGTAGATCGATTTCATTTGCCTAAGCAATATGATGCAGATTTTCGAATTGGATTACTTGGTTATGTACCGAAGTTAAAACGGTTAGATCGAGCGCTTGAGATATTTGAAAAGTTATATGAAAAAGACAACCGATATACTCTTTCGATAAAAGGAAAGCATCCGAAAGAGTTTCCGTGGGTTTGGAATAATCAACAAGAGCAGGATTATTATACAAGTTTATTTCGAAAAATTGAGAAATCCCACTATCGTAATCAAGTTCAGTTTGAAGAGTGGGGAGATTCAGCGGAATGGCTCGAGTCGATTGGTTTTGTCTTATCGGTTAGCGATTATGAAAGTTTTCACTTAGCACCTGTTGAAGGGATGGCTTCTTGCGCTGTGCCAATTGTTTTAAATCGTGAAGGAGCTCGAACGATATTCCCAGATGAGTATATTTTCGAATCACTCGATCAAGCAGCGCAGTATATTGCGGATAGTAGAAAAGGGTCTAGGAAAGAACTAGTTGAATTTGTGAAGGAAAATTACTGTATGGATAAAATGTGTTCAGAGATTTTGAGTCTAATTGATGAGTTAAAAGTAAAATTAGTTCATTAAGTATTTCCCAGAGCACAGTGAATTCTTGAGTAGAAGGAACTGTGCTTTTTTCTTCTATTATTATTTACATCGAGTATGAATGATTTCAAAATGTGGGAAACTAAGTGTATAGAATCGAATAATTACTAGTTAAAGAATTTATTAGTGATTAAGAAGATTAATTTTTATAATTAGTCATGTAAATAGGGTAATAAACGGTATTTTTCATGGGAAAAAATGTCTTTATTTCCTCAGTTAAGATACAATAGATAGATACATATTTCAATAAGCCGATTTGTTTTGAAAGGGGAAAGAATTTTGACTGTTAAAGTAATGACAATTTTTGGAACAAGACCAGAAGCGATTAAGATGGCGCCATTAGTGCTTGAGTTAGCTAAACATCCTGATCAAATAGAATCCATTGTGACGGTTACAGCTCAGCATCGTCAAATGTTGGATCAAGTTCTTGAAATTTTTGAAATCACGCCAGACTATGATTTAAATATAATGAAGGATCGCCAAACTTTAATCGATGTAACAACTCGAGGTTTGGAAGGTTTAAATAAGATTATGCAAGAAGTAAAACCAGACATTGTATTAGTTCATGGTGATACGACAACTACTTTTATTGCTAGTCTTGCAGCTTTTTATAATCAAATTGCAATTGGGCATGTTGAAGCTGGTTTACGTACTTGGGACAAGTATTCACCATACCCAGAAGAAATGAACCGTCAATTAACTGGTGTTATGACGGATTTACATTTTTCTCCTACTACAAAAGCTGCACAAAATTTATTAGCTGAAAATAAGAAGGAAGAAACTATTTTTATTACTGGTAATACTGCGATCGATGCACTTAAAACAACAGTAAAAGAAGAGTATGCTCATCCTGTTCTTGACCAGATTGGTAACGACAGATTAGTCTTAATGACTGCACATCGTCGTGAAAATTTAGGGGAACCAATGAGAAATATGTTTAAAGCGATTAAGCGCTTAGTCGAAAAACATCATGATATTCAAGTTGTGTATCCTGTACACATGAATCCTGTTGTTCGCGAAATTGCAAATGAAGTGTTAGGAAATGACAATCGAATCCATTTAATCGAACCACTAGATGTGATTGATTTCCATAACTTTGCTGCAAGATCGCATTTAATCCTAACTGATTCTGGTGGTGTACAAGAAGAGGCACCTTCTTTAGGCGTACCAGTACTTGTTTTACGTGATACGACAGAACGCCCTGAAGGAATTGACGCGGGTACATTAAAGCTTGCTGGAACTGACGAAGAAGTTATTTTCTCGTTAGCTGATGAACTATTGTCGGATGAAGAGGCACATGCAAAAATGTCTAAAGCGTCTAACCCATATGGAGACGGCGAAGCTTCTAGAAGAATTGTTGAAGTGATTATCCAACATTTTAATAATAAAACAAAGTAATCATATATAAGGAAAGACTATCTTTGAAAACTATTCAAGGATAGTCTTTTTTCGATTAAAAGAACTGATTTTTTTATCCTATCAAGAACAATAGGCTTTTATTCGTTTTTAAAGTAAAATAGAATTGTAGTATTTCAATTCTAATATAATGGTTTAGCCATCCAATAAAGGGGTCTCATTATTAAACTCTAGGAGTGATTAATATGAAGAAAGTAAGAAAAGCGATTATTCCAGCCGCGGGTCTTGGTACGCGATTTTTACCTGCTACAAAAGCAATGCCCAAAGAAATGTTACCAATCGTAGATAAGCCAACGATTCAATACATCGTTGAAGAAGCGATTGAATCGGGTATAGAAAATATTATCATTGTAACGGGTAAAGGAAAGCGTGCAATTGAAGACCATTTTGATCGAGCATTTGAGTTAGAACAAACTTTATATGAGAAAGAAAAGTACTCTCTTTTAGAAGCAGTAAAAATTCCTTCAAATATTGAGATTCATTATATACGTCAAAAAGAACCAAGAGGATTAGGTCACGCAGTTTGGTGTGCACGTAATTTTATTGGGGATGAACCATTTGCGGTTTTACTTGGTGATGATATCGTTGATGGAGAGATTCCAGCTTTAAAACAATTAATTGATCAATACAATACAACCTATTCATCGGTCATTGGTGTTCAATCTGTAGCTAGTGAAGAGACTCATCGATACGGTATAGTTGACCCATTATTACAAAATGGTAGAAGATACGAAGTAAAGAATTTTGTTGAAAAACCAGCTCCTGGAACAATTGATTCCAATTTAGCCATTTTGGGTAGATATGTACTGACACCAGAAATTTTTATGTTTTTAGAAGAACAAAATATTGGTACTGGCGGAGAAATTCAATTAACAGATGCCATTCAAAAATTAAATCGAATTCAACGTGTATTCGCTTATGATTTTGAAGGAACAAGATATGATGTAGGTGAAAAACTAGGATTTATAAAAACAAACATTGAATTTGCATTAAAAAAAGAAGAAATAAGAGAAGACTTGATTCACTATTTAAAAAAGATTCTTTCAGTAGAAGTTCAGCTTTAATCATTACAAATAAAAACGACTAAACCTTTTGTTAGCCTGTAATTTACAGTAAAACAAAGTTTAGTCGTTTTTGTTTTCGAAATGGTTTAAATTGCTTAATCATTCAACATTCTTATTAGCTTGTTGAATATAATAGTTCAATGTTTTTTCAAGACCTTCATACAAAGTGTAGGCTGGCTGCCAATTTAATAATGAGTGTATTTTTTCATTTGTTAAATAGCTATCACGAATATCGCCACTACGTTCGTCTTGGTATTGAACTTCAATTTTTCGGTTAAGAATTTGTTCAGTAACCTCTAATAATGTATTTAAAGATGTTTTTATGTTTGTACCAACATTACATACATCATTTGCTGGTTTTTCTCCTGCATGGAAGTTTGCTGAAGCAATATCTTCTACGTAGATATAATCTCTAGTTTGCTCGCCGTCACCAAAAACCATAAAAGTAGAATTTGATATAATTTTATCCATCAGAATACTAATAACTCCACCTTCACCTTTTGGATCTTGGCCAATACCATATACATTGGCATATCTAAGAATAGTAAAAGGGATTTCATATAATTGATGGTATACATTTATGTAATATTCAGGTGTTAATTTTGAAATGCCATAAAAAGAAATAGGGTGTTTTTGATGGTTCTCATCCACTCCTAAATAGACAGGATTACCATAAACAGCTGCTGAAGAAGCATAGACAAGTGTTACTTCTTTCTCTTCTTTAAGTTTGCGTACAGCCTCTAATAAATTAAGTGTACCTAAAATATTAATTTTTGCGTCTTCTAAAGGATGTTGGATTGAAAATTGAACGTCGATTTGTGCAGCGTGATGATTGATGATATCTGGTTTTTCTTTTAGTACAATATCAATAAATTTAGCATTACAAATACTTTCTTCGTAAAAAGTAACATTTGGTGGAAGAGTAGCTATGTTTCCACTTGAAAGATCATCTACAACGACAACTTGGTAACCTTTGTCTATATACATTTTTACAAGATTTGAACCAATAAAACCAGCACCGCCTGTAATTAAGATCTTTTTCATAAAACTTCTCCTTAAATAATGGACTAGCAATCATAGATTTCTTTATATATTAACTAAAATTATGATATTAATTTTACCATAGTAATACAAACTAGACCATGTAAAATAACTAGTACGCTAGAGCTTACATTATTTAATTAAAGTTTGAATTAATCTTTTAGCTGATTGACCGTCTTGATATTTATTAAATCGATGATTAAATTCAGCTACTTTTTGAAGGTCATAGTTACCTTCTTTTATAATGTTAATGATTTCATTTGTTGTTCTGACAATCGGTCCTGGAACAAACTCATCATAATCATAGAAAAAGCTTCTTTCATCTAAGTATTCTTCAAGGTCATATGCATAAAAGATCATTGGTCGTTCCAAAATCGCATACTCAAATACAAGTGATGAGTAATCACTGATTAGTATATCTGTAAGATAAAGTACTTCATTCATATCATGATTGCCTAAATCTATGACAAAGTCTTTTGCTTCTTGTGGAATGACAATCCCTTTTTTTACGGCTGGATGTAGTTTAAGGACTAGTACATACTCATCTTGAAGTTTATTGGCCATTTGGATTAGGTCTAATTGTAAATTAAAATTCTTGCGCTCTTTAGGGCTACCTCTAAATGTAGGAGCATACGTAATAATTTTTTTGCCTTTCAACATTGGATACTTATTAAAATATTTATTTTTTACTGACTCTAACATCTCGTCATTATAAAAAAAGTCGGTTCTTGGTAATCCTAAAGCTAAAACCTTCGATTCAGGAACGTTAAATGCCTCTGCATAAAAAGGAATAATCTCATCGCAAGAAACAATAACATTGGAATAGGAAGTATGTGCTTTTATTTCAAATTCCTTACTATTACTATCTTTATAGCCTACTGCGCTAAGCCCAAATTTTTTGAAGGCTCCACATGCATGCCATACTTGAATGACTTTCGTATCTTTCCGTAAATTTACATTATAAAGAGGTCTATGATAATCATTCAGAATGACATATTTAGCACGTCCAAAATCATAATACATTTTACATAATTCAGAGAAATTACGCTTTCGAATAAAATGACCAATAATTTTGTACTCTGGTTTAGTTCTAATCAGCTCTTCGTATATAAAATAATAAGAGTCTTGAAGTCCAGTTGATTTATTTGAAGCAAATATAATCTCATCTTTCATTGGAAGCATTTTTGCAAAATTTAGGACAACCCGTCTAGCAAAAGCACTTTTTAATCGGCTTGAGAATTTGTTTTTCCTTTTTTTATTTGCTTTTATTCTAACTAGGCTATTAATAGGAGATATACTATTTTTTCTGACGGCCTCCAAACAAGAATTAACCTCTAGTTTAAATTTAGAAGTTATTAATTGATGAGCCATTTCTGGATTTAATCGTGCTTCCCAAACTTTTAGTAAGTCTAAATGAATTCGTTTTGCTTCTGGACTCATAAAGTGATATCGATTAACGATTTCATAAGATAGAATCCGAGGAATAGCTGGGATTTTGTTATAAAGATGAATATCAATTTTATTTACAAATTCCAAAAATAGTTTTAAACTCTCAACTTGGGTTTCTGTCTCCATACTTCGAATAGCACTATTAACTGCTGGCCATATATCAGCCATTACGATTCTTTGGTAGTAATGCGCTTTTAATTGATTGCGTTCAAATTTGTTTACAATGTATTGATCCCAAAGAGGGTCGGAAATTGAAAGACTCTTTAAGATATCATTTAAGACCTTAACAGAATTAACCCTGACAATTTGAGATAAAGAAATATTGTCTTCAGCTTCTCTAGAACGATAGTAATAAATAACTTTATCAACGGTGTAAATTCGATTGGCCTTTAAGTAGGCTTCTATAATAAAAGGGTGGTCCTCGGTTACTTTAATGTTTTTAGGAAAATTGATATTTTTGACGTGGGTAGCTTTAAAAAGTTTATTACATGGTCCAAGAGAATAGAGTAGTCCAGGGGTTGAGATTAATGACTTTTCTCCAGGGATATTTACTCCATTACTAACATGACTGCCAATAAACCATTTATGAGTACTATTAAAGCTTAAACTTTGCCCAGTAACAACATCTGCATTTTCATCAAGTGCTGCTTGATACATTGCTTCGATTGCATCATGAGGTAATAAATCATCAGAATCTACAAAGCCGATATACTCACCTCTAGCAATCTTCTTTCCGTTATTTCTAGCTATACCAGGTCCGCTATTATCTTGAATACCTAATACAATATTAGGATAATCTTTTGCATATTGTTTTATTAATTCAACACTTTGATCACTTGAACCATCGTCTACAAATATAATTTCTATATTTTTAAGTGATTGATTAACCAAGGATGAACAGGTTACTTCAATATATTCCTCTACATTGTATACAGGGATGATTAAACTAACTTTTACGTCCTTTAAATCAGGGTTGATTATTAAGTCAAAACTCATCAATTTTTCCTCATTTCAAACAATTAAATAAAGTTTATTTATTAGTTAACAGTAATTTTGTCAAAAATATTGGAAATTATTCCTTCTTATAGGATTTATGCATAGGTTAAGTTAAAGAAAAGGCAAGTAAACAAATAAATCGACGGATTTAACTGCTTACTTGCCTTTAGCAAATTTATTTAATTAGCGTTTCTACGAATCTTTCTGAAGCTCGTCCATCAGCTATTTCATTGAAACGTTGGTTGAATTCTTTCACTTTATTTAAATCAAACTCATCTTTTTGAATTAAATCGATAATCTCATTTGTAGTTGAAGTAATTGGACCTGGTACAAAATCATGATAATCATAGAAGAAACTTCTTTCTTTCATGTAGTTCTCATAATCATATGCAAAGAAAATAACAGGTCTTTCAAGTAATGTATACTCAAATAATAAAGAAGAATAGTCGCTGATTAAAATATCTGTCATTAATAATACTTCATTAATATTCTCATTACCTAAATTCAATACAAAATCACGAGCCGATTCCGGGATTTTTACATTATTCGTAACTGCCGGATGCAATTTAAGTACAAGTACGTAATCTTCCCCTAATTTTTCCTGCATTGCAGCTAAATCAAGTTCCAAATGAAACGTTTTTCGATCTCTTGGGTTTCCACGGAATGTAGGAGCATAAGTAATAATTTTTTTATCTTTTAATTTTGAAAATCTATTTAAGAATTTTCTACGAACATATTCCTTTGTTTCATCGTCAAAGAAAAGGTCAGTTCTAGGTAGTCCTAAAGGTAAAACATTTTTTTGATCAATATCAAATGCCTCAGCGTAATGTGGTACAACTTCATTTGTTGAAACAACAACTTTTGTATAAGGTTTGTGAGCATTTGTTTCAAATTGTTTTGGATTACTATCTGCAAAACCTACTGCACTATGTCCAAACTTTTTAAATGCACCACAAGCATGCCACATTTGAATAACTTCTGTTTCTTTTCTAAATTTCATTTTATAAATTTGGCGGTGATAGTCGTTTAGAATAATATATTTAGCACGGCCAAATTGGTAGTATGTTTTACATAAATCAGCGAACTCACGTTTCTTAAAGAAGTCATCAACTACTTTATATTGTGGACGTTTCGTTCTAATTTGTTCGTAAATGAAAGGATAAGAATCATCAAGACCTTTCGATTTATTTGATGCAAAAACGATTGTATTTTCTGCAGGTAGTAAACTAGCAAACTTAAAAACTACTCGACGTGCAAATGCACTCTTAAAGCGACTTTTAATTTTACCGATACGTTTTCTGCGATCTCGTTTGCTAATATGACTCTGAATTGGTTTGATCGAATTTTTTTGTAATGCTTTTAAACACAACTGTGTATCAAATTTTCTATTAGAGTTTTTCAATGTATGCATTGTACCCGGGTTACTAAGTTTTACCCATTCTTTTAACCAGTTTAAATGCAGTTCCTTTGCCTTTTGCGATAATAAACCATAATGTGGAACCAACTCGTATGATGTGATTCTAGTTAAAGCAGGTACTTTATTATATAATTTAAAGTCAATTGTCTTAAGCCATTCATAAATTAATTGGAATGCTTCTTCTTGGATTGCAGCATCTTTCGAACGAACCGCGCTCATAATAGCAGGCCATAAATCAGCTGTAACGATACGATGGTAATAAACACCCATTACATCTAAACGCTCTAGCTCATTCGGTATTAAATCATTCCATAATTGATTAGAGTAGCTCAAACTTTTTAAGATATCACGTAAAACCTTAACAGAATCAACACGTACTACTTGTGAAAGAGAAAGATTTGATTCTTCTTCACGATTACGGTAATGATAGATTACTTTATCAACTGTAAAAATTTTATTTGCTTTTAAATAAGCTTCAATGATAAATGGGTGGTCTTCCGTTACTCTAATATCAGTTGGGAATGACATATCTTTAATTAGTGTAGCCTTAAACATTTTGTTACAAGGACCTAATGAATATAATAGTCCTTTATTTGCAACAAGCGATTTCGTACCAGGAGTATATACACCATTGTTAACATGGCTTGCAATATACCAAGAACGGGTACTATTAAAGCTTAGTGAAGCTCCAGTAACTACTTCAGCATCCTCAGTTTTTGCTGCTAGATACATAGTTTCTAATGCATCCTCAGGTAATAAATCATCTGAATCGACAAAACTAATGTATTCACCTTTAGCCAAAGTCAAACCATTATTTCTTGCAACACCAGGACCAGCGTTTTTCTGAATTGCATATAGTATATTTGGATATAAGTTTAAAAGGTCATTAATAATATTTGGCGTATTATCAGTTGAACCATCATCAACTAATATAATTTCAATTGGACTTAGTGTTTGTTTGGCAAGTGATTCAATTGTCTCTTTAATATAATTTTCTACATTATATACAGGAATAATGATACTAACCTTAGGTTGATCTATTTTAGATGGTCTTACTACTTCAAAATTCATTTTAGGTAATTTCTCCTCATTATTAAAATAGTGTATGAGTTATCTGATTAACATAAAAAAGAGGAGAGCAGTATCCCCTCTAATTTATATTATATTTTCCATTCCATAACTGATTTTCCCCAGTTAGTTGTTAAATCACGTTCGAATGCATTATGAATATCATCGATACTACGAATTTCATTTACATCTCCAATTAGAGTCTCTAAGTATTCGACTACCTCAGGATTCTCATGAAGGAAGTTAACAGTTTCAACGAAGTCAGAGCGTCCGCTTCGACTGCTACCTATTAAAGTAATTCCTCTTTCAAGGATCATTCGCGTATTGATTTCAACAGGATATTCTGATACGCCAAGTAATGGAATCGAGCCTTCAGGTTGAATGTGATTAATAATTTGTTCTACAGCGTATTGACTACCAATACCACCTACACATTCAAAAGCATGGTCGACTGTTACATCTTCAGGAACTTCATCAATTTGATATGTTTCATCTGCAAATGAGAAGTAGCTTAATTTTGAATAGTTTTTACCAAATACATATACTTTACTATTTGGATATCGCTTTTTAAGGATTAGAGCAGTTATAAATCCTAAGTTTCCATCACCCCAAACGCCTAAAACATCACGACGTTGATGTGCACGTTCTTCAAATCGGACAACTGCATGCATACTTACACTTATTAATTCAGAGAAAGCTGCAACCTGCAAGTTTATGTCTTCTGATAATCCTACTACACGGTCTCTTTCAAGAAATACATAATCTTGCATGAAACCATCATAGCCACTTGAACGAAACTTACTCGTTTTTAAATAATTTTCAGCAATTACATCATCAACCTGAGTCGGTGTATTTGGAATCATCACGACATGAGAGCCTGTTTTGAAATCACCTTTAGGATCATAAACAACTTTTCCGACACCTTCATGAATCAATGCCATTGGTAATTTTTTTGCCATCGCTTCTTTGCCACGAGTACCAGTATAATATCGTTGATCAGCAGCACAGATTGATAAATGTGTTGGGCGTACAACGATATAGTCACCTTCTAGAGATTGTTCTTTATAAGTGATCTCAATTTGTTTTGTTGAAACTAAACGATAGATTTGATTAATCATTTTGTCGTCACCTGATCCTTTAAAAGTGCATTTGCTACTTTTAAGTCATACGGAGTCGTAATTTTCATATTAAACACTTCACCTTTAACTAGCTTTACGTCTACACCTTTAAGAAGACAAATTTTACAAGCATCAGTTAAAATTGCTTTTTGTTCTGAATCTAATTCAGAATAGTGTTTTGTCAGTAGATTAATATTAAAACTCTGAGGAGTTTGTCCTTGATACATTGTATTTCTTACTGGGATATCTGTAATCGTATCGTGATTTGAAGATTGAATGATTGTATCAACAGCCTCAATAACAGTATCAACAGCTCCATATGTTAGAGCAGCATCAATATTTTCTTCTATTATACGATGAGTTAAGAACGGTCTAACAGCATCATGCGTTACGATAATATCTTCATCAGTAATTTCAAAGTTTTGTTGTAAATAGCGAATACCACTCATAATTGATTCATTACGGTCGCTACCACCCTCAACAACAGCAATACGGTCATTCGTACCGATATACTTTTTGATAATATCTTTTGTATGTTGAATCCATTCTTTTGGTGTTACAACTAAAATCTTTTTAAAGTCGTCGTTTAGGATGAATTTTTCTATTGTATGGATAATGATTGGACGGTTATTCAGTGCAAGAAATTGCTTTGGCATACTAACATTTCCCATGCGAGTACCTTTTCCACCCGCTAATATTTCTGCATAAATCATTCATTTCACCTGCTTTTTTATTTTGGAATTAATATGTCAAGTAAGGATATTTTAATAAAATACCCAAAGTATACAAAAAAATTACATTTCGTCAATTGTTGAATTTACATACGTATAATAATATCAAATAAAAAATAATTAGTCGACATTATACTATATTATTCGAGGTTATAGTACAAGTAGCTTCAAATAATATGATTGACTATTAGAAAAATGGTAAAAAAGAATGGTTTATGGTAAAATATCGTATATTTTGTCAAGTTAGAATTGATGATTAATTCTATTCAGGAGGTAAGACATTCTTGGGTTTACATAAAAAGAAGATTTTACTTATTTCGCAACACTTTTATCCAGAAATAGGTAGTGCAGCAAACCGTATGAAAAATATTTATATAGAGTTAAAGGAAAAGGGTTTCGATGTAAAGGTACTAACATTAGAACCTAGATATCCTAGTCGTGAACTATATGAAGATCAACAATTTTGGAATGAACCACTAATCGACGAAAAAGATATCATTCGAATTGATCCTTCTATAAAAAAACAATCTGGAAGTATTTTAAAAAGATTATATTTATATCTGGAAGTTATGGTTCGATTTATCGGTACTATTTTTAAACAAAAGGCAGAATTTGATTATATTTTTGTGACATCTCCACCAATATTTGTAGGTGTAGCAGGTTTAATTGCTAAATGGAAGTTAAAAGCTCCACTAATATTAGACATAAGAGATTTATGGCCAGAGTCTCTAACTGGCGTACAAGTTTTCTCAAATCCTTTAATCTTAAAAACTGCATATAAAGTAGAAGAAATTTTATATAAAAAAGCAACGAAAATAATCGTTAATAGCCGAAGTTTTATTCAATATATGACAAATAAAAATGTAAGCAAGGATAAAATTACATTTCTACCTAATTCATTAACAGAAAGTGAATTAGCATATGAAGAGGCCCAATTAGAAAAAGAAAATATAACCGTTATTTATACTGGGAATTTAGGCCTAGCACAGGATTTGCATAAGTTTATGAAAACTGCTGCATTATTAAAGGAAAATAAATCAATTAATTTTTCAATTATTGGCTATGGAAAAAATACTAATGAAGTTAAAAATTATATTGATTCGAATGGATTATCCAATGTAACATTACATACTGCAAAATCCCGAAATGAAACTTTAAAACTTGTAGCGAGTGCTGATATTGCTTATGTAAGCTTAGTAAACCAAGAGGTGTTTAAGACCGTTTTACCAGGAAAGATAATTGATTATATGTGTGTTAAGAAACCAATTATTGGAGATGTAGCAGGATATGCGAGTGAAATTATTCATGAAGCAAACTGTGGAATTATATTAAAAGAAGATACGCCCGAAGAATTGGTAGAAAATATATATAAACTTGCAAATGATCCAAATCTCCGAAAAAATTATGGAGAAAATGGCTATCAATATGCATACAAAAATCTACGTTGGAAAACGAATATTAATGTGTTATTAAAAGTGATGGAGGATATCCATGAATAAAAAGGTTTGTGCGTTTGTATTTAATCATTTTACGAATGATGCACGCGTACTGCGTGAATGTTCTGCATTAGCAGAAGTCGGATATGATGTTGATTTAATTGCTTTACATGATGATTCAAAAGAATTACCAAAAAGAGAACGGATGGAAGAAGGATTTAATGTTATACGAGTAAACAATCGTTTACCATTTGGAATCTACCATCTTGTTCATTATTGTGCAACGATCTTTAATTTAGTAAAAAGTAGTTTATTAATGAAACTAGTTGCTATTTTATTAATCTTACTAGGTTTATTTTTAAACGTAGTTGCAACGATTATTATTGCTGCTGTGATCGTTCTTTTTGGTAATCGTTATATGAAAGTACTATTAACTAGAGGCTATAATATTTTACAAATGATCTATCACGGTCTTAAAAGGGATTACGATATTTATCATGCGAATGATTTAAATACGTTACCTCAAGGAATCATTTGTGCAAAAGTATTCAAAAAAAGTAAATTAATTTATGATTCACATGAAGTTCAATCTAGTCGATCTGGTTATGAGAATCCGATTTTCGGAAAAATTGAGAAGTTTTTAATTAAATATATTGATGTAATGATTCACGAAAATAATACTAGGGCAAAATATACTCAAGATTTATATGATATTGAATATCCTGAGGTAATTCACAATTATCCATTTGTATCTAAGCCGGAAGAAAGTAATGCAATTAATCTTCATGAAAAACTAGGAATTAGTGAAGACGAACCAATTCTTCTTTATCAAGGTGGGATACAAAAGGGACGTGGATTAGAATTAATTGTAAAAGCTGCACCTTTATATAAAAGAGGGATTGTTGTTTTTATTGGTGATGGAAAGATAAAGCCTACACTCTTAAATTTAGTAGAAGAGCTACAACTGCAAGATCGAGTGAGATTTATTGATAAAGTCCCAGTAGATGAATTACTAAATTATACAAGAAATGCTTATTTAGGGTTTCAAGTGTTAAATAATATTAATTTTAATCATTATTCAGCGTCTTCGAATAAATTATTTGAGTATATGATGAGCGGTGTACCAGTTGTTGCTTGTAGCTTCCCAGAAATTCAGAAGGTAGTTGAAGGTGAATATACTGGTGTATGTGTAGACTCCCACGATCTTGATTCAATTGCTGAAGGTGTGAACTATTTATTAGATAACCCAGAAGTTCGAGACGAAATGAGCAGAAATTGCTTAAAAGCAAGATATAAATACAATTGGAATAATGAGAAGAAAATTTTCATCGGAATTTACGAAAAAGTTCTATACGGTGAAAAGGCAACAATGGTAAGCTAAAAAAGTTTGATTATGTGAATATTTTAGTAGAGAAGGTAAAAAGAACTAGGGATTATGCCATATTTCTTTTTACCTTTCTATGCATAGAGAGGTAAGCTAAAATGACCATTTATAAGTTAAGTGTTGTAGTCATTAACTATAACAAAGAGAAATTTATTGAGGAAAGTTTACAATCTGTCATGGATCAGTCATTAGAAGATATTGAACTAATCGTTGTCGATGATGGATCGACTGATAAAAGTGGCGTATTAGCAGAAGAATTCACTAAAAAGTATCAAAATGCAAAATTTATTAAACAGGAAAATAAGGGGCCAAGTGCTGCAAGAAATACAGGTTTATCTCATGCAAGTGGGGAATATATTGCATTTTTAGACGGAGATGATATTGCTTACCCTGATGCATATGCTCAATTATATTCTTTAGCCAAAAAATATAACGCTGATACGGCAGTTGGTAATATTTTATGCTTTAACGGCGAAAAAACTTGGCGTTTAAATTATATGAAAGAGATTTTCAAAGAAGGTTTACCAGAAAATAGACAGATTCTTGAGAATCCAGAGCTACATCTTACACCATCTGCAAGTAATAAATTATTTAAAAAAGAACTGCTAGTGCGCGAGGGTATTCGATTTCATGAAGAACTTCGAGTCGGTGAAGATTTATTTTTTACGGAGAAATCATTGTTGAAATCAAACTGCACAGTTGTATGCAATATAGATGTAATCGGTTATCGAATTGAAGATCCAGAAAATAGTTTAATTAAATCTGGAACTATACAATTTTTTAAACAATTAGTCGTGCTACAAAAAGAGCTACGAACTTATTATGAAGAAAATGGTTATACAAAAGAATTAATACATATTGAAAGAAGACAACTTAAATTCTTTATTAACTCAATTAATCTAAAGGCTAATAAACTACCAGAGGATGAGAAGGTGAATCTTGCATCCGTTGGGAATGAATTTATGAAAACAATTCGAAATGAATCGATTAAAGATGAGCTCAGTGTGGTACCAAAGTTTGTTGCAGAAACATTACGATTAAAAGATAAACGAGCTTTAAAAATTTATTTATCCTTAAAATCAAATCCTAAAATGACGAATAGTAAGTTAAGAAAAATAGTTTACCTTCTTTCACTATTCTCTTTAAGATACAAGTTTGTTAAATCTTAGTTAATTTAATGTAAAATAGAGTCGAATCATGAAAATTAATTGTAAGATTAATTAATAAGATAAATAGATATTTATTGAAATATAATTTCTACTAATTTAAAATGATGATTGGTGCTTTTTCTAATTTATTAGTTTCCTTAATAGAAAAGGTAATGTATAGTGATTTTAGTTTTATCCAATTATCCAAAAAGTTTACTAATAAGACGTTTACTATAATCTAAATATCAGTAAACTATTAGTAAAGCATAAGAGTAGAAATTAGTAAAATTTCTGAAAGAGGTTATAGTAAAATGAAAATTTGCACAATTGGACTAGGGTATATAGGATTACCAACTTCTGCGATGTTTGCGAAATATGGCGCAAGTGTTGTAGGTGTAGACGTACAAAAAAGCGTTGTAGATAAATTAAATTCTGGAGAAATTCATATAGAAGAGCCTGGATTAGGCGAAATGGTTAAAGAAGTTGTAGAAAAAGGATTTTTCAGAGCATCTTTAACACCAGAAGAGGCTGACGCATTTATTGTTGCAGTACCAACTCCTAATAATGATGATGAGAATAAATCTTGTGATTTATCATATGTCTTAGACGCGGTTCATAAAGTAATTCCTTTCTTAAAAAAAGGGAATGTCTTAATTGTTGAATCAACAATTGCACCTAGAAGTATGGATGACTTTGTAAAACCACTAGTAGAGCAAGCAGGATTTACTGTAGGTGAAGATATTTATCTTGTTCACTGTCCAGAACGTGTATTACCAGGCCAAATTTTACACGAATTAATTCATAATAATCGTATTGTAGGCGGGATTACAGCTGCATGTAGTGAAGCTGGAGCAAAAGTGTATCGCACATTTGTAGAAGGCGAAATTATTCAAACAGATGCAAAAACTGCTGAAATGTCTAAACTAATGGAAAATACATTCCGTGATGTAAATATTGCGTTGGCAAATGAACTAACAAAGATTTGTAACGCATTAGAAATCAACGTATTAGATGTTATTCAAATGGCAAACAAACATCCACGTGTAAACATTCATTCACCAGGTCCAGGTGTTGGAGGTCACTGTCTTGCTGTTGACCCATACTTTATTGTAGCTAAAACTCCTGAATTAGCTGGTATGATTAAATTATCTCGTGATACAAATGTATCTATGCCTAAATATGTTGTTGATTCAGTAAAAGAACTAGTTTCAGGTGTAGATAATCCTAAGATTGCAGCATTTGGTGTGACATACAAAGGCAATGTAGATGATATGCGAGAAAGTCCTGCAATGGAAATTATTGAGTTATTACACGAAGAGGGCTTAAATGTCACAATTCATGATCCACATGTAATTTCTGATAAAATTAATGTATTATCTGCTGAGGAAGCTGTGGAAGATGCAAGCTTAATTCTTGTATTAACAGATCACAATGAATTTAAAACAATGGACTACAATAAACTTGCTAAACAAATGAAGCAAGCCGTACTATTTGATACACGTAATTGTGTACCAACTTCAAGTGATTCTGATATGAAATTTGTTAATTACGGTAATTTATATAAAGAAATTAAAAAGAATGTGGTTGATCTATGAGTAGTATAAAAACAGTTTTACAAGAACATGCTAAAAATTTATCATTAATCTTACGTCTTTCATCTTATGAAACACGTAAAGAGTATGCAGATAGCCAACTTGGCGTAATTTGGGTATTTTTAAACCCACTATTTCAAATAGCTGTTTACTGGGTAACTTTCGGAACAGGGATAAGACATGGCCTTCCAGTAAATGGTATTCCGTTTATTATTTGGATGCTTTGTGGTTTAATTCCATGGTTCTTTATTAGTGCAGCGATCATGCAAGGTTCAAGTTCGATTTTTAACCGAATCGGAACCGTATCAAAAATGAATTTCCCATTAAGTATTATCCCATCTTATGTCGTTTTATCTAGGTTCAATACGCATTTATTTATGATGGCAGTCTTAATAATCGGTGTAATTATAAATCGAGGAATTTCACATATAAATATTTTTGCACTAATTTATTTTATGATTGTAGGCTTACTATTTAATATCGCACTTGCATTACTTACATCTACTTTATCAACAATGGTTAGAGATGTTCATTTATTAATTCAATCAATAACTAGAATGCTTTTATATTTATCACCTATTTTATGGGAGCCTAAGGGTGCAAATATTTTAACTAAATTAATGAAGTTAAATCCACTCTACTATATTATAGAAGGATATCGTGGCGCTTTATTATATGGACATTCTAATTTGATTTTTTCTAAAATAACTATTTACTTTTGGTGTGTATTGCTAGCCTTTTTCATTATCGGCTCGATTTTTCATGTTAAATTCAGGAAGCAGTTTGTTGATTTCCTATAGAAGGTGAACTGAATGACAAAAAAAGTTGTCTTTAAAAATGTTACAAAGAAATTTAAAATTTATAATAAACCGACTGACAAGCTGAAGGATTTATTCTTTGGTGGAAGAGGCGGAGAATATTTTCATGCCTTAAAAAACATTTCATTCGAAATTGAACAAGGTGAAATTGTAGGGATCATTGGTTTAAATGGTTCAGGTAAAAGTACAATGTCTAATTTAATTGCTGGTGTAACAATGCCAAATGATGGCGAAGTTGAAGTAAACGGAGTTGCTTCACTAATTGCCATTCAAGCTGGATTAGATAACCGATTAACTGGTTTAGAAAATATTCGATTAAAAGGTTTGATGATGGGTCTTACAATTAAGGAAATTGAAAAAATCACTCCTGATATTATTGAATTTGCCGAAATTGGAAAATTTATTAATCAACCAGTAAAATCGTATTCAAGTGGTATGAGATCTAGACTAGGGTTTGCGATCTCTGTAAATATCGACCCAGACATCATGGTTATCGATGAAGCATTATCTGTTGGTGACCCTACCTTTACAAAACGTTGTTTAGATAAAATGAATGATTTTAAAGAACAAGGTAAAACAATCTTCTTTATTAGTCACTCATTAGGTCAAGTTAGAAGCTTCTGTACAAAAGGTTTATGGATTCATTATGGAAAATTAGTTGAGTATGGTGAAATAAATGAAGTATGCGATAACTATCAAAATTTCCTAACTGAATATAATAAATTAACACCTGCAGAACGTGCAGCGGACCGAGAAAAGAATATGCATGTAAACCAATAATATAAATAGACACTTTATGAAATAGATTTTTTCATAATAGTGTCTATTTTAATAGAGTTTTATCTATACAAAAGTTGTGTTGGAAAGGAATCTTATGGAATCCAAAAGTAAATTTAGAATTTTTATTGGTTATTGGATACCTGTTATCCTTATAGCTGGCATTATCTTTTATTCATCAGCAACACCGTATGAAAAACAAGATATAAGACCAGAAATAAGTCATTTTAAATTTTTATATGATCTAATGAAGCATTTTACATTTGTCCACTTTAACTACGCTGGACATGAAGTAAGTATAAAAGAGCTAGGAGTAGCAGGATTTACAGAATTCTTTATTCGTAAACTATCCCACTTTTCAATCTATCTTCTACTTGCCTTTTTTGCTACAAGATTAGCAAAAATTTATGTGAAAAAAGCCTTTTTAGTAGGCGTAATTTTTTCAATCCTTTACGCAGCTTCAGATGAATTTCACCAATCCTTCACTGCAAACCGAACTCCACTAGTTCAAGACGTAGTAATCGACTCAATCGGAGCTCTAGTAGGGGCATGTTTATTTTTATTAATCAGTAAGAAGCTTAAAGCGAAAATTCAAAAATCCATTCGAGTTTGATCGAATGGATTTTTTTGTCTGAAATCATAAACGGTAACAAGAAAGAAGTTAAGACAAAACATTTCAAAATGTGAAATATTAAGGTTCAATACTCTTTTACGAAAAATTGTTATCTAAATTCAATTAGATAAGATTTCAGAGTGTTGAAATCTAAAATGGTCAATAGGGGAAAACGGACATTAAATGAACATTTTTAAATAAAGAAATTATTTTTTTTTGGATGATCTTTTAATAGTTTTAAATGTTAATCTGTCAGAGCGATGTGTGTTCTAATAACAAAAGAAATGGTTTTTTCTAGTTGAAAAATTATGAGCTAACTTTTAGATTAACATATACTACTGATTAATTTAATTAATGTTCGATTTAATTGACCTACAAACTGATGAATAAACAAATGTTAGATTACTCTAAGTAAAGGCTATTTGATTATGGTTTATCGCAGACATTTTTGGATGAATAAGTTGATTGGAATGGAGGGATGCTCGACTCCTATGGGATAAGCGGGAAGGCTGAGACCCCGCAGGCTTGCCGAGGAGGCTCAGGTCTCGCCCCATGGAAAGCGAGCATCCTGTAATGGAAATCAACAACACTCTACTCTTTTTACGAAAATTTGATAATTAATTGACAAGGTAGTTTTTCACCAAATAAAAATCTTATCTAAATTCAATTAGATAAGATTTCGTTTTTCAAAGCTTTATAAAAGTAGGCTCAGTACCTGCCTTCTCTACATAACCGATTTTAACTGGAGTCATTTGAATCAATACATAGTTAGGATCTTCTGGACCTTCAAGCCATCTAGACAATTCCTCAGTCCATACTTTCTCATCAGGACCTGCATTTTCAATTACTTCAGCACTTGCAAACATCTCTACAAAGTTATCATCCAATCGGTCACCATCATGACCAAGTAGAATATGTACGTTTGGATTCTTTTTTATATCTTCTACCTTTTGTGAATTCTTATTTGTAGCGATATAAGGTGTTAAGCCTTTAAAGAAAAATATCATATAACAGCTATGCGGAAAGTCTTCACGAATGGTTGTAAATAGACCTAATTGTTTCGCTTTAAGAACTTTCATAATATTTTCTTGAATCATTTTAATTAACTCCCTCCTAGTTCAGAAAAAGGGAAGGTAGAAGTCTATTCTACCAACCGAATCTCCAACATAAGTAATCCTAGTTCTCGAGGTCATAATCCTTTGAGCAATATAGGTAATAAAGAAACTTTTATCCAAGTGATCGATGATTTTTGCCATCAACACTTTAAGTGTTTGTTAATTGTTTTACATTTAAACCTATTTTTTTAAGTCTTTTGCATATGATATTTATAAGGAAATTTATTTAGGAGGTTATCATGGCTCATCGTATATTTTTTATTGTTACATTTATCGGTGTACCATTATCGGTAATTGGGAGCTTGATGCATTGGAGCGAGATTTTATTATTTATCATTTACTGTTTAACGATTATTGCATTAGCTGGCATTATGGGAAGGGCTACTGAAAGTTTAGCGATTGCAGCTGGCCCGAGAATTGGGGGACTTTTAAATGCGACATTCGGGAATGCGGTAGAGTTAATTATCGCGATTTTTGCATTACAAAATGGCTTATCGGAAGTAGTGTTAGCATCATTAACAGGTTCTGTAATAGGAAACTTACTACTTGTAGGTGGACTATCCTTTTTTATTGGTGGATTAAAATATAAACGGCAAAGCTTTAATGTTTACGATGCGAGACATAATTCAGGATTGTTGATTTTTGCGGTAGTACTAGCCTTTGTCATTCCTGAAATTTTTTCAGTTAAAATGACTGCAAATGATAAGATGACACTTAGTGTAGGTGTTTCAATTGTTTTAATGGTTTTATACTTAGCGGCACTTTACTTCAAATTAGTTACACATCGTGGGGTCTATGTAGCTAAAAATCAAGAAATCATAGAAGAACATGAAGAAGCTGAGTGGGGAACAGGGAAAGCCATGATTATTTTAGCGTTAGCTACTATAGCAGTTGGATATGTTTCAGAGAAGCTAGTTCACACGTTTACGACCGTGGGAGATAAGTTCGGATGGACTGAATTATTTATCGGTATAATCGTTGTTGCAATCGTTGGTAACGCTGCTGAACATGCTTCTGCAATTGTAATGGCATATAAAAATAAGGTAGGGGTTTCGGTAGAAATTGCTGTTGGTTCATCATTACAAATTGCCATGTTCGTAGCGCCAGTGTTAGTGATTTGTTCATTGTTTATTGGGGAAAGAATGCCATTAATATTTTCCATGCCGGAATTAATTTCGATGATTACTTCCGTATTTTTAACAATTGCCATTATGAATGACGGGGATACAAACTGGTTTGAAGGATTAACCTTATTAGCTGCTTATTTAATTATGGGGATCGGTTTCTACTTACTATAAAAACAAAAATTGAAGGTGGTAATACTTGAAAATAATAATAAGAATTCTATTTTATTTAATTGGATTACTATTTTTAACTTTAGGAATTAGTTTAGCAATTAAAGCTGGACTCGGAGCTAGTGCATGGGATGCATTAGCTGTTGGTGAGTCGAAAACCTTTGGCTTATCTGTTGGAAATTGGATTATTATTAACTCATCAATACTGTTGTTTGTAAATGCTTTTTTACAGAAGAAAAGACCGGATTGGCTTGCTGCGATTACGTTTATTTTAATTGGACGATTTCTTGATTTTTGGCTAACTGTAGAGTCTGAGCATTTATTTGATTCAAATATGGTCACTAGGTATATTCAATTAGTACTAGCTATTTTAAGTTTGACTGTTGGTGTTGCGATTTATTTGCAAGCAAAGTTTCCGTTAAGTCCTATAGATGATTTAATGATCTCCCTAAATAAGCGGTTTGGAGTAAGTTTAGGTGTGGCAAAAACGATTGGTGAAGTGTTTGCCTTAGTATTGGCATTTTTACTAAAAGGCCCAATTGGAATCGGAACCGTCTTGATTACATTCAGTATTGGTCCTATTTTACAGAAATTAAGAGGTCCAATTGAGAAACTATATATTAAGCTGATTTCATAGCAAAATTTTTCATTTTAAGGAATACATATATTTACATAAAATGTTCATGCTAAGAGTAATAATTTCCTTATTTGTGAAAGGGGCATGAATATGTCTAAATGGTTTAAGCCATTCGTTCTTGTTAATATAGCTATTTTAATTATTTCTTTAAATAATGGACAAACAACTTTTGCAGCTAATTCAGATATTAAAGTTCCACGTTCGGCTGCAAATGTGACAAAAGAGAATACTTACCCTAATCCAACTCAGGACCTTCCAGAACTTCAACCAGGCGGATTAGCTAAGCAGTTATTAAATTCATCAAATGTAAAAATTGAGAATCCAAATCTCATTCGTATGTTTAATGAATCCTATGTCAGCAAAGCACCATTTGCAATAGGGTATAATGCAAAAATTTTCTTAGGAGTTTGGCCGTTAAATTACGAATCAAATGAGACAACAATCAATTGGCAATATAAAAAAATTAATACAAACTTTCTAGATAATCGTGGAGAAAAAGCGTACAGACGAATAAAATACTACCAAAATTCGCAACAGATTGTTAAAGGTGGATTAACTGCTAAAGTAAGGAATGCGGATGATGTGATAAATTTAATGATGCATGATGCATCAGAGAAAACAACTCTCCCTCTAGCATTCCAAACAGTCGTTGGAGCCGGAACTAAAAACGAGAGAGTATATAATGTACCACCAAAGCAACTCGGCTATTTATATGCTTATGCTCCTGCAGTTAATGAAAAAGGAAAAATTACATTTGGAGAAGTGTACCTAATCTTAAAAGGTAATAAAAGAAGCTTACAAGTTAAAAATGTAGTATCACAAGGTGTAGGTGCATGGATTCCTGTTCAGGATTATGTTTCGTTTGGTTATTTCGCTTCACCACACCCTAGATAATAGAGAAATCCCACAAGGTAGATTATTTTCCTTGTGGTTTTTTGTTGTTTTGGTAAATACTTAGCCTTCATTTAATGAACAAAAAAACATGCCATAAATATGACATGCTCTTTTTCAAGGATTTAATTTCCCTTTAAAATCTTAGTGCTTCTATTCGAAAAATCAGTTTCAGGATAATAGCTGTTTTTTACAAGAATATTAGGCCCTAAGCATTTAACTGCTGGACAATGACAGCTAAGTTCATTTGCAGTTTTTGATAATGTCCAAGTATCATATGCTTCTTGTAATGTATGGGTTTGAATATTTCCTAGATGTGGTACATCACCAAAGTCAGTAACGATGATGCTACCATCAAATACATTTACATTTAAACGAGAACGACCATCGGGGTCATTTCGTAATGTTACATTTTTACTATTATATAATCTCTGAATGATGTCTAAATCGTTTTGATCATCGCTACATGGATAAAATGGTAGAGTACCAAATAGCATCCAAATATTTTCATCACGTACATCAAGTAAAGTTGAAATTGCTTCACGAAGTTCTGATTTTGTTAGAACTTCTAATGTACTAGCGAAATCGCTGGCATACATAGGGTGAACTTCGTGTCTCTGACATTTCATTTCTTCTATAATTTGACGATGGATTTTTTCTAAGTATGGAAGAGTACGTTTGTTTAACATTGTTTCAGCGGATACCATAACTCCAGCATCAGCAAGGCGTCGGCTGTTTTCAATCATGTTTTCGAATAATTTAGCACGCTGTGCATATGTCGGCTTACGATCCATCATCGCAAATCCCGCTTCTACAAATTCATCAACAGTTCCCCAGTTATGAGAGATATGTAGCACATCTAAATAAGGAATTATTTTTTCGTATCTTTCAAAATCTAATGTTAGATTTGAATTAATTTGAGTACGTACTCCACGTTCATGTGCATATTTCAATAAAGGCACAACATATCCGTTCAACATTTTATTAGAAAGCATCGGTTCTCCACCAGTGATACTAATACAACGAAGCTTCTCAATCTCATCTAATCGATTTAGAACTAGTTCAATAGGTAGTGGATTTGAATCCTTAGGTTGTAAAGTATATCCGACAGCACAATGCTCACAACGCATATTACAAATCGTTGTAGTCGTAAACTCTACATTTGTAAGCATGTTTTTACCATACTCTTCAACATCTAAATACGCTTCCCAAGGATCATATGTAGGTGTTATTTGTTGTAATAATTTTTTCATGTGATTACTCCTTTAGGCACAAAACTGTACCCATAAGTATTAGACTAATTTAATTTTCCTCAACTATTATAAGAAAGAAAGTGAAACCTTGTATAGGAATAACTTCCTAAAATTTAAAAAAATGTCGAAAGTTTACGATATATAGGAGAATAAGGGTATAATATAATTAGCAATTGTATTTAGAAAGGACGATCATTTCATGTCAAACACAGAACAATTATCCTATATTAAAGAACGTTTTAATTCAGTAATGGAAACAATTGAATCATTAGAAGCTGAAGAAGTGAGCTTAGAAGAGCTAGATCAATTATTATCAGTTCTAGATGACTTAGAAAGTAAATGTCGTGAAGTTAATCGCCTAGATTGAGTCCATTGTAATGGGCTTTTTTTATTGGATAGTGAACAGAATGTGTACATTGTTTTAACAATAGAAGTAGCTAAATATTTGCCCAAATCAGAAACTAATTCTGAAGGGCTTTTTTTATTCCGTTTATTAAAAATTGTATTATAATGAAGAGGGGAACATTCAGTATTTTTATAAAGGGTTTTAAGGGGGAGCATAAATGCAACACATACAAGAAAGTATTTATCAATTAATTGTAGAAACATCAACAAATCTACCAAAAGACGTACGTAAAGCAATCAGACAAGCTAAAGCAAGTGAAACTGCAGGTACAAGAAGCGCCATCGCATTGGAAACGATTACAAACAATATCATGATGGCTGAAGGCGATGTTTCACCTATTTGCCAAGATACTGGTATGCCAACTTTTAAAGTGAAAACACCAGTTGGGGTAAACCAACTTGTGATAAAAGAAGCAATCTATGCTGCAATTGAACAAGCTACTAAAGATGGTAAGCTTCGTTCTAACTCTGTAGATTCTTTATTTGGTAAAAACAGCGGAAATAATTTAGGACCAGGTACTCCAGTTGTTAAATTTGAGCAACACGAGAGTGACTATATCGATATTCGCTTAATCCTAAAAGGTGGCGGATGTGAAAATAAAAACATCCAATACAGCTTACCATGCGAACTTGAAGGACTTGGAAAAGCAGGTCGTGATTTAGATGGTATCCGTAAATGTATTTTACACAGCGTATACCAAGCACAGGGACAAGGTTGTAGCGCAGGCTTCATCGGAGTTGGTATTGGTGGCGACCGTACTAGCGGTTATGAGCTTGCGAAAGATCAATTATTCCGTTTATCTGATGATGAAAATTCAATTCCAGAGCTTAAAGCAATGGAAGATTACATTATGGAAAATGCTAATAAGCTTGGCGTAGGAACAATGGGCTTTGGTGGAGAAACAACTCTACTTGGCTGTAAAATCGGTGTAATGAACCGTCTACCAGCGAGCTTCTTCGTATCAGTAGCTTATAACTGTTGGGCATTCCGTCGTTTAGGAATGAAAATCAATCCTGAAACTGGTGATATTTCAGAATGGTTATATAAGGAAGGCGAAGAAATTAGCTTTACAAATGAAACTGATGAAACAACTGAAGCACCTCGCGAAGTGAAATTAGTAGCTCCAATTACAGAAGAACAAATTCGTGATTTAAAAGTTGGAGATGTAGTTTCAATCAGTGGCATGATGTACACTGGACGTGACGCAATCCACCATCATTTAAAAGACCACGATTGTCCAGTCGATTTAAATGGACAAATTATTTACCACTGTGGACCTGTAGTATTAAAAGATGAAGAAGGCAAATATCACATTAAAGCAGCTGGTCCAACTACAAGTATTCGTGAGGAGCCATACCAAGGCGATATCATGAAAAAATTCGGCATTCGCGCTGTAATCGGTAAAGGCGGAATGGGTGCAAAAACATTAAAAGCTCTAGAAGAACACGGCGGCGTTTACTTAAATGCAATTGGTGGAGCAGCACAATACTACTCACAATGTATTAAAGAAGTAAAAGACGTAAACTACCTAGAGTTTGGTATTCCTGAAGCTATGTGGCACTTACAAGTTGAAGACTTCAAAGCAGTCGTAACAATGGATTCTCATGGTAATTCATTGCATAAAGATGTTGATAAGAGTTCACTTGAGAAATTGGCTACTATGGCTGAGAAGGTATTTTAATAATTGAGTTTTTAGGGCAATGTCATTTATTTGGCATTGCTTTTTTTTGTTTTTGGGTAGGGGGGTTGTTTTGGTTCTGCGGTTAAAGAGCTTAGGCCTGCAAATAAGAAATTGGCTAGTACAAATAAAAATGCGGATAGTGCAAATAAACAATGTGCTGCAAATAAAATCACGAAAACTGCAATTAAAAATACGAAAACTGCAAATAAAAAATTCATATCTACAATTAAATAAATGAAAACTGCAAATAATCCCTCCAAGAGTGTAAATAAAAATGTGGTTAGTGCAAATAAACAATGTGCTGCAAATAAAATCACGAAAACTGCAAATAAACCCCTCTAGGAGTGCAAATAAGTAGTTAAATCATGAAGGAAAAGATTAATTTTAGGGTAAATTAATGGTCCTAAGTTCAAAAAAGTTCAGCTCAAATCGAAAAATGAATCCGCATCTCCTTTTCATCAAAAATCCTAGTCCAGAAAAATTTAGTTTTATATCAAAAGTGCATCAATTCTTTTCATATTTCTAATTTATTTACAGATACTATTTTTAAAGTGAGGTGAATGAATTGAAAAAAATTATTGTATATATTCTTACTTTCTTCTTAGTATTTCCTAGTACAACATTTGCTTATAGTAATGCACCACATGGCTGGGGGATTGTTCCTGCGAAAAATGAGACTCCACCTGATGCAGGTGAGCAACTGAATAAATTATTATCAAATACGGGGTCAGTTTATTTAGGGGATACTACAAAAAAAGATGTTTATTTAACTTTTGACAATGGGTATGAAAATGGCTTTACACCAAAGTTTTTGGATGTTTTAAAAAAACATGGTGTTCATGGGACTTTCTTTATTACCGGGCATTACATTAAGGAAAATCCAGAATTAGTAAAACGAATGGTTAATGAGGGGCATATAGTCGGAAACCATTCATGGAGTCATCCTGATATGACAACGATTGGTGATCAAAAGATTATTGAGGAATTGGAACAAGTTAAAATGGCATACCAGGAATTGACTGGTAAAACAGAAATGAAATATTTCAGACCTGCAAGAGGTGTGTTTAGCGAACGTACATTGAAACTAGTTAATAAACAGGGATATGAAAATATTTTCTGGTCATTGGCATATGTTGATTGGAAGGTTGATCAACAAAGAGGGTGGAAATATGCTTATGATAATGTGATGAAAATGATTCATCCTGGAGCAGTTATATTAATGCATACTGTATCGAAAGATAATGCAGAAGCGATGGATGCGATTATTACTGGCCTACATAAACGAGGGTATCAATTTAAAAGTTTAGATGACTTAATGATGGAGAGAAGCGGATTTGATCCGAGCTTTTATCTTCCTAAAAAATAAAAAGCTAGTGATTAAGTAGTTTTATGAACTACTTTAATCATTAGCTTTTTTAAACTTTAAGGACGAGATCTTTAACGGTTTGCGATTGCTTCGTAGTTCAGTCTAGCATGTTGTTTCGGTGTTTTGATTACAAATGGATTTTCGACTGTATTTTCTAGGAATTCTTTATCTTTATCAGCGAATTTTTTTATTCCGTTAAGAACTTGCTCTTCTTCCGTTACAACTTCTCCAAACAGTAAGTCTTGTGTAATTGGTCCTTGGTTGTAATGCTCATAATAAAATCGCTTATAGTCAAACTGATAGAAAATAACTGGTTTTTCCATATATGAAAAATCAAATGAAACTGTTGAGTAATCAGTGATTAATAAATCTGATCGTTTTAATAGAGATTGAACGGTTTCTTCACCTTGACGGATGACTTTTATTCTTTCATGGAAATCTGGAACATCCTTCATATAAATTTGAGTCTGGTAGTGGGGATAGAAAATGATATTTAAGTCATTTTTTTCTAAAATTTGGTGTAACTCGGGATTACTTAGTAAAGATAAATAACGGTTAAAATATTCAGAGTTCATTAATTGCTGAGTACTTTTATTCCAGTTTCTCCATGTTGGCATGATTAAAATGGTTTTGCCATTTCCTGTATTTTCAAGGGCATCCCATCTAGCCAATCCAGTCACGGCCACTTCATTTTCAGCATAACCGAATTCGTTAACAATATGATCTTTCTCAAAATCAGATGAAACGATAAACAATGAATAGCCCATTCGATTTTTATTCAGTACATGATTTACACGACTAACTCCAATCACGCCGTGTTGAATAAGGATTTTTTGATTTTGCTGCCACTCAGGATGACATTTTAAGACTTGTAAGTACTCGTGCGTATACATGTTGGCACGCTCTGAATAGGCATTTATTGTTTTATCACAAGTTAATAAGTAAAGAGTGTGCTTTAAACTTCCATATTGTACAATGTTTCCGAATTCCTTGATATATTCGTAATCCTTTGCTTTTTTATCAATCAAGTAATAACAGTTATCTCTTATATTATTTTGCTGAATGTACTTGAATAAATGGTATGAATTATCTTGTGCCGTATCTTTTCGTTCTCCAATTAACCAAATATGCTTATTTCGATAGTATCTTTGGGTTAAACGGTAAAGATAAAAAATAAGGAAAGACTTCCATTCTCTTCTTAGTACAAGTAACCCAAATTCATAAACGATATCACGGAATGATTTTTGGATCTTTGTTTTTAATTTTCCAAGTAGGCCTGTTTTTTTGATTCGAATGTGTAAATTTTTCTTTGGAAAATAAGGTACGATACTATGTGTTTTAGTTGTAGCTGGTTTTGAATTTGCCTTTGTTGAAAAATAGAAAATATGAAGTGGTTTTTTTAACGAGATATCGCCAACTTTTACTGAAATAAACACTTCATAATCGCCATCAGGTAATATTTTACTTAGCTCAAATGTAGTTGTTTTATAGCCACCATCGCTATAATTGATACTATTTTTTGAGAAAAGATAGGACAAATCAGATCGCTCAAGAGTTTCGAGTGTAACTGTAATTAGTTGCCCATTTGATTTATTTTTAAATTGTAATTCCTTAATAGAATCTAAATTATTAATTTCCTCGATAAATGCGAAGCCACCAACTTGCAAGCGGTCACCGCGTAACGAAAGGATTTCAATTTTTTGATGTAAATTAAATTCTTTAATTTCTAGGTATTCTTTATATTTCGGAAAATACTTTGCAAAATAATGATAATATTTTCCCTCTATCATCACTGCGCCTTTTTGTAAGGTACGATCTGATAATAGAGTCATCAATAAATGAAATTCTTCTGGATTTTGATTCAGAAAAATAGTATAAAATACTTTACTAATTTTAGAAGTATTATTTTCCATTAGATTTTCAGATAGGTTTTTAGCAAAATCAGATGAAATCTTTAAAAGTTCATTATATTGTTCAGAAGGGAAATAATATGCCTTTGTCAGTAAAGACGTTAAATAGTAATCCCATAATTTTTTCTCAACATGCGAATAATGAGAGGTGATATTTTTCAGATTATAATAGTTTATTAATTCAGTTTGAGTAACGAGAAGGTTATCAAAAAACTCTAAAGTACTAGTTTGTTTAATAACATCACTATTTGTTAAATCTCTCACTTTTATGACGATATCTGAAGTTACGTAAACTTTATTTGAACAAATAAAAGATTGTTGAGTAAATAATAAATCTTGTTGTTCGGTTAAAAGCTCATTGAATTGCAATTGATTATCGAGTATTAAACTTCTTTTAATAATCATGTTTTTAATAGAAGGATTTAACAAAAGTTCTGGATGTTTATGAAACTCACGTAATGTTGGTAAATCTTTTTTTATGATTGATTTTAATTCATGGTGCTCCCATTTTCTTGTACCATTGAATAATTGTATATTTCCTAATGCAATATCAGTATGATCCTTAATTGCACTGTTATATAAATTTTCATAGGCTGAAGGATTTACAATATCATCCGCATCGATAAATGCCACAAACTCTCCAGTAGCTTCATGTAAACCTATGTTTCGTGCTTTGTTTTTTGTCATTAGTTCTAATGATATAAAGCGAATATTTTTATGTGAATTCAAGTATTCTTCAATTATTTTTTTACTATTATCAGATGAACCGTTGTCTATTATAATCGTTTCAATATCAGTTAATGATTGACCTTGTATACTGTTTAGGCAATCTTTTAAGACATCTTCATGATTATGTGCAACAACGACTACACTAACTTTGGCTTTTTCCATAATAGTCTTACCTCACTAGTCTCTACTTTCAATTAAATAGTTTATCATAAATTATAACCTAATGCGTCTTCGAAAGAACATAATTTACGAATGGTAAGTAGGTATCGTACTTGTATTATCTCCAATTATTAATATAGATATTTTGGAAGAAGAGAGTGGATGTGAATAGAGAGGCTGTAAAAAAGATTCAAATTATTTTTATTCAACACATGACTTCGATAATGATAATCGTTATCATTTGGGTATGGCAAATATCAATACCGCTGTAGCGATATTTGATAAGTTTTGAAACCTTATTGGACTTGAAAGTTTCCCCATTCCCTTAAAATTTAATGTGTCAAAGAAAGCTTGACTAGTCCCCAAGCTTTTCTACTTTTCTACACACCTAAACTAGAGATCATTCTCTAGTTTTTTTGCGTTTCACACAAATTTTCTTAAGCGGTCCTTGTTATGCTATAATACTCTTCAGAGTAATTAAGGAGGAACGGAATCATGTGGAAGGAAGAGGTTGCTTTAGAAACGCCTTATCAATGGGAAGAAGTTTTAAAGAGATTAGAGCATGAGCCTACATTTACAGTGCATTCTGCTGAAAAGCGGTTAAGCATTCCACTGTATATTGATGGGGATGAAGCGGTGGTAAAGGTTAAGAAAATAAATGATGCTCCGGTTCAGTTTGAAGTCATTAGTGAACATAAAAATAAAGAGAAAATTCTCGAAGAAGTCGCTACTATTTTGCAATGGCAAACAGAATTTGAAGAACTTCATCATCATTTAAGACAAACTACAATTTCTCCTCTAATTGACCTTTTTGGACATACACCAATTACCGTTTCAAATGATCCTTTTGCGTGTTTAATTACATGTATTATTCATCAACAAATACAGCGTACATTTGCAATCCAAGTAACAAAACGATTTGTTCGAATGTATGGTGAAAGAACTGGTAATTCATGGTTTTTTCCATCTCCTGAAATAATTGCTAATTTAACAATAGATGAGTTAAGAGATTTGCAGCTTAGTACTAGAAAAGCTGAATATATGATTGGAATTGCTAAAGCTTGGAGTGAAGGGGTTTTAAGACATCAAGATTATCGGACATTATCTTCGGATGAAATTTCAAAGGAGTTAATCAAACTTAAGGGAGTCGGTCCTTGGACAGTTGAAAACTTCTTATTATTTGGTCTAGGTCGAAAAGATATTTTCCCGGTTGGTGATGTTGGTATTCAAATCGCACTTCAAAAGCTTTTAAATTTAGATGAAAAGCCTTCGAAAGAAATAATGGATTATGTAAAAGAGCAGGTTTCACCGTTTGGAAGCTACGCTGCCCTTTATCTTTGGAAGAGCATAGAATAATGGAGTTGTATATATGAGCAATCAGTTAGAAAATAAATTAGAAGTAGGACAATCCTTTCCTATAACAATTAAACGTATTGGGATTAATGGTGAGGGTGTCGGCTATTTCAAAAGACAAGTAGTTTTTATCAAAGGGGCATTACCTGGTGAGGAAGTAGTAGCAGAGGTAACGAATGTTCGCAACGGTTTTGCTGAAGGGAAAATTCAACGCATTCGAAAAGCATCACCAGATCGTGTAGAGCCGACTTGTAAAATCTACGAAAAATGTGGTGGCTGCCAAATTCAGCATGCATCTTATGAAGGACAACTTCGATACAAACGCGACATTGTGATCCAAGCAATGGAAAAGTATGCGAAAGATTTACTAGAAAAAACACCAATTAAAGAAACGATTGGAATGGAAAATCCTTGGAATTATCGCAACAAAAGTCAGCTACAAGCTGGGTTAGAAAAAAATAAAATCATCGCTGGATTATATACACAAAACTCTCATAATGTTGTTGATATTGGCCATTGCCCGATCCAACATGAGGATTTAAATAAAATTACAGGTAAAGTGAAGAAAATTTTAACACGTTTAAATATCCCTGTTTATAATGAACGAAAAAATAAAGGTGTAATTCGAACAATCGTAGCGCGAGTTGGATTACGTACAGGTCAAATCCAATTAGTACTTGTAACTGGAACGAAAGATTTTCCTCAGAAAAATGAACTAATCAGCGAAATTAAAAAGCGAATTCCTGAAGTGACAAGCTTAATGCAAAACATTAATAATCAAATGACTTCAGTAATCTTTGGTCGTGAAACTGTCTATTTATCAGGAGAAGAAGTAATTGAAGAAAAGCTTGGAGATTTATCATTCGAACTATCGGCAAGAGCATTTTTCCAATTAAATCCTGAACAAACAGTAAAGCTATATGATGAAGTCAAAAAAGCAGCGGCACTTACTGGAAAAGAAAAAGTTGTAGATGCTTATTGTGGAGTAGGGACAATCGGACTATGGCTAGCAAAAGACGCAAAAGAAGTACGAGGCATGGACGTAACGAAAGAAGCAATCATCGATGCGAAAACAAATGCCCTAAGCCATGGTTTTACAAATACTCATTACGAAGCGGGTAAAGCTGAACAAGTATTACCGAAATGGTTAAACGAAGGCTGGAAACCAGATGTTATTATAACTGATCCACCGAGAACTGGTTGTGATGAGGAGTTTTTAAATACTGTATTAAAGATTAAACCGAAGAAATTAGTATATGTTTCTTGTAATCCTTCTACGTTGGCAAGGGATTTAAAGGTATTGAGTAAGAATTATGATGTGAAGTATTTACAGCCTGTTGATATGTTTCCGCATACTGCACACGTGGAGTGTATCGCGCAACTCATTTTAAAAGTGTAACCAAACAAATAAACTTCTGACAAATTAAATAAACCTTTGCCAAAATCAGAATAAACATCTGATTTTGGCATTAACAGGGAAAAGGAAAAAGGGACGATCGCAGTCATCTCAAGCCTTTTCCCTCTTTTTTATTTATCAAGACTTTATTCGAAAAATAATAATGTTTTGCTAAAAAAGTAGAATGAAAAATGTGAAAAAGCGGGTTTTGTAAATTCTGTCTTGAGAAATAAATCTATGATATTTATGATGTTAATCAAGCATTGGACTACTCCAGTCTGTAGTCATTAATTGGAATAAAATGGTAAGACACAGTCGTTTCTCTTTGTGTTATTTTTAATCATAGAGACTCGATTGTATTATTTTGAGTGGGTTTTACTTTAGTAAAATAAGAACCAAAAATTTATATTGATAGGATTAAGTGAGGTGATCACCATGCTTGAGGGACAAATAATCAAATTCTATCGTGAACGTCAGAGCATGATGCAGAAGGATTTAGGAAATGGAATCTGTTCGAGTACACATATTAGTAAAATTGAACGGGGATTAACAGAAGTTTCTAAAGAAACGATAAACTTGCTGTCAAAGCGCCTTTGTATTGATATGGAAACAGAAATTAAAACTTACATTGGCCTAGATTCCCTTTTAAAAAAATGGCATGAATCGATCATTTTAAAATTGAATAAAAAGGCTGAGAGAATTAAGAAACAATTAGAGGCTATTGCTCTTCTACAAATGCCGGTTATTTATCGTTCCTATACGCTCGTACTCACAAGATATTATTTATTGATAGGGCAGGGGCATGAAGCTAAGTCTCAAATTGATGAAATGGACAAATGGTCTAATCTTTCACCATATGAAACAAACATGCTTCTTCACATTAAAGGGATCAATGCATTGATGAATAAGGAATATTATAAGGCAATTTCATATTTTCAAGGAATCGATATAACCTATTACAACAACCAAGAGTACTATTATCATTTGGCTTTTGCCTATCATTCTCTGAATTCACGAGTATTGGCTTATTATTTTGCCGAAAAGTCCCTGCGCTTTTTCACAGAAGTGCGCAGTCTTACGCGAATGATTGAAGCAGAAATGCTTATGCTGATACAAGTAGAGCAGGACGAGTTTTACGATCCGAAAAATACGGAATACCAAAGATTAATCGAGATGACCGAAAACATTGGATTAGACCATCAAAGAGCAATGCTGTCTCACAATCTTGCATACCAGAAAGTTCGCCAAGGAAATTATGATAAAGCTTGTGAATACTATAAACAATCTATGGACATAAAAGATCCTCATACAGCCCTTCATATAGCCTCTTTGGAAGGTTATATAAATGCATTAACGAAACAAGGATCGAAATCAACCGAAGAATTGCTCCAATTGGTCGAAAAGGGGATTGCTCTTTCTGAAGAAATGAACGATCCAATCTATATACATTTCTTCTATTTACATAAATATAATCTTCAAAACGAAGAAGAGCTTTACTACCATTACCTTGAAAAAGAAGCCTTTCCTTATTACCAGAAAATGGAACATGTTCGCTTGATTGAACATTATGGGATAAAGTTGTTCGACTATCATATGGAAAAAGGCAATGTCGAAGAAGCAAATCAATACGCGGCGTATCTCGTGGAAAAATACCGTAGAAACGATAAATTTGCTTGATTTTTAAACTAATACCTTTAAGGAAGTCAGGTTACTACTTACATTTTAAAGAAAGGCTGTTTTCGAAAAGTTTGTAGCTTTAATCATGAGAGTTGATTGTAGTGTAGGCACTTTACTCCTTCGGGAAATAGAGGGAAATGGGAAATCTGGTTAAATGATTCACGTAAGGGATAATTTAACCCCGCAGACGGTAGCACTGAGGAACTCTATCCCTCCCTGTGGAAAGTAAGTGCCTGTAGTTGAAATCGGCGGACAAACTATATTGTCAAAAACAATTATCATTGCAAAAAGAGCCTAAAGAAAAGCGAAATCGTTTTCTTCATGAAACGGCACGGAAAGATTTAAAAATAGGTGGTAACAACACCTATACATTCGTTTATGAGGAGAATATGTTTTTCACGCAGAAAAAAGCATCCTCTTCTTTTTTATACTTTCCATTGCTCCGTATTTACACTTCTTACACCCTTAATCACAAAATACCTTAATTGTCAACAAACTGATTTAAAACCCCAAGTCAATCTATTAAATTATAGCCCTAAGTCAAAATCTATATTAATCGTACGATGAATATAGATTTGCAATGTCATTATTTGTCGAAATATTAAAAAGATTAAAAAATTGTAAAAAATTGTAAAAATATAGGACGGTTCCCTCGTAAAAACCCCATTTGTCATCCCAATCTAGCAAATATATAATTCTTTTAAATTCAATGTTACCTATTCATTTAGTACACAGCTAGAAACTACATAACTCTAATACAGGATCGGTAATTGGTATAGGAGGTGCCCTTTTCATCTTGTTAGCAATCTCTTAATTTACCCTATTTAACTATGAATCATACTTTAAGATATTATTTCTTACCATTTGTATCTTAATTTATATCCACTAGGAGGATGTTTGGTAAAAAAGAAATTGAAGACGTTACTAGCTGGAACATGATCCACGGCTATCCTTGCTTCACTAATTGATGAAAATGCAGTTAATGTTGTAAGACTCATCGCAAAACCTATTTTATAAGTTAATGGAAAGGAGATTAAAGGATTATTTATGTAAATTCAATCTAAATATGGAGGGATAAACATGATAAAAATCACCAAAAAATTGCTTACATTGTCGACAGCTTTAATACTTACTGTAAGTTCATTTGCTGCACCAGTTGGAAATTATGTTAAAGCTTATGCAAAGGACAATATTGAGACAAGCTTTAACCCGGAATCTAAAGCAATAATAGAGAATAAAATAAGTCCAGAACTTATAAAAGAATTTGCGAATAACTCTCAAACTACCTTTCTTGTAAAATTTAAGGATCAGGTAGATACAGTAAAGGTCGCTAAGGAAGTTAAGGCTAAGAATAAAAATCTATCAAATGTGAAAAAAGAGTTAGTAGTTCGTTCATCAATCGTTTCTGAATTAAAAATTAAAGCAGATTCATCACAGAGAAATTTAAGGAAGTATATTGAAAAAGAAAAGCGTAACGGACATGTAAAGGATTTTAATTCATTTTATATAGTAAATGGTATGGTAGTTACAGCAACAGAGGCAGTTATGGAAAACATAGCAGATATGCCCGAGGTTGAAAGTATAAGACCTAATGGAATTACAAAGCTAATTGAGCCTGCAAAAACTACTGAAGTTAAAGTTCAAGCGGCTAGTAATGTAGAATGGAACCTTGAAAAAATTGGAGTGCCTGATGTTTGGGGTTTAGGAATAGATGGAACAGGAATAGTTGTTGGTAGCATAGATACAGGAGTTCAGTGGGATCACCCTGCATTAAAGACAAAATATAGAGGATATGACCCATCTAATCCAGATAATCCAAATAATGAATACAATTGGTTTGATGCAACTGCAAATAACGGTTCAGCACCATACGATGATGTTGGTCATGGAACCCATACAGTAGGTACTATGGTTGGTTCAGAACCAAATGGTATAAATAAGATAGGTGTTGCGCCAGGAGCAAAGTGGATTGCTGCTAAGGCATTTACAAAAGATGGTGGAACAGATGAAGATTTAATAGAAGCTGGTGAATGGATGCTTGCTCCTAAAGATAAAAATGGAGTACCACATCCAGAAATGGCTCCTGATGTAATTAATAACTCGTGGGGAGGCGGTCCTGGAATAGATGATTGGTATAAAACTATTATAACAAATTGGAGAGCAGCAGATATATTCCCGGAATTTTCAGCAGGAAATACAACCCCTTACAATTCTGGTGGACCAGGATCAGTTGCTAATCCTGCAAACTATCAGGAATCCTTTGCAACAGGAGCGACTGACATAAACAACAATTTAGCTGGCTTTTCATTAAGGGGACCATCACCATATGGTGGAATACTTAAGCCAGATATTTCAGCACCTGGAGTTAATATAAGATCATCAGTTCCAGGAAGTAAATATGAGGGTGGATGGAATGGAACCTCGATGGCAGGTCCACATACATCAGGACTTGTAGCATTATTACTTCAAGCCAATTCTTCTTTAACAGTTAGTGAAATTGAAAAAATAATAAAGGAAACAGCAACTCCTTGTACTAACTCTGAATATCCTACAACCCCTAACAATGGATATGGATATGGTGTTATAAATGCATTTAAGGCTGTAACATCAGTTATGCAAGGAATTTCTGAGATTAAAGGACAAGTATCACAAGAAGCCGAGGATACAGTTCCACCAACATTTAGCCATATTCCTGTTACAGTGACATACGAAGGATTGGAACAAAAATTAAAAATAGATGTACAGGATAATGTAAGTGTTGAGTCAGTTGAGCTTCAATATAGAAATTCTGCAGATGAGTGGACAACAGTGGCAGCTGATAGGAAGAGTGGGGACTACAAGTCAGGAAGCTATGAAGCTGTAATTCCAGCTGATAGAGTAGTATCAAATCTATCTTACAGATGGAGAATTGTTGACTTTGGAAAGAACGAGGTTACAAGTGATATCTATACAATACTTGTTAAACCTGCAATTACAATAGGATACTTTAATGATTTTGAAGCAAATATAACAGGATGGGAAAACGTCTTGGAGGCTCCATTTAAGGATCAATGGAACTGGGGAAAACCAACAACAGGACCTAATGCAGCAGTCTCAGGAGAAAAAGTTTTAGCTACTAATCTTGAAGGAACTTATTCAGAAAATGAAAGAATGCTAATAAAATCACCTCCTATTGTCCTGCCAAATGGAAGTGCTTATTTACAGTTTAAAAATTGGTATGATGTAGAAGAAAATAATGACCGTGCGTTTGTTCTGGCTAAAGGTGATGACGATGATAATTGGTATATATTAGCATCATATGGAGGCACTAAGACAGAAGGATATTCAAATGAGGAAATAAATCTTAGCGAATACGCAGGAAAGAAAATAAATATCGCATTTGCCTTTATATCTAATGACTCCAATAATAAGCAGGGATGGTTTATAGATGATGTTAGATTAACAAACCAATCTGCAGAACCAGGTGGCACATCAGCTTTAAGCAGCAGACCTAAAGAACAGTTTAGTTTAACAAACCTGTTTGCAGCATCAGGTGATACATCCGCTTTAAGCAACAGCCCAAAAGAACAAATAATAAATTCTGCGGAGACAAATGCTGAGATAACGAAAATTCCATTATCAGCTACAGTATCTATTCTTGAAAATGGTCGTTCAACAAAAACAAATCCGCAAGACGGATCATATAGTTTTAAGGTTAAAGAAGGAGAGTATACACTAAGAGCTGAAAAGTATGGATACTATCCACAGGATAAGCAGGTTCAAGTAGCAGCTAACCAAGTTCTTGAAAATACAAACATTACAATGGCTCCAATACCTAAGGGAACAGTAACAGGTAAAATCATTAATGCCCAAACGGGAAAACCAGTTAAAAACGCAAAAATTTACTTAATTGAGGATGCAGCAGTAGCACCAGTTACGACTGATGCAGAGGGTAACTACTCAATAACTGGATATGAAGGTAAATATACAGTACAGGTTATTGCTGAGAATTATTTTGATGAGAGATTTACTGTAGATATTACGGGTAATGAACATGTGTCGCATGATATTCAGCTAAAACCATTTATAAATTTCCTAGGAGAGATAGGCTATGATGATGGAACACCAGAATATTCAGTGGCTCAATGGGAAGCAGGAGGTGGCTATGCAGTAAGAATGTCACTTCCGGAAGGACAGACCAAAGCAATGGTAACCTCTGGATTATTTATGATTGATCCAAGATCAGGTGGAAATACATTTAAGGTGGCAGTTTATGATGCAAGTGGACAGGATGGCGCCCCTGGAAAAATGGTAGCAGGACCATTTAGTGCAACTACTACTAGGGAGGCAGGAAAATGGACAGTTGTTGATTTAACCTCGGAGCAAATAGTGGTAACAGGTGATTTTTATATGGTTTTTATACAGGATAAGTTTGCTCCTCAAAGCCCACAAATTTCATTGGATAAAAATAACCCAATAGTAGCACAAAGATCATGGTGGTTTGTAAAGGGTGGGCCATTCACTTTAGCAAATAAAGATTTTGGAAATATGATGATTAGAGCAACAGTTAAACAGGAAGCACTAGCTCCAGTTATAACATCACCAGCGGACAGCTCATATTTGAATAATGAAAACGCAACAATAAAAGGTAAGGCAGCTCCAGGAATGGACGTTCATCTATTTAGCGGTGATAAAGATATAGCAAATGGAAAGACAAATGATGATGGAAGTTTCTCAATTGATGCTGTACTTCAAGAGGGAGTTAATATTCTAAAGGCGAAAACTATTACAGAAATCGGATCTACTCCTTATTCGAAGGAAACAAAAGTTATAGTAGACAAGACAGCACCAGTTTTAGAAATTACAAGCCCACAAAATAACGCAAATATAAATGATCAGGTAATAACTGTAACAGGAACAGCTAAAGATGATTATTTAGATTATGTTGAAGTTAACGGAACAAAGACAGACATAGATTCAAATGGAAATTGGACAGCAAAGATTATCTCTAAGAATGGGGAAAATGTAATAAATGTTGTTGCTAGAGACAAGGCAGGAAATAAAACTGCTAAGAGCATTACAGTTAATGTAAAATACTCAATACGTGAAATTAAAAATATAATGCCATCGAGTGATGTAATATTAAAGGCAGATCAAACATTAAAGGTCGAGTTCGACAGTGAGCCTGGATTAAAAAAGGCAGTATTTACAATTAACGCTCCGATTAACGGCATAACAAGTGCAGTATATGTGCCAACAGCAAGTTTAAACAACTTTGAGGTAGTTATGACCGAAGTAAAGGATGCAAAAGGAAATGGCACTGGACACTATAAGGGCAACTGGACAGCAACTAAGAAGCTTACATTAAACGGTGCACAAATAGTGGTAAAAGTAGAAGATATGTATGGAAATTCATTAAGTTCCACGGCAGCAGGAAAGCTATATGTAAATTGCAAACCAATTCCTAAGCCTGTTCCAGACAAAACAGCACCGAGTATTCCTTTGGTAAGTAAGGTGACATATACAGGAATATCTGGAAAAGCTGAGATAGGTTCCAAAGTATACGCTAAAGCAGGCAAATTAATCATAGGTTCCTCAGTTGTAAACAGCAAAGGAATTTATTCTATTACCTTCAAAAGTCAAAAAGTAGGAACAATCATTAATGTATACGCAGTAGACAAATCGGGGAATGTTGGAGCGGCAAAAAAGGTAGTAATAAAAGACATAACACCACCAGCAATTCCTTCTGTTAAAAGTTTATCTAATACAAAAGTAACAGGGAAAGCCGAACCAGGTGCTAAAGTTTATGTGAAAAAAGGAAAAGTAATCATTGGTTCTAGTACTGCTAACAGTAAAGGAATTTATACTGTTTCTTATAAAAAACAAAAAGTGGGAACAGTCCTTTACGTTTATGCAAAAGATAAAGCAGGGAATACAGGTAAAGCGAAAAAAGTTGTAGTGAAAAAATAAATTAGGTTCAATACGATCATTCAGAATGCAAATGAAAAAGTCTTAGATTACTCCATTCGTTTGATTGGTCTTGACCTAAAAAAGAAACAAGTACAGCAACTGGTATGCTTTGACATCATATGTGTAACTAATGATAGATCCTAGTTGACTTACATGATAGCAAGAACCGGGTGGAGGGGTTTAGGGATGGCTACTTTATTACAACAACAAGCAAAACTTGAGGTAGAGAAAAAGAGAAATGAATTATATGATTTTTGTAAGCAGTATGGATTTCTTCATTCTAATACCATTCAATGTAGCCAAGAGTTAGATCAGTTAATAAATCAGTTATTTAAAAGCTTTACGGCTTTTAGGGAAGAGCGGTATGAGTACTTAATAATTTAGATACCAATAAACTGATCTTGTAGTACTTGGCACCAATTCGTATTCATACTAACGGTCGAATGTCCTTTATATTTAGAGATTAGATGTAAACTCAACATCATCTCATGTATTGTCAATTACGTACTGCGCACGTGGAGTGTATCTCGCAACTCATTTTAAAAGAAGGCAACTAACCCTTGCGGTTGTTGCCTATTCTTGTTCTTCGAAAGGATTTACAAAGTTGTAATGAATACGTAGATTACCTTCAATGCTACAGGTTATTTTATTCACCAAAGAGTACAAGATTTTAGGAGTTAAATCATCTAGTAATGAAATGTCTTTAAGCTTTTTTCCTAAATCAATTGCATAGTTCTCACTTTCGCACTCTTCAAGCTTTTCTTGATACTCAATCTTGGCTGTTTCGAGTTCAGCTACTTCCTGGTCTATCTGCTTTCTATATTCAACCAGTTCTTCACGAGATATAATTTGGTCAGCGTACATATCATCAAGGTAATCTCTCTTTCTAGAACGTAATTTATTTGCTTTATTTTTGATTTTTGTTAGTTCGTTTGAAATCGAAACCTTCTTTTGATCCAATCTTTTGTGTAAACTCATCATCTTGAATGGAATGGAATAACTCCTGTAGATCCTCTAGGATAATGTGTTTTAGCTCTTTCTCACGGATAACAACTCTATTTAAACAGAAAGGATCACCGTACTTAATATTACCATCGCATCTATACACTTTTTGATTTGCCTTGTACCACATTCCTTTTTGGCAATTTTCACAGAACAATACATTAGTGAACAAATGACATTCCTTATCTCCGAATTTGTCCATTTCCACGAATCACGTATTTTGTAGAAGTCAATGCAGGAAGTCCCATTGGTCCCCTTACATGTAGCTTTTGCGTACTGATGCCGATTTCTGCACCAAAGCCGAATTCAAAACCATCAGTAAAGCGAGTCGAAGCATTATGGTAAAGCGCCGCGGCATCTACGGACGTGAAAAACTTGTTCACACTTTCTTCCCTTTCTGTAATAATCGCTTCGGAATGCATGGATCCATAAGTATTGATGTGGTTAATAGCTTCTTCAACAGAGGAGACCATTTTGACTGCCAGTGTGAGAGACAAAAATTCAGTTCCCCAGTCTTCTTCTGAAGCAGGTACAATAGTAGAATCGATAGCCAGTGCCTTCTTATCTCCACGTAGCTCTACTCCTTTTTCCTTTAAGGAAGAAAAGAGCTCGGTACCAAATCGGTGCACCCACTCCTCATGAAGTATAATTGTTTCAATTGCATTACATACAGATGGTCGCTGTGTTTTTGCATTTATAATAATATCAAATGCCATCTGTTTATCCGCTGTTTCATCAATGAAAATATGACAATTTCCCGCACCTGTTTCCAATACAGGAACAGACGCTTCTCTCACTACAGTATCTATTAGCTGTTTGCCACCTCTTGGGATAAGAACATCCAAATACTCATTTAACGTAAACAGCTGCTTTGCACTATCTCGCGACGTATCTTCAATGAGCTGTACGCTTTCTGGAGGCAAGCTCGTTTGTTTAAGCGCTCGGTGAATGACAGCTACGATGGCTTTGTTAGAATAAGTAGCGGAAGAACTGCCACGCAAGATCACTGCGTTTCCTGTTTTCAAGCAAATTGTGGCCGCATCCACAGTTACATTCGGTCGCGCTTCGTAAATCATCCCGACAACACCTAGTGGCACACGCATTTCTTGAATAGACAATCCATTCGGTCTTTCCCATGTGGTTACACATTCTCCAACAGGATCACGCAAATCAATTAGCTGCCGGATACCCTCTGTCATATCAATAATGCGCTGTTCATTCAGCGTAAGGCGGTCAAGTATAGAAGCAGACATTCCTTTTGCTTTACCTACTTCAATATCTCTTTTGTTCTCCTCCAAAATATAAGGTGTTTCTATTATCAATTGATCCGCAATCGCAGCAAGTGCCTTGTTTTTTTGAACTGTGGATTTGAGAACAAGTTCTCCAGCTATCTTTTTCGCTTTTTGTCCCTTTTCCAATACTTCATTCATCTTCATTTCCTCCTTTTAAAGATTCAAAATATAAAAACTTGAGGCATGTTTAACTTTGACAACTTGGAACGATCATCCAAGACTCTTCTACATAGATATTAGGTGAATCAATCAGATTTAGGAGGGAGGATTCGGCCTCTTCACTTGAATGGATTCTCTCTATTCTTAAAATGAAACCCAATTATCCCTATGAATGACTTCATAGCTATGTCTTACGCCTTGAGCCTGAATGACGTGACTTTGCATCCCTTTTATATCCTGTAGTTCCTCTGCACTATATCTACACTGACCTTTCCCTATCAAGAGTCCTTGTTGTGTGATGACCTCCACAACTTCGCCCGCTCGAAAGAACCCAGATACATTAGTAACACCAGCAGGAAGAAGACTTTTTCCATGATGAATGATGGCAGAGGCTGCCCCAGCATCTACTTCAATTTGTCCACTAACAAGCGAATGTAGCGCGATCCATTGCTTGTTCATCTTAATCACTTTTTGAGGAGCATTACCGATATACGTTCCATCACCTTTACCCTTCAAAACATCTAAAAACTTCTCCTGTCCAGATCCTGTTCCAATAAAAACACTCACTCCAAGAGATAGTGCCGTCTTTGCAGCATCGATTTTTGATCTCATACCGCCAGTCCCAAGTTTTGAGCCCGCATCTCCAGCAAGAGAAGCAATTTCTTCCGTAACCTCAGGGAGGAAATAATACTTTTTCGCATCCGCATTTTTCTGCGGGTTTTGGTCATATAAACCGTTCACATCTGTAAAAATCATGAGCATATCCGCCGAAACAAGCCCACTCACTAAAGCTGACAGCATATCATTATCACCAAAAGTGAGCTCCTCTAAAGAAATTGAATCATTTTCATTGATTATTGGAAGAGAGGAACGATTTAGTAGCTCTTCTAAAGTGGCATATGCATTACTGTATTGATCTTTTCTAGAAAAATCAGCTCTCGTCAGCAAAAGCTGCGCGGTAACGATACCATATTTACGGAATTCCTCCGTATACGCCTGCATTAAAAGACTTTGTCCTACAGCCGCGGCAGCCTGCTTCCCTTTAATTGTTACAGGTCGACTTGGATACCCAAGAGCAGAAAAACCTGCAGCAATTGCCCCAGATGTAACCAGCAACACTTCATGTCCTTCCTGTTTCAATTTCGCCAAAGCAGCAACATGATCAGAAAGCTGTTCCTCAGAGATACCTCCATGATCAACTGCCAAGGAACTGCTTCCAATTTTCACGACAATTCGTTGTTTTTTCACTTTTGTACCTCCTATTCTAAATGCGAATTTTTTTGTAAATTAAACTTCTAACATGCTATTTAGCAATAAAGAGCAAAATAAAAATGACCGCTTCGCCCTTAATAAAAAGGACGAAACGATCATTGTTCCGCGGTACCACCTTTATTGATATAAATATATATATCCGCTTGACACCTATAACGAAGGTATACGCCTAAACTTTCGTTTAAGACTCAGGGATAGGTTCCATACTTTCTATACGAGGAATCTTTCAGCCGGTGAATTCCACTCTCTTTCGCAAGAAGATATATGTACTAGTTCCCTTCGACGATTTTCAATTTGATTTTTATACATTATGCAATATAGTGCGTTTTTATGTCAAGAGGCATTTTTTAAATTAAATTAATTTTCTAAATATCTCTTAGCATAAAGTGAAATTCATTCTAAACATAAGTTTTTTATATTCATCACGTTGTTAATAGTGATTTATTACTAATCTTCAACATGATTTAAAATTTGATTAGTTAATATATAACAAAGATACTAAATTATTTAGAAATTACCGTTTCATACAGAATAAAACTGATTTCTAAATTTTTTTATATTGCAAAAAACAATGTACTCTCTTAAAATGTTTTTTTATATTGCATGGGATATTATTAGTTTTTTCAGAATAATAATTTCAAACCGATATAATTTATTTTAGAAGGAGCAAAATTGAGTAAATATGGATAAACAAATTGGATTCATTGGATGCGGAAATATGGGGATAGCTATGATTGGTGGGATGATAACCAAAAATATAGTGCCTCCGGATAAAATAATTTGTTCAGATTTAAACCTTACAAATTTAAAAAATGCTAGTAAAAAATATGGTATAACTACAACTACTGACAACAATGAGGTAGCTAAAAATGCTGACATATTAATTTTATCTATCAAACCAGACCTATACTCATCAATAATTAACGAAATAAACGAACAGATAAAAAACGATGTTATAGTCGTAACTATTGCTGCAGGAAAAAGCATTAAAAGTACTGAGGAAGCTTTTGATAAAAAGTTAAAGGTTGTAAGAGTAATGCCTAATACACCTGCTCTTGTTGGAGAAGGAATGTCTGGGATATGTCCTAATGAAATGGTTACAGAAAAAGATTTAGAGGATATACTGACCATTTTTAATAGTTTTGGTCAAACAGAGATCGTAAACGAAAAATTAATGGATGTTGTAACATCTATAAGTGGTTCTTCGCCAGCATATGTATTTATGTTTATAGAAGCCATGGCAGATGCTGCTGTATTAGATGGTATGCCAAGAAATCAAGCATATAAATTCGCAGCTCAAGCTGTATTAGGCTCAGCAAAAATGGTACTGGAAACGGGAATACATCCAGGTGAATTAAAAGACATGGTTTGTTCTCCAGGTGGAACGACAATAGAAGCTGTAGCAATATTAGAGGAAAAAGGCTTAAGAACAGCTATCATTTCAGCTATAAAGCGTTGTACGCAAAAGTCTGTTGAACTATCCAGTCTCATAAAACATTTGTAAAAAAAAGGCGATTTTTTGTTCAGTTTTGAACGAACACCAACATGTATTGTGTTGTCAATTACAGTCGACACATGTTAAGTGCGTAGCTGAGCTTGTTTTAAAATAAGATACCTTTGCTAAAATCAGAATAGACTTCTGACAAAAGGCACGAACAGGGGAAAGGAAGAAGGGACAATCGTAGTCACCTTAAGCCTTTTCCTTATTTTTTTATCAAGACTTTATTCGAAAAAATTATATTGAAAAAGAAATGCCTTTATTAACCCACGTATTTTTTCCTTTATTTGAGCAGAAATCATCCCATAAAAAAAAATAAAAACAGTTATTGACCTTTGTGTAACAAAAAGGTTTACAGTAAAAATACTAAATCTTCAAAAAGTATCAACTTGGAGGGAGTATAAAGAAACAGTAGAATTCTTGCAAGAACACGTAGGTTGATTTCTTTAAAATAACCACCATGATAGATTGCAGCGCATGGTTCAATAGCAATTTAATTGGCGCGTATATTAATACGTTTATGGCCATTAGTAGAGCATAACCGATCTTATACAATTTATGTAAGAATCTATTAATCACACATAATGTTCTTGGCATTGATTTGAGGTTATCCCTCTACAGGCAAGGTAAAAATAACATATTGGAGGTTATCAAAATGTTAAAGTTGAAAATGTTTATTAATGGTGAATGGATGGATTCATTAAGCGGAGAAATTAGTCATGCTGTGAATCCTGCAAACGGTAAAATCATGGCTGAGTCACCACGAGGAGGTAGAGAAGAAGCCCAAATGGCAATTAATGCAGCACGAACAGCTTTCGACTCAGGCATTTGGTCAGAAATACCAGCATCTGAACGTGCATCCTATTTATTTAAAATAGCAGATAAGATTGAAGAAAAAGCAGACGAGCTAAGCAAACTTGAAACAGAGAATATGGGGAAGCCCCTTAAAGAATCAGAGTTTGATATTGCTGATACCGTGAATTGCTTTCGATACTATGCTGGTCTAGTGACTAAGCCAAATGGTCAAACCTATTCTGTTGCCGATCCTGTGCAAGCCATGGTTATTCGGGAACCTGTTGGTGTATGCGGACTTATCGCCCCATGGAATTTTCCATTGTTGACGGGAGCTTGGAAAATAGCCCCTGCGCTTGCTGCGGGAAATACGCTTGTTTTTAAACCAGCTGAAATCACTCCAGTCACTACTTACAAATTATTTGAGATCATGGAAGAAGTGGGGATACCAGCTGGTGTTGTAAACCTAGTTTTGGGAGGTGGTTCAACAGTAGGAAATGAAATAGCGGAAAGCCAGAAGGTAGATCTAATATCTTTTACAGGTAGTACAGCGACGGGTAGAAGCATCATGAATTCTGCAACTGGAAATATTAAAAACATTTCACTCGAGTTAGGCGGCAAGTCACCAAATATTGTTTTTTCAGACGCTGATTTAGAGACAGCCATCGATTATACTCTGAATGGGATTTTTACAAATGCCGGCCAAGTATGTAATGCGGGATCCCGTTTACTATTAGAAGAGAGCATTCATGATAAGTTCATTGCTAGATTGGTAGAAAGAGCGAAGAAGATTCAGGTTGGCCTTGGGGATGATTCTTCTACTGAAATGGGTCCGCTTGTAAGTGGAGACCATATGAAGACGATACTTGAATATATTCAAGTTGGGGTAGACGAAGGGGCTACATTAGCTTGCGGTGGCAACCGTATTTCTAGTAAAGGACTTGAAAATGGTTACTTCGTTGAGCCAACGATATTTGTTGATACTAAACCTGATATGAGAATTGTTCAGGAAGAAATTTTTGGACCAGTTCTTGTTGTTCAAAAATTTAAAAATGAAGAGGAAGCCATCCAACTGGCAAATGATACATCATACGGTCTTGCTGCAGGTGTATTTTCACAAGATGGCGCCAAAGCTTTGAGGGTTATTAAAAAAGTAAGAGCCGGAATTACCTATGTTAATGCATATAACCTTGCCTATAATGAAGCACCGTGGGGAGGTTACAAGCAGAGCGGAATTGGACGCGGGTTAGGAACCTTTGGTTTGGATACGTTTACTGAAGTAAAACAAATTAATATAAATTTAGATGTTAAGCCAACTGAATGGTTTAGTCATTAAATAGAGGAAAAAAAATCAGTTGTAATTTCTGAATATTCTAAAAAAACGAGGAGGAAATTTATTATGTTATGGGATTTTCATTTTAATCTGCCTACTTCTATAGAGTTTGGGAATGGAAAAGTAAAGAATATTGGGAAAAGAGCTAAAGAATTAGGTGGAACGAAAGCCATTATTTTTACCGATAAAGGTCTTGCACAAACAGGAATCTTAGGGAAAATCACACAGTCACTAGATCAAGAAGGTGTCAATTATATTGTTTACGATAAAATAGTTCCAAATCCAAAAGATGTAGATTGCGAGAGTGCTTATCAAAAGTTTAAAAACGAGAACATCGATCTTTTAATTGGTCTCGGTGGCGGAAGTTCGATGGATACAGCCAAAGCAATTGGGACACTTCTTACCCATGGAGGAGAGCTAAGAGAGCGTTACGGAGTAAATTTACTAGAACGGGAAATCCCACCATTAATTTGCATTCCGACAACTTCAGGTACTGGTAGTGAAGTTACAAGAGGTTCTGTCATCACCGATACTGTGACGAAACAGAAGGAGGCGATACTAGATTTGAAAATCGCTCCTAAACTAGCACTTGTCGACCCTGAATTGACGTTAACATTGCCTAAACCAATTACAGCCGCTACAGGAATGGATGCACTCACACATGCAATCGAAGCTTATACTTGCAAAGTTGCACAACCACTATCAGATGCTTTAGGACTATATGCGATAGAATTAATAGCAAAATATCTTCCATTAGCAGTAGAAAATGGACACGATTTAGAAGCTAGGAAAAATATGCTCTTGGGCAGTTTAGTTGCAGGAATCGCCTTTGATAACACGGATCTTGGAGCTGTACATGCGATGGCCGAACCACTTGGAGGACTCTATGATACTCCACATGGTGTAGCGAATTCTATTTTTCTTCCACACGTATTTGAATTTAATATTCCTTCCAATCCAGAAAAGCACGCTATGGTAGCAATTAAACTTGGGGCAAACCCGGAAGGAAAAACAATGGAAGAAACGGCGTACGAGGGTGTTGCGCTGTTAAAAGAGCTGGCAAATAAAATCGGCATTCCTAGTTTCCGAGATTTAGGAAATGTAAATCCCGAAGACTTCCCTTTCTTAGCGGAAGGAGCCTTTAATCATTTGTGTACTCAGGCCAATTCAAGAGAATTGACAAAAGAAGATTATCTGAACTTATTTCAAAATACTTATGAGGCAAAATCCACCAATTTTATTAAAAATTAATGCGTAAAATGAACAGAAATAAAATGTAAAATCCTCGGTTAAGAAATGGCCATCTGGCAGAAAACACTGCAAAACGAAAAAGCGAGGGTAAAAATTTGGAAGGTGGTAGCATGAATGGTTAACCGGGATGAAAAGCAGTTTTTAAATTTACCTTTTACAGGCATTTGTACTTTTGGAAAATACCCAATGTGTGTAAACCTGAACGAGCTTGATGCAGATGTAGCGGTCATCGGGGTGCCAAATGACATGGGTACACAATGGAAATCAGGAGCAAGAATGGGCCCTAGAGGAATTCGCGAAGGCTCTACATTATATAGTTTCGGTCTGGATGGTGCTTATGACATTGAAAACGATATTATGTACCTTGGACCCGAATGGAAAGTCGTCGATTGTGGTGATGTAGACATGGTACACGGGGATATTATGCAATGTCATGAGAATACAGAAGAAGCCATCCGAAAAATCATTTCCAAAGGTGCTATGCCGGTTGTATTAGGCGGTGATCATTCCATCACAGCAGCAGTCGGAAAGGGACTAGAAGATATAGGTCCGTTTCATGTGATTCAAATTGATGCCCATTTAGACTGGGCAGACCATCGCTCTGGAATGCGATATGGTCACGGAAATTGCATTCGCCGCTTATCAGAGCTGGATCATGTTCAGAAAATATTTCAATTTGGCATTCGCGGGATCAGCAGTAGCAAAAAGGAAGACGTCGAAGCAGCAAGATCATATGGTAGTGTGATCCTATCGCCACGTCAGATGAGAAAGATGGGACTTAAGGAATTGCTGGAGTTAATTCCTGCGGGCGAGAAATATTATGTTACGATTGATATTGACGGAATCGATCCGTCTATAGCACCTGGAACAGGTACTCCTTCACCAGGTGGTCTCCTCTACGATGAGGTTAATGAATTGCTTGAAGGGATTGCCAAAAGAGGTGAGGTCATCGGTTTTGATTTAGTAGAAGTTGCCCCGCAATATGATCCTACTGGCATGACCGGGCAAGTAGCAGCCCGTATTGCATTAGACTTACTCAGCTATGTATTAAAGGAAAAAGAGATAAAATTAAATAATAAATATGGAAAAGAGAAGAAAGAAATACTTTTTTAAACGGGATTGGTTTGATCACCAAATGGTAAGGAAAGGTGACAAAGCTATAGCTTAAAGGACAGAGAGGGGTAAAAGCTACCCTTACCTGTCCTTTTTTGCATGTAAAAATGGAAGTTCTGTTCAGCTTCACTGAGTAGCAGATGTAAACTTTGCTTTGTTTTACGGACTGCTTCAGTTTGGTAATAAAGTTATGGAATGGAAACTTTCACATGGTAGGCATCGAACAAATGACTGTTCTGTCAGCGTCTTAGGAAAATGGTTTGAAATGGTGTCCTATGGTGTATGAGGAAGAGATTGTAAATGCGATAAATAAATCGGTTTCCCAGGGATACAAGGTGGACCGTGAATCTTACATTCTCAAAACTCAGTCACATTATCATCGAATTAACATATCAAGTTGCGCTGTAATTTATTAAACTTTTTCCTGGAACTCCCTAATCCCGAACGCTATTTCATAATGATTAACCACAAATGCTACTGTGAACCATTTTAGCTTGTTTTAGATCCCTAGGGTTCATTGTTTTAATGAGTAAAAAGTAAAAAGAACTCCATAAATTTTAAAGGAGTCCTTTTAGGTACTAGATTCCTTAAACATAAATGGGAAATCCAGTTTTTTAATATATATAAATCCTTTTCCTACTACATAGTATTATGAATTGACTGGAATATTTACTTCTTTGATTTCCGTTAACATAAATTCATCATTCACATCATCAAAATGTAGCTTTCGAAGACGCTGACGGAAGAATTTTGTCAAGAAAGTCAGATATACAAATCCAACTGCCATCCAGCTGATTCCTAAAATTAGCGCATTTATATTCAAATAGGACCATAGCCACATGATGAATCCTGCCCCAATTAAAGGAAAAATTAAGTACAGAATAGTCTCCTTGGGAGAGCGCTTACAATTCTTAATATAATAGTGAGCGATTACAGAAAGATTGACAAAAGTAAATGCAATAAGAGCTCCGAAATTTATAAACGTAATCGCTGTATCAAGGCTTAGGACAATCCCTAACATAGTAATTAAACTAACAAAAAGAATATTAGCTGTTGGTGTTCTAAATCGTGGATGTATATATCCAAATATCTTTTTAGGTAAAACAGAATCTCGTCCCATTACATATAACACTCGAGATACGCTTGTAACAGAGGAAACACCTGAAGTAAAATTACCAATTATCATAACCGTTATGAAAAGAGAGCTAAATAAATTGCCACCAACCATTTTAATGAGCTCTAACGCCGCAGAGTCAGTGTTTTTGAAGGCATATCCTGGAAAGACAATCTGAGCCAGATAAGAGGAACCAATATAGATTAAACCCATAATCACCATCATGACAAAGATTGCTTTTGGGATCGTTTTTTCAGGATTAATGGTTTCCTCAGACAATGTTGTTACAGAATCAAATCCTAGAAAGCTGAAACAGAGAATGGAAGCTCCAGCAAGGAGAACAGAAGTTGAAACATTTGATTTAAAGAAAGGTTCAACTGCTAAGAGTGTACCTGTACCCATTCCGTTTAAGACGCTTTTTATTGTTAAGAATGCAAAGACAAGAATAAAAAGGATTTGGGCGATCACAAAAATCTTGCTTGTATTTGCTGAAACGCTTATACCAATATAACTAATAATCGTAATGCCGATATTTAAGATGACAATCCAAAACCAAAATGGAACTTGTGGAAATTGCGATGTTAAAAATACAGCGGACATAAGACAGGTAATCATCGGTGTCAGTAAATAATCTAATAAAATGGTCCAGCCAATCATGAAGCCGGTTTCGGAATTCATCGACCTCTGAGTATAGGTATAAGCTGAGCCTGAAACTGGGTGAGCCTTTGCCATCTTTCCATAGCTTAATGCAGTAAAAACAATCGCCATAAATGCAATTACATACGCACCCGCCAGCACTCCCTTGGAACTATTAGCTGCAATTCCATAAGTGTTAAAAAATACCATCGGATTATTCCATGCTAAACCTAAAAAAACAACTTGAAGCAATGTAAGTGACCTTTTAAGCGTTATTTTTTCAGTCAAATTCCATGTCTCCTTTACGAATTTAATAGGGTCTTTTAGCTCTAAATATTGTTCTTTTTCAACTTACAGAGGTCAATGAGGTTAGACTTGGAGTTTTCAACTAAACAAAAAAATCTACTTTTAGATCACCACCCTTATTCTGTTGTTCAGATTAATCTGAAAATTATGTATAATCATAATAAAGCTTTGTGTTACACAAATGTCAATAGAATTTGTTCTAGCATTTTTCTTCTAGTTTAACTCTCGGAAACGGTGGTGTTTTTTTTGAAAGAAATGTTAACGATAAGTGAGATAGCCAAGTTAAGAGGAATGACGACAGAGGCCTTGCGTCATTATGACCGAATTGATTTATTTAAACCGAAATTTGTTGATCCCGAAACAGGATACCGATACTACTCCATTTTTCAGTACGAGATCCTCGGGACCATAAAAGAGCTTCGTCAAATTGGGATGAGTACAGATGAAATTAAACAATATTTCAATCAACGAAATTTTAAGAAATCAAGTGAGATTCTTAAAGCCAAGCATGCTGAACTTGTTTCGAAATTAAAGGAATTAACCGAAATAGAAGTTAACATCAAAGAAAAAATAGCCTATTTGGACAATATTTCAAGAAAAGAGGCATTTCAAGAGATTATCTTTCGAGAAATAAAGAGTAGAAAGTTAATTACTTTAAATGAAAAAATCAATAGTAATTTGGAACTTTGTTACAGTATTATCCGATTGGAAACTATGCTAACAGAGAAGGCCCCAATTCTCGCCAGTAATCGTTTAGGCATTATTATCGAAGAAGAAGACCTTAAGGATAAACGATTTGAAGAGCCTTCAGTAATATTTGTTGTAGCGAAAAAGGATGAAAAAATACAAAAAAAATATCTAAAATTAATTCCTGAAGGGTTATTTGCATGCATCCGCTATAATGGGGAATTATTAAGGAATCGTAGTAAAAGCTTAAATAAATTATTTACATACCTTCATGAAACAGGCTATCGTATATCTGGTGACGCACTTCAGATCATGGTGGTGGATATTACCGTAACGGATAATCCGAATGAAGTGATGTTTGAAATTCAAGTCCCAGTTAAAAAAGCTTGAAATTTCTCTGGCTATACACAATTGAGAGCTGTTCACTACATATTAAAATTGAGTAAAGGTCCCATATAAAGGGACCTTTGTAAGTTTTTTAGATCAGTGATTGGTCTATTTTTGTTTCCAAAGGAGGAACATCTCTACTAGCATCTCATGTGTTGCCACATACACTCGGAACATGTTTAGTGTGTGGCTGAACTTATTTTAAACTAATAACCTTAGCCAAAATCAGAATAGACATCTGACAAAAGGTACAAACAAGGGAGAAGGAAGGAGTGACTATTGTGGTCAACTTTATCCTTTTCCCTATTTTTTATAAAGACTTTATTCAAAGTCAATTTTATAAATGGACGTTAAAAATACACATAAAAATTTAGGTGTGATCAATTAAAAATTTATTAAAATTGCACAAAATGTGACAATATTTTAAAATTGTTAAGTATACAATATTTTAAAAGTGTAAACTATGCTAAGATAGGGGTGTGAGGTGATATGAGAATGAGTACAATGACTTTAAAATTGACAGAAGAACAAATCGAACAAGCGATTAGTGAACAAGATGTAGTTAGATACGAGAAAGAATTATTGTTTTTAATGAACAACTTGGCTGTTAGTATGAGTGAAGTTTATGATGACATTCTACATTACGTTATGCCGAAAAAGGTTAAATTTGATTTAAAGCCAGAGGTAATCATAAATGCTGAATTAACTACCCTTTTGAAAGAAATGATGGATATCTCCTTGAAAATTCATGAGGAAAAAATGGATTTTAATAATGTGAAAATTAAATTTGATACGTGGTTTTATCAAATTACTTCGGAAGGTAGATTAGTATTTGACTACGATTTAAAGGAATTAATGTCGATTACACAGGCTTCAAAAGAATTAGGTGTTTCACGTCAAATGATTTACAAGTATATTGATAGAGGCTTGGAAGCAGTTGGTGAAAAAGGACAACAAAAAATACCTAAGCATGCTATTGAAGCATGGAAAAATCCTGTAATGGCTTTTCAAATTCAATGGAATTATCAAATGAAACGAATCAGAAGGCAAACTGTTAAAGAACGCATTGAGATGATAAATGAACAAATCCATGAATATGAAGTACAGTTTGGAGATAATTTTTACAAGCTTTTCGGAAACTATACTGATGAAGAAATTGATCATTCGGCTGAATCCGTTGATATCTTTGATTGGAAAGAGTTAGAGAAAGAGAAACGTAATTTATTAATTAGACGTAAGGAGGGTATAAATGATTAATCCTTCCAAATTTTATAACTTATTGATCAAGTATGAAGTGATTTTTCGAACTTCTCCTCCTATGCTAAATCTTGTTCCTCTTAATGGTGGTATCATGAAAGTTCAACTTAAAATTGATTTAAAACCACACCCTCAATTTGGAAATACGAAAGCTCGAATCAGAGAGTGGTATGATTCGAAGGGTCATTTAATACAATATCGCTATTGTTGGGAAGTAAAAAGTGATCCTTCAGGAAATATCTGTTCTTTTGAAAATGAGCACAATCATGGTGTAGCAACAGATCCTCACCATACACATCCAGTCATTAATGATCGAAAACCATGTGATAATAATTATAATGTTCGTTCGGTTGATGACTTTTTAGATTTTGTTTCACAGTACATATCGACTGGTAAAAACTATGTATCTCCAATTCTTAATCCCACATTGAATAGTTGAAAAATCCCCCTAAGAGAGCTTCTAAATAAATTCGTGAAAAAGAAAGAGTAATTCTTTTACTGTTAAAGGTGCATTGAAGCTGTTCAGAAGCCTTTAATTTAATAAAGCTTTTTTTCAAAGCATATATATGATACTAGTAAAATAGTTTGAAAGTTGGTAAAGCAATACATTGAAAATAATAGAGTAGATAAGGGGAGATTTATATAATTATTGATTGCCATTTTCATGTGGATGAATCCATGCTGACTTTAGAAAAAATGATAGAGGGGATGGATCAAAATAATATAGCAAAAACTGCTCTTATCCCTCCTATGAGTGAAACAATGTTTGAATCGGATAGTACCATTCAATATCATATCCAACGATTATTCCGTTTTTTAATCATTAATACACCACGAATAGGGCATAAAATTTATGATAGTCTAGTGAAAGATGGCAATTTTAAACTGTATGGTAACACATATAAGATTTTTACCGAGCCGAAAAATGATATCGTGGCTAATGCAATTGCAAGATTTCCAGATCGTTTTCTAGGTTGGGTAGCAGTGAACCCTATGATTCCTAATTTTATGGAAGAAATAGAATTCTATCTTAAAAACCCTAGTTTTATTGGGGTAAAGGCTCATCCATTTATGCATGCTTATAGTATTAAAGCTCTTGAACCAGTTGCTGCTTTATGTGAATCAAAAGGTGTACCTATGATTATTCATCTTTCTTCTGAGATTGACTCCTATAAATATCTACCTGAAAATTTTCCTAAACTAAAATTAATTTATGCTCATGCTGGTCTACCATTTTGGAAAAATCTATGGAAATACGTTAAGGAACAACCAAATGTATATGTTGATACATCAAGTGATTATCTCAATGAGACAATTGTAAAACAAGCGGTAGAGGCTTTAGGTTACCGTAAAGTTCTTTTTGGCTGTGATGGACCATATGGAATGAAGACATTTAATGAATATGACTATTCGGACAAGAAAAGATGGGTGGAATCCCTTTTAATTCCTGATAACGAAAAGGAATACATACTCGGAAAAAACTTTTTAGGATTAATCGAATAGGAAATATGTTTAATGAGTGCAAATAAGGTGGGATTAACACACCTTTGTACAGTTTTTTTGCTAGATTAATTGGTTAACTATTTTTAAATGAAAAAAGGTCCGCCAAACTCGGCAGACCTTTTCCATTTCTATTTATTTAGACTCGCTAATCGTTTTATTAATAACATCAATCACATAGTTTTTAGTATTTTTATTAATCGAACCAAAATCACCTTTAAAAATCGTAGTTTTAATTGTATCAGTTGGTTCAATGTGTACCGGTACTAGTGTCTGACCGTCTTTTAGATTAATAGATTGGGTGAAATACATATCATTATTTACAGTTACTTTTTCCCCGTTAATCGTGAGGTTAGCTCCTTTAATAGAATTTCCTTTGACAGTTAAAGTTGAACCATTTACATCAATTTGGCTTACTACAAGCGGCTTATCAATCCAGCGTAAAATTGTATCTTGGACTGTCATTTTGTTGCCACCTTGATTTGAAACAACTATTTTCATATCGGTTCCAGTCGCACCGTAACCATAGTAACTAATATCATCATCTGATGTGTCAGATGGTGTATGGTCTGCTAATCCTTCATGATCCCAAGTGTTATCTCTCGTATATTTATAGGTAATTTCAGTACCTTCTTCAAGCTCAACTGAATATTCCCAATCCGGTGTAACTGCGCCATTTCGGCTCATTGACCATGCACCTGTATTCCAACCATTTAAGCTGTTTGGTATATTCATTTGTGCTGACAATGGCGTGTCACTTGGTGCATGTACTTTAAATGTGACTTGTACCATGACAATATCCGGTGTGACATTTACATTATTTGAGTCTACATAGTTCCCGGCTTGATCAAAGACGCGAATTTGGTAGTTATATGTTGTACCGTTTGTGACCTGATAATCACGGAAGGTAGTAGTGTCCCCGTTTACTGAAGTAAGAATATGACCGTCACGATAAATGACAGTTTTAAATGGCTGATCTGGCTGCGTAAGTTTCCAGTTCAAGTTAACCTGACCAGATTCTTGAATTGGTGTCTCTAAAGTGACCTTACTAGCAGGGGGAGTAGTATCTAAAGTGCTACGTGTATAATTTACTTCTCCTGTTTCAGAGTATACCCATGTACTTCCTAAATCAGGTGTAAAGGCCATTCGGTATTCATATATGCCAGCTTCTAATGGTGTGAAGCTACCTTGGAACTCATTAGCTTGATTTTCCTGAGATTGTCCTATATATAAAGCTTGGTGTGATTCCCAAGTAGTCTGGCCTTTCATTCTTACTTGAAGCTCTGCCATAATTCCTTCAGCTGGACCTGTTTCTGTTGCACCCGGTAAGTAAAAAGTTGCTTTAACAGTAGAATCAAGTGCTAAATTCAGCTCCTGATTGGCTAAGGCTGTCATGTTGGACACGCTAGCTTTGCTAACATCGTAATGAGGCACGAGACCAACTGAGACAGCAGGTTCAGATTCGTTCCCATTAGAATCTACAGCAGCTACAGAAAAATAGTAATTACGACCATTATTTAAATCTGAAATGGTTACTGTATTGTCCGTAGTTTCTTTTACTTTTGTCCATAATCCGCCAGCAACAGTTGTTTGATAAACATTGAATTTTGTGCCTGTTCCTGTCCAGTTTAAAGTAATTTGTTTAGAGCCTACAGTACCGATTACATTTTTAACTGACTGTAGATTTTTTACGTCATTACTGGAAAGTAACATTCTTCCTGATTCAGCAGGTATGGTCAATGTTAACTTGCCATCCTTCACTGTAGCAGCGTATTTTTTATCTAATTGATCTTCTAGACGAATTCCATTTGCAATCAGCTTTTTAGTGTCAACATCAACAGTTTGTGCAGTTTTCCCTCTATTAATGATGATAAGAGCTGATTTTGTGCCTTTAGTACGAACGTAAGCTAATACATCGTCTTTAGCATAAATATGGTGAAGATCTCCATGACTAAATAAATCGGAATTTTTACTGCGAATTTGACCAATATTTTGATAATGTTTAATCAAATCTTGGTTTTCATTTCCCCATGGATACGTACGGCGATCATCTGGATCTTTTGATCCTGTTTGGCCTGCTTCATCTCCATAATAAATGGTCGGGGCACCAGGATAACCCATTTGAAGGATAGAGGCTAACTCTAATCGTTTCACACCTTCATTGTAATTATAGTTCGGATCCTGTTCAGCTCTGTTATAAGTATCTGTTCCGTTGCCTAGCAGGAAAATAGCTCGTGCAGTATCATGAGATCCCATTAGATTCATGAGAGCATAAAAAGCTTCCTTCGGATAATCCTCTTGTACTGCAAGTAGGGAGTTTTGTGCATTTTCTGCATTACCATTCTTTAAATAATCTAGTACAGCACCTCGGAAACGATAATTCATTACAGAGTCATATTGATCTCCTAAAAAGTATTTGGAAGCATCATCCCAAATTTCTCCTAAAATAAGTGGTTTTTCATCTTTTTGAAGAGTTTGTCCTGCACCGGTCATCGTCTTGGATTTAATTTCTTTTCGAAATTCCTGCCAAAATGAGCTGTCTACTTCATTCGCTACATCTAAACGCCAACCGGAAGAACCTCGATCAATCCATGATTTGCTTACAGAGTCTTTATCATACATTATATAGTTAGCAAATGCAGTGTTGTTAAGTTCACTAGGGTGATCAACCTTTGAACCTTCTTTTGATTCAAATACTGGGAGACTGTCATAGCCCCACCAACCTTCATACTTATAGTGTTCTCCAGTTGAAACACCGTTGACTTTTTCATTTGGCACTTTAACATTTTCAATATGGAACCAGTTTTCAAAACCGTACGGGCTAAAAGATTGGCCTTCGGAGATAAATTGTTTTTTCGCTTTCTCTTTGGCAGTAGCCTCGGACAATTTTTCATTATTCATCAAATCATAAATACGAGACCAATATTCATATGCACCAACGGTTTTATATTTGTTATAACGGTCAAAATAGATTGAGTCGTCTGAGACGTGATTAAAAACACCGTCCAAAATTAAATGCATATTCCGTTTTGCTAATTCTTTTGTGAAATCCTTAAATTCTTTTTCTGAGCCAAACATCGGGTCAACTAATTTGTAATCTGTTGCATCATATTTATGGTTTGATGGTGCAAGAGCAATCGGGTTTAAATAGAGTGTGTTGACTCCCAGTGATTGAAGGTAATCGAGCTTAGATTTGATTCCAGCGATGTCTCCTCCATAAAAATCATTACTAAACTCTCCGTCTCCAGTATATGTTCCAGTCCCTTGTTCATATGGATTATCAGGTAAGCTTGACCAAGAAGCGGGATGTTCGATTGGCTGGTTACCACGAGCACCAACTTTATCCTTTACATTGTCATTTGTCTTGTTTCCGTTAAAAAAGCGATCAGGGAAGATTTGATAAACTACAGCTTCTTTCATCCAATCTGGCGTTTGGTAATTAGGGTCATATACTGTCAGTTGGAAAAGGCTTGCATTTTTATCTACTGCTTTTCCTGTATGACCTTCTTGTGTGTCTTCTCCATATTCTGCTGTTGTATCTTGATCTCTGACAATGAACTTATACCCATGAATCCCTTTGTCTGTTGGTGTAAACGTAGCTTCCCAGTATTCAAGGTCACCTTTGCCATTTGTATTTGACCAGCCTACATTCTTCATAGCCAAGACCTTAGTTGTACCTGAATTGTAGTTTTTTACATAAAGGCTCGCGCTTGTCAAATCTCCTTTCTTAGCCGATATCCGTAAGGTAACAGGAGTCTTTGCTGGAACGGCTCCAAATGGCTTTTTGTATACTTGGTCCCATGAATCATGGTAGAGGGCATTCTGATCAATCAATCCATCAGAGCCTGTTGGTTTATAATCTGTATAAACTTCTTTTGTTTGGCTATTAAAGAAAAATGTAATAGTAGATTCAGAGAGTACAGTTAACTTCAGATTGGAAGAAGGGTAGGACTCGTTCCAATCTTTTCCTAGTACAATCTTGTATTCGTAAGTACCACTTGGCACTTTTGTAGTAAATGAATAGATATTTTTGAAATTATCATCTTTTAAAAATGCTGTTGAGTCTGCTGGGCTCCAAGCTGAACCTGCATTAGTAGCAGGCTGGATCGTTCCAACAAGACGTGGTTGTTTTTCCTCTGCTATAGGGTTGTAATGAGTGCTATCAGTAATTGAATGAGTGTTATCATTATAGTAGAAAGTAACATCCTTTTGTTCGGATAGTAATAGTTTAATGTTGTTGCCGCCAGGATTTCCGCCTTCACCGTAATTTTCAGACCAGTTTCCACCAATGGCGATTTTGTACTCATATTCACCAGCCGGTAAAGTGCCAGTAAATGTATAGAGACCATTACCTTTATACACCATTTCTGTTTGGTGTGAAGATGGGTCCCAATCACCTGAATTTCCTAACAATTTTTGAAGGCTTCCTACAAGTACAACTTGTCTAGCTGTCGTTTCTGCTGCTTTTACAGTTCCACTTGTGAAATATCCCGGAAACATCTGGAGAACTAATCCTAATACAGTAACGAGCGATAATATTGATTTCTGTTTTCTCCTCATGAAAAAACCCCTTTCTCTTTCTAAATTAGGAAAACGTTTATACAAAAGATGCAATAAAAATATGTATGTAGGTAATGCTAACTTATTGCAAGCGTTTGCACAAATTGTTTTCAAAATAATTATAACTTTTTATTAACACAAATCAATGGAAAATAGCAAAATAATACAAATTTTCTGAAATAAATACACTTAATGTCAATTCAAGAAAGGGTTCATATGCTTTTATGGGAACTAAAGTATAAAGGGAGAAAACTGTAAATGAAGCGATAGATTTGTGGAATAGTGATTTTGTAAAACAACTAATCGAAATAGATGAGATTAGAGAAGAAGTAGAGTGGGGTAGAGAAATTGTTTGCACACGGTATGACTCTAAAAATGTCGCAAAAGATTATTGGGGTAAATTTACAAAAGTGTAGAGCAAAATACTCATACAGATGCCTAATATTTGAGTTTAAAATTAAGAGGAGAGCATTATACTTCAAACAAAAAAGGCACGGTCCCAATTAAAATACTGGGACCGCATTTTGTATCTATTAAATTACTTATTACTTGGAAACGCAAATGATAAACTACTATTTTCACTAGGAGTCAACCATCGCTCCGAAATCATCTTAGTCTTTGTATAGAAGCGCGCTTGGTCAGGACCAAACATTTGTCCGTCGCCAAATTTTGAGCCTTTAAAACCGGCGAAGTTATGGTATCCCACAGGAATTGGAATTGGAACATTTACGCCGACCATACCAACGTCAATTTCAGTCGTAAATTTTCTAGCGGCCAAACCATTGTTTGTAAAAATCGTTACGCCATTTCCTAATTCATGCTGGTTGATTAATTTAATTGCTTCTTCTAAAGAATCCACACGTACAATATTACGTACAGGACCGAAAACTTCTTCATCATAAATTTCCATGCCTGGTTTAACATGGTCTAGTAAAGTTGGGGCTAAGAAGAAGCCTTTGCTATTTTTAGTAATGTCTTTATTACGGCCGTCACATACGATTTTCGCGCCTTCTTGTTCACTGCGATCAATCGCTTTTATGATAGTCTCTTTCGCTTGTTGCGAGATAACGGGTCCATAATCGGCCCCCTGAGTGTAGGCTCCGACTTTTAATCTATTAATCTTTTCTTCTAAAATTTCTACTAATCGATCAGCTGTTTCTTGTCCTACAGGCATTAATGTTGAAATTGCCATACAGCGTTGGGAAGCAGCTCCATAGCCGGCACTAATGAAGGCATTCGCTACTTGTTCTAAATCGGCATCTGGCATGACTACCATATTATTTTTACCACCGCCTAAAGCAACCACTCGTTTTCCATACTTAGCGCTTGTTTCATAAATATAACGTGCGACAGGTGTAGAACCGACGAATGAAATTGCCTGTACTGCTGGATTTTCAAGCAATTCGTTTACTGCTTCTTTATCTCCATTGATGACTGTCCAAATTCCATCTGGGAGACCAGCTTTAGTCCATAACTCACTAATATATAAAGCTGTCATAGGTACACGCTCAGAAGCTTTTAAAATGACAGCATTTCCAACTGCTACTGCCATACAAGTTTGCGCTAGTGGCACCATAATTGGAAAGTTGAATGGGGAGATTGCAGCAACTACTCCAAGAGGGTATTTAGCAGAATAAGCATTAATTTGTCCGCCAACATTTACTGAATATTCTCCTTTCATTAAGTGGGGAGCATTAATTGCTAAATCTACAGATTCTAAACCTCGAGTAATTTCGCCTAATGCGTCTTCTTCTGTTTTTCCGCTTTCCGTACAAATTAATTCGAGTACTTTATCTTTATTTTCCATTAGCAAGTTTCGAAATGCCATTACAATTTCTGCACGTTTAGCAACTGAGAGATCACGCCAAGCAGGAAAGGCTGCTTCTGCTTTTTTAATTGCATATTTCACTTCTTCTACGGAAGCTAATGGAACTTTGGCAATAACTTCTCCTGTCGCAGGATTGAATACTTCTTGGAAACGACCGCTTTTGCCAGCAATCATTTTTCCATCTATATAATGTGTAAGTTCTTTTACTTCAGTAATATTTGTCATCTAATTGTTCCTCCTTCAGAAATTGAGCTATTTTTACTATCTATATCAGGGAACTAGCAGATTTATAAAGATTTGATTGCTTGCACTAAGCCTGAAATAATGAAATCTTTTTCATCCATTGTAATGTTTAACGGTGGTGATAGCGTTAATACATTGTTATATCCTGCTACTGTTACACCGTTTTTACCGATAATTAGTCCGCGTTCTTTGCATTTGGCAATTACTTGATTTACTTTCTCTATATTTAAAGGATTTTTTGTGTATTGATCTTCTACTAACTCGATTCCGATTAGTAATCCTTTTCCGCGAATATCGCCAACGTGAGGGTGGTGTGAAATGTTCTCTTTTAATTCATTAATTAGAATTGCACCCATTTTCGAAGACTGTTCAAATAAATTTTCACGTTCCATAATTTCTAGGTTTTTTAGGGCAACTGCGCATGCTGCTGGTGAACCCCCGAATGTATTTACATGGCGGAAATAGTCATAGTTTCCGTTTTTAGTAAACTCTTCATAAATTTCTCTTTTTACTGCTGTTGCTGAAAGGGGCATGTATGCACTCGTAAGTCCTTTTGCCATTGTAATGATGTCAGGTTGCACTCCGTAATGTTGATGACCGAAGGCTTTTCCTGTGCGTCCAAAGCCACAAATTACTTCATCAACAATTAATAGTGAGCCATGTTTATCGCAAACTTCTCTGATGCCTTTTAAGTAATCTTCAGGGGGCATAATGACACCACCACCAGTAATAATTGGCTCTAAAATCATAGCCGCAATTGTTTCTGAGTGTTCCCATGTCATGATTTCGTCTACCGCTTTAACGGAAGGTAATTCGCTAGCATTCTTAAAGCCATCCTCATTGCAGCGATACTGATCCGGTGCTTTCACATGAATAAACCCTGGTGCTAAAGGTTCGTATTTATATTTGCGCTCGGCTTGCCCAGTTGCAGCGAGTGCTCCCATAGTGTTCCCATGATATGCACGATAGCGTGAAACAAACTTATATCGATTTCCTTGTCCTTTTTGCTGAAAATACTGACGGGCAATTTTAAATGCTGTTTCATTTGCCTCTGAGCCGCTATTAGAGAAGAAGACTACATAATCTCCGCCTAACAATTCGTTGATTTTTTCGGCAAGTAAAATTGCAGAAGGATGACTAAGCGATAATGCTGTATAGTTGTTCTCTAGAAGCTGGTCATATGCTGCTTTTGCAATTTCTTCTCTTCCATAACCAACATTTACACACCATAATCCAGACATTGCATCTAAATAACGATTACCATCAATATCTGTTAGCCAAGCTCCTTTTGCTTTTTGAATAATAGTTGTAGCTTGAGGGTTATAAGGCTTCATTGCATGCCATAGATATTTCTCATCTTTTGTAACCAAATTTTCAGCTATGCGAACATTTTCCATTTAAGTCACTCCTTTAGTAATTTGTTTATCTGTCTTTATTGTGAAGTTTTTTAATGCAATTATCATCAGACAGAATGTAAAATGTTTACTAAAAACTGTTTCACATATTGACACTTTGTTAAGTAAAAAATCCCCTTTTTTCATTCAAGCAAATAAAATTGACTTGAGTGAAAGAAAGGGGATATGAAAGGCCGTTTATTAAGAAAGTTTTTCTAAGTCTGTAAATTGGAAATTATCCTGAGTAGCCAGCAACATTAATTCAACTGCGAGTCGCTTTGGTGGAAGCATATAATCAGTTCCTATTAAACTTTCAATCTTGGATAAGCGATGATATAACGTTTGACGGACAATAAACAGCTTTTTAGCTGTCTCATTTTTTAAACAATTACATTGCAAATAAACTTGTAATGTTTCTATCAAATTTCCATTATTTTTTGCATCATATTCATATAGGGGATATAAATAGTTCTTTGCTAAATCCATAATTGCTTTATTTTTTTGCATTTGAAGAATTAATTGATGTAAGTAGAGATCTTCATAAAAATAAGAAAGTTGAAGAGCGTTTTGGCGGATTAATAATGTATCCTGTGCAGTTTCGAAACTTTGGTGTACTAATTTATAATCATTTACAATCTGCCCAACAGCAGAAGTGACATTTAAGTCTATATAATTATTATTCTTTCTGAAGTTATTGATTTTTTCAATGCAGTCTAAAATACGCTTTTTTGTATCGTATCCGTAAAGATCTGCAATGATATAAATCAGTCTTTGTTTTTCCTCTAATAAAAAAGTTACGAAGCCTTTATTTTCAAAAATATTACGGGAGTATAATTTATAATAATTTAAATCGTATTCTTTTTTTGAATTCTTTATGTGATCGATTAAGACGAAATAAGAGCAATCTGCTAAATTATGAAAGCTTTGTTCTTGTAAGAAGGAGGTAATCACGGAATCTTCGAATGATCCATTTAGCCAAGATTCTAATAATACGCGGGAGTAAATAGTTTGTTTTTCTTCTATGTATAGACTGCGTAACAAATATTGAGATAAAGCGGTTACAGTTCTGTCTAATACTAATAACTCGAATTCATTTATTGTCCGGTTCTCGGTGAAAATACATACTTCACCATAGCTTTCCTCTAGTATGTTTACTTCACATTTTGCAAAATGTTTTCTTTCGTTTTTCTTTTCGTATTTGTTTCTTAAATTCATATACATATGCTGTTTTTCATTTGGAATAAAGGAAGGTTGCTGACCGTTAATGATAAATGCAACGTTAATGTTTAAATATTTATAAAGCCTCATTAAAATATGTTCGTAGTGGGTTATTTTCAAAGTTAATTTGTTAATTTCTTGCGAATAGTTTTCCAACCGTTTAATCATTTCATATTGTTGATTAATTAATATACTATGTATTTCTTGTGTGATTTCTATAAATGGGATGATTTCGTTAAACACGATAATTGGGAGATTATACAAATTGGCCAACTCGATGACATTATTCGGTACAGTTTGAATATGCTCACCAAATTCAATACATAATCCGGCTGCTTCTTTACTAATTAGTTGCTCTACAAATTCGAAAAGCGTCTTTTCTTCAGTTAGTTGTATTCCAGTTGTTAGTACTAATTCATTGCCTTTAATGAAGGTACCGATCTCTTTCGATTCCAGTATATGAACCCACTTAATAGCATTCAAAGTTCCGCTGCGACCAGCTAGAATTTTAGCCTTTTTGAAATGTTTTTTATCAAATAAATCTTGAACTCTAAGTGAATAAGACAATATTTAGCCTCCTCTTTAGAAAAAGGTTTATCAATGCTTTATACAGAAAATATAACATAATGTAAAACGACAAAGGGAACTTTTTTACATTATGTTTATATCGAGCAATTAAAAAGCTATGTTATATTTTTTGTATATTCATAAAATTTAGATAAAGAGGGTGTGGGAATGAAAACGACAGCTTTATTAAATGGTGAAGTGATTACAGTAAATAGTAAAAATGAAGTCTTTGAAGCATGTCTGATCGAGGAGAATAAAATTGCAGCTGTAGGAACAACAGAAGAAATTAAAAAATATATAACTGCCTCAACGGAAGTCATTGATTTGCATGGAAGATCTGTTTTACCAGGCTTTATTGATGCTCATATGCATCTTTTTTTATACGGTAATACATTAATGCACCTCGACTGTAAAAATCCCACAATTAATTCGATTGATGAGCTAAAAGATAAATTAGCTGACATCGTTCAAAATACTAAAAATGGACAAATAATACGCGTATTTGGATTTAATGAGTTAATGGTAAAGGAACAACGATATCCTACGATTGATGAACTTGATGAACTTACACAGGAACACCCGATTGTCATTACCCGCACTTGTGGACATATTGGGATTGTTAATTCAACTGCCTTAAAGATCGCCAAAATTGATTCAAGCACCCCTAATCCAAAAGGCGGAACAATCGAAAAAGATAATAACGGCAGGTTTACTGGTCGTCTCATTGAAAATGCCTTTTTAGAATTTAATCAAAATGTGACTTATAGTTATGAAGAATTATTTAATGCGCTAATGAAAGCGCAGGAACAATTATTTGCTTATGGCATTACAAGTGTCCATGATGCTGGTGGTTTCGATGAAAATAGCTTTAGAAAGATGCAAATTGCTTCAAATAATAAGCAATTAAAAGCTCGAGTATATGCATTAATTGGCAGTTTGAATGATTGCGAGAATTTTACTAAAAATATGTTAGCGGCTGGGGTAATGACAAATACAGGAAATGACTTTTTCAAAATTGGACCAGCTAAACTTTTCACTGATGGTAGTAGTACTGGCCCGACAATTGCTACTCGTGAACCGTATACAAGTGATGGAAATAATTACGGTTATTTACAGTATACAGAAGAAGAACTTTATTCTATCTTTTCCTCAGCACATCGAAATGGCTATCAAATTACAGTTCATGCTCAAGGTGACCGGGCGATTGAGCAATATTTGAATGTCATAGAAAAAATCTTAAATGAATTTCCGCGTGATGATCATCGGCATCGTGTTGAACATTTAGGCGTCTGTCCACCAGATTTGCAAGAAAAAGCCAAGGCACTAAATGTCATTCCTATACTCAACCCTTCATTCCCTTATGAATTCGGAGAAAGTTATATTTGTAACTATGGTGAAAGAATCAATTATATGTACGCGGCAAGTGATTTATTGAACCAAGGCATCATTACAGCGGCTGGTTCAGACGCTCCCATTACGACAGTTAATCCATTAGTTGGTATATACACAGCTGTTACTCGTTTAACGAGACAAAATACAGCTTTTGGACAACAACAAAGAGTTTCGCTAATGGATGCGATTCGAATGTATACGTATAACGGGGCCTATGCAAGCTTTGATGAAGATTCTAAAGGAAGCATAGAATCAGGAAAATTGGCCGATTTAGTTATCTTAAATACTTCCATATTAGATTGTCACGTAGAAGATTTACTCGATATAAAAGTAGATTCGACAATCTTAAATGGTGAAATAGTATATTCAAATCAATTTGAGGAATGGAGTGTGGGTAGCAAGTGAGAAATTATTTTAAATTATTACTGATTATTCCCTTCATAGGAATGTGTGTCCTTCTGCCCATAGCTAATCGTATAGAGCCTTTTATTTTAGGAGTGCCATTCTTATTATTTTGGATTGTATTGTGGATGATTTTATCGTCTATCGTTCTGTTCATCGTTTATAAATTAGATCCTACCAATAAAGGAAGTGAATTTGAATGAATGTTGCCTTACTGATTATCTTTTTTATTGGGGCTATTGCGTTATATTTAGGGATTCGTGCAAGTCGTGGGAAAGAAATGAATGTAAATGAGTTTGCGGTAGGGAATAAAGGATTCGGTACAATATTCGTATTCTTATTAATTGCTGGTGAAGTTTATACGACTTTTACTTTTTTAGGTGGCAGCGGCTGGGCCTATTCAAATGGCGCGGCAGCTTATTATGTGCCGGCATATATTTGCTTGGCATATGTACTTTCCTATTGGATTATCCCAAAAATTTGGCGTTTCGCAAAGAAGAATGATGTTATTTCACAGCCTCAATACTTTATGAAAACCTATAATAGTAAGGCTTTAGGTCTGGTCGTAGCTTTCATCGGTTTAATCGCACTTGTACCGTACATAGTAATCCAATTAAAAGGTTTAGGGATTATCGTATCCGAAGCCTCTTATGGTGTCATTTCGCCATTAATTGCTTCTACAATCGGTGCAGTTATTGTTACAATTTATGTTATTAACTCAGGTATCCATGGATCTGCTTGGAATGCGGTATTAAAAGATATTTTAATCTTATTTGTCATTGTATTCTTAGGTATCTATATTCCTTATCATTATTTTGGTGGTATTCGACCATTATTTGAAACTATCCAAACAGCTAAGCCAGAAGCTTTAACTTTCGCATCTGAAGGTTATAGTATGCCTTGGTTTATTTCGACGATTGTTCTAAATGCGTTTGGTTTTTACCTTTTACCACAATCTTTTAGTGTCGTATTAGCAGCTAAAAGTGAACGTGCTTTAAAGAAAAATGCGATTACATTGCCTTTGTACACAATCTTAATTTTATTTGCCTTCTTTATTGGATTTGCCGCAATCATTCAAGTGCCAGGATTACAAGGACCTGAAGGTGATCTTTCTCTTTTACGCCTTACTATGAAAACATTTGATCCTTGGTTTGTAGGAATTGTTGGTGGGGCTGGACTTTTAACTGCGTTAGTTCCTGTATCTGTAATGGTTATGTCTGGAGCAGTAGGATTAATGACGGGATTTTACAAATTAATTAAGCCAAACTCAAGTGATCGTCAGCAACTGAATGTATCTAAATTATTTGTTTTATTTATTATTTTAGTAGCGTATGTATTTACTATTACGGGCGGAGAAGCGTTGGCTGTTTTAAACATTATGTCATATGGTTTAATTACTCAATTAGTGCCAGCTCTAATCTTCGGTTTCTTTAACACAAAACTAATGAATAAGTACGGTGCGATTGCAGGTATTATTACAGGGGTTTCCATCGTATTATTTAATGCAGTAACTTCATTTAAATTAGTCAATATTTTCCCTAATATTCCAAGTTCAATTAATGATATTAATATTGGATTTGTAGCAATTGGCATTAATATTATCATTAGCGTGGGCGTAAGTTTAGTAACTAATGCATTGGTTGAAAGAGAAAAAGCGGAGCAAGGAGCAGAAGAAATTGCCCAATAATTAAAGGAGGCCTTCATATGATCAAGACGAATGCCAATCGGCTTCAAAATTTAATTGAGTTGTTTAGTGAATATGGTAAAACGGAAAATAACGGAGTAACAAGACTGGCATTATCTGCTGAAGATATTGCTGCAAGGAAGAAATTTCAAGCGTTATGTGAAGATGCGGGAATGACAGTGAAGCATGATGATATGGGGAATATGTATGCCACTTTACCGGGGAAACAAAACTTGCCTCCAATTGTAATTGGTTCCCATTTGGACTCAGTTATTAAAGGAGGACGTTTTGATGGCGTTCTAGGTGTACTCACAGCTTTAGAGACTGTTTATACAATAATAGATGAAAAGATCGAATTAGATTACCCAATTACAGTTGTCAATTTTACAAATGAAGAAGGGGCAAGATTTGAGCCATCTCTTATGTCTTCAGGAGTGCTATCAGGTAAATTTGATAAAAAGAAGATGATTGCTTCTACAGATAAAAATGGAATTACTTTTGCAAAATCACTAAATGAAAGTGGTTTCGAGGGATCTGAAGCAAATCGTCTAAAAGAAGCTACTGCTTATATCGAACTACATATTGAACAAGGCCCTGTACTGGAACGGAAAAACTTAGAAATCGGGGTAGTAGAAGGTGTACTAGGAATGGTATGTTATGAAATCTCTGTATTTGGAGAATCCAACCATGCAGGTACGACACCAATCAGCATGCGCAGAGATCCGATGTTCACGACTGCTAATGTGGTAGTAGATTTACAAAAGCAATTACAAAGACTAGATTCAGAGCTCGTTTACACAATCGGTCGTATAAATGCATATCCAAATATTCATACGGTCATCCCTTCAGAAGTAACCTTTACTTTAGAGGCGAGACATAAGGATCCAAGTGTTATTGCAGAAGTTACACGTATGGTGGAAGAACTGCCAAGAAATATATGTGGCTGTCCAATCAAATCCACACGCCTATGGGATCGAGATACCGTAGACTTTAATGAAGAAGTAGTCAATGCTGTGGAATATGCTTGCAAAGAGTTAGGATATAAAGAAAATAGTATGTATAGCGGTGCCGGCCATGATGCTCAATTCATTGCTTCATATATACCAACTGCGATGATTTTTGTACCAAGTGTAAATGGATATAGTCATCGTGAAGATGAGTTAACTTCATATGAAGATTGTGCTAAAGGAGCGAATGTTTTACTAAATGCAGTATTAAAACTATGCCTTGAAAAAGTGAATAAATGAGGCTTTATTTCAAAACTACTAGTAATACCTTGTATGTCTTTCACTAACGTAAACTATATAGATTGTTTCTTTAGACTCTCTAAAATAATTAGAGAGTCTTATTTTTATCATTATTTTGTTATCTTAAAACAACTTTACGAATTATTTACAATCGTTTAAAACTAGGTTAATTATTCTTTTTTATAGTTAGAGATGTAGAAAATAATAATTTTCCTTAGGAGGACAAACAATAATGAAACGTGGATTAAAATTAACATTTGCAGCAATGGCTATTACAGGTATGTTAGCAGGATGTTCTAATAAAGATGAAAAAACAACTGGCAAGACAACTACTGATGATAAAAAAGTAGAATTAACAGGAACAATTGGTGCTGCAGGATCTACAGCATTACAACCACTAGCTGATGAAGCGGCTACTGAATTCATGGCGAAATTCCCACAAGTATCAATTACAGTTCAAGGTGGCGGTAGTGGTACTGGTGTAAACCAAGTATCTACTGGAGCAATTCAAATTGGTAACTCAGATGTACCTGCTGCTGAAAAATTAGAAGATAAATCATTAGCAAGTTCATTAGTAGAAGCTAAAGTTGCTGGTGTTGGTTACTCAATGGTAACAAATAAAGACGTTGGTGTAGATTCACTTACACTTCAACAAATTGAAGATATTTTCGCTGGTAAAGTAGCAAACTGGAAAGAAGTTGGCGGTAAAGATGAGAAAATTAATGTAATTAACCGTCCAGCATCATCTGGTACTCGTGCAGCGTTTGAAAAGAAAGTTATGAAAGACGTTAAGATTAATGATGGCGTAGGAACAGTTCAAGACTCAAACGGTGCAGTTGAACAAGCTGTAAACTCTACTCCTGGTGCAATCTCATACCTTGCTAACTCATATTTAATCGGCGATAAAAAAGATGCTTTAAAAACTGTAAAAATTGATGGAAAAGAATCTTCAACTGATAACATTACTTCTGGTGCATACCCATTCTATTCATATGAGTATATGATTACAAAAGGTGATGCAAAATCTCCAGTTAAAGAATATATAGAATTCATTAGTGGCGATGAATTTGCTAACAAGTTAGTTGAAATGGGCTATATCCCAGCTTCACAAATGTCAGGTTTACAATAATAATTCAATTTAAGCTGACTCGAAACGTCTATGACTTTTTGAGTCAGCTTTTTATATTTACTTTAATATGACAACGAAATATACGTCTTTATAAAGTTCACTATGTGTTTTAATATTCCCTACTTGCCATAGATCAGTACCTGAAACTACTTAAAAAGTTAAGCTACTTTTAAGTAGTTTTCTTATGTATATTTAGCAAGTTTTAATAAGTAATTAGTATTTTATCGCTACATTCAATGCCCATAAATCAATTAAACATACTACCTCTTAAAAAGATTTACAATTTCTTTACGATTGATTAAAACTTGCTTAACTTAAAAACTTTAAAGTAGAGAATGTAAGAGATAACAAACAAAAATAAAAAACAAAATTAAAAATAAAAACAAACATTTTAGGGGGATTAAAATGAAACGTGGATTAAAATTAACATTTGCAGCAATGGCTATTACAGGTATGTTAGCAGGATGTTCTAATAAAGATGAAAAAACAACTGGAAAGACTTCAGATGATAAAAAGGTAGAATTAACAGGAACAATTGGTGCTGCAGGATCTACAGCATTACAACCACTAGCTGATGAAGCGGCTACTGAATTCATGGCGAAATTCCCACAAGTATCAATTACAGTTCAAGGTGGCGGTAGTGGTACTGGTGTAAACCAAGTATCTACTGGAGCAATTCAAATTGGTAACTCAGATGTACCTGCTGCTGAAAAATTAGAAGATAAATCTTTAGCAAGTTCATTAGTAGAAGCTAAAGTTGCTGGTGTAGGTTACTCAATGGTTACAAATAAAGACGTTGGTGTAGATTCACTTACACTTCAACAAATTGAAGATATTTTCGCTGGGAAAGTGACGAACTGGAAAGAAGTTGGCGGTAAAGATGAGAAAATTAATGTAATTAACCGTCCAGCATCATCTGGTACACGTGCAGCATTTGAAAAGAAAATTATGAAAGACGTTAAGATTAATGATGGCGTAGGAACAGTTCAAGACTCAAACGGTGCAGTTGAACAAGCTGTAAACTCTACTCCTGGAGCAATTTCTTATCTTGCTAACTCATATTTAATCGGCGATAAAAAAGATGCTTTAAAAACTGTGAAAATTGATGGAAAAGAATCTACTACAGACAATATCGTTGCAGGTGATTACCCATTCTATTCTTACGAGTACATGATTACAAAAGGCGATGCGAAATCTCCTGTAAAAGAATATATTGAATTTATTAGTGGCGATGAGTTTGCTAACAAGCTAGTTGAGATGGGTTATATCCCGGCTTCAAAAATGACAGGTTTAGAATAATATAAAAAATGGGAGTTGGTTTATACCAACTCTCAAACTAATTTATTAACGGATGATAGGGGTTTATCATGAATTTCAAAAAAAGAAACTTATTTCTAATGGAATACCTTGGAAGAACTCTTGTAACTTTATGTGGTTTCTTGATGATTGGTATTACAATAGCAATAATAGGATTTATTGTTAGTAAAGGAATCCAATCATTTACAGTAAATGATATATCGTTAAGTGAAATTTTGTTTTCAAAACATTGGAGCCCAAATAATGCTTCAAACCCAACATATGGGGCTTTAATCTTTATTGTTGGCTCAATTCTAGTATCTGTTGGTGCTGTAATTATAGCTGCACCAATTGCGATTGCATTAGCAATATTCATGAATTTTATTTCACCGAAGTTTGGTGAAAAAGTATTAATTCCAGTATTGGAAATTCTAGTTGGTATTCCATCAGTAGTTTATGGATTTCTTGGTGTAACAATATTAGTTCCTCTTCTTAGAAATACAGTAGGTGGCGTAGGGTTTAGTTTAATTGCAGGGATTATTGTGCTTAGTATCATGATTTTACCTACAATTGCAAGTATAGCATCTGATGCTGTCCGAGCTGTTCCTAGAACCTACTTAGAAGCATCATACGGACTAGGTTCAACTAGATGGCAAGCAATTAAATTGGCAATTGTACCAGCTGCAAAAACAAACATCTTAACTGCGATCGTTTTAGGTCTTGCTCGTGCTTTTGGTGAAGCCTTAGCAGTACAAATGGTAATCGGAAATACAGTTAAATTCCCTAATGGTATTTTCGATCCAACAGCAACTTTAACAGGAATTTTAACAATGGATATGGCAAATACATTAAACGGTACAGCTTGGAATAATACGTTATGGACACTAGCAATGATCTTACTTCTAATATCCTTCCTATTTATACTAGTCATTCGTTTAATTGGAAGAAAAGGAGGATATGAATCATGATTGCAAGAAAAATGGATAAGATTTGGACGGGAATACTTTGTTTAATAGCTGGTTTAGTTGTAGTATTATTATTATTTTTATTAAGTGAAATTATTTTTAAAGGTTGGGGATTCTGGGACTTTGATTTCCTATTTGGAAAACCTAGTAATATTCAAGCAGGTGGTGGGATTGGACCACAACTTTTTAATTCATTTTATATCTTAGTGTTAACATTAATTATTTCAGTTCCAATTGGAGTAGGAGCTGGGATTTATATGGCAGAATATGCAAAACCAGGTCGTTTTTTAAATTTCTTAAGATTATGTATTGAAACATTAGCATCATTACCTTCAATCGTAGTAGGATTATTCGGTTTATTAGTATTTGTAACAATGACTGGATGGGGATACACTTTAATTGGTGGTGCACTTGCGATTTCAATCTTAAATCTTCCAGGTTTAACAAGGGTAAGTGAAACAGCGTTATTAAATGTTCCAAAAACTAGTAAAGAAGGTAGTCTTGGATTAGGAGCTACAAAGTGGCAAACAATTACTAAAATTAGTATCCCAACAGCAATTCCACAATTAATCACGGGAATTATTTTAGCTGCCGGAAGAATTTTTGGAGAAGCAGCGGCATTAATCTATACTGCTGGACTTACAACGCCTATTCTAAATAATGCTGCTCCATTAAATACACCGATGAATCCGTTTAATATTTTTAGACCAGCAGAAACATTAACAGTTCATATCTGGAAATTAAATTCAGAAGGTATCGTTCCAGATGCGCAAAGCATCGCTACAAAATCTGCTGCAGTCCTAATTGTAATGATCCTTTTATTTAACTTATTTGCTAGATTGTTTGCTAAGTTTTTAAATAGACGCTTCACAGGGGCAAAAAGATAATAAAATATTTATTTTTAAAAATCTCTATGGAAAATTCCGTAGAGATTTTTTGCATTAATTGGTCCTAAAATATTATTGTTATGTAACGATTAAAAGTTAAGCGTTTTTTATTTTATCAACCTCACTAAGTAATGTTTCTAAATGTTTTAAAATTGACTTAGCTATCTGATGTTCTTTATTTTGTTCTAACTTTTCTTTAGCAGCTTTGGATAATTCAGTATAATCGTGATGTGAATTTTGGTTATGCTTTTCATTGGGTTCTGAGAAGTTGAAAGTATCGCTAAGCTTAAGACTTATTTCATTGTGTATACTTTTTAAATTTTCAATCACTTCATTCATTTCATTCATTCTTGGAACTCTCCATTTCGTTTCGTAATTTTATTCATAATTGTAATTACATGTGAACACTAAAAATGAAATGATAAACATTCATTTTTGAAACAAATATCGTTTGATTTAGATTGAATTTTAGGGCTAACGAAATAGACAGATGATACTTAAATAAAGGGATTTTACGGATCTATTTTGCTATTGAACCAATAAGCTTATAATTTGTTTTTTAAAAAATATTATCCTAAAAAAACTGTTGACAAGTTTGCTTCACGTCCGTATAGTATTAGTTATTATAAAAAATATTCAGAAATATTTATCAAAACGCAATGATCAGGAGTAGTAAAAGTGAATTATTAGGTTAAGAGAGCTGCGGGTTGGTGCAACGCAGTCCAATGATACTTTGAACTTGCCTGGGAGTGGTAAAGCGAAAGATTAGATTTATTCTTTTCTCTTTGTTTTAACGATTGACCTACGTTAAAAGGTTTTTAAAGTAGGGTTCGAAAAGAGCCAATAAGAGTGGTACCGCGGTAAGCTAAGGCATATCGTCTCTTTCTTCATTTGATTATGAAGAATGAGATGATATGCCTTTTTTGATTTTTGGGGAGGTTAGGATATGAAAACGGAAAAACGGAATTTACAAAGGACAATGACGTCAAGACATATTACGATGATGGCACTAGGAGGTGCCATTGGAGCAGGTTTATTTAAGGGAAGTAGTTCAGCTATTGATATGGCAGGCCCATCCATAATAATTGCATACTTGCTAGGAGGCATCATCTTATTATTCATCTTGCAAGGTTTAGCTGAAATGGCGGTTCGCAATAGCGATGCAAGAACATTCAGGGATCTTGTCCAATCTATTTTAGGAGAGTATCCTGCTTATTTCCTTGATTGGATTTATTGGAAAATGTGGGTATTGAACATCACGGCTGAATCAATCGTTGCTGCCATTTTCATTCAATATTGGTTGCCTGACTATCCAATCTGGATACTGGCATTAGTCGTTTCGGTGGTAGTTACAACAATCAACTTGCTATCAGTAAAGGTTTTTGCTGAAACGGAGTACTGGCTTGCTTTAATTAAAATTACTGTCATCATTGTTTTTATCATAGCTGGATTAGTGTTGTTGTTAGTGAACTTTGGTGATCACAAAGCAGTAGGTTTCTCTAACTTAACAGACCATGGCGGTTTCTTTCCGAATGGATCAACGGGTTTAATCTCGGCTATGCTGGTGGTAATTTATTCATATGGTGGTACTGAAATTATCGGGGTTACATTAGCAGAAACAAAAAATCCTGAAAAAGTGGTTCCAAAAGCCGTTCGAAGTACATTGGTCAGAATCATTTCTTTTTATATCATTCCATTTTTCATCATCGTTAGTTTAATTCCTTGGAACAAAGTAAACGGAGTGCCTGAAAGTCCATTTGTGATGGTCTTTAAAATGATAGGGATTCCTGGTGCTGACCATATTATGAACGCCGTTGTTTTAATAGCGATAATTTCATCGATGAACTCTGGATTGTATGGTTCATCCCGCGTTCTATATACGCAAGCTGCGGACGGTCGTATTCCGAAAATCTTTTCAAGATTATCTAAGAGAAAAGTTCCTGTATACGCAATATTCATGTGTACTTCTACTTTACTTGGCGGAGTACTAGTTTCCTTATTTGCAGGAAGCAAGACCTTTGATTTCCTAATGGGATCGCTAGGATATACCGTATTATTCATCTGGTTGATCATTGCCTTTGCCCATTTGAAATCTCGTAAACAGACATCTGGAAAACAAAGTGACTATTTGGTTAAATGGTTCCCATATACGACTTGGGCTGTGATCATCGCGTTAATGATGATTCTAATCGGAATCATATTCACGACACCAATCATCGTAACGATTATTACACTTTGCATCTATCTGTTTATTACCATAACGTATTTATGGAAAAAACGCCTTAACATGAACTTGTAGAAGGCATAGTAGTAATAATTGATATAAATGTTGATGATGGTTTACTTAAGAAAGTCCTGAAACAACTACATTTATGCTATACATGTTCTTCAATTAATAGGTGCTTTACTCGAATGAGTAAAGCCCTTTATTTTTATTAGTAGTTCAAAAAGTTAGTATTCGTACAAGGACAAGCATACAATCACTTAAGCCTGGTCTCAATATAATGATAGGAGTTTATTAGAGAGTGAAGTGAAAAGTGTGCCTCCAAAAATGAAAAAACCAAATGATTCAAATGAAGAGAATAAAGAGAATATTAATATTGCATCGGCTTTTAGAGCTGTTAATAATGCAAATCAAACTGTTCTTGAAAACACTTTTGTAAAAGTGAATTATCAACTAAAACAATTTGATTTAGCTAATGAATATAATCCATTGACCTCAGTGTTTAGACCAAAAAATAATGGAGTGTATTTAATTTCTGCTACAATTTCTTTTATCCCAAATAACAACAATGTTAACTATAGAACACGGATCGAAATTCGTGTGAATGGAAGACCCGCAATCGCGATCGATAATGATTTCTTTGGTCCAATCAACTTCGGAAATGCTGTTAATGTTTCGACGATACAGAAACTTAATGCTTTGGATAAGGTTGAAGTTTTTGCACAAAGTAGCATTGCTGGTGTAATCGGAGCAAATGTAGATGGGGAAGTTAGTACTCATTTTGAAGCTGCGAGATTTCCGTCTCCGTCCTAAAAAAGAGAGGGAAGATCGCAAAAAAATAACAACACTAGTATTGAAAAAAGCACTGACCATCAGAGTCAGTGCTTCAGACTGTTGACAAACGCTCGCTTTCTTCGTTGCTTCGCCTGTCTGCGGTGCTCATTACCGTCTAGGGTAACTCCGCTCCTCACCAGACTTCGCGCCTCGAAAGACAAGCGCTTGCAATCAGTCTGAAACTCAGGTTTTTTGGACTTTGTCTACACACTGAAGCACTGACCATCAGAGTCAGTGCTTTTTCTATTTTTTTTCTAATTTAATTTGCAGAAGTAATTCTTTTCTTTGGCTGAATTGCAGCAGCAGCTACAGCTTTTGCCACTGCTTAGGCGAGTAGCTGTATTGCTGCTTCGTTCAGATTACTCGTCATTTCAACCTACCCCTTTTCAACGTTTTAAAATTAAAAAAGTGGCAAGGCCACTTTTAAAGTAATGTATTCACTTGATTGAGTTTATCTGATTTTAGATTGTACAAATAGACTGGTCTTCCAATCCCATATGTCAATGACTCTTCAAGGGCACCAAGACTGGTTAGAAACTTCAAATATTTTCGTATCGACACTCGTGATATAAGGGTGGTCTCAGAGATATCATCAGTTGTAAACTGATTGTTTCCTTTTGACTTGATTACATTTATGACTACCTGTAAAGTACTGCTAGTTAAGCCTTTAGGCAAATTACTCATTGCGTCTCCAATAGGTTTTTGATCTATACTAAAGAACTGTTCATCTAGATCTTCTTGACTAAATAAGTTTTTAGTTGCAAAAAAATTATATTTATCTTTATATTTCATCAAGGCCTGATAAAATCTTTCAAACTCAAATGGTTTAATTAGATAATCTATTGCACCATATCTTAAAGCTGTATGAATTTTTTCTTTGTCTGCAGCTGCAGTTATTAGAATGACATCTACTGCCATGTTTTGTTCTCTAATATGACTAAGTAACTCAAGTCCAGTCGAACCAGGCATATAAACATCTAGCAAAATAAGGTCTACCTGTTCATTTTTCAGGAACGCAATGGCATCTTTCACGGAATGGGTAATCCCTAATAAACTAAACCCTTTTATCTCTTTAAGATAACGTTTGTTGAATTCAGCAACCATCGGATCATCTTCTACAATTAAGACCTTAATCATGATCATACCTCTTTTCTTCATATGGAATTTGTATATGGAATTCAGTCCCTAATAGTAATTTTGAGTCGATAATTAATTCCCCATTTAAATTTTGGATACTATTTGCAACCAAATAAAGGCCATAGCCACGATTTTCTCCTTTTGTGGAAAAACCTTTACCAAATACTTTCTTTTGTAACTCTTCAGACATTCCAGGTCCTGAATCTAAAACTTCGATTGTTAATAATTTATCAGTGTAATTAAAATTTACTTCCAATGTTTTTTCTTCAGTATCAGACATTGCTTCTATTGAATTATCAATCAAATTCCCAAGAATGGTTATTAAATCTTGAGTGAACTGAGGGTCTTTTGGTTCCGGAATAACATTCGTACATTCAAAAGATAGCTCCACATTTTCTTCCCTGGCATAGCTTAATTTTCCCATAATAAATCCGGCCAGAGCAGGGTCTTTAATATGTTGAGTAATATTTCCAAATTCTTGATTTTGATAGTTCACTAAAGTCCTGATAAAATCTGATAATTCATGATAGGATTTCATTTGGACCATTCCAAGAATGACGTGAAGTCGGTTCATAAATTCATGGGACTGGGCGCGAAGGGATTCCGCATACATTTTTACCCCAGTTAATTGTTCGGCTAACTGATTTACTTCGGTCTTATCTCGGAAAGTAGAAATCGCTCCAACGACTTCACCATTTACTAGAAGAGGGACTCGGTTAACCAGGATGGAGACACCGTTTATGTTTTGTTCTTCATCTAATTCAGGTTTACCTGTTTCCAAAACATAATCCAATCTTGTTGAAGGCATATATTCATCTATTTTCATGCCAACGGGTTTCTGAGAAAGCCCAGCCTTTTGAAAGATTTGTAATGCTGATTTATTTACCAAAGTTATTATTGATTTATTATCGACTGCGATAATTCCCTCATGAACAGATTGGAGCATTGTACTCCTCTCTTCAAGAATCCTTGCAATGGCAAAGGGCTCGAGTCCCAGCAATATCTTTTTAATATACCTTGCAAGTAAAATGGCACCAATGATGCCTATTATTAAACCAAGAACTGTAACGATCAGAATGTTCCAATGACTTTTGTCAAGTACTGACTCTACACTCTTAAGTGATATTCCTACTGCTACTACGCCGATTTGTTCATTTCTTCTATTGAATATTGGGGTAAAAGCACGAACTGATTCTCCTAAGGTACCATGTGAAATCGATACATATTCTTTCCCCTTTATAGCTGCCTTTTCATCACCACCAACAAAATGTTTGCCAATTTTTTCTGGATTCGGATGGGATTTACGGATTCCGTTCATATCCATTACAACAATAAACAATACATTTGTAGCAGTTTGAATTTCCTTTGTATTATCTTGAATTGCAGTACTTTGTTGTCCGCCACTTATTTCATCAATTACAATTTGTGATTTAGCAACAGTTCTAGCTACAATAATGGCCTTTTCTTCTTGATTTTTTATAAGTTTATTGCTGACATTGTTACTTATTAATAAATCAGTAATCATTAAAGAGAGTAGTACCACTAAACAAACAAAAAAAATGATTATTGTACTTAATTTAAATCTAAATCGCTGATCGCGCACATTTACCTCCAAAAAATTACTAGTAACTATTATTAAAAGGTAGCATTACTAGATTTCTCATATTGAACCGGTATTGCTCTAATGGATTTTATTCATACTTTTCCAATTTACTATAAAAAATAGCCCAATTAAACTAAACATCGTGATTTTGTTACTTACTTTAATTACAAAACAATTTAAAAAGTTAATTTAACTATTTATAATGTTCGCAAAATTGTAACATGTAAATAATTCAATAAAATGTAATCGTTTTCAAACAAATGATTGGAGGATAAGGACATTGAGGATTAATTTTAAAAGTCTTACAACTCAAGTTATTCTAGGAATTTTTCTAGGTGTTTTGGTAGGGTTCGCATTTCCAGATTTCGGTTCACAGTTAAAGGTTATTGCTGATATTTTTATAAAACTAGTAAAAGTAGTGATTGCACCGATTATTTTCTTAACCATAGTTATTGGAATTGCGGGAATGGGGGATATAAAGAAGGTTGGCAAAATTGGTGGGAAGGCCTTACTTTATTTTGAAATCGTTTCGACCATCTCTTTAGCGATTGGTATCATTGTTGCAAATATATTAAAACCTGGTAAAGGGATTGATGCAACTACAGGAAAAGGAGATATTTCTCAATATACTAAGGCAGCTGCGGAAACAAGCCATGGTTTTATGGACTTTATCGCTTCAATTATACCTGATAGCTTTATTGGAGCATTTGCAAATGGTCAGCTTCTACCAGTGCTTCTACTCGCAATTATGTTTGGGATTTCTCTTGCCCATTTAGGCAAGAAAGGCAAACCGGTCATAGAGCTTTTTGAAAAATTGACTGAAGTGTTCTTCGGAATTGTAAATATTATTATGAAGGTTTCTCCATTTGCCGCATTCGGTGCGATGGCATATACAATTGGAGAATTCGGTATCGGCTCCTTGTTATATCTTGGAAAACTAATGGGGTCTGTTTACCTAACAATGGCTATATTCATTGTTCTAGTTCTTGGTGGAATTGCTAGAATATTCGGTTTTAATATCTTCAAATTTATCGCTTATATAAAAGAAGAAATCCTTCTTGTTGTTGGAACTTCATCATCTGAGGCAGCGTTGCCGAATATGATGGAAAAGCTTGAGAAATATGGCTGCTCAAAATCAGTAGTAGGACTTGTTATTCCAACAGGTTATTCTTTTAATCTTGATGGAACATCTATCTATCTCTCAATGGCAGCATTGTTTATTGCACAAGCTTATGGTGCTGATCTAAGCATTTGGCAGCAGATTACCTTACTAGGAGTATTGATGCTGACTTCTAAAGGTGCAGCGGGAGTTACTGGTTCCGGGTTTGTGACATTAGCTGCAACATTAGCAGTATTTCCATCGATCCCAGTAGAGGGAATGGCACTCATTCTTGGTGTTGATCGTTTTATGTCAGAAGCACGCGCAGTTACTAATCTTATTGGAAACGGTGTTGCTACTGTAGTAGTGTCTAAGTCAGAAGGTGAATTTCATCCAATCTACCAGGTTGGGGAAACAAAAATGACAGTATAAGTTTGAAAATGTAATGCAACATTTTTAATCATTAGCAAATTAAGTACAAGCATAAAAAAATAAATAGAAACTAAATTATAAAAGTGTACAGATAGTTTGTGCACTTTTTTGAGTTAAACAAATGGATTATGGAGATTGGTTAAAATTCTTAGAATTTGAAAGAAGAATAGAATACTTAAATACAAAAAAATGATCTCCTAATATGGAAAGGGGATCATTTTTTTTGTAAAAATTTCAATATAACGATTTAAAGGTTTATGGGAGATGTTTGAAATAACAAATGAAATATAGTAAAATGTGAAACTTTAAAATAAAAGGGAAAAAATTGTAAAGTTTAATAGTCTTGTAAACTGTATAATCAAAATGTACTATTTTAATATAGGACTGGAGGACGTTATGGAAGAGAAAAAATGGTCGATTATTTTAAGCGTACTTTTTTTATTGTTTGTTTATGTACTTATTCATTTTGAAATAAATGCTAGAAATATTGAAAATTCAGTTCAAAAATTACAGGATCGAGAAGTAGAGCCGAAGAAAAAACTCCATTTTGTCCTTATTTCGCAGGAGTTTGATAATCCTTATTGGAGGAAAGTACAAGAAGGGGCAGATGTTGCTTCAGAAAAGTATGGAGTAAATGTTGAATATATCGGTCCTTTACGTACAAGTCCGGAAGAACAAATTAAGTTATTAGAAAAGGCAATTGCTTCTCAGGTGGATGGTATCATCGTACAAAGTCTAGATGAGAATACTTTTTCGCCCGTAATTAATAAAGCGGTTACACAACATATTCCTGTTATTACAATTGATACAGATGCGCCAAAAAGTAAGCGTATTGCTTATGTTGGTACAAATAATTTTAGTGCGGGAGAGCAGTTAGGAAAAGTTGTTGTAGAGGAAACGAATGGTGTTGGAAAAGTTGGCGTTATTATAGGGAGTGAAAAATCGGAAAGTCAGCAGGCGAGATTAAATGGGTTTTTAAGTATCGTTAAAAAGCATCCGAAATTAGTAGTTAAGGATATTGAGTCCTCTAATATATCGATCATTCAAGCGAAGCTTCAAACTGAAAGTATGCTTCGTAATAATAAAGACATTTCCGTTATGGTTGGTACGAGTGCTTTAGATGCGATTGGTATTTTGAATGCATCAAAAAATTTAAAGTTAAATCAAGTTGAGATATTTGGATTTGATAACATTGAAGGCACACTCCAAGCAGTTCAAAATGATTCCATCAAAGCAACTGTGATTCAAAAGCCATATGAAATGGGCTTTCAATCTGTAGGATTATTAATCGACTGGTTACATGGAAAAGTGATTAATAAAGAAAATTTTACACCAACCGAGGTGGTGACGAAAGAAACGTTGATCAGGAGGAGAAACGTTGAAAATTAGGACAAAGTTGTTTATTTTTATTCCGATTCTAGTTATTTTATTAAATCTAGTTTCATTTTTTATTTTTGAAAATGGTAAGAAAGTTCAAGAGAGTTATAATTTAATGATTAATAAAATATTTTTATATAAACAAATCTCTTCTGAAACTCAGGAGAATTTAAGCTTGGTGAGTAGTTATATTATTAATCCACAGCCAAAAAACTATCGATCGATTTTGCAGCATAAAAGCAATTTACAAAAATTAAAAAAGGAATTGTTAACACATAATGCTACTAAAAATAATCAGCTTGTGTTAGAAAACTTTACCCATATGATTGATTCTTTTCTAGAGTTAGAAACATCGATTACAGATAATTTAGTCTCTCAAAATTTTTCAAGCTATACAGATCAATATCGGGATATAGAGAAAATCTCAGGGTTTATTAGAGAAGATAGTCAAAACTTAGTTGATTTAGAGCTTAGTAATTATCAGCCTATTTTTCGAAAGATTATTGCAAATACTCAGTCTATGAATCAATTAGGTGTCCAGTTGTTCGTTATAACGACTATTATTAGTATTGTTTTTGCAATATGGTTGTCTAGAAGTATTGTCATTCCAATCAATCGATTAGTTTATATGGCTAAACAAATTGGTAAAGGTAATTTTAATGTGGATCCTCCTACACTGTATCGAAATAATGAAATCGGGATTCTTGGTAAAATCCTCAATGAAATGTCCAAAAATTTAAGTAATTTAATGATGAAAAATATTGAAATAGTAGAGAAGGATCGCCTTGTTAAGGAACTTGAGTTAAAAGCTTTACAAAGTCAGATAAACCCGCATTTCCTGTTCAATACTTTAAACGTTATATCTAAGTTAGCTTATATTGAAGGGGCTGAGCAGACGAGTGATCTAACTGTGTCGACCTCGAATTTGCTACGTTATAATTTACGAAAATTAGACGAGCCTGTAACGCTTTTGGAAGAAGTTAGAAATGCTGAGGAATATTTTTCGATTCAAAAGGCGAGGTTTAGAGATCGTGTACGCTTCGAATTAAATATAGAGGAGTCTTGTTTAGGACATAAAGTTCCTTGTTTAACATTGCAACCACTTCTTGAAAACGCGTTCATACACGGTATAGAGGGAATGGAGCAAGGAGCTGTAATTGGCATTACGATAAAGAATCATGATAACTATATTTACATTGAAATTTATGATAATGGTGCTGGTATGAAAGAGGAGACTAGAGAGGCTCTTTTAACATCGTCTATGCCGATCATCTCTCAAAAAAGTTCAACTGGTTTAGGTACAACAAATGTGTTTAAACGCTGGCGCCTCTTTTATGGAGAAGAAGATATTATTGATATCAAAAGTGAAATAAATAAAGGGACAACTATTATATTAAAGCTTCCTGTCTCATCAAAATTTTAAAATTAAAGGAGGTAACCAATGTACCGTTTATTAATTGTTGATGATGAACCATTAGAGCGCGAAGGACTTGAACTGATGATTAACCGTTCAATGCCTAATCAATTTCAATTTGAGCAGGCTGAAAATGGACGAGTTGCGATTGAAAAATCAATTGAATACCAGCCTCATATTATCTTTATGGATATAAAAATGCCTGGTATTCAAGGGCTTGAAGCTGTTTCAGTTATAAAGCAAAAATTACCTGATACGAAAATATTTATTGTCACTGCATATGACTATTTTACGTATGCACAAGAAGCAATTTCATTAGGTGTTAAAGATTATATTTTAAAGCCTGCTAAAAAGGATCATATTATCTCTTTACTTCAAAAGATGATCGATGAAATTGAAGATGATCATAAGAAAAGATTACAAGAATTAGAGGCTATTGAAAATTTATCAATTATACGTCCTCTAACTGAAAATGAATATACGTTAATGTTAATGTTTAACACTGTTCAAGAACTAAATGTTTCTCAACTGTCTAGTATTCTCGGTTTTGAAATCGAGTTAGGTTATGCGAACGTCATTAAATTGCCTAAAGAAATCAGTCAAAATGACAAGGAGCAAAGGAGAATTTATGAATGTGTAAGGCATTTTGCGAAATCTTCGAGGAATTGTTTAATAAGCCCTGTTGTAGATGGTCAAATAGCTATCTTTATTCCAGTACAGCCAAATCGAGAAGCCGATCTTCAATCGCTTGTACTCTATCAAGATGCTTTAAAAACCATTGAATACATAGAAAATCAAACTGGTTATCAAACTTTGATTGGGATTGGGTCATTGAAGCAAGGAATTGAAGGGTTACGACAATCGTATAAAGAGGCATTTCATGCAAGTTTTGAATGTGATGAATTAACACGTGTTAATGTGCATTCAGTAAATCTTTCTTTGAGTATAACGGATGAGGAAAAACAAGTTTTAATTGATACTTTTAGAAAAGCTGATTTAGAAGACACTATGAACCATTTCAATAATCTGTATGAAAGATTTGTTAATTATAATGTTAAGCAAGTTAGAGGGGAATTAAATTCACTATTTAATCAAATTTTCCAATCTCTCCGTAGCTCATCGATTGAAGTTGAGAAATTTCATATTCCAGACATTAATGAAATCAGTCAATTGAAGAAGTTTGTGGAGCAACAAATCATTCATTTAATTACAAAGATCGATCGAGAAAAAGAAATCAAAACAAATCATCTGATGATTTTGGCCAGGGAATATATCGCAAATCACTTCATAGAGGATCTCTCACTCGAACAAGTGGCCAACTATTTAAAATTGAATCCAGTCTACTTTAGCAAACTATTTAAAAAGCAAACCGGTGAGACTTTCAGTGATTATTTAATGAATTTGAGAATTAATAAAGCAAAACAATTAATGGAAAAAAGAGAATTGAATTTAAAAGAAATATGTTACCAAGTAGGTTATAATGACCCAAATTATTTTAGCCGAGTATTTAAAAAATGTACGAATGAATCTCCTAAGGAATATCGAAAAAAGGTATTAATGAATATTTGAAAACTGAAAACTTGAATTTGAACTGATAAACGATTACTTATTTTATTTGAAAAAAGAGTCTAACGACATACTTAATGATCGTATTTACGAATTGCTTTTTAATTTGTTCATACTTTTATTGAGTTTTAAGTTTGACTCTTTTTTTGTTTTAAATCGAAATTAACTGCACTAATCTGTCCCAAAGTTAAGATAATGCTAGTTTTAATATTCTGAATGTAACCGTTTTCTGAGGTGAGGTAAATTAGTGCAGATAATAGACAAAAGAGTGAAGGAAATGGGTAAGCGTTTCCAATAAAAATCGTGATAACCTTATTTATGAAAGCGTAACCAGAAAAAAAGGGGGAAACACTTTGAAAAAGTTATCAAAGATTTTTGCAATAATTTCAGTATTTTTAGTAATGACTCTTGTTGCAGCTGGATGTGGATCATCAGCAACATCAAGTGATAGCACTTCTGCTGGTAAGAAAAGTAAAAATGGTAAAGTTGATATTGGTATCGTTTTACCTACAAAAGATGAGCCACGTTGGACTCAAGATGAAACTCGCTTTAAAAATGCTTTAAAAGATACAGATTATTCAGTTGAAATTTTATTCTCACAAGGTGACTCTGCTAAAGAAAAAGCAAACGTTGATTCTTTAATTGCAAAAGGCATCAAAGTTTTAATTATTTGTCCTCAAGATGGCGCTGCTGCTGCTGCTTCAGCTGAAGCTGCAAAAGCTGCTGGTGTTAAAGTAATTTCTTACGATCGTTTAATTACAGGTACTGACGCAGTTGATTACTATGTATCATTTGATAGCGTTGCTGTAGGTGCTGCACAAGCACAATATCTTGTAGACCATGCTTCAGGTAAATCAGGTCAACCTTTATACCTATATGCAGGTGCTGCATCTGATAACAATGCATTCTTATTCTTCCAAGGTGCTTGGAAAGTTCTTCAACCAAAAATTGCTGATGGTACATTCAAAGTTGAGAATTCAGCAGCTGCAAATAGCTTAAAAGCTAAAGCTGATTTAACTCGTGATGAGCAAGCAAAAATTATCGGTCAAGTTACAACTAACTGGGATTTCAACGTAGCTAAAAACTTAACTTCATCTAACTTAACAAAAGCTACAAAAGCTGATAAAGGCGATGTATTAGTTCTTGCTCCAAATGACGGAACTGCTCGTTCAATCGCAGATACATTTAAAGCAGATAAAGATGTAACTTCATATGTAATTTCTGGTCAAGATGCTGAAAAAGCTTCTGTACAGTACATTATTGACGGTAAACAATCTATGACTGTTTTCAAAGACGTTCGTACATTAGTTAAAGATGCAATTGCTACTGCAACTTCAATCTTAAAAAATGAAACACCTGATGCTTCAGGCGTTACAAACAACGGTAAAGCTGATATCAAAACAAAACAAACAGATATTATTGTTGTTGATCAAAGCACAGTGAAGAAAGACTTAGTTGATTCTGGATACTATAGTGCTTCAGACTTCACTGGATTGAAGTAATTAATAGAAGAAAAACTTGCAAAATAGTGATGGTCTAACCGTCACTATTTTGTTCAATTTAATCAATGACTCAAGTAGATGGCAAATTCGGGAGACGGATCATATGAGCGAATTTATTTTAGAGATGAGAAATATCTCAAAAGAGTTTCCAGGTGTAAAAGCATTAAGTGATGTTAACTTCAAGGTTAGAAAAGGGGAAATACATTGCTTAGTTGGTGAAAATGGCGCTGGTAAATCGACCTTAATGAAAGTTTTAAGTGGTATTTATCCATTTGGAACCTATACAGGAGATATTGTTTTTGGAGATGAAGTTCAAAAGTTTTCAAAAATTAGTGATAGTGAAAAAAAGGGTATTGGAATTATCTATCAGGAATTATCGCTTTTTCCTGAACTGTCCGTATATGAAAATATTTTTATCGGACATGAAATTAAAAAGGGAATGACTGTTGATTTCAATGAAACGATTGTCAAAGCAATCGAGATGTTAAAAAAGGTAAAGTTGGATGTAAATCCAGCCGTACAAATTAAAGAATTAGGTGTAGGTAAACAACAGCTTGTTGAAATTGCTAAAGCACTTAGTAAAGATGTTAAATTGCTTATTCTTGATGAGCCTACAGCTGCATTAAATGAAGATGATAGTGAAAATCTACTTTTCTTAATGGAAGAATTAAAGAAACAGGGCATTTCTTGTATTATGATTTCGCACAAACTTAAAGAAGTAATTGCTGTTGCAGATACAGTTACTGTACTTCGCGACGGGAAAACAATTTGTTCTTTAAATAAAGAAGAAATCACCGAAAACACAATTATCAAACATATGGTTGGTCGTGAAATCGATGATATTTATCCGAAGCGTCCAAACCAAAAGTTTGGAGAAGTTTCATTAGAATTAAAAGACTGGAATGTGTACGATCCAAAATTAGGTCGAGAAATTCTTCATCATATCAATCTAAATGTTCGAAAAGGCGAAATTATCGGTATTGCCGGATTGATGGGGTCGGGTCGAACAGAACTAGCAAAAAGTATTTTTGGTAATCCAACAAATTTCAAACTTGATGGTTCCGTGTTAGTACAAGGTGAGCAAAAGCGTTTTAAACATCCAAAAGATGCAATAAAAGCTGGTATAGCCTATGTAACAGAGGACCGTAAAGGCGACGGACTAATCCTTGAACAAGATATTAAAAATAATATTTCGATTACGAATTTATTTGAAATTTCCAAGTCAAGTGTGATTAACCAACATGAAGAAATTGTTGTTGCAAATGATTATTTAAACAATTTAAACATAAAAGCTCCTTCAATTACTTCAATTGTTGGGAAATTGAGTGGTGGTAATCAGCAAAAAGTATCATTAAGTAAATGGTTATTTACAAATCCGAATGTACTTATTCTTGATGAACCTACTCGTGGAATAGACGTAGGGGCAAAATTTGAAATCTACAGTTTTATGAATCTACTGGTTGAACAAGGCATGAGCATTATCATGATTTCCTCTGAACTTCCAGAAGTCCTTGGTATGAGTGATCGAATTTATGTTATGGCAGAAGGTAAAATAACCGGGGAATTATCAAGAAAAGAAGCAACTCAAGAGAGCGTTATGGCTCTAGCTACCGTTTAAGAGAGGTTGAATAAAATGAACTTTTTTCAAGAAGCAGGCATGTTATTAAGGAAAAACATCCGTGAATATGGAATGTATATAGCCCTTGCAGTAATAATGTTAGTATTTACTTTAAATACAGATGGATTATTTATGTCATCTCGTAACTTAAGTGATTTAATCAATATGACAGGTTATGTTGCAGTCCTTGCAGTTGGTATGACATTAGTAATCGTCATTAGACATATTGACCTATCAGTTGGTTTCGTTGCTGGTTTTCTAGGAGCAGTAGTAGCTCTATTTTTAACACACGGTTTGCCAGTCTGGATTTCGATCATTGCAGTTCTAGTATTTGGCGCTATTATTGGTCTAATTAATGGATTCTTTGTTGCTAATTTAGGAATCCCTTCATTCGTAGTTTCATTAGCAGGAATGTTAATATTCAAGGGATTACTACTAATGTCTCTTGTTAAAACGGGTACAATCATCGTTGCTAACGAAAGCTTTAAAGCGATTGGAAATGGCTATATTCCTAGTTTAGGAAATTTGAATGGGTTACACATATCAACACTATTAATTGGTGCGATCTCTATCATTCTTTTTATATGGAGTGATTTTAAAAAGAGAAGCGTAAACATAAAGTACGGATTTGAAGTACTTTCAATGCCGATGCAAATTATTAAACTATTATTTATCTCCGGTATCATTGGTTACATTTGCTATATACTTGCAGGCTATCAAGGAATTTCTTGGACTGCTGTGATTATGTTTATTGTAGTAGTAGTCTACCACTTCATTACAACAAGAACTCCTTTAGGGCGCCACATTTATGCAGTTGGTGGAAACCCTGAAGCAGCACAGTTAAGTGGAATTAGCGTAAAGAAAATCACTTACATTGTATTCGGTTCAATGAGTATGCTTGCAGCCCTTTCAGGCGTATTGTTTACAGCTCGACTTGCATCTGCTTCTCCCCAAGCAGGTACAATGTTTGAGTTAGATGCAATTGCTGCAGCCTATGTAGGTGGTGTTTCTGCTGCTGGTGGTGTTGGTAAAGTAACAGGTACAATTATCGGTGCATTCGTAATGGCTTCATTAACAAGTGGAATGAACTTAATGGGTATTGATATATCATACCAATACATCATTCGAGGAGCAGTACTTGTTCTTGCGGTTGTGTTTGACGTAATGACACGTAATAAAGGGAAGTAATATTTAAAAACAGAAACAGTCCATTATGGTGGCTTGTTTCTGTTTTTTTTTTTTTAGGTTTTAATTTGATAAAGTGGATTGAGGTTTTCTTATGCGATTAAATGGCAGGGTAGTTGGATAAGGAATGTTATAATAAATTGTTTTATTTGACGTTGTAGATAGATCCATGACTAAGGAGTGAATTCAATGAAATTCAAGTTTTATAATGATACAGGTAGAGAAGTAACCATTCATCCTGCTACTGAAAATAATGGCATAAAATGTGATATGAGTGTAATAAAACCACTAGAAGAGCGTTCTTTCTTTTTACCTGAAAAAACTTATCCTTGGGTAAAAATGTGGGATTATGGAGAAAAAAAAGGACTAAGCATTTTGGTTTCAGCACAATCAGATAATGAATAGGGCAAGTACATTCCGACTAAAATTTAGATAATCTTAAGCAACTAACACATTGCGTTAATTGCTTAAGATGCCTAAAGTTTTTCAATCGAAAAAATCAAGTCATCAAAATTCGTTTCAAAACCAAAGTCATTACAGTTATAGATTAATTTACCTTCTTTCTCTTCAACTATCATCCCCGATGAGTATGACTGTGATTCTCTTCCATCGCCTTCATCCCAGATATTATATAAACTTAAATAACCATTTTTCGAATGACATTTGCAAATAATCTCTTTAGGAGAAGTGTCTTCCCATAAATTAATACTCGGGTAGATTTCTTCACTTAGGGCTGGTATTTCAATACCCATATCTGTTCTTACCCATATACCTTGCCTATGTAATGAACCTTTATTAATAAATTTTATCTTTATTATTTGTTGATCTTTTATTTGTTGCACTTCCCATTTAATAACGTTGTTTATTCCCTTTTCAGAAAATGACTTACTATAAATTCTCTCTATACCAATCTCCATTTCACTTCTCCAATTCGTATACGTTTATATGTATTTTACACCATGAATTTACACTTTCCTTATTAAACTATACTGCATTATGTTGAATAAGAAAAAGCGATCTTCTATTGAAGTATCGCATGCGTTAGTTGAATAAAGTAATATTTTTCATACTACTTTTTTTTATTATGCAATACAAACGACTCTTCAGCGTCATTCCATTTTACATGTACTTTTATGGCTTCATCCTTGTCTAATTTTGCTCCACCTTCGGAACCTCCATGGGAATAAAATACTCGTTCTTTAGGAGGCTCGGAGAATTTTGTCATTGTTTCACTACTATTGCTGTTTGTCTCGAAAGAATACACTAATTTTTTCATAGATGACAGCTCTTTTAAAGAGCCCTTATACTTTAATACGAGTTCATAATTATCTTTATTAGAATAAGATATTACATCTTTATCATTTTTTTGTGTTTCTGTTCCTTTATAAATATATTCAGCTTCCCAATGTTCACTTTCTCCAATAAACTTATAATTATAGTTAGTAGTCTTATTGTCAGTAACCTTATTATCTGTTTTTTCTGTACATGCTGTTAAAGACAGTATTGTAAATAATAATAGCGTGAGTATTTTTTTCATTTTATTTCCTCCCTTTTTTAATTTAAATTTACCATATAATCCCATTTCGCCTATAAATTTCATTCGACATTAATTGTTAAAAACCTTGTTCAACTAATCTTCCATTTACTTGAATAAGAAAAAAGCTAAAGAAGCAGCATTAAGGTTGTTAAATTGGGTTAGTTGAGCGTTGGCCATCCGTGAAAAGAGTTCACAACAATGAATGAAACTTCCGAGTTCTAAAGATCTATTACTGGCTACAAAAATAGCCCAAAAGAGAACAGTTAAAATATAGATCATTTTCATGTTTATTTGTTTAAAATAAAATAAAAATTGAAAAAAATATTGACTTTCTTATTTTTATCTATAAAATAATCATTAATAAAATGTTTCAGAGATGTGACAACAAAACGACTGTGAAAGGACGAGTAGTAGTAGGACGTAGACAAAGCGAGTCAGGGGTGGTGTGAGCCTGATACGAAGCCTGTTATGAAGAACCTCCTGGAGTCGCTAACCGAAATCCTTTTTTAGGAAAGTAGACTTAGCCGTGAACTTCGCCGTTAAAGAAGAACAGTATCGAGATCTCTCTAATCTCCGTACTGAATAAGTGAGCAACCTCTGTTGCTAATTTGGGTGGTACCGCGGAACCAAAGCCTTTCGTCCCAGTTTTTTTGGGAAAGAAGGGCTTTTTTTGTTGGCTTTTTTCTACTACATCCAAACATTTTAGGAGGAAATAGGCATGTATCAATCATTAATGACAGTAAGAGAGACACAAATCGCAATTAAGGAAGTTAAAACATTTTTTGAGGATCAATTAGCAAATCGTCTTGGAATGTTCCGTGTATCTGCACCATTATTCGTAACGAAAAAATCGGGTTTAAACGATCACTTAAACGGTGTGGAACGCCCAATTGAATTTGATATGCTTCATTCAGGAGAAGAGTTAGAAATTGTCCACTCACTAGCGAAATGGAAACGATTTGCACTGCATGAATATGGGTACGAAGCTGGTGAAGGTTTATATACAAACATGAACGCGATTCGCCGTGATGAGGAACTTGATGCAACTCATTCAATTTACGTTGACCAATGGGATTGGGAAAAAATTATTCAAAAAGATTGGCGAACAGTAGATTATTTACAAGAAACCGTAAAAACAATTTATGGAATCTTCAAAGATTTAGAAAATCATTTATTTGAAAAATATCCGTACCTTGGGAAGTATTTACCAGAAGATATCATATTTATCACAGCCCAAGAATTAGAAGACAAATACCCAGAATTAACACCGAAAGATCGTGAGCATGCGATTGCAAAAGAGCACGGTGCAGTTTTTATTATCGGAATTGGTGATGTACTTCGTTCTGGTGAAAAACATGATGGACGTGCAGCTGACTATGACGATTGGAAATTAAACGGAGACATCTTATTCTGGCATCCAGTATTGCAATCCTCATTTGAATTATCATCTATGGGAATCCGTGTTGATAGTAAATCACTTGATGAGCAGTTAACGAAGACAGGTGAAGATTTCAAACGCGAGTATGATTTCCATAAAGGTATTTTAGAAGAAGTACTTCCACTAACAATTGGTGGTGGTATTGGGCAATCAAGAATGTGCATGTTCTTCTTACGTAAAGCGCATATTGGCGAAGTTCAATCTTCTGTATGGCCTGATGATATACGAGAAGCATGTAAGAAAGAAAACATTCATTTGTTTTAAAAAAGATTGGACCTTTAAATAAAAGCATTAGTCTATAAGAATGTAATATTCATAAACAGAGGTTATACAAGCAGAATACGCCATAAGGCTCATTTTCTCGATGAACTTATGAAAATGGAAAACTATTAGTTGTAAAAAAAAAATCGAATGTAAATTCGATTTTTTTTTTATATTACTCTGAATGACAATGACAGTTTAGTCGAATAGTGAAAGGGTTAATAGGAAGTTAGAATAAAGTTTGCCTAGAGTTAATATTGAAGAAATTAGAGGTAAACCGAAAGTGTAATGATAAGCATATGACCAGTGTCAAATTATCTTATGACAATATGTAACTAGAAAATGTGATATTGAATAAATAACAATTGAATTCAGGCAATTGATTGATCCGTGCAAGTACATGAATCGATCTTGCTTTTAAATAATTCAATTGAGGTGAGTAAATGATTAAGAAAAAGATGTATTGTGCAATGGTTAGTTCAGCTATATTAGTCGCAGGATTTGGTGGGGAAGCAAAAGCTCAAACGGTAGCAGTCAAAGATTCAGTTTCACCAATCCAAAATAATATCGTTAATTCAATAGAATCACAGGCAAAGCGATTAAAAACGATAGAACCATCAAAACCATTTGACGATTTAAAACCACTTAAGAACATGATTGGGAGTGCACAATATGTAGGATTAGGAGAGAATACTCATGGAAGCTCTGAAATTTTCACTATGAAGTTTCGTCTTGTTAAATACTTGGTTACTGAGATGGGTTTTACAAATTTCGCAATGGAAGAAGATTGGGGAAATGGCTTAAAGCTAAATGAATATATTCAAACAGGAAAAGGAAATCCTAGGGAATTTTTAAAATTGTTATATCCTACTGATGAAATTATAGCCATGATTGAGTGGATGAAAGATTATAATGCAGATCCAGCCAATAAAAAGAAAATCCAATTTATCGGACTTGACTTAAAAACAATGGACCAAAGTGTCTTTAATAAAGTAACTGATTATGTTAAGCAGCATCGACCAGATATTCGTGCAGAAGTGGAAGAAAGCTATAAAGAGCTTTCTTCCTACACTGGAAGTATACAGGAATATATGCAGCTTTCTCCTGAAAAGAAAGAAAAATTCAAGGCAAATGCAAAGAAAGTAGTCCAATTGCTAAATGATGAGAATGAACAAGCAAAAACAGAAGGAGTTTCACCCGAGTTAATTTGGGTGAAAGAGACGGCGAATGCAATAGAGAAATTTACCACAATGCTGCTTCCTAATGATTATCCAAGTATATTGAAGCTTCATGAACAATATTTGGCCGATCATGCAATATGGGCACAAGAAACATTTGGCGGTAAAACGATGGTATGGGCACACAATATTCACATAGCCAAAGGTATTATCGATGAGAAATTATACCCTAATGTTGCAGGACAGTTTTTGAAAGAACGTTTAGATAATAATTATGTCTCAATTGGTAGTACAACTACCGAGGGGAAATTCACCTTATACAGCGAATATAATCCTTCCACTGGAGGTAAGATTGCAACGGAAACTATTCCACAGGATGTGAATAGTTTCAATTACATCCTTGGAAAAGTACCATATAATATGTTTTTGTTAGATAACCGTCACCTTAATGGTCAAGCAAAGAAATGGGTTAGAGAAAAGAGGCCATTACTGAGTATAGGGGGACAGCTCATCCCAAACGTTTCGTTATATAATGATACTTCATTGCTTGAGCAGTTCGATATCATTTTTCATATCCGAAAAACAAGTCCATCTCATATTAATTAGAGTACAAAACAATCCCTTCTTGCAGAGCCAAGAATGGGATTGTTTTGCGTGGAAATGATCTATTATTTAAACAGGAGTAGGCTGTTTCTCCCTTAATAGCATGATTAAAAAATGTCATATGACATTTTTACACTAGTGAGTTTGACAAAAAAATCAGTATGATGCTGGTATTAAACAGAGGGAGTGATGACCTTATGAGATTAAGATTCATCCAGAATGGTTATTTTTTATTACTAACTTTCGGTACAGGACTGTTTTATTTTTGTTTTTACTTAGTAGCTCTGCTATTGAGTTTCACCCTTTCATTTACCGTAGTCGGAATTCCACTTGTTATACGCGTACTTCAGACTACCACAGCCTTTATCCAATTCGAGCGCATACAAACGAAAATTTACACTGATATTTCGACAGACTCTTACAATAGAAGTATAACAACGGATACATCGGACTGGGCTCAAGTGAAATTAGGGCTTACGAATCGTCGTACCTGGTCTGCTGTATTTTGGTTAATGCAGAAATTTGCAATTGGAATTTTCAGTCTCATAAGTGCAGTCATATTATATGTAATGCCACTTATGTTTCTATTGGCACCATTACTGTATCGATACATCGACATGAATATTTTATTCATGCAGATCGATACTTTGGCCAAGGCAATCCTTGTTATGTCTATTGGTATAGTGCTTACCGCTATAAGCATTAAAATAGTAGATGTTCTGGCAAAAAAAATTGGAGGTTATACACGCAGTATGATTCGGCAGCTAAATCGATAGAAGTTTGCAGACTACACTTAAAAGTATAAAAATGCGATAAAGATTATTCTATAATATAGGAAATGAGAAGGAAGGCTACTTAGGGGGTAAATGACTTGTTTAATATGGTTAAGTATTGGTTTTGGTATGATTGGATTATGTTAGGAATCCGTCTACTTGTTAGTATGTCTATTATCCTAGCTACATTAAATTTTCAGGATGGTTTAACATTACCACTTTGGATTATTATTTCTTTGGAGGTTGTTGCCTTTTCTATTCCATGGGTAGCCTTACTGTTCAATTACAAATATTACTTGTTCACAGAAATATTTCTATATGGCGGACTATGTATCTATTTAACTTCTTTATTTCCTGAAGCTTACAGCACATTTCTTATATCGGTGTTTCTTATCGCAGCAAATAGTAAGTATTTGTCCTATTATTGGACAGCTCCAACAACAATTTTTATAATAACTGGTATTTTTTATGCGGTTGCGCCAAGTAATAGCTATTGGATTATGGTTACATACTATGGATTCGCTTATGTAATGGGTTTCGCTTTTCATTTATTAATCGTCAATCATAAGCAAAATGAAGCGATTTCTAAACAAAACGCGGTACTTGAGCAATATATGTCTCAGATCGAACGCATTACACTTGCAGAGGAACGAAGCAGGTTGTCTAGTGAACTTCATGATACAGTTGGCCACGCTTATACATCCATTATTTTGGGGATGGAAACGTTGCGTACCGAGCTTGTTACCGAAGTGGGTATACAGAGGCTAGATTCTCTGCTTGAAATGGGACGTAAAAGCATGGAGGACGTGAGAGGTTACGTACATCAAATGGATTCTCCGTGTCAAGCGCTTTCCTTAATTCAATCTCTACAAAATCTTGGAGCTGAATTTCAGGAGTACGCTCGGGTGAATGTAAGCTTTCGAGCATTCGGAGAGGAATACGAACTGTCTCGGCAAGCGAGAATAGCGTTCATCCGTTGCTTACAAGAGTCCCTTACAAATGCAGTTCGTCATGGTCAGGGGAATGAAATTATCGTTTCATTGCAGTTCGAACAACAATTTACGAGATTGGAAGTTCAAGATAATGGAAAGGGAAATGTAGAATGGCAGGAAGGCTTCGGTATTAAAGCGATGAAAGAACGGGTAATGAATTTGCAAGGTCAATTGTCTGTATATACAAAGCCAGATGAAGGAATGCTTGTTTCATGTACTATACCGCGACAAACTGAACTTAAAGATGGACTTATTCGTTTGTTAATTGTCGACGATCAACCGTTTGTTCGGGAAAGTTTGAGGACACTACTCGATAGATATGAAGATTTAAATGTAGTCGGTTTGGCTGAAGATGGTGAGCAAGCCATCAACCTATGCGGGTACCATCAACCCGACATTGTACTAATGGATTTAGATATGCAGCACATGGATGGAGTCGAAGCAACCAAAAGGATTAAGCAACAATGGCCACATATCCGCGTATTGATTTTTACAACGTTTCAAGATACAGAACAGGCGTTGGACTCCCTTCGTAGTGGTGCAGATGGTTTTTTACTTAAATCGATTGAAACGTTGGAGCTAGCGAATGCGATTCGACTTATTCACAGAGGTGGGACCTTGATAGATCAGGGAATGTCTCACAAAATATTTGAGAAGTTTGACGCGCAAAATGAGACACCACAAACAAAAGCCACTGCTTACGAGCTAACAGCTAGAGAGATAGAAATATTGCAGCTAGTAGCAAAGGGACTACGATACAATACGATAGCTTCAAGATTATATCTATCAAATGGTACGGTCAGAAACTATGCTTCCACGGCTTACACAAAGTTAGGAGTGCGCAACAAGGAAGAAGCTGTTCAGATGGCTCAAGAAATAGGGATTATTGAATGAGAAAAATATTTATTGTTTCTTTAGAGCTAAGCAAAAGACGACTTAAGACAAAATTAAGAGGATTGAGCCCTGTACAATACAGGATTCAATCCTCTTACAACTTTATAAATTTTTTGTGTCACTTCATTCGTTATTTAAAGACAACAATTTTCTCAACTGAACCGTCAGCACTATGACCCGCTACACGAACTTTCAATCCATATTTAGGAATATTTCGGCCAACATCTGGATCTTGAGGGTTGCTATAATCTTGAGAATCATCGAAAAGGGCATTACTTCATCCTAAAATACAAGTCTGCTAAATTTAAGTCTACGAATATCAAAATATAAAAAGCATCAGCCTTCTCTCCTTCTTAATATAATAAGAGTATCCTACGATTAAAATTTCCTGAAATGGAGTGAATTTTATGCTTGATGTAAAAGGACTGGCTTCTTATTCACCTTTAGGGCATTTGAATGAATTTCGGAAAGATCCAATATTTTTTTTAAGTGAACTTTATAGAAATCATGATACGATTGTCTCATTTCGATTTGCTCATCGTAAAATGAACTTGCTATTAGATCCCGATTTAATAAAAGAGGTATTAGTAACAAAGCAGCATTCTTTCCATAAATCAAAGCCTTTTCAAGAGATGAAAACCTTGCTCGGCGAGGGATTGTTAACGAGTGAAGATGAAGTACATATGAGGCAGAGGCGTTTGATTCAACCATCATTTACGAAGCAGCATATACAATCCTATGCAGAGGATATGACATTGCTCACGGAAGAGTTTATTAGTTTTTGGAAGGATGGCGAAGGGCGTCTCATTAGTAGAGATATGATGGAGCTGACATTAGCTATTATTACTAAAACTATGTTTAGTATGGATCTGAATCAAGGACATGATCGTGTTGGAAAACACTTTGACATTATTATGGATATTGCAACTAAGCGAATTCGATCTGTTTTAAAAGCTCCACTCAAACTGAATACACCAAAAAATAAATCTTTATCGGAGGCTATTAAGGCAATCGAAAAAGTGTTATATGAAATGATTGAAAAAAGAAATAGCACAGAAACAAAAGAAGATTTACTAGGGCTACTAATGCAAGCAAGGGATGAAGAGTCTAATGAAGGCATGACGAATCAACAATTAAGGGATGAAGCAATGACAATTTTTCTGGCAGGTCATGAAACGACTGCAAATGCATTATCATGGTGCTTCTATCTTTTATCTCAGCATCCCGACAAAACTAAATTATTATACGAAGAAGTAGATCGTGTTCTAGGCAAAAGACGAGCAGATTATCATTCTATGAAAGATTTAATCTATACTCAGCAAATTATTTGGGAAAGTATACGTCTATATCCTCCTGCGTGGCTAATTAGTAGAAAAGCAATAGAAGATGTCAGCATTGGCAATTACAAAATTCAAAAAGGTGAGACAGTCATGATGAGTTCTTATATCATGCAGCGTTCTGAAAAGTATTTCTCTCATGCAGAAGAATTTTTTCCAGAGCGGTTTAAGAATGGAAAGGTTGAAGGTGTACCTGAATATGCGTATTTTCCTTTTGGTGGTGGGCCACGTGTTTGTATCGGAAATCATTTTGCAATTATGGAAGCTACTTTGGTATTAGCAACGATCGTTCAGCATTATACGATTGAACTAGCTCCTAATCATCATAAAGTGGAGACAGAACCGCTTATCACACTTCGTCCGAAAGATGGATTGCATATGATTGTAAAAAAGAGAAAATGAGTAGATTTAGTGTACACACATAGGCAAGTGTTTTTTCCAGGAGTTATTTCATAGGATATAGCATTCTCTTTACAGTATGTTTGAAAGGGGTTATATTTTTTGGAAAAGACAAAACTTACTGGACGGATTGTTACACCAGGTGATGCGGATTATGAACAGGCCAGAACAAATAATACTTTAAATAATCCGAAATTTCCTAAAATAATTGTATTTTGCCAAAAGAAGCGAGATGTATTAAATGCTTTGAATTGGGTGAAGGAAAATAATATGCCATTTAGAGTAAGAAGTGGCAGGCATAACTATGAAAATTTTTCACTCGTCGATGGTGGTCTTGTTATTGATGTAAGTGAAATGAATACAGTTAGTGTAGATTGCAAAAGCATGACTGCAAAAATACAAGCCGGGGCTGATTTAGGAAAAGTATATAATATACTCTGGGAAAATGGTACGACAATCCCTGCAGGTACTGAAAGTAGTGTTGGACTTGTTGGTCTTACACTTGGCGGAGGTATCGGGATGCTGTCGCGATTGTATGGTCTTACATGTGATAATCTTCTAGAAATAGAAATAGTAGTATCGAATGGACATGGGAAAGCTAAACTGATTAAAGCAAATAAGAACAAGAATAGTGATCTTTTTTGGGCTTGCTGTGGCGGTGGAGGCGGAAATTTTGGCATTGTCACGTCGCTTAAATTTAAAGTACACCCAATTTCAACTGTTTCGATCTTCTCGATTATTTGGGAGTGGGAAGACTTTGAAGCCGCTTTTGATGCTTGGCAAAATTGGGCAATTAACACGGATATCAAGCTAACTTCAGAAATTGAACTAAAATCTAAGGAAGTAAATCAAATTATTGCTCAAGGGGAATTTATAGGCCCAGTAAAAAAATTGAACGAACTGTTGCGACCACTAACAGAAACTGGTTCACCTATAAAAGTAATGGTAAAGGAAGTACCATATATAGAAGCTGTTCATTTTTTTGATGATCCAAGTGGTAATGTTCCAGCTTATAAAAAGAGATCAGGCTCTTTTCTAAATAAAACTTTTCCAAAGAGAGCAATCTTGATCATGAAAAGTTATCTAGAAAATACACCAAATGGAAAATCAAGTATTTGGCACCAATCTCTTGGAGGAGCGGTAAAGCGGATTAGGCCAGATGAAACTGCCTATTATTATAGGGATGCCATTATTGCTCAAGAGTATCTTGCTAATTGGAGTAACCCAGAAGAAGAACGAGTAAACAATCAATGGGTCGAAGAGCTAAGGAATGCCTTATCAAGATACACTACTGGTGACTACGTAAATTGGCCTGATCGGTTTATTAGAAATTGGCCAACCGCATATTATGGTGGGAATTTAAATCGCCTAAGAGTTGTGAAACGAGAATATGACCCATTCAATCTATTTAAATTCCCTCAAAGTATTCCTCCTTTTATTAGTTGGTTTTAAAGTGGGAAATTCAAAAAATACTAGTGAAAAAGCGATCGATTGAATTTCCAAATTGGTCGGTTTTTCCATGATTGTAGTTACTAACAAAAAGTTCTTATTGCTCCGAATTACTATTTTTATTGCCTCTTGTAAAGACAAAGTAATTACCGAGTATTGAAAATAATAGCAGTGCAAAACCGAAAATAACGATTTGGTAGTTTTTATCTAAGTAACCAAAATAACAACACACAATCGTCACGGGTAAAATCATTAAAATGATGCAAAACTTAAGTACAAAATTAGGGACATCCATATCATCTTCACCTTACTTAGTATTTTTCATTTAGTTTTTCATAGTTAAAATTCTTTATTCAAACTATTTTTATATAGTACGATTAAATTGATCATCTTATGGAAAAATGAAATTTGGATTTATTACTTATACTAGTTAAGTAATAGAACAAAAAATAGAGGGTGTAAATATGAATGAGAATGATAAGCAAATTGTAGGAGAAAAGGCATCAGAATTTGTAAAAGATGGTATGGTTGTTGGATTAGGTACGGGTTCTACAGTTTTATATACAATAAAAAGGCTTGGGCAATTAGTTCAAGAAGGACTGAATATAAAGGGTATTCCAACTTCCATACAAACTGAAAAGCTTGCTAAAGAGGTGGGTATCCAACTCGTAAACTTTAGTAAAATTGAACAGATTGATATAGCAATTGATGGTGCAGATGAGATTAATCCAAACTTTGAGCTAATTAAAGGTGGGGGAGGCGCTCTATTAAGAGAGAAAATCATTGCGAAAGCAGCTAAAACATTTATAGTAGTTGCTGATCCAACTAAGATGGTAGAGAGATTAGGAAAGTTCCGACTGCCAGTAGAAGTTATTCCATTTGGCATGGAAATGACGATGAAACATATTAAAGCAATCGGTTTAAGACCTGAACTTCGTTTAAATGGAGCAACTCCATTTATTACGGATAACGGAAACTATATTTTTGACTGCAGTATAGCTAATCATATTCAAACTGAAATAATAGAAAGAGAGCTCAATTTAATTCCAGGAGTGGTAGAAAACGGATTATTTGTTGGAATGACTGATTTAGTTATCACGCTGGATAAAAATGGGGATGTTGAAATATTAAGTAAATAGTGCGAAGTTAAACCATTTACTAAATGTGTACATACTTGCCCGTTCCTTCTATTTATTCAATAATAGTAAAAGATAAAGAGTTAATGGGAAGAGGGGGATTAGATGCAATTAAGAGTTTCAGCCGTTCAATATCATCTTCACACAATAAACTCCTTTGAAGAGTTTGAAAAACAAGTAGAGCATTATATTAAGACAGCAGAGGAATTTGAAGCGGAATTTATCATTTTTCCTGAATTTTTTACAACTCAGCTTATGTCAATTGGGAATGAAAAAGGTGAGGCATTAACGATTCAAGATTTACCTAACTTTACTGAGCAATATCGTTCTTTATTTTTAAAGTTGGCAAAACAGTACAATATGCATATTATTGGAGGAACGCATGTTATTAAAAAAGGCGATCGACTATATAATGTTGCACATTTGTTCTATCCAGATGGACGAATTGGTGAGCAGGCAAAGCTACATATTACACCAACAGAGGTAAATGAGTGGAATATGAGTCCAGGTGACGGTCTAGAGGTTTTTGAAACAGATAAAGGAACAATTGCGATGTTGACTTGCTATGACATTGAATTTCCAGAAATCGTTCGAATGGCAAAAGCGAAAGGAGCAGATGTCATTTTCTGTCCATCATGCACAGACGATCGCCATGGGTTCCACCGAGTTCGTTATACATGTCATGCAAGAGCAATTGAAAATCAAGTTTATGTTGTAAATACAGGTACGATTGGTTCACTTCCAACTGTTGATTTTATGCGTGCAAATTTCGGTCAAGCAGTTGTAATCACTCCTAACGACATCCCATTTCCTCCAAAAGGAATTATGGTAGAAGGTGAAATGAACCAGGATATGATTGTGACAGCTGATCTTAATTTAGATTTATTATACAAAGTTCGTGAAAAGGGATCCGTTACAACTTGGCGTGACAGACGTACAGATCTTTATCCAGATTGGTAAACTAGAATAAGCTTATTCTTAAATGGAAAAGAGGATTTTCGCACATGTATCGAAAGGAATTTTTTGTTTTCGACCAGGACAAACCAGTCCGAGTGGTAATCCGTAATTATAATGAGAATGACTTTACTAATTTAATCCGTATTCAACAAGAAAGCTTTCCTCCACCATTCCCATCGGAACTATGGTGGAATGAGGAGCAACTTAAAAATCATATAACTCTTTTTCCAGAGGGAGCGTTATGTATAGAAGTAAATGGTCAAATGGCGGGTTCTATGACAGGTCTACTAGTTCATTTTGATCCTAGCCATCCTGACCATTCATGGGAAGAAGTTACTGATCATGGTTATATTCGTAACCACAACCCAAACGGAAATACACTTTATGTCGTTGATATTGGTGTCAGACCCAGCTATCGAAAATTAGGTTTAGGTAAATGGTTAATGTCTTCTATGTATGATGTTGTTGTACATCTTGGTTTGGAAAGATTGCTTGGTGGAGGCAGGATGCCAGGATATCATAAAGAGGCGGATAACTTGTCACCCGATCAATACATAGATGCTGTAATAAAAGGGGAGCTAAAGGATCCAGTTATTAGTTTTCTACTTCGATGTGGTCGTACCCCGGTTAAGGTAGTAGCTAATTATTTAGAGGATGCAGAATCATGCAATTATGGGACTCTAATGGAATGGAAAAATCCATTTAAACATTCTAATTAAAGGGAGAGAAAGAAAATGGAATATAAAAGAATTACAAATATTAATGACCCATTATTTAAACAAATGCATCAATTAATGCAAGATGTATTTCCTCCAGAAGAAGTATTAGAGTTTGATCTTTGGAAAGAGCCTTTGGAGGATCCAGGAATTCGTGTTTTTGTTGCTGTCCATGAAGATACAGTAGTAGGCGCTACAGAATATCGCTATTATGATGATTTTAATGTTGCCATGACTGACTTTACAATAATAGGCCAAGCTGGTTTGGGAGTTGGCCCATATTTGGCACAAAATAGATTAGTAGATTTACAGACATTAGCAACTGAAAATAATAAAAAGTTATCAGGTATGTTTGCAGAAATTTACGATCCATATCGAGTAGAACACCATGAATTTGGCGGTGTTAAACCAATGAATCCATACGTTCGTCGAGAAGTATTAGCTCACCTAGGTTATAAGCGTTTAGAATTCGAATATATTCATCCATCATGGAACAATGACGGTGAAGCGGTAACAGGTTTAGATTTATGTTTCCTTCCAATGGATGGGGAGATAAATGAGCTTCAATCAGACTTGATCGTAAAGTTTTTAAAGCGTTATTATACAGTGCTTTCAAATAAACCAGAGTCTTGGTATTCAATGATTGAAAACTTAGAAGAGAAAGAAAAAGTCGCATTAGTCTATTTTTAAGTGAACATAAAAAAAAGCTTTTCGATTAGGTTTAAGTGTAGACTTCGAGAAGCTTTTTTTATATTCGATCTAATTAAACTTAAAAAGGTTTTCGAACAATTCTCCAATGCCATATAGTTAGTCTGCTTGTTTTTGTTTTTCTTCTTTTTTGGTGCTAACCGTAGTAGTATATGATTTGGGCTTATCTGTGCCATTTATTAATTTATAAATATAGTCAGTTGTTAGTTTATAGCTGTCTTCAAGTTTTGTCGTGATATAGCTTGCTCGTTCAAAAATAATCGAGCGTATGTTGTTGAGCTGGTGAGAGATTCTATCTATCATTGCTTCTTGCGTATCAAGACGATCTAAAACCCCATGTTGAAATTCCTCTTGCTGTAACAATCCATGAGCAACTTCATTTTGTTTTTCAATTAGCTTATCTAGTTGTAAAGCGAGAGCTTGGTTATCAGATTCACTTTTTTCCAATCGCTTTGCCAATTCTGTATATGCTTCATTTAAATTAATCATTTTATCAATCAACGATTGTTTTTCCAGACTTTCATTTGCGTCTGATGTATTTAACCGCTGAATCATGATTTTTTCAAATTGTTCACGCTCACGGTTACTACCTATGAGACTATTTATTTGATTTTTAACATGATTCCACTGATTAGTTTGCAATTCTTCTAATTGCTCATATCGTGGCTTCAATTCAGAGAGTGATTTTTCTAAGTTCAAGTTATTTTTTTGTTGTTCTTCCATTAGTTCAGCTAAGTAATTATGCCGAACAAGCCCTTGATTCGGTGTTTGTATTGTTTCATTATTTTTAAAGACATCAGGGTGTTCATTCCTATTAATAAATAATCCCACTACTATTTCTCCCTTTCTATATTTTTTTACTAATATTTTATGTTCAAGTACAGATGGGGGAACTTGGGTATGTTTAGTTGGGCTATTGTGTAGCTGTAAACCGACGATCTGTTAGGAAATTTGGAGTGTTTAAGGGTCTGTCTTTTCCATATACTAAATTTTAGTAAAAGAGTATTTTTAGTAAATATGAAGTGGGAACTTAGACTCGTTTTAGCAATTAATCTCTTTTTAAATTAATATGATAAACACAAGGATAAAGAACAGAACAATGGTCTTTCAAAACGTTTAAAAAATATTATCTGAAAATTAAGTGAATTCATATCACCAGCCTATTTTCTTTGAATAGTATGATGTAAGGTGGTGATAACTATGGATTTAGGCTTCGGACTTGCGGATTGGATGCTATATACTATTTGGGCAGTTACTGGATTAATGATTCTTGATTTTGTAATAGTATTTATCCGTTCATTCTGGAAAGGTTCATTCGATACATCTTTTATACTAGGATATTTAAAGGATATTCTATACTTCATTTTTCCACTGAAGTTTTTAATAACAATGTTTGGACTTGATCCTACAGGATGGATTTTAATAACATTTTATTTCATTGCTGGAATCGCAATCGTTATTAAGTATTTAAAAGACATTTTTAGTAAATTTCAATAAGTATTGAAAGCCCTCTATAAAAGAGGGCTTTTTAGTTTGAAATCAAATTTTTGGGGCTTTGTAAACAAATTAAAAGTCTAAGTTAAAGAGGTTATTTTATTTTACTTAGATGAACAAATTTATTTAGTTTTTGCATACATATATTTCTAGGCACCAATGGGCTATTTTTTTCATAGAATATTCAAAAAATTCCCTAGAAGGAAGAATGTTTATGACAAAATATCAATGGGTTAAATGGCGAAGAGTATTAATTTGGTTAGCTGTTATTATTTTTATTGGTGTTGTGCTTACTAAAGGGGGGCCAACATACTGGAGTGTAGCAATATCGATTGTTAGTCTTTTATTTCAGTTCGCTGTTATGATTTTCATGGCGATCATCCAGTTTGTAGCAATTTTCTGGTTTCTAGCTAGAGGTCGTACGTATTGGATTTTACCTGGTGAGACTGGATCGACGTGGGATGATTATCGTGGAAACCCTGAGATTGTTGAAAATGCAAAACGAATCGTAACATTACTAAAAGGTGTTAAAACGTTTAAAGAAATGGGTGGAGAGGCAATTCGTGGATTGCTGCTTTGTGGTCCTCCAGGTACAGGGAAATCTTATCTTGCACAGGTTATTGCGAATGAGGCCCAAGTACCTTTTGCTTATGCCTCGGCGCCTAGTTTTCAAAACATGTTCTTTGGTGTAGGGAATTTGAAAGTAATGGGAATTTACAAAAAGGCTAGAAAGTTAGCTAATATTTACGGAGCGTGTATCATTTTTATCGATGAAGTCGATGCAATTGGTATGTCTCGTCAAGGTGGAGGAGCAGGTGGCGGAGGAATGTTCGGTATGGGAATGGGTTCTGGGTTACTGAATGAGCTATTACTACAAATGGATCCTCCAAACATTGATAGTTCTAAAATAGCAAAATTTCTTCGCTCACTCGGGTTACGTAAAAAGAAAGCAGAGCGCCCTGCAGTTCTAACGATTGCAGCTACAAATTTACCGGATGTACTTGATCAAGCATTACTACGACCAGGGCGTTTTGACCGAAAACTTTGGGTAGATTCTCCTGATTATGATGGACGTATTGATGTTTTCCAATATTATCTAAAAAAGGTGAAAATCGATTCATCTTTAACACCAGAGCGAGCTGCTCTTGATACGATTGGATATAGTCCAGCACAAATTAAACATATAGTGAATGAATCTGTCGTAATTGCTCATCAGCGAGGTGCTGATGTTGCAAATTACACTGACTTCCGAGATGCAATGGAAACGTATGAGTGGGGACTCAAGCAGCCACTTAGATCCATGAGTGAAGATGAGAAGAGAAATGTAGCGTATCATGAAGCAGGTCACGCCGTAGCTCAATATTTGTTAAAGCCACATGATCGAGTATGGAAGGTAACAATTATTCGTAGGGGTGACGCACTTGGTCTGGCTGCGACTAAGCCAACGACAGAAAGATATAATCGAAGCGACAGCGAAATTCTTGCAGCAATCCAAGTTTGCTTGGCAGCAAGAGCTGTAGAAGAAGAGTTTCTCCACAAAAAATTAAACGGTGTCACATCTGATTTGCAACAAGCAACCCTACTTGGTGGTGCATATTTAGGTTTAGTTGGAATGGGCGATGAGCTATTCAGCTGGAATGCATTAGGCTCTCAAGCAGAAGGCCTTAGAGCACTACGACCAAAAATTAACCTTCTTCTAAAGGACCAAATGAGCCAAGTAAAAAAACTTGTTACTGACCACGCCGATTTCGTACACTCAATTGCACAAGAGCTACTAAAAAGAGGCGACTTAACAGGCGAAGAAATAGAAGATATTTACGAAAGCATTTATGCACGTCCCCGTCCTGAACCACCTATTGTAAAGATTGGTTCTGTTTATGAGAAAAATATCCAAGGATTGCTTAAGGATTTTGATAAATTACCTGAAAGCGATCAGAATTAACCTAAACATTAGTACTTCATTGATTATATATAAAGAAAATCCACAAGGTAATTGCCTTGTGGATTTTTTTCAATTGTAGTCATCAGAAATTGTGAACAAATTTAGAATAATGATTTAATTTCATCGTTCCTTCACATTATTGAAACCAATTAATTGAGTTTCTGAAATATAATAAAAGTCTAATACATACTAAAGGGTAAATTTAACTTTTTAAGGAGAGAGTTATTGAAATACAATAACAATTTATTAGTTATTTCTATTATTTTTTTTAGTATTTGCTTTTTAATAAGTGCAAGATTAATTTCTAATTCATTGGATAGTATTACAAGAAATCAACAAATTGAAATGAATAATAAAGATTTAACGCGTAATCCGCAATTAATTAATGAAGCAGATTTACAAATGTATTTAGGTCTCACAGAAAGTGAACTAACATCATTAATAAATCAATATAAGAATAGCAAAAATCCATTGCCTATCATTAAAATTGAGGAGAAAACATATTACTCTATAAAAGCAATCGATATTTGGTTACAAAATATTGGTCAAAAATAAACAAAAAGAGCAACTCATGATGAGTTGCTCTTTTTTTGTTATATAAGCAAATCATGAAGTGTTCACCATACGAAGGAATTATCAAAAGACGCACTGAATATCAAAAGATACCCACTATTAAAAGTATCTTTTTAAAACAAATAGCATATTGATTAACAAATCTAATGCAACGTACTTGTCATAAAAGTTAGGAGAGTGAGTAATGAATAGTCTATCAAATCATATAGGATGCGCAAATACAATTGATGATGTAATTGAACAGTTAGATGAGATTATTTCAGCAATAAAACAAAAAGCAAACTAGGATATTTTGCTTCTTTATATCGACTGGTAACGATTAAAGTGAAAGGTGGAATTTTAACTAATCAGTTTGAAGACGGAGCAAGAATGGAAAGTCTGGATGTAAATTTTGCAAATTTCTATTTAAAAGCACTTAAAAATTATTTAAATGGAGAACCTTTAAGTCTCAGTTGGCAATTAGCATTTCGTCACGCAGAAAACCGTCAATCAATTTTGCTACAGCATTTGTTACTTGGTATTAATGCACATATTAATTTGGATCTAGGAGTAGCTGCTGCGAAAGTATGCCAAGGCTGTGATATTTTATCGCTTTACAATGACTTTATGAAAATAAACAGTATTTTGGCATCATTAGTGGATGAGGTGAGGGATGACATGGATCGAATATCACCTTGGATTGGTTTTTTAGATAATGTTGACCCAAAAGCTTCAAAGGCAATCATAAACTTTAGCCTAGAGAAGTCTCGAAATTATGCATGGGACTTTGCGAAAAAGCTGGCTGAAGCTAATGAAAGTGAGTGGGAAGGGCTGATTAAAGTGCATGATAATGAGGTTGCATCGATTGGAAACATGGTCGCACATCCAAGTAGTTGGATGCTAAAGGCTGGTTTATGGGCAATTCGTTTTCGAGAATCCAAAAATATTGAAAGAAACTTAGATCTTTTAAATCATACTCGGTTTGAAACAACATTAGCTGATGGTGTTCAATTATGAATTCGAGTGAGTAAGTAGATTGGATAATTGAAGGCAACACTCGTTTATTAGAGAGTGTTGTTTTACTATTTAAAAATTAAAACATCTACTGTAGTATATTATATAATTGTAAAGATTCAGGATTAGAAGGTTAACGATAGGTGATAAAAAAATGATACATACATATTTAAACGAAACAATCAGTTTTAATATAAAGTATAAAAAGCGGAAATCGATCGGTATTTATATAGATGCTTATGGAAACGTTGAGGTTCAGGCTCCTAAAGATACACCTGATAAAAGTGTTATTGAAGTTTTAGAGGCTAACTGGGAGTTGATTCTTCAAAATTCAAATGAAATGAAGGAGCGACTACGTGGTCCAAAAGAACGGACTTATGAATTCGGAGAGACATTTCTTTATTTAGGGAATTCATATCCTATACAAATTTCACACGATGAAAGTACCCCGCAAGATCAGGTCGTTTTTGAAGAAAATAGGCTAAATATTATTGTAAAACAACTAGATGATGAACGAATAAAACAAGCACTTAAAAGGTTTTATTATCAACAAATTAAAGCAATAGTTGAAAAAAGTATTCAGAAGTATCAAAGTAATTTTAAAGTAAAGCCATCATCAATTCGCATTACTGATAGTAAAACAAACTGGGGGACTTGTGATTCAAAAAGGCAATTAACATTTAATTGGAAACTAGCAATGGCACCTCAAAAGGTGATTGACTATGTAGTTGTCCATGAAATGTGCCATATGGTTCATATGAATCACGATAGGTCCTTTTGGCGACTTGTTGGTAAAATTATTCCAGAATATAAGGAAAGAGAAGATTGGTTAGCTTTATCTAGTTGGAAAATGACTGTCTAGGTTTCAGACTGCCCGCAAAAGCGCTTGCAATCAGTCTGAAACTCAGGTTTTTAGGACTTTGTTTAACAAACTAAAAAACTAAAATGGGAACGACATTAGTCGTCCCATTTTTTATTTTTTATAAAAAAAGTTTGCTAATTCCTTACTTTTAAGTCTTCTATTTTTACGGATTTTAGCGCGTTCTTCTCCGCCTTGATATAGGAATTTTTCTTCCTCAGTTTCGGGAACGATTTGTGGAACTTTAATTAAGTTACCTTCCTCGTCCAGTGCAACAAAAGTTAAAAAAGCAGTAGCAGCGATTTTCTCCTCTCCAGTTCTTAAGTTTTCTGCAGTTACTTTCACGAAAACTTCAAATGATGAAGTGCCTGTCCAAGTTACATAACTTTCGAATGCGACCGAATCTTTCATCGTGATTGGATGAAGAAAATCTACTGAATCAGTTGATGCAGTTACAATTGAAGATCTACAGAATTTCATTGCAGAAATACTTCCGATAATATCTAAGTCATTCATAAGTTTTCCACCAAACAAAGTATTATGACTATTTACATCATTTGGTAAAACCAAATTTGTTCTGATGACTCTTGTTTCTTTACAAGTTACCATTTGTTTTTCTCCATTTCTTTATTGTCTATAAATTGTACACTATTTATTGGAGAAATTATCAAGCTTTATTTAAAAAATACAATTAGTATCTTTCCTACTGAAAGATACTAATTAATCCAGAATTATTAAAGTGGATATTTATCATTACGTAGTTAAAAGTAAATTTGTCAATGAAATTTATAAGAAATAGTACAAATTTATGTAAGTTTATTTCAGTCGTTTACATTGACTTTTACTTCTTAAATCGGTATATTTATATCTTGTTGAGACGGGATGGATACTACATATGGGTGTTGAAAAGTAAGAGAACACCTATATATCGATATATGGTAAAATCGATATAATTTTTTGCGAGGAGGAACAGGTGATGATAAAAACAATAATTGATGCTGAATTACCTGCGAATATACAGAAATTAAATCAAGACATAATGCATTTTCCAATGATTACACCTATTAATCCAAAGATGCATAAAACAACATTTAAAGGTGTATCTAGAACGGTTATGTTAGATCGATACGCATTTAAAGATATTAAGCTTGTTACATTAGGTGTAGGTGACCTAGTTGTACTAACATATAAGGATGATCCAAAGTTTCCTCGTCGTGGTTATGGTGAAGTAATTGCTATTGACAATAGTCAAGAAGAAGTAACTGTTCAATTAGATTCTCAGTTTGAAGATGGAGCAATCATTACAGTTGCCTTTAATAAAGTAGACAAACCACTTGAAATCTTCTACGAACAAATTGCAGACCGTGTTGCACGTGGGCTTGCATCTGCAGAAACTCCAGAAAAATTCTCCGAAGTAAAAGAGATGTTTTATGAAATTTTAGCTAACAAAACTTTTGTACCTGCGGGACGTGTTTTGGCTGGTGCCGGTACAGGAGCTTCAACAACATTCTTTAACTGTTATGTAATGCCTCACATTCACGATTCTCGTGATGGGATTGGTGAGCACCGTAAGAAGGTAATGGAAATTATGTCACGTGGTGGTGGCGTTGGAACAAATGGTTCAACTTTACGCCCTCGCGATGCAATTGTTTATAGTGTGAATGGACGCTCTAGTGGATCAGTTTCTTGGTTACATGATTTATCTGAATTAACAAATTTAGTTATTCAAGGTGGTTCAAGACGTGGTGCGCAAATGATTATGATGAACGTCAATCATCCTGATATTGTAGAGTTCATCGTTTCAAAGAACCAAAATCCAAAGGTTCTACGCTATATTGCGCAAACTACAAAATCGAAATTAATCCGTGAAGAAGTAGAGCGTAAATTAAAGTTCGAGCCAATTAATGCAACTGAAAAAGCAGCATATGAAGCTCTAATTCATATGGCAACAATTGAAGGGAAATTAAATACACCTGAAATAGAACAGGCAAAAGAACTGCTTAATGACGGTGGTAAGTACTCAGTTCACAACCCTGAGTTTTTAACAGGTGCAAATATATCTGTTTGTTTAACTGATGATTTCATGGAAGCAGTTGAAAATGATGGAGATTACAAGCTGCAATTCCCAGATTTAGAAAACTATGACGATGAAATGCGTTTAATTTATGATCAAGAATGGCAGGAATGTGGCGATGTACGTGAATGGGCTGCACGTGGATATGGTGTTCGAACGTACCACACAATAAAAGCAAAAGAACTTTGGGATTTAATCAATGTTTGTGCAACTTATTCTGCAGAGCCAGGAATCTTCTTCTTAGATAATGCAAACAAAATGACGAACGCTGTATCGTATGGTCAAAAAGTAGTTGCAACAAACCCTTGTGGAGAGCAACCACTTGCTCCATTCTCTGTTTGTAATTTAGCAGCAGTTAACTTAGCCGAAATGACGGAAAATGGTAAAGTTAACTGGGAAAAGTTAAAGCGAACTGTTCAAATCGGAACGAGAATGCAAGATAACGTAATCGATGCGACGCCGTATTTCCTAGAAGAGAATACGAAGCAAGCAAAAGGTGAACGTCGTATCGGATTAGGTGTAATGGGGTTACATGATTTACTAATCCGTTGTGGCCTAGTATATGGATCGGAAGCTGGCAACAAACTGGTTGATCAAATTTTTGAAGTGATTGCAACTACTGCTTACAAAACTTCAATTGAATTAGCGGAAGAAAAGGGAGAATTCCCATTCTTATCTACTTTTGAAGATGGACGCGAACGTTTTATTAACTCGGGTTATATGAAGAAAATGCCTGAAGAAATTCGTAAAGCTGTTTTAGAAAGTGGCATTCGTAATTCGCACTTATTAACAATTGCTCCTACAGGAAGTACTGGAACGATGATGAATGTCAGCACTGGACTTGAGCCTTATTTTAACTTCGTATACTTCCGTTCAGGACGTTTAGGTAAATTCATTCCAGTTGTAGCTGATATCGCATTAGAATGGTTAGAAGCAAATGGATATGAAGTAACCGAAGAAAATGTTTATGAGATGATTGAACATCTTCCAGAACAATTTGTTGGAACAATGGACCTTTCTCCAGAGGCGCATGCTGATGTTCAATGTATTATCCAAAGATGGATTGATTCTTCAATTAGTAAAACAGTTAATGCTCCTAAAGGTTATTCTGTTGAACAAGTAGCAAAAGTGTATGAAAGATTACACAAAGGTGGAGCAAAAGGTGGAACTGTTTATGTAGATGGTTCACGAGATGCCCAAGTACTATCGCTAACAAATGAAGAAAATGATTTTACAAAAGTAGAATTAGAGACAAATGAAAATGTAGAAACGAAAAACGGTGCTGGTGAAACAGATCAGGTTAAAACGGGTAACGTAGGTGTAGAAAACGGAGATACTTGTCCAATCTGTTTAGTCGGTACTGTAGTTGAACATGGTGGTTGTAATACATGTGATAATTGCCAGGTTCAGTTGAAGTGTGGAATATAAAAGTAAGTGAAGAAATCTCCTTTTAGATGTGAAGTCTAAAGGGGGATTTTTTTATATCTTAAAGAATTTTAAAAAAGTTAAACCTTATTTCAAAATGGGCCATATTCTTGAAGAATAAGAGGAAATAATAGAAAATAAAATAGAGCCTAAAGTTTATTGGACAACTAAAGTTAGCTGTAATTCGCAATTGCTAATTCGAATCTTTGGGAGAACATCGTTAAATTGGATAATCATCCACTGAATGTAACGATAAATAGGAGGAATATGAATGAAGCCTATAACTATTTTAATAGCGGATGATGAACAGGAGATTGCTGACCTGATAGCCTTACATTTAGAAAAAGAAGGGTATCAAGTTATTAAAGTTTCGGATGGACATGAGGCTGTAAGTGTAGTCGAGACCGGGTCGATTGATTTGTTGATATTGGATATAATGATGCCGAAAATGGATGGATATGAAGTAACTCGGCTCATTCGCGAGCGGCATAATATGCCAATCATATTTTTGAGTGCTAAAACATCTGATTTCGATAAAGTACAAGGACTGGTTATTGGAGCAGATGATTATATAACGAAACCATTTACCCCTATTGAGTTGGTTGCTCGTGTGAATGCCCAATTGCGACGCTTTATGAAGTTGAACCAACCGAAAGTAGATGATCATAAAGTTCTTTTGGAGTTTGGTGAAATAATGATTTCTCCTGATCAACGGACAGTTTTGCATTATGGTGAAAATATAGAGCTAACACCGAAAGAGTTTGATATTTTGTATTTATTAGCCAGTCATCCAAAGAAAGTTTTTAGTGTAGAAAATATTTTTCAGAAGGTTTGGGGTGATGCATACTTTGAAGGTGGTAATACAGTAATGGTACATATTCGTACCTTGCGAAAAAAACTAGGAGAAGATAAGCGGAAAAATAAATTAATCAAAACGGTTTGGGGAGTGGGGTATTCATTTAATGGATAAAATTATACACAGTTTTCGCTCCAAAATCATCGTATTATTTGCTTTAAGTATGACACTGGCTGGTATTATAACTTACATAATTTTTAAAGGATTACAGCTTTATTATCACACGATGGTTCGTTTCGGTGATCCATTAGCCCAGCTTCGTCGATTCATACAAAGTATTGGAGACGTTAACTTCTTTTTATTTCTTTTTATCCCACTTTCGATATTGTTTTTCTATTTACTAACTAAGCCCTATTCTACTTATTTTAATGAAATATCAAACGGAATTCATTATCTTGCTAATGGCAACTTTAAACATCGGGTTTCGATCCAGTCAAATGATGAGTTCGAAGATATTGCTCAAGCAATTAATCTAGCAAGTGAAAAATTAGAAGAAGCCGTACAAAGAGGCGATTTTTCAGAAAACAGTAAAGAACAATTAGTTGTTAATTTGGCCCATGATTTGCGTACACCGCTAACTTCTGTCTTAGGTTATTTAGATTTAATAATTAAGGATGAGAAGTTAACTAAAGATCAAGTCAGACATTTTTTAACGATTGCCTTTACTAAATCTCAGCGTTTAGAAAACCTGATTGATCAATTATTCGAAATAACTAGAATGAACTATGGCATGTTACCTCTTGAAAAAAGGAAAATTAATTTAAGTGATCTACTTTTTCAACTAAAAGAAGAATTGTACCCTGTTTTTGAGAAAAATAATTTGATTGCTCGAATGAATCTTCTGCCCAATTTACCTATTTTAGGTGATGGAGAGATGTTAGCTCGTGTGTTTGAAAATCTTTTAACCAATGCAAATCGATATGGATATGATGGTCAGTTTGTAGATATTAACGGGTTTGTTGATGGACAAGAAGTGATTGTTCAGGTTGTTAATTATGGGGATTGTATTCCTCCAGAGGAACTTCCATATCTTTTTGATATGTTTTATACCGGTGACAAAGCACGAACTCATCAAGAAGATAGTACAGGTCTTGGTTTATTTATTGCAAAGAATATTGTGGAGCAACATAATGGAATAATTACGGCCGAAAGTAGTATAATCCGGACTGTATTTGAAGTTCGATTACCGCAGGAAAGTAATCCAATTGACCAAGTTTAAAAGTTTCATAAGAATTTAAGAAAAATTTAAAGTTTACCCCACTTTTTATTTAAAAAGTTTTTCCTATTCTAAAGCCAATCAGAATTAGGAGGAACGGGATAATGAAGAAGTGGGGATTATTAGTGTTTTTAGTAATTTGCCTGAGTTTTACATTCATGAATAAAACTCATCAAGATAAAATAGAGATTCAAACATATAAAAAAATTAACAATGAACAATTAGATAATAAAGAGACTTCGGATCGGTTCCAAACGAAGGGCATTACAAAAGAACAGGTCTATAAAGGAAACTTACTCTTAATAAATAAAAAATACCCTGTGCAACAAGAAAGTATAAAATCAGATGTTGTAAACTTATTCACTCACAAAGAATTGAAAAAGGGATACGAATTGCATGATATAAAAATTGAATTATCAGAGGATGTTGCCCGTAAATTTTCAAAGATGATCGTTGCTGCTAAAAAAGAAGGGGTACATAATTTTACAGTTAATAGTGGCTTTCGAGACTTTGATGAGCAAAATGCACTTTATCATGAAATGGGATCAGACTATGCATTACCTGCTGGCCGTAGTGAACATAATTTGGGTTTATCACTTGATGTAGGGTCTGCCAAAATGAAAATGAACGAAGCACCTGAAGGAAAGTGGCTAGAAAAAAATGCTTGGAAATACGGCTTTATAATCCGCTATCCAAAGGATAAAACGGCAATTACAGGCATTCAGTATGAACCTTGGCATATTCGCTATGTTGGATTGCCACACAGTGTGATTATGGAGGAAAAGAATTTTTCTTTAGAAGAGTATTTGGATTTCTTAAAAAAACAAAAGTCTATTTCTGCTACTATAAATGGCCAAAAATACGAGATTTCTTATTACCCTTATACTAAAAATACGACCATTCATGTGCCTACCAATCTTCGTTATGAAATATCAGGCAACAATATGGATGGTGTGATTGTTACGGTATTTAATAGCTCAACAAATACTAAGGAGAATAACTTAGCAGAATGAAAATAATAAAATTAATGAACAAAATTTTTGTTTCAGTATTATTTGTCTTTTATATGTATGCATTAATTAGAGTCATTCTATTTAAATTCCGCTGGAGAAATCTCTCCTTTCTTTTGCATCAACTGCAAACTAATCTCGAGAATCCTGTTAATCTCATAAACGAATTAAAAATGGGAAATCTTATCCCACTTAAAACGATATTCATTAATATTCATAGTCTATCATCATGGCCTGATTTTAGTAATTTGATTGGAAATGTCATCGCATTTATCCCATTTGGAATGTTTCTTGTACTTTTGTCTAAAAATAGAAGGATGTCTTTCATAGGCGTATTCATTAGTTCTTTCAGTTTTAGTTTATGCATAGAAAGCTTACAGGTTATTTTTTCACTAGGGATTTTTGATGTAGATGATTTAATACTCAATACCTCTGGAGGCTTACTTGGCTATTGTGCGATCAAGCTTTGTGATAAGGTCTATAATAAACTTATTGTAAATACAGCAAGCAGTGTCCAAGATAGAGAAATTGTTGATAAACAAGATTTTTAAAATTTAGAGGATGTTGAACCGCACTTTTAAACGGGAAACTTATACTAGAAACGGCAAGCTGTAAAGTAGCCGTTTTTTTGTTATAAGAACTAATTGCTTTTTTCCTTCAATGTTAGAATATATTGAAGTTGAGGAGTAGACACTAACCTGGGAAATGGATGGAGAAATCAAAATCATAGAAAAACGATTTTTTTTTTGTTATATGTAGAGAGTAAATAATAAAAGAAAAAAGTGGAAAAGGGGGATAAGATGACTCAAGGAAATGTAAAAAGTGATGCAGGATGGAATTTTGATAATAGTTATTCAAAATTGCCGGAATTCTTTTTTGCTATTCAAGACTTAAATCCGGTAAGTTCACCGAAATTGGTTGTTCTAAATAAACCCGTGGCATTATCACTTGGTCTAGATGTTCAATCACTTCAAAGTGAAGAAAGTGTAAATGTTTTTGCCGGGAATAAAGTGCCAGAAGGTGGATTGCCACTTGCCCAAGCATATGCAGGGCATCAGTTTGCACACTTTAATATGCTAGGGGATGGAAGAGCATTATTACTCGGTGAACAGATCACTCCGAAAAACGAGCGATTTGATGTACAACTTAAAGGTTCAGGTAGAACACCTTATTCACGAGGTGGAGATGGTCGTGCAGCACTTGGCCCGATGCTTCGCGAATACATTATTAGTGAGGCAATGCATGCACTAAAGATACCAACTACACGAAGTCTTGCTGTTGTAACGACAGGTGAACAAATCCAGCGTGAAACTCGATTACCTGGGGCAGTTATGACCCGAATTGCTGCTAGTCATATTCGTGTTGGTACGTTTCAGTATGTTTCAAGATGGGGTAGTGTGAATGAACTTCAAGAACTTGCTGATTATACAATCAAAAGGCATTATCCGGAAATTGAACTAAATGATCCAAATCGATATCTTTCACTACTTCAACAGGTCATTAAGCGACAAGCTTCCTTAATTATTAAATGGCAATTAGTTGGTTTTATACATGGTGTAATGAACACTGACAATATGACAATTAGTGGTGAAACAATTGACTATGGTCCATGTGCATTCATGGATGCGTATGATCCAGCAACTGTATTTAGCTCAATTGATCTCCGAGGTCGTTATGCATATGGAAATCAACCAAAAATGGCTGGCTGGAATCTTGCACGATTTGCTGAAACATTATTACCATTATTGCATGATGATCAAGAAAAAGCTTTAGAAATAGCACAGAATGCAATTTCAGAATACCCAATTATTTATGTTGATAATTGGATTGCAGGTATGAGGAGAAAATTAGGAATATTTAATGAAGAAGAACAGGATAAATCATTAATTGATGAGTTACTTGACATAATGGAAAAGTATAAAGCAGACTATACGAATACGTTTAGAGCATTATCATATGGAAATCAAGATGAGCTACCTTTGTTTACATCAGCTGAATTTAAACAATGGGAGAAGCAGTGGCAGGAGAGATTAAGTCGACAATCAGAGTCAAAAGAAGCAACTATTCAATTGATGCGAGACAACAACCCGACCGTAATCCCAAGAAATCATCGCGTAGAAGAAGCTTTAGAAGCAGCAGTAGAAAACGGGGATTATAGCGTGATGGAGAAATTGCTTAAAGCACTTTCTAATCCTTTTATTGAATCGAAAGAACAGATAAATTATTGTACACTACCTCCTGATCCAGATCGTCCTTATCAAACTTTCTGTGGCACTTGAATATATTCTCACGAATACTACCTTTATCTTGGGTAGTATTTTATTTTTAAGTAAAACAAAGAACATATTTTTAGTGAAACTGAGCATACACTTTGAATAAATCTCAAAATTTTACTATATTAGAAAAAGTAAATTAAAAGTTTTCTGAATTAATATAAGAGGGAAACTTTCCTTTTTTTTATTTATTTATTTATTTAGGCCAGTAGAAAGAAGTGGGGAAGTTGAAGAAGCAACAAATTTATATCATTTTATTTTGTATTATGGTGGTATGGGGGTTTAATGTAATTGCAACAAAGGTTCTAGTTGAGAACTTTATGCCAGTTACGATGACAGCTATCCGTGTTTTCACTGCTGGAGTAAGTGTTTTTATTATTTTATTTTTAATAAAAAAAGTTCGTTTGCTTACTAAAAGAGAGTTTGGGTATGTATTTTTTGCGATGCTATTGAATGTAGTAGCACATCATTATTTTTTATCGATCGGTCTTTCCCAAACTTCAGCATCAAACGGGGGTCTAATTCTCGGAATGGGGCCGCTTTTAACAGCCTTATTGTCGGTTTTCTTTTTAGGCAGTGTAATGAATTTTGTTAGAATTTTAGGCGTTTTATTTGGTTTTGCAGGTGTTGCCTTTATTGTTTTCCAGAGCGGTGGAGGTTTTCATGGTGTTTCGCATGGAGATTTCTATGTGTTTTTAGCAATCTTAGCTCAAGCATCTAGCTTTATTTTAATAAAAAAAGTTTCGAAAACATTAGATCCAAGATTAATGACTGGATATATGCTAGTTATGGGTTCGATTATTTTATTTGGAATTAGTCAAATACTTGAACCAGGTGGAATGGCTAGTATGGTGCATCATTCAGCAGGAATTTGGGCGGTATTTTTTGCATCAGCAGTTGTTGCAACAGCTATGGGGCATATGCTATATAATTTTGCTCTTGGTAAAGTTGGTACAACAGAGGCGGCTATATTTTTAAATCTAAATCCATTCTTTTCCCTTATTGGTGCGGTATTATTTTTAGGTGAAAAAATTGTTTTAACTCAAGTAGTAGGATTTATTTTAATTTTAATAGGTGTGCTATTTGGTTCAGGAGTATATGAAGATGTAACTCGCAAATTTAAAAGGGATCATCAAATCCAAATCTAATTTCAAAAATAATATGTATCATAAGACAATTTACCGATAAGGTGATTGTCTTTTTTTTATTTTAAGAAATGATTTCAAATTCATCATTTCATGAAAAAAAACTACTTTTTTAGGGCATATTATTAAGTATTCAAGCTATTAGGAAGGACTCATCAAGATGACAATCGACCCAAGAACTCATTCATTAAATGCAGAATCAATTGAGAACGAATTAGAAATACCTAGTTGGTTTATAAAATTAAACAAGTTTAAATCTAATTTAAATAATTTGGACATAGAGTCTCAGTTTTATGAACAATTCTTAACCTTATTAAATAATGAAGAAACAGCGTTAGAGCTGCATTATAAAAATATAAAGTATATTGAAAAGCTAGAGAATGAAATTCAAATAATGGAAGAACGTTATCGAAAAGTAATGCACTCAAAGCTAGGCAGATTAATTCAGTTTTATTGGAAAGCTAAAAGATGGCTTTTTAGAAAGATAAGAGGTTGGTGAGTAAGTTTTGAACAAGTTTGAAATTCAGCAAAGATTAGAAGAAATTGAAAGTATAAAGATCGAAATATACCAACGAATGAATAAGGAAATCCCGGAAGACTTAATATTTTCAAAATATCATTTTAAAAAATTAATAAACGGTATTAGCGTAATCGTTCCAACATACAAAGGTGAAAAAGTGATAAAAAAATGTATTGAATCATTAAAAAATCAAACTTTATCACCAAAATATTTTGAAGTGATCTTTATTATCAATGGAGAAAAAGATCAGACCGAAGAGATATTGATGAATTTCATTAAGGAACATAATATTAATCATTTCAATATTCTTCATTCAGAAGAAGCTAGTGTTTCATCTGCAAGAAATATGGGAATTCAACAAGCATCAAAGAAATACATTACATTTTTGGATGACGATGATTATATTTCACCGAACTTTCTTGAAAAACTATTCGATCATGCTGATGAAGAATCTGTTGTCATTTCACAAGTTGTGGACGTAGATCTAGAAGGTAATAGTAATCCTAATAATCCTGTTAACTCCCAAATTAAAAAAGCGTTAGATACTAAGATTTATACTTATACTGATTTAAGTAGTGTTTTAACAATGAATGCCTGTAAATTAATACCTACAAAGAAAGTAAAAACCCAACGCTACGAACTCGGTTTAAAAAGTGGAGAAGATGTAGTGTTTTTTACGAAATTATTTGCTTTGCATCATTTTCATTTAAAGATTGTACCATTAGAAGAGCAGGCAATTTATTATCGAGTTTTAAGAGATAATTCAGTTTCTAGACGTAAAAATTCATTTGAGTTTAATGTAAAGGAACGTTTGGACGTAATGAAACAACTTGATGTTTTATTAGGAGAAACGAATAGTCCTACGATCCAACAATTCATTAAAGGAAAAATACATGCTCAATATGGATTTATAGACAGGTATATTAACAATAGCAATGAATTGAGAGAAAAAGTAATTGAAGAAGTAAATAAAAACAGTTTCGTCTATTTCCCATACTTTAAGTTATACAATGGAGAGACACGTTCTCTAATTATTTCTTATTGTTTTCCACCATATGTTGATACTAGTGGAACTGTAATGGCTAAGCGTATTATCGAAAATAATGAAGTGGTAGACGTAATTTATAATAATATGTCGAAGGTAAGGGAAACTGATTATCGACAAAATGCAATGGTAGATGGTTTTATTAATAATCGGATGGAAATATCATCTGCTAGTAGTTTTAAACAATGGAAATCAATGAAAGACTTTATTAAAAAATCTCTTAAGGAAATTAAATTGAAAGAAAGAAAAAATGGTACATACCATAAAATTTATAGCCGAGCACTATGGCCTGCTTCTCACTTTTTAGCATTTGAATATAAAATGAAAAATCCAAAGGCAAAATGGGTTGCTGAATTCTCTGATCCGATTCTATTAGATATTCATGGGAATGAACGGAAGTCAGCAATTATTGATTTAGGTTTTTATAAAAAAGTAAATGCACTTTTAAAGAAAAAAAACTTTCCACTAGCATTAAATAACAATATGTTTTTTTGGTGTGAATACATTGCTTATGCATTTGCAGATGAAATTGTTTTTACAAATGAAAATCAGTTGAAATATATGTCAGAAATGTTCCCAATGAAAGAAATGAAAGAAGTCATTTTAAATAAAGCTAGAATTTGTAATCAACCGACATTACCGAAGCAATATTATCACGTTAAAGCAAGTAAATATAGAATTGATGAAAACAAAGTAAACCTAGGGTACTTTGGAACGTTTTATCAAACGAGGAAACTAAATGAAATAATTGAAGGACTTAAATTAACGAAACCTGAATTAAGAGATAAAATTAAACTTCATGTTTTCACTTCAGATCCAAAGACACTTGCAAATGAACTTTCGGGTGAAGCAATTGAAAAACATGTAAAAGTTAATTCATATGTTAACTTTTTAGAGTTTTTAAATTTTACAACAAAATTCGATTGTCTAATTGTGAATGATGCATTTACGAAGGATTATAAAAATATTAATCCATACTTACCTTCTAAGTTGAGCGATTATAAAGGTAGTGGGAATAATATATGGGGAATTTTTGAAGAAGGCAGTATTCTCAGTAGATTTGAAACGAAATACAAATCTGAGATTGGCGATATTGAAGGTGCTACTAAAGTGTTTGAATCATTAGTTACGGAGAAATTAATTCAACAATTCAACCAGCTTGATGAAGCATTAGCGAATGAGAAATTAATGTAAAAACGAAAATAAACAAAGTTAATATTAATAATTTTGTAAAGGGTAGATTCTTCATGATTAAAAAGAGTTTTAATTTGCTAGGACCAATTCTAATCGGATTGGTCTGTAGCTATTTACTTGTTATTTGGTCTCATAATTATTTGTGGAAGAACAATGTAAATCTTTATCAGAATTGGATCATCACGGATTTTTTTAAGTGGAACTTTATGATTGTATCAGTTATTGTTTCAATACTAATAATCGGACTTCTTGTTCTAGGCTTTAATGTTTGGTGGATTTTAATTACGATTGTAGGTTCAATTGGAATTTTCTCCTATGCATTATCAGAGAAAATAAAATATACTGGAGAGCCGTTTCATCCGAGTGATTTATTTTTCCTGCGTGACCCAATCGTCTTTTTACAATTTTCAAAGCTTCCATTTCTTCTTAAATGGGGAGGGCTAATTGTAGTCATAACATTTCTTTTTTTAGGGACTTTCTTTGCCTATAAAAAATGGAGAAATGCTACTGCAAGGAAAAATAGCCTACGTTTTTTACTAATCGTATTACTTGGGGTCTTTTTTACATTTGGTTCAAAAGAAGGCTATGCTTATTTTGTAAAAAACTCAAATGTAAAATATATACCTTGGAATTACGAGACTAGTGTTGAAAGATATGGTATGTATCCAGCATTTTTAGTAACTTATGTAAATAGCAAACGTGAGGAACCTAAAGTATCTATTAACGTAAAAAATGAGGTCATTAAAGAAGTCAATTCTTTAAAACCACTTTCTAAACCTAAACAATTACCAGATATTTTAGTGATTCAAAGTGAGGCATACAGTATTCTAGATGACATGAAATTAAAATGGAAGACTGATCCAAATGCACCTCTTCGCTCTATAACTGAAGGTATTCATGGAACTCTAATAAGCAATACATTTGGGGGACGGACGGCTAATGAGGAGTTTGAAGTATTAACTAGTCTAAAATTAAAACGTAAATTTGAAGATCGGACACCATACCAAGAAGGAAAAATGGGGAATAGACAATCACCTAGTTTCATTCAAGATGTTAGACACTTTGGTATGGATACGATAGCCCTTCATCCATTTAAAACATCATTTTTCAAACGAAAAGAAATTTATCCTAACATAGGATTTAATCAGTTCTTGTCAGAAGCAGATTTAACTTCTTGCCAAAAATTTGGTTCCTATTTGTCAGACGAGTGTAGCTCGAAAAAAGCATTATCATTAATTAATAAAAAGGGGAGTCAATTTGTATTTTTTGTGACAATGCAAAATCATTTTGATTGGCGTAAAGGTCATTTCCCTGAAGAAAACATGAGGGTTAGTGGAGTGCCTATGGATGAGGAGTTAAAAGGAAAAGTGGAGAGTTATGCAAGTGGTATTTATAAAAGCGGCAATTCTCTAGTTTCAGTATGGCAAGAAATAAAAAAACGTAAGAATCCTACAATCGTCCTTTTTTATGGTGACCATCGTCCAACATTTGGCGATAAAAAGGCAACATATGAGCAATGGGGAGCACCAGTGGAGAAGAGTGAAGGAGAAGATTGGTATAATGAAACGCCGATGTGGATTTGGAGTAATGACAAAAATACAATGGATAAGATTAGAAACTATTCGAAGCCATTTTTAGAAAAAGGAAATCTTAAATTAGAATCCTACGAAATTGCACCTCTTCTAATGAAAGTTCTAACAAACGATCAGATTGAACATTCATGGTATGATTGGGTACTTCAAAATCATTCAAATGATATTTGGGATTGGGTAATTTATGATCGAGTATATGGGGATGGTATTACATTTAATAGAAAGTAAAAATGGGGCCAAAAGGTCCCTTTTTTTTATTGGGTAAAAAACTGACTTATTTTTAGACTTCTAAAAGAAATCTTATTGTATTTCAAAAGTATTTACATAAATTGGTGGTTCTTGAAAAAAATACAAAAAGAGATAATTATACTTTTGGAGGTTTGAGATGAGGAAACTAGTTTTCTTAAAAGGTCCTTTAATACTACTAATAGTATTTTTTAGTTTCTTTTGTAATGTTCAACTTAAAAATGTAAATGCGTTTACAAGCCAAGTACTTCAAATGGGTGCTACAGGAGAAGATGTTATTGAATTACAGTCTCGGTTAAAATACAACGGTTATTACACTAGCAAGGTCGATGGGGTATTTGGATATAACACATATTGGGCGGTTAGGAATTTCCAAAATAATTTCGGTATGCCTGTTGATGGGATTGTTGGAGCTAAGACAAAAGCGATGCTCGTAAAAGCTACAAAATATGAAAAAGGTGAAAATGCAGGTGCTGGATCGAATGTACCAAATGGATATTCGCAAAATGATATTCAGCTAATGGCTAATGCAGTTTATGGCGAATCACGTGGTGAACCATATATTGGACAAGTAGCAGTTGCTGCAGTAATTCTGAATCGTGTTAGCAATCCATCATTTCCAAACACAGTGTCTGGCGTTATTTTTGAGCCGGGTGCATTTACGGCTGTGTCTGATGGACAAATTTATTTAACACCAAATGAGACGGCTAAAAAAGCTGTTTTGGACGCCGTAAATGGTTGGGATCCGAGTGAAAGTGCACTTTATTATTTTAATCCAGACACAGCGACAAGTGCTTGGATTTGGAGCAGACCACAAATAAAACAAATTGGTAGACATATATTTTGCCGATAAGAAAGGAGTGTTTTAAATGATAAAGGAAGCTGCAATAGGTGTGTTAGCAATTGGACTGATCGGAACAGCATATTGGGGTTATTCAGAGCAAAAGGCTAAAAATGAAATCAATATCCAGGCAGAAAATAACTATCAACGGGCATTTCATGAACTAACTTATGAATTAGATTTATTACATGATAAAATTGGCGATACTTTAGCAATGAAATCAAAGTCATCCCTCTCTCCAGCACTAGTTGAAGTATGGGGACTAACTTCTCAAGCTAGATCTAACGTAGGGCAACTTCCTTTGAGGCTATTACCGGTTAATAAAACGGAGGAATTTCTAACAAATATAGGCGATTTTAGTTATCGAACCGCAGTAAGAGATTTAGATAGAGAACCATTGACCCAAAATGAATACGCAACACTGCAAAAGTTATATGATAACTCTGCTGAAATTCAAGGAGAGATTCGAAAAGTTCAGCATATGGTATTTGAGAATAAATTACGTTGGATGGATGTAGAGCTTGCTTATGCAAAAGATCAAAATCCGAAAAATAATGTCATTATTGATGGATTTAAGACAGTGGAAAGGAATGTAATGACATATTCCGATGCAAATGCAGACCCATCACTGACAAATTATAAAGTAAATCGTGCTAGCCTTTCGAATGTAAAAGGAGAAAAAATAACGCCAGAGCAAGCAAAGGACATTGCGAAAAAATTTCTTGAATTAAATAGTACAGCACAAATAAAAGTTGATCTTACAGGTGAAAAATTAGCAGATCGGTACTATAGTTTAGAAATTACGGAACCAAAAACAAATAGCGAAATTTATATGGATATTACCGAAAAAGGAGGATATCCAGTTTGGGTGATTGATCGTCGTGATATTAAGACGCAAAAAGTCGATTTAAATCAGGCTTCAATTAACGGGCTAAAATTTTTAGAACGTAATAAATTCTCCAATATGGAACTAACTGAAAGCTCACAATATGATACGATTGGTGTATTTACATACGTAACAAAACAGGATGGTGTAAGAATCTATCCTGAATCTGTAACGATGAAGATTGCTCTTGATGACGGAAGTATTGTAGGATTTTCATCAAAAAATTACTTAGCAGCATATACAAAAAGAACGATTCCAAAGCCAAAAATATCCGTTGAAGAAGCGAGAAATAGTATTAGTTCAAACATAAAAATAATGGAAGAGCGCCAAGCGATTATTTTAAATAAATTGAATCAAGAAGTACTTTGTTATGAATTTGTAGGAACTCGAGGTAATGACACCTATCAAATATTCGTGAATGCGGATACTGGTGTAGAAGAACAGATAAAAAAATTGAATGTCTTAGTCGAAAACTACGACTAAAAGCTCATATATTTTTTTAACGATGAGGACTTAAGGATGTAACTTAAGTCCTCTATTTAATTTTAAGGATCTTCCTTTTCTTGTTACTAGATTGAAAAATGGTAGGTTTACCAAACTAGCATTTCAGTTCAAAACACATGCATTATTTATTACAAATACGAGACTTTTTTCGAATAGTTTACATGCATAATCCTGTCAGTTACGTCTGACAAGATATCATACTTTAGGCTTGTACAAAGCTTTATTTTAAGCGACTTTAGGAGTAGGAATGTATAGCGTTTTTTAGTGGAAAATTATTTTTTATATTTGTCCTAATGTCCAAAATGGTGAATATATATTTCTTGAGATTAAAATTCTAGAGGGAGAGAGGTATGGGGTAGATTCTGCTTGTTAGTAGAAGTTTAATTGTATTGTAAGCGTTTCCTTTAGAGAGAAAGGGGGATTAAATGAACATATTATTATGTTGTGCTGCCGGTATGTCTACAAGTTTATTAGTTACAAAAATGGAAGCTGCTGCAAAATCTGAAGGAATCGATGCAAGGATTTGGGCAGTGGGTGCTAATGATGTTAAAAATCATCTTGATCAAGCAGATGTATTACTTGTAGGTCCCCAAGTAAGGTATCTACTCCCACAATTAAAAAAAGAAGGTTTACAAAAAGGAATACCAGTTGATGCCATCAATCCGGTTCATTACGGGATGTGTAAAGGAGCAGAGGTCCTGAAATTTGCAATCGATTTAATAGGTTCATAATTTCATATAGGGGTGATTTGTGATGGCCAACTTTACTCAAACGTTAGAAGAGAAAGTAATGCCTATTGCTGGGAAAATTGCAGGTCAAAGACACTTGCAAGCTTTACGTGATGGAATTATTTTAACACTGCCTCTTATTATTGTCGGTTCTATTTTCTTAATTTTAGGCTTCTTACCATTTGATGGATATCCAGATTTTATGGCAAAAACATTCGGTGCCGCTTGGCAAACAAAGCTTCTTTATCCGGTAAGTGCTTCATTTGATATAATGGCGCTCATTGCGGGATTTGGTATTGCCTATCGACTCGCTGAACATTATAAAGTAGATGCATTGAATGCTGGTGCGATCTCGATTGCTTCATTTATTTTATCAACACCATACTTCACAATGTTTACGCCAGATGGAGCAACTGCTGCTATTAAAGTAGGCGGAGTACTACCTATGGCATTTTTAGGAAGTAAGGGTCTGTTTGTTGCTATTATAATCGCGTTGTTCTCAACTGAAATTTATAGATGGGTAATTCAAAGGAATTTCGTTATTAAGATGCCGGATGGTGTACCACCTAGTGTAAGTAAATCATTCGTTGCTTTATTCCCTGCATTTCTAGTTATTCTCTTAGTATGGATTATTCGTTTATTAATTGAACATACACACTATCAAACTTTACACAATGTCGTTGGGGATCTATTACAAGATCCACTTAGTAGACTTGGTGGTTCATTAGCTGGCGCGTTAATTGCTGTATTATTAATTCAATTATTATGGTCAGTTGGTTTACACGGTGCGGCAATTGTTGGTGGTGTAATGGGTCCAGTATGGTTAGCAGCAACTGATGCAAACCGTTTAGCTCTTCAAGCTCATCATGCAATGCCAAATGTCGTAACTCAACAATTCTTTGATATCTTCATCTACATGGGTGGTTCTGGTGCAACAATTTGTTTTGCACTTATGATGCTATTATTTGCAAAGAGTCAGCATGCAAAACAACTAGGAAGGTTGTCGATTGGACCTGGTATTTTTAATATTAATGAACCAATTACATTCGGTGCTCCTGTCGTAATGAATCCATTGCTTTTAGTTCCATTTATTCTAACGCCATTAGTACTTGTTGTAACCACATATATAGGAATGAAAACGGGATTTGCTCCAAAAACACATGGTATTGCAATTCCTTGGACGACTCCACCAATTATCGGCGGTTGGCTAGCAACTGGAGGTAACTGGAGAGGATCTGCAATGCAATTGATTAATCTTGTTATAGCGTTCTTAATTTACTTCCCATTCTTTAGAATGTGGGATAAACAAAATTTACAAACGGAACAAGGCTCACCAAAATAAGAAATGCATAAAGGGGCTTGCCCAGACTATTGAAAGCGCTCGCTTTCTTCGTTGCTTCGTCTGCTGAGGATGCTCATTACCGCTAATGGTAACTCCGCTCCTCATCAGACTTCGCGCCTCGAAAGATAAGCGCTTTCAATTAGTCTGGATATCAGATTTTTGATTCTGCGTAAACACACTGGAAGCTTGCCTATAGGCAGGCTCTTGGTATTGTTTTCTTAAATTCTAGTAAAGGGTGTGATTCTAGTGACAAAAGAAGAATTGTACAACCTTTCCTTTCAGTTAATCTTGCATAGTGGAAATGCTAGAAGTCTTTCAATGGAGGGAATCTATGCAGCAAAAGAAAAGAATTTTGAACTAGCTTTTGAGAAGCTTGCAGAGGCAGATCGCGAGTTTAGTCAAGCACATCGCTTTCAAACTCAATTGATTCAGGCAGAGGCTGGTGGGGAAGATTTTGATACACCAATTCTATTAATTCATGCACAGGATCATTTAATGACGGCAATGACACTTAAAGATTTAGCTAGGGAGATCATTGAACTGCGGCAAGAAGTATACAACCAATAAAGGGAGGTACATAGTTATGAGTAAATCAATCAAAATTGCGACAATTGGTGGAGGATCAAGCTATACTCCAGAGTTAGTAGAAGGTTTTATTAAGCGGTACAATGAGCTTCCGTTAAGAGAGCTATGGCTTGTAGATGTTGAAGAAGGTAAAGAGAAATTAGAGATTGTTGGTCAATTAGCAAAACGAATGTTTCAAAAGGCAGGTCTTCCTGTTGAAGTTCATTTGACACTTGATCGAAAAGAGGCACTTAAAGGTGCTGACTTTGTTACAACGCAATTCCGTGTTGGCTTGTTAGATGCGAGAGCAAAGGATGAAAGAATACCTTTAAAATATGGTGTACTTGGTCAAGAAACAAATGGACCAGGAGGGTTATTTAAAGGTTTGCGCACAATTCCAGTCATTTTAGATATCGTAAAAGATATGAGGGATCTATGTCCAAACGCGTGGTTAGTTAATTTTACAAATCCTGCTGGTATGGTTACTGAGGCTGTACTTCGCTACTCCGACCATCGAAAAGTAGTTGGTTTATGTAATGTCCCAATTGGCATGGAAATGGGAATTGCCAAATTATTAAATGTTGAGCATTCTCGAGTACGAATTGATTTTGCTGGGCTAAATCATATGGTTTATGGGTTAGATGTATTTGTTGACGGAGAAAGTGTAAAAGATCAAGTCATTGAATTATTAACGAATCCAGAAAACTCTAGTTTTGTTAAGAATATTCAAGGATATGGATGGGAACCTGAGTTTCTTCGTGCTTTAAACGCACTTCCTTGTCCATATCATAACTATTATTATAAAACTCGTGAAATGGTTGAAAAGGATATTAAAAATGCCGAAACTGTAGGGACTCGTGCTGAAGTTGTTAAAAAATTGGAGGATGATCTTTTTGAACTTTATAAAGATCCAAATCTATCAATTAAACCACCTCAGCTCGAAAAACGAGGCGGAGCTTATTATAGTGATGCAGCAGTTCGATTAATTTCTTCTATTTATAACGATAAAGGTGATATTCAACCAGTTAATACGATGAATAATGGTTCGATTGCTAGTATCCCTAATAACTCAGCGGTAGAGGTTAGTTGTGTCATCACAAAGGATGGGCCAAAACCAATCGTAATGGGGGATCTACCGGTATCTGTAAGAGGGCTCGTTCAACAAATCAAATCATTTGAAAGAGTAGCTTGTGAAGCAGCGGTAACAGGTGATTATGATTTGGCCATTTTAGCGTTAACGATTAACCCGTTAGTTGCATCTGATAAAGTTGCGAAGGAAATTGTTGATGAAATGTTAGAAGCACATAAAAAATATTTACCTCAATTTTTTAAAGAGGTGAAAGTTAAATGATTAAATTAATTGTGAATGCAGACGATTTTGGCTATTCAAGGGCAATTAATTATGGAATAATTGATGCACATAAAAATGGAGTTGTTAACTCAGCTACCATGATGATGAATATGCCCGGCGTAAGTCACGCAGTAGAGTTAGCAAAAGAAAATCCAAGCCTTCAAGTAGGAATCCATCTCGTTTTAACTTGTGGAAAGGCACTTTTAAATGATGTTCCAACACTGACTAATGAAAATGGTAACTTTAAAAGTAGACATGAATTCTTTGAAGATAAAAATATATCACTAGATGAATTAGAAAGAGAATGGACTGCACAAATAGAAAAATTCTTAGAACAGGGACTAAAACCAACACATTTTGATAGCCACCACCATGTTCATACCGTACCGGAGTTTTTACCAGTCGTACAGAAGTTAGCGCAAAAATATAACTTAAGTACTAGACGCATTTCTGAAAATGCTTTACAAGGAATCACTCCTTTTACGGACGTTTTTCTTCATGATTTCTATGGGGAAGGCGTGACAAATGACTATTTTGAAAAGATAGTAACACGGGTTCAGGACGGTCAATCCGTTGAAGTCATGTGTCATCCTGGTTATCTTGATCACGAGATACTAAACAATTCTTCTTACGCTAAAGATCGAGTAAAGGAGACTCTAATCTTATCAAATGTTAAACTACCAAAAGAGATTGATTTATTATAGGATAATTTATTTACTAGCATAGGGTCTTTATAGGACCACTCCAGGCTCAGAGTGTTGAAATATAAAATGGTCAATAGGGAAAACGGACATTAAATGAACATTTATTTAATGACGAAATTATCATTTTTTGGATGATCTATTAATGGTTTTAAATGTTAATATGTTTGAGCAATTGCATATTCTAATAACACTAGTATTTTTTTTCAGAAATTCAAAAATTATGGCTAATTTTTAGAAAAACAAATTCAATTGATTATCTTAGTTTAAATAATGTTCGATTTTAATTGACCTGCAAACTGATTAATAACCAATTGTTAGGTTACTCTAAGTAAAAGATATTTGATTAGGATTTATTGCATACTTTTTTTTGATGAAAAAGTTGGTAGGAACGGAGGGGTGCTCGACTCCTATGGGCTAAGCGGGAAGGCTGAGACCCCGCAGGCTTGCCGAGGAGGCTCAGGTCTCGCCCCATGGAAAGCGAGCACACTGTAGTGGAAACCAACATCACCCTACTCCTTTTACGAAAATTTGATAATTTAATTGACAAGGTTGTTTTTCATCAGCGTGAGCATGGAGTCTTTATAGGACTCTATGCTTTTTTTTGGTATATATATATAATTAGATTTTTATAATCTTGGGTAAAAATTTAAGATGAAATAGAAGTAGATTTACACTATAATGAATATTAACAATATTAAAATAATATTTAAGGAAAATACCTATGAAAATTGGAAAAATTATTAATTACCATCGAAAAAAACAACAGATGACACAAGAACAACTATGTGATGGAATTTGTTCAATTTCTCATTTAAGTAAGATTGAGAACAACTCAAAAGAAGTTAATATCGAAACTTTAAACTTATTGTGTATGAAGTTAGGTATATCAATTGAAGATGAAAAAAATAAAGTTAGTCATATTAAAATAAAATTACAGGAGTTCTATGACGCAATTGAACGACTGCATCAAAAAAAAGCAAATACACTCTATCAAGACCTAACGGAATATAAGGAGTTCGTCCAGTATACGGAATTGCTTTATTTATATGAATTATACATGCTAAGGTATACTTTGTTTTTAAATCAGGTCGATTTGGCAGAACAATTAATTGAAAAATTGGGTCAAAATACGAAGATGTTTTCTGAGTTTGAACGATTTGTTTGGAATGTATTAAATGCAATTTTTAATCATAAAAGGAATAATTTTATTAAATCATTAGACTTACTAGAAGAAGTAAAAGATTTAAGGAAATTATATCGAGATGACATAACGGAATATTATTATTTAAAATCCCTAATGCATTGTAGATTAGGACAATCTGCATTAGCAATCTATTTCGGGAATAAAGCGCTAGAAGTTTTCAAAAAAAGAAATAATATTATTAGAATGTTAGACGTAAAAACAATTTTATCAATCCATTTAACTGAAACAGGTGAATATGAAAGAGCAGAAAACTTATTAAAAGAAATACTAGATGATGCAGAATTAATTCAAAACACAGCAATTGAAGAAATGGCTTGGCATAATTTAGGTTTTTTATATGGTACTCAAAATTTTTCAGAAAAAGCGTTGGAGTGTTATTATAAATCACTTGCGTTAATAGAGAAATATACTGAGAGTTATTACTTAACAATAGGAAATATTGCTACTCATTTACTAAAGCTACAAAAAAATGATCAAGTTGTGAATATGCTAGAACTTGAACTAAAATCATTCGAAGATCCAACAAGATTAGAATATGTGAAATTACGCGTATTATATTTTGAAGCAAAAAATGAAGAGGTGGCACTAATCCGTTATTTAATGGCAGAAGGCTTACCAATTATGGAGAAATACGGTAATCGTATGAAGGTTTATGAATACAGTGAACGAATCGCAGAATATTATCAAAGACAAGGCGACCCACTTTTAGCAAATAAGTATTTACAAATCAGTTTACATCAAATGAAGAAGACACATAATACAGGAGTTCTTAAATGAAAAAGAAGATTAAACTTATCGCTCTTTCCCTAATTATTACTTTGCTGACGAGTGTTGGAATAAACACGTTTCAAAGTCATCATTCGCCAAACAATGAAATTTACGCATCCAATAAGAAGGAAGATGATCCAAAACCTCCAGGAAGTTGATGGTTTTATAAACAAGAAACACAAGGTTGATACATTTTCCTTGTGTTTTTGTTTTAAATTGAATTAAACGGAGTTCACAAAGTGTTCGTGATTGATCTTAATCCCAAAAAAAGGAATATCTCCAAAAAAACGAGATATCCCTTAGTTATTTACAAACTTACAGGCTTATTAGTATCTTGCTGTCTACGCTGTTTTCTAGATTTTCTAAAATAAAGTAACTCATAAATAACAGGTATGACAATTAGTGTTAATAGTGTTGAAACAGTTAATCCGCCGATTACGACAACTGCAAGGCTTTGGGACACAAGGCTACCGGTTTCGGCTTTTTTGAATAGTAATGGTAGCATTGCGCAAATTGTAGCAACAGCCGTCATAAGAATTGGTCGAATACGAGTGACTGCAGCATCGATAATTGCTTCACGAAGAATCATTTGTTTTTCTTTTTGTTTTACACGATCTAATAATACGATTGCATTTGTCACGACAATTCCGATGAGCATCAGTGCTCCTAATAGTGCTGTTGGTTCAACGGATATACGACTTATAATTAATCCAAGCACAGCTCCAATTGCCGCTAAAGGTAAAGAACATAGGATAGCGATTGGTGCACGGAATGTTTTAAACGTTATAATCATGATTAGGAAAACTAATCCGATTGAGACAAGCATGATCATATATAGATCTGAGAAATCTTGTGATTGTTGTGCAAGGGCACCACCAATATATACATTTACACCATCGGCAATTTTCATACCTTTTGATTTTTTATCTCCAAAAATAACTTTATTTAAATCTGCATTAATTTTTGAAAGTTTATCTGGTTTTACTTCGGCAGATATACTTAAATACGGATCGCCATCTTTATGATATAGATTAGTAGACTTTTCTTCTACTTTTAGTGAAGCTACTGATGATACTGGAATCATTCCTGTTTTAGTCATAATCGGTACAGATTTAATATCTTCAGGAGTTTTAGGTTCTAATATTGGTTCAAGATAAACATCAGTTGGTTGTTGATCAATTGTAACTGTTCCAAGTGGAGTTCGATTCAACATAACAAATAATTGTTGAGATAGTTGCTCAGCATTACCTTTGGAAGGGTCAACCTCTAATGAATAAACAGTTTTTTTATCTTCCTCATTTGTTGTTACCTTTTTAACTCCATCAATATTTTTAATCTTATTTTTAATTTCACTTGCTGTATTCTCTAAATCATTTAAATTATTTCCGACAACATCGATCGTAATTTGGGTTTTAGAACCTCCAAATAAACTAGATGCCATCGTACTTAATTCTGCATCCGCATAGTTAGATTTTTGCGTATTGATTTTTTTTACGACTTGATCAGTAAGTTTTTTATCATCTAATGTAATTAAATAGACTGCTTGGGTAGAAGAGCGGACATCCCCATATTTTGCAGCATCAGCTGTACTGCCTAATTGAGTGTAAACTCCTTTTATGCCTTTTTGTTCAAGAATATACTTTTCTAATTTAAGTGTATTTTCTTTTACTTTTTCAACCGGAGTATCACTCGGATACGTTAAAGTTGTTTGAACAAAGTCTGAAGAAGAATTATCTGTTGCACCTTTTGGCATAGCGAAATAAGTACCAATTGAGCCGATAAATAATAAAAATGAAACGACTAAAATTACCCATTTATGATTCAATGACCAAGTAAGAACTTTTTTATATCGTATTGAAGGATTATGAGCTTTTAACTTAGCCTTTTTAAGGAAGAATGCACTTAATAATGGAACGACGGTTAATGCGACAAATAATGAAGCTAATAAAGAGTAAGTAATAGTTAAAGCAAATGGAAGCATGAAATCTTTAAGTCCTGTGCTAATAATTCCTATTGGCAAAAATACAGCAACAGTCGTTAGAGTAGAGGCTGTGATTGCACTACCGACTTCTTTTGTAGCGTCAATAATCATTTGAACTGAAAATTTCTCTGATTGAGTTTTTCTAAAAATATTCTCAATAACGACAATACTATCATCAACTAATCGTCCAACTGCTACAGCTACTCCACCGAGAGTTAAAACATTCAGTGTAATGCCAGACTCTGCAAGTAAAAATAATGTTAAACATAAGGATAGCGGAATTGAAACAATGGTAATTAGTGTTGAACGTACATTTCTTAAGAATAACATGATGACAATCGTAGCAAATAATGCACCAAGTAAAACTTCCTTAATCATTGCGTGTACAGAAGTTTTAACCATATCCGATGTTGCGACCATGACATCTGAATTCATATTTTTATATTTTTTATTTAAGTGTTTAGTAGCTTCTCTTACGTCCTTTGTAATACTAACTGCATTAGAATTACTATCCTTCGTGACGATTAATAATAATCCGTCTTTTCCGTTGATTCTTGTTAGATTGTTTGCTGGCTTTTTCACTTCAACAGTTGCAATATCAGCTAATTTAACATGATCAGCGACCATAAGATTCTTTACTTTGTCTATATTGTCTAAATTCCCAACAACTTTAATATTACTAGTTTTATCATTTATAATACCTTCGCCAACTGAAACTGCAGAATTTTGGCCGCGAATAATGCCCATGACAGTTTCTAGTGATACTTTATTCTGCGTGAGCTTCGCATTATCGATTTTTACAGAAACAAAAGATTTTTCTGTACCGTATGTTTGAACGTCAGCTACGCCTTTTATGTCTTTAAAATATGGAATAACTTTTTTGTTTGCAAAATCAATATTATTCGGACTTAAACCATCCTCGAAAGTGATTGCAACATCTGCGATAGGGATCATGGAAGTGTTTAATTGAACAATTGTAGGTTTACTAACATTTTGAGGTAGTGTGACTTTATTTAAAGATTCTTGGACTTCTTGTTTAGCGTCCTTCATATTTGTTCCTGATTCATAATATACATCAATTTTTGAAAAACCATTGCTTGTGCTTGAATAAATATGACTTTTACCCTTCACACCAGAGACAGCACTTTCAATCGGAGTAGTTACTTGATCCTCCATTGTTTTCGAATCAGTACCTTGGCCCATAACAATGACAGAAACAATTGGTTGGTCTGCAGCGGGTAGAAATTCCATTGGAAGCTTCTTGTAACTTAGTATTCCAATTAATAAAATGAGAACTGATAAAAAGGTAATGGCGGCTTTATTATTAAAGGCCCATTTTGTAAACCACGACATTCAAGTTATCCTCCTTTATGGTAAAAATATCCAGTAACACACAAGTTGAATCGTAACACACTAATGTTGAAAATAAAATACATTTTATTTAGAATTTACAAAATATTTAAAAGCACAATTCGACATTTGAACAGTTAAAGAGGTACATGAATTCGTACATACTTTACTAAAATATGAGACAATTTGTCTTTTATACTTGTTTATTGATATTCAGTTTTGCGATATTTTAGCTGGTTAGTTGGAAAATTCTGAAATAATAGCACACTTAAATCACATGTGATAAGGTATTAACATCTAACAAACTAGAAATTCAATAGAACTCGAGGTGCTTTATTTTGATTAAACGTTTTTTTAGTTATTATCGCCCGCACAAAAAGCTATTCTACATAGACTTTTTCTGTGCAATATTAGTAGGGCTAATGGAGCTTGGATTTCCTTTAGCGGTGTCATGGTTTATTGATAAACTGCTACCGGAAGGGAATTGGAGTAAAATTATCTCGATCAGTATCGGACTTTTACTACTTTATTTAGTAAGTTCTGGTATGCAATTTGTTGTAAATTATTGGGGCCATAAACTTGGTATTAATATTGAGACTGATATGCGACGTGAGTTATTTAATCATGTTCAACGTCAATCTTTTCGTTTCTTTGATAATACGAAGACTGGTCATATAATGAGCCGTATTACAAATGATTTAATGGATATTGGTGAATTAGCACACCATGGTCCAGAGGATTTATTTATTGCAATTATGACTTTCATCGGGGCATTTTGGATTATGCTAGCAATTAATGTGAAGCTTGCATTAGTAGCTATTATAATCGTTCCATTTTTAGTATGGTTGATTTCATACTCAAACATGAAAATGAATAATTCATGGAGTAAAATGTATGGAAATATTGCGAATGTAAATGCGCAAGTTGAAGATAGTGTTTCAGGTGTAAGGGTAGTTCAATCTTTTACGAATGAACAATATGAAATGAAACGATTTAATAAAAATAACCAATACTTCCGTAAAACGAAACTAAAAGCTTATAAAGTTATGAGTGTGAATTTACTAGGTATCTATGTATCTACTAGATTAATGACACTTGTTATTTTAGTTTTTGGAGCTTGGTTAAGTTTTACGAAAATTTTATCGTATGGAGAATTAGTAGCGTTTATTTTATATTTAAACATTTTATTTAAACCGATCGATAAGATAAGTGCATTACTTGAATTATATCCAAAGGGTATGGCAGGCTTTAAACGTTTTACTGAATTGATTGATAATGAGCCAGACATTGTAAATACTCCTGATGCAATTGAAGTAATTAATCTAATAGGGGATATTAAGTTCAAAAATGTTTCTTTTGGTTATGAAAACAAACGTAGAATCTTAAATGATCTTTCCTTCTCTATTGAGGCAGGGAAAACAATTGCCTTTGTAGGTCCTTCAGGAGCAGGGAAAACAACAATCTGCTCATTAATTCCAAGATTTTATGATGTTTTAGACGGTGCGATCACAATTGATGGGATTGACATTCGAAACATGACGAAAGAATCATTACGATCAAATATCGGAATCGTACAACAGGATGTCTTTTTATTTACAGGTACATTAAAAGAAAATATAGCTTACGGTAAGTTAGATGCAACAGATGAAGAAATAGAAGAAGCAGCTAGAAAAGCCCACTTAACTGATTTAATTGCTTCATTGCCTGATGGCTATGAAACTCAAATTGGTGAAAGAGGATTAAAGCTTTCTGGAGGACAAAAACAACGATTAGCAATTGCTAGAATGTTTTTGAAAAATCCACCAATCCTTATATTAGATGAGGCTACTTCAGCATTAGATACAGAGACAGAAGCAATTATTCAAGAGGCATTGAATGATTTATCAAAAGATCGAACAACATTAGTTATTGCACATCGATTAGGTACAATTAAAAAAGCAGATCGCATTTTAGTCATTACTGAAGAAGGAATTGCTGAAGATGGTACGCATACTGAACTACTATCACAAGAAGATGGGATTTTTGCTAGACTTCATGCTCATCAAATTTGACGAAAAACATTTTTTAAGAAGGAATCAATCGTAGAGTTTAATAAAATTTTTGGTAGCCAATACGCTCAGAATATTATTAGTGACTGTAAACAAAAATACGGTAAAAAACCAGCATTTATTGATGAATTAGGTAAATTAAAATATATGGTTAAAATTAGAAGGTCAATGAATTAGTGGATTGACCTTCTTTTAATATGCTTGTTTATGAAAGTAATAAATTCATTTTAAAAAGAGCACTTGAATGACAAGCGTTTATAATCAGTCTGATAACCAGTTTTTAGCACTTTGTCTACACACTCAAGAACATCAAAAATATATGTTCTTTTATTATTAAAAAATAGCGTTGTTCACTTTCCCGCATATACAATTTTAGTTCCGTTTACGTGTTGATCCATTTCATACGTCTTAGTAGACTTTCGATAATTAACTTGGATTTTTTTATTATTTATCCAATTTATTTTAAATAAATCGTCTGAAACAAATGTATTTCCTGATTTATTCGTTAACTTCTGATCTGAATCCATTATAGATAGATGATACGAATATCCAGTTGTAGCACCACAATTTCTTTCGAAAATATAAGCTACCTTATCACCTTTAGGAGAAACTTGTTTATATGTAATTTCGTTTCCGCACATATCTCCAAATAAATAATCTAAAGTATAATAACCAGCTAAAGATATAACGGTTAAAACCCCCGCAATGATTGAAAATATTTTTATAATCTTTATCAATTTGTTTTTCATTATTTTCTCCGTCTTAAAGTCTATGTTCATTACTTATTTATGAAAGTACTAAATCCCATCTTTCTTCAATTAACTCAGAGCCAGTCCATTCAAAGTTAGCTTTCTCTTCAGTTAAAGTAAAGTTATATTTATTATAAAGATAACGCGCGGTCTCTAATGTACTTACAGTCCATAAAAATACATGTTCGAATTGGTTGTCCTTACAGAAGTTGAGTGCTGTTTCAATTAACTTTTTACCTATACCTAACCCTTGGTATCTTTCATCTAATACAAACCATCTAAGCTGTGCTACTGACTCATTTGCCTTCGTAATAGCAATTGATCCGATGATTTCTCCATTTACTTCTGCGACCCAAAGTTCTCCTCCGTTAGGATTCAATAAAAATTCGCTTAACCCTTTCATTACATAATATTCAAATACACTACCAAACTGATAGGTTGTACTATAAATCTTTCCATGAATATAAGCGAAATACCCAACATCGCCAGGTTTAAATGTTCGAATTGATATCTCAGGATTAGGTGACTGATTTAATGAGAAAATCGATTCAATCGTTTCCATTGATTTTACTAGCTCTTTTACCTCTGGAGTAGAAAGGCTCTGAATCATATTTTCTACTCCAATGTTCGCATCATAAACCAATTTATTGTAAATTTCGTTTCCTTTTGCCGTCAAATGTAGAGTATATTGACGTTTATCTTCAGGAGATTGGATTTTTGAAATGATGTTTTCGTCATCGAATCGTTGAATAATGCGACTTAAATAACCACGATCAATGCCAAGTTTTTCAATAATATTTGTGGCAGTACATCCGTGGTTTTCGTTGATTTCTGTTATGATTCTGGCTTCGGTTAATGGAAAAGGGTAATTATAGATTTCTTGATCAATTTTTCCCAATACATTAGCATAATGTCTGTTAAATTTGCGTATTTTTTCAACATAATTCATATTTTTATCACCTTAAATATTCTGAAATTTCAGATTAATAATAATATAAAAAAAATAGTTGACTAAGTTAACTATTTTGAAACTGATAAACGTGTAAATGGTGAAAATTGTACTAGAATATTCAAAAATTTGGATAAGGAATTTATACAAAAGGGAATATAATTAAAAAGTAGTTAAAAAAAGGTTAAAAGTAAATTAAATAGGGGGAAAACATGGAACCATCTTTGTTATTAGAATACGGTTGGGTATTAATAATTCTAATTTTATTAGAGGGTTTATTATCGGCCGATAATGCACTAGTACTTGCTGTTATGGCTAAACATTTACCAGAAGAACAACAAAAGAAAGCGATCAATATTGGTTTACTTTTAGCTTTTATTTTTCGAATCGGTGCCATTTTTATTATTTCATTTCTTTTTAATGTGTGGCAGGTTCAAGCGATCGGAGCGGCGTATTTAATTTTTATAGCATTAAAGCATTTATTTAAAAAGCATGATGATGATAAAGGAAAAAAAGAAAAAAGCTTTGGTATGACAGTTGCCCAAATATCATTAGCAGATATTGCATTTGCGATTGATTCTATTTTAGCAGCAGTAGCACTAGTAATTGATCTACCTAATACAAAAATGAGCAATATAGGTGGCATGGATGGAGCTAAATTTATCGTCATCGTTATTGGAGCAATTGCAGGTTTAATCGTCATTCGCTTTGCGGCAGGTATTTTTGTTAAATTGCTGACAACACGTCCAAGTCTAGAAACAGCAGCTATGCTTTTAGTTGGGTGGGTAGGGGTTAAACTACTGATGCATACTTTGGCACATCCTTCCCTACACATTATTTCACATCATTTCGTTGAAGGACCAATCTGGAATACGATTTTCTGGTCAGTCATGCTATTAATCGCTTTAGGTGGTTGGTTTCTCTCTAAAAAGAAATCAACAGATCCTAACGTAGAATAATTGATAAATAATAGAAAAATCGCTTAGGTTTTTAGCACTAAGCGATTTTTTTGTTTGCACTACTTAACCAACATAATAAAATCATGTAGTTTATCTAGTGACATAATATTTTGGTTACATACTTGGCTATCCTTGCAAATGTAATTTCCTCTTTGTGTAAAAGTACCTTCAATTTTTCCTTTTGTTTTTGTCATGAATAATCCTAAGTCACCGTATTTATTACATATTGTGCAGTTACCTCGTTTTTTCATAGGATTAAAAGTACCTTGTAAACCGATTAGTTTGTCATTTAAATATGTGACAATAAACTTTGAATTAGAGCCTAAATCATCCCATCCAATATATGTTGTCTCAACTAAATTAATATTTTGTAATAAAGGAATCTTTAACTTTTTAGCTTTTGGAAATAGCTTTTTGATGGATTGTTCTGATACCTCTTTAAAAGGAATTATATAAGGCTTTAGTCGATTCAGTAAAACATCTGCTTGATCAGAATTTTTAATTGTGCCAATTGGACTGAAGAGTAGTTGTTGATCTTCAGTTAGTTCAGGAAATAAACTTAGTACTCTATCATTAACTAGTGAATGTAAAGCATTTAAAACAGTTTTATCATTTACTGTAGAATGTCCATTTGTTAAGACTTGAAGTTGATGTTTAATAAAATTAAATTGTTCTGTTCTAATAAAAGGTTTCATTTATATCACTCCTAATTTGAGAGGAAAAATCGATTTATAACTTAACATCTTTAATTTACATCAAAAAAGTGAATTTATATATGTTGAGTTTATGTAAGAAACAAAGTTGCCATAAAAAAACACTGATGATGCATCAGTGTTTTTTGATTTATTTAGTATATACAATTTTTTTTATCGTTTCGATTGAGAGAAAATATTCTTTCGCTAATTGTTCAATTGATTGACCATTTTTAAATGCTTCTTTAATTGCTTTATTTCGATTATCAATTAGCTTTCTTGTGCCTGAACGTGAGCCCCATTTTTTGTGAACTTTTTCAGATTTTGGAATATAAAGTGTTTCTCCCTGTACGTATTTTTGTATTTCCAATAATAACTTTTCAGGTAAAATAGCAGTTGCTTTTATATATGCCATCTTTGCCAGCCCCTTATTCTTATTTAGTAAATAAGGTGCAAAGCCGTTGAATCAGAACTGCTTACTTGGGCGATTAGTAAAACCTACCCATGCAAAGTATCGCCTTTCTAAATCTAGGCTTTGCATGGGATGTTGATTTATCTGACAAACTAACAGTATTTGTCATAATAGATCACCTCCTAAAGAAATCATGAAAACTTTTTATATATTATAAATTATATCAGTTCAGATTGCATTTGTTACTTATGAATAAAATGAAAAAGGAATAGAAAGCCTTTTAGATGGATTGTTCCTATTCCTTTTCATTATTTATTTAACTGAAATAATATGTGTTTAATGATCTCACTGGATGAACTTGATAGTCCATGTTCTTGCGAATAAATAGCCCATACATCCTGATAGATGTAATTCGTTTCATCAGTATACGTAATCGGTATTACCTTGAGTTCATCATTACGAAATGTTGGATAGTTTTTTACTGTAAACTCATGAATAAACGAAAAACCAGCACTTTCCTTAACGACGTTTAATAATAGTCTAGGATTATTTGTAGTTAAGATAACATGATTAGTAATACATTTTGAAAACTTTTTTACTATGCTATTTTTTGTATTTTTTAAGATTGCTATTTTCTCATTATTTAAATCTGCAGGTGTTACATATTCATAATTGAATAATTTAGAATTCTTTCCAACTACAATACCTACTCTTGCTCTATTGATTAACTTTCTACCCAATTTTGGATACTTATCTAATTCTTCTTTCTCTATTGGTAGGAAACCAACATCATAACGATCTGGATTAAAATTTTTTAGTAACTGTTCTTGAAGCATTTCCTCAACGTCAATGGAGATTTGAGGATTTTCTAAATTGAAGTTTGTTACTGCTTCTTGAAAAATATCAAAAAATGCTGTTGCTGCAACGATTTTTAACTGTTTTTCCTTTTTAATATTTAAGTTAAAAAGTTCCTCATTTAATTGCTTAATATTCGATAATATATTTATCGCTTTCATTATTACAATATTTCCTTCAGGCGTAGGAGTAGTTCCTATCCTTGAGCGATTAAATATTGTTATATTTAATTCTCTTTCTAGTTGTGAAATAGATTGGCTTATAGCTGATGTAGAGATATATAACTTTTCGGCAGCTTTAGATATTGATTTTTCACTTGCTACATAAACAATATACTCTAATTGTTCGAAATTCATAGTAATCTCCTAATAAAAAAATTCTAATACATGTAGTAATTTAAGAACATAAAAACTTAAAAGATAGTGGACATCGTTGGTTATAATTTAGTAATTTCATTAATTTTGAGGAGCTAATAAAATTATTTGCGGATACGGTATGAAGGAAAACTTAAGATAAGAAAACAGTTTAATGATACACCTTTTTTACTGGAAAATCTTGTGCATAGTTAAATTTATACTATTAAAATAATTCTTAATTTTGGTTCGTAATCTCTTTTTACTAAAAAAGCAAGAAGTTGAAACGTTGGAAAGTAAAATATTTCCTTGGGAAAGTTATAGTAATAAAAAAATATCTGTACATAGATATCATAATATAAGACCGTAACTTTTTGAAACCTTTATTTTAACGATTTAGTTTAAATTTTAATAACAATAATCTTATGTTTAAGAAGTACTTAACTTTAATTTCAAAAATATTAAATTTATTTAATCAATTCAAATATGTACAATACAAATGTTGCTATAAAAAATTTGCAAATTGGAGGTGGCAGTTATGTTAGCAAAATTAGTTCCAAATCATCCAAGAAATAATAATACTGTTATTTTTGTTGAAAATTCGCTTTTCGTTGCGGGTATTCGTACAATATTAGAATTTAATCGAATAAATGCTATTAAAATTAATTTAGAAGATAGTTTTTCTTTCCAGGAAGTAAGTAATTCAATTCTTATAACTCAAGTTTCAGGAGAAGAAATGGTAAAGTATGCAAGAAGTATTATGTTACATGATGATTCTTCGAAGATTATTACTATTAAAAACTCTTTAGACTTTTATGAAATAGATCGTTTATTGAATGTAGGGGTAAAAGGTATTTGTTTAACAGATGTTGACGAGGCATATTTAGTGAATACTGTTAAGCTAGTGCAAGGTGGACAATTCATGGTAGACAATCGCTTTACGAATGAATTGATAAAAGAGTACAAATTTCTTAAGGATAATTCAATCCATTTTATGCCGCCCAATGATTCATATATAAAAGAGCTACTTACAAATAGAGAATACGAAATTCTTCACCTTTTAGTAAAGGGATTTTCGAATATCCAAATTGGTAAGGAATTATTTATTTCGAATAAAACAGTTAAAAATCATGTCGCCAATATTTTGATGAAATTAGACGTTCCTGATCGCTTAAATGCAGTCATAAAAGTAATTAAAAATAACTGGATTTCAATAAAACAATAATTTAATTAAAGTAAAAGAGCACTCTATTTAACACATCATATTACGTGTTAAATAGAGTGCTTTAATTTTTATAAAATTAATTATTAATGGATGAAGATTCTTCTAATTTTTGTAAGAAATACATTTCTTCTCTGTACATATGATCTGCCATTAAAGCAGAAAAGTTACTCAACATTTGGCTCGAAATATCTAATTCTTCAATTTCTTTTAGAAATATTTGAAATAGCTGAATTTCTAATTTTACGTCTTGATTCATTCTTTTTAATGCAGGAAATGTACTTAGTTTAGTACGTAAATATCCAGTCAGTTCTACTGCTTTTAGATAGAAGTGTTCAAAATGCTTTGTAAATTCATGACTTTTCTTTCTTAGCATCTTTTCTGTACCATCGAGATTCGTATAAATGGCATCTGCATGACCTGCGGCATCTAGCACCCATAATAGATGATGATGAAGTTCATTGAAGACAGGTGGGGTTTGATTTTGTTTTAAGTAGGATAGTACTAATAAATATTCTTCTAATTCATTCACCATATGGTTTAAAAATGTAGGTGTTAAGTAAATCGTAAAATTAGGGTCAGTAATATGTTTTGTTAGTAATGAGAGTTTAAAATCGCGTAGTGCTAAAGCACTTTTTTCTGCTTGAATTGTAATTTCGCTCATATTTTCATTGTTATTTACGCTAGTAAATAAATTGTTAAAAATTACGAAAAATGATTTTGCAATCTTAATTTCTTCCTCTTGTTTAGACGGTAATGCATCCAATATAAATTGAGAATGATCTCTTAACACATGTAACCAAAATGAATGCTCAAAATTGGCTGTTTGTACAAAATCCGGCATCTAATCCCCCCCTATAAGCTCTACAAGGTAATTATATTAATGAATGTCCTAAAATATTGCAGAAAGGATTGGAAAAGATTAGTGGGTAGATTGGAGCATCTTATGTTTATTTCTTTGATTTTAATTGGTCTAAATGGCTGTATAGCTTTAATAAAAAAGGTTTACCCATCAATTAAATAGAATAATATACTAGCAATTTTAAGAGGGAGAAAGTCTATGAAAAAATATTTAAAAGGAAAAATGAACATTTCTCGAATGGCTTTTGTTTGTGCCTTTTCTGCAATCATATCTACAATATTAGAGGATTATATTCATAATCGATATATTTTAGGTATAGTTGCTGGTTTAGCTACATTTATCGGATTTATCTTAGCTTTTTTTATTATTAGGAGTGACAATCCTAAGATCTGACGCATTGTTTTTTAACATTTAAAACAATATATTAAAATTAAAAAAGTGAAAACATTATTCAATCAATGATTTCACTTTTTTTGTTTATTATTTATCAAGAGTTGTATCCGTTAATAGTTTTAATACTGATCGGGCCATTAGTTTTACCCCAATTTTTATTGCGTCTTCATCGACCATAAATTTGGGGTGATGCCATCCATAGGTTATATCTTTTTCTTTATTTCCAGAGCCTAACCAAATGTAAGAACCAGGAACTTTTTGTTGATAAAATGAAAAGTCTTCTCCGCCCATTGTCGATTCTGCAATCACAACATGTGCTACTCCGACTGTAGAGATTGCTGCTTCTCGTACTACTGAGGTTACTTTCGAATCGTTAAATACTGCGGGCAGTAATACTTGATAATCTATTTCTACTTCTCCTCCAAGTGAATGAACAAGATTTTGAACTAGTGTTTGAAAGTTTTCTTGAATTTGCTTTCGAATTGTTTCATTTGAAGTTCGAACTGTGCCTTTTAAAACTGCAAATTCAGGGATTACATTATTTGTATTCCCTGCCTGAAACGATCCAACAGTAATGACAGCAGAATCTTTTGGAGAAATTGTTCTGCTAACTAAAGTTTGTAGAAGGTTGACAACTGCACTGCCAATTACAATTGGATCAATTGCTTTTTCAGGAAGTGCTGCGTGACCGCCTTTTCCTTTAATCTTAATTGAAAAATCATCTACACTTGCCATTAGGAAGCCTTCTTTTATTCCAATCGTACCAACTGGAAGATCCGGCATATTGTGAAGTCCGATAATTGCTTTTACATCGTTAAGTAAACCTTCAGCGATCATTTGCTCAGCGCCACCTTCAGACTCCTCAGCAGGTTGAAAAATCAATCGAACTGTACCAGGGATCAGATGTTTTAATTCCTGGAAAATAAATCCAACTCCGAGTGCGATAGTAGTATGAACATCATGTCCACACATATGAGCGATTCCATCAACAACTGAACGAAATGGTAAATCAGATTCTTCTTGAATTGGAAGTGCGTCAATATCAGCTCGGAGTGCAACAATCGGCCCTGAATGACCACTGATTTCGGCTGCGGTTCCTGTTTGACTATTCAACTGTATTTTTTTGATAGTAGCTTTTTCTAATTCTTGATTGATAAAATTTGTTGTTTGAAATTCTTGATTACTTAATTCAGGATACATATGCAAATGTCTTCGAATCTCTATTAGTCTCGTAAAATATTGATCTGCTAATTCATCTATTTGTGTTTCTAAATGCTTCATCTTAGATTCTCCTTATTGTTAGATAGAATTTTTGATTGATTATGTAAAGAATTGTATAATTATTCTGCTGTTCATTCAATACTTTTTTCCTAGTTACTGATTTGCGCAAGTGAATTATGCCTATTTATCAAAGCGATGCATGTGTTTCCAGGAAAAATTTTATTTTGATTTTTTTTTAAGTGTTATTTTTGTGGGAGAGGTTGAAATGAGTAATAATTCATTATTAGGTTATTTATATGGAATGAAACATGGTAGGTGTGTAGATACTATATCAGCCTGTAAAAATTTCTATCTATTAACTGATTTCTTAAAAACAACAACAATTAATTCTTGAAAAATTCTAAATAAACTTTCACTCTTTTCTTTTACAAAATTGAAATTCTGTTTTAAGGTATTATTAATAAAAATATGAAGGAGTGAATGAATTGGGATATGCAGTTGGATTAATGTCAGGTACATCTTTAGATGGAATCGATGCAGCTTTAGTAGAAATCACTGGATGTGGACCTGAGACAGAGGTAAGATTGATTGATTTTATGACAGTTCCTCTTGAGGAAGGTTTACTAAAAGAAATTCAAGAGGCGATTACACTTGTTTCTTCAAACGCTCAGCATTTATGTAGTTTAAACTTTAAGCTTGGCTATGCTTTTGCAAATGCAGTAAAGCAAATTTGTAGTAAAAACGAATTTTCGCTAGATCAACTTGAGTTTATTGGGTCGCATGGTCAAACGATTTATCACCAGCCTGAAGCTCATGGGAAATTCATTCAGTCTACATTGCAGTTAGGAGAGCCAGCGGTTATTGCATATGAAACAAACACGAAAGTTGTTTCTAATTTTCGGGTGATGGATATGGCAGCTGGTGGGTATGGTGCGCCTTTAGTTCCACATTCTGAGTTATTACTTTATAAAAGTAAAACTAAAACGCGTTTACTACAAAATATTGGTGGGATTGGTAATGTTACAATCATTCCAAGGAATTCTACAATCGATGATTTAGTAGCCTTTGATACAGGTCCGGGTAATATGATTATTGATGAAATTTGTAAGCGCTATTTTAATATTCCATATGATATTAATGGTGATTTAGCTGCTAAAGGTAATGTAAATGAGAGATTACTAGAAAGATGCATGAGTATTCCTTATATTTTAGCACCTATACCGAAAACAACAGGAAGAGAGTTATTTGGTACACAGTTTGTTGATGAAATATTGGAAGAGTTTAGTGATCTTTCACCAATTGATTTAGTGACTACAATGACGATGTTTACTGCAAAATCGATCGCTGAAAATTATAAAAAGTTTATTTTACCAGACCACCCAATTGATGAAGTAATTGTAGGTGGCGGAGGTAGTCATAATAAAACCTTACTGCGCATGCTTCAAGAATTATTAGGTGTGGATTCAAAAGTATTAGTTCAAGAAGATATTGGTTTTTCTTCCGATGCAAAAGAAGCAATTGCCTTTGCGATTTTAGCAAATGAAACTTTAAATGGTTTACCAAGTAATGTACCCGGAGCAACAAAGGCAAATCGTTTAGTTGTTTTAGGAAATATTACACCAATACCATACTAGGAGGATTCATCGTGAAAAAATTAGGAATTTCAATTTATCCAGAGCACTCAACTGTTGAAAAAGACAAAGCTTATATTAAATTGGCTCATCAATATGGATTTAAACGAATCTTTACATGTTTATTATCAGTTAATGGTGACAAGGAACAGATTATAAAAGAGTTTAAAGAAATAATTGATTACGCAAATAGTTTAGAGATGGAAGTCATTGTTGATATTGCCCCTCGTGTATTTGGTACATTAAATATATCGTATAATGATTTATCATATTTTGCTAATTTAGGAGCTTATGGGATTAGACTTGATATGGGGTTTACTGGGAATGAAGAGTCCATTATGACTTATAATCCATATGGGTTGAAAATTGAAATTAACATGAGTAATGCTACGAAATATCTAGAAAATATTTTAGCCTATAAACCAAATCAATCTAATTTAATCGGATCTCATAATTTTTATCCTCATCGTTATGCAGGTTTGAGCTATTCACATTTTGTTAAATGTAGTGAAGAGTTTAAAAAGCATGGAATTCGTACAGCAGCATTTATTAATTCACAAGCTGCAACATACGGACCGTGGCCTGTATCAGAAGGTCTTTGTACTTTAGAGTTGCACCGTAATTTATCAGTCGTAACTCAAGCGAAACATTTATTTTACTCAGACTTAATTGATGATGTTATTATCGCTAATGCTTATGCATCTGAAGAAGAGTTCAAACAGCTTGCGGAATTAAATCAGAACGGTAAAGATTTATTTACACTAAATATTGACTTACATGATTCAATTACAGATTTAGAGAAAAAGATTGTTCTAGAGGAGTTTCATTTTTATCGCGGGGACGTATCAGATTATTTAATTCGTTCAACCCAGTCTCGCGTTAAATATAGAGATGAAGAGTTTAAACCTACTTATACTCCACATATTCGTAGAGGTGATATTTTAATAGAAAATGAATTATATGGACAGTATAAAGGTGAATTGCAAATCGCACTGCAGGATATGGAGAATTCAGGAAAAACGAATGTAGTTGGACGTATTGCAGAGGAAGAAATCTTCCTACTAGATTTCTTGCACCCTTGGAGTAAGTTTCAGTTTATGGAAAACTAAATAATCATTATGTAAGAAGATGTGAAATTTTTTTTACATCTTCTTAAAATTTTATTTCATTTTTCCGTAAAAATAATTGAAATTTTATTTTATTAAGAATATAATTGCCTCATAGAAAACGTTTCCAGTTTTTTGAATCTTTTATATTATCAAATTTAAATTAGGAGGATAAGAGTATGAAGGTATTATTTGTATGTGCAGGCGGTATGTCTAGTGCGATTGTTGTAAATGCATTAAGAAAAGAAGCGGAAAAAAACGGTATCCAAATGGAAGTACAAGCAGTGGGAACTCAAGAGTTTGGTGAAGAAGTTAAAAACGGTTGGGACGTAGCCATGGTAGCACCACAAGTTCGTCACCGTTTTGATAGCTTTAAAGCTGAAGCAGATGCAGCAAATGTTCCATGTGAAGTAATACCGCCTATGGCTTATACACCACTTGGTGGACCAAAACTATTAACAATAGTACAAGAGATTGCTAAAAAATAATTTTAGTAGATATCTAAAATGAAAAAGGGGGAGAATTATGAACAGTTTTATTAATTTTATGGAAAATAAGCTTTCAGGCCCAATGGCAAAGATTTCTGAACAAAAACATTTACGTGCAATTCGTGATGGAGTTATTTCTGCACTACCTTTTATTATTATTGGTTCTTTATTCTTAATAATTGCCTTTCCTCCATTACCAGAAAAGTGGGCGATCTCACTTTGGGCAAAAAAGCATGTTTTTGAAATTTTAATTCCATATCGTTTAACTATGTATATTATGTCGCTCTATATTGCCTATGGTATTGGTTATAACTTATCGAAAAACTACAAGATGGATCCATTATCTGGTGCTCAATTATCGGCTGCTGCATTCCTTTTAACTTTAACACCTCAACTAGTTGATAAAGTTGGAATGGTATTACCGATGGGCAATATGGGTGGCCATGGATTATTCGTAGCAATGTGTACATCTATTTTTTCTGTAGAATCTTTAAGATTCTTTAAAGAGAAGAAAATTACAATTAAAATGCCAGATTCGGTTCCACCATCAGTGGCACGTTCATTTGAATCATTAATTCCTGTTGCTTTTGTTGTATTCGTATTAACTGTAGTTACAGTTGTTTTTAAAATTGATTTACATACATTAGTTGATAAAGCAATTTCTCCTTTAGTTAGTGCCGGAGACAGTCTTGGAGGAGTATTAGTACCGGTATTCTTTATTACATTTTTCTGGATTTTTGGTATTCATGGTGACTCAATTGTTGGTACAGTGGCAAGACCACTTTGGGAAGTATATTTAGCAAAAAATGCTGAAGCTGTTGCAGCTGGACAAACTATTCCTCACGTTGCACCTGAAACTTTCTTTCAATGGTTTATTTGGATTGGCGGCTCTGGAGCAACAATTGGACTAGTATTAGCAATGTTATTTTTCTCAAAATCACAATATACAAAAGCTGTTGGTAGATCAGCAATTATTCCTGGCATCTTTAATATTAATGAACCAGTAATTTTCGGTGCACCAATCGTTTTAAATCCAATTTTAATTATTCCATTTGTATTAACACCATTTATTACAGCAACATTATCATATTTTGCTACAGTTGCAGGTTTTGTAAGACCTACATATATCATGGTTCCTTGGACTTTACCTGCACCAATAGGAGCTTATTTATCTACTGGTGGAGACTGGAGAGCGATTGTACTAGTGTTTATTAACATCGCCATTTCATTCTTTGTGTATTTACCATTCTTTAAGGTTTATGACAATAAACTTGCACAAGAAGAAAATGTAACGACTGTAACAGAAAAAAATAGTCTTACTTTATAAAAGTGAAAAGGTTGGACTGTTTTATAGAACAGTTCGACCTTTCTTTATTACTTATTTAAAGGGTGATCAGATTGAAAGAATCTAGTTGGTTTATAAAGTTTAATTATAAAAGTGCAATAATATTTTTCTCCTTCGTAATAATCATCAATTTATTACTTTGTCCTCTGTTTCAACAAATAGGCTTTGCCTACCAGACATCATTATTTATTGCGAATAGTATTGCTTGTAGTATAGGTTTACCTTATGTCGTCTTAAAGCTGGAAGGGAAATACAAGAATAGAAGACAAGCACTAAAATTTATTATAATTTCTACCGCTGTTTGCACATTAATGAGTTATTTTCTGTTATTCCCACTATAAAAATGAATGCTATATTCGGTTCTAAAACTATTTTGAGGTGAGACAATCATGAGTAAAGAAGGAATTAAAATCGTAACAATAGGTGGAGGATCTAGTTATACTCCAGAATTAGTGGAAGGTTTTATTAAAAGATATGACGAGCTACCTGTAAGTGAGTTATGGCTAGTAGATATAGAAGCAGGGAAGGAAAAGTTAGAGATCGTTGGTAATTTAGCTAAACGTATGGTAAAAGAAGCTGGAGTTCCAATGGAAATTCATTTAACGTTAGACCGAAAATTAGCTCTAAAGGATGCTGATTTTGTAACGACTCAAATGCGAGTAGGCTTATTAGAGGCACGAATTAAAGATGAGCGTATACCTTTACAATTCGGTATGATTGGGCAAGAAACAAATGGCGCAGGTGGTCTATTTAAAGGTCTAAGAACAATACCTGTATTACTTGAAATTGCTGAAGAAATGCAGCAGCTATGCCCTGATGCATGGTTGATTAACTTCACTAATCCCGCTGGAATGGTTACAGAAGCATTACTTAGATATAGTAGTCATAAAAAAGTAATTGGAGTTTGTAATGTACCAATTAATATGACAATGACGATTGCTAAATTGTTAGAAGTTGATCTAAGTCGTGTACATATTGATTTTGCTGGATTAAATCATATGGTTTATGGACTTCATGTTTATGTTGATGGAAAAGAAGTGACTGAACATGTATTAGAGTTATTAGCGAATCCGGAAATACAAATGACAATGAAAAATATCGCACCATTACCATGGCAAAAAGAATTTCTTATTTCATTAGGTGTACTTCCTTGCCCATACCATCGTTATTATTACAAAACGAAACATATATTAGATGAAGAATTAGAATCTTTTAAAACAGGCACAACTCGAGCAGAGGTCGTTAAGAAACTGGAAGATGATTTATTTGAATTATATAAAGACGAGAATTTAGCTATTAAACCACCTCAGCTTGAAAAACGAGGTGGAGCTTATTACAGTGATGCCGCTTGTAGCTTAATTACATCTATTTATAACGATAAAAAGGATATCCAAGTATTAAACGTTCAAAATAATGGCTCAATACAAGGGATTCCGAATGAATCAGCTGTAGAGGTGAATTGTATCGTTACAAAGCAAGGACCAATTCCAATATCAGTCGGTGAATTACCACCTCAAATAAATGGATTAGTTCAGCAGATTAAATCATTTGAACGAGTTGGAGCTGAGGCGGCTGTTACTGGATCTTATGATAAAGCATTATTAGCACTAACGATTAATCCTTTAGTTCCAAGTGATGAAGTTGCAAAGGAAGTTCTAGATGCACTTTTAGATGCTCATAAAGAATACTTACCATTATTTTATAAAGAAGAATTGGTTATTCAATAAAGGTAAATTTAAAACAAAGATTAAGGAGTATGAATATGATGATGACTAACGAACATGAAATTTTTGAAATTATATCACACGGTGGGAATGCAAGATCACTAGCTTACGAGGCATTAGAAGCTGCAGAAAAAAGTGATTTTGAAACAGCAGATCGCTTAATCGAAGAGTCTCACCAAGAAATTGGTCATGCACATAAAACACAAACTACATTAATTCAAGCTGAGTTAAATGGTCAGCCATGTGAAAAGTCTCTATTAATGATTCATGCTCAAGATCATTTAATGACTGCAATGAGTGAGCAAAAGCTTATTGAGCATATCATTCGTTTACATAAAAAATTAGCTGAAAAATAATCGATTCATAAATTAATAGAATAGATAAAAGATGGTAGGGGGCAGTTTTAGTGAAATATGTTATAGGTCTTGATGGTGGAGGTACAAAGTCAGAGGCTATTGCTTATAATTTAGATGGAGAAATTATTAGTCAAGGTTATTCTGGTTTTAGTAATTTACTAATCAATGAAGAAGATGGAATTAATCATATTATAGAAGCAATTGAAAATTGCTTGAGCCCTTTATCAAAAGAGAATTGCCTGTTCTTATTTTTAGGAATCGCTGGAATTGGTGGAGTGAAAGATCGGGGTCCGTTAGAAAAGGCGCTAAATGATGCCTTTCGTATCCCTTTTAAAATTGTTAATGATGCACAAATTGCACATGCAGCATTACTAAATGGACATAGTGGAGTATTAACAATTGCCGGTACGGGTTCAATTTGTATCGGAATGCATAAAGAGCGGACGGTTACCGCAGGTGGTTGGGGACATCTTCTAGGGGATGAAGGAAGCGGATATTGGATTTGCATGGAGATCTTTAAAAGGATTACACAGGAATTTGATGAAGGTGTTCCATTAAGTTATTTATCTTTGAAAATGCTGGGAAAATTTCAGTTAAAAGAAGCGGAAGAACTTAAAAAATATATTTATCACAATACAAAAGCTGAGATTGCTTCACATGTTCCATTTATAGTTGAAATGGCCAATATAGGTGATTTAATAGCCTTATCAGTTCTAGAAAGAGCTGGTCAACTTCTTGGAAAAACGACCATCCAAGCCATAAAAAAATTAAATCTTCGAGAAGAGCCACGAGTTGCAATAAAAGGAAGTATTCTAAGTCGAATACCAGTCGTTCAGAAAACGTTTATTCAAACAATACATGAGCACTATCCTACAGCAACCTTTTACACGGACGAAATCTCTTCGACTTTCGGAGGATATCTATTAGCTATGAAAGAAGTTAATTCACGTAAGGAATAATTAAGTGCTGTAAAAACAAAAAGAGCAGGAATTATAAAAGAGTAAAAATCCTGCCTTATGATTGAGGTGTAATTGTGTTAGAGAACTTAACAACCGAAATTAGAAACAAGCGTACGAGTAACTTAGATCAACTAAGCGTCGATGAGTTTTTAAATATAATGAATGAAGAGGACCAAAAGGTGGCTCTAGCTGTTAGAGAACAAATTCCGATGATTTCAAAGGTAGTTCAGCTAGTGGTTGAAGCATTTAAAAACGGAGGACGTTTAATTTATACAGGGGCTGGTACAAGTGGACGAATAGGTCTGCTAGATGCGGTTGAATGTCCACCTACATTTGGAACGAATCCTAGTGAAGTCATTGGATTAATTGCAGGTGGGGAGAGGGCCTTTATTAAAGCTGTTGAAGGTGCCGAAGATAGCGAAGAGCTAGGTAAGGAAGACCTATTACGAATATCTCTTACAAAAAATGATATTGTGATCGGTATTGCAGCATCAGGACGAACTCCTTATGTCATAGGTGCTTTAAAGTATGCAAACGAGATTGGTGCAAAAACTGTAGCAGTAGCTTGTAATAAAGGTTCAAAAATTGGAGAGGTTGCCCTCCAAAAAATTGAAGTAGATAATGGACCAGAGGTGTTAACAGGCTCTACCCGATTAAAAGCTGGAACATCTCAAAAGCTAATTTGTAATATGATTTCGACGGCTTCAATGATTGGAATTGGAAAAGTATATAAAAATTTAATGGTAGACCTGCAATTAACAAATAGTAAACTAGTTGATCGAGCAAAAAGAATAATAGTTGAAGCTACTAGCTGTGATTATGAAACGGCAAGTAATTACTTACTGAAAGCAAATAATCAAACAAAAGTAGCAATCGTTATGATTTTAACCGGAATGAATTACGATGAGGCAATGATTAGTTTGAATAAAGCTAGTGGTTTTATTAGCAAGGTAGTAAAAAATTAATTAGAGGGCGGCAACTAGTCATTTTTACACTAGTATGTCGCTTTTCTATTTCATACCAAAATATGATTCAGCTTTTTTATTTTATACTATATAATTTGGTTGTAATCATGTGGACAATTCGTAGTTTTATATAAATAAAGAGAGAGTTGAGTAGATTAAATGAATGCATTAAATGGCGGTTTAATCATGTTAAACGAAATGTTGTACAAACTTCCACCATCTGAAAGAAGAGCAGCTAAATATATAATTGAAAACCCAGAAAAATCGATTCAATATACAGTTTTTGAACTTGCGGAAAAAAGCCAAACAAGCAATTCTGCAATTATTCGATTATGCCGTTCACTTGGTCTAAAGGGCTTTCAAGAGCTTAAGCTACGAATTGCAGGTGATATCATTACGACAACAGAGGTAGGGTCAAGAGATATCAATTTAGGGGAATCAACTGCTTCCATTATTAAAAAGATGACGAATAACAATATCCAGGCCATCAAAGATACTAGCGATATTATTAATGTGAGTGATTTAGAAGAAGCTGTTCAAGCTTTAACAAAAGCTAGAAATATATATTTCTTTGGTGTAGGTGGGTCAATGGTAGTCGCCTTAGACGCACAGCAAAAGTTCTTACGCATAAAAAAATACACCTCTGCATTTACTGATTTGCATTTGTTAGCTGTTCAAATAGCGAATCATGAAGAGAATGATGTCTTAGTAGGAATTTCATTTTCTGGAGAAACGTTGGAGGTTCAAAAAGCTCTTCAAATTGCCAAGGAAAACGGTGTGAACACCATTAGTATCACAGGCTTTGGCTCCAATTCTGTATCAAACCTAGCCGACATTAAATTATTCAATTCTCCACATAGGGAAGCAACATTTCGGAGTGGCGCAACCTCATCAAGGATGGCTCAGCTTCATGTCATCGATATTTTATTTATGGCTGTCGCGACACAAGAATACGACCAAACAATTCAGTATATCGATCAAACAAGAACGGCTATTTCTTCATTAAAAAAGTAAATAGTGCAGGACTAACGATAGAACAGAGTTTAGATAATATAATAAAAAGCACGAGGAAAATAAAGTTCCTTGTGCTTTTTATTTTAGGTTCTGTTAAAGTAGATGGTTAATTTCCTAATCAACTATATGGCAGTTTAGATTAACAAGGAATGATATAATTAAATGGATAAATTTAGTAAGCCAATTAGATAATTGAATAGAATTAAAAGGTAATTCCTTTTGTTAACCAGATTACTAAGGAGGGGATTTAATGGCAATTAAGCTCTGTCCCATGTGTGGTAATGAGAATAAGTGCTCAAGTGGGAAGACTTGTTGGTGTAATGGTGAATATTTCCCAAGAGAGATATTTAATCAGATATCAAAAGAAGAGGTAAGAAAATCTTGTATATGTAAGTCTTGTTTAGATAAGTACAAACAAGAAAACAGAATAGTAGACTTAAAACCTACTGATATTGGACCAATGGTCTTTGGTCGAAAGAATGCACCTAAACAGGACGATGAAGTATGTTACTGCTATGAGAAATTTAAAGATCAACTTAAACCAGGAACAGTAACTAAATGTTTTAAAGAGAAATGTGCTAATTACCTAAGATGTACAGAAGAACTTAATAATAGTAGGAAATGTTAATAATGGAATTTGTATATTTACAAGGCTCAATGGTAGACACTCCAACTACTAATCTTTATTTGTAGAATACCTATCCATTATAAGGGATAGGCTTTTTCCTGTGTCTACTATATGGGGTAAGTCTTTTTTTTACACAAAAATCAACATTTTAGTTTAACAGATTCTATTTTTAAGAGAATTGATTTGATGTTCAGTTTGGTACTCAAAAAAATGAAAGGGTATGGAGGTAGAATATAATTAACACCAAAAATAAAGGAGGATTGAGGAACTGTTCAGGAAGGAAGAAAAAACGAACATGCTATTGTGCTTGGTGTAATCCATTCACTAGGGGAGGTGATATCAGACTTGAAGTGGTTAGAGACAATCACAACAAGCTTTGATACTACTAAGAAGGTGATAATGATATTAAATTAAATCAAACTTAAGCATTGTTTAGCGGGCATAAAATTTTATTAGATTAAAGTTAAATTTTTATTGCACATTGATAATTATTAAAGGATACTAATAATAGGTTCACTATAACGAACGAAATACAAAGGGGAAAGAATATTATGATGAAAAAGGGAATTTTATCTTTAGCAACTTTAGGTTTATTAGCTTCACCATTTTCTTTCACAACTGCTCATGCTGAAGGAAACTATTATAATTTATTAAAAAAAAAGAGTGAGAGTCACGTTGAAAAGCTTCTTCCGAAAGGTGCAAAGGAGTTTCATACATTTAATGGTTTAAATTTAAAATCACATCTTACTAGCTTTACTAATAAACCATCTATAAATCTATCAAATTATACTACTCTAGATAATGAGATTGAAGAACTGGACGAACAAGAAGTAAATGATGATTTTGATGTAGCAAATGATTTACCAATTGGAGCAAATATGTACGGTCAATTGCTTCCTTTGTATGATGTAGACATTTATAAAATCGTTGTACCTACCGATGGGAAAATTACTTTAGGTGGATCTGCTTTTGGTTCTGAAAATATTTTATTAGCAATGGGCATCTATCAAAAAGATTTTGTTGAAGATAATAAACTAATTGATTTAGGTTACGATTATGATGAAGATTCTGATCTTGAACAACAATACTATCAAGCTAAAGCTGGTACATATTATGTAGTTGCATGGGATGATGATAATGATGAATACGACGATAATACCGAAGATGATTATTATGGAGTCTATACATTACTCAATGTTGTACCAAGTAAACCTACTGTAAATAAAGTTGATAGTAATGATCTAGTTGTTACGGGTAAGGCCGAAGCTGGTTCTACTGTAACCGTTAAAAACGGTAGTACGGTATTAGGAACTCCTACAAAAGCAACATATAATGGGACTTATTCAGTTAAGATTCCAGTTCAAAAAGAAGGAGTAACTTTAAGTGTTTATGCTAAAGACTTTGTTGGGAATACGAGTGTTGCTGGGACAACAAAAGTTGTTGATGGTATTGCACCTGCTAAACCTACTGTAAACAAAGTTGATAACAATGATGTAGTTGTAACTGGAAAGGCTGAAGCTAATTCTACTGTAACGGTTAAGAACGGTAGTACGGTACTAGGAAGTGCAAAAGCGACATCTACTGGAACTTATTCAGTTAAGATCCCAGTTCAAAAAGCTGGAGTTACTTTAAGTGTTTATGCTAAAGATGCAGCTGGGAATACGAGTGTAGCTGGAACAACAAAAGTTGTAGACGTGATTGCGCCAGCAAAACCAACTGTTAACAGAGTTGATAATAACGATGTAGTTGTAACAGGTAAAGCTGAAGCTGGTTCTACTGTTGCGATTAAAAGAGGGACAACAACACTAGCGACTGTAAAGGCTACAACTACTGGAACGTTTTCAGCGAAAATCGCAGTTCAAGCGGCTGGGACAAAATTAACGGTAACTGCTAAAGACGCTGCAGGAAATACAAGTGTAGCGACTACTGTAACAGTCGTTGATGTAATTCCTCCAGGCAAACCAACAATTAATAAAGTAGATGATAATGATTTAAAAGTTACTGGAAAAGCTGAAAAAGGTTCAGTTGTGACGGTTAAGAAAGGTACTACGGTATTAGGATCTGCAACAACTAACTCTAGTGGAGTTTATTCAGTTAGTATCAAAGCACAGAAAAAAGGAACAGTTATTTCTGTAACTGCAAAAGATAAAGCAGGAAATACTAGTGCTGCTGCAACATATACAGTTGTAAAGCATTAATATTTACATGGGAGCCAAGGATTTATTCCTTGGCGCTTTAAATGGAGAAAGTCAAAAATAGTAGGGCAGTAAAAAAACACAAGGAAAATTAATCTCCTTGTGTTTTTTTAGCATTAATTTGCTTTATATTCAGCAGCTTTTAAAAGTAAATCAACTATGTGTACGACTTCCACATGTTCCGATTGCTTCTCTCGATCTACACCTAGCTTCATTTGTAATAAACATCCAGGGTTAGCAGTTACAATTGTAGTAGCTTGTGTTTTTGTTGCTTGCTTCATCTTGTAATCTAGTATTTGCATTGACATTTCGGATTCGACGATATTGTAAATACCAGCTGATCCGCAGCAACGATCTGCATCTTTCATTTCGTGATAGTATACATTTTGAATTGACTTCAATAATGTTCTTGGAGCAGAAGCGGTTTTCATGACATTTCTTAAGTGGCATGAATCCTGATACGTTATAATTTGTTCTGGTAAACTTAGTTTTACTTTATTATGAAACTCAACTTCTACTAGAATTTCTGATATATCTTTTAGTTTATTTTTAAATGATAGAGCGCGATCTTTCCAATTTGGATCGTCTTTAAGAAGATGATCATAGTCAATTAGGAAACCACCACAGCCACCTGCATTTGTAATGATATAATCTACACCGAGATTTTCGAAGGCTTCGATGTTTTTCTTTGCCATATCTTTCGCAATCGACTTTTCACCACTATGACCATGTAATGCACCACAACAAGCCTGGTCTTTTGGAATAACAATTTCACAACCAGCTAATTGTAAAAGCTTCATCGTTGCATTGTTTGTTTCTAAGAACATTGTATCCATTAAACATCCTGAGAAAAATGCAACTTTTTTTACTTTTTCTTTTAATGGTGGCAAATAGTCAGGGCGTGACTTCATTTGTTTCATAGTCGGGACCTTTGGTAAAACCTTTTCCATTGCAGACAAATTGTTTGGAATCAACTTCATAATGCCAGCTTTTCTTGCTACGACTTGAAGGCCTGTTCGTTGATATAAACCTAATAAGCCAACTGCAAGTCTCATACGTTTTTGATGCGGGAAAAGTTCTTTAAATACAACTTTACGAACAGCTCGTGCAGGAAGTGAATGTTTTTTGTGTTGAGCAATAATATCTCTAGCTTCTTCTAGTAGATGACCATATTTCACACCAGAAGGGCAAACAGGCTCACATGCACGACATCCAAGACAAAGTTCTAGTGTACGTTCCACATCTTCAACAGGTTCAATTAATCCATCCGTTACTGCTTTCATTAATGCGATGCGACCACGTGGTGAGTGTGATTCTTTTTGACCTGATTCAATATAAGTTGGACAGTTCGGTAAACAAAAACCGCATCGCATACAGTTTAAAAGCTCGTCTTCGTTCATACGCTCTTTAAATTGTTGGCCGATAGCTTGTTGTTCTTGTAGTGTTGTCATTTTGACACCACCATTCTTTTACGACTATCTTTTGCAAAGACTTTGCCTGGGTTCATGATATGATTCGGATCTAAAGCTGATTTGACAGCAAGCATTGCGTTAATGCCTTCCTTACCAAGCTTTAATTCAAGGTAAGGAGCTTTTACGATTCCAACACCGTGTTCACCTGTAATCGTACCACCTAGTTCAATTGCTTTTTCAAATATCTCGGCAAATGCCATTTCAACACGTTCCATTTCTTCGTGATCACGAGCATCGGTAGGACAAGTAGGGTGTAAATTTCCATCGCCTGCATGGCCGAATGTACAAATTTTTACATTATGTTTTTCAGCAATCACATTAATTGCAGAGACCATTTCAGCAATTTTTGAACGAGGGACAGTTGCATCCTCTAAAATTGTTGTTGGTCTTAATTGCGCAAGAGCTGAAAGAGCAGAGCGTCTAGCCGTACGTAATGCTACTGCTTCTTCCTCGGACTTAGCTACGCTAACAGAAATACATTTTTCTTGCTGGCAAATTGATTTTATTAATTCGATATCTCTGTTTACAACTTCACTTGGACCATCTTGCTCAATTAATAAGACAGCCTTAACATCGGTCGGTAGCCCAATCTGCGCAAAGTTTTCAACAACTTCTAGAGTGGGCTGATCCATAAATTCAAGGGAAGTAGGAATAATTTTATTAGCGATAATTTTAGAAACCGTTTTGGCTGCATCTTCCAAGCTATCATATAAGGCAAGCATTGTTTTTTTCGTTTCTGGCATTGGAATAAGCTTTAATGTAGCCTCGGTAATAATACCTAAAGTTCCTTCAGAACCAACAAATAAACGAGTAAAATCGTATCCTGCAACATCTTTTGCTAGCTTTCCACCAGTTCGAATAATGTCTCCGTTTGCTAATACGATTTCAAGTGCGATGACATAATCACGCGTTACACCATATTTTAATCCACGTAAGCCACCTGAATTTTCATTAATATTTCCACCAATTGTAGAAATCTTCATTGAGCTTGGATCTGGTGGATAAAATAAGCCTTTTTCTTCGATTGTATTGATCATATCAAGAGTCACTACACCAGGCTGAACTGTAATTGTTAAGTTTTCTTCATCTATCTCGAGAATATTGTTTAAGTGTTTAAATAAGATAACGATACCGCCATCTGTTGGACAAGTACCACCGCATAAATTCGTTCCAGAGCCTCTAGGAACAATCGGAATATGGTTTTCGTTACAGATTTTAACGATTTCGGATACTTCTTTAGTAGAACGAGGACTAATGACTGCATCCGGAAGAGCTTGCAAATTTGGTGTAGCATCGTAAGAATATACGAGTCTCTCCACTTTTGAATCATCATAATTTTCTTTTCCAACAATTGCTAAAAAACTTTGTGCAATGTCATTTGTAATCATAAATAAATTCCCCCCATAATCTTAATTCAAGTATAAAGAGTTAATAGATGAATTTACTATAGAGGAACATACAGAAAAAACACCATTTATCGGTGTTTTTTTGTAGAATCATCTAGTAGGTATGTTCCAATATACAATTTAACTAAATCTTGGATATCTTTCGGATTCAATTTCGTTAATTCAGTAATTTTACCTAGGCGATACAGAAGTGTGTTTATATGAATATGTAAGGATTGAGCGGTATTTTTAAGAGATTGATTTTGATTTAAATACTCTTTAATTGTAATAAATAAATCCTCTTCATTTAATAAAGGTGCAATTGTCCGTTCTATAAATGTTTTCTTAGTCTCTTGTGAAAGTTCCTGCAGAATTAAATCAATTGTTAAATCTTCATCAAAAATAATTGAACTTGTTTTTAATGCAACTTTTAATGCTCGATCCGCTTGATGATATGATTGATGTAATTGTCTTGGAGTGATTTGTTGCCCAACGCCTGCAGCGATAGGTGAGTTTAATCGGATTTTTATCATCTCATATAAATCTTGCATTCTTTGTAGTTTATGAATATCTTTATTCGTATTATCAACTTTCATCAAAAATACAATTCGATTATTGCCCCAACGAACAAATATGTCATCTTTATTTCGATTCGATAAATCAATGATTAGTTGTCTTGTATCGATTGGGACCATATTGGTATTTTCCCATGCAAAAATAATAACCTGCCTATTCGAATTTAAATCAATATTTAGCATAGTAGAACGTTCATAAAAATAATCATTCCACTCGATATCTTGAATCCAATCAAATACAAATGCTTCTAACGTTCTTTGTTGTAAATCAATTTGATCTGTATAATAGTTTTCTCTAATCAATAATTCTGTCATTCTACGAAGCATTTCGCCAAAAGGGGAAATTTGCTCGGGATTGCCTGTAATTCCAATTACTCCGACTATTTCATTTTGAAAATAAATAGGAAGATTAATTCCAGCCTTCACACCATTTAAACGATTTTCATCATCAGATGTGATCGTGAATGTTCTTCTTTCATTAATTGCAATTAATGAGCCTTCATGAAAAGTACCAGTTCGTTCTGGGTCTGTACTTGCTATAATGATGCCATTTGTATTAATAATAATGATATCCTCTTGTATTAACTTTCTAACTTCATTAATAATCTTTAATGCCAACTCATCAAGTACCATGTCAAACTCCCTCAAAATTGTTACTATTAGTATAATGTAAAATGCCTTATTTCTACTATATAGTCTTAAACTAGTTTGTGAAAAAGTGAAAAAAGTTATGAACTCGGTTTTAATGGGCTAAAAATAGGATATGTAATAAAAAAGTGGTAAAGTGTTAAGAGCAGGAAGTAGGAAAATAGTACATACATAGTGTTAGATAAAGGAGCAAGAGATGAACAATTATAAATTAATCATACAATATGATGGGGGCCGCTATAAAGGCTGGCAAAGGCTTGGTAATGGTGAAAATACAATTCAAGGTAAAATTGAGAATGTAATTTCCGAAATGATAGGAAGAGAAATTGAAATTATTGGAAGTAGTCGAACTGATGCAGGTGTACATGCATTAGAACAGGTTGCCAATTTTAAAATAAAAGAGAACATGCCTGAAAAAGATATTAAAAGTTATTTAAATCGTTATTTACCTAAAGATATTAGTATAAAAGATGTTTCGATTGAATCTGACCGTTTCCATTCAAGATATAATACTAGTGCAAAAACGTATATATATAAAATTTGGAATGAGGAATATACGAACCCATTTATGCGCAAATATAGTATGCATGTAGAAGAGAAACTAGATCTTAATAAAATGAAGGCTGCAGCTAAGTACTTTTTAGGTGAACATGATTTTACTGCATTCTCAAACGCCAAATCTAAAAAGAAGTCGATGGTACGAGAAATTTACTCGATTGATTTTGAAAAGATAGACGGATTTATTCAAATAAGAATAAGCGGAAATGGTTTCTTATATAATATGGTAAGAAAAATCGTAGGAACACTAATTGAAGTTGGAGCAGGTAGACTACAAGCTGAAAATATAGCGAAAATAATTGAATTAAAGGATCGTGCTCAAGTGAGTAATCTTGCAGATCCTGGTGGGTTATATTTGGAGAAAATAGAATTTAAGTCATAATTTTAAAAAGCATTGGAATATATGGTTCCAATGCTTTTTTTTACTTTTGTTCGTTTTCATTTTTCTTGTTATTAACTACGAAACAAGTTTTTTCTTTAAATAAAACCATCAGGAAAAAACCAATAAGCATTAAAATTAGCATGAAAAAAACTGAATGATTCCACGTTGACTGCTCGCCTTTTATTAGCTGCATCGCTCCAATTACAATTACAGCTCCTAAATTCCCGGCCATTAAAAGTAGTCCTGTTGCTTCACCGGAAACTTTTTCACCAACTAGCTCTTCTGTAGCTGATAATAACAAAGCAAAAGCCGGTAAAAAAATGAATCCAAGGACGCTACCTATTACAATTAGGAATGGAAAATTCCCAGAAGTACAAACAGGATAGAGTAATAGAAGAGAGCCGATTATAGTGGCTAATAAAAAGGGCTTTCTTTTACTAACTTTATCTGAAAAATAGGGGATAACGATCGAACCAATAATACCGCCGACTATTAAACTGCCTCCTATCATACCGGCTTGTTCTGATGAAATTCCATACGGTTTTAAGATTTGTTCAAGCCAAGATGTTAGTCCATTAAAGACTCCTAAGCCTAGAAAGGAAACAAGGGTTAGTAGTAAAAGATTTTTGTTTTTCAATAATTTAAATGTAGTACTAAAACTTCCTGAAGTTCTGGAATTTCGGTTGAAATTTGAATTATGGTGACCGATGAAGTAAAAGACGAGTGTTGCAAGAATTGTTAAAATTGCCATGATGACTAATGTGGGTTGGAATCCAAAAAGATCTACAAGAAGCGGTGTCCCAGCTAAGGCTACTGCCATACCGATGAACATACCAACTGTGCCAATGCCAGTGGCGGTGGCTTGTTTATTTTTCGGAAACCAGTCAACTACTAAACTTGATATTGCATTTAAAATATAAGGTTGGCCAATCGCAATTCCTATTTGACCAATTAGTAAAAATGAGAAGCTTGAATCAAAAATTCTAATAGTAGAAAAAACGGACATGAAAATGCCACCTAGTAAAATACTAAATCGATAGCCAGCTCGATCAATTACTTTACCCGAATGGATAGAAAATACGATGTAAATTAATGGAAATACAATTAATAACCAATTAATATCTGACTCTGATACTTCATAATGCGATTTTAAATATGAAATTAGAGGTGCAAAATTTAACCAAAGCATTTGACTAATTCCAGCAAGTGCAGCAAACGAAAGTAAGACATACCAGTTCAATGAGACTGGCTTAATAACTTTAGTAGATGTCATCCTAACACTTCCCTAATTTATTTTAAAAATTGACTTAATAGAATATATGTTCATTCGCTAATTAATAACTACTTGTTTACAAAATTGAATAAGCAGTTTTAACTATTTCTTAAATGAATAAACCTCTAAAAGTAGTTTGCGGATCTTCTACCTTTAGAGGGTTATTAAATGAACTATTTATTATTTTCTAAGTAATCTATTGCCTTTTTTAGACGATTTAATCCTTCAATAATCTTAGATTTAGGACATCCAATATTCATGCGAATAAATCCTTTTCCAGCCTGACCATATGTCTCTCCAGGCATAATAGCTACTTTTGCGTGATGAACAAGAGCATGTTGTAATTGCTCACTGGAAAAAGGTAGCCCGGAAATATCAATCCATGCTAAGTATGTTGATTCTGGTAATGTAAATTTAAGCTTTGGAAGATGATTGTTAAGATAATTTTCTACCGTTTTTAAATTATCATGAGTATATTCGGCTAATTCATCAACCCAGTCCTCACAGGTTTTGTAAGCTTCGATTGTCGCAAGTGTCCCAAAAATGCTTGCGGATGAAAGGCCATCTCGATTTTTTAAAGATAGAAGAAATTCTTTGTTAATCAACTGGTTTGGTAAAATCATATATGACCCACCTAGCCCAGGAGTGTTAAACGTTTTACTTGCAGAAGTACAAATACATACATTCTCCAAATGGATGCTAGTGTTTATAATCGGAATATGGAAATTAGGTTCATATACGATATCCATATGAATTTCATCCGAAATGATAAATACATTATGTTTATTACATAAACCTACAATCCTTTCCAATTCATGCTTTGTCCAAACACGTCCTGAAGGGTTATGCGGACTACATAGTAGAAGAATCTTGGCACGACTGTGTGATAGTTTTTGTTCTAAATCATCAAAATCGATTCGATATTTTCCATTTTCATAGATTAATTGATTGTCAGAAATGAAACGATTGTTATCTCGAATGACTTTAAAGAAGGCATCATACGCCGGAGTTTGGATAACGACATGATCACCTTCATTCGTCATGTATTCGATTAGTTTTGAAATTGAATAGATGACACTTGGACTATAAACAATCCAATCTTCTTTAATTTCACAGGAGAATCTCTTACGAAACCAATCTATTATTGATTCTTTAAATTCAGCATGATTCCATCGCGTATAGCCAAATACACCGTGTTTCATTCGCTTTTCTAACGCATGTATTATTTCATCAGGACTTTGAAAGTCAGTATCTGAAATCGAGAATGGAAGTAAATCTGGCACTCCAAATCGATCTTCAATATAGTCCCACTGTGTACAATAAGTACCGGTCCGATCAACTATCTGATCAAATTTGTAATTCATTTCGTACAACCCCAATTTATTTAAGATGATAATTTTTCTAATTGTGTTTTAAGAATACCAACTTGTGGACCAATAACGACTTGTAAATTGTGTTCGTCTAATTTCACAACACCAAGTGCACCACAATCCTTTAGAACTTTTTCATTAACTATATTCATATTATCTACAACAAGTCTTAATCTTGTAATGCAGTTATCTAGTGATTGGATGTTCTCTTTGCCACCTAAAGCAGTAAGAATTTTTAATGCTTGGTCATTTGTGCCTTTCACCAATGGTGCCTCACTTTGATGCTCATCAATTTTATCTTCTCTACCAGGAGTTTTTAAATTAAATTTTAAAATTGCATATCTGAAAACTGAATAGTATACGGTAAACCAAATTGCTCCTACTACAGGTACAAGATACCACTTTGTTTTTACTCCTTGTAAAACACCAAAGATAATAAAGTCTAATATTCCACCATCCGTGTTCCCAATTGTTAAATGTAATAAAGCCATTACCATAAAACCTAGTCCCGTTAAAATAACGTGGATGAAATATAAAGGTGGAGAAACGAATAAGAATAAGAATTCGATTGGCTCAGTGATACCGGTTACAAAAGTTGCAATAACACCAGAGATTAATAGTCCCTTAATTTTATTACGATTTTCTGGACGGGCAATATGATAAATCGCAAGCGCTACTGCAGGTAAACCAAACATGAATGTAGGCATTTTTCCTTGAGATAAGAAAGCTGTCGCTGATGGACTGATTGGGGCACCAGCTTTTAATTGTGCATAGAAAATATTTAGAGCTCCAGAAACTGTTTGACCGTTAACGACTTCTGTACCACCAGCTTCTGTGAAACGAATCATTGCAACTAAAATATGGTGAAGACCGAATGGTAGTAGTAAACGCTCACCAGCACCAAATAAAAACGGTCCGAAAACGCCAGATTTTTGAATTAAACTTCCGATTCCTGTAATGGCAATTGCGAAAATTGGCCAGATCATCGGAATGATGATCCCAACAACTGATAATGCGAGTGTCGTTATGATTGGAACAAAGCGGGCACCACCAAAAAATGCAAATGCATCTGGAAGTTTAATACTATAAAAGCGATTGTGTAGCAAATAAACAACGATACCGGCGATGATTCCACCTAATACACCCATTTCAATTGTTTGTATACCCATAACCATACCTTGACCGGCTTGACGCATTTTATCTGCCGCTACTAATTGATTTGTTTCTGTTAAATAAAAATTAATCGATAAGTGCATGATGACGTAACCAACAAATCCAGAGAAAGCAGCGACACCTTTTTCGTATCGAACAAGACCAAACGGAATTGCCATTGCAAATAAAACGGGTAAGTATGAAAATGCGAATCCACCAATAGTGGACATAAAGCTAAAAATAACTTGGAGTACAGAGTTTCCTAAAAATGGGAAAGTCTCAATTGTTGTCGGACTTGTAAATGAGCTTCCGATCCCTAATATAAGACCCATAAAGGCTAATAATGCTACAGGAACCATAAAGGTCTTACCTAGCCCTTGAAAAAATTCCCAAAGTTGTGATTTAACGGACTTCTTCTTTGCCATGTTTTTAGCTCCTTCGTTTTTTATTATGTATTCAGAATACTCACGGCAAAATCGTTTAACAACCGTTTGGGGTGTTTATGTAAGCGTGTACATTTTTTGTATATTGCTTACTTTAAGTAGATTAATAAATTTATAAATAAAAAGAGACAGTAGTTCTCCGATAATAGAGGACTTCTGTCTCTTTTGAATTACTAACATATTTTCATTTCGTTTAAATAGGCAATAATAATGAAATCTAGTACCATACTTAATGGAAACCTTGAAGTCATATCAAGCTCACCAAAGTAAGTGTTTGTGATATAAGCTTGAAGAGATAAATTTACTTCTTTTTGTAAACGATTTGAGTGGTTTCCAGTGATGGCAATTGTTTTAACGTTCATGTTTTTTAAAATGTGGGCAAATTCTAACATTTGTAAAGTCTCCCCACTATATGAAACTAATATGGCCAAATCATTTTCTGTTAAACTGTTTGCTGCACTACGTAGCTCGTCCCAATCGGTTCGCGCATTACATAATTTTCCTGCAAACATAAGTTTTCTAGAAGCGTCAACACAAGCGGGAAGTGAGTTACCAACTCCGAATAGTTCAACATGTGTACTTTCATTTAGATATTTAGCAGCTAACTTAATCTTTTCTTCATCAATATATTCCAATGTTTTTTCCATTTCTTCTTTCATTCTCTCAATATGCGTATTAAGTAGATAGGAGGTAGAAAAAACTGGACTTTGAACCTTATTTGTTTCCATTGAAAGTGTATATTTTAAATCTTGAAACCCACGAAATCCTAGTTGCTGGCATGTTCTACTAATTGTTGCTGTAGATACATAAAGCTCCTTTGCTAATTCATCAAGATTCAGCTTCGTAATATAATCCGTATTTTTTAAAATATAATCCAAAACTTGTTTTTCAAGCTGGCTAAGTTTTTCTCTATTTTGTGATAAACGTTTTAATAGTATTTGCATATAATTTCACCTACTTTTAGAGAACTAGAAATATATCTTATTATATAGGAAATATTCTGAATGAAAAGAAATATAGATTGAGGTGTAAGATGAGAGATATCTCAAGTGAGGAAAGGTAGTAGAGATATGTAAAAATAAAAGGAAATGAATCCTATTAATGAAGGGTTCATTTCCTTTTTTTATCTATAAATTAAAATTCACCAGTACCGTGATTAAACATCCAATGAATGCCGAATTTATCTGTTAGGCTACCATAAGCTTTACTCCAAAATGTTTCTTGAAGTTCCATTTCTACTTTGCCGCCATCACTTAATTTAGTAAAGACAGATCTAAGTTCTTCTAAGTCCTCACTTAAAAAAGATAAATAAATGTTATTGCCTTGGTTAAAAGGGAAACCAGGGAAAGTATCAGAGAACATAACGTTGCTACCGCTAATGTTCAGTCTAGTATGCATAACTAAATTTTTCGCTTCTTCAGGTAGTGGATATTCTGGATTTGGGGGTGCTTCACCGAAAGTCATAATTTTTGGTGTTTCTGTGTTAAATACAGACGCATAGAATTCAACTGCTTCACGTGTATTACCATTAAAATTTAAATAAACATCGATTGGCATTTTTTTCACTCCTAATGTTATGTATTAAGACTTTAAAAGCCTACAAATCCATTCTATCCAAAAAAAGGCAATTTAACAAACTAAGAATTGTAAATTGTATGAAAAATTCTGATTTTTGTTTAGGGAGGGATGAAATACTTTATTAGATGCCATTAAGATACTACCTAAATGAGCTTAAAACAGTTTTTACACAAAAATGCTCCATTTTATATCAACTTTCCAATCCTATCAGTGTTCAGGTGAAAAATAAGTAGAAACTAGTCGTAAATATAGTAAAGAAAGATTATTCTGACTGCTACTAATAGCATATTTTTACCTATTCATAAAATAATAGACCCCAGATGAAAATGGCAAAATGCTTCTTTTATCTAATACAAACTAATATAACCTTAAATTGTCATAACCTAATTAATACAATTTTCCCAGGTTAATAAACTTTTTTCGGACATCCTCGACTGAATATGTCAAAATCCTCTATTTTTCTACTTGAATTCTTAAAGTTCACTCCAAATTGAATATGCCAAAAGTCCGGTTGAATAACCCAATATGATTATAGGGGCAACGTAATTAAAATTAAAATAGTATCGAGATTATTAGTAAAACATTAGTAATTAATTAAATCAGTTTGGTTGAATCTATTTTTATTTTAATAGATTCAGAACATTAAAGTTTACTGTAGAGGAGATTAAAGATGAAAAAGAGAAAAAGCTTTCCTTACAAAGTCCTTGCAACGACAACTTTAGCTTCAATGTTATTTACATCAACTGGATTTGCTGAAGGAACAAATGAAAATCAGGTACCGGCTCCAAGTTTAGAGGAGATTGCAAAGCAAGGTCAAAAGATTTTTGCTGAAGAACAAAAACAAACTGGCGAAAAAGCTGTAGACCCATTTGGCTATAAAGATTTAAATGATGCTCATGCTTATAAACCAAATGAAAAGGTAAGGGTAATCGTTGAGGTTGAGCAACCAACAACTTCTGATGAGTCTACTCAAACTAAAAAAGCACGATTTAAAGAAAAGCAAGATCAAGTCATCTCAAAGATATCAAAGGAAAGATCCGTACCTAAAATAAATCAACGCTTTTATGAAGGCTTTAATGGTTTTAGTTTGGAGACAGAATATCGTAATTTAAAAGACATTCAACAAACACCAGGAGTAACGAATGTACATATTGCAAGAAAATTCCAACCAACAATGGGAGCAAGTAAAGAATTAGTACAAGCTCAAAAAGTATGGGAAAGTTACGGATATCAAGGTGAGGGATTGTTAGTAGCTGTAGTCGATACAGGTATTGACTATACGCATAAAGACATGACTATCACTGAAAAAGGAAAAGTAAAAGAAAAATGGAATCAAGAAAATATTAAAAGTAAACTAGCTGAAACAAGTATTGGAGACGTTTGGTATAGTGACAAAGTTCCAACTGGATATGACTGGGCAGATCATGATACAGATGTCATTCCGCATGGTTCAGGAAATGAACATGGCATGCACGTATCAGGTACAATTGGTGCAAATGGTGATGATGCAAATGATGGGGTAGAAGGTATTGCTCCAGGCGTACAGTTATTAGCAGAAAAAGTATTCTCTGATACTGCAAATGGGGCGTATGAAGATGACATCATTGCAGGGATTGAGCATGCGGTAACAATGGGAGCAGATGTCATTAATATGAGTTTAGGAACTGATTCAGGATTTGTTAGTGAAATAGATGATCCGATTCAAAAGGTAATCCGTGAAGCGACTGAGCAAGGTACCCTGGTCGTTGTAGCTGGTGGAAACTCTGCTTATAGTACACAAAATAATTTGCTACAATCATCTTTAAAACCATATGCTGAAAATCCGGATATTGGTACAGTTGGGGAACCAGGTGTAAGTCCTTTTGCGATATCTGTGGCTTCATATGAAAATTCAAGTATCCATATGAGTACGCTAAAAGAGGAAAATGGAATACAACTTCCATACCAAGATCAATCACAATATAATTTTAATCTATCAAAAGTATTATCACCGCTTGAATCTTATGAATTGGTTTATGTTGGAGAAGGTAAAACAGCCGACTTCAAAAATCTTCCTGACTTAACAGGGAAGATTGTTGTAGCAAAACCAAAAGAAAGATATGCTACTTACAATTATATTCAATCTGAAGCGAAGAAAAAGAACGCAAAAGCAATCATTCTTGTTCCAGCTGATGTAGATATTGACTATCCATTAGTTTATTGGAGTCCTTATTTCAATGTTCAGGCAGCTACAACAAGTAAAGCGATAGGGAATGAATTAATTACTAAGTTAAAAAGCGGTTATGTTGTAAAAATGAAACCGTCTAAAGGGATATATGTTGATAACCCAGATAAGAATACGATGTCATATTTTTCTTCATATGGAGCACCACATACATTAGACTTTAAACCTGAAATATCTGCACCAGGCGGTAATATTTACTCTACTGTACCAGGGAATAGCTATGAGGTTATGAGCGGAACATCAATGGCATCTCCACATGTTGCTGGTGGTTCAGCATTAGTTTTACAATCGCTTTATGAAAAAGGATTAAAACATTCGGAAAGTACAGCTTTAAAAGCGAAGATTGCTTTAATGAACACTTCTAAACTAGTACAGGATCCTACTACGAATAATGAAGTACCGTATTCTCCACGTGTTCAAGGATCTGGTTTAATGCAAATTCAAAATGCAATTAAAACGCCTGTACTTGTGACAAGGGAGAAAACGCCACTTGAACAAGCTGGAGCAGTTGCACTAAAAGAAGTTAATAATAATATTCACTTCAAATTAAATGCAGAAGCTCTTCAAAATCTGAAAGTAAAAGATTTTGAATATCAAGTATATGTAGATGTGTATACAGATGGTAGAGAAACAAAAGAATTTGACCTGGACAGTGATGGAAAGTTAGATTCAAAAGAATATTTAACATTAAAAAGTGAGCGTATCAAAGGTGCTACAGCAACAGTTAATGGAGAAAAAGTAACAAGTACAGAAGGAAAGACGTTAAAAATTAAACCAGGACAAGAAAAAAATCTTGATGTTCAGATTCAACTTCCATCAAGCTTAAAAGATGGTTCGTTTGTTGAGGGATACGTACGATTAGTTCCTTCTGGAAATAATAGCGATTCAGCTGTACCGTTATCAGTACCATACATGGGGTATTATGGCAAATGGGATCAACCAAAAAACATTGATCCTGCAGCATATGAGAAAGATGCATTCTTAGGTTATACTACACTTTGGAATGATGAAATAGGTGCAGAAGGCGTATTCCCATTAGGGTATGATCCAAGAACAGGAAGCTTTAATATGGATCGAATTGTAATGTCTCCAAATACTCCATTGAAAGAAGTATACCCATCATTTACAGTGCTTCGTAACTTAGCTAAAACTGAAATGTATGTAGAAAATGATAAAGGTGAATTACTTCAATACTTAGGTGATTTTAGTGAATACACTGGTAAGCCATGGAAATTCCGTAAAAACATTATGTCCTTTAGAGACTATTTGAATACTGGATATGGTTGGGATTTAAAAGATCAAAATGGACAAGTAGTGAAGGATGGCGTCTATAACTATGTAATCAAAACAACGCTTGATTATAATGGTGCGAAGCCACAAATCGTAAAACTTCCATTGCATATTGACTCAGTTGCTCCAGTGGTTTCGGATATAAAAGTAACACCTAAAAATGGACAATACGAAATCTCGTTCAAAGCGGATGATGCTGGAAGTGGTTTTAATGGTGCAATCGTTTGGTATAACGGCAAATATAAGCCATTAGCTCAAGGTGTAACATCTACTCTAGTAAAAGAAGAACCTAAGAGTGTTGTAGTATTAGGAGCAGATTATGCACTTAACCAAAGTTATACAGTTTGGGGAGATCCTTCTTATATTAATGAAGGAATGCTTGTTAGCTACTTCAGTGTGTCTCCGAATAAAAATGTAAATGCAAAAACACCTGCAGGAATCAATGCATTTGCAAATAACAATGTAAATTGGAAAATTTATGTTAAAGATGCAAATGGTAATGTAATTGATTCTATGGACGTTCAAGATAAAAATGAAATCCACTTAAAATGGACTCCAGAAGCAAGTGTTCCAAATGGTACGTATACAATATCTGCGGATGTATCTAGTAAGGATGGATTTAAAGTTTCAGTAACACCACAAACAGTTACAGTCCAGCAATAACGACAAAAAGTGTAGGAAGAATTTTTCCTACACTTTTTTATTTTTATAAGTTTTTAAATGTAAAAAGTACTAAAAATCAACATTAATTTGGTTATTAATATGATTTTCTAAACATTTGGTTCATAATAGAGAATATTAGTAATTTGTATGTTTTTTTAGTAGAAAGGTGTTTAGTAAATGAAACATTTAACAATCTTATCAAAAATTGAAAATTATATGGATCGATTTACGCAAGCCGAAAAGAAAATAGCTGTTTATATAATGGATCATGCTGAAATTGTACCCAACTTAACGACTAAAGATATTTCTAACAATACTGGAGCTAGTGAAGCAAGCGTTGTTAGATTTTGTAAAACAATAGGAATCGGTAGTTTTAAAGCCTTTAAAATAGCATTAGTGCGAGATTTGACTGTAGCTGAAATGAATATTAATGATTTTTCTGTAATGGATAAGAAAGACACACCATATGATTTATTTAATAAAGTAACTTATGTAAATAAAGCCGCTATTGAAGCTACGGTATCAACTTTAGATAAAAGAGAATTAGAAAAAGCAACCGAAGAAATTGTAAAAGCTAAGAAAATTATATTTTATGGAGTAGGCGGTTCAGCTGTATCAGCTATGGACGGAGCATATAAATTTGGGAAAATTGGCTATCATGCCATTATGTCTCCTGACTTCCATATGGTAATTACTTTAGTAGGTCATATGGAAGAAGGCGATATTTTTGTTGCCGTTTCTAATTCAGGAAAAACAAAGGATGTATTAGAGCTTGCTCGTTTTGCTAAGAAAAAGGGAGCAACGATCATTGCGATTACTAAGCTTGGCAAGTCTCCGTTATTTAAGGAAGCTGATATCAAACTTTGCACACCTGACATGGAACAAGATATTCGAATTGGAAGTATAGCTTCTAAAATGGCACAACAAAATATAATTGATTCATTATATGTCATATGCTTTAACCGAATCGGTAACAAAGTATCTAGTACGCTTCAGGAGTATAGTGAAGAAGCAGGTAAATTAAGAAGGTAATGAAATTTGTTGTTAGGGAAGATAGGTAAAAAAACTTTTACTTATCTTCTTTTTTGTTATCCTAATAAGAAAAAAATGTCAAAAATTGAATTGTCATTTTTTTTTATATAGTTACAATTACATGTATTACATTATCAAAATTATTTTTAATGTTATTTTAATAATTCTAAAGTGCTAATTTTAAAAATTAGATTAAAAGAATAATATAAGACTAAAGAACGTAATGTCGAAAAAGCAATTTATAAAAATTGACGAATTTCGTCATTTTTCTATGGTATATAGTAAATTTTTTGTAAAAATTTTATGAATTTTGCAATTATTTGATGAATAAAACCCTCTATAATCATAAGAATTTTTAGAATATTATTAAAATGTACTTTGAAAATTATTAAAGGGGGATTTATTTTGAACAAGTTTGTTGTAACTAGTTTTGCATCAGTAATGGTTGCCGGAACTTTATTTTCTGGAATTCCATTAAAAACAGCATCATCTGAAAGCTTAAGTAAAGTACATAGTGCATTAGCTAAGCATTCAAAAAGTACTTTAGATTTAGAGTTAGTAAATGACGAAAAACTATTAGCTGCATTAGTTAAACGTGGAGTGGTATCTGCAGATGCTTCCGAAGCTCAGAAACAAGCTGCATTACAAAACTATTTAGCGGTTAAAGGTCAAGCGGATCCAGTAACAGACAAAGATCCAATTGCTAGCAAAGTAAAAATAGCAGAAGCTGCTAAACACAGTGAATTTAAAGACTTTAATAATGGCCTATTACACGGAAACGGTAATAAATATGGTCAATTAAAAGGCACTCCTGATCCAGTTCAAGAGTCAGCTTCACCAGGTGTTCATAAGAAGGGTAAACTTTTAACATTAATGGTGGAGTTTTCTGATGTTCCTCACAATACTCTAAAGCCGACAGATACAGATAACTACTATAAAGATTACAATACAAAACACTATGAAGATATGATTTTTGGTAAAAATGGTGTGGAAGGTCCAAACGGAGAAACGTTCCTTTCACAAAAACAATATTATGAACAACAATCTGGTGGAACTTACACAGTTGATGGCCAAGCTTATGGTTGGTTAAAAGTACCAGGAACTGCAGCATTTTACGGAAAAGATTCAAAAACTGGACATGATAACGTATCACCTGGTGGATCAAAACAATTAGTAATTGATGCTTATGCTGCTGCAAAAGCTGCAGGAGTTCCATTACAAGATTACGATTTAGAAGATCCACATGATTTAGATGGAGATGGAAACTACTGGGAGCCAGATGGTTTAGTTGATCACCTTCAAATCATTCACGCAGGTATGGGACAAGAAGCTGGCGGTGGAGCACTAGGAGACAACGCAATTTGGTCTCATCGTTCTGCAAAATTCGTTGATCCAGATGGACTAGGAAAAGGGTTACCTGGCTTCTATGACTACACAATGATGCCAGAAGACGGTGCAACAGGTGTATTTGCACACGAATATGGTCACGATTTAGGATTACCAGATGAGTATGATACAGCTTACTCAGGTGCTGGTGAAGCGGTTGAATATTGGTCAATCATGTCAGCAGGTTCTTGGGCAGGAAAAGTTCCTGGAACAGAGCCAACAGGTTTCTCTCCTTGGGCAAAATCATATTTCCAATCAACTTTAGGTGGAAAATGGACTAACCCAACTGTTGTAAATTGGGAAGATGTATCGACAAAAGGTACTCAATTCTTATTAGATCAAGCAAATTCACCACTTGGTCAAAACAACCAAGCAGTTCGAGTGAATTTACCGAAGAAAGTTTTACCAGTCAATAAACCTGCTGCTGGCACTTATGAATATTGGGGTGGACAAGCAGACGAAATGGATAACAGCATGGTAACGAATGTAGATTTAACAGGAAAAGCTTCAGCAACATTAACGTTTGACGCTTGGTACGATATGGAAGAACAATGGGATTTTGCATTTGTTCAAGTTTCAACTGACAATGGAGCTACTTGGAAATCATTAGGAAACACTCATACTAGAAGTGATGTAGTGTCTGAAGGATATCCAACAATCTTAAATTCAATGCCTGGATTCACTGGAAAATCAAATGGTTGGGAAGCACAAAGCTTTGATTTATCAGCATATAAAGGCAAAAAAATTCAGCTTCGCTTACGTTCTGCAACTGACTGGGGTACTTCAAATATTGGATTCTTTGCTGATAATATTAAAGTAGTAGCAGATGGTGCAACAATTGTTGATGATGGTGCTGAAAATACAACTTCTCCATTCGCATTAAAAGGATTTTCTAAATTTGATGGAAACAAATATGCAGATCATTACTACTTATTAGAATGGCGTAATCATAAAGGTGCTGACGAAGGTTTAGGTCATATTAAACGCGGAAACTCTCTATTAAGCTATGACGGTGGTTTAGTAGTATGGTATGTTGATGATAGCTTTACAGAAAACTGGACAGGTATTCACCCAGGTGATGGTTTCTTAGGTGTTGTTGATGCTCACGATGATACGAATTTATTATGGAACTATGGCGCTGAAGCTAGTGCACGTTTCCATGTAGCGGATGCAGCATTCGGATTAAATCCAACATCAGGTTATAACATTGCTTATTCAACTGGGGAAGAATTGAAATCTCCGAGTCAAGAAGGTATCTCATTATTTAATGATAGTAAAGACTACAATAACCAATTCTTACCAGATGCTGGTCGTAACATCGGACACTTTGGTTTAAAAGTTCGAGTTAATGGTCAAGCTACTGACAAATCAGTTGGATCAATCGTAGTTTATAAATAATAATGAACTAGAAAGGTAACTTAATGTTGCCTTTCTTTTTTTGATTTTAAATGATTAATAGGAAACTGAAACAAAAACATATCAATCTATTATGAAATTAAATTTCATTCATTTATTTTGATATATTGACTTTTAATTTCGTATGTTTAAAATGATAACCAAATAGTCTAAATCTAAAAGAGGGAAGGAAAAAGACAATGCTAGGTATATCAATCTATTTATCTGAAAAAAATATAGAGAAAAATAAAAAGTATATCGAGATAGCTAAAAATAATGGATTTCATTCAATATTTACGTCATTACACATACCTGAAGATGATCCTTCAACTTATAAAACACTTCTTCAACAACTCGGTACAGATGCGATGGAAAATGGAATGGAGCTTATGGCAGATATTTCAGCAAAATCACTCACAAATTTAGGGTTAGATTACTCCAACGTCAGCGAATTACAAAATTGGGGAGTTACTGGATTACGAGTAGATTACGGATTAAATGAAAATCAAATAGCAGACCTTTCTAAACAAATGAAGATTGCACTTAATGCTAGTACACTTACGCCTGCATTTTTAGACGAATTGCTTAAATGCGGATTACAAACTAAAAATGTAGAAGCTTGGCATAATTTTTACCCTCGTCCAGAAACCGGATTAGCAACAACTTATTTAATCGAAAAAAATAAATGGTTGAAAAGCTTTGGAATTTCAACAATGGCATTTATTCCTGGAAATGATGAAATGAGAGGACCACTTTTTAAAGGACTACCAACTTTAGAAAAACATCGTGGAATTAACCCTCTGATAACATACTTAGACCTAACTCAAAACTGTTACACTGATAAAGTTTTAGTTGGCGATATTAGTATAAAAATAGAAACGATGGAGGCTCTTTCAAAAACAAAGGAGTTTATTGAATTAAGATATAGACCACATTCACAAGAAGAAGAAATCCTTGCAATAGTGGAGCAAGTTCACACGAATCGAGAAGATCCAGCACGTGACGTCATTCGATCTATGGAGTCTAGACTATATGGAAGCTTTGGTAAAAATAGTTTAAAGCCAGTAAATACAATTACTCGCTCAGTTGGATCCGTCACAATTGATAATGAATTATATGGCAGATATGGAGGCGAGCTACAAATTATGCTTACTAATCTACCAAGCGATGAGAAAGTAAATGTAATAGGAATGATTATCGAAGACGATCTATCATTATTACAATATATTGGTGCGGGTAAGAAATTTAAGTTAAAGCGTGTTTAAATAACACGTTTCAGACTGTTGACAAGCGCTCGCTTTCTTCGTTACTTCGCCTGTCTGAGGTGCTCATTACCGTCAAGGGTAACTCCGCTCCTCACCAGGCTTCGCGCCTCGAAAGACAAGCGCTTGCAATCAGTCTGAAAATCAAATATTGATGCGTGCTTAAATAACACGCTTCTTTTTGTCAGGTTAGACCGAGCTATTCAAAAACGGTATGATAAATATACTTACAAAATATTAGTTCGAATGGTCGTGGGAAAATGGATGAGAAGTATTATGATAACTTACTGAATATAAAAACAGAGGGAGAGCAAAAAGGATTTAATGAATCTTTTCATTATCATCGATATGAGCCAACGCCTTATAGCGCTTTACAACAACTATTTAAACAATACAGACTTTCTGGTTATGACCGAATAGTTGATTTCGGATGCGGTAAAGGAAGATTAAATTTTTATATAAATAGCTTATTTAATGCTACTGTTGTTGGGGTTGAAATGAATGACAAATATTATAACGAGGCTGTTGAGAATAAAAAGAATTACATAAAAAAATCAAAGGTGAATGAAGAAAAGATTCTGTTTTATTGCTGCTTAGCTGAAGATTATCAAATTAATCCATTAGATAATCGTTTCTATTTTTTTAATCCATTTTCTATCCAAATTTTTATGAATATCATAAATAACATATTAATTTCAGTTGAGCATTCAAAGAGAAATGTTGAAATCATTTTGTATTATAGTTCTGATGATTATATTTATTTTTTAGAAAACCAGACTGCCTTTGAATTAAAACAAGAGATTCTATTGGCAGATGCTTATAAAAAAAATCAAAATGAAAGATTTTTAGTCTACCGATTAACTTACTAATTTTATAAGATTCAAGGATTTATTGGTCGTTATGGAGAATTTTTTTTAAGTGGGATAACAGTAAATTAAATAGTTGGAAGGAAGAGTTCAATTTGAATAACATTAATCCTTTTATAGAATCATTTAAAAATACAAACCAACAATTAGTCGGTAATGGATTCAGAAATATCCAAGTACTAAAGGATGCACTAAACGAATTTAATGGTAGTGAAGAGAGCGATCTTTATGGAGCAGGCAATTTTATTGAAGATTTTCAAAACAAAATGGCAGAGTTTTTAGGTAAGGAATCAGCAGTGTTTTTTCCAAGCGGTACGATGGCTCAGCAAATCGCCTTAAGAATTTGGTGTGATCAAAAAGGAATTAATAAAGTTGCTTATCATCCTTTATCACATTTAGAAATTCATGAAGAAGATGGTTTAAAAAAATTACATAATATACAGCCTATTTTACTAGCAGATAAAAGTCGTGTTATTGAGTTAGAGGATGTTTTAGCAATTGATGAGGAAATCTCTTGTCTATTACTAGAATTACCACAACGAGAAATTGGTGGACAACTACCATCATATGAAACACTAGAATCGATTTCTTCATATTGCCGAGAAAAGGGAATTAAATTGCATTTAGATGGTGCAAGATTAATGGAAATTCTTCCATACTATAAGAAGACAGCTTCTGAATTATGTAGCTTATTTGATAGTGTTTATATGTCATTTTATAAAGGCATTGGAGGAGTAGCGGGAGCAATTCTTGCGGGTAACCGAGATTTTATCGACGAATCAAAAGTTTGGAAAAGAAGACATGGAGGAGATTTAATTAGTCTTTATCCTTACATAATAAGTGCAAATTATTATTTTGACCAAAGAGAAAATAAGATGGGGCAATACTACGAAGGTGCAGTAGAGTTAGCCAAATTTTTTAATAGTTGCCAAGCAATCAATACTGTCCCAACTATTCCTGTTTCAAATATGTTTCATGTCCATTTTAATGCTCCGATCGAAAAGGTTAAAAACATACTTCAATCGATTCATGAAGAAACAAAAATTGGTATTACTGGTAACTTAAGACCAGTTAATGATGAAGTTTGTTATTGCGAGATTAGTATTGGAGATTTATATTCAACAATCTCTAAAGAGGATCTTCACAGTATTTTTAACAGATTAAACGAAGAAATGAAATCACTATAAACCAAAATTGTTTAAGCAATGAATTTTTAAATAAATGAAAAAGGGAGTTGACTTAAATGCAAAAAATTACAACGTTTTTAATGTTTGAAGGTCAAGCAGAAGAAGCAATGAATTTTTATATGTCACTTTTTAACGATTCAGAAGTTGTGAATATTACGCGATATGGAGCAGATATGGGTGAGTTTGAAGGGAAAGTAATCCATGCTACTTTTACATTAAACGGCCAACAATTTATGTGCATTGATAGTACGGTTAAACATAAATTTACGTTTACACCAGCTGTTTCATTATATGTGACTTGTGAAACAAATGAAGAAATTGAAAATGCATACAAACAATTAAGTCAAGATGGTGAAGTATTAATGCCTTTGCAATCATATCCATTCAGTGAAAAGTTTGTATGGGTGAATGATAAATATGGTGTATCTTGGCAATTAACTCTCGAAAAAAATTAATAAAGAACTGTAAGAAAAAATCGTGTGTGATACGATTTTTTTTTATCATCATTAATCCTTTTTTAACAATCAGTCACTATTTTTATAATATCAAGTTTAAAATAAGGAGATTTATTGCAAACTTTTACTATCTGAATTTTTATAAAGGTGAGAGTTTAACTATATGAATGAAGTAAATATGATTACTGAAAAAGAATTTGACGAGCAATTAATAAATAAATATGCAAGCTTAATGGCATTAGGTAATGGTTACTTAGGTATACGATCTTGTCATGAAGAAGACTATGAAGGACAAATAAGAGGGATGTATATATCGGGTATCTATAATCAGATATCTCCAAGCCAAACGACAAAGATTGTGAATCTTCCAGATCTAATTGGAATGGAAATAGAAATTAATGGAGATATTTTTTCGAATGCAACTGGTCAATTTACATTTTATGATCGAAAATTAAATATGCTGACTGGCGAATTAATAAGAGAGGTAATTTGGAAGAATAAAGATGGAAATCGATTCCACTTTTTGTTTCAGCGTTTTGTTTCAAAGGATGATTTACATTTACTTGCATCAAAGATTACTGTCACAGCTTTAGATTGTAATGCCAAGCTTAAAATAAAAACAGGTATTAATGCGGAGTGTGTCAGTCAACAAAAGAATGAACTTACAGAAGAATTTGTAAGAATAATGGATAATAGAATTATGCATGGTGTTTATCAAACTACTGAGACTAAACATAAAATTGCTATCGCAACATGCTGTGTAACTCCTGATGAAAGTGAAGTTTCATATTTTACCTTAAATAATCAGCTTCTAGCCTCAATTACACAAGATCTCGTAGTTGATCAAACTGTTGAGTTTTCAAAAATTAGTTCAGTTTATACCTCTAATGATATGTTAAGAGAAGAACCTTCTGCAGCTAGTGTTAATACTGTACAGAAATATTTATCAGAGGGGTATGATAATTTAAGAAATAGTACGACAATCAAATGGCAGGATTTTTGGAAGCAAAAAAGAGTAGTCATACAATCAAAGGATCAAGCAGATCAGTTAGCTCTGGATTTTTCTTTGTATCACATTGAAGCAATGACACCTTGTCATGATGATCGATTGAGTATAGCCGCAAGGGGATTAACTGGTGAGGGCAATAATGGTTTAATATTTTGGGATACGGAGATGTTTATTGCACCGTTTCACTTATTTACTGAACCAGAGGTTGCAAAAAGATTACTAAGATATCGCTATCATCATATCAAAGAAGCAAAAGTAAATGCATACCAATCAGGTTATGAGGGTACTTTATTTCCTTGGGCAAGTGCTTTTTCCGGAAAAGAAGAAACACAAAAAAGTTCAGCGGAAAATACAATACCCGAGATCATACAAAGCTCAAAATTAGCAAAATCAAGTGAACATATTGTAGCTGACATTGCATTTGCTGTCGTTCAATATTATGAAAATACGCTAGATGAAAGCTTTATGGCCAATGATGGACTTGAGCTACTCAAAGAAACTGCACGTTTTTGGGTGAGTAGGACAACTGATACAAATGGCGATTTAATGATTAAAAATGTCATCGGTCCAGACGAATATACAGTTCCAGTAGATAATAATGCTTATACGAATTACATGGCATTTTATAATGTGCAGAATGCGTTAAATTATATGGGAAAATACAATGATCCTGATGCAGAATTAAAGCAAAAATGTACTGATTTTTTAAAACGATTATATTTACCAAACCAAAATAGTGAAAATGTCATCCCACAAGATGATACATTTTTAAGTAAACCCGAGATTGATTTAACTGAATATAGACAATCCATTGCAAGTCGGGAAATTCTATTAGATTATTCCTTAAAAGAACTATATGAACTACAAGTGTTAAAACAAGCTGATGTTGTCATGTTGCTCTATCTTTTCCCGGATTTGTTCTCAACGGAAATCGCTAAAAAGAATTTAGAATACTATGAAGAGCGTACTGTTCATGATTCTCCAATAAGTAAAGCAATACATGCAATTGTTGCTGCAAGATGTGACTACGAGGAAGAGTCTTACCAATTATTTCAAGAAGGATGTTTAATCGATTTAGGACCGAATCCAAAATCATCAGATGATGGAATTCATGCTGCGCCTATGGGAGCAAATTGGCTAGTAGCAATCTTTGGCTTTGCAAATATCTCCATGGACATAAATCGTTTAAAAATTGATCCAAAATTACCTGCAAATTGGAATGAAATGATTTTTCCTTTCCTATGGCAAGGAGCGAGACTTGAAATAACAATATCCAAAAAATCTATTACAGTCACAAAGGAATATGGTCCACCAGTATCATTAGAAATTAATGATGAAACATTTAATTTAACAGATAAGATAAAGGTTTCTCTTTAAATGGAGGTAGTAGGATAAGTGGGAAGGGTGCTCGACTCCTATGGAATATGCAGGTAGTAAAGACCCCACGGAACCGAACGCACCGGAGACTCAGCTTATGCCCCATAGAAAGCGAGCATCCTGTAATGGAAATCAACAAGACTTTACTTTTTTAATTGACTATTCTTTTTTTTACAGCATGAACAAAACCCAATCTTTTAGATTGGGTTTTGTTTTTTTAATCTACTCTTCATACAATTCTAAAGGTAAGCCATCTGGATCTTGGAAAAAGGTAAACCTTTTATTTGTTAACTCGTCAATTCGAATTGGTTCTACAAAGACAGCATTTTGTTTTAAGTATTGAATACTTTCTTCAATATTAGATACAGTAAAGGCTAAATGGCGTAACCCAACTGCTTCTGGATTTGTATGCCGTTTCGGTGGGTTAGGAAATGAAAATAACTCAATTTGTCCATTTTCTCCAATACTTAGGTCCAATTTATAAGAGCCTCGCTCCTCTCGATAGGTTTCCTTAATTACCTTACATCCTAATAAATTTATGTAAAAATGCTTAGACAATTCATAATTAGAACAAATAATAGCGATGTGATGGATATTCTTAATTTCCATATTAAAACTCCTTATTACTTTGATTTACTAAACTTTTCCTAGTTTAACATGATTAGTACAGTTTGAAAAAAGAATACATTCCATTTAGACAGTATAGTTCATCGTTTTAAGTGGAAAAATGAATTGTGATACTATAAACCTGGCAAAAATTCAAAAAAAATAATGGGAATAATCTCCCATTAAGATTTAGAAATTTATCTTCTTCTTTTTTTATCATCTTTTGCTAAAACCTGTACTTTCTTAATAACTTCTAGTTCTACAATTACATGCACATGTTTATCATTTATTTGATTAACACTTAATACTTTACCTTTTCGACCTTTAATGGAAATAGTATCTCCTTCAGAGGGGACATTTTTGAGTAGTTGGTTTAATAGTTCAACGTTTTTCTCGATATAATGAACTACAATCATATAGCTTCAACTCCTCTAATCATTCTTATCTTTATACAATATTTAAGATTAAATAAAATAAGAACAAATTTAAGCTGATTATTTAACAATACAAGTTCATTTCAGACTGCCCGAAAACGTTCGCTTTCTTCGTTGCTTCGCCTGTTTGAGTGGTGCTCATTACCGTTTAGGGACTTTTCTACATACTCAATCATTAGTTGAATGTTTTATTTTTGAAAAATTCTAACAAATCCTTTCTATTTTAAAAGTTATTTAATACAATTTAAGAAAATAACAGATTGTGAGGGAGCCAATGCATAAGAAAATTTTATCAATAATTGTGATAAGTATGCTTCTAGTAGGATGTAAGCATGGCGAAAAGTCTGTAAAAACAGTTAAAAATGATGATAAAAACCCTTCGAATGAACATGTAATTGATAAAGGAGAAATTGATACGATTTATGCTCCTTTAAGTGGATTACCAATTAGTCAGGCTAGTGAACAAAGACCTGTTGCAGTTATGGTTAATAATTATTATTTAGCTAGACCTCAAAGTGGATTAAGTAATGCTGATGTTGTTTATGAAATTTTAGCAGAAGGAGATATTACAAGATTTCTAGCCATTTTTCAAAGTAATATACCTGAGAAAATTGGTCCTGTAAGAAGTGCGAGAGATTATTACATCAATTTGGCAAATGGTTATCATGCATTATTTATATGTCACGGAAATAGTCCTAAAGCCAAACAAATGATGGATTCAGGAATGATTGATGCACTAAACGGACTGATCTACGACGGTACGTTATTTAAAAGAGACAAGACGAGAAAAGCACCGCACAATTCTTATATTTTGAAAGAGGGTATTGAAAAAGGAGTTGCTCAAAGACATTATTCTTTTTCAGAAAAAGTTACTCCATTAGATTTTACGCAGAAAGACTTAGTATTTGATAACTCTTGGAAAAATGCTGGTGAAGTATTTATAAAATACTCACATGATGCAAGAAATAATGTGACTTACAAGTATTCGAATTCAACTAAACAATTTCAGCGAGTTCAAAATGGAATTGTAGCAAAGGATGCTTTGAACGGGAAAGAGCTTCAAATTAAAAATATTTTAGTCGTAGAAGCGACTCATAAAATTATTGATAGCTATGGTCGCCGTTCAATTGATATCGAAGATGGGGGAAAGGGATATTATATTGTTGATGGAAAGTATATGAATATACAATGGAAGAATGTGAAAGGTCGAATCATTCCGTTTACATTAGATGGAACTGAAATAAAACTTTCACCAGGTCAAACTTGGATTAATTTCGTTCCATTTTTAAAAGATGTAACAATTAAATAAAGTACATTAAAGCAGATGATTTTAACTAATTATCTGTTTTTTATTGTTGAATTTTGCACTTAATAAGCTGTAAGTACTATGTTTGACCAAAAAAAATTACGATGTTACGATTGAAATATTATTCATATAAATATGGTGGGAAGAGGGATCAAAAGTGCCTAGTAAAATTGAAAAGATAGGATCAGTAAATGAGCGTTATCAAGATCTAAAAGCGGACTGTGAGAGTTGCTTTGGTCTATGCTGTGTCGCATTACCTTTTGCTGCCTCGGCTGATTTTGCTAATGATAAAATTGCAGGCAAACCTTGTCATAATTTACAATCAGACTTTCGTTGCGGAGTTCACAAGAATTTAAGAGAGATAGGTTTCAAAGGCTGTACTGTTTTTGATTGCTTTGGAGCGGGACAAAAAGTATCACAAGTAACCTTTAATGGAAAAGACTGGCGACAAAATCCAGAATTGGCTAATGAGATGTATGAAGTATTTCCGATTATGAAGCAACTGCATGAAATGCTTTGGTATTTAAATGAAAGTTTGACGATTAGTGCTGCAAGTGAGATTCATAATGAAATAAAAATAATATTAGAAGAAACTGAAAAATTAACACTTATGGATCCTAAACTAATACAAAACTTAGATATCATATCCCACAGAGCAGAAGTTAACTCTTTACTATTACGTGTTAGTGAGCAAGTAAGGACTGTAGCTTTGAAGAAATTTATCAACAATAAGAAGCGTCAAAAAGCTAACGGTAGAGCTTTAGACTTTATTGGTGCTAAATTAAAGGATGCGAATTTTATCGGAGCTAACTTAAGGGGAGCCTATCTAATTGCCGCTGATTTAAAGGGAGCGGATTTAAGAGGATCTGACCTAATCGGTGCAGACTTACGCGATGCTAATTTGAGAGGTGCGGACCTAACAGGAAGTATTTTTCTTACTCAAGCTCAAATTAACTCAGCCAAGGGAGATTATCACACCAAAATACCAGAAACACTTAAAAGACCATCTCATTGGTGAGGTAAATAAAAATGAACCATTTTGTTGGTTCATTTTTTTAACGTATGGAAATAAAACATAGTTATTAAAAAGAACTTCCTCATGGTGGGTTCATGAGGAAGTAAAACAGAGGAAATATAAAAATAACTTCCTCATGACGGGTTCATGACTAAATAAAACAGCCCAAACTCATTTACACCAGTCTAAAAATGAACCATTTTAATGGTTCATTTTTTATTATATACATACCAAGAAATAGCAATTAAGTAACCGATAAAAGGCGATGTTCCATAACCCATGATCGGTACCGGGAAGTTTCCAAAAAAGGTTGAAAGAATACTAATCGAAAAATAGATCCCTAGACTAAATGATAATGGTTTTGCACTGTTTGGCGGAAATAAGAAAAACGGTATTAATAAAGTTAAAAGTGAAATTACCGCTAGGATTAGCCATCCGATTCCCATTTCCTTTACTAAATTTAAAATGTCCTCAACATAAGCAACTGGTGCAAGTTGATCTAAGTGAGACCAGCTTAAGATAATTAAAAGAATAAAAACAATTAATAGGAGTATTTGAATTTTTATATTCTTAATTATATTTAGTAATAAAAATGAGATAGAGATTGTAAAAGCTGTTAATTGTGATGCATCTGGTTGAAAAAATAATAATACTGAAAAGAATAATGAAAAACCAAAAGCAACCCAAATTGGTTTAGTTTTGATTAAACTAGCTAGTTGTACTATTAATAATGGAACTAAAACTAAAGCGATATTAAATCTTAATGGACCAATTGCTATCCAGCGATGTACACCATGTAAACCTTTGTCAAAAAAGGTAAGTAAAAATAATATGAGTATGCATGTAATGACAATGATATTTGTCTTTTTCGTTGTGGATCTCTTATCTCTAAGCAGTACTAAGAAGGAGATGATTCCCCCTACAATAGCGATTAAAATATTTTGACCGTAAATGGACGGGGACACTTGGTTATTGATCATGGCAAGTACTCCGATTATCATTGCTGGCGTGGTTATAACGAGTGGTAATAAGTTTATTTTTTTGAAATTAAGCATCTTGTTCTAAATTGCCTTTCTTTACAATAGTTTTATATTTGTTTAATTAGATTGCGTAGTTTCTTTAACCCCTCGGCTAAATCATTTTCGCTAACTAGTGAATAACTAATCCGAAATGAAGAGATATTTGTATTGTTGTTAAAACATGCTACACCTGGTAAGAATGAGATATTTTCATGATTAGCTTTTCTTAATAAATTAAAAATATCTAGATTGGATTCATGAAATGTAAGCCACAAATTAAAGCCGCCATCAGGTATTCGAAAATTTAATTGATTAGTAAGTGATGAAAATATTTCAACACTTGTATCACGCCGAATTTGTAGAGCGATTCGTAGTTTTTCAACGTGACTTCGCATTCGGTCGGTTCGTAAAAATGGTAAAATTGCTTTTTGTGTTAGTAAAGGGCTGCCCACATCCATTGAAGCTTTAACCGCAAGTAGCCATTCTAGAATTGGTCCATTTGCTAGCATTGCAGCAATTCTAACTCCGGGTGCTAAAGTTTTACTAAATCCTTTAATGTAGATGACGTGGTCTGAGTGATCATAATACTTAATTGGAAAATATTGAAATGCTTTTTCAAAATAAATATCACTAAATGAATCATCTTCTAGAATAAAAAAATGATACTGCTGTGCTAGTTCAATTAATTCTTTTCTACGACCATTACTCATTGAGATTCCAGTTGGGTTTTGAAAGGTAGGGTTAACATAAATTAATTTTGGTGTAAATTTAATGCACATATCTTCAATTAAGTCTGATCGAATTCCCTCTTCATCCATCTCGACAGGTATTATATGAATCCCCTTATTTATAAAAATATCAAGCGCACCACCATAGCAGGGACTCTCGACTATAATTGAATCCCCAGGTTTTAATAGTGCTTGTGCTACTAAATCAATTCCTTGTTGAACCCCGCTTGTAATAATTAGATTTTCGGCTTTAGAACGTATTTTTTGAAATTCATATAAATGTTTAATGATTTCCGTTCTTAATTCAATATCTCCTTGAACCGGTCCGTAGGTTGTTAAGATAGACGCATCATCTCTTAAGAGTTTTTGCATTTCATCAGCTAAAAATTTATTAGGTAGCAGACGTGGATACACAACTGCCTTTGAAAAATCATATTTTACCTGTTCTCTATTTATTAAGTATTGAGATCTTACAATATTGATTCCTAAAGTCTGTTGCCAGTTATTACTAGGTTCAACTTGTGATGTTTTTTTCACTTTCTTACTAATAAATACTCCTTTACCTGGCACCACTATGACATAGCCGTTTGTCTCTAACCATTTATAAGCCTTTCTAACTGTTAAAACGCTTATTGAAAGTTCCTCTGCTAATATCCGTAAAGATGGTAATTTTTCGTTAGGTAAAAGTAGACCACTTTGAATGCTACCAGTAATTTGAGTGCCTACTTGGAGATAAATCGGAACTGTTGATTTTTTATGGATTTGAATTTTCATAGATCACCACTAGTTTTTTAGTTTTAAATTAATTAATAAAAGATCAAACGTCAATGGTAAAAGAGCTAACTGTTATATGCTCTATTATACTGTTATACTCCGACTTTAATATAATACTTTTATCAAAGGGGTGATGAGATGATCATTATTAATTATATTTTTATTTGCATTATTTTCGGTACAACTTTTCTAGCAATAAAATTCGGAATTGAGTCGGGCGTTTCGCCATTATTTTCAGCCGGCATTCGATTTACATTAGCGGGACTGATTGTCATTTTGTATTTCCTTCTTAAAGGGGTAAATGTAAAGCAATTTATTTTTTCAAAACGCATTATGTATATTGGATTCTGCTTAACTTTTATGACATTTTCAACATTATATTGGGCTGAGCAGTATATAACATCAGGGTTAGCTGCAGTTTTGTCTGCAACTGGTCCAATGATGATTTTACTTTTCCAATTAAGGAGAAATAATAAGGGAATTGAGCGTAAACAATTAATAGCGTTATTAATGGCTTTTGCAGGTGTAATTTTTGTCTGTTTACCTGGAATTAGTCAGCATGTCTCTTACTTATGGGTTGCTGCTTGTATCGCAGTATTATTGGGAGAGGCTTTTTACGGATTTGGATCGATTTCCTCAAAGGAAATATTAACAGAATACAGTACCGTATCACCATTTTTAATTAATGCTTTTCAAATGTTATATGGTGGAATATTTCTACTATTAGTTTCGTTTTTATTCGAAAAACCGACAATTGAAAGTTTAAGTTCTTGGGATGCCGTGTGGCCAATATTGTATCTTGTATTTATCGGTTCAATAGGGGGACATGGATTATACAGCTGGTTATTATCTAAAACGAATCCGGTCTTCCCTTCAACATGGCTTTATGTATCTCCATTAATTGCAAGTGTCTTAGGTTATTTCGTAATGGACGAACCGATCAAACCAATTATGGCGATTGGTGGCATTCTAATATTATCTGGTGTATTCATTGCAAATTGGTCCACGTTTTCTATGTATAGAAAGCAAGGTAGGCTTTTAAAAAAAGAAGTGAATATTTCAAAGTAATATCTTTAATAAAAAAACAAAGAAAATCCACATGGAAAATGAATTATCCTGTGGATTTTCTTATTTTAATTATTTGAACAAATGCCCATATGTAACCGTCTGGATCTCTTAAGCAAAATTCCTTATAGCCCCATGGTTGAACAGTAGGTTCTGTGATGACTTTTTCTCCATTTGAGAAATCTAATGGCGTCAATTCTTTTTCCAACACACTTTCAAATAGTGGATCGACTTCACTTACGACTAATTGAAAGACTGCATCTGTATTGGATTGCTTATCAGTAGGATGGAGCATTAGCTCGCCATTCCCTGCTTTAAACCAATACATACCTTCGTGTTCTCTTACATATTCAAATCCAACTTTTTCATACCAGCTCTTAGAAGAGTTTGTGTTTTTACAAAAAATAACAATATCTAAAACTCCATTCATTTAATCAGCTCCTATATTTTTACTGTATTAACTATTCTTTGCAGAGCATATGCTCACCTTTTTTATTATTTAGGTTTCTTGCAATAATCTCGTAAATATCCATAGTCAGTAGTTTCACATTATATTAACAAAGTAATAGGCTTCTCTATAAGTCATTATGTGTCTAATGGAAAGCCCTTTTTCTTCGTTTGACTATTAAAAATTGATATGTTTTCAAGATTAATACAAATTGACAATATTTATCAGAAATAAAATGATATCAAGTCTCGTTATAATGAAATTGTAATTTAGTAGCTTTAAGAGGATGGGTGATTTATAACGCTCCAGAAAGAGGAGAAGTAAATACAAAGAAAATTGTAGGTGAGAAGAATGAACGCAGGCCTATTTAAAGAAATTCAATGTATATACCTAGAGAAAGGCTTGACAAAAACAGATTTGGCTAAGGAGTCAGGTATTCATATTAGTGAAATAAGTCGTATTTTTAACCATAAACGCTCGCTCACACTAAAATATTTGGATGCCATTTCAGAAGCTATTGGGTTAGAGGAAGGTGCACTTTATTCATATTTTTATGAGGAGTGTTTTAATGAGGAACAAGTTTTAGACAAGCGTAAAAGTGTACAGTTTTTATTCAAATGCTTTACTAATGGTTACGAGGAACATTGTCAAAATCTGTTACATCTAATGACAACTGAAAAATCAGTTTCGGTTCAAATCGATTATTTGAATTATATTTTTTTCGTTGCAGAGGAGCTTTTTAAAGCTGGAAAAGAAGAAAAGGCTTTGTGTTTGTACGATCTTATAATTGAATGTGATTCGAAGGACGTTTTAGAACTATTGGCAATAAGTTATTATAGGCGTTTTTATATTTTAAGAATGACAGAGGATGGTCACAACGCATTGACATACGTGTTGGAGTATCTGTACTGCATGCCGAAAAAAGTTAGAATGGAAGCATATTTATGGATCGCAGCTTTTTACTATAGGCGCGAGCAATGGGAAGAGGTGCTTTACTATGCTGAGAGATTAAGGAAATTGGTTAAAAACGGAGAGTATTATGGTAGAGCTCTTATGTATAAAAGCTTTGCACTTGCACGTCTTGGAGGCTCATTAGAAGAAATAATAGAACTGACAGAACAATATGCGGGTGTAAATGATTATTTTGCTGATTTAGCTATAGGGAATCGACTTGCTTCTTATTTGGATTATGGACAGCTTGAATATGTAGATCAATATCTTAGTTGGCTAGAAGATAGAGAAGATGTATATGTTGGATTACCAAAGGTACTTGAAGCTTTTATTCATTTGAATCGATTAGATGACGCTAAAAGAATCTTAGATTTATATAAACATACAATTGAAGAATTGATAATAGATGCCGAGCCATGGTTAAAACAGAAGGTGCATTTGGATTTTAGGTATGCATACGCGTTTTACCAATGTGAAAGCCTGCAGCTGCCAAATGGTTTAGATGAATTACTGGATGTAGCTTTTACAGCAAATCAAATAGGCAATTTAGAAAGATTCAATAAATGCCTTCTAATTTATTGGAGATATAAGGACCATGCGACTTCTGATCAAATAAATAAGTATATAAAACTATTAAGTATTAATGGTATAAAGGAGAGCTCCTCGCACAATTTTACATATAAAACAAAAAAAGTTAAAAAAAATGCAACTTGACGTAATTTTCGGAAAATAAAATTATATCAAGTTTCATTATAATGAACTTATTAAGAAAAGAAAGTAGGGATAGTAGTTGAAAAAGAAAATGTTTAGAAATGTTACAACGTTAGCATTAACAACAGGGCTTATCAGTACTACAATGACACCAGGTTCCTTTTCACAACGGGTTCATGCACAAGCAACTTCAAAGATTGAACAAGCACTAGCACAACTAACACCTCAGCAGCGCGAGGCAATTAAGCAATTGAAATTAAGTGACATAGAGGGACTTCAATTGTCTGCTGATGTCGATCAAACAAGTGATAAGCTTACGTCGGTTATTGTTGAATTTAAGGAAAAGCCACAGCAGACTGCCGTATTAGAAGCAGAGGCGGATGGAGTAACGCTAACAGCAGAAGATGCAAAAGATAAAGTGAATGCTTCACACGAAACCTTCCAAAAAGACTTAAAAACAATTTTTAGCAGTGAATTAAAATCAAAGAAAAATCCATATTCAATTAAACGTTCATATAAAAAAGCATTCAATGGGGTTTCTATGACTCTACCAGCTAACAAAGTAAAATCGCTACTTAAATCTAACTCTGTAAAAGCTGTTTGGAGTGATATGCAAGTTCAAGTAGAACCACCTTCCATCAAGGAAACGACAACTAAGCAAGCTGCAACTCATACGATGGTAACATTCCCTGGCGTTGAAAAGCTTCATCAAGAAGGATTTACAGGAAAAGGCGTAAAAGTCGGAATACTTGATACGGGAATTGATTACAATCATCCAGATCTAAAAGGTGCTTTTAAAGGTGGATATGATTTTGTCGATAATGACAATGACCCGATGGAAACCTCATATGCTGATTGGAAGAAGTCTGGCCAGCCAGAATTAGCTACAAACGGAGAGGCCTACTATACTGAGCATGGAACACATGTAGCTGGTATTATTGCTGGACAAGCTAAAAACAATGCAGATTTTGCAGTAGAAGGCGTTGCACCTGAAGCAGATATTTATGCTTATCGTGTTTTAGGACCATATGGATCTGGTTCTACATCAGCTATTTTGGCAGGGATCGATAAGGCAGTATCAGATGGAATGGATATTATTAATATGTCTCTTGGAGCAAATTACAATGATCCATTATATCCAACGAGTATTGCAGTAAACAATGCAGTTCTTGCAGGAGTTACGGCCATTGTCGCAGCAGGAAACTCAGGAGATCGAATGTATTCACTTGGTGCGCCTGGTAATGCGCCATTAGCCATTACAGTTGGAGCTAGTGATACATCTGTTTCAATTCCAACCTATTCTGGATCATTACATTCTTCAACAGGAGATTTATCTGCTGATCTTAAGTTAGCTGCTAAAGGTTTAACTGATGATGTAGCGGACTTTGAGGGACAAACTTTGCAATTGGTAAATGTATCGTATGGTGGTGAGGCTAGTTATTGGATGGGATCTACTGGTAATTCTGACCCAATTGATGTAAAGGGAAAAGTGGTCTTGGCACAAAGAGGTAGCTTCGGTATCTCTCAAATTATAGCCACTGCAAAAGCACATGGTGCAAAAGCCGTTTTATTATATGATACAAATGTTCCATTAGGCGATGTGTATCTTGGAGACGCTTATGGCTTACTACCAACATTTTTAGTGAATAATGCACAAGGAAAAGCTTTAGCGTATAAATTACCTTTAGTTGGGGCATCAAAAGGTACATCTCTAGGATTTACATTTAGTAACATGAAACAAATAGTGACTATTGGTGATAAATTAGCACCTTTTAGCTCACGTGGTCCATCACGTGTATTGTACGATATTAAGCCTGAAGTAACTGCACCTGGTGTTTCTGTATTCTCTACTGTCCCTTCTTACATGCATGGGGCAGACCAAATTGGAAACTATCAATATGCTTATGAACGATTATCTGGAACATCAATGGCAACTCCTAATGTTGTTGGGGTAGCAGCTTTATTAAAGCAAGCTCACCCAGATATGTCACCTTCAGATATTAAATCAACACTTATGAATACAGCGGATCCATTAAATGACAAGTACAGTGTATATGAAGTTGGGGCGGGGCGTGTAAATCCATATGATGCTATTCATGCTCAGACGGAAATTCAAGTAAAAGACAAAACTTCAACAGTAAAAGATAATACAAGTAATAATGGAGCAACTACTTTAGCAAGTAAAGGAATTAAACAAATTAAAAACATTACTGGTGCATTAAGTTTTGGAGAACAAGCTGTTACTGGTAAAGACTTAACAGATCAACGTTTTATTACATTATTTAATAAAAGTTCTGTAGATAAAACATACGATGTGAAGGTTCAATTCCAGGCCTTGGATGGACGGTTTACGAATGATTCTAGAGCGGATCAAAACGCTGCTGCAAATGGCGTTAAATTAGATGTTAAATCATCTGTAAAAGTGAAGCGATATAGTAGTGCGAATATGGATGCTTCGATCAATGTTCCTAAAACTGCAAAGCTTGGAACTTATGAAGGTTATGTAGTGTATACAAACCAAAAGGATCCTAATGAAACATATAAAATTCCATTTGCGATTCATACAGTAAAAGAAGGTATTGACCATGTTGCAGGAAATCCACCTACATTTACGACTGCGGTAGAGGCGGGGTACAACGGAATAAGATGGTCCATCGGTCTTAACTTCCAATTAAATTCTCATATGCGTACGATGGATTTATTCCTTGTCGATCCGAAAACGAACAAAGAAATTGGCTTCCTTGGGACTTTGGACGGCATGGGTGCGGATGAGAATATTGAATATTATTTAAGAGGTGCAATGAACGAAGGTTATTATTATCCATTAACGGGAAATCCAGAGCAACCAATTGCTTATGATAAGGAACAAACTGCACCAGGATTATACAAAATCAAGCTTGTAGGAACAAATGATCAAGGAAAAACCTTCAGCGCAGACGCTCCTGTTTACTATAGCGTTACCCAGCCTACACTCAATCTAAGCTCGGAATCTGGCATCTATGAATATAGCCCTGATCAGCAAGTCGTATCGTTAACAGGTTCAGTTTATGATCCTGATGTGGACGATATGAAAATCGGCGGTATCAATGCTTCTCAAGGAAATAATAAAGTTTTCTATTCGGTTCCTAGTAAACTATTAGGAGGGGGGACTGTTTCGGTTCCGGTGAACAGTGACGGCAATTTTACAACACAAATCCCGCTGAACAAGACAATCCAACCGTTTAAAGTGGATATGTATGCGGAAAACATGGCGACAGTACAGAACTATTATGGCCATAAATCCCTATACTACGTGAAACAAGGCACACCGTATGGAACAGCTATCGCTGATAAACAAAAAGTAAAAGCAGGCGAAACGGTGACAGTTACCCTTTCTATGAACAATATGGCAAATATGAAGCAAGCCGTGTATTCATTCTACGATCAGAGCTTATCGAATGCTGAGTTAGTAAGTATTAAACCAAATGCAGCATTGAAAGGAAAAGTAGATATTCAGACAGTGGATACAGATGTAGATGTAAACGGAAAAAAGGTAAAAAGAACAGATATTACTGCAACATTAATTGGTGATGAAGCTCAAACAGGAGTTTCCGGAAAAGTTCCAATGGTAGATATAACATATAAAGTGAAAGGTGATTCTGAAAGTGCAAGTCTAGGCTTATCACAATTCAATGTATCGTACACAAATACGGATAGCACAACGAAATCCACTTTTGGTATTAGTCTTCCTTATCAGGTGGAACGAACATACTCCTTCATGAAATCATGGGTTTATGGAGAAGCATTTATGCTTCCTCAACTTGATGAGCCATCAACATTGGATTATGTAAAGGCAGGTGCAAAAGTCAAAGTGACAGATGAAGCAGGAAAAGAATATCCAAACACGTTTGGAACTAACAGTGGTTTCCCTTGGCATTTTACATCTAACCTGCCAGTGACGGATAAACCATTTACACTAGAAGTGGATATTCCGGGACATTTCACTGTTAAGAAAACCTTTACGATCGGTCTGAAAGAAAATGGGGAAGTGAAGCCTTACTCGAAGGCACTCTATTATGAAAATGCACCTGCCGGAGATGTGAATAAAGATAATGTCATTGATGTGAAAGATGCTTTATACATCCAAACTTATTGGGGTACAAATAAACGTGATGCAGACATTAACTATGATGGCGTTGTTGATGCAAAAGATATGCAATATGTAATCAATAACTACCTAATGCAAAATCCTTGGAATGACAATTCACCAAAAGCAGCTTCAAAGTATAAGGGCAAAACATTAGATGATGTTCTAGTAGCTCTTGGACTAGAGTAACTTTATACAAGAAAAAATCAAACGGTAACCTTCAAAAGGTTGCCGTTTTTTTATAAATACTTGTTTATTTCACCGAAAGAATGAGAAAAATAACTTGATGCAGAAGAAAAATTTAATAAGAATAATTTTAAAAGATTAATAAACGTTGTGATACAATGGATTAGTCATTTTTGAACAAATATATGAAACAACCATTATTATTAAAGATAGAAAATAGAAAGTAAGGTAAATATAATGAATAAATTTTCTAGTTTAGGTTTAAGTGAAGAATTAACTGAGTATTTAACTGAATTAGGGATAAATGAGCCTACTCCGATTCAAGAGAAGGCAATTCCAATTGTATTTGAAGGTAAGGATTTAATAGGACAGGCGCAAACAGGAACTGGTAAAACATTTGCATTCTTATTTCCAATCCTTGAAAGAATTAATTTAGAATTACCACATACTCAAGCATTAGTCGTTGCTCCAACAAGGGAGTTGGCTCTTCAAATTACTGCTGAGGCTAAAAGGATTGTTAGTGAAGATTTTGGAGTACTTGCTGTGTACGGCGGACAAGATGTTGAACAACAAGCTCGTAAACTAAAAAGTGGTGCACATTTAATCATTGCAACACCTGGTAGACTTTTAGACCATCTAAGACGAGGAACAATAAAATTAGATAAAGTTGATTTTCTAGTGCTGGATGAAGCAGACCAAATGTTACATATTGGATTTTTACACGAGGTAGAAGATATTATCAATCAAACTCCTGTATCGAGACAAACTTTATTATTTTCTGCTACAATGCCAGACCAAATCCAATCCCTTGCAAAGCGTTATATGAAAAAGCCAGAAATTATTAAAGTAAAAGCTAAAAGAATTACATTAGATGAAATTGAACAATTAATTATTGAAACAACAGATCGCGGAAAATTTAATGCCTTATTGAATCAAATTAAAGAAGCAGAGCCGTTTCTAGCAATCATTTTTTGCAGAACAAAAAGAAGAGCTAATAAATTAAATGAACAGCTAAAAGGAAAAGGTCTTTTATCTGAAGAATTACACGGAGATTTAACTCAAGGCAAGCGCGAAAAAGTTATGAAATTGTTCCGCGAAGCTAAAATACAATATCTTGTAGCAACAGATGTAGCAGCTAGAGGAATTGATGTCGAAGGTGTTACCCACGTATTCAACTATGATATACCACTGGATACAGAAAGCTATGTACATCGAATTGGAAGAACAGGACGAGCAGGAGATACTGGTATTGCGATTACATTTGCTACTCCAAAAGATTTTCAAGATATGAGAGTAATTGAAAAAGAGCTAAATCTTTCAATTAAGAGAATCGAAATGGAAAGAGGAGAAAGTTCAGGCAGAGCGGATCGAACAGAAAATGCAGGCCGAACAGAAAGATCGAGAAATACAGGACGAACAGAAAGATCGAGAAATGCAGGACGAACAGAAAGAGCAGGAAATGCAGGCAGAGCAGAAAGAACAGGAAATGCAGGCAGAGCAGAAAGAACAGGAAATCAAGGCAGAGCAGAAAGAACAGGAAATCAAGGCAGAGCAGAAAGAACAGGAAATCAAGGCAGAGCAGAAAGAACAGGAAATGCAGGCAGAGCAGAAAGAACAGGAAATGCAGGCAGAGCAGAAAGAACAGGAAATCAAGGCAGAGCAGAAAGAACAGGAAATGCAGGCAGAGCAGAAAGATCAAGAAATGCAGGCAGAGAGGAAAGAACAGGAAATGCAGGCAGAGCAGAAAGGTCGGGAAATACAGGCAGAACAGATAGAGCAGGAAATGTAGGCAGAACAGATAGAGCTGGAAATGCAGGTAGAACAGATAGAGCTGGAAATGCAGGTAGAGCAGAAAGATCAAGAAATGAAGGCAGAGAGGAAAGAACAGGAAATACGGGGAATTCAAGAAGAGGCGAAAGAACAGAAAGTGTTGGAAGATCAAGAAGCACAGGGAGATCAAGAAATGAGGGCAGATCTGGTAGGAGAAGTAGATAAGAAAAACGTGAAGAGTGTAGTTACTTGTTGTGGTATACCCTTATAATGTGATTTTGGGGATGTCTTTTCCATTAAAAATATAATAAATAGGTGATTTTATGACGCAGGATAGATTTAGAGAGGAAAAAGAAGTTCATCGTATGGAGGAACTGATAGTACTAATTGAAGAGGCAAAGGAGTTTATTCAGTATGGAAAAGTAGCCAATTATATTCCTGCTCTTGCAAAGGCAAATAAAAAGGATTTAGCGTTGGCTGTGTTTTTGCCTGATGGACGACATTTTGAAGCTGGTAATACACGCATTCGTTTTACTTTGCAGAGTATTTCGAAGGTAATTTCGCTAGCTTTAGTTTTAATGGATCGTGGAGAAGATTTTGTATTTGAGCGAGTAGGGATGGAGCCGACAGGTGATCCGTTTAATTCGATTGCAAAATTAGAAGTTAGATCTGCTGGGAAGCCGTTAAATCCAATGATTAATGCTGGGGCTTTGGCAGTTACAAGTATGATTAAAGGTCATAGTATAAAAGATCGCTTTCAACGACTTTTAAACTTTATGAGGGTTTTAACAGATAATAAAGATCTTTCTTATTCGAAAGAAGTAGCTGCATCTGAATTTGAAACAGCGCACTTGAATAGATCGCTTTGTTACTTTATGAAAGAGCATGGAATTATTACTGAAGATGTTGAATTGCTATTAGATTTATATACAAAACAATGTTCAATCGAAGTAAACTGTTTAGAAATGGCGAGAATAGGACTTATTTTCGCGCTTGATGGTTGGGATCCAATTACAAAAACGCAGCTTATACCTGAAAAAATAGCAAAGATTTGTAACACTTTTATGGTTACTTGTGGGATGTATAATGCATCGGGTGAGTTTGCGATTAAAGTTGGAATTCCTGCTAAAAGTGGTGTTTCTGGCGGTGTTATGGGTGCGGTACCTCGCCGATTTGGAATTGGTGTTTATGGACCATCACTTGATGAAAAAGGAAACAGTGTAGCCGGAATAAAATTATTAGAATTACTGGCTTCACGTTATAATTTGAGTATTTTTTAATATAGAGGGCTGTCCATAAGTCAGGTTGATTGACGGGTGGGCAAGCCCTTTTTATGTTGATGCGGGGTATCTCGTCAGTATTATTCATTTGTGAGGGGGGGTACTGCTACTCTTTATAGTAAACTAGCATATTTTTATCGTTTTTTATCCGATTAGAGAATACTTAGAGCAATTTTATAAGATTTCCAATTGAAATTAGCTAGTTCAGTCCAATAATTACGTTTTAATACCTGTACGACTATGAGTATTTTTCTAACTTATTTGCGATTCTTGGGATTTTAATTGCAGTTTTGCTATTTTTATTTGCGATTTTCGAAATTTAATTGCGGTTTTGCCATTTTTAATTGCAGTTTTCGAAAATTTAATTGCAGTTCGTCGTTTATTTGCACACCCCTTATTTACGGTCCATCCACACTTATTTCAGTCCTTTCTTAAATTAAGTATTACATTTTATCACATTCCTTACTTTAGTGATAAAGTCCCAACCCTTCTTTAATTTTTCTCCTTAGTCCTGCGATTCCATAATGAACCACATATAATGAGGTCTTTAGTTTCCCTTTTTTCGAATATTTTGTGTATAGTAAGGATAGACGCAAAAAAGGGAGATAGGAAAATGGACTCACTATTATTACTTTTTATTTTAGGAATCGGTGCAGCAGTAGTTGGAACATTAGCAGGTGGTGGAGGATTAATTACACTCCCAATGATGATTTTTCTTGGCATTCCTATTCAAACGGGTATTGCCACAAATAAGTTTGCTTCAGGTTTGGGGTCGTTTAGTAGTATCCTTTATACAATTAAAAAGAAAGATTTTAAGGCCTCAGTCATTTTTCAATTTATATTCGTTTCGTTTATTGGTGGGGGAATTGGTGCATTTGTAACGAGTATGTTAGATGAACATGTAATGAATATCGTGGCATTAGTTTTATTAACTGGTTCATTATGGTTAACTTTTGCAAGTAAAAAGTGGAGCTATGAAACTACGAATAAAAGTGGTGTTGAAAAGCAAACATTGCTAGATAGGGGAATCTTAACGGGGATTGGTGTTTATGATGGGGGCTTCGGTCCAGGTTCTTCGACATTTGCAATCTTGTATTTTATTAAAAAAGGTTTTACTTATGTTAATGCAGTTCAGTTGGCTAGAGTATTAAATTTTGGGAGTTGTTTATCAGCATTTATTATATTTTATATGACAGGTCACTTCCAATGGAAAATTGCTGTGACGATGGCTGCTGCTTCAATTGTTGGTAATCAACTAGGGTTAAGATTTGCAGAATTTGTTCCAATGAAGCTAGCTAGAATTCTATTAATTTCAGTTTCTGTTTTATTAATTGTTCAAGTAAGTTTAAAGTTATTTGTATAAAACAAGGTTTTTGGACTTTGTCTAAAAAATAAAAGGTCTGTATATACAGACCTTTTATTTTTTTACTTAAAGGTAATTATTGTCGCTTGGTAGAATAGCTTAATTAATCAAAATTGTAAGAGGTGAGTTTAGTGAATCTGAAGGAATATCAATGGGTAAAAGAAAATCGTGAAGCATTGTTAAATTTTTGTGGTGAATTAAAGCCAGAGGATTTTACTCGTAAATTAGATGGTTTTGGTTTTCAAAGTGTTAGAGAAACTTTACTACATATGGCTGAATGTTATATTGCATGGATTGGATCTTTTATATTATTAAAAACGAAAAAGCCAATTACTCCAAAGGAAAACGTTGTAAATCTTAGTCTTGATGATATTAAATCAAGATTTGAACAAGCTGATTTATTCGTGAGTGAATTATTGGATATGACAGTTGACCGTTTGAATAAACCCATTATAAGAAAAATTCCTTGGAGAGATCAGAATGAAGAAGCATCTTTTACACCGATGAAATTGCTAGTACATACGATCACACATGAATATCATCATAAAGGACAAATTGTCTCGATGGCTAGACAGATGGGGTATATTCCACCTAATACTGATGTTTTAGGTACAGAGGATTAAGGGGGATAAAATGAATTTGAGGTTGGCAGAAATAAAAGATATTGATCAGTTAATTAAGATGAGATGGGATTTTACTTTAGAAGATTACGAGACGGGAAGAGTTAAAGAGAGCGAATACAATGACTTTTACAATGAATGTCGAGATTTTTTACTAAATGCACTAAACAGTAAAGAATGGTATATATGGGTTGCTGAAATAGAAGGTACAATTGTTTCCCATATTTACATTGAACTTATTCAAAAAGTACCCCGACCTGGTAGAGTGACTAATCCTTTTGCTTTCATGACGAATGTATATACATTAAAGGATTATCGAGGGAAGGGGATTGGAGGAGAATTAATCTCCAAAGTTAATCAATGGGTAAGCGAAATGAAGTTAGAATTTGTTATTGTTTGGCCTAGCGAACAAGGTGTTAATTTTTATAAGCGAAACGGTTATAATCAATGTAATGAAGCAATGGAGTATTTTCCAAATTTAGATAAATAATCTAGGAGAATGATTTATGAATCAATTAGACACAGCTTATATAGACACTCCGTTAGGTACATTAAGGATCGTTGGAAATGAAAAAGGAGTAGCATTTATTGATTTTGTCAAAGAAGAGAATGACGAAATTCAAAAAATAGTGCCACCTTCTTTGAAGGATGCTGGAAATGAATTAGTTGAATATTTCAGTGGATCTAGGAAGGAATTTAGTATTCATTCAATTGCAAAAGGAACTCCTTTTCAAGAGAGTGTGTGGCGGGAACTAGTTAAAATTAAATATGGGGAAACTGCTTCATATGCAGATATTGCTAATCGTATAGGGAACCCGAAGGCAGTTAGAGCAGTGGCGAATGCAAATGCAAGAAATCCGTTAAGTATCATCGTTCCATGCCATCGCATTATTGGGTCAAATGGAAAGCTAACAGGCTATGCTGGTGGACTGTGGAGGAAAGAATGGCTCTTAAATAGAGAGCAGGGAAGAGAGACGTTTAAATTGTAAAAAAGAGCAGGAATAACGGAAGAATTTAGAGTGAATATCACTCAGACTTCGTTATTCTTGCTCTTATTTATTCTTTTTGATCGTTATCGTTGTTAATGTTTATTTCGATATTTGTTTCAGGATCGTCATCAATAATCTTATCCGCGAATTTTGCTTTTTTCCTTAAATTGATGATTCTAGTTATATTAACAATCACTACTTTACAAATTGCATAGGTTGGCACAGCTAAAACCATACCAAGTACACCTGCAAAGTTACCAGCAAATAATAATAATAAAATAATCGTTAAAGGATGAATATTTAACTTTTTCCCCATGATATATGGTGAGATTAAGTTTGAATCAATTTGTTGAACAATTAAAATGATCAGTACAACGAATAAAGCCAATTTAGGAGAAATTAGAAAAGCAACGATCACTGCAGGAGCTCCACCAATAAATGGGCCAAAGTAAGGGATAATATTTGTAATAGCAGCTACTAACGCTAAAATTAAGGCATTAGGTATTCCGATAATACTATATCCAATAAATGTTCCAATTCCAACAAAAATACAAACAATCGTTTGACCTTGAATGTAAGAAGCCAGTGTTTCACTTGTTTCATTAGCAATATGAATTGCTTCTTTCCTTAAGCTTTGCGGTAAAAAACGAGACATTGCATCTGGAAATTTATGGCCATCTTTAAACATATAGAACAGTATAAATGGAACTGTTAATATGATTAACGTTACATTACTTAAAATATTGAAAAACGCACCAATTCCACCAGTTATGCCACCGATAAATACTAGGGCATAGTCTGCAACTTTCTTTTCTAAATCTTTAATTTCAACGTAATTTTGACTTCCTAACCATTTCTCTAATAACCCAATCTTATCTGTTGCTTCATTTACAATTGTTGGCATATTATTTACTAAATCTTTAAATTGTTCAGTTAAGGTTGGGAATACATTAATGATAGATACTACAGCAATTAAGATTAATCCGAGATAGAGAAGAAGAATGCCTATTGAACGGGGCACTTTTTTTCGCTCTAAAAAATCAACTATTGGTGCAAATAGAAAATATAGAAAGATTGACACAAGTATTGGCGCAAATAAAGTACTAATTAAAATGACAATTGGTTGAAATAAGAATGATATTTTCGTTCCAACGAATAAGACCAAGAATAATAATAGTAGTTCGATCGTCCAAAATAATAACTTAGAGTTTTTAAACAATTAATATCCTCCCACTATATTTTAATTAAAAAACTATGTATAAATACCATAGTATAACAAAAAGAGATGCTTGTAAAAGCATCTCTCGGTGTATAAAACTAAAAATTTAATAACTGACCTTTTACTGATTTGGTTCAGTTATTGTTTGCATTGTACCTGTTTTATGCTTGTTGCCACTGTAGAAGCGGAATAAATCACCGTAAACAATATTATCTGAAAGTGTTAGCTCTTTTTTTGCTTTATCAATTAATAGTTTCGCTTCTTGGTCAGGAACTTCTACTTTTTCAGCAGTTAATCGATTATAAAATTCATTAGAGCCAGCTACATAATAATATTTACTTGTAACGAAACTTCCATCACGGAAAACAATGAATTCGGAATAATCTGGGCTAAATAGATCTTTACCAAATTCAATATCTGTTTTTGTATCAACGCCTAACAGATGAAGAATTGTCGGTTTTACATCAATTTGACCAGCAACCTTTGAGATTGTTTGACCTTGTGTTTGCTTAGGTAAATGAATAATAAATGGCGTACGTTGTAAATCCATATGGTCATAAGGAGTAATTTCGTCTTTACCTAAGAACTGAGCCATTGCACGATTGTGGTTTTCAGAAATACCATAATGATCACCATACATAACAAGAATTGTATTATCATATAAACCTGATTTTTTCAGACCTTCAATAAAGTGTTTAATTGATTCATCCATATATCGTACCGTCGTTACATAACGATCAAGTGTCTCGTCACCAGAATTATATTGATCAATGTATTGATCTTGAGGATCAAGTACGAAAGGATAGTGGTTTGATAAAGTTAAGAATCTAGTATAAAACGGTTGTTTCACTTGTGATAAAAGAGGAAGTGATTGTTGAAAGAAATCTTCATCCTTTAATCCCCAGTTTACTGAGTTTTCGTCGGTAATATTATAATCTACTTCATTAAAGTAGCGATCGTAACCTAAAGAAGGGTACATAACATTTCGATTCCAAAAGCTTTTATTATTTGCATGGAAAACAGCTGAATAATATCCTTGATCTTTTAAAATTTCAGGTGTAGCCATATATTCGTTATTTGCATGTGTAAAATAGACAGCACCGCGGTCTAATGGGTATAGAGAGTTATCAATAATGAACTCAGCATCAGATGTTTTTCCTTGACCAGTTTGGTGATAGAAGTGGTCAAAATAATAACTTTCTTTAATGTATTTATTTAAAAATGGAGTTATTTCTTTACCATTAACCTTTGCGCCAATAGTGAAATTTTGCATTGATTCTAAAGAAATAACAATAACATTTTTACCTTTATATTTACCGAAAAGCTTTGCATTTGCTTTTACGTCGTTACTATTTACATAGTTTTCAATTTCAGTTAATTTGCTACTATCCGCAAAGGCCTTTTGTGTTGAAGTCTTTGTTTGAAGTGATAAATCATATCCTTGGTACACATATAATCCAAGATTTTTTACAAGCATTTCACGATCAAATGAACGAGTAAGCAATTCAGGTCGTTCCATTTCAGCTAAACCTAAGTTTAAAACTGCAATTGCAATCGTAATTAAATAGTAAGTTGACTTCATAAATGAAGGTACTCGACCAGTGTTTGAAAATTTAGGAAATTTCTTCGAGATTAAATATAGGATAAGAATATCAATAAACATAAAAAGAATTTTAAAGCTTGCTAGTTCTTTTACACTTGATCCTAAATCACCCATATTACTAGTTTGGAACAGCACTGGTAATGTTATGAAGTCGTTAAAGAATCCGTAAAATAAAACGTTTCCACATAACAGCAAGGTTAAAATGAAATTAATCAAAAGCGCGATCGTATTACGTTTTTTCCCTTTGAAAAAAAGTGCGATCCCTACAAGGAATAATGAGGATGCCAAAGGGCTTATAAATAATATTACATTTTGAAAGACTGTATCAATTTTTAAATCGAATCCAAACAGTGTAACAATATACGTTTTTAGCCAAACTACTAACGCAACCAGTAATACGAATCGTACACGTGAAAATGTTGCTTTAATTGAAGTAGGCATAGTCCTAATCCCCCTTAAATACAAAACAAACTAGCGGTCAATCACTAGTTTTCTTTAAATATGCATCTCTCTAAGTCGTCAAAATTTATCGTACTCCGTTTAATTTTAAAAATCAATAGGAAATACGACTTCGTTATGTAAATCTGTTCGACAAAATATTCTAACTTCTTATAAAATAAAAAGAAATAGGTTACTAGTAAACCTATTTCTTTTCATCTTATGGACAACTATCTTATTCTATGCTTCTTAATAATAACTTTTTTAACATTGGTTTTAATTGAAGTCTTAAATCTTCTGCATTTGAAGCGATTAAGTAATGGTGCTGATAAATATTTTTCATTAATTGTGAAGTTTCTTCTTGATGTTCTTCTTCCTCAATGAATGTACCGATTACCTCAATTCCAAGTTTTCTAGCTTGTTTAACTGCTTCATGCGTATCGATAATCCCATCTTGGAAATAATCTAATGCTGAAGGTTCGCCATCTGTAAATACGAGCAAAAATTTATGCTTTTCCGAACGTTTAGCGAGTTCTTCTGAAACTATTCGAATCATTAAGCCGTCACGATTGTCCTCTTCTTCTTGAAGCTGCATGATATTTGGACCTACAGAAGGTGATAAAGAGCTTGAAAACGGAATGACTTGATGTAAAATATTTGGTTTGTTTTCTTTTGTAGCATTTGAAGCATCCTCCCAAAAGCCACTAATGCTATGAGAGATTTTTAATTGCTTTAATGTTTCATGGAATAAAATGACGCTTTTTTTCACTTCATCCATTTTATTAAACATCGAACCAGAGCAATCAACTAATAAGTAAAATACAGCATCTAATTCTTTCGATTCAGTTTGTTTTTTATAAAACATTTTAGGATTTTCATCTGTGAAAAGTCGAATCCATTTTTTATTTAACCTACCATAGTATTTATCAGTAGGTGCATTTTGTTTATTTTCTAATGATTTTTCAATCGTTTTTCTTAGTTCTTTAACATCTTTAGATACCATTGATGACAATGTAGAATACTCTTTCTTTTCAGTAACTGTTTGCCCAATTGCTTCTTTATATTTAATCGAAACATTACTATTGTATTTACCAAAAGGATTTTGCTGTGAAGAAGATGAATTGGTAGCCTCATATGATTCGGTTTGTTTTGACTTTTTATTTTCTCCTTGTTTAGAGGAACCAAATGCATTTGCAATTGCCTGATCGCCGGCCTCTTCTTCTCGTGCGAAGTTTGCTTTAATAGAAGTTTTTGTACCACTTTCAACTTCAAAGCGTAAAAAATTATCATCTGTTTCATTATTTTTACTTTCCCTATGCCAGGTTGATAATCTTTCATTTTCGCTATTTCTTTCATCAAGACCATCTTGCTGGTCATCATTTTGAAGCTCTTTTACTTTACTATTACATGAGGCTAATTCGTTAATTTTATTTAACGGTAAATAGCCAAAATATGTGTGAATCATATCTTCCTTATACAATGAGAGTAGTCTCTGCTGCACTCTAAATACAATGGAAGAAATATCACTTGTTTTCTTAGCTTCAAACGCTTGGAAGAGGATAGGTAAAATATCCTCGAGTTGTTCATTCGTTTGATAAGTTAATTGAGTAGAAGTAAGTGAAAGATAAATTAAACAAAACAATTGATCTAATTGGAAATTACGCATTTCATTTGCTTTGAATTGTGATTGAAAATAATGTCTATATATTCTTTTTCTCGTAGAAAATAATTGTCTTGTACCAGGTCTTTGATGAATAATTAACTCTTCAAGTCGGATATCCTCAAGAAGGACAAACAATTGTGTGAAAAAACTTTTTAAATGAGTTTCTTGTAATTCCTTTAGTGTATCTTTGAATTCACTAAAATCTGAGTAATGTTTATTACCTAAAGCTTTTAAGTACACATCTGATTTCAAACCTTGTAACTGTGTACTATGCTCTTGTGTATCCCAAAAATGACTTACAGTAAATTTTTGTTCTTCATCGTCGTAATACGCCTGGAAATCAAATTCTAAAAATGAACTACGATCTTTCGAAAGAGAAATCGATAAATTTTCCATTTGAAGAAAAGTGGAAGCGTCGATTTTTTTATTGTTAAAAATGATTTGTTTCATATGTTAATCATCACTCATTTCAAGAAAGAAAATAACTTTCAGCTAGTTCTCTAACAGTCTCACGTTCAATGTCATCACTTAATTTAGCGATAATTGTACGCTCGATTGCTCGAAGTACTGGTATATGAACAGATAAATCACATGCGTCAAGAACACCGCGAATACTTGCTGCATCTTCACTAATTCTACCTTCACTTGCTAATGGAATTAAATCACTTGAAAAGCTTGTAAATTTCTTCAGAAGATCTTCATCTTTTAGCTCAGATTCATCTTTTAATAACTGAAGTAATGATTCCCCGTTAATATATGGAACATCTATGATAATGAAACGATTTTTTAAAGCTTCATTTAATTCGCTTGTGCCTACATATCCTTCATTTATTGCGGCAATTACTCTAAAGTTTTCGTCACCTTTAACTACTTCTTGAGTAAATGGATTTGTAATCATTTTTCGATAATCAAGTGCACCATGTAGCAATGGTAATGTTTCTGGTTTAGCCATGTTAATTTCATCGATATATAAAATATGACCTTTTTTCATTGCTTTCATTAAAGGTCCATCGATGAATACTACTTCAGATCCGTTCGTATTAGAAGCAATTGTGTTGTATCCAACAATACCTTCTAAATCTAAATCGACTGAACAGTTTATGCTATGCATCGGTTGATAAAGCAATTTTGAAAGAGTCTCAGCTAAAACCGTTTTACCACTTCCTGTTGGACCTTTTAATAATATATTTTTTCCGAGAAGAAGGGCAGTAATAGCATCTTCTAAAATCGTTTTGTCTTGAGAAACATATTGTTTTGTTCCGATTAATAATTGCTCTTCATTTTGAACTTTTTGAATCTGTTCATTATATATTAAATTTAATTTTTCATTAATCGAACTAGAAAGATTTAGATTTGTATTCATAAATTACTCCTTTATATAAACATTGTTCAATTGGATTATTCATTTGTGTATTAACCATAGTATTATCGCATATTTAGATTGTGAATGTCTTGTCCACAAATTTTCATGAAATTGCTAATACAGTTACTATCTTTTGAGTATAACAGTTTGTCGTTTAACAGGAAAGTTTTCAGAGTGAATTGCTAGATATATGAAGCAACTGTAATTTAGTGGAAAGAATTAAGTGTTTGTATGAGTTAACTTTCCGGGTAGTTTGTTCAATGTTTCACAATATGTTCATAATACTAACGATTGTTTCAGTTCAGCTTATGATAAATTAGATATGTAATCTGTTATATACTTAATTAACTTTCTGTATTATATGCAGAAGAGGAGGAGTAATACGATGGAACAATGGAGACAATTTGAAACTGGACGATGGGAACAAACGATTGATGTAAGGGACTTTATTCAAAAAAATGTTAAATCTTATGTTGGGGATGACTCTTTTCTTTTAGGCCCAACAGATGCAACGAACAAACTATGGAATATAGTACTTAAATTATCTAAAGAAGAACGCGAAAATGGCGGAGTTTTAGATATGGATACAAAAATTGTATCTACGATTACTTCACACGAACCAGGATACTTAGAAAAAGAATTAGAACAAATTGTTGGATTCCAAACAGATAAACCTTTTAAAAGATCATTACAACCATTTGGTGGTATTCGAATGGCTGAAGCATCATGCGAGTCTTATGGATATAAAGTTGATGATGAAATAAGCAAAATATTTACAGAATATCGAAAAACACATAATCAAGGCGTATTTGATGCCTATACATCAGAAATGAAAGCAGCAAGACGTTCTGGTGTGATTACAGGTCTACCTGATGCTTACGGTCGTGGAAGAATTATAGGTGATTATAGAAGGGTAGCTTTATATGGGGTAGATCGACTGATTAAAGATAAAATTGATACTTTAAATAAAACAACAAGTGTTATGTCAGAAGAAGTAATAAGAGATCGTGAAGAACTAAATGAACAAATCCGTGCATTAAATGAATTAAAACAAATGGCAACAAAACATGGGTTTGATATTGCTAGACCTGCATCCAACGCAAAAGAAGCCTTCCAATGGTTATATTTTGGTTATTTAGCAGCAATAAAAGAGCAAAATGGAGCAGCTATGAGCTTAGGGCGAGTTTCAACATTTTTAGATATTTATATAGAAAGAGATTTTGAAGAAAGTACTTTAACTGAACAAGACGCACAAGAATTAGTCGATCATTTTGTAATGAAACTGAGATTAGTCAAGTTTGCTCGTACGCCTGATTATAATGAATTATTTTCTGGCGATCCAACTTGGGTAACAGAGTCAATCGGTGGAATCGGAATAGATGGTCGTCCACTTGTAACAAAGAATTCATTCCGCTTTTTAAATACTTTGGATAACCTAGGACCTGCGCCAGAACCTAACTTAACAGTCCTTTGGTCAGCAAAACTGCCAGATGGATTTAAACAATATTGCGCTAAAATGTCAATTAAAACTAGCTCAATTCAATATGAAAATGATGATATTATGCGTCCAGAATATGGTGATGATTATGGTATTGCATGTTGCGTTTCCGCTATGACAATCGGTAAACAAATGCAGTTCTTTGGCGCACGTGCAAATCTTGCTAAAGCATTGTTATACGCAATTAACGGCGGAAGAGACGAAAAGTCAAAAGCTCAAGTAGCACCTATGTATGCTCCGATTACATCTGAGTATCTTGACTATGAAGAAGTAAAAATTAAATTCGACGTTCTATTAGATTGGTTAGCAGGTTTATATGTTAATACATTAAATTGTATCCACTTTATGCATGATAAATATAGCTATGAACGAATTGAAATGGCGTTACATGATGCAAATATAAAACGTACAATGGCAACAGGTATTGCAGGATTATCAGTATGTGCTGATTCATTATCAGCTATTAAGCATGCAAATGTTAAAACAATTCGCGATGAGAATGGAATCGTTGTTGATTTTGAAGTTGAAGGAGAGTATCCAAAATACGGGAACAACAATGATCTTGTAGATGATATTGCTGTAGAACTTGTTGAAAGTTTTATGTCAAAAGTAAGAAAGCATAAAACATATCGTAATTCAATTCATACAACATCAGTGCTAACGATTACGTCTAATGTTGTTTATGGTAAAAAGACAGGTAATACACCAGACGGAAGAAAAGCAGGTGAACCATTTGCTCCTGGTGCCAATCCGTTACATGGACGCGATACAAATGGAGCTTTAGCATCATTAAGTTCAGTAGCGAAATTACCTTACGAAGATGCACAAGATGGAATTTCAAATACTTTTTCAATCGTCCCTAAAGCTTTAGGTAAGGACGAGAGTGCACAAATATTAAACTTAGTAGCAATGCTAGATGGATATACAGAAAAAGGTGGTCATCACTTAAACGTAAATGTATTCAATCGAGAAACATTAATGGATGCGATGGAACATCCTGAAGAATATCCGCAATTAACGATTAGAGTCTCGGGTTATGCAGTTAACTTCATAAAACTAACTAGGGAACAACAAATTGACGTAATAAATAGAACTTTCCACGGTTCTATGTAAATATCACTGTGTTTCAAGCCTAGTGGGGGACATGCTTCACTAGGCTTGAATGTTTTTACTAAATAAGGAGGAGAATGACAATGATTTCAGGAAATATACATTCTATTGAAACTTGTGGAACTGTCGATGGACCAGGTCTTAGATATGTAATTTTTACGCAAGGATGTTTATTAAGATGTCAATATTGTCATAACGCAGATACGTGGAAAAATGGAGTAGGTAAAGAAATGTCAGTTGATCAATTAATGAAGGATATCAAGACGTATATTCCATTTATGAGATCATCTAGAGGTGGAGTTACAGTTAGTGGTGGAGAACCATTATTACAATTAGACTTTCTATTAGAACTGTTTAAATCTTGTAGAAAAAATGGGATTCATACAACGATTGATACATCTGGTGGATGTTTCAGTACTAATCCAAACTTTCTTTTAAAATTAGACGAAGTATTAGCGTACACTGATTTAGTATTATTAGATTTAAAGCATTTTGACGAAAAAAAACATATAAAACTTACGGGAAAATCAAATGAGCAGATCAAAAGTTTTGCAAAATACTTGGACAAAAAAAATATCCCGGTTTGGATTAGACATGTCTTAGTTCCTGGAATCACCGACTCAGAAGATAATCTAATAAAACTAGGTAATTTTATAAACAAATTAAGTAATGTGGAAAAAGTAGAGGTACTACCTTATCATCAATTAGGAGTCTACAAATGGGAAGCATTAGGATTAAAATATCCTTTAAAAGATATTCAACCACCATCTAGTGAAAGTGTTCATCATGCTTATCAACTATTAACCAATAAGAAAAAATTGCAAACTTGTTAATAAAACTAATTACTTTGAACTGTCCTTTAAATGTTACTAGGCGACTAACATTTAAAGGACAGTTTATTTTATAAGCTTTTTATGATTATTTAGACGATTGACTAAAATAAATTTGAGGTTAGTGAATATAATGAAAAATAGTTATTTATAGTTTCTTATTTTAAAGGGTGAATTTTAATGAAGGAATTTCGATTTTCTTGGTATGTTTTACTAGATGATCAGAATGGAATCGAAGGGGGATCTTTTGTTCGAGGAGAAAAAATTGAAGATGAAATGCATCGAATAAAAGAAAAACTTAGTAAGGAATATTATGTTAGACCGTCTTCGGTTTATATTATTGAATCAAGTGAAATTTAATTAAGATATTGTAAATTTTGAAAGATGTTTATAAGAATTATTATTTGTTATAAAGTTATTCTAGAAAAACAAAAAAGGCTTCCTAAGAAAGCCTTTTTGAATAAAATTATTTACCTATGCCATTAAAATTAGTATAACCTGCAGCACGATCAGCTCTCTTAAATTCCTTTGCATATAATACTTCTTGAGTAGAACTTAAATTACGTCTCGTTTTATCTTTTCGTTTATCCACAAAAAACACCTCGCTAAGTTATAAAATCCTTAGTAAGTCTCTCCATTTTTTGTGGCTGATATACTAAATTATGCTTCTTTTAAATGTGTAACTTCATGTTGTTGGTAATCTTCACGCATTGTATGCAATAAATAATTGTCTTTAGTAATTTCAAATAAATCGTAAATTTCTTCATTTTGATTTATTTCATCATATAAACATTTACGTGATTCATTTGCTAAGGATGCGTATGGTAGTTTACTTGCAGCATAAAAAGAGCGTTTGTTAACTTTACGAATACGCATAAAAATAGAGTTGATTCCTAAATCGTGAAATAACTCATGGAAGAAAGCGTCTTTTGCAGGTTTGTTATAACCCATTCCGTGAAAAGGTTTGCCTAACCAAGTTCCTAAAAAGCCATAGCCATCTTCAATATCATGTAAAGAAATGTTACCAATAGGGTTACCCCACTCATCTAAGATTGTTCTTGATATCATTTTTCCTTGTTCTTCTAGTTCGATTGCTTGTTTTGTGATAAATAAGAATTCTTCGTACGAATTTGCTTTATGGCGCACAAAGGGAAAGACATCAGGATGCACCATAAGTTCAAAAAGTACAGAACAATCTTGTAAATCTCGCTGTTTCAGCATCTCTACTCCTCCTCATAATAAGGGTAGCGAAAGAAGGTTACGCCACCCGCGAAATTTTTGTGAGGACTAAAACAATAAAATTTAAAGTCCTGTGAAGTGCATTAACTATGAATAAATTATGAATAATTTTTTAATGCACCCTAAAATTTCGGGGTGGGAATCGAACCCACTAGGACCAGCGATTTACTGGTGGCTCACCATTTGCCTTTCCCGTTAAAATACTATATAAGAAAAGTGTTTTAACACTTTCTATTTAATTTACCGCAAACGTTCTTACTATACTATAATAAACGATTTTGTTCAAATTGCAAACTAAAATTATTCGATATTTTTATACACAATTCTACCATCTATGACAGTTAGTAATGGTTTAGCCATATAATGAAACGGATGATGGGACCATAATACTACATCACCATCTTTACCAATTTCTAAGCTACCAATTCTATGAGATAAATTAAGATTTTTTGCTGGATTAATCGTAATTGCTTTTAAAGCTTCGAGCTCAGGTAAACCTTCTCGAACTGCTATAGCTGCACATACATTTAAATACTGAATTGGCGTATAAGGATGGTCAGTTGTAATTGAAACACTTACCCCAATATCAGCAAGAGCTTTGTATGTAGTCCAGGATTTATTTTTTAATTCGATTTTTGAACGTCTAGTTAATGTAGGACCAACAGATACTTGAAGGTTTCGATCCTTTAGATGGTCAATAATTAAATGACCTTCTGTACAATGTTCAATTCGTATATCTAAGTTAAATTCTTCGCCAAAACGTATAGCTGATAAAATATCATCTGCACGATGGGCATGAATTCGTACTGGAATTTCTCTATTTAAAGCTTTAATAATTGGTAAAATTCGAAAGTCATCCGGATTATGCGAGTTTTTAGCTTCATAGAATGCTTCACGAAGCATTCCCATAATACCCATTCTAGTAATTGATTCTTTATTCCCGTTACTGTGAGTTCTTTTTGGATTTTCACCAAAAGCGATTTTCAATCCAGACGGTTCTTGAATAATCATTTTATCGACACTTTTACCATATGTTTTAATTGTACAAGTTGTTCCACCAATTACATTTCCACTACCAGGCATAATATGAGCTGTTGTAATTCCATGTTGGATCGCATCAGTAAAAGCAACATCAAGTGGCAATATTCCATCCATTGATCTGATATGTGGAGTCAATACTTCAATTGTTTCATTCGCATCGTTTCCAGCCCAACCAGTTCCTTCGTCATATAGTCCTAAATGAGTGTGTACATCAATAAAACCTGGAAAAAGTGGTTTTCCTGCACATTCTATGACAATTGTTTGATCTTCTATCGAAAAAATCTCAGGTGCAATTTCTTTAATTTTCCCATTTTCAATTAACAAATCATGATTATATAAAACTTGAGATGTAATGGGAAAAATGGTTGCATTTTTAAATAATAGATTCATGATAAATCCTTTCAAATACTAATTTAAAGTTAACAGTAAAGCTTCTTTTAAAGATGGGAATTGAAAGTTATAATTAGTTTGAATGGCTTTAGAAGGCATAACTTTTTGGCCTTCTAAAACTAGCATACTCATTTCACCTAGTAATAATTGAAGGGCAAAATTTGGAACTTTCAATTTATTTGGTCGATGTAAAGCTGCTGAAAGAGATTTGCTAAACTCATTCATTGTTACTGGATTAGGTGACACTAAATTGATTGGCCCTCTAATTTCGGTATTTTTTATCGAATGAAAAATTAGTCCAACAACATCCTTCTCATGAATCCAAGATATCCACTGGGTACCTTTTCCGATAGGACCACCAATAAACAATTTATAAGGCAAAATCATTTTTGGAAGTGCTCCACCGTTTAACCCTAAAACAAGACCAAATCTAGCGAGAATAGTTCGAATTCCAAGTTCTTCAGCTTTACTAGCAACAGTTTCCCATTCTCTTACAGTTGATGCTAAAAAATCATTTGAAATAGGCTTGTCATGCTCATTAAAAGTTATTGATCCCGAGGTACCATAAAACCCTATTGCGCTAGCATTAATAAAAAGGTTTGGACGATGGGCTTGTCTTTCAAACCATGTAATTAGAATATTTGTAGATTTTATACGACTTTGTAGAATTTTGTCTTTTAATTGTTTAGTCCACCTACCGCTGTTTATTGATTCACCGGCTAAGTTAATGACTACATCAATAGACTCCCCGAAAGAATTCGAGGTTAATTGATCCCAATTAATATAAGTAATAAATGGATTAGATGATGTTCTTATATTTCTTGTGACAATATAACATTGAAATTCATGTCGAATAAATTCATTTATTAATTGAGATCCAATAAACCCTGTACCGCCTGTAAGAAGAATCTTCATCCACGCATCTCCTTAATACATAATATGATATTATTATTTTTATGTGTACATAAAAACAAAATTTATTTTGAGGTAAATTATGTCTATAATAACGAAAATTCAAGTTCAAAAATTAAATAAAGAACGATTTAATATTTACACAGATAGTGGTAATGGTGAAGAATATTCATTTAGTGTAGATGCTGATACTCTTGTTAAATTTAACATAAAAAAAGGTCAATCATTCGAGCCATTTGAACTAGAAGAGATATTAAATGCCGATCAACTTAGAAAGGCATATCTGTCTAGTATTGTTTATTTATCTAGAATGATGAGAACAAAAAAAGAAATAGAACAATATTTAACAAAGCAAGAATTCTTAATTGATACAATACAAACTACAATTATCCGACTTGTAGAAGAAGGTTATATTAATGAAGAAAAATACGCTGAAAGTTATGTCCGTACGTCTATTAATACGACATTGAAAGGACCAACAATCATTAAGAATGAATTACTAGCAAAAGGTATTCACAATTCTGTCATAGAGAAAAGCTTAATTTTATTTTCAAAAGATCAACAAATTCAACATGCTATTTCACTCTGCCAAAAAAAAGTTTCTGCACTTTCGAAGTACTCAACAAATCAAAAAAAGGTAAAGATTGAAGAACTGCTAAGAAGAAAAGGCTATTCCGCCAACATCATTTCAATTGCAATTGAAGAAACACAATATGAAAGTGCAGAAGATGATGAATTACAAGCACTATTAATACATGCTAGAAAAGCGAAAAAGAAATATGAAAAATTAAATGGCTGGGAATATACTCAAAAAATGAAAACAGTATTATTTCGAAAAGGTTTCCCAATTGATTTAATAGAAAAAGCAATTTTAATTTTAGAAGAGGAAGAACAAAATTAATACTGACTACAAGCGCTTGTCTTTCGAGGAGCGGAGTTATCCTAGACGGTAATGAGCACCGCTCAGCAGGCAAAGCAACAAAGAAAGCGAGCGTTAGGCGGGCAGTCTGAAACTAAATTAATTGGTTGTCTGTTATTAGCTTGATATAATAAAAAATATCTAAATGATTTAGAGGAGACTTAAAATGGAAATTCCAAAAAGATATAGTGACTTAACGAAAGATGAATTAGTCCAAGAAATCAGCAATTTGAATCATCAAGCTAGAAAAGCTGAACAAATGGATATGATCAATGAACTTGAAGTTATACTTCGTAAAAAAACGATGGCTCAATCATATTTATTAGACGCAAGTCAATTTATTCCTGGCGAGCAATATGAATTAATTGAAGAACCTGGTGTATTATTTATGATCACATATATGAATGGTATTTTTGCTTGGGGGCATAAAAGCACTAGTGATGAAGAAATAGGAATCCCAATCGCATTATTAAAGAAACCAGGGATGTAAAAACCCTGGTTAAATTTCTATTCATTACGATTACTTTTTGCCATACGATCTTGTGGGTTTGTATTAATGCTCCCATTTGGACGGATAGAAGCATTTTGTGATTTGTAATCTATATTACCATCAATAGCCATATCATGTTTTTGTTTTGAAAAACGTTCACTTTTTGTTGTCATCTTAAAAATCCCTCCTAGTGATTAAAACTAATTGATGAAATGAACCATCATCAATATGATGACCATTTTGAATTTAGATATGATGATAATAAATGTTTAAAAATTGGAAGGTGTAATTATATGGAGAAATATTTAGAGCAATTAACTGAGCTATTATTAAAAGAAAATAGTCATTTAACATACTCACAAGCAAAAATTTGGGTTGAATGGCTATGGGAAGATTTTGAAGCAACTTATGCTAAAGCTGGAGAATATCATGGAGAACAAATGTCTAAAAAGGTTGTTCAACAATTTATTTTTCAATATGGAAAATATTTGCATGAAACAGATATTAAAATTGCAAAGCCACCAGGTTTAGAAATTATCGAAACGAAAGAGAAGGATAATCTTCTTCATTAATTAAATAACCCTTAGCAAAAAAATTGCTAAGGGTTATTTTTTGGTTTTTCAAGACTCCGCTTTTAGTTTTTTCTGTAATTTTTTCTCACTAAAGATCCAGCCTGTGAATGAACTGATAATATTATGTTCGTAGTCGAATTTGACTACTGCAACAAATGGGTAGTATGTTTCGGTCTTGTATCTTAAATCGATTAGTCTTAATTCTTTATGGTCGTCATGTCCTATCAATTCCCAAATATAAACTGGTGAAAATGCCAGGAATGATTTAACGTTTTCATCCTTAAAGGCTGCTTTTACGTCTTCAATTACAGGTAACGGGATTCTTTTAAATACGTCGTGGATTTTAAAGATTCTTTTCTTTATTTTGCCAACGTAATGATGAGAATCTGTACTTGCTACAATATGATAATGAGTGTATTTTATAGAAGGTGAAACATAGACACGTTTTACATCCGGTAATTTTTTTGCGACTGTTTGAATTACGATTTGTTTTTGTCGATATCTAAACGCATAATAAAAAATCATAATGAAATAGAGCATGACACAAATTGGACCGGCTCTAAAATGAAAAATAACAAATGGAACTCCAACTAAATGAATGGCAAAAATAATTGGATCGAAAGTATTTATGATGCCAAAAGCAATCCACCGTTTTGAAAAAGGCCTTAGTGCTTGGGTTCCGTAGGCATTAAATAAATCAACGAATACGTGTACACTTACTGCCAGGAAAGACCAGAATAAATAGAGTCCAAAGTGTTCTCTATTGTTAAATAATGTCATAAGCGCAGAAAGTGATAATGTCCATAAAATGACTGCTGGAATTGAATGGGTAATTCCACGATGATGTTTTAAATATTTTGCGTTATTCCTTAGTTTTAATATCGTGTCACTGTCTGGTAATTGTGATCCGATGATTGTTGTTAATAAGAGTGAGTTTGTCAAATGTGGGTCATGCAGGACAATTGGACTCAGGGTTGCTAATCCGCCAAGTGTAAATCCCATTACAAGATGAGTACCAGTATCCATTTAGTTCCTCCCTTTACTTACCCTTTTAATTTTTATAGTATTGACTATTAACAAAAACATATAGATGTTAGAGAAAGGTATAAGTTATGAATAATGATTTAAATACGACATTAGAAGTTTTCCCCAAAAATGACTTTAAAAATAATTTAGTTAATTGGTTTTTAGCAGAACAAAGAGATTTACCTTGGAGAAAGAATAAAGACCCATATCGAGTATGGGTTTCAGAAATAATGCTTCAGCAAACACGTGTAGATACAGTAATCCCTTTTTATAATAAGTTTATGCAAAATTTCCCTACTATTGCTGACTTGGCGAATGCTGAGGAAGAGAAAGTACTAAAAGCATGGGAAGGGCTTGGTTATTATTCTAGAGCTAGAAATTTGCAGTCGGCTGTCCGTGAAGTTCATGAAGAATATTCAGGAAAAGTACCAGATACGCCAGAATTAATAAGCAAATTAAAGGGCGTAGGACCATATACTGCTGGAGCGATCCTTAGTATTGCATACGGTAAACCAGAGCCAGCGGTAGATGGGAATGTAATGAGGGTATTATCTAGAATATTAACAATTTGGGAGGACATTGGTGTACCTAAAAATCGAAAAATTTTTGAACAAGCTGTAAGAGCTTTAATTAGCCATGAAGATCCATCTGCATTTAATCAAGGTTTAATGGAGCTTGGTGCATTAATTTGTACACCAACAAATCCTGCATGTTTACTATGTCCTGTGAGAGAACAATGTTTAGCTTTTGAAACCGGGGTTGTTACTGAGTTACCTATAAAAAGTAAAAAGAAGGCACCAAAACCAATTAATTTAGCAGTGGGTGTCATTAAGAATAGTAATAATCAATATTTAATTCAACAAAGACCTTCTAGTGGATTACTTGCTAATATGTGGGAGTTTCCAACTGCTGAATTACAATCAACGTTGTTATCTAAAAGTGATACACTTAGCTTTTTCTTAAATCAAGAATCTCAATTAGTAGTTGAAGGATTATCTTATCAATTTAATATTGAACATGTTTTTTCACATCTTGTATGGAAAATGGATGTATATGTTGGAAATGCAATAAATGAGGGTAGTTTATCAAGTAATCAGAAATGGGTAACATTAGATGAGTGTAAAGAGCTCCCATTTCCGGTAGTTCATCAAAAAATTTATCAGCAAATTGAAAAGCTTCAGTAATTGAAATAAAAAACCCCAACAAAGAGTTGGGGTTTTTTGTGCTTTGTGAGTCATTTTAGTCAAAAGTAGGGCGAGTACCATTAGTCCAGTCTGCTTCATTTCGATGAAGACCACCACGTGATTCAATTTCTTTTATTATTTCTTTTTGCATTGTGCTACCTTCAATATTTAAATAACCAGTAATTTGCTGAAATGAATGATGATAGTATTCCAATTCACTATCTTTCCACTGAGTTTTTGGAGTCATTGATAATTCTGAAAGATCTCTGCCAACGTACATAATTAGCCTCCTTATAATTTCTTCTCATAGTTTTCCACACGAACTGTTCATTAAACAAAAAAATTAAAGTGAAATTTTTTACATATTACTCCGACTAATGGACATCATATTATTCGTGGAGGTGATAAATCATGAACAACAACAATCAATTCAATGCTGGAAAAACAGCATCTGGAACTAACATTGGCAAAGTAAGACAACAAAACCAAGGTTTTGGACAAGAGTTTTCAAGTGAAACTGATGTTCAAGCAGTAAGAGAAGCTAATGCACAATCTACTCAAAAATCTGCTTCTAAAAACTTTGGACAACAAAACCAAAGTTTTGGACAAGAGTTTGCAAGTGAAACTGATGTTCAAGCTGTAAGAGAAGCTAATGCAAAATCTGCACAAAAATCTTCTTCTAACAACTTTGGACAACAAAACCAACAATAATAACTAAAAGAGAATTTACTAGAAGTGCGCTGTTGATGAGTGTTAGTAAGTTATTGTAACTTACTTTCTATAATCATCTTCCTGTCTGATGAGAGATCATGCAGTCTAGTTGTTATAAAGAACGTTCAAAAAGAGCACCCTTATAAATAGGGTGCTTTTTTACGTACGTTTAATTTTAGTCCAACATTTTAAATCCACATAGAATTATTAATTTCTTCTCAATAGTCAAATATCGTCAAATGTAGTCAAAGGGATTATGTTAGTTTTCAAGAAATAGTGTAATAATGAAATAAGGATGGTGAATGGTATGCAAGTATTCGATGAATTGGTAAGTCGTCAGCTTGAAACAATGGATCAGTTAATAAAGATTCAAGAAGAAATTGAACGTTGTCAAGAAATTGAAAACCAACTATTTGAATTAGAGGATTTGTCAAAATTGTCTTCTATCCAAGATGAAATACATATAATGAGATCTGAATTAAAAGCTATCCAAGACACCTTTTTAATCCAAACACAGCAAATTATTAAATCATTCTCAGATGAGAGGAAAATTGCATTAAAATAAAAACAATGGAGCATTTTACCAAATTAAACTCCCTTTTGTTTAAAAATGGATAAGAACTAGTTATAATAGAAGTGTAAAGTATAAATAAAGTGTTGAAATGCGTCCACACTAGAAAGAAGGGAGAAACAATGAACGTTCCCAAACCAGGAGAAAAAATACAGATACATAGTTACAAACATAATGGACATATTCATCGTATATGGGAAGAGACAACCATTTTAAAAGGGACGCAGCAGTTAGTAATTGGCGCAAATGATCGCACGCTTGTAACTGAATCGGACGGTAGAACATGGGTTACACGAGAGCCAGCAATTTGTTACTTTGATATGGATTATTGGTTTAATGTCATTGGAATGATTAGAGAAGATGGAGTTTATTATTACTGTAATATTAGCTCACCATTCGTCTATGAAGATGGGGCCATTAAGTATATTGACTATGATCTAGATATTAAAGTTTTTCCAGACATGACTTACGTGCTGTTAGATGAAGATGAATATGAGAATCATCGACAAATAATGAATTATCCTCCTATTATTGACCCAATCTTAAAAAAGAACTTAGGTTATTTAAAGGAATTAATTCATCAACGAAAAGGACCGTTTGCTACCGATTTTATTGATAATTGGTATGAACGATTCTTAATGTATCGTGATTAATTGAAACTGTTGAGCGGACTTCGTCTTTTTGAGAATCAATCATCTCAAAAAGATTGCTCAACAGTTTCTTTTTGAATGATATGAAAGGATGAAAATATGGGAAGTATTAAACGTTATTTAAAATTTGTTAAACCATATCGATTTCATATTTTTTTAACGATTGCGGTCGGTATCGTTAAATTTGGAATCCCATTGATATTACCGTTTTTATTAAAATATGTAGTTGATAATATTATTAATTCATCATTACCAATTGCAACGAAAAGCTCACATCTTATCTACATTATGTTAATTGCATTTGGAATTTTCGTTATTGTAAGACCGCCTATTGAGTATTTCAGACAGTACTATGCTCAATATATCGGTAGTCGAATTTTATTTGATATTAGGGATCATTTATTTAAACACTTACAAAAACTCAGCTTAAGATATTATGCGAATGCAAAGACAGGTGAAGTCATTTCACGAGTAATAAATGATGTTGAATCTACTAAAGACTTTGTTATTACTGGGCTAATGAATGTTTGGTTAGATTTAATTACAATCTTAATCACAGTTACAATCATGTTAACAATGGATGTAAAGTTAACGCTTGTATCATTAATCGTTTTGCCATTTTATACATTAGCAGTAAAGTACTTTTTCGGTCGACTTCGATTTTTGACTCGTCAAAGATCTCAAGCATTAGCTGTTTTGCAAGGGTTCTTAACAGAAAGAATCCAGGGAATGCAAGTAACACGCAGTTTTGCATTAGAAGATTATGAAAGCGGACTATTTAAAGAAAAAAATGGCGAGTTTTTAGATCGTGCTCTTAAACATACAGGATGGAATGCGAGTACGTTTACAATTATTAATACATTAACTGATATTGGACCATTATTAATTATCGGATTTTCTGCATATCAAGTTATTCATGGTCACTTAACACTTGGTGAGATGGTAGCATTTGTTGGATATATTGATCGTTTATATGATCCACTTAGAAGATTAGCGAATTCTTCAACATCATTAACACAATCGTTTGCATCGATGGATCGTGTCTTTGAATTAATGGATGAAAAGTATGACATCGTTAATCGGGATAATCCAATTTATGCAAAGAAGTTAGATGGTCAAATACACTTTAATCACGTATCTTTTCAATATAATGCCGTTGATGATGAGGTCATTCAAGATGTAACTTTTCAAATTGAACCTGGTCAAAAGATTGCATTGGTTGGATCGAGTGGTGGTGGAAAGTCTTCGTTAGTTAGTTTAATACCACGTTTTTATGACGTAACAAAAGGATCTATTAAAATTGATGGTGTTGACATAAGGGATTTTGATTTAAAAAGTATGCGTGAAAAAATCGGTATCGTTTTACAAGACAATTTTCTATTTAGTGATACTGTAAAATCGAACATTCATTATGGAAATCCGAGTGCTAGTGAAGAAGAAATAATTGCTGCAGCCAAAGCAGCCAATGCACATGATTTTATCATGAGTTTACCAGATGGATATGACACGCTTGTTGGGGAAAGAGGCGTAAAGCTTTCTGGTGGTCAAAAACAACGTGTAGCAATTGCCCGTGTATTTTTAAGAAATCCTTCTATTCTAATATTTGATGAAGCTACTTCAGCTCTTGATTTAGAAAATGAAAGGTATATCCAAGACGCGATTCATGAACTAGCAAAGAACCGTACAACAATATTTATTGCGCATAGATTATCTACCATTACACATGTAGATAAAATCGTTTATATTGATCGAGGTCATATTGTCGAAATTGGTTCACATGAGGAATTAATGGCTAAAAAAGAAGCTTACTATCATTTGTTTGAAATTCAAAATTTAGAAACTAGTTCGAGTTCGGTATAGAAGATTAGCACAAAGAAATTCTTTGTGCTTTTTTTATTTGAAGAAGAAAGTGTAAATACGGTTTGTAAGGAGAATTGACGAATTAAATATGTGCTGCAAATATGTGTTGAAGAATGCAAACTGTGAATAAATGAAGTTAAAGTGTAAATTAAACAACGAACTACAAATAAAATCTGAAAATCGCAAATAAAATTGGCAGAACTGCAATTAAAAATCTAGAATCGCAAATAAAATCAGCAAAACTGCAATTAAAGTTTCAAGAATCGCAATTAAGATAAAAAATTACCTATACCGGTTAACGTATTCCCACGGAAGAATGGCTCGAAAATAGATGCTCTCTACAGGAAAACTAGCGATATCACTTTAGTTTCTTTCAAAGCAATCTAAAAAATGGAATAAAATCGGCTAATTATCATGGCAAGGATTGAAAAATCAACATCAAGTATAGAACGCTGTCGAGATACCCTACTTACTTTGGTTCAAACTCAAAACAAAAAGCCTCCACAATTGGAGGCTTTACATTGTTTCAACCTGTTCAACTTGAACTTGGTATTCTTTGTGATAAGTTTGATGGCTATCAACGAGTGTATTTAAATGCTCAACATTTTCGCTATATTCTAAAATGGCAGATACTACTTGGAATAGATGCAACCATGTTTTTTGTTTTTCTTCGTCATTAAGATCATGGTGATCCAAGAATGCCTTTGTTAATTTATCTTTTAATATATTTTCTTCCCTATGAAGGGGAGACGTTTGATCACAGTTTACTTTCCCGATTAATTTCATCAATGCATGCTCATGGTATTGCATTAAGCATGTTAGTTCATTTTTAATTAAATCTTGGAACTCTTTTGGTGATGCATTAATTTCATATTCTAATCGGTTTAAAGCTTTTAACGTATCAAATGCATTATCGGCTGTGACAAGCATTTGTCTAAACAATACGATTTTACGAGATTTTTCATGCTCTTTTTTCTTACGACCAACAAGAATGATTCGGTCTTCTTTATATAAGCGATATATTTTCGTAACATTTCTCATGATTTCTTTTAATTGATAAATTTCATCTTTTAATCCATTATGACTTACAGTTTTGTGTAGAGCCATCATCATTAATTTATTTGTTTGTTCAGTAATCGAAATCATGCCACGAGATAATTTTTTTTCATAATTTGGAGGCATTAAGAAAATATTTACAAATGATGCAGCTAAAACACCAATTGTTACTGCCAAAATACGATCGAAAGTAAAAATGGCAAAGTGTTCAGTACTTGTACTTACCTCCATAATAACGACTACAGTAACTAATGTTGTAGCAATTGTATTTTCGAGTTTTAGTTTTAATGTAATGATAATCACGAGAATACATGTAAATCCTATAATTACTGGATTATTTCCTAGAGTAATCACTGCAATAATTGCAAGTATTGCACCAATCAAGTTAGCTTGAAGTTGTTCAATTAACGATTTATATGATTGGTTTACTGATGATTTTAATGCCGAAATAGCAGAGATACCTGCAATCGAAGCTGTTGATAAATCAAAAAACATCGCGCTATAAATGGCGAGCGTAATAGCTATACCAGTTTTTAGAACACGCGCTCCTAATCTCATTGTATTACTCCTTTTTGTTTGTCTAGCTTAAAGCTTGTAATGAAATATGAACGTTTAACTATATTACTACTAAACTACTATTTATTACATCGAGTGTTTTTCAAAATTGCTTCAACTAAAAGAAACTCTTATTTTTTTCTCATGTAACATCCTGTAACTATACAATGAACTACACGCATTATCAATACAATTTTTTAAGAATTTATGTTAATTATATGAATGAGAAAAAAGATTAAATTATTAGTTAAATTAAAAGATTTTGAACTTGAAAATGAAAGGGCTTTACTATCAAATAATGAAAAAAGAAGCGAAATATTTCGCTTCTTTTTTATAAAATCATTCAGTTGAAACGGACGGATCCGCTTGTTCTTTTTTAGGTTTAATTTGTAAGAAGTTTAGATCGATGTCGTCTAATAAACTTTGAACAAATTCAGCTTCGTCATGCTGATTATGCTGAGTTAATAGTGAGATATATTGTTCTAACAATTCATTTAGATCGTTTTTACCAGTTTCATCGACGGGTACAATACTTACACTTGCACCTTTTGCGATTCGATTTTGGTAAGCTTCCTTAGTAAGGCCTAGTTCAGATGAGTTTCGAACGTAAATTACTCCGCCGGTCATTCCCGCACACATCCATGGACCTGGATCTCCTAGAACAACTGCACGACCACCAGTCATATATTCAAAAGCAAAACCGTTTATATTTGCTTTTGCTCCAAGGCGAGTTTTCTGTGAAATAGGTTGACTAGATTGATTACGACCACCAATTACAACATCTGCTCCAGATAAACGAATGCCTGCTCGTGAGTCAGCGTTACCTTGGATAAAGAATTGTCCTTTTTGTGCTCCATATGCAAAGCATTTTCCGACTGAACCACCAAAGTATTGTCCGTTAGCACCTAAAGCTTTACTAATAAAAATCGTTCCACCAAAAGCAGTTTTCGCTACACCATCTTGAGCTCCGCCTTCAACGAATACAGAATAATCTTCTACTGTATAGGTTCCTAAGCCATTTCCAGGAATGGATTGATCCTCGAAGCTAATCTCGACAGGGGAAGCTACACCTTGCGTTTGTTTTTTTACTACTAGATCATGGATTAATAAACTGCCAGCGTGGCGATATTCATTGTCAACCTTTGCATAAACTCCAACGTCATTACTTTGAAGTACTTTAGCAGATTCTCCATTCGAAAGTACATATTCTTTATCCTCAATTTTATTCGTTGATAATAAATTAGTTAAACTTAGCGTATCTAAAAATCTTGTTTGTTTTAAGAATTCAGTTTTACCTACAAGCTCTTGAGCATTTTTTACTCCTAATGAACCAACAATCACTTGCAATTCATCTTTGAATGCAGTGAAGAATTGTACTAAATTTGTTACTGCTGTTTCTAGTTGTCTAGGAGTGAATTTTCGTAAACCGTGACGCATTGCTTCAATTTCTGATTCGATTTGTGTTGCAATACCTACATGGCATGTATCTAAATGACAACCACGACATGTTGTACAACCGATTGCAATCATTGATAAAGTTCCAAATCCGATTCGGTTTGCACCTAAAATCATCATTTTTACTACATCATTGACACTTTTCATTCCGCCATCCGCCCAAATCTCGACAGAATTACGTAAACCAGATTCAAGTAGTGCATTGTGGGCTGCACGAACACCGATTTCAACTGGTAACCCTACATTTTGAATTGCATGAACACGAGCAGCACCAGTTCCTCCATCAAAACCGCTAATATTGATAAAGTTTGCACCCGCTTTTGCAATACCAACAGCAATTGTGCCGATATTAGGAACTACAGGGACTTTTACAGCAACTTTTGCTTTTGGATTAACAGCTTTAATTTCACTAATCATTTGAGCTAAATCTTCAATTGAATAAATATCATGATTATTTGAAGGTGAAATTAAATCAGAACCAAGCGTTGCATTTCTCGTTTCCGCAATTTTTTGTGTAACCTTTGAAGCAGGTAAATGACCACCTTCACCAGGTTTTGCACCTTGACCAATTTTAATTTCAATTAAGTTAGAAGAGTGAAGTAAATTAGCATTAACTCCGAATCGACCTGAAGCAATTTGCTGACCACGAGTGTTTGGGTATTGTCCAATCATATCTTGGATTTCTCCACCTTCACCATTTAAACTAATCATGTTCAGTCGATTTGCACCTTCAGCATATGCTCTAAAAGCAACTTCATTTTGAGATCCGAATGACATAGAACTAATAATAAATGGGAGTGAGTGGGTACCTATTTCTAATGAAACCTGACTTGAATCAACTGGTTTACTACTCTCAACTAAAGAAAGCGCATGACGTACTGTAGTTGGTCGCTCTTCTTCAATTTGATTTAATTTTTGACGGTATGTTTCATAACTACCTGTTTGCGCCGTTTCTCCAATAGCTTTCCAAATTCGAGGGAATACGTGGAAAGATTTTGGCATAGCTGCGTTATTTGCGTTGTAATCTTCAGAACGTTTTTTCGAATCAGCCTCTAATAATTTGAATCCAGATACTGTTTGATCACCGAAGAAATTTATAACGCCTAAAGACGAAGCGATATCTTCTTGTAATCCAATGCTACTGAACATTTTTGCATAGCCTCGTAGCTCATGCATACCAATTGTTGAAATAACTTTTTCGATACCTTTATTTAAAACATCATAAAGTTTTACTATTTTTTCAGGAGCTTCTAATTCTGAAATTGTTCCAAAAAGGAAATGAGGATTAATTGCATCTGCTCCTAAACCTTTCATTACCATTAAATCGTGAAGATTACGGACAGCAGCTGTCTTTAAGACAATTGAACAGTTTCTTCTTAACTTAGCATTCACAAGTCCATTATGGATTATTGCAGTAATAAGAGCTGGATCAATCCAGTATTGATTATTTTTATGAGCTTCTTCATCTGTAATAACAATACATTCTGCACCATTTTTTACAGCTTCTACAGCTTCGTATTTATATTGAGACAATGTTTCTTCTAAAGGCAAATTAGAAAATGTACTTTGAATTGTATAAAGTTTATTTTCTAATTGATATAGATTAAGAATTTCTTCGTACGAAGTTTGTTGACGACTAGTTTTTAGCGTATTTCCTACAAAACCATCACCTATTATCGGAGAAGGGAGTTGTAGAACAATTCCTGAATCTTTCTTTGTGATGGACGGCCTTTTTCCTAATAGGACAGAAATGGAGAAATGCTCTGTTTCACGATCACGATCGATTGCAGGGTTCGTTACTACTGCAACTGTTTCTTTCATAAAGTCGGAAAGATTTTTTCTAGCTTCATCTAAACAAGCTAGTGGTGCGTCATGTCCTAATGAACGTATAGGTTCTGCACCTTTTTCTGCCATTTGTTCAACTAATTGAATTTGTTCCTTTTGCCATCCAAAAGCTCCATATTCAAATGGATGAATTGAAGGTGGTGAGTGTTCTACGTAATCAGCTGAATTTGCTTCTTTATTTGCTAGATTCATTGTTAATTTTTCGTTTAATTTCGCTGTAACGAAATGCGTTAATTCACGGTGTGTTAATAGTTGAGCACGGTCTTTTAATAAATTAATACCGACTTTTTCTCCAGGCGAAAGAGCATGTGGCTCAGATATAAATAATTCTGGAGAAAGGATACCTTGCTCGGATGAAAATACATAATAATCATTTGTTTCAAGTAACCAAACAGGACGTAACCCTAAAGCGTCCACACTAGCAACAAATTCATTTCCTTCTCTTGTAAGTACACCTGCAGGACCCTGACAATATGGACCGAAAGTACTTCGAATCTTATTGTAAATGGAGTTTACCTCTGGATCTGATTCATATTCTGCAGGTACAGGTGGGAATAACAGTTCCATTGCTTCTTTCAAAGAGTAGTTATATTTATGAATAAGCGTCTCAAGTGTTATGTTTACATCTTGTGAATCACTATTTCCGTGCTTAATATTTGCGCCAATTTGTTTTGCTTCAATTCTTAATTGCTCAATTGTATTAATTTCTCCATTATGTGCTAGCATACTAAATGGTTGAACTCTTGAAAACGAAGAAGATGTGTTTGTTGAGTAGCGATTATGACCTACCACAACAGATGATTGAAAATTAGGATGCTGTAAATCTGAATAGTATGATAATAAAGTGTCGATTGTTCCCATAACTTTATAAACACAAGTTGATTGACTGAGAGAGACAACAGTAATATTTGTTTTTTTGCTAATAATATTTGTTAAATCAAATAGAGTTGTGCTTTGGTGATTTTTAATTGGGAGTAATGCTACTTGTAAGAACTCAGGTTCTACTGCCTGAGCGATCGGACCAAGTGCCGAAGTAAAGGTTTGATTACAACTATGATATAAAGTTTCATAACCATTTTCTTCAAAAATTTGGAGTAAAGTTTGTATTTCTGATTTTTCATTTAAAAAGAAATGTCCAACTGTAAATGAAGGGTGTGAAACGACTTCTGGACTAATTCCTACAGATGTAAGTTTTTCTTGCCAGAGTAGAGTAGGGATGTCAGTCTGAATTCCTACCCCATCACCTTCACCGTTCGTAAATCCCGCTCGATGATTCATCTTCCGTAAACTTTCGGCAGCAATATCGACCGTATCTCTTGTTTGAGTTATAGAACGATTGATAAAGGCAACGATCCCACATGCATCATGTTCGTTATTGTAATAATCTCTAAATAAACCTGGTGACCATTCTGTTTTTGTTTGGAATTTCATTTAACTACCTCCTATTTTATGGTAAAAAAATTGATTATTCAGAATTAACTATGTATGAATAGAGGTCACTTCAAGTTGTAGTGACCTCAGATATATCATAGTTTAATCGTAGATAATTTTAGGAACGCGTTCCCAACAGCGTTAATAGTTTGGTGAACATCTTGTTCAGTATGAGCTGTAGTTAAGAACCAAGCTTCATATTTTGATGGAGCTAGATTAATACCTTCTTCTAAAAGGAGTTTAAAAAATCTACCGAAAACTTCTCCATCTGATTCTTTCGCTTCTTCATAATTCGTTACTTCATCAACGTTGAAATAAACAGTTAAAGCACCTTTTAAGCGGTTGATTTTTATATGGATGTTGTGCTCATCTGCTTTTTCCTGAATACCTTTTTCAAGAATAGCGCCTAGACGATCTAATTCTTCATAGACACCTTCTTGTTTTAATACTTCAAGACACGCAATTCCAGCTGCAATTGATGCTGGATTACCTGCCATCGTACCAGCTTGATATGCAGGACCAAGTGGGGCAACTGTTTCCATAATTTCTTTTTTACCACCATAAGCTCCAATTGGTAATCCGCCGCCAATAATCTTTCCAAGAGCTGTTAAGTCTGGTTCAATTCCTAATAAATTTTGTGCTCCTCCATACATAAATCGGAAGGCTGTAATTACTTCATCATAAATGACTAATGCACCATGATTGTGCGTAATTTCATTTACAGCTTCTAAGAATCCTTCTTTCGGTTCAACGATTCCGAAGTTACCGACGATTGGCTCAACAAGTACACCAGCTACTTCATGACCCCATTTTTCCATTGTTTCTGCATATGCTGTGACGTCATTAAATGGAACTGTAATCACTTCATTAGCAATACTTTGTGGTACACCAGCGGAATCAGGAGTACCAAGAGTAGATGGACCAGAACCAGCAGCAACTAGTACTAAATCCGAGTGACCATGATAGCAGCCAGCAAATTTAACGATTTTAGTACGACCAGTGTATGCTCTAGCTACACGAATAGTTGTCATTACGGACTCAGTACCTGAATTTGTAAATCTGACTTTATCCATACTAGGAATCGCTTCTTTTAGCATTTTCGCAAATTGTACTTCAAGTTCATGAGGAGTACCGTATAGGACACCATTTTCTGCTGCTTTTGTAATTGCAGCTGTAATATGTGGGTGAGCGTGGCCAGTTATGATAGGACCGTATGCTGCTAAATAATCTATATATTGATTGCCATCAACATCCCAAAAATATGCGCCTTTTGCACGCTTCATTGTGACAGGAGCTCCGCCACCAACTGCTTTAAACGATCTTGAAGGACTGTTTACTCCTCCAACGATGTGTTCTAAAGCTTCATTATGTATTTCAATTGATTTTTGATTATTCATGGAGTACCTCCCATTATTGATAAAAAAATGAAAGAATTTAACCGGCATCTTTACATTATTTATGTGGTTAAATTACATTTTAGCACGAAATTTTAGCGCGTGGTAAATGTAAGCCTTTACAACTTAAAAAGAAATTTGAACATTTCGTAGAATCTATATTTTTCACAAAAAATAGTCCGAAAAAATTGGAAACTACTTTTTAGTACTTTTTTATTGTACTTAGTTCATATTTCAAATACACTAAGCGACGGAATAAAAAATGGAGGAAGTCTTATGGAAAACATAATTGAAGTTCAAAGCTTACACAAAGAATTTAAAACTTTCTTGAGTCGCTCTGGTGTAAAAGGTGCATTTAGAGATTTGTTTACAAGAAACTATAGAACAAAAACAGCCGTTAATAATATAAGCTTTTCTGTAAAAAAAGGTGAAATGATGGCTTATATCGGAGAGAATGGTGCAGGGAAGTCGACTACAATTAAAATGTTGACGGGAATCCTAACGCCTACTTCTGGGGATGTAACAGTTAATGGTTACCATCCTCAAAAAGATCGAGAGCGTTTTGTTAAATCAATAGGTGTCGTATTTGGGCAAAGATCTCAATTATGGTGGGATATTGCAGTTCAAGAATCATTTCGATTACTAAAAAAGGTTTATCAAATACCAGATAAGCAATATGAAGAACATATGGGTTATATCATAAAGACTTTGGATATCGAGCCTTTATTAGATCAACCTGTAAGAAAGTTATCTTTAGGTCAAAGAATGAGATGTGAATTAGCAGCTGCGTTAATTCATAATCCACCTTTATTATTTTTAGATGAGCCAACAATTGGATTAGACGTATTAGTAAAATTAAAAATTCGCGAGTTTTTAAAAGAGTTAAACCAAAAGTATGGCACAACCATTCTTTTAACAACCCATGATATTTCTGATATTGAGGCATTATGTGATCGAGTAGTTATGTTAGATGAAGGAAAAATCATATATGATGGAAAACTTGAACAGTTAAAAGGGCAATGGGGCGAAGAGAAAGAAATTCAGTTCCAATTTATTAAGCCTGTAAATCATACGTCATTAAATGAATTGATTGGACGAACTGATGTAAAATGGAGAGAAGAAGAAGGCGAGAATATTTGGAGTGTTACATTACCGAACGATGAAACACTTATCTCTATGATTATTGCAAAAGTAGTTCAATCAAATCCAGTTAAAGATATGAAGATGTTAGAGATTTCTACAGAAGAAATTATACGAAACATCTACCAAGAAGGTATTAGTAATGAGTAAGTATATTGAAATTATTCGAATCCGTTTTTTAATGATGTTAGCGTATCGTACGAATTATTACACTGGGATTGTTATTTATACGATTAATATAGGTGCTTATTTCTTTTTATGGAAAGCAATCTATGGTCACCAAGGATCAATTCAAGGTGTTTCAGTAAATCAGATGACTACTTATGTAGCAATTGCTTGGATGGCAAGGGCGTTTTATTTTAATAATCTTGACCGTGAAATTGCTGAAGAAATTGTAGAAGGTAAAGTAGCAATAGAACTTATTAGACCTTATAACTATTTGCTTACCAAAGTGATGCAAGGGTTAGGTGAGGGGATTTTCAGATTCTTTTTCTTTTCAATTCCAGGCTTTATTATAGTAGCTTTAATTTTTCGGTTAGATGTTTCATTTAATTTAAAAACTTTAGGCTTATTTTTAATTGCTTCGATTTTCAGTTTTGCAATTAATACACAATTGAATTTATTAACAGGTTTAATGGCATTCTTCCTTCAAAATAATATGGGATTTATTCAAGCTAAACGTGTCATCATTGATTTATTTTCAGGTTTAACGATTCCAATCACGTTCTTTCCGGTTTGGGCACAAGATGTAATGAAGTACTTACCATTTCAAGGGATCAGCTATATTCCTAGTATGATTTTTGCGCAAGGCATAAAAGGTGAATTGATTTTAAGAGGCCTTTTATTTCAAGTAATTTGGATCGCTATTTTATGTGTCCCTATTACTCTTATATGGTATAAAGCTAAAAAGCATCTTGTTATACAAGGAGGTTAAAGAATGTTTTATTTAAATATATTTCTTCAATATTCAGGCCAATATTTAAAAACGAAATTACAATATAGAGCAAACTTCTTTTTATCATTTTTATCAGATTTGATGGCTCAGGCTGTAAATTTAATTTTTATATTATTAGTTTTCAATCATACTTCACTTATTGAAGGATGGAACCGAGATGAAATTGTATTCATTTATGGTTTCTTTTTAGTTCCGTTTGCTCTCTTTGGTTCATTTTTTAATATATGGGATTTTAATGATCGTTACATTGTAAAAGGAGAGTTTGATCGGATTTTAACCCGGCCAATTCATAGTCTTTTCCAAGTAGTATTAGAAAAAATGGAGTTAGAATCGTTACTTGGTGCTATTACTGGATTGATTATTATGATCTATGCAGGTATTAAATTAGGACTTTCAATCACTTGGTATGATCCATTTTTATTTTTATTAATGGCTTTTGGTGGAATGTTTGTTTATGCCGGAATCTTTATTGCTTTAGCAAGTATCGGTTTTTGGTCAGATGCTAGAACTTCTATTATGCCGTTAATGTATAATATAGGAAACTATGGTCGTTATCCGATTAATATTTATCATCCAATCATTCGCTTTGTATTAACATGGATTTTACCATTTGCATTTGTTGGTGTTTATCCGGCTGCGTATTTTCTACGTAGAAGTGAATGGTATGTCTATTCATTTTTAACGCCTGTTATGGGATTAGTTGTTTTTGTTATATCTGTCTTAATTTGGAACCAAGGTGTAAAAAAATATAAAGGTGCGGGTAACTAAGCAGTATTCTATTTCAATAGCTTGTTTCATAAATTGAAATGAGGTGATTGGAATGGGAACTGCTTTTTTCTTTTTTATTGCTATCTTTGCAATTTTGTATAGTCTAGTTTATTTATGGAATACTTCAACTACAAAAGTCAATAAAAGTCTTATTTCAATTAATAATTACATTCTTTTGTTTTTAATATATGGAACGGTACTTATAGGCTTTAGCGCAGTTTATTTTATACTAGAGCGCGGGCAACATCCAATTTTAATTGAGCATTCTATTCCTGTTGAAGGGACTAATTACCATATAATGGGGTTATGCTTGTATTTTAGCGCAATCACCCTTTTGTCTGTAGGCTATGGGGATATTGTACCAGTGGGGATTGGAAGATGGGTTGCTATGGTTGAAGCGCTCATCGGTTATACGATGCCAGCGGCTTTTGTTTTACAAGTATTTAAAGAAGAACGTTAATATTTATGATGAAGGAGATTATTATGACTGTTGAAATTGGAATCAAAGCACCGGAATTTACTTTACCAGCAAGTAATGGAGTAGATGTAACTTTATCAGACTTTAGAGGTAAGAAAGTAGTTCTTTATTTTTACCCAAAGGATATGACACCAGGTTGTACTACGGAAGCTTGTGACTTTAGAGATTCATATGAAAGGTTTATGAATAGTGGAACTGTCATTTTAGGAATAAGTCCAGATCCTATAAAAAGACATGAAAAATTTATAGAAAAACATCAGCTACCATTTTTATTACTTTCAGACGAAACAACTGAAGTTGCAAAGTTATATGATGTATGGAAGTTAAAGAATAACTTTGGTAAGGAATATATGGGGATAGAACGTACAACATTTTTAATTGATGAAGAAGGTTGTATCGAAAATGTATGGCAAAAGGTTAGAGTAAAGAATCATGTTGAAGATGTTTATAGTGTGATTAGTCGTTCTTAAAAGTTGTACAAACTATTTGGTTCAATTAACTTGATTTATGTTAAGTTTTTTTGAGAAAGAATCGTTTTATCTAAAATAATCGAGCTTTTCGTCTATACCTATATTGCTTTAGAGAATATATTGAAGTATAGGGCATACCTCCTCAGATGATAGCATATTGAAGTGCGAGAGAATTCTCGCACATTTTTTTTGTTTTGGTATATGGAATACAAGCAATGGCAAATTTTTTAAGAAATTCTCAAAAAGTTGACAAATATTCTTGCAGTTGAATAAACTAATAATAAGTAATTAATTTTGGAACTATTTTATAGAAACGGGGAGAGCGGCGTTGCATAAGGAAAATATTCAAGATGCAATTTTACATTTAAAGAATAGCGGCGTACGTATTACACCTCAGAGGCATGCAATTATAGAATATTTAATAGGAAGTGGAACGCATCCAACTGCTGATGAAATCTATAAAGCACTTGAGGGAAAATTTCCAAATATGAGTGTGGCAACAGTTTACAATAATCTCAGAGTATTACGTGAAGTAGGAATGGTTAAAGAATTAAACTTCGGTGATTCTTCTAGTCGTTTTGATTATATAACAACTGATCATTATCATATTATTTGTGAAAAATGTGGTGAAATGAATGACTTTCATTACGACGGATTAGAAGGAATCAATCTTTATGTTGAAAAGGAAACGGGATTTGAAGTAACCAACCATAGAATGGAAGTATACGGTATTTGTCCTAAATGTAAAGAAAAAACATTATCATAATAAAGCACATTACATAATTGTAATGTGCTTTATTTATTATGCTATTGTTTAGCATCGCGTTTGCTATTATATTTTTCATTAAATTCTTTTCCTTCTAATGAAGGATCTAATGTAAGTGGCTCATTACAATACATACAGATGTCAACTTTACCAAGCATTTTAGTCGTTTTGTTACAATTCGGACAGATGACTTGAATTGTTTTTGTAGACAGCATTCCGATCCAAAAATAAACAACTGTACTACCAATAATCGCTAAAAATCCCACAAGCATAAAAATCGTCATGACAATCTTATGCTCTCTGAAAAATATACCACCATACATAATAATGAAGCCAATAAATAATAATGAAAGTGCAAACGTTCTTATATTATTAATTTTACTACTTTTCTTTTTTGCCACTTTGTCCACCCCATTCATTGTAAATATAGCATAAATGAGATAGGAAATGTTAGTGCTAACATGGAAAACAATTGGAACTTATTTAATGCAATTGATGAATACTGAAATCAAGCTAAATACAGGACATCCACACTTAAATTAATGTAGTATCATCAGATGGTACTGTGTTGATCTTCAGCTTTTTGTGAAAAAAATGAATTGGGAGATATAAAATTAAAAAATAGGGGATAAGAATTAAGCCTAATACAATTAAGTAATATGGCCATGGCCCAAAAAAGTCTAGCAAGTTTGCTCCAGCGGGTTTAGCCCTCAAAAATAAGTAGTTTCCTTTTATGACATAATCCAGTAAATAAATAGGTATAGCCAATAAAATTAAATAAAGGAAGGACTTCAATAATGAACGGAGAGTTGGAGTATATCCAAAAATAAATGTCATATAACAAATAGAAATAATGATTCCTCCATGAGTAGTGAAAAATTGTATATATTTAAAATGAGGAAAGCTATATTTAATATCAGGAGTAAGTACAGCCTGGATCGCCCCGGCTAATCCTCAAAAATAGATGATCTCATAAATTTTATAATTTTTTGTAATGAGTGTATAACAGCATAGATACATACTTATACCGCATAGTTGGAGAGGCAATGAATCACCCCAATCCCATTGGTTCGTTTTAATAAGCCATCCATATAATAGAAATTCAACCGTAAGCATTGAGACGATTAATAGAGTGCGGATGAATACATCTACTTTTTTCTTATTATTTATTAAATTTCTGAAGTAAAACAAACTGATAAGAAGGAGGAGAATGATTAATAATGTAATAATATGTTGCTTTGAAAATAATACAAAACCATTCATTAATTACACCTCTCTCAAATCTGATAGATGATATTGAACAATTCGCTACTGTTAGAATCCTTTCATTGTACTTTTTAAGTGTATTCAGCTTGTTTGTTTTAAAGTATTATGACTTACTATTTATATGTCCAAATACATGTGTATTCTTTTTAGAAAAGAGTTTTCATCTTTTTTGAAAAAAACGTTTAAAAAGTGTTGACGCTGTGAATTGTAGATGTTATATTATTCTATGTCGCCAAGAGATAACGGCGTCGAAAGAAAAAAGATTTCAAAAAAATGTTGACAGGCTCTTGTGAGAATGTTAAGATGAAAAAGTCGCTAATGACGCGACACAGTGAACTTTGAAAACTAAACAAAACATGAAGTAAACGTCAATTATTAGTTTTTTGAGCAATACAAGATTTAAACTTAACTTTTATGGAGAGTTTGATCCTGGCTCAGGACGAACGCTGGCGGCGTGCCTAATACATGCAAGTCGAGCGGACTAATGGGAG